>Ga0056121_1000005_pt1 | contig 214019 bp, 191 predicted proteins | sample WorMetHEROISLAND_FD_83872 | JGI IMG/M metagenome (GOLD analysis project Ga0056121, IMG submission 83872) | Marine gutless worms symbiont microbial communities from Max Planck institute for Marine Microbiology, Germany - Olavius sp. 1 HERON ISLAND ...
AATTGGTCGATAAATTTGATTACCAACTTACCGCCTAAAAAATGTTGTTTAGCAACCGGGTCATCGATGTCTTGGACTTTTTTACCGTTAGGCTCGGGTCATCGATGTCTTGGACTTTGACAGCTAAGCGCTAACTGCTAAAGGCTGTAGCCTGAGGTTTCCTTACAGCCTAAAAAGCGATAGCCTATCAACCTGAATCCGGCCAGGCGACTACGGCCGGTTTGCTGCACGCCTCTTTAAGGGGCAATCCGAAGCCTGGTCTTCCGGGCCAGCATTTTTTACACAGAAACACCACCTTCACCATGCAAGGGGATCCCCATGAACTTGAATATCACAGAGGACTGCTCAACTGTAAACTGGTCAACCGTGTCCGCCATCTTAAAGCAAGTGGGAATGGCTTATCACGACCCGGCCTTGCATAAAAAGGCCTTTGAAGCCAGCACCGTGGCCGTGTTCGTATACCGGTCAGACCGCCTGATCGGTTTTGGCCGGGCGATTTCAGATGACGCCTACCAGGCCGCCGTCTATGACTGCGCCGTGCGGCCCGAGTTTCAGGGCCGGGGAGTCGGAAGGCGTATCATGGATGTCATCATGGCCCGCCTGGACCATTGCAACGTCATACTCTATGCATCTCCAGGAAAAGAGGGTTTTTACCGTAAACAAGGGTTTCGCCTTATGCTGACCGGCATGGCCCGTTTTATAAACACTGAAGCCATGCGTGACCGCGGTTTTACCGAATAAGGTGATCGCGTTTGTATTGGATTGTTGACCTGGCGAGCGCAAAGGCAGATGTCAGGGCAGTTACGGACGCTTAATAAATTTAGAGATTGCACTGGGCCAACATAATTGAAAAAGCATGCCGAGAGCCTTATGATGTAAGAAAGGATGATCCCAGTGCCAGGCGGCTGCCTGAGCTGTTGCGTGAATCTTAGCAGTCAAACAGCCGGCAGCCCTGTTATCAGGGCTCTGGTCCGATTTCTTCCGGAGGTAGAATGCGATGCTGAACCTGTTCGCCAAAGATCCGTATGCTCACATCATCGCCTTTATCGATGCCGCTGTTGAATCCAGGGATATATCCACCTGGCTGGCCGCGCTGGAGAGCGAACCGGACCACATGCGCACTATCCGTCTGGCCGAAATCAAGCACAATATGAAATACCACCGAGCACCCAAACAACACCTTGAGATTATAGAGCTAATGAACAGTCAGCCTGTACTGCAGGCCATGAACAAGGTGATCCGGGATGTCAACCAATCTGGTGTAAGCACGAAGAAGTTTATAAAAAAACACGATGATACAAAATACAATCTGCTGATCAGCCTGATAGCGTCCGCGAACAAGTAAACCCGCGGAGCCCTGACCACCGCGCGGTACTGCGAGATGACCATGACCTTTACTCCGAAAGTGCTGGTGGGTGCCCTGCTTGTCTTTCTGCTGGTCTTGCCGGCTATATCAGCCCCATCAGCCCGGGCAGGCCCAGTGCAACCCGCGGAACCGAATGATGCAATAGAACTCATGATGGAAGTGGTTGCGTCTTTGCCTTTAGAACACCGGGTTGCGGTCAGAGCATGTGCCCGCAAATGTGCGCGGCGATTTAAGACCAACAAGTTGCAAGTCTTGTGCTACAAGGCCATTGGCTGTGCTGATTCGATGACAAGTAAAACTCAGGAAAAAACAGAAAGGTATCCGGCAGTTGCGGATCAACGCTGAAACTGTGTTCGAATGGGCGCCCACGGTGAGGTTTGACATTTAGATGGAACTGCATATAAAGATCGGCCAATTCCAGGACGGGGTACGCCAGTTGAAGTGCACCGCTCGGCGATTGGCTGTTGCACGGTAAATATAGGGGATATGATGGCTCGCCCAGACACCAACAACGAGACGATAGAGAAACTCTTCGCGTTTTCAATTGAAATTGAACTGCGCGCAGCTGCCATTTACCTGGATTTTGCAAGCATGTCTCCAGTGGTTCCGGGGCTTGCCGATTACTGGCTGGACATGCACGCGGACGAACTCGGACATGCTCGCACACTCGAAAGTATTCGCAGCGCGCTCCCCGCAGAGGTCCTGCAGGAACCTGCCCCTGCGGAGATGTTGCAAAAAGTGCGGTCCATCCAGAATCTGATGAGCAAAGACATGATGGGTGACGTGCATACCCTGGATGACGCCTATGAACTGGCTCATGAATTGGAATTTTCCGAGGTCAATGTCTTGTTCAATTTTCTGACAACCGATGTCATGACCTTGAGCCAGCAGGCCGACATCACAATTACGAATATCGTAAAGCATCAAAAGAAGCTACTGGATTTCAACAACCTCTTTGGTGACCGTGCTTGGCGTAAGGGAGTGGCAATGCGGGTGTCTGACTGAAACCATTTCCACTTTCCAAAATCAACCGGGCCGGTCGCCGTTTTACTCCCCCCCCTGAAACCACGCACTCCGGATACGATAAATAGTCTCTAAGCCGGGGCCTGAAAATGGAGATTGATATGTTTACCTGGATGACCAGCCCGGAAGCCTGGATCGCGTTGGGCACGCTGACCGCCCTGGAGATTGTCCTGGGAATCGACAACATCATTTTTATCTCGATCCTGGTGGGACGCCTGCCGACTCATCAGCGCAATTTCGCCCGGCGAACGGGTCTGCTGCTGGCCATGGGGGCCCGGCTGGCCCTGCTTTTTTCCATTACCTGGGTAATGGGTCTCACCTCGGCCTGGTTCACGGTCTTCGGCAACGAGATATCCGGGCGCGATTTCGTGCTCATCGGCGGCGGCCTTTTCTTACTGGCCAAAGCGACCCATGAAATTCACAACAGCCTGGAAGGTGCCGGTGCAGGTCACGCCGCCTCAGCAGCCACCGCGGGTCTGGGGTCCGTCCTGATCCAGATTGCCGTGCTGGATATCGTCTTTTCCCTGGACTCGGTGATCACCGCCGTCGGACTGGCCGATCAGGTGTCCATCATGACCATCGCCATCATTCTGGCGGTAACGGTCATGCTGCTGGCCGCCAGAACGATCGGCGATTTCGTGGACGCACACCCGACCATCAAAATCCTGGCGCTCTCGTTCTTGATCCTGGTAGGGGTCACCCTGGTCGTAGAAGGCTTCGATGTGCACGTGCCCAAAGGCTACATCTATTTCTCGATGACTTTTTCCGTGGTGGTGGAGATGCTCAACCTCCGCATGCGTAAAAACCGAGAGGCTTTAAAACTGCATAAATCCATACATTGAGCAGAAAAAAGAGTGAAAATAACTAAAACCGGCAATAACCAGGCAGCGGGCTAACCGTGACAATAACCCGCCCAAGCCGCTTTGCGAGTTCGACCAAGATTTGTCAATATCGCTTAACACGTTGAAATTATATTTGTTCGGTGTATCATTAACTGTACGAACCTGAACGGAAGAAAAGTTAGAATAAAAAATATAACAAAAATATGGGACCAACATTACAAGAAGTTAAACAGAGAAAACAGAACAAATGACCATATTATTCCCCGTTCTATTCATCATAATAGCCTTGCTATGCACACCTGCATATCTGGTGTCTCGCCGAAATGGTGATGAGTCCAAATGGTTCCTTGTTTCATCCATACCGGCGATTGCACTTTGGGTCTTATTGACGGGGGTAGGTTATGGTGCCCAGAGTCTTTCGAACCTTTCAGAGATATTCTGGATATTACTTGCTACTATCGTACTAGCTTATCTGAAAGTTTTTCTCGTTGACCGGAAATTACATAAACCAAAGCAGGCCACGTACACCATGATGGCAATTCTAACCATTGGTGCATTTTTACTCAGAACATTTATGCCGACATTGCCAGAATAATGTAAAGCTGTCCAACAAAACGCTTGAGTATCGACGTACTAAAATTCGCGCGCGTCTCAGCTCAACCGGTAGAATGCCTCTGCAGGAGGGTAGTAACGTATGAGAGCAGCTTGGTACGAGTCTCAGGGTGAAGCCCGAAACGTCCTCGTTGTAGGCACGATGAAGGATCCGGTGCCCGGTCCAGGTGAGATCCGGATCGCGGTCCGGCGCTCGGGTATCAATCCCGGCGATGTCAAGAAACGCAGCGACGCCTTTGGCGTTGGCATGCCGTACCCGAGAATCATACCTCACAGTGACGGTTCGGGAACCGTCCACGCGGTTGGCGCGGGTGTGTCGAGTGACCTGTTGGGCGAGCGGGTTTGGTGCTTCGGCGCGCAAAGTTATCGGCCGTATGGAACGGCGGCTGAGTTCGTAGTCGTGCCGGTTGAGCAGGTCGCGGGACTGCCATCGAATGCTTCCTGGGCACAGGGGGCCTGTCTGGGCATTCCGGGCATCACGGCGCATCGGGCTGTTCACGTGGGAGGACGTATCAAAAGTCGTATTGTGCTGGTCCAGGGTGGGGCCGGCGCGGTGGGAATGGCGGCCGTGGCGGTCGCCAAGCACGCGGGCGCCAGGGTCATCGCGACGGTCCGCAGCGCAGCGGACGCGATGATAGCTCGTGGCCAAGGCGCGGATGAGGTTCTCCAGACGGAGGGTTTAGGCTCGGAGGAAATCGTGGCGCGTGTGCTCGCCGTGGCCCCGGATGGTGTCGACCATATCGTGGAGGTAGCCTTTCAAGCGAACTTGGCTGTGGATGAGCGGGTCTTGAAGTTGGGAGGCTCTATCGCAACCTACGCCACCAATCACCCGAACCCCAGGATTCCGTTTTGGAACCTGGTGTTCAAGAATGCGCGGCTTTACTTCCTGGGGAGTGACGACTTCCCGGCAGAGGCGAAGCGCAAAGCGGCCGACGACCTATCGGAGTTGCTCGCCCGAGGCTGGAATGGATATCCCATCGGACAAGTACTCCCTCTCGATGAAATCGCAACCGCACACGAGTTTGTCGAGCAAGGCGGCCAAAACGGTCGTGTGATCCTCAACCTGACCGAAGGGGCATTCTAACAATGCGCTTGTGCAGACAGCAAAACTCATGGTGTTTTGCGTTACGGGCTGAAGCAACGCGATATCGTTACCGCCTGCTAATCGGCTTATACCTCAGCTGGAAAAAAGATAATGGATGTTATCAATTATGCTCCCGTATGCGGACTCTATTGTGGTGATTGCCATTTTTTAGGAAAACAATGTGCCGGATGCGGAAATGTTGAAGGAAAGCCGTTCTGGAAAACTTTGTTGAATATGGAAATTTGTCCATTGCATGAGTGTTGTCGAAACCAGAAACAACTTGAGCATTGCGGGTTGTGCGACGATGTCCCGTGTGAAACATTTCTTGCCCTACGAGATCCAAACATGCGCGATGACGAATTTCAAAAATCACTCACTTCAAGACATCAAGCCTTAAAAATACGGGCTGAGATAGGGACGGACGACTGGCTGAAAGAAAAGGTTTCCAGCTAAAAAAGCGCTGGCCTCCGACGCAAAACCGCGCGTCTCACTTTGAACGTTCCCGGCTTTCAAGGATAAATTGAGTATTGGGGTCAGCGATACTCGGCAATTTTGAAAGGGCTTTGGGGTGGAAATCAAAGCAAAACATCTTATCTTGACTGCTATAGGGGCTATCAGCGGGTGGTTTTTAGGACCCATCATTTTGCCCCTGATGTTTTCCAGTGATACATATCAACAAGAAAAAGGTGCTTTGGGGAGTGGACTTCTCTTCTTTATACTGGTGGTTAGCAAGAAGTCGGGTGGCGGCGATGGCTTTTGGGGAGAGGGTGATGGTGATGGCAGTGACTGATTGAATGGCGTATAGTTACCCCCCACAATTCGCGCCACCAGATCGCTGACCAGCCTGGCGAGTTCAATCGTTAGCTTGGAAAACAATGATGCCTAAAAAATATAGAATAGATAGAATCGAAGATATCACAACCATTTCCTTTACGGCAGCCCCGACATTTGATGAAGCCAAGGAGGTCATCGGCGTACTTAAGGAAAAAAATATATACCATCTAAGGCTTTGGGATTTCAGTTCGGTTTTATTTGATTTCGATACGGAAGAAATTCAACAAATCGCAAATTATGGCAAGCTGACGTTCACTGAAAAAAATAGAATTGCAATGGTCGCACCGCAAGACTCAGCCTATGGCACCCTGCGAATGTTTGAAGTCTATCGTGAGCAAAATTCGTTTTCAATTGCAAGAGTTTTCAGAACCAAAGCGGAAGCCATGCAGTGGTTGGAAGAACAGAAGGTGCTACTGGCTTCTGAGCCGGTCTGAATATCCGGCTGACCAACGATTGTACTCAAGCCCCGAAGCGTGCGTTTTAACTTTTTGCACACTTTTGGGCCCACCAGGCATAGTGCCGGCCCAATTGCTTGTTGGGCAGGTTATCCAGGCAATATTCATATCAGCGACAAACGGTCCATTCAGAAAAATCAGGAGATTGACATGAAATATATCGATGGATTTGTTGCTGCCGTTCCGACCAAGAACAAAGCGGCGTACACCCGGCATATCAAACAAGCTGCTGAATTGTTAAAAAAGTATGGTGCCACTAAACTGGTTGAATGCTGGGGAGACGACATCAAGGAAGGGAAAACCACATCCTTTCCGAAAGCGGTCATGTGCCGGGACAATGAGACCGTGGTTTTTTCCTGGATTGAATGGCCTTCAAAAAAAGTTCGCGACGAAGGCATGGCTGGGGTGCTGGCAGATCCCCGAATGCATGCGATGCACATGCCATTTGATGAGAGCCGCCTGATATACGGCGGGTTTGAAGTTTTGATAAATGCGTGAAGAGACACAGTGGTCCAGAACTGCGCAATTGGTCGTGGCAGGACGGATTTCGAACATATTGTCATAAACTGGAATTTGAATCTTACAAACTGGCTGGCAATCCTCCTTCAGGCAGCCAATAACAAGCGGCAGCCAACTTATGACATGCAACCTGAAATACGTGCCCATCATATTATTCCTGATACTGGCTGGGTGTTCTGCGGCGCAGGGGATAAATCCCGAAATACCCCAAAAATATATCGGCAATCATCAAAGCATCAATTCCCAAGACGCTACTTCCGAGATTTCCATATCCAGAGCAGAATCTTATTTCGCCAGCGCGGCCTACTATTGGATTAGCCTGGACGCGATAACCGTGATGGCCCTGAGGTCCGGTGACTACACGTCATTCAAGCTTGAACCGGGAGATTACCGACTCACGGTACACTGCTTTGGCGACGGCTCTTGGCATAGCCATACAGTGACGCTCACTGCCCAACCGGAGGATGCATTGTATTTCGAAACTTCACCGGCGTTAAGTGGTTACTGCGAGATTGCTGGCATGGCTGCGGACGATTTTCTGAGCAACTATAAAACCCCTTCAGGCGTTCTTTTCGGAGATTTGCCCAGTCCCAACAGATGATCAGGCCAAAGGCACTTTTCGGATCGCCGGCCAATTAGCACCCTAAAGCAGAGCGCTACGTTTGAACACGCGAAACCCGCCGTTATGACTACCAGTCGTGTACTTTTTTGATGAGCTGTCTTGCAGGGTTGAATTTCCTGATTAGATTTAATGAGGACACCAAAGCACCCTGTTCGATCGGTGCCGGGAGTCCGGCCTTAAGTTAGTGGCGCACCGGCTACCTGCCGAGGTTGCCCCCCGCATACCGGATGAAAGCATCACCTTGGCTATACCTGACGTTGAACGCCAGGCCGATGGCTCGTCCTGATGACATTCCAAAACAACAAGGGAGCATATGAAAATGATCAAATTTGTTATGTGTATCCACCGCCATCCAGATATGACCCGTGAACAGTTTCAAGATTATTGGAAGAATAAGCATGGCCCTTTTTTTATGCAAAATGCAGGCGTTATGCGGGCTAAAAAGTATGTGCAGTCGCATACTGTGGACACCCCTCTAAATGAGGGGCTCAGAAGTTCGCGAGGTATGTTACCGGAATTTGATGGCGTCGCTGAGGTGTGGTTTGAATCAGAAAAAGATCTGATGGAGGCAATGAGCTCACCTGAGGGCCAGCAGCTCAGCGCCGCCTTGATGGAGGACGAGGGAAACTTTATCGATCATGCTAAATCCTCGGCATTCATTGTTGCCGAGCATGAGCTCTAAGTTGCGAACTGGCGCAATCAGGCGGATTGTAAAAAGCCCTTTCAAAAGACCGGAGGTGGACGCTCAAGCCTTGCGCCCCCCTGCAATGGCCCGCGAATGACTCAGCTTGGCGCCTGGTGCCGGTGAATAGCGTTCATACGATGCGGTGGATCTGCGGCCGGCACCGCAAATATCAGAGAAATATGAAAAGAATATTACTCATAGCGATAGCAGCCTGCCTACTTTCGCCCCCGGCTGCATATTCCGGCGATATCCTGATAGCCTCGGGTCATACCGAATATCCGCCTTTCATGTGGAAAGCGGATCATGAGATTATCGGGGTGGGCGCGGAGTTGACCGCTATCATCTTCAAAGAGTTAGGGATTCAAGTGGACTCCAGGTATGTGGGCCTATGGAAACGTGTTCAGCATGAGGCCGAAATTGGGAGAGTGGACGTCATCGTCGGTATATATAAGAATGCGACACGCCTGCGATATCTCGCCTATCCCGATGAATCATATACCCTGGATCCAGTCGTCATCTTTGTAAAAAAGGAAAGTGGATTTCCATTTACGGACTGGAAAAATCTTATCGGGAAAAAAGGTGGATCAACTTTAGGGGAATCTTTTGGCCAGGCGTTTGACACCTTTGCGGAAAAAAATCTTGATATCCATAGAGTCTTGCGAATCGAACAGAGCCTGCAGATGCTGCATTTGGGTCGTCTGGACTACGTCGTCTATGGACTATATCCGGGCCGCATTAAAGCAATTGAGCTGGGACTTAAGAATGAATTTACGTATTTACCTAAAACCGTCATTACGCCGCCGGCCTATCAGGCATTTTCGAAAAAGTCAAAATTTATAAAGCATCTTCCATATTTCAACAAAAGAGTCGCCGAACTAAAGGCCGATGGTACGATTGGTAATTTAATCGAAAAGTATATGCTCATTTGGGAGAAAACATTCGAAAGCCAAAAAGATAATAAGAAGAATTAGTTGCCCCAATTGATCCCAATCTCAGCGCAAATTTATGGTTACGATTACCAATATCAAATCCGTAGAAGATGGTCCGTTAATGGCATCCATGATAAAAGCGGTCCGGGTGTTGTAGTTGGCTTTGCCGCAGGCGATTATACCCGCAGGACCGCGCGTATCTCGATTCAACGTTTGACTTGCCGGGGCAATACCGCCAAGGTCCGTTTGAACTAAAATTAAAGCCCATGACCTCAAAGCGTTCTTATTCCAGGAGGGATTATGAGTTCAGCCGTTAGCAGACCCCCCGCTGCCGATGCTACCCGTGCTTTGAAACATTTTGAAAGTTTGCTTGAATTTGAAACCGATTGTTGGGACGTTCAACATGCCATTGCCAATAATCGCATGGACTTCGTTCTGCTTGACGTCCGCGGCGAGGAACTTTTTGCTGACGCCCATATAGAAGGGTCTGTCAGCCTGCCTCATCCACGCATTAACGCGGATACGCTCAGGGAATACCCGCTGGATACACTGTTTGTGGTCTATTGTGCCGGTCCCCACTGCAATGGTACGGAAAAAGCGGCAATTCGTTTGGCCAAACTTGGAAGGCCGGTAAAAAAAATGATTGGCGGCATAACCGGCTGGCTTGATGAGGGGTTTAGCTTGGTTAGATAGGCGGACCCAAGGTCAATTGATAGGTTTTCTCAGACCAATCCCGCGCCGGCCTTAGCGAACGATGGATGGGTTTGCCGGGCGCCATAAGTCTTTTTGTTCAGGGTTTCACCCGGCCTGGACAACGCACTCACCGGATCGGCCGTCAATCAGGATGATCAGCGGGGTATCCAGTTGGACGTGGGTGATGAACGCGCCCGAGCCTTTGACCGGAAACGCTTGCATCTGGTCCCAATTGAGGAAGTCGGAACGGTTCTCGTTTACCGAGATGTATGGAATCCCCAATGACGTGATGTTCTGGAAGAAATGGGATCCCTGGGAGGGATCCGCGTTCAGCTGCTTGTTGCGGATTTCGATCATGGCGCCCACCCCGGAAATATCCTGCCACTTTACCGGAATGCCCAGCCAGCGGTCCGCGCTGCCCCAGCGTCCGGGTCCTATGAGCAGATAGGGCCGTTGCGCCGAAACCAAAGGGGCGTTGAAACTGCCGATTTCCACGGCTATTTTGACCGTCGCCCCAGCGTCGAAGGCGTCGGGGTTTACGAAGAGGATATCACTGATGTGGGTGTACTTCCCGTTGCCCAAGGCCTGATCGGACCGGCACAAGGCCCCTTCTCGATCCTCCGGGGCGATGTTGATATCAAACGATTCAACACCACCGGCCATGGGTCGCATTTGTAAAAAGTAGAACTCCCGCGCACCGGCGGCACCCTCGCCTACGTTCAAGGAAAATTCGATCTCTACCGGGCACCCCATCCCTTTACGACCCAGGGCCAGCAATTCCTGGAGGATGGCGGCCAGGGGCAACTCATCGCTGTTGAGCAGCCGTGCAAAGGTCAGGACCTTGGGCCCTTTGATGGCGGCGGTTTCCCGAATTCGGTGTTCATTGGCGATGTATGTTCCGGCCAGCAGTTTGACCGGCTGTTCAGCCTGGGCATCATCGATATCGCGTTTTTCAAGATTTGAATTGATTTGAAAGTTGAGGGCCTCCGGATAATCCTTGATGCGCAGGGCGTAAAAAAAGCGCTGCGCATTCTTCAGAATATCATCGATGATCGAAAACTGCGGTAATATGTCAGGATACGCGGGGCAGAAACGCAGGGTGCGTTCGCCCTCGACCACGGTGCGTCCCAATCCCATGGCAATATGGGCGATACCGTCTTCGGCCTTCATCCGGGATACCGGGTAGAAATTGTGCGACTGCGCAACCCCCGCCAGGGTCGGATAGAAATAATCGCCGTGGGCATCGCCGGCCAGTTCCTGGATGATCACCGCCATGGCCTCTTCCTGGGGTTTGCCCGGCGCGTTGCGGGCAAATGCGCGGGGGCCTTCGTAGTACGTGGAGGCATACACCAGTTTGACAGCCGTGATCAATTGCGCCAGCCGCCGATCCAAGTCCGGATCGTTGTTCGGAATCATGTAGGTTTCGTAGAGCCCGGCATAGGGTTGAAACTGGGCATCCTCCAACATACTGGATGACCGGACGGACAAGGGATAGTCCACCTGCTTGAGATAGGCCCGTAGATCATCCTCCAGCCAGGACGGCATCTGCGCTGCCTGGAAGATACGGGTCACCTCTTCATCGGTTGTTTTCTGGGTGGCCAGGTGCCGCAGGCCGTTGGTGTCGATGAAATTTTCGAAACCCCGGGTGGTAATCACCAGGGTTTTGGGGATTTTGATGGCGACGCCGCCGAAATCCCGCTGGGTGATATTGCTCTGTTGCAGGAGGGTGGCCATAAAGGCCAGACCGCGCGCTTTACCTCCGATCGAACCGGTTCCGATCTTCACGAAATCCATGACGTCGGCATCAAACGTATCCTTGTTGAAGCTGGCGACAACACCTTTTTGACGCCATCGCCGCATGGCTTGGATACCTTTGGCCAGGTACTGCCGGATGGCCGCCACCGAATCAAAATCCCGGGTGGTCACTTTGCGGAATTTGGATGCCAGGGCAATTTCCGACCGCCCCATGATCCAGTTGGAAAAATGATTGCGGTCAGCATGATAGAGGATGCTCTCATCCGGTATGTTATCAAGCTTGGCCTGTAGTTCGCGTAGGCTGCCGGCCCGGTCGATCTCTTGCCCTTGCTGAGTGCGGAATACAAAATCTCCGAAGCCCAGGCGGTTGAGAAAGAAATCACGGATTTCTTTGAGCAGAAAGGGCGAATTCTTGTCTAGAAAATCGGCCGATATCTTTGCCGCCCGGGCCTCATTTTGCGGTTCGGAGCTGAGCAGCAGCAGCGGCAGATCGAAGATCTCCGCCCGCACCTTTTTTAAAAAGCGATACCCGGCATCGCCTTGCAGCTGTCCGTTTTTGGGAATCCGCGTATCGGAGATAATGCCGAAGATGTATACTTTGTATTGCTGGTACAGGTCCAGGGCCTCATCGTAGCTCTCGGCCAGGAGAATCTTGGGCCGGGCCCGCATTTTTAGCAAGCGGTGTTCTTCGTTGAGCCCCTCGCCCAGTACCGCCTGGGTCTGACAGACGACCTCTCTATAGATCAGTGGCAGGAACCACGACTGATACAGGGGGGAATCCTCCACCAGCAGCAGGACCCTAACCTTGGCCCGCTGGGTATCATAGGCCACGTTGAGACGGTCTTCCGCATTTTTAACAAGGGCCAGCAGGAGATCTGAATTCCCGGACCAGATGTACGTTTTATCGATGCCCAGCGCATTGCAATTGTCCGTGGCGGATAATATGCCGCGCGGACTGTGGGCCAGGAGGATCACCGGCAGGTCGGGCTTGATCTTTTTAACCTCACGGCCGAAGGAAGAAGCATCCATGCCATCCAGGTGGGGTGTGGTCAGTACAATGTCAACCGGCTTTTCAGCAATGACCGCCAGGGCCCGGGCGGCACTGGCTATCCGGGTGACCCGGGGTGGATGGCTAAGATTCAAACCACTGTATTCGTTTATTATTCTTGATGCAAGACTGCCGTCCTCCTCGAGGATGAAAGCGTCATAGGGGCTGGAAACCAACAGAATTTCACGGACCTTGTTGGCCATCAGTTCGTGATATATCCTGAAATCGGTGCTGAACCCGTCGGTATTGATGCTATCCGGATTTACCATGTCTGAATCTTATGCACATTCGTCCCAAACATCAACGCTAATTGTTACCAGGGCGGTTAGCAGTGTGCGGCCGCCGGTTTACAGGCGCTGCGCCCTGCTATAGAATATAAGCATGATTCGGCTGTGGAAAAACGGGCAGCCGCAGATAGGCACCTGGAAGGTGATGGCAAGCAATGCAAGTGATCTGCCGGAAATGTCAGCACTACTTCGTCACATGGGATAAGGAAAGGCCACATGGCTGCCGCGCCCTGGGTTTTAAAAGCCGGCAGGCGCCTTCCCAGGTTGTCCGCCAGTCAACGCCGGGTATGCGCTGCCAGTATTATAAACCCCGGCCGCAAGCGGTTCCCGGAAATAAAAAATAGTGAAGCCCGGCCTCTCGGCCGGGCTTCGGATTGCCTTCCCCAGAACAAGGTGGCAGGTTCAACTTTCCCGCTCGGCAATCATGAGTAGGGTATCGGGTGGTTCGTTCAAAGGAAATACCCAGGTTTTGACCGCAATTTTACCTTCATCGGAATGCTTCAGGAACAATTGGTAGGATAACGGCACATCGGAGGCACCCAGAGACCGGTTGCGCGAATCGGCAATCAGGTTCTCCAGGGACTCGGCATGCACGACATTCTCCATCCCCATACCGATCAGGCTCGATTCATCCACGCCGCAAAGCCCGGCCCACATCGGATTGGCACCCCAAATCGCCAGGTCCCGGTAGACAACGGCCGGCATGTTGATCTGGTGCACGAATTGAATCCGGGCCAGATAGGTTTCGTGGTAGTGCAGGCACTCCCGGCAATCTTCGGGACAGCCGATCAAATTACTGTGGCGGGCGCTGAAACAGACTTCCAATTGCTTTTTCAAGACAGTGCAATCCGGGCAGTGATCACCATGCGGCTGTCCTTTCCAATAGTCCCAGCATTTTTGTACAGCCCGAAAACACGGCCCGAAGGTGTTCTCGCCGGCCAACTCCCGGGGAATTTCCTGCCGATTGGCCCGCAGGAAAAAAATGAGTTCTTCGACGGGAATGGTGTAGTTGCGGCCGGTCCGCGTGGCCCGCAGTTTGCGGGAGCGGATCCAATATCCCACGGTTGTGCGCCCGACACCACACAGTTTGGCTGCCTGCGTTACCGATAGCGTTTTTTTATTTTGTGCCATGTTTCCTCTCTCACGTAGCCGTAATAATATCTGCTCGTTTTCTGCCAAAGAGAATGAGTCTATGTATCGTATCGGTAATCAGGGCGAAAACTTTAATCATATGATGGAATTTGACAAGAACAGGCATTGCAAACGCTTCACCAGCAAATGAAACCGCTCATGGAAGGGAATTGTCTGAAACAAACGCCTTTAAGCGACCGGTGACCGGTGTCTTTTTAGCAAGGTAGCGCGTGAGGGTTGTACAGGTGGGCCCCGAGATCAACGGATGTCAATTAACAGGTTCATATCCTTAAGGATTTGCATTGACCGTCGATGCTCTTCAATCGTGGGGTCCACGGCCTGGTTGCGCACAATGGTGTTGATGACCTCGTCACTGATGCCTTTTTCTTTCAACTTGAGGATATCCTGGACGGTGGCCCGGGTGGCCGGGCGTGTATCTTCACCGTAAACCACGGCCTGCTTGCCGCTGACAAAAGATTTCTCCTTGATTATCTTTACCAGGGCAGCGTCCCCTAACCCGGCCTTTTTCATCTTCACGAGTTCATCAACGGTGAAGGCCGCCGTTTCCAGGCTTTTTTCCCGGACCAGGGCCTCGAGCACCGCATCTCCAGCACCAGCCTCTTTCAGGCGGACAACTGCGTCAGGATCCAGGCCGAATGACGAACCGGCCAAAGCAACCAGGATAAACAATGCCGATAATAATATAGAAGTTAGGGCACACCGCATAGCACTGCTCCCAATGGTTTAGGTTATTGAAGGGGCCCACCCGTCTATAAATAATCGAGCAGGGTCTTTTTGATCGTTTGCGCCGCCACCCCCAGGGATGTCTGGTAAGCCGTTTCCTGGCTCTGCAATTCCAGAATTGCCTGGGCGATGTCTGCGTTTTCGGTGTCGGAAACCAGTTTTTCGTAATTCACGATAAACTGGTCCAACTGGCTCTCGGTAACCTCGAGACGTTTGAAGGTCGTGGAACCCAGTCCGCGGATCTTTTCAATCTGCTGAGCCGCCTGCTCCAAGCGCCCCTGGATGCCCTTGATAACCGTCGTATCCGGCACCGGCTGGTTCAACTCGTCCTTGAGATCTTTCAAGGCCAGGAAGACATCCTGGGCGCCGTTGAAAATCTCTTCACCGTTCGCCTTGATGGTAATCTCGGCGCTTTCCCCGGTGGCAATCCGCATATCGGCATTTGCGCTGTTGTCACCGACGTAAGTAATCTGGTCGGTGGCCAGGTTGTGAACGAACGGCGCGGCATCCGTCTGACGCCCGCTGAAGATGAAGGTCCCGCCGATCTTGGTGTTGGCCAGTGAGAGAACCTGGGCCCGGATGTTATCCACATCCGCTGCAGCGGCCTGCCAAGAGGCCGGATCGCCGGTACCGGGGCTGTTATCCCGGGCAACCGCGATTGCTTTTTGGACCCACTCGGAAACACCGTCGAGGACCGTCTCGGACGTTTCGACCCGGACGCGCGCCTGGGCAATATTCCGCTTGTACTGTTCGAAGGTTGAGATGGTCTTGCGGTAATCCAGAATGCGGCCCATACTGGTGGGGTCATCCGAAGGCCGGTTGACTTTTTTGCCGGAAGCCACGACCTCCTGCTTCTTGCTCAACGCCTGCCCCTGTTTGAACAGGTAGCGGGCGACGGTATCGCTCATCTGGGTTTGAGTTACTCGCATGTGTTCACCTGCCTGAGATTATTTCGCGTAAGGCCGAAAGTCTTATGCCACCGGAGCCCTACATGTTCATCAGCGTCGTCAGCATTTCATCCACGGTGGTGATAATTTTGGCCGAAGCCTGATACGTCTGTTGAAACTTCACCATGTTGATCATCTCTTCATCCAGGGAAACCCCGGAAATGGAATCCCGAAAATTTTCGAACTGCTGCAGGGCGTCCTGATTGAACGCATGGTTGAATTGCGCTTCGGCTGTCTTGATCCCGATGTTACTGATCATGCCGTTATAGTAATCGTCGTACGTGGCCGTCCCGCCGTTCATGGTCAGCGCCGAACGAATGGCGGCAACCGCCAGAGCATTGCCGTTTCCGCCGGGCACGCCCGCCAGGTCAGCGGCGGCGGCGATGGCGGCCGGATCGGCGGCTACCGCCGGGTTGACGGCGATGTCCGCGGCATCGGTCCCCGTAAATAAGTCGATACCGGTATTCCCGTTCAGGTTGAAACCGGCGGCATGCTGGGCATTCACCGTGGTAATCAAATCGCCGGCCAGGGTATCGAGTTGGGTAATGTAACCGGCGGCGATGGTGTCGCGGGTATCCAGCCAGCCCTTCAATTTACCGGCGGTCAGGCTGCCGTTGATGGGGACGCCCGGGGCAGTGTCCCAGACGATATCGTCAAACCCGGTTCCGGCATTGATTGCGGTCGTCAGCTGGCCAAAGGCCGGATTCCCCGGGGTGCCCACTAAAATATTCCCGTCTCCGAGCGTCACGCGCACTTGACCGCCCGGCTCTTCAATACTTGTAAAATTGATCTGTTCGGAAAGGTCCTTGAGGGTCTGCTCCCGCATGTCCCGCAGGTCATTGGCCGCGAACCCGGTCTGCTCCATGACCGTTATCTGCTGGTTCAGATCGTCGATCTGGGTGGCCAAGGCATTTATTTTGGACACGGTGGTTACGATGCTGGCGTTCAGATTGTTCTGGACCGTCTCGAGTTCCGTCCGTTTGGTCCGCAGGGTGGTGGCCAAAAGTTCGCTTTGCGACGTGACGATGACCCTCTCATTGGTGCCGGCCGGGTTGTTGGCCAGGTCCTGCCAGGCATCCCAAAAGTCCGCCATGGTGCTGTTCAGCCCCACGCCGTTGGCTTCGTTGAAAAGGATTTCAATCCGCTCCATGCTCTCTTTCTGGGCTTCCCAGCGGCCGAACTGGTGGTTGGACTCATTGATACGCGCCCCGATGAAATCATCGCGGATACGCTGGATATCTTTGGCCCGGGCACCGGTGCCCACGTATCCAATGGGTGATTGGTGCGGGGTTGCGGATTCAATATTGACCCGCTGGCGCGTATAGCCTTCTGTGTTGGCATTGGCAATATTGTTGCCGGTTACGTGCAGCGCCATCTGCTGAGCGCTCAGCGAAAGTCGACCGACGGTTAGAAGATCACTTATGGTTGGCATGCTTGCTTACCTCCCGGGCACCTGCCGGTACCCGCTACTTGCTGCCTGTTGATTACCCAGGGCCTTGATGATGGCGCCGGCCATATTGTCCAAGGGCAGCACCTTATCGGCCGCGCCCATTTTGATGGCCTCTTTGGGCATGCCGAAGACAATGCTGGTGGCTTCATCCTGGGCAATGGTTTGGGCCCCGGCCTGCTGCATGGCCAGAAGCCCTTTGGCGCCGTCGGCCCCCATGCCGGTGAGGATGGCACCGACCGCGTTCTTACCGGCCACTTTGGCCACGGTCTGAAACAGGACATCGACAGCGGGCCGCTGGTAATGCACCCGGGGCCCGTCTTTTAACCGTACCAGGTACTGGGCACCGCTTCTTTTCAGGACCATGTGATGATTGCCCGGTGCAATCAGGGCAACACCGGGCACCACCCGGTCACCGTCCTGTGCTTCCCGGATTTCCATTTCGCAGACATCGTTAAGGCGGTCGGCAAACGACCGGGTAAAGTTCTCCGGCATGTGCTGAACGATGACGGTGCCCGGTAGGGTTCCGGGCATTTCCCGCAGTATGGCCTCAATGGCCTTGGTACCACCGGTTGAGGCCCCGATGGCCACTACTTTGTGGGTCGTCTGCGAAAGCAGGCTTGCATAGTTTACTTTTTTAGCGGCTACTTTCTTTTTGATTTGCGACCGGTCCATGCGGGCGGCGGCTGCCGCTCGAATCGCGCGGGCCAGGTCACGGTGAACATCCTTCGTGGAATAGGCTTCCCCGGGTTTGCAGAGCACTTCGATGGCGCCCAGGTCCAGTGCTTTGAGCGCAATTTCACTGTTTTTCGGGGTAAGCGAACTTAGGACCACCACCGGCAAAGGGTAATGCTTCATCAATTTGGCCAGGAAGGAAAGTCCATCCATCCGGGGCATTTCCATATCCAGGGTAATGACGTCCGGCTTGAGTTTCACAATCTTGTCCCGGGCGACATAAGGATCCACCGCCGTACCGACAATGTTGATATCTTCATAACGGGACAGTTCATCCGTCATCACTTTCCGTACCACCGCGGAATCATCTACAATGAGTACATTAATCATCTACAAAAACCCTTCGAATGGATCATGCGCGTCATCCTGTTACTGAGCTGGAACTTCCGGGGTTTCGCCGTCAAATGAGAGGTAGATAAAACACATCCCCTCATCCAGCTCCAGCTGCACCTTGACCGCCCCGGCCACATTCGGCCGGTCGACCGGCGCGTCGATTATCTGGGGCGGCGCAATGTCGAAAACGGTCTTTTTCCCGCCGATCGCCGGCAGGATATTCCCGCATACGATATTGATCGTTTCCCGGAGGGCGTCCAGTTTCTGCTCTCCGGAAATGTCATCTTCATCATCCAGGCCAAGCATGTTGGCGGCCAGTTCATCCAGGTCGTCTGCCGGGTACAAGATCAACATGCTGCCTGAAAACGGACCGCTGAACCGAATGGCCGCATCCACGGTCTCCCCTGCTTCCGGCTCTACATTTTCATCTGCGGGGGTGGCAAAAATGAAGGCCAGCTTCTCCAGGGTCTGAACACTCTCCTTGGCAACGATCGCTTTTATCCTGTCACTCATTACCGTCTCCTAATCCGGTGATCTCCTGAATCGTATCGCGTATGGTTTCAGGGGTGAAAGGTTTGTGGATAAAGTGGGCGCCCCTCTCGCGCAGTCGTTCTATCCGGGTCTCGGAGCCCTCTGTCGAAATGACCACTATCGGGGTATCCGCATATTCCGGATTGGACCGCATATGGTCAATCATCTCCTCACCGTTCATCACCGGCATGTTGATGTCCACGATCACCAGGTCAATCCAGTTTTCGCCCAGCGCGTCCAGCCCTTCCTGACCGTTGGCCGCCTGGTAAATCTCCCCCAAAGGCAATCCGGCCATCTTCATTGTTTTCAGAATCATCGCCCGCATGACTTTGCTGTCGTCAACAATCAGGACGTTTAATGCCATGATGTCCCCCTGTCTCCATCTGTTATTGCGCTCATATCATTCTTGAACGGCCAGGATCTCATTTAACTCTTCAATCCACATAAGTGTCTGGCTCGCCAATTTTTCCAGCAGGGCGGCATTCAGTCCCAGCCGCTCGACGGTTCCCTGGGCCGGTTCATATTGCAACCCCTCCCGGCCCGTGCCGATACCGATCATCTGGCACAAAACATTGGCCGCATGGACGACATCGGTCATGGTATTCGGCCCCGGCGCCAGGTCCGGTTCGTGGTGCCAGCGCACCGCCTTGACCACGTTGTCCGGAAAAGACCAGTTCTGCAGTATCCGGGCACCGATTTCGGCATGGTCGGCGCCGAACACATCTCTCTCGATTGTCTGGAACGATTTTTCAGCCGTCACGTGGGCATTGATAGCCTCCATGTAATCCTCAAGATGCTGTCCCAGCAGGAGTTTGCCGATATCATGCAACAGGGCGGCCGTGAAGATTTCAGGGTCTGCTGATATCCCGATCTCCTCCACCAGCTTTTCCGCCACCACCGAAACAGCAATGGAATGCCGCCATAAATCCCCTTTGTCCAGATCGTAGCCCTTGACCTTTTGACTCATCAAGCCGCTCATACAGGTGGCCATGACCAATTGAATCAACTTTTTCGATCCCAGGACCACGATGGCCTGTTTCAGGGAACCGATTTTCTCGGAAAAACCGAAATAGGCGGAATTGGTCAATCGCAGGACATTGGCTGTCAACTCGGGATCCAGGCGCAGGGTTTCTTCGATCTGCGAAACCTCGAATTCCGGGTCATCCAGCATGGACAGTACCTTGGCCGCGTTGCCCGGCAGACCCTGGAAGGTGGCTACGGATTCCATGATAATTTCGATTATGGGTTTTGCGTTCATAGTTCACTCTCCTCCCCGGCAGAACTGATGATCACCTGGCCGGTGGAAACATCAAAACGGACCGTTCGACTTTTGGTGCCGCCCACGTCTTCAGCCGTCAGGAGCACATTGTTTTTCCACAGCAGTTTTTTCAAAAGGGTATGGTTGCGCTCGCCAATCTTGAATATTTCATTCTTGCCCAGCGGATTCCCGCAGCCGGCCGCCTTGACAATCAGACGTTTTTTCTGAGCACCCATATCGTAGAGTGTCTTGAAAAGGACCGGCACACCGGTATCCACGAACATATAGGGATTTGCCTTGGCTTTGTCCTTATTGATTTTGGACAGCGGCAGCATCGCATGCAGCAGGCCACCGACCTTGACCACGGGATCATAAATGGCCAGACCGAGGCAACTGCCAAGCGCGTGGGTAATCAGAAAATCTCCATCCCTACCCGTTTTCATATCACTGACCACAACTACATGTCTCATGGGTACCGACCTATCTTCTGGTTTGGATAACTGACTGACATTGTCTCTACATTTTAAGCGGCAGCCTCACGTTCATCGACCCCCACGCGCTTCGAGCGCAGTGGTTGATCGGAATTTGCATGTTTCACGAGACCGCCCACATCAAGGATAAGGCCTACCCGCCCATTGGGCATAATGGCGCCCCCGGCGATGCCCGGGATCTCGCGCATGGTATCTCCAAGTGATTTTATCACGACCTGTTGGCGTCCAATCAGTTCATCGATGATAAAGCCCGCCTGCTGATTATCGTCTTCGACGACCACCACCAGTTCGTTGCTGTTCCCGTTGCGGCCGCCGTTCAGATGATACAAGGTGGACAGCTTGAAAAGGGGTATCAGCCCTCCCTGGAGGGACAGCATCTGGCCTTGATTCAATACCGTTGAAATGTCTTCGGGCTGCGGTTTGACGCTGCGGATAATGGATACCGTGGGAATTACGTAGCGCTCTTTACCTACCCGGACCACCATGCCGTCGATAATCGCCAGGGTCAACGGCAGACTCATCTTGAATATACTGCCCTTGCCCATTTCCGATTGAATTTCGGCCTGCCCGCGTAGTGATTCGATGTTGCGTTTGACAACGTCCATACCGACCCCGCGCCCGGACACGTCGGTGACCTCCTTGGCCGTAGAAAAACCCGGCTCGAAAATCAGGTTGTGGATCTCTCGGTCACTGAGGTTTGTTCCCGGATCAACCAGGCCGCGCTCGATGCCCTTGGCCAGGATGACCTCTTTATCCAGCCCCTTGCCGTCGTCTTCTATCTCCACGACCACGCTCCCGGCTGAGTGGTAGGCTGACAGTTTCACCGTACCGGCCTCGGGCTTTCCATTGGCGGCCCGCTCGTCAGGCGCTTCGATGCCGTGGTCCACTGAATTACGGACCATGTGCACCAAGGGATCATTGATGACGTCCACCAGATTCCGATCGATTTCAGTATCCTCGCCCTCGGTAATGAAATTGACCTTTTTGCCGACTTTCTTGGACAGGTCGCGTACCAGGCGCGCCATCTTGTTGAAAGCACCTTTCAAGGGTACCATCCGCATGGACATACTCATGTCCTGCAGTCCCCGCACAATCTTGGAGGTATGGCTGACCTTTTTGGCCAGTTCATGGTTCTGACTGTCTGAGATAACTTCGTCCTGGGCCACCATGGAGTGGGCTATGACCAGTTCACCCACCATGTCGATCAGCCGGTCCAGTCGACTCGTGCTGACCCGGACGGACGACTCAACCGTGGCGGTGCCCTTGATTTTGCGTTGGGCGCGCAAAGCCTGGCCCACATCTTTGACGCTGGCCGCCTTGGCTTTGACCAGTTTTCCGCCGATGGGGCGCTCTTCCGGTGCTTTGACTGCATCTTCAACCTGTTCGCGCTCCACCTTGCCCTGGGCAATCAGCAGGTCACCTAAACGCGGGACCGAGGTATCGTCCTCATCCGCACTGACACCGTGCGCTTCCGGATCCGCCAGGACCGCCATCAAATCATCATATCCAGCAGGTTTAACCAGCGGATCACCGCCGAGGGCCGCCTGCACCAGATCGATCAACTCTTTGATCATGTCCAGGGCCTTCAAAGAAAGGTCGGCGTAGCCGCCGCTGTATTGAATTTCCCGGTCCCGAACCCGGCTGAGCAGGGACTCGGCATGATGCCCCATTTCCGCAATCAGGTCCAGTTCCATAAAGGCGGCGGTGCCTTTAACCGTATGAAACGCGCGGAATATCATCCCCACCGATTCCATGTCGTCGGGGTCGTTTTCCAGGGCCAGAAGGGCATCTTCAGCTTTTTCGATCAGGTCCGTGCTCTCGGTGATGAACTCCCCGATGAGATCCAGATCAGGATCAGCGGGCATATAATCTTCCGGTTCAGCCGCTTGAACCGCCGGCTCCGATTCGGCTGCCGGGCTTTCATCCGCAACCGGCGCGGGCGCCTTCCCGGCTGGTTGCTCAGACTGACTTTCGGCCGGTGCCGGATTATCCAGGATCTGCAAGGCGTCCTCGATCAGCTGGCCGATTTCCGTGATGGTTGCATCCGGGTCGTCTGAGGTGCCCGCCACGACGTCGGCCAGCAGGGTCACGATCTCGGCTACCGTGTCTTTGATCTCGACCGGACAGTCGTCCGCAGCGCCATAAGTCTCCAGATCGACCTTCAAGGTTTCGAGTTCCGCGCTGTCGCCCGGTTCCAGGGCAACCAACTGGGCAGCGGCATCATCCAGTGAATAGACAACCGGGGCCGTCTTAGCGGCCTGATTTTCCTGTTTACCGGACGCCTGTCCCAAGGCAGTCGCCAATTGGGAGTTACCCTCCAGCAGGGCAGCGTCGTCGGCTTCTGCATCGTCCAGGTACTCAGCCAGATCAGCAATTGCCTGGGCCATCATATCAATCAGCTCGAAGATATTCTTGACCTTTTTCTCGCCGACCGCTTCCATGGCCGCGACACTCAAAGCGGTCAGGCGTTGGACGGTCGCGTCGCCCGAAGCCACCACCTCCATGCAGGCCTCCAGGGCCACCGCCAGACGCTGCCAGCCCGCTTTATCATTCAGGCTGACGGATTCGATATCTTCACTTATCTCGCGCAGCAACTGTACCTGTTTTTCGTCTGCTCTGCCCATGGGGTGGTCCTTATTTTCCGCGATTTAAGGTTTGTTACATTCAGTCATCTTAATATTTCCGGGACAGCACCCGGCCGGCTGGCTGGCCCGTGCGCACCTGCCCCGTCTTCTGGTACTCGGTCTGCGGATTGCAGATACGCTCCACCAGGTCCAGAGAGCTGCGGGCCAAGCCCAGTCCCTGTGCCAGGTAGACCGCATTTTCCTGATTCTTGGCCGCGGCGGTCCTGGCCAGAGAGGCAATGTCAGCCTTCATCGACCTGAAGCTGTCCTGCGCCCCGGCACCCATGAATGGCACCAGGGCCTCGAAAGTGCGGATACCGGCTGGAGCTTCCAGCTCGGCGGCCATACGGTTTAAAAGCTGTTTTTTACGACCGGCCGTGGCCTGCAACTTAGCGGCACAGGCCTCTTTTTCCAGGCGGGAATCGACGAGTCCTTCCAGATCGGCGGTAAGGGCCGCTTCTTTTTCCACCTCCAGGGCTGCAAGCATCTCCCTGAAGATACCGGCTTCCGCCTGCATCAAGTCAGCTAGCTGCACGATGTCAGGTTTCATGGTCACGATCCTTTGCGTGAACAGCCGGATAACAGAGAGAATTAAGCGGATATGCGCTGATTCAGGACACTCTCTTTAAGCATGTGGAAGGCAACTTTATCGCCTTTGACCACGTAGGTGCCGCGCTTGATCCGGCCGCGGATGTCACCCACTTTCTGTTGACGAATGTCCGGCATGTTCATCAGTTTCTGTTTCGCGTCGTTTATCTCCCGCGCTTTAGGCGAAAGAACGACCTTGTCATTGCGCCAGGCGGAACCTGCGACAGATCCCCCTGGATTACGACCGGTTTTAAATCCGGTCTCAAGCTTTATGAGGTTTGGAATTTGCTGAACGACACTTTTTTCCGATACCTCCATACTGACATCTCCTTTGGTCCGCTGGATCGTTGATCATGCCTTACGACCATTATCGGCCCTGGGGAGAAAAACCTTGAATATTAATTTTTTACCGATCGTGGTCTCCACCGGGGACCTCGACCGCACCCAGCTGATGCATAAGCAAGGTGGCAAGACCCAATCCCCGGTTCTGGGCGATTTCCTGCGCCAGACGGCCATCCAGCATGCCCGTGTAAATGTCCTGGGCCTGGCTTTTCCCAAAAAGATCCGATTTTGGAATGGTGGCCCGCATCTCTTTGATCAACTGGTGGACGAAGAGGGATTCCATGTCTTCGCAGGCTTTTTTCAGGCGTCTGGCTTTTTCAGCCGAGGGCGTCAGTTTCCCGGAATTGTTGGCTTTCCCAGCCGGCGTGTGCCCAGGATGCAAGGTAGCGGTTGCCAGTGATAGCAGCTTTTCCGTCATTAGATTATCTCCAGTTCGGCCTGCAAGGCGCCAGCGGCCTTAATGGCCTGGAAGATGGCAATCAGGTCATGCGGGGTGACCCCCAAGGCATTGAGCGCCCGGACCACGTCGCCGATACTCACGCCTGATTGCAGCACGTAAATGGGGACCCGTTGCTCCTTGACCATAATGTCGCTTTCCGGTGCGGACACCGTCTGGCCGCCCCGTGAAAACGCCGTGGGTTGCGACACATTGGTGGATTCTCTGATTTGAATGCTGAGGCTGCCATGGGCAATGGCAATGGTCGAGAGCCTGACATCCGCCCCCATGACCACGGTCCCGGTCCGCTCGTTGATCACGACCCGGGCATACATGTCCGGATTCACAGCGATATTTTCCACCACAGTCACCAGGCCGACAATGTTCCCGTCGTATTCCGGTGGAATATCGATTTCAATGGTACCGGAGTCGGGCGTACGGGCAAATTGGGCTGCCAGGGTTTTATTGATGGCGGCCACGGTGCGGCTGGCGGTGGTGAAATCAGGATTGTGCAAGCTGAGGATCAGTTTGGTTTTGTTGGCAAAATCGGACTTGATCTCCCTTTCTATCAAAGCGCCGCCGGCCACCCGGCCGACGGTGGGATGATTTTTTTGAACGCCGCCGCCTGATTTGCCGCCAACCTTGAATCCACCGGTGCTCACCGGGCCCTGGGCAATGGCGTAAATTTTGCGGTCCGCGCCCTTCAGGGGCGTAAACAACAGGGTGCCGCCCTGGAGGTTATCGGCGCCGCCAATGGAACTGACCAGCACATCGATACGGCTGCCGGCCCGGGCAAAGGCCGGTAGTTTGGCGGTGACAATCACACTGGCCACGTTGTTGGCCTTGATGTCATCCGGTTTGACCGTCAACCCCATCTTTTCCAGCATTTCGGAAATGGAGCGCACCGTGATTTTATCATCTTTGTCACCCGTGCCGTTCAGCCCGATCACCAGGCCGTAGCCCACCAACTGGTTTGAACGCACGCCCTTGATATTGGCAATATCCTTGATCCGGGCCGCCGAAACGCTGCCGGAAAAAACGATGACCAGCAGCAGGGCCAGCACCAGGCTCAGGCCCCGCTGAAGGTGGACGATGCTTATTGTATCTGTTTTTTGGCGGTATGCTGTCATGTTTTCGTCCCGTGGTTTAAAAAGGCCAGACTTGGTCGAAGGCCCTGGTAAGCCAGCCCGGTTTCTGCCGGTCGTTGAGGACCCCGACGCCGGTGTATACGATCTTGGCATCTGAAATATAGGAGGAGAGGACCTCGTTGTCAGCCGAGATATCCTTGGGACGGACGATCCCGCTCAGGTTGAGCATCTGCTCCTCGTTGTTGATGGTAATGCCCCGCGAGCCGGCAATCACCAGGTTGCCGGAGGTTGTCAAGCCCACGACCCGGGCGGAAATAATGGCGGTCAGGTCGCCGCTGCGGGTGGTTTCACCGGTGCCATCGAACTTGTTTTTATAATCCGCTTCAATGCGGGCAAACGGATTGAAATCCGGGCGGGTGCTCGGAAATTTCGATTCAAGATTGAAAAAATTTGTGATCCCGGCCGACATGGCGCTTTTTCTTTCCGTATTGGTATCCGCCTTGTTTTTCGCTTTAGCCGATTCGACGATGCGCACGGTGATGATATCGCCCACTTTGCGCGCCTTGGCGCTCGAAAACATGTCGTTGAGGGGGGCATCTTCCTGCCAGAGGGAGCCTTCGGTTTTCGGGGCTGGAGCCGTCTGCTGCGCCATTTTAACCGGAGCGGCAAACTTGAGGGCTTCCGCCTCCAGATTGCGACTGGTGGTCTTGCACCCGATCAGGCCCACCATAAGCGTTAAACAGACAAGCTGCGTCAATCCGCGCATGTATTTGTTTTGAAATTGCGTGACCATTTTATCTCCCGGCCCGTGGCGGGCCTGCCGGTGTTTGCCGGCCGTTAAAATTCAACTTTGACTGTCCGGGCGTCCAGCACCCGGGCATAAACGCGCTTGCGGGAATCGAGATTTACCACACTGATGCGCTCCCCTTTGCGCCCCTTGGCTTTGGCTTCGCCCCGGGCGGTAATCCGCAGGGCCCCGGCTTCGGCGACGATTGTGACCACATCCCCCCGGTTCACCAGCGGCGGCAGTTCAACCAGGTCGGCACGCAGCACGGTGTTTGCATACACGGTCCGGCGCACGCGCATGCCGACTACTTCGGCCGGGTCGGTAAAAAAGCCGGAGGGCAGTTTCGCCAGATCCTTCAGCATCACGGTGACATCCTGGCTTTCGATGGGCTGGTGGCGCCCCATTGGTTTGCGGACAACGACGACCGGGGCGATCACTTCCAGGTTGATCGTCACCCAGGCGCGTTTAACCGATCGCCCGTCGACCAGGAATTCGATTGAAAGGGCGATGGTGCTCAAAAAATCAAGCTTCCCCGGGCTTTTCACCTGGTAGGTAACCCGGCCCTGCGGCAGCACGACCGCAGTGTTGGCCTGAACTTTGGCCACCCGCACGCTTTCCGGATCCCAGGGCACCCTGGCAAGTACCCATTCGGCGGCAATTTCTGCGATTCTCTCTTTGGTGATCGTAACCGCTTTGCGGCTTACCTCGAGGCGGTGGGGAAAATCCAGTCCAATGTCATGCGGCAGGCCGCCCGAGTTCTTGTTCATCCGGGCCAAAATATGCCGCGATTCGATGACTTTCTTACGGCCGGGCAACGGTGCTTTACCAATATCGATGTTGCCCAGGCGGTCAATGAGCACCGGGTCCGGTCCTGCAATCTGGGCCACCTGTGACAATAAAATGCGATCGCCGTTGATTTCAGCGGAGGGCGCGATCCGGACGATGGTCTGCGCCTGGGCGTTAGAAAGTGCCGGTTGGAATAGCAGCAGCAAGGCCGCCACCAGCAGGCCGGCTCTGGTTCCGATCATCCACGGTTGATTGTTTTTCCGGTTTGCATCCATACTCGGTTCCTATCTTTTGAGGCCATTGGCCATCTGCAGCATTTCATCCGCCGTCCGGATGGTCTTGCTGTTAATTTCATAGGCCCTTTGGGCCGTAATCATGTTGACCATCTCATCGACCACACTGACATTGGACATCTCAAGAAAACCCTGCGCGATCGCACCGAAGCCATCCTCTCCGGCCGTGCCCGTGATGGCATCTCCCGAGGCCTCGGTGGGCGTGTAGAGATTGCGCCCTGCGCTGCTCAACCCGGCCGGGTTGACAAAGCGGGCCAGGGTAATCGTCCCCACCTCGGTGGCGGTCTGCGATCCGGCCTGCTTGACGGAAATCGTGCCGTCCAGGCCGACCGAGATGGAAACCGTGTCGCTCGGGATCGTAAGTTCCGGTTCCATCAGGAAGCCGTCCGAAGTGACGATCCGGCCCTCCCCATCCACCTTGAACGAGCCGGCCCGACTGTAAGCAATTTCACCGTCCGGTTGGGTAATTTGGAAAAAGCCGTTGCCCTCGATGGCCAAATCCAGTTCATTTTTCGTGTTCTGCAATTCACCCTGGCTGAACATCTTGCTCACGGCCCCGGCCTTGGTGCCATGGCCGATCTGCACACCGGTCGGCACGGTACTGTCGCCGGACGAAGATTCTCCCGGCTGGCGGGCGGTCTCATAGATGAGATCCTGGAAGTCGGCCCGACTGCCTTTGAAACCCGTAGTGCTGGCATTGGCCAGGTTGTTGGCAATGACATCGATATTCAGGGACTGGGCTTGCATTCCGGTGGCCGCGGTATAAAGACTTTTAATCATTTTTTTATCTCTCCCCTTGGGTTATCCTAGACGTGCTCAGTTTCCGACGTGCTCAGTTTCCGGGATTCAGGATGCATCCAATTATCCCGGCCGGCCGACATCGTTGATGGCCTTGATGTTCATATCGGTGACCGCCTTGATCGTTTTCTGCTGGGCTTCATAGGTTCTGAGCACATCGATCATTTCCGACATGCTCTTGATCACGTTCACATTGGAAAGCTCCAGGTAGGCCTGTTTGACCGATAAACCTTTCTCCGGTGCAATCGGGCGCATGTCTTCTTCGATCTGAAAACGGGTGTGACCGATTTTCTTAAGCCTGTCCCGATCCTCAAAATCGACAATCGCAAACCGGTCAACTTCGACGCCGTCGACATTAATGGCTCCGCTCTCATCCACCGTGACGGTATTGCCGTTTATCCGGATGGGTCCGCCTGCGCCCAGGACCGGCTGTCCATCGTGGGTGACCAGGCGGCCATCGCCGTCGAGGTTAAAGGCACCGCTGCGCGTATACTGTACACCGTCATCCGTCTGGATGGAGAAGAAGCCGTGTCCGATCAGGGCAAAATCCAGGTTGCTGTCGGTTTTTTTCAGCTGTCCCTTGGTAAAATCAATCCGGGTGCCCACAAATTCTACGTGGTAATTTTTGGCCATGGCGGTCGCCTCCTCGGCTTCGAGTTCGGCAGCCGGGGCCCCCTCCTCGTCACCGGGCAGAAATGCCTTGAACAGCGGCCGCTCGACTTTATAGCCTGAGGAGTTGACATTGGCCAGGTTGTTGGCCAGGACTTCCAGCCGCATCTGCTGCAGAATGGAACCCGAACCGACTGTATAGATTGCCTCACTCATGAATTGCCTCCTGTGCGCATGTGCTGAAGATCTTCAACCTACCCTTTCAATTCTGCAATATTTATACCCATTCCATAAAAATTGTAATATCTATTATTTACAGTTAGTTATAATTTTAAGCCCGGTTGATACCCGGTTAAAAGTCATACCGATCGGCAGTATTTACCCACTGGTACTTGACGGTCACTGCCACTATTGGTTTCCTTTGCGGCGATTGCGCAGCTTGATGGACAACTCAACCTCACCCTTGGGAATGTGAACCTTGTCGGCGATCTGGCTGGTGGAAAGCCCGCAGGCTGCCAATTCAACCGCTTCGGCATAGACACCGTGCTTGCGCTGCGGCTTGGCCGTCGTCTGGTATACCGGCGCCTCCCGCTCCGGCAGGTTACCGGAGCGGTTCACCGGCGGGGCCCCGCCGGCTGAGGCCGGCTGCAGGCCGGTTCCCAGGCAGAGCTGCAGGTTGCGCCTTTCCCGCTCCAGTGCCCGGGCGATGGTTTCCAGGGTATTCTCTGCGGTCTGGTCTTCAGCCTGGGCCTGCATTTCTTTATTAAAATCGGCTGTTCGATGCTTATGCGGGATCCGCCGGTCGGCCAGCCGAATTCTGACGATGTACACCAGGGTCATGATGCACATCAGCAGCCCCGTGATGTCCAAGGCCGTTTCCCAGTATGATAGCGCTGCATAGCTCATGTTCACTCTCCGTTTGCCGGTGGGACCTATTACAGCAAGCCCCGTTTTCTAAGGTGACTGCGTAGATGCACAACTGCCTGGCTGTGAATCTGTGATACTCTCGACTCGGTGATATTCAAGGCTTTGCCCGTTTCTTTCATGGTGAGCTCATCGACATAATACAATGAAATCACAAGTTTCTCTTTCTCAGGCAGTTGGTCGATGGCTTCAGCGACCGCGTTTTTCATTTCCTTAACCCGGGTCAGGGTCAGGGCATCATCACTCCCGTTGTTCAACAGGGCATCCACCACACTGCGTTTCTCATCATCCGTCTGGATGCCCATTTCTTCAAAGCTGACAAAGGAGATGCTGGACATTTTCTTTATCTGCTGAACCTCTTCCAGCGGCACCCCGATCTCTTCGGCCAGTTCGCGATCATCCACGGCCCGTCCTTTTTTCTGCTCGAGCCCCATATAGGCCCGGTCGAGTTCCCGGACCTTGCGCCGGTTGGCCCGTGACAGGAAATCACGGGATCGCAATTCACTGAGCACCGCCCCCTTGATCCGGAATACCGCATAGGTCAGGAAGGTGTTGTTCCGGGAACTGTCGTAGCGCTCGATGGCCTGCATCAGGCCAATCACACCCACATGAATCAGGTCGTCGATCTCTACATGCGGCGGGAGGTGGATCGCTATCCGGTGCACGATTCTTTTAACATGGGGCAAATATTCCTCTATCAATTCGTCCCGCGAAAGCAGATTGTCCTTTCTTGATTTCTGTGTTTGCATCTGATGCCTCCTGCATCATGGGAAGCTGTCTGCCGGCAATTGAAGACGGCTTCCGGTTGATCCGGTGCCAGGCGACCGGTTAACGGTCCGCGTGGGCCTGACCCCTTGCTTCGAATTTTTTGCCAATTAGATATTTCCAGAAATGACTTGCATATCCGGCCGGCAGCCGCGGGGCCGGACTGGCACTCAGGTGCCGGGCCACGACATCAAAGCTCTTACTGGCTGCTGCGGCTGGATGCTGTTCTCTGACGAGCTTCTGCCCGCGTACACAGCGTGTCAATTCCCCGTCCCGGGGTATGTAACCCAGATAATCAATCGAGATGTCGAGAAACCGCCGAGAGACCATACTCAACTGCCGGTAGACGTCTTTCGCTTCGGCCTCACCCGACACCATGTTGACCAGCAGACTGAACTTCTTCTCCTGGTATTTGAGCGACATGACTTTCATCAGCGCATACGCGTCCGTGATGGATGTCGGCTCGGGCGTCACCACCACGATCACCTCCTGGGCGGTGACATTGAAATACATGACATTGGATGAAATTCCGGCCGCCGTATCGATCAGCAGCACGTCGATGTCTTGCATCAGGGTGTCCAGAGCCGACAAGACCCTGATTCTCTGAGCCGGGGTCAATTCCGTCATCTGCTGAACACCAGAAGAGGCCGGCAGGATGAGCATGCCGCCGGGTCCCTGCACGGTGATATCGTCGATATTTTTCTCACCTTTGATAACGTGGGAAATGTTGTAACGCGGAGCCTTGCCCAGCAGAACATCCATGTTGCCCAAACCCAGGTCCGCATCGAATACCAGCACACGCTGATCAAGTCGGGTCAATGTATAGGCCAGGTTGGCCACGATATTGGTTTTACCGACGCCGCCTTTCCCGCTGGTCACGGCGATAACCCGGGTGCCGGTTGAATTTGATCGTTCAAGCGCGGCGACTGCAGACTGGCGCACTTTGCCCTTAACCGGCAGATCGATAATGTTGTTTTGGGGCGGATTGGAATTCATCTTGCTCCTTTAATGGCTCTCACGCGTGTCTGGCTGACTAGTGATATCCGGCAATCTTGCGGGCCACCCCGGGCCGGTAGCTCGGCCGGGCCCGGCCGGCGTGCTTCGGCCGGCAATAGCGGCAGGGGTTGAATCCTTTTTTCAATGCATCATCGATCCCGTTGAACGCGATTATATTGCCCGGCTTGATGCGCTTGGTCCATTTGCAGTCGTGCATATGGAAGATGTCCGAATTGATGTTGGCGACATAGGCTGCTTCCTGGACCGCCGGTTCGTGGTCGACCGGGCTGGGTTTCGGACCCGGCGTGCGACGCCGCGTCATCCGGGCCGGGCCTGGGCCGCCGGGGACCCGATCCGGTGCCGGCACGTCCCGGGACGGGTGCAGCGGACGGAGAAACAGATCAACCAGCCGTCGGATGGTGGCGGGGAACAGATCTTCCGGAATCTGCTGACCGTCACTGATGTAGGAAACCGGGATCTCGTTTTTCACAAGCTGCGTGATGAGATTGCCGCACCGGGTGCATTCGTCTAATTTGGTAAACAGCAGACCGTTTATTGCCAGGGGCTCGAAAAAATCAATGGCCGCGTCGAGATCGACGCTCTGGGTGCCGGCCCCCAAGACCAGCTGAACGGACATGCCCCGGCAGGCGTGGAACATGGTTTGCAGATCGGCCCGGATCTCCGGATTGTGGATGCCGGCGCCCCGGGTGTCCACGAGCACGAGTTCACAGTTGGCCAACCGTTGCAGGGCCCTGGCAAATGACTTTTCATCCGCGGCGGCTTCCATGGGCACGCCGATAATGTCGGTAAAAATCCGCATTTGCTCGACTGCGCCGATGCGCTGGCTGTCCAAGGTGATAATGCCAACCCGCCGACCCATGTCGATGGCCTGGGCTGCGGCAAGTTTGGCGATCACTGTCGTCTTACCCGCGCCGGTGGGGCCGACGAATGCCACCACCATCTGTCCGGAGGGTGTGACCTTTATGGGCCCGGCCTTGGCCCCCAACTGCTCCAGCGCGTCGGTAAGCGCCAGGGCTGTGCTTTCCCGGTCCAGGCTGGCCGGCCCGATGCTGTCGATCGGCATGCGTTTGAGGAGATCGGCGGCAATGGTTTCCTCGACACCCTGCCGGCGCAGAAAGCCGTGTAAGCCCGCGTCACGCCGCTCGTCTGGATGTGCGTTTTTCTGTGTTTTCATAACCGTCCCTTTTTTCTTCAGCGCCCCTAAACCGGAATGCAGTGATTCGAGCAGGCGGGTACTTTTGCGCCTGGCAAGCAGGTCAGGCTGGGTTGGACCGGAAGGGTCATTTTTCTGCCGGATTGACATTTTTTTGACATCCGGTACCCGGGATGGATCGATGGCAGCAGTGACCACAACCCCCGCATCTTTGGGTATCCCCAGCAGCGCGCCGGGTTTCTTGAGGCTCTTGGCTGAAAGTATGACGGCTTCGGGCCCGAATTCATTTTTGATCCGGGCCAGGGCCGTGGTCATATCCTTGGCTTCAAAACGTTTAATCTGCATTTGTCAGGCTCACTGTTCCGATTGCTTGTATGTTGATATTATTTAAAATCTCATCGTAAGACAAAACCGGCAGCATCGGTAAAAACCGGTCGATCAATTTCTTTATGTGCGACCGGATCGGGGCGCTGCAGAGCAGGACCGGCTGTTCGTACATTTCGGACACCCTTTCCAGATTGTCCGAAAGGTCCTGGATAATCATCTGGGCCGCCGCCGGATCGATCGCCAGGAAGCTCCCGTGTTGCATCTGTTGAATCGATTCGGATACGGCCGCCTCGACACCCTGGTCCAGGGTTAACGCCGCCAGGTTTTCATCTGATCCAACATGCATTTGGGTAATGGTACGGGTCAGACTCTGGCGGACATATTCCGTGAGCTGTTCCGGATCCTTGGTGATCGGCGACCAGTCGGACAGGGCTTCCAGGATCCCGAGCAGATCCCGGATCGGTACCTGCTCGCGAAGAAGATTTTGCAATACCCGTACCACGCCACCCAACGGCAGGAGATTGGGGATGAGTTCTTCGACCACCTTGGGGTGGGTTTCCTTCAGATTATCGAGCAATTGCTGGGTTTCCTGGCGGCCGAGCAATTCCCAGGCGTGCCGGCGGATCACATCCGACAAGTGGGTGGTAAGCACCGTTGCCAGGTCGACCACGGTGTATCCCGAAGCCACGGCGCGATCTCGATTTTCCTCCTTGATCCAGAGGGCCGGGAGGCCGTACGTGGGTTCGGTCGTTTTGACACCGGGCAGGTCCTCGTCAGCCGGGCCGGGATTCATGGCCAGGTAAAAGTTGGTCATCAGTTCGCCCTGGGCGACCTCATTGCCGCGCAGGAAAATTCGGTATTCGCCGGGTTTCAACTGCATGTTGTCCTGGATATGCACTGAAGGAATGATCAGGCCGATTTCCTGGGCCATCTGCCGTCGAATGGACTTGACCCGGTCGAGCAGTTCACCATCCTGCTCTATGTCCACCAAAGGAATCAGCCCGTAGCCCACTTCAAGCGAGAGAATGTCCAAAGGCGGCAGGGTCTTGACCCTCTCCGGCGGGCTTTCCTGGGCGCTGCGAATCTCTTCAACCGCCACTTCCTGGGCCACCTCGCGGCCGGCTCTGAAGAGCATGAAGGCCAAGATGCCGCTGATCACGGCCAGCACCATGAATGGCAGGGAGGGCAGGCCCGGTACCAGACCGAATCCCAACAGTACGGCGGAAGCCACCGCAATGGCCATGGGTTGGCCCATTATCTGCCCGACAACTTCATTGCCGAGACTGGATTCCGCGCCGGCGCGGGTTACGATAATACCGGCGGAGGTCGAAATAATCAGCGCCGGAATCTGACTGACCAGGCCGTCCCCTACGGTGAGCAGGGTATAGTTTTGGGCCGCGGCTGCAAAGGTCATATCCTTTTGAAAAACCCCGATAATCAATCCACCAACAATATTGATGGCCGTAATGACGATGCCGGCGATGGCATCCCCTTTCACGAATTTGTTGGCCCCGTCCATGGCACCGTAATATTCTGATTCCCTGGCCAAAACGGCCCGCCTGGTTTTGGCTTCTTCCTCATCAATCAGGCCCGCGTTGAGATCCGCGTCGATGCTCATCTGTTTGCCGGGCATGGCGTCCAGGGTAAAGCGGGCGGCGACTTCCGCTATCCGGCCGGCTCCCTTGACGATAACCAGAAAATTAATCAGGACCAGGATCAGGAACACGATAATGCCGACCACGTAGTTGCCGCCCACCACGAAGCTGCCGAACGCATGAATCACTTTTCCGGCCGCGGTGGTGCCTTCGTTGCCATGCAGGAGAATCAGCCGGGTGGAGGCGACATTCAGTGAAAGCCTGAAAAGCGTGGTTAAAAGCAGGATTGAGGGAAAAGACGAGAGCTCCAATGGCCGGGTAATATACATGCCGACCAGCAGGATCACCAACCCCAGGGTGATGTTCATCGAGAGCAGCAGGTCCAACACAAAGGTGGGCAGCGGGATCAACATGACGCACAGGATGCCCACGATGCCCAGCGGCAGAATCAGGTCGCTGTTGTTTTCAATAAATGGCAGCCGGGGTAGCGGTGATGACTGTCTGACGATTTCCATGGGGGTGTGTTTCTCCGGTGTCTGGTTTCTGTTTCAAATAGTAGATATGCAGGTTCTATGCCTGAGTGTTTGCCGATGGCAGCTTGCCTTTCAGGCGGTAGACATAGGCCAGGACCTCCGCTACGGCTCGGTAGAGTTCGACCGGAATGAACTGATCGACTTCCACGGTCTTGTAGAGGGCCTGGGCCAGCGGTTTCTCTTCTACCAGCGGAACATTGTGCTCCCGGGCGATTTCCCGAATCTTGCGCGCGATCTCGCCGGCTCCTTTGGCCACCACCATGGGCGCATCCATCTCATCGGCGTCAAATTTCAGGGCCACCGCCAGCCGGGTGGGGTTGGTAATCACAACATCGGCCTCGGGCACAGCCGCCATCATCCGCCGGCGTGCCATTTCCCGCTGGGCGCTTTTGATACGGGCTTTGATCTGGGGGTCACCCATCAACTGCTTCTGTTCGTCCTTCACCTCCTGTTTGGTCATCCGCAGTTCCTTCTCGTGCTGCCAGCGTTGAAAGACGTAGTCGGCGGCGGCTAGGAAGATCAGGGCCAGACATACGAAAAACCCAATCTGGAAGGCAATCCAACCAAACTCCTGCAGGATATCCGCCACGGCCATTTGCATCAGGTCGGGCATCCGCGGCAGGTTGCGCATGACCAGAACGTAGGCAATCGATCCGACGGTCACCAACTTGAGGATGGACTTGGGAAGTTCCGCCAGGGTTTTGAGGGAGACCAGGCGCCGAAACCCTGTAATCGGATTGATCTTGGTCAGCTTGGGCGTGATGGTCTCCGTGGAAAAGAGCAGGCCGATCTGCATCACATTCCCAAATACGCCGGCCACCAGCACCGCCAGCATGAAGGGGAGCAGGATGTATAGTCCGCTGTGCAGGCTCAGGACCAGCAGGTCCCGCGCGGTGAGAATATCGGTAAGCAGCATGCCGTTCAGGTTGGTGAAAATGGTGTGCATGAACTGCCTCAGCGACCGCAGCATCCAGCCCCCGCCAAAGAAGAAAAATCCCAAAGCAGCCATCAGGATCAACACCGAAGGGACTTCGCGGCTCATGGCCACCTGCCCCTTTTTACGGGCGTCGGATCGCTTTTTAGGTGATGCGGGTTCGGTTCTTTCCTGATCGGGTTTCTCGGGCATCTGTTCTTCCTAACCTCCCATGGCTTTCATCAGGAGCATGACGGATGTCCCCATCGCCGCAAACGACCGGGTAAGAAACTCAGCCATGTACGGCAGGCTCATAACCAGAAAAATCAAGCCGATGGCAATTTTCAACGGCATGGCCACGATAAAAATGTTCATCTGGGGAATGGTGCGGGCGACCAGGCCCAGGGCGGCGCTGGTGAGAAGCAGGGATATGATGACCGGTGCCCCGATTTTTAAAGCGACGATAAACATGTTTCCGGCCAGGCGTATGATGTGCGGCATGATGTCCTGATTAAAACCGAAATCGAAAAGGGGTACGAGCTGAAAGCTATCCACCATGGCCCGGAGCATGATGTGATGCGCATTGATGGACAGGAACACCAGTATGGCGATCAGATTGTAAAACGTGGCCAGAATCGGAACCTGGGCACTGGTCGCCGGATCCATCACGTTGGCTATCGCCATGCCCATCTGGTATCCGGCCATCTGGCCCGCTAACTGAAATCCAGCAAACAGGGTGCGCACCGCCAGTCCAATCAAGATACCGATCAGCAATTCGCAGGCGGCCGCTAACGCCAGCTCGGGAATGGTGGCAAACAACGGCCGCACCTGCCCACTCATCAAGGGATAGAGCACAAACGCGACCGCCATGGCAAAACCCAGTTTGAACAAGGTGGGAATCGCCCGACTATTGAAAATCGGCAAGAACATGAAGATGGCACCCACCCTTAAAAAGATGAAAAGCAATAGCTGCAGCTGGGGCATCTGTACGGATATGGACAGCATCTTCTTTTTTTGCCTCTGTATGGTTATTTTGCGCTGGCGCTTTAAGTTCTGGGTGACGCCAAAGCTCGAAAAAGAGCCTGCATATCGGTATCGAAATCGACATTGGTAGCGCTAACGAAAATGGTCGCCGGGAGGACCTATCCGGAACCGATTCCGATCCCGATGCCGATAGCGATTTCGATAAAGATTCCAGTCGGTACCCTCAGCGGATATACATGGGGATGCTCCCAAACAGGTTATTCACGAAATCGATCATCAGCTGCAGCATCCAGGGAAAGAACATCAACAGGGCCAGGGCAACCACCAGCATTTTCGGAATAAAGGTCATGGTCATCTCGTTCAGTTGCGTCACAGACTGAAAAAGACTGACCAGCAGGCCGACGACCAGCCCGGAGAGCAGCATGGGGGCTGCCAGTAAAATAGCGGTCTTGATGGCGTTGACGAATATGCCGGTGACGATTTCCGGTGTCATAGCTCTCTCCCCAATTACAAAAAGCTTTTAACCAGTGACCCGATGATCAGATACCACCCGTCAGCGAGTACAAAGAGCATCAGTTTAAACGGCAGGGAGACCATCACGGGTGGCAGCATCATCATGCCCATGGACAAGAGCACGCTGGCCACCACCATGTCGACGATCAGAAAGGGCACATAGAGCAATAGCCCGATCTGGAAAGCGGTCTTCACTTCACTGATGATAAAGGCCGGGATCAGGACCGTCAGCGGCACATCGTTCATGGTCCGTGGCCGGTCGATCCTGGAAATATCGACAAACAGGGCCAGTTCCTTTTCTTTGGTCTGTTTGAACATGAACTGCCGCACCGGCTGCAGGGCGTTCTCAAACGCCTGGTCCCGACTGATGGATTCATTCAGATACGGCTGCAGGGCATTGGTATTTACCGCCTGCCAGATCGGCGTCATGATAAAAACGGTTAAAAACAGCGCGATTCCGATGATGACCTGGTTGGGAGGCATCTGGTGGGTGCCCATGGCCTGCCGCAGCAGGGACAGCACCATGACGATCCGGGTAAAGGAGGTCAGCATGATCAGGATGGCCGGCGCCAGCGAGAGCACCGTCATCAGCAGGAAAATTTCCATGACCACGGCGGGTTTGCCCAGGCCGTCGCTGGGGTCGATTCCGACACTTAAAAAATTGCGGGTCTGGGACCCGTTTTCCGCGAAGCACTCCGCCGGCCCGCCGATCAAAAAGAGAATGGCCAGGGCTATGAATAATCCGCTTTGTAGGTGTGATCTGCGCATGGGCTTCCGTTTTTTATCCATCCTTGCAGGTTGACGGTGGTCGATCTTAACTGGATCTTCGCAATAGCTATGCCAAGCCCGGTCAACGCCCCGCATCAGCGACCGTGGCAGGTCACAGCTATTTAATTATAACTATTATTATCAGTTAGATACCTTAAGAAGTGGGATTGCAGAATATGCAAGCGGCCGGCAAGCTGACAACTGCTGACGGCTGCCAAAGCATTGACAGCGGCGGTTGGAATTATGACACCGGGAAACAACCAGGGGGCGTGTGTGGGGGCAGTGGTAGTTTAAGGATCGAGCTGCCGATCTTGGGTGATTTTGCCGCCGAGTCTTTGCAACAGGTTGGAAAAGGCGGGCTGGTTCGGCTGGTCGGACAATTCTGCCACCAACTCACGATCTTCGATCTTGCTGAGTAGCGTCAGGTTGTCGCCGGCGATGCCCACCACGAGAATATCCCCGGGCACCTGGATCAGCGCTATGCTCTTTTTGGGAGCCAGCGGTCGCGTGCTGAGGACGTTGATCAGCTGTCGGCCGGATGCCGGTACGGCAGACCGGGTAGCCCGCTTGAACAGAAACAGAACGCCGGCAGCCCCACCTGCCATGAGCAGGAGGAAACCCAGCATTTTTACAAGAGTGGCGGTGAACTCGGGGTCGCTTGTCATTTGAGTTTCTTGATGCGCTCCATGGGGCTTACAATCTCGGTCAGACGGATACCGTAGTTATCGTTCACCGACACGACCTCGCCCCTGGCGATCAGCTTGTGGTTGGCCATGATTTCCAGGGTTTCGCCGGTAGCCTTGTGCAGTTCGATAACTGAGCCCTGCCCCAGTTTGAGCAGATCGTGAATCAACATATTGGTTCTGCCCAGCTCAACGGTAATCTGCAAGGGGATATCGAGAATAAAATCAAGTCCCTCTTGAAACGAAGCTTCATTTTCACCGGCCGCAATTTCCTGGCCGGCAGCTTGCCCGCCGGTAGCGCCCTCGCCACCCGGCGCCTGCAGGGCGGGGTTCTGGGGGTTACCGGTCTCAATTGTTTCGCTATCTGCCATCATCAGCATCCTTTCCTTTCTACCTGACGAGCCTTCATTTGATCATAGCCGTTAACTGCACGGCCCGATTTCCCTTCACGATACCGGGAATTCCTTTGTATTTCGGCACATTTTCTATGTTGATGTTCAACGGATCGGCCGGGCCTTTGTCCAGTCGTATGACATCGTCCACTTTCATATTGAGCAGATCGCGGACCGTCTGGTGGGTCCGCCCCAGCTCGGAGACGACCGTTACATCGGTCTCCCTGACCAAAGCCTGCAGCTGGGAACTGAAGGCATCCTCCAAATCCTTTTCCCGCAGATACTTCGAGGAGAGTTTTTCCTTGATCGGCTCCAGCATCCGGTAGGAGATGCAGAGGTGCATATTGCCTGAAAATTCGGCCCCGGTTACCGAGAGGACAATGACAATCAAAAGATCTTCCGGGCTTACCAGATGGACATATTCCGGTTTGGTTTCCGTTTTTTTCAGGTTCACTTTTACAGGGAACACGATCTGCCAGGCTTTTTCAAGATCATTGAATATCTCGATGGAAAACTTGGACATCATGCGTTTTTCAATGAATGTAAACTCCCGGATATCTTCGAAAGGCTTGCCGTCGCCCCCAAACATGCAGTCTATGAGTGAATAGACCAGGCTCGGCTCGATGGCCAGCAGGGAGGAACCAATCAGAGGTTCCATGGTGAACGCTGCGAAACTGGTCGGATTGGAGAACGCCTGGATGAATTCTCCATACTTCACCATTTCCGTCGAAACCATCTCCACACCGATAGGTTTGTGCAAAGACGCGCTCATGGTCGTCTCCAAGAGGCTCGAAAACTTGTCGTATACCTCCTCAAGGGCATAAAACTGGTGGCGCAACATGGCGCCCTGCGCCATGAGATCATATTCTTTTACTTCAACTTCCCCTTGCTCCGGTGCGTCGAACTCAAAATCGACGTCTCCCTGGTCCATGGCGCCCAGTAACGCATCAATTTCCTCCTGGGACAGTACATTTTCCGACATGGTAACCTCGCCTATTGGATGACGAACTCGGTAAAATAGATATTGGTGACCTCACCAGTCGCCATGAAACTGTTGATTTCATCGATCAACTGGTCACGCAATGCCAGCTTGCCGTCCACCGTATTGATATCCTCTGCTTTTTTACTGGGCAGGATCATGAGCATGGCATTCCGGACCTGTGGCAGTCGCTGGTCCAGCTCAGCACGCAGCACCTCGTCCGCCAGTTCCAGTTCCATAGTGACCCGCAGGTAACGGTTACCGCCGGCCTCGGCCAGATTCACCACAAAAGAATCAAGGGAGTACATGGGACCGATGGTATCCGGCTCTTCTTCACCTTCCGCACCTTCCTCCGTGGCGGTCGTTTCCGCTCCGGCTGTGTTCATTTGGGCCATTTTACTCCAGAGCAGGTAAAATCCACCGCCGATAGCAGCCATAAAAAAAAACATGGCGATACTAATGATGATGATGACTTTCTTTGACATTTAGGTCCTCCCCGGGTCCCGAACCTCAGAACCCGATTAAGGGTGTGATCAATTTTCCGGGACCGGCATTTTATTTGACAATGTGGCCAGTCCAAACAGAACCGTACTCCACCCAAGTATTTAGCAAGAACAATGCCATCATCTGCGGACAGCCGGAAATGGCATCTTGTGAAGCAGACACCGTCCCGGTTTACCTGCGCCTGATCATACTATAACTAATTGTTATTTATATATTATATAGCAAATTTGGGGCTAAAGAAAATGCAGGGTAGGCAGTGGGCCCCAAGAGCTGTTTCTGAGAGAAAACCGCAGCATTGTCAATGCTTTGACGATTGAGTCGTCGTCAGGCAAATCCGTCGCCTTGAAATGGATGGACTTCCCTGCCGCCCGGGGACTCACTCAGGGCCTGCGGGCGGCAGGCAAGCCATTGGGGTTTTCACCGCTTCAAGGACCGGTGGCTATTACCGTTTCATACCAATCAGCGACGTCAGGATTTCATCACTGGTGGTGATCACCTTGGCATTGGCCTGGAAGGCTTTCTGGGTAACGATCATCTTGGAGAACTCGCTGGCGATATCAACATTGGACATTTCCAGGTTCTGGGCAATCACCTTTCCCAACCCGGAAACCCCGGAAACACCGCCGGTGGCGGACAGCGGGGCCCCCGAATCATTGGACTGGGCATAGAGGTTGCCGCCCTTTTTGGTCAGTCCCAGCGTATTGGGAAAATTGTGCAAAGAGACCTGCCAGAGATTTTCCTTGGCGCCGGTCGCTTTGTTGATACCGGTAATGATCCCGTCGTTTTCCATGGCGTAATCCCGATGGGTTGCTGCGGCCGTCACGTCCACCTGGATATTTACCGGGGCCGCCGCCGGGGGGGAGGCCGGAAAGCCGCCGGTGATGTCATATCCCTGCACGATCAGGTCGCCCGGGTTGACGAGGTAACCGCTGCCGTCGAACACGAAGTTACCGGCACGGGTGTAAAACAGGTCGATTCCCGTGGGGCCGCCGTCACGAACCTGAAAAAATCCCTGACCGGAAATGGCCAGGTCCGTCGGGTTGCTGGTAGGCTCCAAGGAGCCCTGCGACAGTTGCTCGGTAATCCCGGCCAGGGCCACGCCGGCCCCGGGGTTGAAACCGGATCCGCCGCTGGTCTCGTTGAGCAGGTTTGCAAATTGGACGGTCGAGCCTTTGAAAGCGGTCGTGGTGACGTTGGCGATATTGTCGCCGATGACCGTCATGGTGTCTTTCTGAACGCCTAATCCGGAAATTGCGGTAAATAATGAACCTATCATGGTTGTTCCCCTTTGCTATGGTGTTATTTATATCTATTCCATTTAACTGCTAATCTTACGAATATCCGCCAGGGTAACCTCACGGCCACCCACCTTGAGATAGGCCGTGTCGTCCCGGAAATTAATTTCGGTGGCCTGGCCGCTGAAGACCGTCTCGGCCGCAACCGGGTGGCCGTTGCCGTCTACGGCCAGGACCTCGATAAAATAGGCGCCATCCGGTGCGGCGATCCCCTGGCTGTCAAGCCCGTCCCAGCTGAAGAGGTGTTCCCCGGCGGCCCGGGCGCCGCTGTTGATGGAGGTGACATATTGGCCGGCGCCGTTGTAGACCTTCACGTAAGTTTCGGCCGCGTCAGTGGTGAGCCTGAATCGCACGTCGCTCACCATGCCGCCGGCCAGATCGAAGCTGTCCCCGGTTGCGGTCACGGTCTTGCCCAGGTAATCAGCGGCCCGGGAGTTGTTCGCCGCCGCTTGGGCCGTCTTCAGCTGCTGGATCTCAGCATCGATGTTCTGCAGGGTTTCCAGGGAGCTGAATTGGGCCAGTTGGGCGGTATATTCGGTACTGTCCATGGGGTTCAGCGGATCCTGGTTCTTCATCTGGGTAACGAGAAGTTTGAGAAAGTCGTCTTTGCCCAGGACTGCGCCGGACGAGTTTGTCGCCGGGGCATCGGTTGTTTGAACAAAGTTATCAATGGCGCTTACTGTCATTTTTCTGTTCCTTGCTTGGTTTGGTGCGTATTAGGCAAATACGCCGACCAGGGTGCCTTCTTCAGCCTCATCCTCAACGGCCGGCGTCGGCCGGTCGCGCTCATCCGCGGGTTCATTGTCCCGTCCGCCTTGCTGAGCCGCGCCCCGTCCATGCTTGTTGAAACCGCCCCGCTGACCGGCCGCATCTTTCTCAGCAGGATCGCCGGTCGCCAGGACGTCCACATCCAGTTTTTCCACGTTGAGTCCCAGGGCATGGAGATCTGCACGCAGCTGCCCGATATTGTTTTCGATAATATCTCTGGCCATAGCGGATTCGGCTACCATTTTGACACTGATTGCCTGGTCCTGGGCCAATACTTTAAGCTGCATCTGCCCCAGGGTTTCCGGCCTGAGTTGAATCCGGATTTCATGGGCGCCGTTTTTAGGCTGCAGCCGGATCCGGGCGGAAATCTGTTCCAACACACGGGCTGCGGTAACCCGGTCCAAGGCGGATTTTGCTGGTTCCGGTGCCGCCGTAGACGAAGTGGCGGGTTGGGTCTTCGAGGTTGCCGCAGCCGGCTCGCTCAGTTTTATTTTGGCATCCGCAATCTCGATCTTGGCCTGCTCGCCGCCCCTGGCTTCGCGGGTGGCTTGCCCGCTGGCACCGTCGGGGCTGAAAATATCGCGATCAGCCGCGGGGAACTCAGTCCTGCCGGCAGCCTTACTAGAATTGGCAGCTGCCGTTTTCATCTCGGTTTTCCCCGTTTTCAAGTTGGGCATACCCTCGGCGGGCCGGTGACGAAGATGCGGTGACGCCGGTCCTGCGTTCTTTGAATTGCCGCCCGGCATTCCTCTGGCGGTATCAACCTTGGTCCGGGTACTGCTCAGCGCCGATTCCGGGCCTGATTTTCCGGCATCCATCTGCGGTTTATCCGGTGCCGAGACTGTAGTTGCGGTATGCTTGGCACCCCATATGGCAGGCTTGCGCTTGGCCGCCGGTGCAGCTTGGTTTGCAGCAACTGTTTCGGCCGGCCTGTGTCCCTGCGCTGGTTTGGAAACGTCAAAAGCGGTGCCCGGCTTTGCAGCGGACGGTTGATCGTTGTTGACGACCGCGGCCTTGGGCAGTTCGGCTCTACCTGCAGCGGATTTGACAACTTCGGTCTTCCCGCTAAATCCGTCGGTGACCGATCGGTTTACACGGCTGCCCGGTTGTGCGGTTTCTGTTTCGCGCGCTGTGTGCGGTTCGCCTTTTATTGCGGTGGCCTTGATCTTCGTTACGGTCTGTCCAACCCGGGGGTGAAGGTCAATTGTCACATCAGCTGCCGTTGATCGATCAACGGTCGTTTCCGTATTGATTCCAACCTTTTGGTTGGCGGCCGCCTTGTGCGGATGACCGGCGATGGGGGCATTCTGGTCCGTTTTGGCGTTCTTCAAGTTCAGAATCCGAAACCCGTCGCCCTTGCCCGGCTTGTCAGTGGACAGCCCCTGGGAAACCCTGGCACCATACGTGGCTTCCGGAGTCTCTGCGGTTTTCGCCGTATCCGGCCCCGCAATCGGCGGGGTCGCCTTCGGGCTTTGCGCCCTGCTCAGCCGCTTGATCAGCGCAGTGGTAAATCCATCCAGGCCCTCTTTGGCCCGACCTAAACTGTGGCGGAGATTACCGGTCTCCAAAACCGCCACGGCCGAATCGGAAGTTACCGCAACCTTTCCGTCCGACTTGGTTGGCGTAGATCCAGAGACCGTAGTTTTGGAGCGGTCGCCACCGGCACCGATGGTGTCGACTGGTCGGCGCCCGGCAGGCCACTCGCGAATAATCTCATTCAGGACGTCGCCCAACCGGATCGGCTGCGAATCTCTGACAGCCGGATCCAAACCGGCGGCTGCCGCCGGCCGGTCTTCAGATTTGACCAGACTTTTTTCAGAAACCAGGCGCAGCGCTGCTAAAAAGTCCGGCCCGCTCGCGTCGTCAGCGCCCGTCTTCTGACCGGCTGCGACGATACCGGCCTTACCGGTTGCCTTGCCAGGTTTGCCCTTGCGGCCAGCGTTGTCGGTTTGAATGTCAAAAAGCTCAAGTTGCATGTAAATCCTCATCTGATGGTCGTGCAGGTTTCCAGCTGGCCATCTGAAGCTGCAGAGCCTGTGCCAGCCGTCCAAAAAAAAAGCAGCCAAGATTTCAACCGAACTTATACAAAAAAATTCTATTAATTTTCAGCAACTTAAAAATAATATCCAATCAGGACTATCTTGTGGAATGTCGGACGACTCACGCGCCCGGACGGCTGGATAGGCAAGTTTTTCCGTAATAGCGGTAATCTTTTCCGCCTAAGCGCATGGGGTCGCGGGGGGGCAAAGTAGGGCTGTAACAAGCGGGATTAAGAATTACGGTCAGGTGAGGATCCGTTTATGGTGAGCTGGAATGGGTAACTGATTGGCGGCTGAGGCCGGCTCAGCTTTATTGGCGGTTAAACAGGCTGATGGCGGTTTCGTCGGCTGACTTCAGCTCATGCTTGCGCGTTTTCTCGCGGTGGGCTTGCAGGCCTTTTTCCTTGAGGTTTTCCAAAATCTTGCGCCCCTTCATGGCTTCTACGACCTCGTCCCGTTTGGCCGCCAGGTTCTCCGCCAACCGCTCGAGGGCCTGCTGTATTTCATAGGCTTCGATGGATAGACGTTTGAAATATTCGGTATAAAGCCGCAGTTCGGCAATCCGGGCCCCTTCGGTGCCAATCCGCCGCAGTTTTGCACTGCAGCGTTCCCGTGAAGCGATCACCTCCCGGAGGGCATTTGTGCGGGCGTTGAATTGCTTCTGGATAGCGGCGAGCTCCTTTTGCAGGGCTTCTTCGATATGCTTGCGCTGGGTAAGCAACGGCTCGAGGGTGAAAACGTACATAGTGTTTCCGATTCGCTGGAAAAAGGACTTTGGCCGGCCCAATGGGTTATGGTGCTATCAACTGCTGTCCGTCAATTGCGTGAGTCGCTGGAGCCCTTCGTCATATGAAACCTTCTCATCGATTCCCTGGCAGAGATAGGCGTTGATATCGTCGAGCATGTCAATGGCCTGGTCGATTTTTGGATTGCTGCCTTTCACATAAGCCCCGATATTGATCAGGTCTTCCGATTTTTTATGGGTCGCCAGGATCGACTTGATCATGCCGGCCGAATTTTGCTGGCTCTCGGTGGTGATGTCGACCATCACCCGGCTGATGCTTTTCATGACGTCGATAGCCGGGTAATGGTTCTGCATTGCCAGATCACGGGACAATACGATGTGTCCGTCCAGGATGGAGCGCACCGCGTCGGCAATGGGCTCATCCATGTCATCCCCTTCAACCAGGACTGTGTAAAGACCTGTTATGGTGCCGTAATTGGACGACGTACCGGCTCTTTCCAGCAATTTCGGCAACAGGGTGAAGACCGACGGTGTGTAGCCCTTGGTTGTGGGTGGTTCACCCAGGGCCAGACCGATTTCCCGTTGGGCCATGGCAAAGCGGGTCACGGAATCCATCATCAGGTTGACATGCATGCCCTGGTCCCGGAAATATTCCGCCACGGCGGTGGCAATGAATGCTCCCCGCATTCGGATCAGGGGCAGGTGATCGGAAGTGGCCACCACCACAACCGATCGCCGCAAGCCCTGCGGGCCAAGTTCCTTCTCGATAAAATCGTTCAATTCCCGCCCTCTTTCACCAATCAGGGCGATGACATTGACGTCTGCGCTGGTGTTGCGGGCGATCATGCCCATCAGGACACTCTTGCCCACCCCGGATCCGGAGAAAATTCCCATGCGCTGACCACAGCCTATGGCGAGCAACCCATTGATGGCCCGGATACCGATGTCCAACGGCTGATTGATGCGCTTGCGTTCCAGGGGGTTGATGGGGTTGCCGTAAATCGGATAGGCTGCTTTACTCGGGATGGGCCCCTTGCCGTCAATGGGATGGCCGAGACCGTCGATCACCCTTCCGAGCAATCCGTCTCCAACCGCAATGGTCGCGCGTTCGTTACGGGCCACAACCAGGCTGCCCGGCCCGATCCCGCGAATCTCTTCCAGCGGCATTAACAACACCCGGTTGCCGCGAAACCCCTGTATCTCCGCCCGGATAGGCGGCTGGTTGCCCATGGGATGGATGTCGCAAATCGCACCAATGCGACTGGCCGGACCGTTGGCCTCGATCACCAGGCCGATAACCTTGGTCACTTTCCCACAGAGCATCATCGGATCCACCTCTGCCAGGCGGTTCAGATAGCGCTGTAAGTCAATGTATCGAGCCATGATTACTTGGTATATTGGAATTTTTCCAGCTCAGCGGCAAAAGCGGATTCGATTTGATCCAGCTGGTTCTCAATGCGGGCATCCACGGTGCCGAACTTGGTTTCCACGACGCACCCGCCCGACGTGATGGCCGCATCGGCTTCGAAATGGACATTTTCGAGTTTCTCCACGTGCGGCAAAAATTCGAACAGGGCCGTCTGAACAGCATCCAGGTCCTGGGGATTGATCCTGATTTTAACCTTTTCGTGATTTATGACTTTATCGAGGGCCCCTTTTACGACGTTGAGCACAATTTGCCGGTCGAGTGCTACTTCCTGGCCGATTATTTTACGCGCCACCGCCAGGGCCAGTTCAACCGTTTCCGTCTCCGCATTCGAATAGAGCTGTTTGCGGTATTTTTCGATATCCATGTAAGCCCGGCGCAGTTTCTGAATCACGCTCTCCAACTCGGCGGTCACCGCCTGCTTGCCCTTTTCCAGACCCTGGGCCAAACCTTCCTCGCGGGCCTGCTGTTTTTCCAGTTCAACGGCCTGTTGCAGCTTGTCGGACTCGCTCGGGCCGCCCTCCGCGGCAGCCTTCATGCGCCGGAAGGCATGATCCCCTTTTTCTTCGATCCCCCGCACAACGTTGGCGTCGTCCGGGAAATCCGGAAAATTATGAAAGCTCATGGCCTCGCGCGGGGCCGGATCATTTTCAAAGGCTCTACGCAATGAACTCTTCGCCTCCTCTACCACTGATGATCAGTTCGCCCTTCTCCTCCATATCCTGGATCAGCTTGGTGATCATCTGCTGTGAATTTTCGACATCGCGCATCCTGACCGAACCCGCGGATTCGATTTCTTCCTTGACCATATCCGCCGCGCGGGTGGACATGTTCTTGAAAATCTTGGCTTTTACTTCCTCGGAAGCCGCCTTTAGGGCAATCGCCAGCTCTTTGGTTTCTACCTTGCGCAGCATGGCCTGCAGGCCCTTGTCATCCACAAAGACCAGGTCTTCAAAGACGAACATGAGCTGCTTGATCTCGGCGGCCATTTCGGGGTCGTCATCTTCTATCTCGTCCATGACGAGCTGGGAGGTGGCCGCATCCGCCTGATTGAGGATTTCGGCCAATTGACCGATGCCCCCCACCTTGTGGGTTACGGTCCCCTGTTCCTTGCTCAGCACCTCCTCAAAAACCCTCTCGATCTCGTCTATCATGCCGGACACGATTTTCTCTGAATTGGCGATGCGCAGGGCGATTTCCGTTTTCTTTTCGTCCGGCAGACGGCTGAGAACTTCGCTGGCCATTTCGGGCTTCAAGTGCACGAGGATGACGGCAATGGTCTGCGGATGCTCTTCCCGGATGAGTTGGACGAGGTGGTCCGGATCGAGGGCAAACAGCGACTTCAAATTGGATGGCTTGGGAATATCGCGCTTGTAACTTTTAGGCTTCTTTTTCTCTTCTTCAGCCGGGTGGGCATGCTCGATCTGCTGTTGACCACTCTGGGTCGCATACTGCAGGGCCTTGACAAAGTCCTCGGCAACCTGTTCGACCAGATCGGGCGAAATGTCTCCCATCTGGGAAAGGTGCCCGGCCAATAGCTTATTTTCAGCCTGGTCCAGGCGCTGCATGATGGCTTCGCGGGTATCTTCTCTGAGTGATTTCAGGAGAATGGCCACTTTAACCGATCCGGCGAGGTTTGCTGTCTCCATTTACTTTTCGTCCTTTATCCAATCCTTCATGATATCCACGCCCCCCTCGCTGGCCGCCAGCAGCAACTGTGTGGCCTGTTCGCGATAGGGCAGCCGGGCCAGTTGATTGCCGCCGCCCTCGGCTTCGCTCACCGTAACCGGCAGCTGTTTGAGCATCTCAACTCCCTGGGCGCTGCCAGCTGTTAGCCAGCGGACAATGGGGCGCACGATAAACAGGAAGGCGAAAATCATAAAAACAATGAGTATGCCATACTTGTAAAATGGCGCCTGCTGTTTCACCTGATCCAGCAGGCCCGGTTCGGGCTGCGGCGCTTCATCCACCGGTTTGGTTGTTTTAAACGGGATGTTGGCTACTTCGATCGTGTCCCCCCTGGCTTCATTGTAGTTCACGGCACTTTTAATGATATTTTCGAGTTTGGCCATCTCCTCATCCGTGCGCGGAATATAAATAAAGTCGCTGGTGCCGTCCTTGCTTTCCACCTGCCGGTAGTGGCCGTCGATCATGACCGCCACGGAGATGCGCTCCACCTGTCCGGTGGGCGCCACCACGCGACTGACCACCTTGCCGATCTCATAATTCACCAACCGGTCGGCGGTTTGATGGGTTGTTCCCCCGCTTTTGGTTGTCATCTGGGCGCCGCGGGACGTCATGTTGGGCACAGCTCCCGGAACGCCGGACGGTGCCGATTTGATGGTGCTGGAAGTCTGATCATGTACCTTCTCGCTGCGAACCACCCGGTTATCCGTCAAGTAGCGTTCCTCGGTGTGCTCCCGCTGGTTGAAATTGATGGCTGCACTCAACCGGACAATCGCTTTACCGGTACCCAGAGCGTTTTCCAGCATGGTCTTGACCCGCTCTTCGAGTTTTTTCTCAAAGGTTTCCTGGAAGACGAGCTGGTCCGTCGACAGGGTGCCCTCCTTGGTTCCCTTCTCGCCACGGGTCAGCAGCTTGCCGTAGCTGTCCACGATGGTGACATTCTCGGGGTTCAGGCCGGAGATGCTGGAAGAGACCAGGTTCACGATCCCCTGGACTTGATTGAGGTTCAATGTTCGCCCGGATTTGAGTTTCAAGATTACCGAGGCGGTGGCCGGTTCGTCCTGGTCCGTGAAAATGGACTTATTGGCCATGACCAGGTGGACCCGGGAACTTTCAACTTCATCGAACCGGTTGATCGTCCGGGACAACTCGCCCTGCAAGGCCCGCTGATAATTGACATTCTGCATGAATTCAGTCATCCCCAGGCGGGTATTGTCAAACAATTCAAAGCCCACCGAACTGCCTTGGGTGAGCCCCTGCGAGGCCAGTTCCAGGCGCAATTCGTAGACCTGCTCCTGCGGCACCAGGATCGATTTTCCATTGGCGGCAATCTGGTAGGGGATCTTGCGCTCTTTCAGCTTTTCGTAAATTGCCGCGGAATCCTCCAGCGAGAGGTCCGAAAACAGAATCTGGTACTCCGGGCGGGCAACCCACGTCGTAAGCAAAATGAATCCGGTCATGGTGACGGCCACAAGTATGAAAAGCCCTATCTTCTTGCCGGTGCTCATACTGTCGGAAAGTACTTTCAACTGGCCGGGGATATCTTCAAACGCCATTTTGTCCGCTCCTTTGCCGCTTAAACGGGCATCCGCATAATGGTTTCATAGGCCGCTACGATTTTATTCCTGACCTGCATGAGCAGCTTGAACGAAATCTCGGCTTTCTCCATTTCAATCATGGTCCGGTGAATTTCCTTGCCCTTGTTCATGGCGAGTTCTTCAATGGACCGGTTGGCGAGGTTGTGATCCTGCTCCACCTCGTTGATGGCACCGCGCAACATGCTGCCAAAGCCGCCCGAAGCGGTCCGGGGAGGCTCGATTTTGGCATGGCCGGGGGTCGGCAGGCTCTTGGCGACTGGATCGATACTGATATTTTTCATATTATTTACCTATTTCCAGGGCTTTGAGTGCCATATCTTTGGCGGATTTAATGGCGGCCGTGTTGGCCTCGTAGCCCCGCGTGGCGGACAACAGGTTCACCATCTCTTCCATCATGTTGATATTGGGAATGGCCACATACCCTTTTTCATCGGCATCGGGATGCCCGGGATTGTATTTCAACAGGGGTTTTTTGGAATCGTTGATCACGCCGGCCACCTTCACCCCATTTTGCTTGGCGCCGATGGTCTCGCGCATGACGTCGCTAAAGGAACTCTCAACCGGCTTGGTGGTGAAAACGACATCTTTTCGTTTGTAAGGCCCCCCCTCCGGGGTCCGGGTGGTATGCATGTTGGCCAGGTTACTTGAGATGACCGTCATCCTGACCCGCTGGGCCGTCAGCCCGGAAGCGCTGATTTTAAGGGCATCGATAAAATTCATGTTGTCCCTCCTCGGATAACCTCTTTCAGCATCCTGAATTTCTTGGAAATAGTTTGAGCAAGCGCGTTGTAGAGCAAGTTGTTCTCCGCCAAGTTACTCATGCTGCGATCGAGGTCCACGGTATTCTGGTCCCCCTTGTTGATCAGTTTCTCATGTTGGACGAATCTTGTACGGATACCGCCGGTATCCTGGACACCTTCGGAAAAATGGTCCGGGTTGGTATTGGCCATCTGCAGGCCATCGGTCGCGCGTGCATGAATCCGGTCGGCCTCTTCGTCCATGACAATGTCGAAGGATTTGAAGCCCGGCGTGTCTGCATTGACGATGTTCGATAGAATCACATTGTGTCGTTGGGACCTGAAATCGAGGACTTTTTCCAGGATTGAAACGGTACCGCCGAACAGGGCTTTGTTTTCCATGGTTTCTCCACCTATCGATATTTCAAAGTTACCGGTGCCGACGACCGGCAAGGGCGGCTGCCGGTTCGCTGCCATTCTACGGTTAAGTAATCAGCAAATATCATACCAGTTCGCTTGTGGGCTTTCAGGCGGCATTCTTCTCCCGATACTCTTTCAGCTTGTTCCGCAGGGTCCGGATGCTGATTCCAAGCATCTCGGCTGCCTGGGTGCGATTATCATTGACTTTTCGCAGAGTTCGCGCAATCAGTTCCTTCTCCATCTCCTTCACGGACATACCCGGGCGCAATTCTATGGTATTGGCCCGGCCGGCATGTTCGTCTTCCAGCAAAATCTGACCCGCCGGCAATTTCCCGCCGCTGTTGATAATCACCGCCCGTTCCATTGTATTTTCAAGCTCGCGAATGTTACCCGGCCAGGTATAGGCTCGCAGTTTACGGGCTGCATCGGCCGTCAGGGTGAGTTCCGCTTTGCGGTTTTCCCGGCAGAACTTCTGGATGAAATGTTCGGCCAGCGGCACGATATCATCCGGTCGCCGCCGCAGCGGCGGCAAGGTGAACGGGATGACATTGATGCGATAGTATAGATCTTTCCGAAAGTTACCTTCCGCGACGGCCTGTTTGAGGTCCACGTTGCTGACCGCGATGACCCGCGTATCGACAGACACCGGTTTTTGGCCGCCCACCCGGTCGATTTCCTTCTCCTGGAGCACCCTGAGCAGCTTGGCCTGCAGCGGCAATGCCATTTCCGAAATTTCATCCAGTAAGATGGTACCCTTGCCGGCCAGTTCGAATTTTCCGATTTTCCGGCCGAACGCACCGGTAAAGGCCCCTTTCTCATGTCCAAACAGCTCGCTCTCGGCCAGTTGTTCCGGCAACGCGGCACAGTTTAAAGCCACAAAGGGGTTGGCGCTGACCGGGCTGTGCTGATGAATATAGGCCGCCAGGAGCTCCTTGCCGGTGCCGCTTTCCCCCAGGATGAGGACGGTGGCCTGGCTTTGGGCAACATTCTCGGCCAGCTGCAGCAATTCGCGGACCTGCGGATCCCTGGTCACGATACGTTTGTCGCGGGCAGCCGAATGCGGCAATTCAACCGGCGCAGAACCTTCATCGGCCGTAACCAACGCCTTTTGAAGGGCCAGAACCAGGGACTCCGGATGAACCGGCTTGAGCAGATAATCGACCGCACCGGCCTGCATGGCCGCCACTGCCCCTCTAACCGAGCCGGTTTCGGCCGTGGCAATCACCGGCAAGTGGGGTGCCTGGCCGCGTATCTCGGACAGCAGCTGGGCGTATTCCATTCCCGGCACATCCGTATCTGCTATCACCAGGCAGTATTTATCCAAGTCAACATCTTGCAATGCCGCCCGTCCTGCCATACACGTATCGATCCGGTAACCGCTGTCGGCCATCACCGCCGCCAGCGGTTTGGCAATCGTTCCGGCTCTGTCTATGATCAACACATTGTCCACAAGATGTTCCTCGGTGATAAAGTCACCACTGAATTTACAGTCTAAATCGTAACCGGATAGTCGCAAGATGCATGCCAGCCATATTTTTTACCGGCGAATGGGGAGTGCGGATTTACACGGGCGGCATATAAACGGGGGGCACTATATTTTATTTATTTACAGTAGCTTACAAAATAATTGGGTATGGGGCAGAAAATTTGGCCGGCCCCTAGACAGGCACAATGCGTCACAATCGGATGCATCCCGGCCGGGCTGTCAAAACCGAAACCCTGTTGTGTCAAGGTGTTGACGCCGGCTAGATTTCCCAAAAACCAAATCGAAAAATGAACGGGTATCCCGGTGCCGTGTCTGCTGATGCCGCGTCGTCCTGCGGTGGAAGTTGTTGGACCCGGCTTGCGAATAGGGCCGCCGGTTACCACTGTGGCCGTGACACGGTCGACTCGGTTTTCACAATATTCAGAAAAGATGGATGATGGGCTGCAGGCGTTTAATGCAAGCGGCTAGATCTTATGCCGCTTAATTTTTTCAACCAGGGTGGTCCGGTTGAGTTGCAGCAACTTGGCGGCCCGATTCTTGATCCCGTTGGATTTTTCCAGGGATTGGATGATCAGTGCCTTTTCGAATTCGGTAACCGCCGAATTGAGGCAGATACCTTTGCTGGAGATCTTGATACCGGATGAATGGATTTCGGGTGAGCAACCTTGAAATCGTTTTGGCAGGTCAGCGCAGGTAACGGAACCGCCACCATTGAGCACCACGAGGCGCTCTACGATATTTTTGAGTTCGCGAACATTTCCGGGCCAAGAGAAATCCATCAGGGCGGCCAAGGCGTCGTCCTCAAACTCCGGCGGCTGCATGTCTTTTTCCTTGCAGATCATGTTTATAAAATGGTGGATCAACAGGGGGACATCTTCGCGACGCGCTTTAAGGGCCGGCAGTTTGATGGGAATGACATAAAGCCTGAAAAACAGATCCTGTCGAAATTTTCCAGCCTCAACCGCCTTTTCAAGATCCCGGTGTGTTGCGGCAATCACACGTACATCCGTGCGGTGGGTGCGGCAACCGCCCACAGGCTCAAACTCGCCTTCTTCAAGTACCCGGAGCAGTTTCACCTGCAGATCCGGACTCATGTCACCGATTTCATCCAGGAAAATCGTCCCGCCCTTGGCGGCTTCGAACTTGCCGGTTTTAGAGGTAGCCGCCCCGGTAAAAGCGCCCTTAATGTGCCCAAACAGTTCACTTTCAAGGAGGTTTTCCGGGATGGCACCGCAATTGATTGTCACGAAGGGCTTGTCGCCACGGCTGGAAAGGTTGTGAATTGCGCGGGCTACCAGGCCTTTACCGGTGCCGGTTTCGCCATTGATCATGATCGTACTGCCGCTGTCGGCCACTTTTTCAACCAGCCGGAAAACGGCTTTGATCTCGCTACTTTCGCCCACAATGCCGTGGCGGGATTCCTGGGCGGGATCCTGAAAGTCCTGTTCATCAACACTTTTTTGATTGTCAACGGCAAGATTCAACATGGTTTGGCTCCTGGATTGGATATGGCGGTTGCGTGTCGTGCAAGAGATTGAGCAAAGAGTATGCCACCAGTCGCCCTGGATTTTACTTACTTATTTTTATAACCTAATTTCTGATGGTTATGTAATTTTTGAAATAGACAAGATGGGTGATGACATGTCAGAAAGGGCTGCTTGTTTTTGCAAATTGCAAATAACAAAAGGGCACCGTGGGGTGCCCTTTTCCCGTCAGGCATTGATACCCGCCGGTTTATCCACGCACAACCACCTTCGCAACTTGCAAGTCAATTGCAAATTGCAACAAGCGCTCCGTTGAATCGCTGGCCCGGATTTTAGAATTGTGACTTGGCCGCCTCCAAACTTTCATGAATCGGAAGTGAACTGGTCTCAGCAAACTCCTGCAGCTCCCCCTTGAGGGCGGCCGTGCCGGCCACCCGGGTATGTACTTTGGCGGTCCCGCATTTTTCGACTACCTGGATGATCAGTTTTATCAGGGACATATTCGTTTCTTTGACTCCCGTGAGATCCAGGATAAACTTGCTGAGCCCGTCGGCTTTCATATCTTTGAGCCGGGTGCCGATCAGCCCCTCCACCTCCACCCCGATGGGCCGGGTGATCTTGGGCGGCAACCGCAGGATCGTAATCGTGTCCTTGATTTTGAAGTATTTCATCGCCGCGCCGGCCGTATCTTTACTGGATTTTTCTTCCAGGTTGAGAACACTCTGCACCCTATCAATCAGCTGTTCCCCTTTAAACGGCTTGACGATGTAATTCTGAACCCCCATTTGCACGATCTGCATGACGTTTTCTTTGCCCGACTCGGCGGTCAGCATGATCACGGGAATGGCTTTCAGCTCGTCGTCCTGCTTCAGTCTTTCCAGCATCTCAATGCCGGTCATAACCGGCATGGTAATATCCAGGATAATCAGATCCGGTTTTTCACGGGCGGCCGTATCCAAACCAATCTGGCCATTTTCGGCTTCAACCAGTTCACAGTCATAGGGCTTAAAAGCCTTCTTCACGATCATCCGGATCGTCTTGCTGTCATCTACCGTCAATACTTTCAAAGGCATGATAATCCTCCTATCCTTTCAGGATGCCTTATGTGGTTGAACCTTGGAGCGGGGTTAACATGGGCAATCGAATGCAATCGTTCAGATACTTGTCGATACGACTAACCTATCGGCAAATTGGTTTAAACCTTTAGTCTTTTTTGCCGTTTGGCCAACTGTCTACTATCCGGACGGCAATATCAGCAAAATTGATACCATTTATAAGGTTCCCGCAAACCAGGTGATTTGGAAATTAAGGTTAAAGTTTTCGCCAAAACATCCAATATGCATAGTAGACCCTGCGCCGTGTATATGGCACAATAATTGCTGTTTTACTTAGTGATTTTCTATCGATACGAACCTAAAAACCAGGGAATAGGCATGGCGCTGAAACTCACACTAAAACCAAACGAAAAAATGATCATCGGCGGAGCGGTCATTACCAACGGCAACGCCAAAGCCAACCTCATCGTTGAAAACAAGGTCCCCATCCTAAGGGAAAAGGACATCCTGAATGAAACGGAGGCCAACACCCCCGGCCGACGCATTTATTTTGCGGTCCAACTCATGTACATCGACGAAGCGAACCTGGTGGTCCACCACAACAGCTACTGGGAGTTGGTCAAGGATTTCCTGGCCGCGGCCCCCAGTCAACTGGCGCTCATAGACCGCATGAGTGAACATATTTTGCAGCGACAATACTACAAGGCCTTGAAATTGTGTCGGGAATTGATCACTTACGAAGAGGAAATCAAACAGCATGTATAAGCGCAAGCCCATCGATACGTACGAAAGCGTAAACAAGGTTACCATGTCGGGACGGGACGTCGAGGCGGAGGTGCTCACCAAAGCCGCTATCCAGCTCAAAGCATGTCAGGACAATTGGGACAGCGCTGAGCAGGACCGTGAAGCCAGCCTGCAGCAAGCGCTAGATTACAACCAGCGGATTTGGACGATCCTCCAGGGGGAGCTATCGAGTAACGACAACCTTCTGCCGGTGGAAATCCGCAGGGACCTGCTGCGGCTCAGCGCATTCATCGACAAACGCACCCTTGAACTCACCGCCTTTCCAGAAAAGGATAAACTCAACGTCCTCATCGCCATCAATCAGAATATTGCCGCAGGGCTGCGGCAAACACCGCCTTCAGAATAAACCCCACAACAACCCCGGGCCCTTGGGATCGTTCAGGATCTAAAGGGCCCCTTATAAATTCCAAGTCACAGCTGGAACGCGACATGTCGTCGGCTGGCTTTTATTCAATTATGAATCGTGTGTCTGTTTTTTAACCGCTGGGTCGGATTTGCCCATTCTGTTGCTCAACCTTGGGTACCTCTAAAAATTTACATCTAAAAAACAAACTGATCTCAATATGTTGCCACTCATGGCCACCTACGGAATTTAATCCGGTTTGTGGCTTTTTTTTCTAAAGTTCCTACCCTCCCACCCGATATACCATTCGAAAGGCGTCATGTGACTGTTGCCTGAGGGGAGCTCCCGACAGTTACCACGCCGCCAACCGGGAACATAACGTTCCACCATTTTAACGCATCGGCTAGAAAGCCGATCACGTCCTAGAAAAGGAGAAACACCATGGGTATGAATTCAATCGCATTAACCACCGGCATGCGTCAGAATCTTTTCAATCTCCAGAAAACCGACAGTTTGATGCAAAGAACCGCCAGCAGGCTGGCATCCGGCAAGAAAGTCCAGAGTGCCCTTGATGATCCTATCAACTTCTTTGCCGCCACCGGTCACAATCAGCGAGCGGTTGACCTGGCCCAGCGCAAAGATCAGATGGGGGAGGCGATTCAGACGATCAAGGCGGCCAACACCGGTATCGAAGCCATCACAGACCTGATCGCTTCCGCCAAGTCGCTGGCCAATTCCGCCTCAGCCATCGACGCTTGCGCCACGGCCTCTTCGCAGAACGCGACCGACCGGAGCGCCCTCGCCGACCAGTTTGACGAGGTCATGAACCAAATCGACACCCTGGCGGCCGACTCCGGCTACAAGGGTATCAACCTGCTCACCGCCGGTTCCATCAAGGTCGAGTATGACGAATCCGGCGACTCCAGTTCGACGATCACCGGTTTCAGTGCCACTGCCAGCGGCTTGAGCATTTCTGATTCTGCCAGTGCCTGGGTAGCACAGGCCAATGTAACCGCCGCGATTGCCGACCTGGATACCGCGCGCGACACCCTGCGGACCAAGACCCAGACGCTGACCACGAGCCTGAGCACGATCACCACGCGTGAGGAATTCACCACGCAGTTGATCAACACGCTCGAAGACGGGGCCTCGAACCTGACCAATGCGGACATGAACGAAGAGAGCGCGAACATGCTGATGCTCCAGACCCGTCAGGCTCTGGGCACAACCTCTCTGAGTATGGCGTCCCAGGCTGCCCAGTCGGTCCTGAGACTCTTCTAAGCCAGCGTTTCAACGCAATAAAAAAACGGAGGGAATTTTCCCTCCGTTTTTTTTGTCCTGAATTTGCAGCCGGCAGTGGTCAGAGCTGGAACCGTTACTTTTGGCAATTACGGTAGGCTCGCCTGTTGACGGACAATCCTTCCTCTGAATGCAGCGAGCCGACTTTCCCAAAGCGGCTGTTGGAAAAGTCGGCTCGTCGTCACCTTCTCCAAACGACAGGCCAAGCTTGTTTAATCAAACACCGTACTCACTTGATCCACCCGCGCATCCTTTCCCGAAAAATCAATTCGTCACTGTCCCAGAGGCTCTGGCGCATCTGCTGGCCTTTGGTTTCGCGGATGCCGCCGTACGCCGGGTGGAAATGGTACGCCCGGGCAGCCGGTACGACTGCCAGCCGGGCGCCGGTGCAAAACATGCGATAGCTGATATCCGTCTCTTCCCGATGTCCCACCACGGAGTAGTCTAAAAAATACCCCCCGGCTTTCCGGGCCGCGCTTTGGCGATAGAGAAAGCCGGAGTTGAGGTGCTCCACCGGCACCGGTGCGTCGGTCGGGTGCAGATTCACCTGCAAGATGCCGGACAGGAAGAGATCATCTTTCCAATATACGCGCCCAGCCTTGATCAGGTCGGCCTGTGAGGTTCCTTCCGGAATCACCTGGTCTTCCGCCGGTCGCTGAGGATCCAGATAAATCGGCCCCACGGCATCGTAGCCTTCGGCGATAATGGCCAGCAGCTTCTCCAGGCAATCGGGCTGCAGGACGACATCGTCGTCCAGGCGGAATATCAGTTCGGTTGCGGCATTCTCGAGGATGCGCTGCCCGCAGTACTGGGGCCCTTTATGGTCCCCTTTGACGATGGTTACCGGCGAACCGCGGCCTTCAAGAAGTTTTAGCAGGCCCCGAACCGTTGAATTCTCACTTAAAAAATCGGTCTCCTGGCAGTCATTGACCAGCAGCACTTGAAAACGTTGAAAGGTCTGGTTCAAAAGGGACTGGAGCAGCAGGGCCAGTTCAACCGGTCGGTCTTTGACCGGGATCCCGATCGTAAGGTCAATCTCAATCTTTTCGCGGTTGAGCGACTGCGGCAGGTCGAACTGCTCGGCGTAGGGGGCGTGGGGGTAAATACTGTCCAGGTAATGGGTGGTTTTGCCATTGGCGTGGCACACGCAATACCGCCGCCGGTTTTCCTTGTTCACGAAATAGCGGGCATCGGCAATCTGCATCTGGGCCAGCATGTCGGCAAAATGGCTGAAGAACAGCTGCTCGGACCTGAAGGCTTCCGGATGGGCGTACATATAGAGAGCGAGTTCGGTTTGATCGGCATAGGTGCGCCCCTGCCGCTGGCCGATAAACGCGGCGATATCCGCCAGCTGACTTCCCCGGGCGCAGATGACGCCCACGTTGTACACCGGTTGCTGGAAAACAGCCGGTTCCACGTCCGGATTGATGGAAAACCAGCCGCGCATATACGCGTTGTCACGATTGAGCATGCCCTCTTGTTCAATGTATATCCAGTTCTGCTCCTGATCTACATATTTGCGGGGATCATCCTGGAAAATCACGTCGAAAACATCTGTTCGCAAAATGTAGGTGTCCGGGAATTCTTCGGCCACGGGCTGGATATACTGCCACTGGTAGCACCCCAGACCGACCCGGTTGCGCCAGAACCCCGCGGGCACCTTGACCCGGCGTATCTCAACGTCGTAAGCCGCCGCAAGCCCTTCGGGATAATCAGAAGTCATTACCAGAATCACCCGGCCATCATAATGTGCGCGCAAGGTGTCCAGCCACCTTACCGCCCGGGGGTCATAACTGCAGATGCCCATGACCAGGAAGTTCTCGGTGGGATTGATTCTGTTTTTATTCATCGTCATCAGCATAGTCCTTCTGGACGGTTTTCACTTGATCTATGTTTCGGCTTCCGGCAGTCGTCCAAAACCTAGCATACCTGATTTTAGCGCGTGGTCATTTATCAGACCCGATCGTTTCAGGCCGTTTTAAGCACAACTTCTAAAGCAGCCTGTATCGCTTTTAGCACTCCGGCCCAGTCCCCTTTTTGCTGCTGGCGAAACAATCGCATGGTAGGGTACCACGGGCTGTCACTGCGTGATAGAAGCCAGCGCCAGTCGGCCGCATAAGCGAGCAGCACCCAGACCGGCTTGCCCATGGCTCCGGCCAGATGAGCCACCGAGGTGTCGATAGAAATCACGAGGTCCATGTGGGCCATGGCGGCCGCGGTGTCACTGAAATCCTCGAAATCTGTACCCAGGTTTTCAAGCAGACCGGCATCCGCAAACCGGGCGGCATCATTGGCGGCCGGACCTTTCTGAAACCCGAAAAAACGGGCCCCCCTGGTATGCAGCAGCTCCTCGAAATCGGCCAGGGGGGCAGAACGATGCAAGCCTCTGAAATGGGTTGGATTGCCGGACCAGACAACGCCGACCTTTAACCCCCGGCCCGGCACCCGCCGGCCCCAGCGATCGGTCATTTCCCGGTCGGCCTGAATATACGGCACCCGACCGGGAATGGACGCCAGGGTCGTTCGGAAAACCCCCGGTAAGCTCAATAAGGGGCAATAGAGGTCAAATTCCGCCGATGGCTGCCCCGTGCCGGAACGAAGGAGCAACTGGTCGACTCCCCGCGTGCGCGCAAGCAGTTTGAGCAGCGGCTTTCTGGTTTCAAAAAGGACCTTACCCCCCAGCGGTTTAACCAGTTCCAGGTAACGCACGAACTGGAGCGTATCGCCCAGGCCCTGTTCGTCATGGACCAGGAGGCGCTGGCCCTCAAATGGCCGGCCATCCCACTTGGGCTTGTCCAGCCGCACGGGATAATTCGCGGCCCAGTCACGTTTTTGGAAACGTTTTTCATACCCGGGCCAGCCTTTCTCCAGGTTACCCTGCAAAAGGTGCACCAACCCCAGATTGAACTCGGCTTCGGCCTGACCGGGCTCCAGGTCCAGGGCCCGCCGATGATGTTTTTCGGCCAGGCCCAACTGCCGGTCAGCATAGTAAGCCGTGCCCAGACTGGTATGGGCACCGGCATAGTCCGGATTCAGCCAGATGGCCTTTTTATAGCAGTCCTGCGCCTCCCCGGTTTGCCCGATATTTGCCAGGGCATTGCCCAGCCCGTTCCAGGGCTCCGGCCGGTCCGGTTTTACACGAATCGCTTGCCGGTATTGTTCGGCGGCCTCGGCAAAGCACCCCAGAGCGGAAAGCGCCTCCCCCAGATTGTGAAAGGCTTCCTGAAAGTCCGGATCCAGTGCGATGGCTTTTTCGAGGCCGGCCACGGCATTGCGCAGCTGACCGGAACGCCGGTAAACATTGGCCAGATTGTAATGCGTGACAGGATCTTCCGGCACCAACTTGAGGGCCGCCTTGAAGCAGCTCGAAGACGCCGGCAACTGCTCCCGCTTGTAAAAGGTCAGCCCCAGACTGTTATAGTAATCGGCCTGTTGCGGTTCAAGCGAAATGGCCTTTTCAAAACAGTCGATAGCTTCCTCCCAGTGGCCTTTTTCCCTGAGCAGCAGCCCCAGATTATGGTAAGCTCTTGAAAAACGGGGGTTCAGGCGGATGGCCGCGCGAAAATGATCGATTGCCCGGCTGATCCGGCCGGCATGTATGCAGCAATTGCCGGCATTGTAGTGTGTATCGACGTTTTCAGGGGCGTGCACCAGAGCCTTTTGATAGTAATCCAGGGCCTGGTCGAAAAACCGGTTCTCCTGGTGGAGCAAACCGAGATTGTACAGCATCTCGGCCGGAGCCGGCGCCTGCTTCAAAAGCCGGCTGCAAACCACGGCAGCCTGTTCCGACTCGCCGGTCTTTAGAAGCGTTCCCGCCTGTTTCATCATTTCCCGGGTCTGGTTCATGGGCCTATACGGGTATCAAGGTCTGCATCGCACGGGCAAAGGCGTACTGCCCGGCTTTTTCCATGCCCTGGATCAACGTGTCCACGGCCTCCGGCAACCCGGCGGCGATGCTGGTGTGTTTTAATTTTCCCAGGTTTGCCCGGGCCTGCTCGTCTTCACCGGCACAGCAACAGGCGGCCGCCAGGATGAACCTGGCTGCAAAATATGCCGGCTGCTGTTTCACGAGTTTTTCCAATATGCCGATGGCTCCGCCGGCGTCACCCATATAAAACATGCTCAGCGCGAGGTTAAAATGGCTCTCTTTAATGGAAGGATCCATCTTGTGAGCCAGGCGGGCCATCTGCTGCGCTTTTGCATACTTACCCAGTTCGAGGTAGACGGTCCCCAGGTTGAGATATGTATGCCCCTGCCCAGTTTCAAGCGTTAAAAGATGCTCCCAGAGCCGGGCCGCTTCCGGGTAGTCTCCCAGGGTCTGGGCCTGGATCGCCAGTTCACGGATGCCGGCAGGGCTGTCTTGCAGAGCCTCCAGCTTCTTTAATCCAATCTTGTAATACGATTCACCCTTGGCCAGGCTCCGGGCGTGGTTCAGCTTGCCATAATGATGAACGGGAATGTCGCAGGCCAAAATTTTGATCCCGGCTGCTTCCAGAGACGGCTCCACCATCTCGTGGACCGGGTAGACAAAGTGCACCCGGCGGTCGTTGGGAAACAGGCGGACCTTTTCACTGGGCATCCACCCCAAGCCGGCCTCCTCCGGGTAATGCCCATCGTTGGGCTGCCAGCCAATGACATCCATTAACTTGAGATAGTTGCGGGTGGTCACGGCATAAGCCACGGGATCGGATGCAGGACGCTGCAGCAGAAGCAGCAAGGCTTCGTAGTCAAACGGTGAAAGCACTTCGTCCGCGTCTATGCTGAAAATCCACCGGGCCCGGGCCTGCTGAGCGGCGAAGTTTTTTGCAGCGGCAAAATCATCACACCACTCGAAATCGTAAACCCGGGCACCGAATACCCGGGCAATATCACGGGTTCTGTCCTGTGAACCGGTATCCACCACAACAATTTCATCGGCGACCGGTTTGATGCTGTACAGACAGCGGGGCAAATCTCTTTCCTCGTCCCTTACGATCAGGCAGAAGCACAGGGAGTCGCCGTTTTCCGGAAATGGTTCTGCTCCCAGCTGTTCCCGGACTGCCAGCGCTGCTCCCAGTAGCCCTTCTTCGAAACGGAAATCAACCAGCACTTTTTCGATGACTGCCATGGCCAGGTCGGGTTTTCCGGCCTTGAGCAAAAGATCGATGAGCAGGAAGCACAAACGCCGGCTGGGATGACCGAGAGCCGCTGCCTCGGCAAAAATCGGTATGGCCTGCCGGTAGCATTGCAGACGGGATACGGTGGTATGATAGGCCGTGGCCGCTCCCCCGGTGTCCGGGGATAGGCTGAATCCAAGTTCCTGCAGTTCCAGGGCTTTTTCCGAATCGCCTTTTTCCAACGCCAGGTTGCCCAGCTCGGTGTAAGCGGCCCCGATCCCCGGATCCAGCGCAATGCTTTTCTCAAACGCCTGTACCGCCTGGGAACGATGGCCCGCATCTTTGTGCAGAACGCCTTTTAGCCACCAGCCGGTTGCGGATTGCGGCCTTTCCGCCAAAAGGTGATCGACCAGAGCATGGGCCCGATCGGGCTTTCCCAGTCCACGGTGACAGACACCGGTGAGAACGGCTGCTGCGGGATTCGGGTCATTACCCGGAATCTCCCGCAGCGTTTGCAGGGCATCTTCAAATCGTCCGGCCTCCGCCAGCAGATCGGCCAGCTCCAGGTATAAGTTTTCAGCGGCGGGGAAAAGCCCGATACCCTTTAGATAAAATTCGATGGCCTGATCCAACTCCTCCCGCCGGCAGGCCTGTTCGGCCCGGCGGCCCAGCCTAAGAGCTTCATAATGTTTGCGCCGGTTGCTTTCCGGATCCAGGCTCTCCCATTTGTCCCGCAAGACCCTGTGCCAGCGTTGCGGGGCCGGCTGCTCACCGGCCGTAACATAGATGTCGCCGGCCAGGTAGTTCTGATACCCGGCCATTTGAGCCCGCAGGCAGAGGTCTGCCAGCGCGACGTCGATATCCGGGCAGGTTTCGTCCAGGCACCCCAGCGCCTGAATCATGGCTACGCGCCCGGCCAGGCAGCCGGCCCAAGGAATCCGGGCGGCCACCCGCTGTCCACGGTGGCGGACTTGCCGGGCTGCGTTCAGATCACCTGCGGAACCGGGCGCGACGTTCACGTTGCAGAACTGCGGTGGCAGACCGGCATAATGGGTTGCCATGAGCGGACCGACCAGACCGGCCCGGGGCGCCTGGTCCAGACAGCCGCCCAAGGCCTCTGTCCAGCCTCCCGTCACCCGGACTGTGCTGTCGAGGATGATGACCTGATGCCGGCGGTGCCTTTTCAAGACGGCATTGCAGGCGGAAACCGCACCGCGGCCACCGTTGCACCGGATAACCTGCAGAGCGGCTTGCCCGTGGGTACGCGCCTGGATTGCAGCACTGCGGTCCCGCCCCTGGCCGGCGTCAATCACAACCAGCCGGTATTCTCCTCCGGTGCTGGCCCGAATGGTATCGAGACAGCCAGTCACCCGGCCCGGTGAACGGTGTATAATGATAATGGTATTGTGCATCATGATTGCAGTTTAAAACAAACCGGGCAGCATCCGGTCAGATTTCTATACGGCTTTTTTCATTTCATCCACCAGTTGGCGGATCTGGGTGTTCCAAGGCTCGACATTCAGAGCCATCTCATAGAACCGGCGGGCGTCGTCGTGTTTATCAAGGCGCTCGCAAATCTGGCCCAGCGCGGCTAAGACCTCCACATCATCCGGTTCCTGAGCCAGAAGATCGACGTAGATCTGCATGCCCTCTTCCAGGCGCCCCTGGGCAACGCAGTAGAAGTCCGCCAGATTCTTAAGGAAGACCCCATTTTCCGGTTCTATCTCCACGGCCTTTTCATAATGGCGGGCAGCGGTCTCCATATCGCCTGCCTGGTAATACAGGACGCCCAGGTCATTCTGCACCACGGCCAGGGCCGGGTGAAGGGCGGCGAGCTCCTGTAGTTTGGTCAGGGCTTGGGCCGTCTCACCTTTTTCAACCAGGGCGGTCGCCTGGGCGTACATCTCTTCGACCGGAAGTTCCGCTTCAGAGGGCAGCGGCCCACTCTCAACATCGGCGATCATCTGCTTGATCGCCGTATTCCAGGGTTCCACAGCCAGGGCCTGATTGAGAAAGTGGTGCGCATCTTCTACTTGACCCAGCATGACGCAGACTTGCCCCATGGCCAGCAGTGTTTCCACGTCATCGGGTTCAACGGCCAGAATTTCATTGTAGATCTCCAAAGCTGCCTCGACCTGCTGCAACTCAATACATTTAAAATCAGCCAGGTTCTTTTTAAAAGTGAGGTTCCGTGGTTCAAGGGCCACGGCTCGCTGGTACGCAGCCAGCGATTTTTCCTGGTCCCCTGCCTGGTAGTACAACACGCCGAGATCATTGTGCGCCAGGGCATGTTCGGGGTAGGCCGCCACCAGAGATTCCAGTTGCCGGCAGGCGGCCCCGGTTTCGCCTTGTTCCACCATTTGCTGCGCTTGGTTGTACAGCACCTCGGGGGAATTGGTCTGCTCAAAAGCCATGGCCGGACCGGTGGTCTGCCCCAGGTTTTCAAGGTATCCGCGGATTTCGGCGTTACCCGGCTCCAGGTCCAGAACACGCTGATAGTAGGCCTTTGCTTCCCCGAGTTCCTCCGCGGCCAGATGCAGGTGACCTAAAATCGTCAGGACGGTAATATTCACCGGGTCCAGGGCCAGCAGGCGTTTATAAACCGCCAGGGCGGCTCGGCTGTCCTGCATCACGGAATAGTGGAAATCACCCAGATTCTTTAGATAGTTGCTGTTGGTAGGCTCGAGGTCAGTGGCCGCCACGAAGTTTTCAAGGGCCTTGGGGTGTTCGCCCCTGCGGCAGTACATGATACCCAGATCGTTATGGATCACGGCGGCGTTCACGGGACCTTGCAACTTTTCTTCCAGGTAGGCGATCAAGGCGGCAACTCTCTCCGGGGAATCCACCGGCAGGTCTGTATTTGTCATGACTGTATCTCCTTTTTTTTGTGAAACCGACGCCGTCGTCTGTTTCCCCTTGCGATGCGCATCCAGATCAATGATCACGGTACCGGATTCTTTTTCGGCGGTCCCTTCGCGCGTTTTCTGCTTTTCATCCTGCCGGGGGCTGACCCGCGGTTTGGTTACCAGGTTTGCTGCCGGTTCAGCCGACACAGGGACATAATGTCTGGATGGTTCGAATCCGTCGCGCATGACATCTTTTATATCCCAGGATGACCCGTAGGGCAGATCTTGCGGGAGATTCCATTTACGTTTGAAGATTTCCCAGTTTTTCTTCAGGCTGGCCTCATAATCCAATTTAGCACTTTTAAAGGTGCGATTTCCAAAATGGTGAATGAAGCAGTCTTTGGCAATACAGGATCCATAACCGGCCAGAACAGCACGCAGGCTGAAATCATCATCCTCGAAATTGCCCATCCCGTAGCGGTCATCCAGCCCGCCGATCTTGTCAACGACCGCCCGTTTTACCAGCATGCAAAACCCGACCACCCGCGGCAGCCGCTTGATTTGCCCCTTATTTGCAAGGGCCCGCTCGGCAGCGAATTGCTCCAGACCCTCCAGGTTGGCGGTATCGTACGCCACGGCCTCTATCAACTGTGGTCCGGCAACATGGTTGGACACGGGGCCAACGATACCGATATCCGGATTATTCTCCGCGCAATCCACAAGGCGCTCCAGCCAGCCGGGGGCCACCACCACATCATTGTTCAGCAGAAGCAGATAATCTCCTTGGGCAATGGCCAGCCCCTGGTTGTTGCCGGCCGCAAACCCCAGGTTTTCCTGGTTGACCACCAGGCGATAATGGTCGTGCTCCCGGCTGAGCTTCTCCAGATAGCCCCTGGTCCCATCCGTGGACGCGTTGTCTACAAAAATGATTTCATGGGCGATCTCCGTGTGGGCCTGGATGGATTCAACACATTTTCGGGTATATTCAAGTGCGTTATGGGCCAGGAGGATAATGGATACCACCGGGCGCGATTTCTCCGGTTGCGATTTCCCCGGAACGGGCCGGCATTTGACGAGGTATTGATAATGGTTGGCTTCCTTGACAAATTTTTGCATGTCAAAACCGCTTTTCTTTAAGCCCGTCAACAATTCGGGCGGTATCTTCTGGTGTCCGAACCGGGTGGCCTGCATTTCAAGGATATCGAATCCCGCCTGCTGAAAAAGATCTTTTATGGATGCCCGCGTGTAGAATTTCAGGTGGGTGCGATCGAGAATACCGGCATCTTCATATTCCCACTGACCGGCTAGCAGGTTCTTGACAACCGACCAATGCGCAACATTGGGAATACTGGCAATGAGTTCCCCACCCGGCTTTAAGCGGGTCTGGATCTCGGCCAGCACCTGTTCCGGATCTGGCAGATGCTCCAGCACATCTGCAAAAATGATACAGTCAAAAAACCCTTCCGGCAACTGCGCAATGGCCTGCTCTACCGGAGCCGCAATCACGCGGTCCAGGACAGCTTCCGCCCGTCGGGCAGCATCTGCAGCCGGTTCGATCCCCCAGACCTCGGCGTTCAGTTTTTTCTTGATCTCGCCGGCCATCCGGCCGGCCGCGCAGCCCACATCCAGGACCACGCGCGCATCCGCAGACACCAGGGCCTGGACTTCCGGCCGGGCAAATTCATGGTAGTCCGCTGCAGGGGCGCTCTCGGCAGACTGCACCTCACGGCAGGCTGCAGTGCGGTCATAACGGACCAACTCGTTGGGATTCTTAATAAAATTGTGATCGGTGTTTGCCACCTGGTCATACTGATCATGCCACTGGGCTTCCCGTTCGTAATTGTCGAAACGGGTTTTACGCTCCTCGAATACCTTCTGCAGACCATGGGTCTGAGATCTGATAGCGTAATGCCTCAATATGAAAGGAATCGGATAGACGCTGCGTCCCTCGAACACGATTGCATGTCCGCCCGATTTCCAGAGATTGAACGCCTGGCCGTAATTCTTCCAGCATTTGATCTGCACATTGTTAAAGTTGTGGATCTCGGGATTGTAATGGGTAAGCGATTCCCTGACATCCTGTCCCGGTTTGAAATCGTCGTTGGTCGGTGTGAAGTCGTAGATTTTGAAATTAATGGCATTGTAGCCCTCGCGATCGACCCGCTCGATACCCTCCCGTAAGCTCATCCCCGGCCAGGGGGCTTCCCTGAACTCATCCGCATCTGTATGAATATACCAGCCGGGCCCCAATTCGGCAGCCAGCATCTGCTTGCGGCGCAGGATATGCCGCCAGGCATAGATATTCCTCGGAATTTTCAGGCCGGCATCTTCCGGGAATGTCTCGATCCGGATAACGCCCCTGTCTTCCCACTTGCGGACCTCCGCCAGCGTGTTGTCCGTGCTGTGATGATCGATAAAGATGACGTTGATCTCCTGCTCGACGAGATCACGGATCACATGATATATGACGTCACCTTCATTGTAGGCGGCAATAATGGCGGTAATGGGCAACTTGTCCTCCGGGACGCCGGTGATTTGCTTTGCGGGCCGTTCGGCCGGTACGCGAAAGTTGTTGTCAAGCGGCGGCAGCCCCCCTTTGCCTTTGGGCCAGTGGCGGTTGCGGACCAGCTGTACCTCCTGCATACTTTTTTTGAGATTGGCATGTTCCACACTGCCCGGCGCATTCAGGTACAGCCCGAGCGCTTCATCCACGTGGACAAAAACCTCATCCCAGGCCATGCGCAACCAGAAATCGTAATCTCCGGCGACCACCAACTCTTCATCGAACCAGCCATAGCGGTCATGGGCCGCGCGCCGCCACATGGGGTGCGGTCCTATAAAATTACCTCTGAACAGGAGGGCCGGATCGAATTCCGGCCATTTGAACATCCCCACGAGCGGTGCCGAACCAAAGACCGCATTTTCCAGGGCCGTGATGTGGCTGTTCCCATAGGCTAAAATGGCCTGCGGATTTGCTTCCAGGGCGGCCACGAGCTTCTCGTAAGCCTCCGGGCAGTGCCGGTCATCGGCATTGGCATTGGTGACATATTTTCCGCCGGCCGCCCGGATGCCCCTGTTCCAGGCCTGGTAAACCGTCTCCCGCTGCTCGGTTCGAATGTATTTGATGTTATGGTATCTCGCCTGGAATTCCCGGACGATATCCCCTTCGCCCTCTTCCGATCCGCTGTCAATAACAACGATTTCCAGCTGGTCCGCAATGGTCTGCGCCACCAGGTCTTCCAAGCAGCCATGGATGAAGCGTTCCGAATTGTAAGTGGACACGATGGCCGATACGAGCCACGCTTTCTGCTCTGCCGAACGTGTCCCGGGCACAGGTACGTTCTCAACGTCGGCAGCTAGCACGTCCGGATCCAGTTCCCGCCACCCGGGGTGCTTGTCAGTGAGAGCGGCCTGCAGCCCTTTCTGGCATAGGATGCGTGGTTGGGTCGTTGACTTATCCAGAGTCCGCCGAATGGCATCGGTAAGCATATCCGGGGTTAGATCCTGGATGCAATGGGCTCGTGGATACCTACATTTCCAGTCACACCGGTAACAATCCAGTGGTAGACAGACAACCGTCGTCATCGGTGAGTAGGGCATAAACCGTCCGAAGTGCCCGCCTCCCAGCAGAATCACGTTCGGGGTCTCTACCGCACAGGCCATGTGGGCCAGCCCGGTTTCGGCTCCGACGGACAGTCGGCAGCGTTTCAGCAGGGCCGCAGTTTGACGCAGGGTGGTCCGGCCGCACAGATTGATCGTGGTACAGCCTTCGAGCTGCTCGAGGTTTTCCTGGTTGATGGCCGTATCCCCGGCGGCCCCCAGTGCGATTATTGCAAAATCTTTGTTCCGGCAGACAGGCGCCAGAGCCGCCCCATACCGATGATACCGGCGGACCTCGTTCAGGGCACCGGCAAACAGGGCAATCGTCTTTTCAGGTTCTAATTGCTCGGATTTAAACCATTGCTCCGCGAAGTCCTCATCCTCTTGGGTGAGGTGCAACTCCGGCTGCAGCAGCGGTGCGTCGATACCGATGGCTTTCAAAAAATTCCGGTGCAGATCCAGCTCGGTTTTGGTCCCGAGGCGGTCGGGGAGGATGCGGGTGTAGAACGGGTTGTGCTTCTCACGCTCTGCCGCGGTTATATTGCACAGGTTGCCGTGAAACGCGATCCGTGCAGTTGCCTGGCTGCCCAGTGTAAAAAGATCGGCGAGTGGTTCGCGGGAATAGACGGGATTCAGCGCGATGTCGGCCCGCAGTTCCTGGAGCCGGCTGATAATATCTGAGCGATAGGCCGTATCCGCAAGGGCGCGCTGCTTGTCAAACGAAATGATGCGGTCCACGTAAGGGGCGGATTCGTATAGCTCAGCAACCTGGTCCTGGCAGAGAACCGTCAGGTGCGCATCCGGGTACGCCTCCTTGACCTGCCGGACTATGGGCATGGACAGCAGATTGTCGCCGATGGCGTCCGGGCGGACGTAGAGAATGCTGTTTAGCGGCCCCCCAACAGCCGTCGTTTTCGCTTCCTGACCGGGGCTGACATGGTTAAACTGCCACTTGCCGTTATCTTGGCGGCTACAAAGCGGTGCGATCTCCCGGGAGGCAATCGTATCAATTTGGGCGTCATCTTTTACCCACGGGAAATACTCCCGCAAGAAAACCGGGAAATGCTCCTGCGCCTGTAAAACCCGCCACCCCTGAATGGCCCTTTTATAGCCATAGTACACTTCTTTGAAACGCAGCTGGCTTTCCGTGACATAGGCATAGTGCTGGAAGACCAGTCCTCGGGCTTGGGTCTCCGCCTGGCTGAAGGGTTTGATCCCGGCCACATCGATCCAGGTGTCCCCAGGGCCCGGCTGGCAGAGCCTGGGGGGTTCATGGGTCTCCCACCGGCAGTCGGGATTGAAACGCCAGGTTCGCAGCCACTCATAATCGGTATGATTCCCGTAGGTATCGATGGTCGTGATGGCCAGCTCCGGGCCCACGAAGAAGTGATCGAAATAGTAGGCTGCGGTCCGGTCCGGCTCTGCCAGGAACATCTTTCTGGCAACGCAGATTTGCTCCTGCGTCCAGAGTTCATCGGCATCTACCTGCCAGAGCAGGCACTCCGCGCGGATGTTCCGGAGGGGCGCATTGACCATTTCGATTTTGCCATCCCAGAAAGCCCCTCCCGGTTTACGGTAAACCGTAATGTTGTCGGAGAACTCTTTTTGCACGGCATCCAGGTAGGCAGTGGTGCCGTCGTTGCTGAGTCCTTGCTGGTGCAGTTCCGGGGTAATCCGGCCACCGAAGTTACGGCTCCACGCGGTATCGTGCTTCAGGTCGGCCACACCTTCCACGATGTGCCAGTGCCATTTGAACGGCAGCTGTTTGAAAACGTCAAGATGATACCGGATAAATGGCTCCCCATTGAGCACGATTGTGAAGAAGTGGATGGGCAGTTCGCCGGCTGCTGCCGCAGGTCCGGCATCGTTTGTTCCGGTCGGTTCAGCCGGCCAACGTCCGGACGCGGATAGGGTCTGCGCCGTCAACAGGCGTTCAAGGTGATCGAACGGCGGTTTGAAAACAACGCCGGTTCCCATGCCCGAAGAATGCTCAATGCAGACGCAATCCGGATATTGGGCCTTTGTCTCTTCCCACAATTGTTTGAGTTCCGGGTGGGACGGATGCAGAATGTCGTCGAATACCAGGGCCCCGCCCGCGGCCAGATGGCGAAAACAGATGTCCAGGTCCAGTTTCGCACCTGCATAGGTATGGTCGCCGTCCACAAAGATCAGGTCAAACTTCCGGGGATTCTGCGGGTCGCGCCAGAACTTGGGCAGCGTTGCGTGGGAGTTACCTTTGATCAAGGTCGGCTCGCTTTTGATACCCAGGTTATGAAATTCCCGACGCACGAAGTCCGGCCCGGGATTAACCGTCTCGACGCCCCGCGCCGGATCCGATCCGTAGTCCGGAATCCACATGTCGAAACCGAAGGCTTGTGTCCCCGGTGACTGCGTAAGCACCTGGGCCATGGACCGGCCCCGCCGGACCCCTACCTCGAGGTAATTGGCGGGCTTAAAGTGTTCAGCGTACCAGTTGATAAAGGCAGCCGCGTCAAAACCCGGCACCTGCTCGGCAATCAGGCGCCTATAGGATTCAATGTTGTTTTGCAGCCAGTGGTCCTTTGTCAGGCGTTCCAGGATTGCCAGCACCCGGCGCTTGGTTTCGACATCCCGCGCCACCGCCGCTGTTATCTGCTTTGCCAGATCGTCTGGGGAACCAACCTGGTCCGGAAGACTGCCGGATCCGGTCATTGAAGGCATTATCGTTGTTGCGGCCCCACCCTTGTCCTGACCTGCGGCTTGGGCCTGGGCCTGAACCTGAAAAGCAGCTTTGATCGGCCGGGGTGTGCGTGGTGTCCGGCCCGCCACGCCGAATGGCCCGGTGAGCACTTCCAGGTAACGGCTCAAGAGCCCGGCTTTGAATTCTTCAGCGTCCCGGGCGGTGGCGGCTAAATCCCAGCCTTGCATCTCATTGAATACCTGCTTGAAACGAGTGAATGAGTTGACCCACTGGGAATGGGGAAATCCGGTTACGCACCGGGTATGGCGGTCGGTGTCATTGATGATAATGGCCGGAAGCCCATGCCCGTTCCCGAAAAGACAGGCATGCAGGCGGGTCGATATCACCAGGTCGTAATCCGGGTAGGCTGTACCCAGGTCCTGATAAAATGAAGAAAAGATAACCGGCGCCTTGATGTCGAGGTCCCGAAACAGATTCAAAAAGTAAAAATATTCGCTTTTATGGTGGGCGATCACCGCAATTTCATAATCATGGGCCAAAGCGAATAGAATCTGTACGGCCAGTTTGTGCATCTCGTCCGAACAGGTCTGGTTGTTGATGCCGAGCCCGGGCGGCAGCTGGATCGAAAAGGCTATTTTATCAACTCTTTTATCGCCTGAGACAGACTTGACAGCCGGGACCGACAATATGGCCGGGCAATGGATATGGTGATAAGGCAGATTGTGCTCGGTGATGAACTTTGGCTTTTCCCGGGTGCGTCCGGTGATCACCCGGGCATGCTTGAAAATCGTGGCAGCCGGTTCCCGGCTGATGTGTTCGTCGACATAGGCATTTTCATACCCGGCCCCGATGAGGTAGACCCGGTCGTGCAGGTTGTTTTTGATAATCCATTTATACAGGTCGCTAATTTCAATCCCGGCCGAAAGTCCGGCAATGACGACAGCATCCACATGCCCGCCATAGGTCTCCAGATCCAGCCGGGAGACCGTGTTGGCAATCCCGGTAAATTTACTCTGGGGGTGGAAGTCCTGGTTGAAGTTGTAGAACAAAAAGTTGAGGCGATAGCCGGCATATAGGTTGTTCAGAATTCTGATAATACCGTCTCGAACGAAATCATCGCCGGGGTTCCAGAAGTTGGTACCGGAAATGACGATATGCTTGACGCCGGCGGGCGCTCTATTTGGGTGTGTGTCTCCCATTGTTTTTTTATCCTTAAAAAGCGCGATTACTATAATTTGATAAAAATGATCCAGGTATGCCAAGGGTATGTGGCATCGTTCTGCGTACCCACGTACTGGTTGAAACGTCGCCCGCCCAGATCACCATACCCGTCATCGATAGCCAGGTTATACAAGAGGGCCTGGCGGTTGCCCCACCCGCTCTTGACAAACACTTCCACCCCGTCAAAGAGCTCCGCCAACCCATCCGGCAGAAACCGATAGTAGTCGTTGAATTCCGGTAGGCCATGACGTGGATTGAACGCACAGGACGTGTGGATCCCCAGGCCGCCGGGCTTCATGATACGTACGATCTCTCCGGCAGCCACCCAGGGCTTCGGTACGTGCTCCAGCACCTGGTGCGAATAGACCAGGTCAAAACCGTTGTCGGCAAACTGAAACAGGTTCTGGGCATCAAATTCTGGGTACACGGCCCGCTGGATATACATCCCGGGCCATCTGGCCTGCAGCAGCGGGTCCAGGGTGGGGCTGTTGTCTATACTGAGGGCATTAACAACTTCGAACGGTGTTTTTGCAACCCACTGTTCGATTGCCTGCAGCATATAGGTCTGGGGCGTCCAGAATCCTTTATCGGTAAATTTGTCGTGCTCTGCCATTGTTGATAATGTCCCCTGTGTGGTGCTTAATCGGAATCGGCACGGTTACTTCTGATAACACCCCAGCAAGTTTTCATAGCCGCTGCCCACCGCCTGCATCAGTATCTCTTCGTATTCATGCTTGAAGCGATCCAGAAGCACCAGGTAGGTTTTCAGATAGTTGACCGCCTGAAATCTGGGTGACTGACTTGACCACAAGCCCTGTGGATGGATGCGGTAGCAGGCGGTCACGTCATCGATGTAACCGGCAAGCCCATGCTCGGTAAGCAGTGCACTGATTAGAATGTCACCATTCACGATATTCGGGAAGGTTGCCCAGGCGTCCTGGATAATGTTGCGCATCAAGATAGTATTGGTCGGTGGAACCAGCCCGGACAACACATCCTGCTGGGACAGATCTCTTTGCCTTTCTTTTTCTAGCCGACTGGGCCTAACAATCCGGTTCTCCTCATCCACAATAGTGCTATTGGTAAAGCACAGGGCATATTCCGGGCGCTGTTCGAGAAAATCGACCTGTTTCTGCAATTTCAGCGGATCGGTCCAGTAATCATCCCCTTCGCACAGGGCGACATAATTACCCCGGCATCGGGGTAACACGTGGGTGGTGGAAGGCTTGATTCCCTGCGAGTACTGGTTTTCAGTCTGGAGCAGTGGTAGAATGCGGTCATCTTTGCGAGCATATTCCTCCACGATGGCGGCCGTGCCGTCGGTAGAGGCATCATCGTGAATGATGATTTCGACCGGAAACGTCGTCTCCTGCTGCAGAAAGCCTTCGATGGCCTGCTGGATGAACTTTCCATGGTTAAAAGTGATACAGGCAATGCTGACAAACGGATTGGGGGTCATCGCTTTTTTCCGAGATTCCGTCATTTATAAGTATTTTTCGCCGGCGGCACGTTCCCGGACAACCTTTGCCGGGACGCCATACGCGACCACGTTGTCAGGCAGATCGTTCAGCACAACCGCCCCGGCACCGATCAGGACATGCCTGCCGATCGAAACTTTTTGCGCGATCCGGGCACCGATGGAAACCGCCGTACACTCGCCGATCCGAACATTCCCGCCAAGCGTCGCCCCGGGTGCGATTGAAACAAATTCATCCAGTACACAATCATGATCTACGGACGCCGCCGTATTGACGATGCAGAATCTGCCCACCCTAGTGTGGCAATTGATTACAGTGCCCGGCATCACTGCGGTTCCAGTACCGATGTCTACACCTTTGCCCAGCTCAGAGAATGGATGCCGGGTTCCGACGAACTTTATATGGGGCGCGCGGGTCCGTATCTCTTCATATACCGCCCGTCTGTCCCAGTTATCGCCAATTGCGATTATAACCCGCGAAACCCCTGTTTTTCGAGAAAGCGCCGGCAAGTCCTGTTGGCCGCCCAGTATCCGAAAACCGGCCGCTACCTCGTCGGCCTGTCTGAAAGGGTCCAATAGGCCGGCAACCTGAAAGCGGCCCTCTTTTTCGATGCTGTCAATGATCACCCGGGCATGTCCTGATGAGCCGACTATAAAAACTGTATTCGGGTCAGACGGCATTCAGCTTACCTCCTCAGCTATGGAGACAGGTGATTCGGACTGCTCTAATTGGGGTTCGGATGACTTCGGCTTGCTTTTGGTTGGGATCGGCAGCAGGGTCGCACTGCCGTATTTCAGCTTTTTGACAATTCGATCAATATGCAGCCTTATGAACGCCGGCCCGAAGATAGCGGCCAGCACTGCGATGTTGTTTTTAAACCAACCTTTTTCAAATATAAACCGGCTGGCAGCCCTGTAGAAGCTTGATTTAACTGCCATCGCGTAAAGATAGCCGTACCACTTCTGGATATTTACGGGCAGCATCTCAGGCTGGTTAGCTTCAATCAATTTCTTAATGGGTGTGCCTTCGAATGGCACCAGGCGGAACAACACCAGCGGGGCGAAAGGTAATTTATAAAGTAGCTGCAGCGTTTCAATCATATCATTTTCCGTTTCAAACGGATTGTAATTAATCAGATGGTAGGTGTATTCGATGTCGTGTGATTTTAAGGTATTTGCAAATTCAATGATCTTGCCCTTCGGCAGCATTCGTTTGAATATTTTCTTTCGGATATGCTCCGATCCAGCCTGGATGGCTACGACACTGGACGTCATGCCGATATCGACCAGTCTGCGGGTAACCTCGTCGTTGTGAAACTCCGGACGGATATAGGCAAAAAACGGCAGGTCTATTTCGCGGCGGTAGAGTTCAATGAACTTATCAATCCAATCCTTCCAGATTGGAAAAATTTCATCGGAAATCCTGATGTAGATGGCGCCGTTGGCCTTGGCAATCTTCAATTCTTCGATGACGACTTCAACATCGCGGATACGGTATTTGGCAATTTTGTATCCTTGCCCCTGGTAGAGCGTCCGGTATTTGCTGGACATGCAATAGCTGCAGCTCAGAGGGCAGCCGCGGCCGGCAAGGCAGTTGTAGATCTTGGGGTTAACGCTCTGGTTGCCTGAATGGATTCTGTTGTTCTCGATCAGATACTTGTTGGCGAGATCGAAATCGGCAAAGGGTAATTGATTCAAATCTGTATTGTGAAGGGGCTGGGCAATTGGATTTCTTTTGACGACCCCATTTCCCCGGTAGCATAAATTGTCAACGGTAGAAAAATCACGGTCATTTTCGCCCAGTTTCCGACTTATCTGGTCGATGGCTCGCTCGCCTTCACCAAAACAGACGTAATCGCAAAATTCGAGAAACTTTTCGGGTTCCAGAGTCGGCCCCCAACCGCCGCCGATCACTGGAATATCGCAGGCCGCTTTCATCTGCGATATGAGCTTTTTTGAAAGGGTATATCCGAAAGACCGGGTGCTGAGGCAAATAAGATCCGGCTGGATCCGATTCACCAGGTTTACAAAGAGATCGATCTCCTTTTGCGTGGCATTGTAGGCGGCATAACAACTGCCGTATTTTATGCCGTCAAAGTAGAACTGGTAGGACAACGAATCAGTACTGTCTTTTAATATCGCCCGGGTTCGCTGGTCCTTGAAGATGACCAGATGGGTCTCGATACCGTGACTCTTGGCAATCGCCGACAGAATGCGGTTTCCCAGACAAATATTGTCGTACAGGGTTAGAAATAATATTCTTTTCACGCTAAAAGTCCTGTATATACTTGATAATGTCACATATCCGCTGAATATCATCCACCTCAAGCCCCCCATAGAGCGGCAGACTCAATACCCTGCGCGAAATATCTTCCGCCACCGACAGGTTATCCGGTGCTGCAGAAGGCAGGTTCCGATAGCATTGCAGCTGACTGCACAACGGGTAGAAATACTTCCGGGTAAAGATGTTGAATTTTTTGAGTTTGCGGTACAGTGCATCCCGGCTGTACCCGAATTTATCTTCATCAATGGTGACGACAAAGTTATAGTAGTTATGCCTGACGCCCGGCAGATCTGCCCTAAAGGCGATCCCGGGGACGTCTTTCAGACGTTCGCGATAAGCCTGCGTCAAAGCTTTACGCCGGCTGCTTTCCGCATCGATAATATCCAGCATCAGCAGCCCGACAGCGGCCTGGATTTCATTCATTTTTCCATTTATCCCCGGTACGACAATCTGCTCTTCACCTTTGAAGCCGAAATTACGGGATAGCTCCAGGCGTTCTTTCAAAACGCGGTCGTTGTATGTCAGGGCCCCGCCCTCTATGGTGTGAAAGATTTTGGTTGCGTGAAAGCTGAACATCGAAATATCCCCAAAGCTCCCAATTGGCTGGCCATCGACCTCTACCCCAAAGCAATGGGCGGCGTCATAGATGACCCGAACGCCGTAGCGATCGGCAATCGTTTTGATGGCATCGATATCGCAGGGGTACCCAAACACATGAACGGGCAATATGGCGGTCGTATAGGGTGTTATCAAAGCTTCCAATTGGCCCGCATCAATGTTGAAAGTCCAGGGATCAATGTCACAAAAGACCGGTTTTAGATTATTCCAATAGAGAACGTGCGCTGTTGCGGGAAAGGTGAAGGGTGTCGTGATCACTTCACCGGAAAGCCGGAATGCCTGACAGGCCAGCTGTAACGCCATGGTACCGTTGCAGAACAGGCTGATGTTGGCCGCCCTCAGGTGCGCCTGCAGTTTGGCCTCAAATAATTTGTGCTGCCCACCTATGTTTGTCAGCCACTGAGATCCCCAAATCTCATCGATTTTCCCGTAAACCGCCTTTACATCGGGCAGGGCCGGCCTGGTCACATAGACAGGCTCGCTGAAAGATTCCGGAATGTGCATTTGTAATTTTCTCACTGTTTCAGGCTGGTACTGGTGGACTTTAAAAAATAAGCGGGCTTGTCAGCCCGGCTTCATCCGTTTCTTTGCCGCTCCAGGATGCGGGCGACTTCTTTTTTGACCATATCGGCCACCCGTTCTGCCAGAAAATTGATTTCATCGAGTTCCGATTGATTTTTCCTACTTCTATTATCAAGGTTCTCCCTGATCTCATCGATCCTCAAGCCCGCCTCTTTCAGTGATCGGATCTCCCTGACGACCTCGATATGCTCAGCCGTATAGCGTCTCTGCCCGCCGGCCGTCCGCCGGGGTACGAGGATCCCTGCGAATTCCTTTTCCCAGTAGCGCAGCGTCGGCTTGGATACATTGAGTAAATTGCTTAACTGGCTGATGGTGAGCGTGCGGTTGTTTTTTTCCATGGTTGCTGACTTCAATCCGGCCAATCCTGATCTGGCTTATCCTGGTCTCGCAAACAGCTCCGCTCCCTGGATTACACGGTACTCGCCCAGCGAGCGCTTTAGGGTTAACTTCAACTGCAACATCCATACCACCCCACCTAAAACTTTAAGCATCTGAAATGTATATACTATTCAGCAGTCTTTTAAAGAATGGCAAATTTCTTGACGCTCAAAGTTCACGTAAGGTTTAAAATTTGACACTGCTGCCGGAAGAACGGACAGCCTGCAGGGAAATTGCAGGCAAGTGGGGGCAGGAACTGCGGATCAGGAGGCTGCTTCAGTTTTCAGGCTGGACCGCTTGAATCGGACCGGAAAAGATGGGCCGGCCGGAATTGAACGCAAGGGCTTAATTATTTTACGGCGCTATTTGGGTGGCGGCACCGTATACCCCGCTGCCGGCCGCCAGGCCCAACAATGCGCGCAGTTCGGACGCACGCATTACGGGCCGTTCAAAGGCCCGGGCCAGGCGGTGGATACGCTGGAGCAGGTCAAGGTTGGTGGCCAGCCGGGTCCGCTGCTCATCGTACCAGATGTTGTCTTCCAGGCCGACCCGCACCCCGCCGCCCATGGCGATTCCAATGGTGTTCATGGGGAGCTGCCAGTGGCCGATGCCGGCCAGGCTCCAGAGCGAATCGTCCGGCAGGTCCCGGATCATCACCCCGGCATGCAGCAGGTCTGCCTGGGCGCAGGCAATATTGCCCAGGATCAGGTTGAAATAAAAAGGCGGCTTTATCAGCCCTTTGCGGGCCAGATAACGCGCATAGTTGATCATGCCCGTGTCGAAAGCCTCCAATTCCGGACGTATGCCGCGCGCCTGCATCGCTTTGGCCAGTTGCTGAATAAGATCGGGTTCATTGATGCTGGCCTGTCGATTGAAATTGACGCTGCTCAGGGTCAGGCTGCCCATGTCCGGTTTACTGTCGCCGTCCAGTTGAAGGACTTCCGCCCGTTGTTCGAATCGATTGAACACCCGGCCGCTGAGCGAAACACAAATTACCAGTCCGGCGGCAAAGCGCCGGATGCCACTGATGACGTCGGCATAAATATCTGCCCGGTAGTCAGCAGCGCCCGTTTCGGGATCCCGGGCATGTAAATGGACCATGCTTATGCCAAGCTCTACTGCGCGGTGGACATCTTCCACAATCTCGTTGACTGCGAGCGGCACATGCGGGGACATATCACGTGTGGGTATCAGGCCGGTAGGCGTGAAATTGATGATCAGATTCATAGGCAATTCGCCCTGCCATGGTGCCTGGTTTGTATGCTCTCTCATGAGGGCTCAAGCTTCGGGACCAACATAAGATCCTGTTAGTAAATCGCTTTACGCCTGACGGATTAAAGCAGGGACTCAAAATAGGCCACGGTTTGTTTCAGCCCCGTCTCAAGATCGATTTGCGGCTGCCAGGCAAACTGATTTTTGGCCAGGACAATATCGGGCTGTCGTTGCATGGGGTCGTCGTGGGGTAGCGCGGCAAACACGATCTCCGACTTGCTGCCGGTTAATTTGACAACCGTTTCGGCCAGCTCGAGAATGGTGAATTCACCCGGATTGCCAAGATTGACAGGGCCGGTAAACTCATCCGGGGTCTCCATCAGGCGTACAAAAGCCTCGATCAGGTCGTCGACAAAGCAGAAGGAGCGGGTCTGCTGACCATCCCCGTACACGGTCAGAGGTTCCCCTTTGAGAGCCTGAACGATGAAATTGGACACTACCCGGCCGTCGTTGGGATGCATCCGCGGTCCATACGTATTGAAAATACGGGCAACTTTGATTCGCAGCCCATGCTGGCGGTAATAGTCAAAAAAAAGGGTTTCCGCGCAGCGTTTGCCCTCGTCATAGCAGGCCCGGTGACCGATGGGATTCACATTGCCCCAGTAGTCCTCGGTTTGCGGATGGACTGTCGGGTCGCCGTAGACCTCACTGGTGGATGCCTGAAAAACCTTGGCCTTGACCCGTTTGGCCAACCCCAGGACATTGATCGCCCCATGGACGCTGGTTTTAGTGGTTTGCACCGGATCAAACTGGTAATGGATGGGGGAGGCCGGGCAGGCCAGGTTATAAATCTCGTCGATCTCGATATAGAGGGGAAAGGTAATGTCGTGCCGGAGCAGTTCAAAATTGGGCTGTTCCAGCAGGTGGGCGATATTCTGCTTGGATCCGGTAAAAAAGTTATCCACGCAGAGGACGTCGTGTCGGTCGTTTACCAGGCGCTCGCAAAGATGTGACCCCAGGAAGCCGGCGCCGCCGGTTACCAAGATCCTTTTTTGAAAATGTTCCATGGCTGCCCCCCAGGGTGTGTGCGGTCAGTCAGCAAAACCGTTCGGGTTGTTTTTATGCCAGTTCCAGGCGGTCTCGACAATAGCGGTAAGGTCGGGGTATTGCGGTTCCCAACCCAGTTCCCGGCGCGCAAGCTCACCGGATCCTATGAGTTGGGCGGGATCACCTGGCCGGGGTGGTCCGATCCGGGCCGGGATGCGCTGCCCGGTGACGCAGCGCGCCGTATCCAGTACCTCTTTGACTGAATAACCATCACCGTTTCCCAGGTTGTATGCCTGGGATCTGGCATCCCCGGCCTTCATTTTTTCAAGTGCCAGCAGGTGGGCCCGGGCAAGATCTTCAATATGAATATAGTCGCGAATGCAGGTCCCGTCAGCAGTCGGATAATTATCCCCGTATATCGTCAGCGCCTCACGTTTGCCCAGGGCCACTTCCAGGGCCAGGGGAATCAGGTGCGTTTCCGGGCGATGGTCTTCGCCGATCATACCTTCTGGATCGGCACCGGCCGCATTGAAATAACGCAGGCACATCGATTCTATACCATGCCCCGCCCTGAAATCATCCAGCACCTGCTCAACCATAAATTTGCCGCGGCCATAAGGATTTATGGGGCGTATGGGGTGGTCTTCATCCATGGGCACCTTGACGGGTTCGCCATAGATCGCACAGGTCGAAGAAAAGATGAATCGGTCGAGACCGTGGCGGGCCATCTGCTGCAACAGTACGATGGGGGCGGCCACATTGTTGCGGTAATACAGGCCCGGGTCCTGAACCGACTCGCCGACATATGCAAAAGCCGCGAAATGCATGACGGCCGCGATGGGGTATCGGGCGAACACGTCGTGTAACACTTCGATATCATCCATGTCTCCATGAACAAAGGGCCCCCATTGAACGGCCCGGCGATGACCCCGGTCCAAATTATCAAGCACGACGGGCGTATATCCGGCTGCATGCAGATGCTTGCACATATGCGAGCCGATATAGCCGGCGCCCCCCACTACCAAGATCGCTTCTTGCATGCCCATTGTTTATCGGTTCCCGGTTGACTGTCCAACCAGTTGTTCGCGACGCGCAACCCGGGTTGATATGCCCGCCGGTGAGCCGGCTCTGAAGGGGTGTCACTTGCCAGACAATCAGAGCCGAAACCGGCAATTTTTGCCTGGCCTTACTTTCCCCGGAATTGCCGGCCAATTTCTCAAAGCACTTTTTAATTTGTAACTAATTGTTATCAAAGCGATATTATCAAGTCAACTAAATTAGAATTAATTTGACGCGTATGGTACGCCAGTTGCATCCACTAGAAGGCAACGAAAAAACGTTTAATAAATTGAGGAACTGCTATGAAAGTCACTGGATACGAAGCGATCTTTAGACAGTTGGTGGCCCGCGAGGCCGGGCGTACCGAAGAGCCGGTCAAGGGCACCTTTAATACCCTGCTCGATCAGGCCGCCCGGGCCGATTCACAACCAGGCGGTAAAACAGTACCGCTGCGAGCACCAGGCAGCATCAAGGGGGTTTCCTTTAATCCGCTGTTGGATGTCAATTCCCTCTCCATTCCCGACCGGGCCGAGAATTTTTTAGAACTGCTTGATGCATACCGTGACCTGCTGGCCAATCCGGAGGTTTCCCTGAAAGAAATTGGACCGGTGATGGAAAAACTCAGTGCTGAAAAGCAGCATTTACAGGAAGTTCTAGGGTCCTTGCCCGCCGGCGATGAACTCAGGGCCATTATCAATGAGCTGCTGGTTGCAACCTCCCTGGAAGAGGTCAAATTCAACAAGGGCGATTACAATCCGGCATAAATACCGAAGGCGTCCGCAAATCATAAGAACGCCCTGTCATATCCGGCTTTATATGGCTGGACATAACAGGGCGTTTCTCTATTTTTCTATTTGATGGGAAAAACGAATCGGTCATTCTCTATGGCATGCCAACGGCTTTTACCGGGGAGATGAATGCAGGGCGCCGACTTGCGGGCCGTCTGACGGCCCGATCGCGTACCGGCTGGAACAGCGCGGTCACATGGCGGGTGATGCGGGTTCCTTCGCCGGTGGCCGCCCTGATCCTGGCGCTATACTGTCTTTCAATAGTGCTGAGATGACCGGTCAGGCCAATACTCTCTATGCCGGTGAAGAGTCCGGCAATCTTCTGGGTAATATCGCGGCACGAGGTCAAAAGACCGGGCCGCAGATCGCCTGCTGTTGGACCGATAATGAAAAGCCGCGACCTGACCTCGTTGTCACCCGCGGCAGCCGCGGCCGTGCCCTGCGGCTCCAGCAGCAACGGCGGCATGTTGACCGGATCGGCATAGACGCCCCGTCCGGTGAACGCCAGCAGCTGGGAGGTCAACAAAGCACCGTAACCGACATAATTTTCAATATGCTTCAAACGTTCATAGCCGGCCTGCCCTTGCTTGACATCCATGAGCATCAACGATGCATAGCCCTGAATGCGCATTAGCAAGTTGTTCACGTGATGCACCATGTTGCCCAACAGTGTCTGGAATTTATCCGGCCGCTCCGGCTTTGAGAGCCCGGCCCGCGCCTCTTGCCGCGCAATGCGCTGCTGAATTTTATAGTAGGGTATCGCGCCACTCATAATTTCACCTTCTTATCTGCTTACGGGTCCAGGTGCCCGCCCTGTAACGGTTTGCCCGCTCCATTCATCCGGTCGGTTGCCATCCCACGCTTTGCCGAGATGGCTATTTATCGATTTTTGCAACAACCGTACCAGGGTGCTTGCAAGCTTCCGGCTACAGAGGCTTTAGAGGGTGCCCTGAGATCAGAGTTATCATCCGGCAAGTAACCCAAAGGTTCTTTTGTTAAGATACTAATTACTGTAATTATTATATATTTAAACATAATTGATGTTGCGCCCGGTGGGTGTCCAAGCTGTACGGCGTACGTGAGCTGGCAGAACTTAGGGAAGCTCCGGGCAGGTACAAACTTCCTAAACGGGATTACGAACCCTGCGCCAGCTGGCCGGAGATCCACGGCCACCCGGGGCGCACCGGTTGCTGCGCGATAGGTCGGCAGGCCCTATAAAGGCAGGAATCTGTTGATAAAACAGCTAAAATCGATTATAAACGAAAGTGGCATTTTTTTGACACAATGTAAAAAAGTTTGACCGTCAGCGCATAAAATGAATGTTGATGATGATAATTTTCGGATGAATATCAGCTTGTTATGAGCTGTTTTGCTTTTGGCCCGTTTCTTGCTCAAAATATCCCGGTATCAGGTTAGCATCGCTGCTCACTGCTCAACTATTGCCGAATATCAACATGTATGCATTGAAAAGAAGAGAATTCCTGAAAGGTGTCGGGGCATTCCTGCTAAGTGCCGGTGCGGTTCCGGATGTGTTCGCCGAAGAGGATGAAGATCCCAGCTTCTGGGAAGATGCCACCCATGATGATCAGCACATCAAGGATTACCTCTTCAAGATGCGCAACTTCGACGACCACCATCCAGATGACGTATTTTTATCTCAACAAGATTACACCACATTAAAAACTTCGCAGGCCAGGCTGAAAAGGCTGCAACGCACTGTTGGGCATGGGAATTTTTACTTGTTGAACTTCGATGAAGCTCTGAAAGTCGCCCGCAATTATACCCGGGTCGGCCGGTTCACCGATACCGAGATCAATTTTCTGGAAAAGATCTTTTACGAAGACAGCATCCATTATGGCTTTTTGGGAGATAAGCCTTTCAAAAACCTGACCGACCGGGTAAAGAGGCAATCGGTTGTCAAGATCCGGCGAACCGGTAATTACCTTTACAAAGGATTGCCGTTGGAAACCTATCAGAAAATCCGGCATGATATCGGTGATCAGGTAATCCTCACCTCGGGGGTTCGCAGCGTCATCAAGCAGTTCATGCTTTTTCTCAGCAAAGCCCGCGAAAGTCATGGCAACCTTTCCATGGCGTCCCGGTCGCTGGCCCCGCCGGGCTATTCCTATCACGGCATCGGCGATTTCGACGTAGGCCAGGTCGGTCTCGGGGCGGATAATTTTACCGAAAAGTTCGCTGATACGAACGTTTTTAAAAAGCTCAAAGATCTTGGATATATACAATTCCGTTACCAGGATGGAAACTTTTTGGGGGTTCGATTCGAACCCTGGCATATAAGCGTGCATACCTGAATATGAGAACGTTTCTGCTCACCGGGCTCAGCTTCCTCTTGGCCGTAATAGCCGTACCAGTTTCCGGCCACTGTACCGCCCTTGACTTCACCCTGCACAAGTTGAACGCCGAGCAGCCGGGCAACGTGGTCCTGATTGTGGGGGGCATCCAGGGTGATGAACCCGGCGGTTTCAACGCGGCTGCTTTGCTCACCACCCACTACAAAGTCAAGCGGGGCGGTATCTGGGTTGTCCCCAATCTGAATTTTTTAAGCATCGTCAAGCGCACCCGGGGTGTCTATGGTGATCTGAATCGTAAATTTGCCGATCTGCCCCCAACAGATCCGGAATACCCCACCATTGAACGAATCAAGGCGATTATTACCGACAAACGGGTATCCGCGGTCCTGAACCTGCATGATGGCAGTGGCTTTTTTCGCCATACCTATATAGATCGTCTGCGCAATCCGAAAAGGTGGGGCCAGTGCGTCATCATAGACCGCCGCCGTATTGAAGCCGAGCGCTATTCCGATCTGGCCGGTATTGCGCGAGCCGTGACCACCGATGTGAACCGCTATCTTATTGATACCGATCACCGGTTGCACGTCCAAAACACCCGCACCCATCTGGGCAATGCCGAAATGGCCAAGACCCTGACCTACTTCGCCACATGCCAGGGGAAACCGGCCTTTGGCCTGGAAGTCAGCAAGTCCTTTCCAACGCATCTGCGCGCTTACTACCACCTGCACATGATAGAAGCGTTTTTGACCAGAATGGGCGTTGCTTTCGAACGCCGCTTTCCGCTAAATCCGAAGGGTACCAAAAAGGCGATCAATTCCAACAACACCCTGGCCTTCTATGACCGCAAAATTCTGCTGGATGTGCGCAATGCGCGCAAACGCCTGGGGTACTTTCCCCTGCAAAAGAATACCGATGTTGCTTTTACCGCCAGCAATCCCCTGCTCACGGTCGTCAAAACCAAGGACAGTTATCGTGTCTTTCACGGAAACCGACGCTTGACCCGGCTATATCCGCAATACTTTGCATACGATTCCAGCCTGCGCAGCCTGCAAATGAAAATTGACGACATCGATACCGAGGTACAACTGGGCGGCGTGGTGGGGGTAGATCGTAATTTCATGATCAAACCCACGACGGGATACCGCGTCAATATCATCGGTTTCACCCGCAAAGGCACCCGTGATGAAACCGGCATCCCAATAGAACTGAACAGCATCCGCAAACGCTATTCCGTGGACAAAAAAGGGCGGGTCTACCGGGTAGAGGTTTATAAAAAAGACAAGTTTTCAGGTATGGTCATGGTTGATTTCAACATCCCTTCCGGATTTCAAAAGCGCTGCCTATCGTGCGCCACCCAACCCAATCCTGTCCCGTCGGCGCCCCTGGACCTTACCAAGCGGGCACGCTCCGACAAGTTGACGCCCGATGCCTCCTGACGGTCAATGATTTGACGCCTGTCAGCTGGGCGTCAACAAAAAGCTGCGGTTTACTGCGGTCACCAGCACCGCCCACGGCGCGCGCCTCCTTAATGTTGCGTGGCGGCTCTCATCTGCAGCGCATCATCCGCCTTCCGACTATTTCAGGCATGGTTTGTGCAGATTAATCCCTGCAGACAATCTTTCTATAACAGGAACTACAGGCCCGGTGACTACCCGCTGCAAAGTTGCGATCGGAACATTCGCCCCGGAGGAATAGCACGCATGAAATCAAGAAATTGTAAAACGCTGCTCCTATTATCATGGATTTTCTTTAGCCTGAGCACCACCGTCCACGCCGCTGATGGCAGCGCTAGCCAAGGCCAGGTGACAGCCGGCATCAATCTGAGGGCGGCCCCTGGACTGTCAGGCAAAGTGATTACCGGTCTCGAGGCCGGAACCGTGGTGGTCGTTACCGGGGAACAGGCCGGTTGGTACCAGATTGCCTATGAAAATGAGACCTACGGCTACCGGGGTTGGGTCTACGGCAAATACATTGAACTATTGGCCGTCCCTGCAGCCCCCCCGCTGACACCCCTTGAGCGACAGGCAGCACCCCGGCCGATACCGGTAAGTTCACAACCGCCTCTGCCCGCCCAGTCCCTCCGATCCGAAGTGGCTGACAGGGCCCCTGACAACCTTGCAGCGAAGATGCCCGCTAACACGATTGAGTTGATCCAGGCTGCCGCGCGGCCGGAACCGGCCGCGCTAGACCAGGTCGCGACGGAACCCGCCGCTGCAGATGGGCCAACAACTTCCGCAAAAGTAACTTCCGAACCGGCGGCGCAACCGGTTACGGTCAGGGCCAAGACCGACATAAAACCGGTACCCGCTCGGGTTAAATCCGCCTATCCGGGACCTGTTCCCGAATATCTACTGAGTATCGTTTTGAAAATTTCATCGGTTTTTCTCTCCTGTCTGGCCCTGCTGATATCGTATCGGACGTTTCAAATCGTGACCGCCACCGGCCGGACAACCTGACAAAGGTACCCGCACCCCACTAGAGCCGACTGGGAATTGCGGCCCGTCATTTCGGACTGGAAAAAGATCGCGTTCATTGCTACCATATTGGAGCACTGATCAAGACCTCTGAGGGTGGACCGACACTGTCTTTCCCAACACATGGCGGCCATGGCGGAAGAACATACCGAAAAACTGACCCGGTCCGATTTCAGGATTCTTTTTGTAGACGATGAGAAGGAAATCTTAAGCATTGTCGAACAATACCTGAGCGGACACGGTTACCAGGTAACGGTGAGTGATAATGGGTCCCGGGCGCTGGACCTGACTCGTAATAAGGTGTTTGATATCATCTTTACCGACCTGAAAATGCCGGAAGTCGGCGGACTGGAACTGCTGCGCTCCGTCAAGGAAACCAGTCCGGAAACAGAAGTCATCATTTTGACCGGATACGGTACGGTTGATTCGGCGGTAGAAGCTCTGAAATTGGGCAGCTACGACTACCTGCAAAAGCCGATCGAGTTTGAACGCCTGAAAGTGCTTATTGACCGGATCATCGAGAAACAAACCCTCCAGAAAGAGAATATCCTGATAAAAAAACGCCTGCGCGATCGCTACCAGTATGACGGTTTGATCGGCGCCAGCGAAAAAATTCGTGAAATCTACACCATTATCGACCGGATCAGTCACACCAGTCCAACCGTTTTTATTCAAGGCGAAAGCGGCACCGGCAAGGAATTGGCCGCCAATGTCATCCACCAGAACAGCGACCGCAAAGACAAACCGTTCATTGCCGTGAACTGTGGCGCCATTGTGGGCAACCTGCTGGAAAGTGAGCTGTTCGGCCATCTGAAAGGCGCCTTCACCGGTGCCATCAGAGACAATGTCGGTTTGTTCAAGGCTGCGGACGGCGGTACCATTTTCCTGGATGAAATTGCCGAAATAGAGGCCTCGTTACAGGTAAAATTACTGCGGGCATTACAGGAAAGAAAAATTCGCCCGGTGGGCGCGGCCCGCGAAAAATCGGTGGATGTCCGCGTGATCACCGCCACCAACCAGGAAACGGATGTTCTGCTGCGCAAGAATATCATGCGGGAAGATCTGTTCTACCGGTTAAATGTTATCAACATCCGCATGCCGGCCCTGCGTGAAATGCGGGCGGATATCCCCCTGCTGGTCCGCCATTTTCTAACCCGGTTCAACTCGCGCAGTCAAAAAAAAGTCCACGGCATCTCGCCGGAAGCCCTGGATTGCCTGGACCGTTATCACTGGCCGGGAAATGTCCGCCAGCTTGAAAATGTTATCGAACGCGCTTTTGCCCTGGGTGTCGACAAAATAATTCAGGCGGAAGATTTACCGCTCGAAATCAGGGAAACCGCGCAGCAAGGGATCGGCACCAACGACATTCCCACCTTGCGTGACAATGAAATTGCTTTAATCAAAGCGGCCCTGCGCAAGACCAACGGCAACCGGGCCAAGGCAGCAGCGCTCCTGGGTATCAACACATCCACAATTTACCGCAAAATTGAAAAGTATCAGATCGGATAAGATGGCCGTATCACCCCTGGAAACATTTTATTGGCTCAAAGACAACGGGACCTATCTACGTCTCAGGATTCCCGGACGTTCTTATGAGCGGCTGGTCGTTGTTTCCGCCATTCAAACCGACGCGGGCGAGCCCCTGCTGGCCATAGATTGTCCGGAAGGCCTGACGGATGTGCTTGCCGCCATGGATGAGTTACGCCTGGATTTTGAATTTACCGGAGAAGATGAACTCGGCTACCGCTTTTCGGTCACCCAGGCCGCGGTCCAGGGTGACACGGTCATCATTTCGGTTCCCACCGACCTGCAACGCGTCCAGCGCCGAAAAGACTATCGGCTCACGGCCCCGCTGGGGGCCGTCTTTTACTTAACCGTCGGCGATAAGCGTAAAAGGATCAAGATGCTGGATCTGAGTGCCAGCGGTACTTCCGGCATTCTCATCAGTCTCCAGAGCGGCACCCCACAGCCACCGCCCATTGAGATCGGTCAAACGCTCTTCAACCTGAAACTGGAACTTCCCGTTGAAGACACCGCAACGCTTATCCCGATTCGCGAGTGCGAAGCCCGCCGGGTTGATGTTCTGCCCCAACGCGGTCGGTATCGCCTGGCGGTCGCATTTACATCCATGGATACCGAGCACCGGGCCATCTTGAAAAAGTACCTTTATGACCAACAGCGCTACATGCTGAAAATTAGACAGCAGCGTCAATAGACCCTTCAGGAAAAGCGGCTGTATTGAATGCTGCCCATCCACCTCGCTTACGAATATCGAATTATAATTTTTCAGCAATATCTTATTGTTATCTTTGGCATTATCTAAAAAGTGAGTTGTTAAAAATTACGAAAACTTATAAAACTGATGAAAACCTCAAAAATGGTGTCTCATTTTGATGATAACTAAAAATGCAAAAAACACGCTGGCGGCATAACATGTATAAAAGCCAGCATAAGTGACTTTTGGAGAAACTACCAAGTTTGTAGAGATTACATAACAATTTGATAATTTTATATTTTTATGTATACTCAGAAAGTCTTACCCAATTGCGGAAAACCGCAAATAACTAATTCTTACAAAAAAGGCGCAAGCAACCTAATAACTAGTTAGCTGCCTATAGAAAAGGGATGAATATGAAAAATCGGGAGCGTATTATTGATGAGTTAGTTAAAACCGGAAAATGGGGCAAAGCACAAGCGCAAAGAGGCTTCCGCGCCAATTTCAGATGTGAGTATTGTGACAAGGATTTATTAGCATCGGTTGAGAATTTCAAGGAATGGCAGGAGGATCATATCATTCCTCTATCAAAGAATGGACCCGACGATGACTCCAATATCGCGGTTTCCTGTCGAACATGTAATGTAAATGTGAAAAGCAGATGGAATCCTCAAGAAAACTTTCCCAATTATCATTCCCGTGAAGAGTTAATTAAAGTCGTACGCAATTATGTAGCAAAGAAACGAACTGGACTATTAGTCGAGGTTTCAGAATTTAGGAAAATTATCTATGATTGAACAGCTAACAAATCGCTGCAGCAGACGCGCCTAACTGTCACGCGCCTTGCATGCGCAAAGCGCTTGCCAGCTTGACGGCACGCAGCTGAGCTCAGACGTTGGCATCAAGTTAAGGTTTTATTATCGATCGAATTCCGGATGAGTACCTTCCTATCATACAATTTCAGTTGGAAGCATGCTGTGCTTGTAATTCTTGTACTCTTTCCACTTCTATTGCTACTGAAACTTGATCCGATTCCTCAAGATGTGACCTATCACAACTTTGTTGATAATCGCCGCATTTTTGGTGTCCCGAATTTTTTCGACGTGATATCCAACCTCCCCTTTTTACTTATCGGTGCTGTTGGCTTTTTATATTGCCTAAAGAGTAATCTCGGCTCCAGCCATAGCTCGTGGCTTGTACTATTTGTCGGTGTTAGCCTTGTGAGCTTAGGTTCGGCCTACTATCATTGGAGCCCAAGTAATGAGACCCTCTTCTGGGATCGGTTGCCGATGAGCGTTGGATTTATGGGTCTTCTCACAGCACTCCTGACCGAATATGTAAATAGTCGCTTATCAGGCCTACTGCTCCCACTGATCATCACAGGCATCAGCAGTGTCCTCTATTGGCATTTCTTCGACGACCTACGCCTATATGTTTGGGTACAGTTCATCCCGCTGCTGACTTTGCCCTTCGTCATGGCTCTATTTAGAAGTCGCCATACACACCAGTGGCTGCTCTTATCAGCTCTTGTGTGGTACTCCTTGGCAAAGGGCGCGGAGGTATACGATTCGGCTGTGTTCCATATTACAGGTGAGGTAGTGAGCGGACATACCGTAAAGCATCTTCTGGCCGCTGCCGGCTGCTACAGCATTTTGGTTATGCTGCAGAGAAGAAAACTGAAGATATGAGAGCCTAAGCTACCTAACAAACAGCTGCAAGAGGATTCTGCCACTCCGTGGCCCGAACCTTTGAGCCTCAGTGTTGGTGAAGAATGAACTCCTCGAGGTCAGATGTATCGCCCTTTTAAGGATACTGAATGTGAATTCTGTGTGTGCCGCATTTCTGCTGCTGCTAGCTGCGTGGGGTACATTTACCTCACACAGGCTATTCTCCGCAAAGCGTCCCTGGTCTCGACTTAAATGGTTGTCCTTTTGCTGTATAGTCCTCCTTGTTGGCGGATCTCTTTCAAGCGGCGCAGGCTTACTGACCGGTCATTTCGCTCCGTGGATGCTGATCCCCATTGGCATAAGCTACATCACGATGCTCCCTTTGCCATGCTACTTTCCTTGGGTTACAGCGACGAATCGCCGGCGTGCCCTGCGCAATGCGACTTTCATTGTGTTTGCGACGCTCCTTCTGGGGTTTGGCTTTGGCATCATACCACTTTCGGACGCGGGACTCTGAAGGAGGACGCATCTGCACCGAGGCTTGTTGATTGTCGCAATGAAGGCCGCCAACAAGGGGCTGGAAGCGGCACTGAATAGCGCGTTTCAGCGCAACCGTTAGACTTAACCAATAAAGAGGGAAAATAATGAAAAATCAAGATACCAAAGCCCAACCCATCTATCTTGACTATAATGGAACCACCCCGCACGACCCCGAAGTCGTGGCCGCCATGCTGCCATTTCTGGAATCCGAGTTCGGAAACCCTTCCAGCGCGCACTGGTTCGGCACCAAACCACGCGAAGCGGTTGCCCGTGCCCGGCAACAGGTAGCCGACCTTCTGGGGTGTGCGCCACAGGAGGTTTTTTTCACTTCCGGGGGCACGGAGGCCAACAACCACGCAATCATGGGCATCGCCCGATCAATGCAAGACAAAGGGCGTCACATTATCACCAGCACCTTTGAACACCCGGCTGTTCTGGAGGTTTGCCGTCACCTGGAAAAGGAGGGCTTTGAAACTACGCATGTCCCCGTGGATCAGGAAGGGCTGGTGGACCCAGCCGATGTTGCTGAGACCATCCGGCCGGATACTATCCTGATCACCATTATGCACGCCAACAATGAAGTGGGCACGATTCAACCGATTGCCGAAATCGCCTCCCAGGCCCGACCACATGGCATTTACCTGCACACCGATGCGGCCCAGTCCGTAGGTAAAATTCCCGTACAAGTCGACGATCTCGGTGTGGATTTGCTTTCGGTGGCCGGGCACAAAGTCTACGCCCCCAAAGGCATCGGCGCTCTCTACGTTAGAAAGGGCATTCAGCCAGAAAAGTTTTGTCACGGGGCCGGCCAGGAAATGGGTTGGCGCGCCGGGACCGAGAATGTACTGGAGATCGTCGGTCTGGGAAAGGCCTGCGAGATTGCCGCGCGCGATCAAGAGGGCAACTTCGATTATATGCGCATGCTCAGAGACCGGCTCCATGCGGGGCTGGCGGCCGCCGACGGAGAGGTCCAACTCAACGGCCATCGGGATAAGCGCCTGCCGAACACACTTAGCCTGGCGTTCAAAGGAAAAGATGCCAATCAGGTTCTGGCAGCCATTGCCCCCCAGGTTGCAGCCTCACCGGGAGCAGCCTGCCATTCGGATGCGGTGGCCGTTTCGCATGTACTGACCGCGATGCAGATACCTCTGGAGTGGGCCCGTGGGACCATCCGTTTCTCCGTGGGTAAAATGACCACAACCGCTGAAATCGACAAGGCGGTGGCGGTCATAACAGAAGCCCTGCGCTAATACGTAGACGTTGCGTTCACGTCCCGGCCTTGGTTTTGACCAGGGTTGTAGCGTGATCTCCAGCCATTAGAAGTCGGCAAACTCGTCATCGGGGTGTTCGACCTCGGTGAACGCCGGGAAAGCATGTGCAGAAGGCTGCGCAACGGCCTGTCCGCCATCATTTTCACGCGGTTGAGCTGTATCCGGTTCGGATCTTCTCCAACCGCCGCCGACAAACAGCATCATTTCGTCGACCATTGTCCGCATCTGCTCGGCCTGGGTGCTCATCTCAACCGAGGCAGCCGCCGACTCCTCCGAGGTCGCGGCATTTTGCTGCACGACATTGTCCATCTCGGTAACGGCTTTATTGACCTGACCGATCCCCTGGGCCTGTTCAATGGAAGCCGCCGCTATCTCAGCCACCAGTTGACCGACTTTGGCAGCACTCTCCGCCACCTCGCTGAAGTCCGCCTTGGTCTGATTGCCCAGGTCGGTCCCGCCGGCAATCTTTTTTACTGTATCCTCGATTAAGCCGGCCGTATTTCGGGCCGCATCCGCGGCCCGCATGGCCAGGTTACGCACCTCATCGGCGACCACGGCAAAGCCGGCTCCGGCTTCGCCGGCCCGGGCCGCTTCGACGGCTGCATTCAGGGCAAGCAGGTTGGTCTGAAAGGCAATTTCATCGATGGTATGGATGATCCTGGAGGTTTCCTTGCTGGCTTTGGAAATGTCATTCATAGAACTCGTCAGGGACGCCATGGAATCGTTCGCTTTCTGTACGACCTGATTCGCCTCCCGCATTAAGGCGTCGGCCTGCTCGGCATTGTCGGCATTCTGGCGGGTCACCGCCGACATCTCCTCAAGCGAGGCCGAAGTCTCCTCAATGGAGGCGGCCTGCTCGGCGGAAACGGCAGCGAGGGTCTGGCTGGAAGTCGAGATTTCACTGGATGCCGACGCCACCTGCTCCGAGGATTTCGAAAAGCCTTTGATGATCCGGTTCAATGGTTTGGTCACCGAACGGACGGCATATAGAGACAAACCGATACCCACCACCAGGATGAAACCGCAAAAGCCATATAAAAAGGTAATGGTTTCGTTTTTTTCAGCCACAGCCTCTGACTGTTGGCTCGCGCTAACGACGGCGACATCGGCTTCAATTTTGTTGGTCAGGCGTTCGATATTGTCGGCGGCCCTGCGCATGACCGGCACCTGCGTCTGCATGGCCTTGTAATTTTCCGCCAATTTGATGAACGCCGCGATATACCCCTTCAGGTCCTGATCAAACTTGATCATGTTGTCAGAATCCATGCCGGAAGTATAGGATCTTTCCACCATGCTTCCCGAGAGGGTTTTCACCTTGGCGATAACCGTCTCGTCTTCACCGGCTCCCAGTTTTTTTTCATGGGTGCGCATGGTGAGAAATTCATTCATGAAACCCGACATGCCCAGAGGTTTTATGAGGGCTTCTAGACCCTGGGCTCTTTGGGAAAGCTCGCCCAGAATTCCGCTGGCTGCATCGCCCTGGACCTGGATGAGCCCGGCCACCGTGCCAAAACCTTTCTCGTAAGCGCCGATCATTTTATTCATCTGGCGGGAATTACCGGCGATCCCGGAAAGCCCCAGGCCATCAGCGATATCATTCAGGCTTTGGCGGCGTCTTTGGAGTGACGTCAGCGACTTTTTCATCTGCTCCAAGGTCGCCGTATCACGGGTTCGGATAAAGTTGTTTTCATGCTGGCGCACCATCAGCAGATCTATCTTGATCTTCATTGCTTCGTTTGCAATTTTGGTATTTTCATTTACCAGTTTGGCAAATGTATCGGTAATTTGGGTCAGACGATAAACGGCTGTGCCGCTTAACAGAACCATGAGAACGAGCAAACTCGCAAATGAAAGAATCAATTTCTTTCCGATCGTCAGTTGCTTCATCGAACGTCTCCTAACATCGGGTTGGTATTGCGGTACCCTGCCCTGGTATTCTCAGGCGTGGGTAAACTCAGCTGACAGCATGCGACCGCCCGAATTTCGACCTCTTCCTGACCAGTGCAGGGCCAATCGTGATCATATGAATCTAAAGATGTTATCGGCCATCAGACCCATAACTTTATTCATTCAGGACTTTACCGGTGCAGCCCCGTGAAGCGGGGGACAAAAAAGGCTCAGGAGAGGCCAACCGCGATCTGTTTGAGAATTTAACGGTGACTTGGATTTGATGTGCTGTTGTGGATTTTCTGGGGCGTGCGGCTACGGACCCACAGGCTTTCCAGGGAGGCCCGGCCAACAAGAAAGGGGCTACGGAATTAACCGTAACCCCTTGATATCATTATGGTCGGGAAGACTGGATTTGAACCAGCGACCCCAGCGTCCCGAACGCTGTGCTCTACCAGACTGAGCCACTTCCCGACACGGCTTGTGCTTTATTTTACCTGCTATTAAAAGTCAATAAGTTAATCTAATAATACTGTGTTCGTTCACGATCAGTCCATATAGGGATTATCTAGCACAATCGTTTCATCCCTACCCGGCCCCACCGAGACAATCTGAATGGGCGTTGCCACCAGTTCCTGAATACGTTCCAGGTACTTGCGGGCATTTTCCGGGAGATCGGCGTAATTCCGAATGCTGGATATGTCCTCTTCCCAGCCTGGATGTGTTTCGTATACCGGCTTGCAGGCCGCCAGTACATTCAGGTCCGTGGGGAAATGCTGCAGGTGCTGCCCCTCATAATCATAGGCGGTACAGATCTTGATTTTATCCAGACCGCCCAGCACATCCAGTTTGGTAATCGCCAGCCCCGAAAGGCTGTTGAGGCGGGCGGCGTTTTCAAGGATCACGGTATCGAGCCAACCGCAACGACGTTTCCGCCCGGTGGTGGCGCCGAACTCGACCCCTTTTTGCTGGATTGCATCCCCGACGTCATCAAACAATTCGGACGGGAACGGCCCCTCGCCCACCCGGGTGGTGTAGGCTTTTACAATCCCGATGATATCAGTGATCTTGCCCGGGCCCACCCCGGACCCACTGCAGGCATTTCCGGCCACCGTCGAGGACGACGTGACATAAGGGTAGGTCCCGTGGTCGATATCCAGATGGGTGCCCTGGGCGCCTTCAAAAAGGATCTGGCCGCCGGCGTTCATACCATCGGAGAGCACTACCGAGACATTGGTCACATAGGGCGCCAGGCGCTCGGCATAGCCGCTGTACTCGGCCAGTATCGGCTCCAGCGCGAGGGTCTCGGCATTCATGTAGTTCTTCAAATAAAAGTTCTTCTCATCCAGAATGGTGGCCACCTTCTCCCGGAACACCGCCTGGTTCAATAGTTCGACGAAGCGGACCCCCCGGCGGGTGGCCTTGTCCTCATAGCAGGGACCGATGCCCCGCCCGGTGGTCCCGATTTTTTTATCGCCTTTCATCCGTTCCCGGGCATTGTCGATCGCCTGGTGGTAGGGCATGATGAGATGGGCTTTTTCGCTGATCTTGAGTTTGTCCGGGCTGATGTCGACCCCTTTGGAGGTCAGGTAGTCGATCTCCTCCAGCAGTACGGCCGGGTCCACCACGAGGCCGTTGCCGATAAAACAGGTTTTGCCCTGGAGAATACCAGAGGGCACCAGGTGGCTGATAAACTGTTCACCTTCCACCACCATGGTGTGGCCGGCATTGTTGCCGCCCTGGAAACGCACGACCATATCGGCATGTTCCGCAAGCAGATCGACGACCTTGCCTTTCCCTTCGTCTCCCCATTGAGTTCCTACGATCACTATATTCGACACGCGTTGCTCCTAACTCTATCTGGTAATGACGTTCTTCTACCTTAACCGATTTGCCGGTTGCGCCCCTCGCCTGGCGCGGAAAAAGGCCTGGATGATGGACCGACATTGATCCGCACAAACACCGGGTACAATCTCCGGACGATGATTGAAGGTCTGCCCCTGCGCAAAATTATAAATGGAGCCCAGGGCGCCCCACTTTGGATCCGGCGCACCATATACAACCCGGGCCACCCGCGCATGCAGGATGGCGCCCATGCACATGACGCAGGGTTCGACCGTAACATACAAGGTGGTGTTTAACAACCTGTAGTTTTTGATCTTTTGGGCTGCCGCGCGCATGGCCAGGATTTCGGCGTGTCCAGTGGGATCCGCCAACGCAATGGTCCGGTTGTATGCTCTGGCCAGGATCTCGCCGGTCTGCGCGACCAGCACTGCCCCTATCGGAACTTCCCGGTTCTGTCCAGCCTTTTCAGCCTCCGCCAGAGCTGTCTGCATCATCTTTTCGTGGGGATTTACCATTGCAGAAATACCCATATTTCCTAATGCTTATTTGTTCAACAATTTATTGACAACCCCGAGCATTTGGCTTATGTAGCATCCCACTTCGGGTGCATGCGCGCCTGTAGCTCAGCTGGATAGAGTGCCGGACTACGAATCCGTAGGTCGCAGGTTCGAATCCTGCCAGGCGCGCCACAAACATCAAGGGTTTACGGACTATCGCCGTAAACCCTTTCTTATTGGGCGGCCTAAGAAACAGCCGCGCCAGGCGAAAATGACCTTCAAAAAAGTTGCAATGCGTTGTTCAGTGATCATCTGAAATTGGAATGAAGCAGTTGGAGACCCATTTCATCCCATCTTGGGGCAGGTTACAATTCAAGCTATTTGAATTCCCGGTGGCATTCTTTCATACGTACGCCCAGATCGCGCAGCTCATGGGCGACCGCATCCAGTTGCTCATTGGCCACCGCGTTTTGCAGGTTGACCAGATGGTCGTTGTATTCTTCCATGGCCGCATGCCAATCCGGGTCGGCAAATTCGGTCATGAGGTTTGAGTCGGCTACAAATGCCCCCAGCATTTCATCCGTGGGCAACTGGCCGGCATCAACCGCTTTTTGCATAGCCTTGAAAGTGCGCCCCAGCCTCTTTTTAGCCTGTTTGAAGGATTTCTGCCACTTTTCGAGCGCTTTCCGGTCGGCTTCAGCATACTCGTCCAGCGTGGACCAGTGCCATTCTATCTGGGTTTTAATACGCCCTTTTTTCTCCTTGTGCTTGAGCTTTACTTCCAGTTCCGGGGGTACGGGCCAACGATGGTCATCAAGTTCAAAAAGCCCCTGGCGCAAAAACCCGGCAATCTCCTCCAGTACTTCGGCAAGTTCTGTCCGGCTGACTTCTTTGTTGATCTTGGTATTCATGGTAAACGCTCCTGGTCGCGACAAGCGAGTCTTTAACGGCCCCGCTTGATATGGCCATCACCACTTCCACATCACTGGATCGGCATCCAGATAATCGGTTACCGTACGGCCGATACGATCAATTCTGTCCAGGTCGGTGGGCGACAGCAGCACGTCGGCCGCCGCGGCATTCTCACTGGCCTGCCCGGCATTGCGGGCGCCGACTATGGCGCACACACCCGGTTGATGGCTGACCCAAGCCAGGGCCAGCTGTCCCAGGGTAATGCCCTTCTCAGCGGCCAGGGGACGCAGTTGTTCCAGCGCTGCCTGGACGCGCTTGTAATGCGCGGGTGCGAAAAGTTTGTTGGCTGACCGGTGATCACCTTTGGCAAACTGGTGGTCCGGACCGAATTTACCGGTTAGCAGCCCCTGAGCCATGGCGGAATAGGCCAGGACGGTGATATCGTGCTCCCGGCAATAGGGCAATTCCTGCTCCTCGACTTGTCGCCAGAAAAGGGAGTAAGGTGGCTGCAGGCTCTCAATACGGCTGTGTGCGAGAGAGGTTTCCAATAAATCGCGGGGAAAATTAGAAACCCCCACGGCCCTTATTTTGCCCTGCTCCTGCAATTTTTCCAAAGCCTGCAAGGGTTCGGTGATCGGTACCCGGTGTGCACCAAACGACCCCGGGGGCCAGTGAACCTGGTACAGATCGATGTAGTCGGTGCCCAAATGTTTTAAAGAACGGTGGCAGGCCTCAATAACCTGGTCATGCGCGAGGTGATTTGAAAATACCTTGGTCGCGATCACCGCCCGGCTGCGGTCCGCTCCCAGGGCCCGGCCCAGAACGGATTCCGAGTGACCGTTGCCGTAGATTTCGGCAGTGTCGAATGTCGTGATCCCGGCTTCCAGTGCGGCGCGGATAGCCCGTTCGGATTCCCGGTCGTCAATGCCGACCCACATCTGTTTACCCGTTTGCCAGGTGCCCATGATGATGGACGAAATTTTGAGGTTGGTTTTGCCCAACTGGCGATACTCCATGGACTTCTCCTTGGCGTGTTCCCATGAAATGACAAGCCGCGCCGCCGGCAGCCCGGCAACGTGACCTGCAAAATGATAATCAGCCAAACCTGTCTTGTCCACCGACCATTGCCCGGGCATCGATTTCCAGGGCCGGTTTGCATTGACAATCGGGGTTGTAAACGATATGGCTCCGGTTTGAGTCAACGATCACCGAGGATAATATCGATATGCTGGTTACCATCATCAAAGCCGCGGCTGTTTTATGCGCGGCCCTGATCCTGGGCAACAGTTTTCTGGGAGAGCTGAAAAAAGCCCGGGCCCTGGGCCTGCCATGGTATAAACCCTACCTGTCACCCGCGGGTATCGTCATCCTGATCGCCATATTGGTGGTTCCGATTCTTCTCAAGATAATGCAGCGCTAGCAGCAGGTTGATGTCATGATTACCTTACTAGACTACGGCGCGGGCAACGTGCGCAGCGTCATCAACGCCATTGAAAACCTGGGGGAATCCGTTTACATCGCCCGCCGCCCGGAAGAAATCGCTAACGCGGAAAGGCTGATTTTTCCCGGGGTCGGGGCTTTTGGCAGTATGATGCAGAGCCTCAACCAGAAGGGCTATATCGACCCCCTCAGGGACTTTTTGAAAAGCGGCCGTCCGTTTTTCGGCATCTGCCTGGGCATGCAAGCCCTTTTCGAAACCAGCGAGGAAGCGTTTGCCACTGAGGGCCTGGGCATCCTGCCGGGCACGGTGAAACGCTTTGACATCGACTTGGCAGTGCCCCACATCGGCTGGAACGGCATTCATGTAAAAAAGCCTTCGCGGATATTCAAAGGTCTGGCCGGTACCGAAAAATTCTATTTTGTCCACTCTTATTATGTTGACCCGAATGACGATGCCGTCACCCTGACGAGCACCGATTATGCCATCGCGTTTGCCAGTAGTGTCCAGCAAGGCAACATCCTCGGCACCCAGTTTCACCCGGAAAAGAGTGGTCGGGCCGGTCAACTGCTGCTGGACAATTTTTTGGCCGTTGATCGGGACAAGGTCACCCCACCGGACATCCTGACCGAGACAAAGCTGGCGAAACGGATTATCGCCTGCCTGGACGTACGTTCCAACGACCAGGGGGACCTGGTCGTTACCAAGGGCGACCAGTATGATGTCCGTGAAGCAGGAACCGTCCGAAACCTGGGTAAACCCGTCGAACTGGCCGAGCGTTATTACCGGGAAGGGGCCGATGAAATCACCTTTTTAAATATAACCGGATTCCGAGATTTTCCGCTCGAAGACATGCCGATGATAGAGGTATTGAAACAAACCTCCAAACAGGTCTTCGTCCCGCTGACCATTGGCGGCGGCATCCGCGACTATACGGACGCCAATGGTAGAACTTACTCAGCCCTCGAAGTGGCCGCGGAATATTTCCGTTCCGGAGCGGACAAAGTGTCCATCGGCAGCGATGCGGTTTTAATCGTGGAGGAATACCTGCGATCCGGCCAAAAAACCGGAAAGAGCGCCATTGAAACCATATCACGGGTATACGGCAACCAGGCGGTGGTTATTTCAGTTGATCCCCGGCGGGTGTACGTACCGTCACCGGACGCGGTCCCGCAGCATGTCATCGCGACCGACATCCCCGGACCTTCCGGCGAAGCCTACTGCTGGTACCAGTGCACCATCAAAGGTGGCCGTGAAGGCCGCAATCTGGATGCTGTGACCCTGGCGCGAACTTGCGAAGAACTGGGCGCCGGTGAGATCCTGCTCAATTGCATCGATAAGGATGGAACCAATTCGGGATTTGATATCGAACTGATCAATGCCGTCAAGCAGGCGGTCACCATACCGGTCATCGCCTCCAGCGGGGCCGGCAGCGCGCAGCATTTTGAGGAAGTGTTCCGTCGAACCGCCGCCGAATCGGCCCTGGCTGCCGGAATCTTTCATCGCCGGGAAGTGCCGATCGACACAGTGAAAACCTACCTGCATGGTAAGGTTGAAATTAGACCGCCGGATCTTACCGAGAACTGTTGATGGCTGGATCCGGCCAAATAGGGAGAAAGCCCATGCATAGCTCATGGCGATTGACGCTTTTGTGTTTCTTTGTACTGGTCGCAGTGGCTGCGCCGCAGGCTGCCCACGCCGGCCTGGAATGGAAAACGCTGGATAAGGTAGAATTGGCCGAACAGGCTTTGGACGTAACCGCGTCATTTGACGGCAAACTGATTTTTACACTGACGCCCAAGGCTATATTGGTCTACGCCACCGAAGAAAACCGCTTTATTGATCATATTCCGGTTGCCCCCGGCTATACCCGGATTGCTTTCTCGCATGAGGAACGCCTGATCCTGTCGGCCGCCGATCCGGCCCGCCTGGAAATCATTCAGTACGACCGGGTCTACGACATCAATATTACCGATCGGCCCTTCAAAGGCAGCGCCGATGCCAAGGTCACGCTGGTTGTATTCGACGACTACCAGTGACCGTATTGCGCGCGTCTCGAGACGTTACTCCAGCAGGTGCTGGAGCGGTATCCGCAGGAAGTAAAAATAGTCGTTAAACATTATCCCTTGAGCAACCACAAGTTCGCCTTCCCGGCCGCAATGGGCGCCATGGCTGCCAAAAACCAGGGCAAGTTCTGGGAGTTCCACGCTACCCTGCTGAAAAACCACAATGCCCTGAATGCTGAAAAAATTCAATCCATCGCCAAGGAATTGGGGCTGGACATGGCCCGCTACGCAGGAGACAGCAAATCGCCCGCCAGCCGGGCTTTCATCCTGGAAGATATCAGCGACGCCCGCCGGGTAGGCGTCCGCGGCACCCCGTCCGTATTCATCAACGGTAAAGTCGTCAAGAACCGCAGCCTGGGAGCACTCTTGAAGCTCACTGCCGCCGAGCTGGAAAAAGTGAAACAATAGAGCGCATCGGCAGGCACCCAGCATTTAAAGGCGGCCTGGCCGGCCAGGCCGGTCCGCTGCGTCCCATCCGGACCTCACCGCGGCACACCCAACCGGTCGATAATGGCTGCCTATACCGGCATATCCAACATAACCAATTGTTATTTTTAGGTTTTTAAAACCACCTCGTTTGACAACCCCTCCCGTTACTGTTATTCTCTTTTTATTTGTGTCAGCCGGCCGGCCGGGAGATACGCAGGCTGACCCGCGACCGACACGTGTCCGGACGCCCGCCCCGCCGTTGTTGTGGGGTAAAGGCGCACTGACCGGCTGATTGGGTTCGCTTCTTCCGGCACTTACTTGCGCACAGGATGACGCCCATCAATGAGCACGACCGCGTTACTTAAGAAAGCATTTGATTACCACCAGAGCGGCAACCTGGAAGCAGCGGAACCGTTATATCGGCAATTTTTACAGGCCCAGCCCAAGCATCCGGACGCACTGCATCTGCTGGGTTTTCTCTGCTATCAAACCGGGCGCCAGGCCATGGCCCAGGACTTGATCAAGGCCGCCATCCAGGTCGATTCCCGGAATCCGGCCTACCATAACGACCTGGGGCAGGTCCTGCATGATCTTGGGCGGCCCGGTGACGCTGTTGCATGCTACCGAAAGGCGATTGCACTAAAAGCCGATTTGTCTGAAGCACACAACTACCTGGGCAATGCTTACCTAGATTTGGGCCAAGCCGAGGCAGCCATCGAGAGCTATCAGACAGCCGTGCAAATCGCACCGCAATATGCCGAAGCTTGCAACAATCTTGGGATAGCCTATCAAAACTGCGGCCGGCTGGACCAGGCCGTTGCCGCTTATCAGCAGGCCATAGCCATAGATCCTGATTACTTTGAAGCCCACAACAACCTCGGTAATACCTTCCAAGATCTGGGAAAAGTGGACGAGGCCCTGGCCTGCTACCAACGGATGATCACCATCGCACCCGGCCGGGCCAACGCCTACAGCAACATTGGCAATGTCATGTTTGACCGCGGCAGCCTGGATGAGGCTATTTCCTTTTATCGCCAGGCCCTGGAGATAGACCCCCAACATGCCTTGACCCATAATAACCTGGGAAATGCGTATCAGCAGCAGGGGCAGCTTGAGCAAGCGGTCCAGTGCTATCAAAAGGCCCTTGCCATCAACCCTGAATTTGCAATGGCCCATAACAACCTGGGGGTGGCACTCCAAGATCAGGGCCGGGAGATCGAAGCCGTCAACTGCTATCAGCGGGCGCTGGAACTGGAACCTGATTATGCCCAGGCCTGCAGTCACCTTGTTCACCAGCTGCAGCGGACCTGTTCCTGGCAGCCCCTGGAAAGCCTCGCCGTCCAGTTGGATACCTTCAACCAGGAAGCACTGGCGTCCGGCCGGAAGACGCCGGAGCAGCCTTTTCAAAACATCGCCCGGCATCCGGACCCCGAACTGAATTTGGCCATAGCGAAATCATGGGCCGCCGATGTCACCCGGTTGGTCGCAACAGAAACCGCCACATTTTCGCGGCAACCGGGTTTGCCGCATAAACAAAAGCTGTCGATCGGCTACCTTTCCGGGAACTTTCGAAATCACCCCATGGCCCACCTCATGCTGGGCTTGTTCCGCTGTCACGCCAGAGAGGACTTCACAATCGTTTGCTATTCCTTTGGGAAGAACGACGGCAGCGATTACCGCCGACGAATTGAGCAGGACTGCGATACGTTTGTTGATATTCAGGCGCTGAACTACCGCGAGGCAGCCGCAGCGATCCTGGCCGATGGCATAGATATTCTGGTAGATCTGGTTGGGCACACCAAAGGCAATCGCATGGCGATTTGTGCCCTGCGTCCAGCACCGGTACAGGTGCGCTGGCTCGGGTTGGCCGGCACCACCGGCGCAGACTACTACGATTATATTATCACCGATCGCCTGGTGACACCCGCGTCGCACCAACCCTATTACAGTGAAACATTCGTCACCATGCCGCACTGCTACCAGATAAATGATGACCAGGCGTCCACGGATGATACAACCGCTACCCGCGATGATTTCAACCTGCCCACTGCTGCCATCGTGTTTTCTGCCTTTCACCAGGGATACAAGATCGATCCGCTGATGTTTACCTCCTGGATGAACATCCTCAAACAGGTACCCGGGAGTGTTTTATGGCTGCAGGAAAATGGGAAGCTGACCGACGAGAACCTGCGCAATGAAGCCCGACGGCGCGATGTCGATCCAGACCGACTCATCTTCTCAAAACGTTTAAACAAAAACGAACATCGCGCCCGCCTCAAGCTGGCCGACCTGGCCCTCGATACCCGCATTGTAACCGGCGCCGCAACCACCAGCGATGCCCTCTGGATGGGGGTCCCGGTGGTGACGACCCAGGGCAGTCACTTTGCGTCCAACATGTCGACAAGTATTTTGACGGCTGTCGGTTTACCGGAGTTGGCTGCCCCGGATCTGGCGGCCTACGAACACCTGGCGGTGTCGCTTGCATTGAACCCCGCAAAACTCGCGGCCCTGCGCCGGAAACTGCAGGGCAACCGCACCAGGCAGCCGTTGTTTGATACCCAGGGCTTCGCCGGGCATCTTGAGCAGGCGTATCACAAGATGTATCAGGCCTATGCCAAAGGTGAGCAACCATCGCCCATCACGTTAACAGCCAGCACCCCGGAAGTACGTACGCCCGCTCAAGATTCTCCCGCGGGTACTGTTTCTCAAAAGATTGCCGTCTTCTGCGGGCCGCACGACACGTTTTTACAGGATATCGTGGGCCATTTAGCTCAAACACACGATGTCCGGCAATTCGAGGGGCGCACCATCGCCGACATGCAGGCGCTCATGCAGTGGAGCGACGTCTCCTGGTTCGAATGGTGTGACAGCATGCTTGTGCAGGCGTCGCAGCTGCCCAAGGTCTGTAAGATTGTCTGCCGGCTGCACAGCTATGAAGTCTTCGCGAACTTCCCGCATGAGGTTGAATGGGACAAGATCGATCACCTGGTATTTGTGGCCGCCCACATTCAAGCCATATTCCTGGATCAGCTGCCGCACCTGAAACAGAAGCTGCCCATGCAGGTCATCCACAACGGTATAGACCTGCAAAGATATAGACTCCTGGAAAGGCCGCAGGGTTACAATATTGCCTATGTCGGCTATATTAATCACAAGAAGAACCCCTCCCTGCTGCTGCAGTGTATGAGCCACCTGGTAGAACTCGATCCCCGCTATGTGCTCCATGTCGCCGGCGAACACCAGGAATTGCGGTTCAAGCTCTACATGGAGCATATGGTCGCCGCCATGGATCTGCAGAAGAATATCGTGTTTCACGGGTGGCTTGAGAATGTGGAAGATTGGCTGGCCGACAAATCCTATATCCTGTCGACCAGCGTCCTGGAATCGTTTGGCTACGGGATAGCCGAAGCAATGGCAAGGGGTCTGAAGCCGTTAATTCACAATTTTGTCGGGGCCGATAATCTGTATCCTCGGGAATACCTTTTCAACAATGTCCGTGAATTCGGGCAGATGGTATTGAACGCGGATTTCAGGCCGGCTGAATACAGGCAGTACATCGCAGATCATTATTCACAGGGCAGACAGTTCGCGGACATCGATCAATTGATCCTGCAGCTGTGCTCTGAATCCTGACAACCCGGATAGTGAACGGATGCTACCATGCGTACCGCCTTAGTCTACATGAATACCGATTATAATGTCGGCCGGGGGGCCGGCTATATTGCCGGAGCCGTCCTGGAAGCCGGCCATGAGCTCGACTTTTTCGATACTGCCTATACCTCCCCGGATGAAATCGCCCAATCCGTCATTAGCGGTTCATACGACGTCCTCATGGTTTCCTCCATGACCCAGCTTTTCCCCCAGGCCGTTAAACTGATCGCCGCGGTCAAACAGCGTAAAGCGATCGTTGTTCTCGTGGGGGGCATCCATCCGACCATCATGGGGACGGATTTGTTGAAGGATCATCCGGAGATTGACTTTTTGTGCATTGGAGAAGGCGAATCGACGGTCGTCGATTTTCTGAATTATCTGGGGACGGATGCGATTTACAGCGTTTCCAACCTGGTGTACCGAAAACAGGGGCGGATCCGGGCTAACCAGGTTCGTGCACCTGAAAATCTACACGCCAGTCCACCGTTTCCATGGCATCTTTTCCCGTCGCGATCGGTCGTCCAAGAAACCCCGCCCTTTCTCTACGTGACCGCCACGCGGGGCTGTCCCTACAACTGCTCTTACTGCTGCAACGGAATCTATTTAAAGCAGTACGGCAAAAGCTATATCCGCTATCGCCCGACCGACCAGGTAATCGCCGAACTGGCCGATCTAAAAAAACGTTACGCGCCGCAGCTTTTCTACTTCGGGGATGAAATGATCCTGGCCGACGCCAATTATGCCCGGGAGCTATTTCACCGGATACAAAGTGAACTGGCAGTGCCTTACGGCTGTATGCTCCGGGTTGAGCACGTCACGCCGGAGATTACCGACCTGTTAAGAAAGACCGGTTGTCGCTATGTCGGCATGGGAATAGAGTGTGGCGATGAAGAATTCAGAAGAAAACACCTGCTCCGCTTCATGTCCAACGCCGAACTGGAAGCCGGTTTTGGTTTGCTCCAGGCGGCCGGCATCTTTACCACCTCCTTCAATATGATCGGATACCCCTTCGAAAAAGATGACCGCTTGACGGAAGCAACCATCCGCCTGAACCAGAAGATAAAGCCGGATTTTGCCCAAGTGACGATCTTCTACCCGTTCCCGGGCACCAAACTATACGACCACTGCGTCCGCCACGATCTCATCGACCCTGATAAAATGGCCGCCCAGGCCCGCTACCATAACGAATCCGTCCTGCGCGGCGTTTCTTTAGGTGCCAGGCGTGACCAGGTGGCCAGCCTTTTGAATCCGCATGGATTCCAATTTCGTTTCAAGACGGCTCGGCCGAAATCCTCCGGCGGGCTGCGCATGAAACTGGTATAGGATCGCGATCCTGGAAGCAGTCTGCAGTCAGGCGGTGCCTACCGATTAACGGTTCAACGCATACAATCTGAGGATTCTAAGTTCCGGGTAGCTAACTTCGCCCTTGAACGCCTTGTACACCGGTGACAGAAATTCCATCCCCAGCGCCCGTGCCTCTATCTGCGCGAGCAGGTCATCGGCTCTTTCCGGGGTCAGATCTGAAACTTCCAGTAAACCATCCGGCCGCAGGGAATGGCCGTCATTATGGTAGCGGGCCAGGTGCCCTATGATGGTCTCCTGTTTCACCTGGTAATGGATCATCAGATCCTCGATGGACTGACCCTGGTTATAGCGTTCACCGACCTCCTGGTAACGTTTGGGTCCGGCTGCTTCTGTCGCACCTGGCTGCAAAATTACTTCCGGAGCCTTCTCATCGGTAATACCGTGGCATGTGCAGTACCGGGTAATGACCGTGATGAAAAGCTCGCCATACTTCGCACACTTCACCTGCCCTACCCCATGAATATTGCGTAGTTGCGCAATGGTGCGTGGATACGCGCCGGCCATTTCCGCCAGAGTCCGGTCGGCGAAGATGACAAATGGCGGCACATCCTGCTCGCGGGCGATTTCCAGCCGCTTTTGGCGCAGAAGTTCGAACAGGTCGCGGTCGTATGCGGACACCGCCTGACGTTTTTCAGTTACCGACTTTTGCGGGGGCTCGGGTGCCTGCAACCGTCCGAAGACGCTTGCTTCCCCCCTGAATACCGCCCAGGCCTTCCGGGTCAAACGTAGACCGCCGAATTCCATGTCCTGCGCCACGAGTCCCTGGTGGAGGCATTGCCAGCCCAGAGATTGCCACTGTCGTTTGGAAAGATCCCGGCCGATGGCGTAAGTCGACAGGCGGTCATGTCCTAAATTCAACACCCGCTGCCCTTTGGAACCACGCAGCACGTCGATCACATGATTCATCCCGAAACGCTCGCCGGTCCGCTTGACGCAGGAAAGGAATTTCTGCGCGGGCACGGTGAGGTCGTCGGGGGGTATCTTTTCTCCTGTGCAGTTGTCGCAGGCCCCGCAGTTACCAGCATGGCTTTCTCCAAAATAGCCCAACAGTGGAATTCGGCGACACTCATTGGATTCAATCAGACCCAGCAACGTATTGAGCTGCAGGCTTGCCACCCGCTGTTCCGGGGGGCTTTTTTGCGCGATGAAATGCCGGACCTTATAGATATCACCATATCCAAACAGCAGGAGGCACTCGGCCGCCAGTCCATCCCGGCCCGCCCGGCCGATCTCCTGGTAGTAGCTTTCAATATTGCGGGGCAGATCGTGATGAACCACGAAACGTACATTGGACTTATCGATCCCCATGCCGAAGGCGATGGTCGCTACCATAATCGACACCTCATCTTTCACGAAGTGCTCCTGGTTGCGTTTGCGGATTGTTTCATCGAGACCGGCATGATAGGGCCGGGCGGTAATACCTTTTGCGATTAAGCTGTCGGCGAGACTGTCCACCTGCCGGCGGGTGGCGCAGTAAATAATTCCGGACTGATCCGGATACGTTTTCAAAAAATCGTGAACCTGCCGCGCCGCGTCGATTTTGGGAACGATCCGCAGAAAAAGATTGCCGCGATCGAAACTGACTAAAAAGGTCTCGCCGTCGGCCACGCCCAGGGTTTGTTGGATGTCCTTCCGTACCCGCACCGTAGCGGTGGCCGTCAGCGCAACGCACACCGCCGTTTGAAAGCGGCGGCGCACCGCCAGCAGCTGGCGGTACTCGGGCCGGAAGTCGTGTCCCCATTCGGAGATGCAGTGGGCTTCGTCGATGGCCAGACAGTCTACCCCGATGTCAGTCAACATTTGCAAAATCTCGGGTTTCAGCAGGGTTTCCGGAGCCACGTACAGCAAGCGCGCCTGTTTTTGCCGTAGAGCGGCAAGGGTGGCCCGGTATTCGTCCGCAGACAGGGAGCTGTTCAAAACTACGGCTGCCACCCCGTTTTCGGTGAGCTGACGGACCTGGTCCTTCATCAATGCAATCAGGGGCGACACCACCACCGTCAAGTTCTCGAATATCAGCGCCGGTATCTGGTAGCACAGCGACTTGCCGCCCCCGGTGGGCATAATGACCAGGGAATCCCGACGCTGAAGAATCGCAGCTATCGCCTCCGCTTGCAGGGAAAGAAAATCATCGTATCCGAAAACCTGCTTTAAAATCTCTTTGGCTTTTTCCAGCATAAGGAAATGGTGTTGTTACGGTCCAGACCGGCTCGGCGAACCGGGGAAACATACGGGTTGAGGCCTCATACCAGCGTCCCGGATTTAAACTGGCCACGCCGTTAACCTTTCCAGAATTGGCTGAATAGCGCGTCGATCCGTTCCGTGGGCAAAACCCCCTCTTCCCTTACAACGGCTTCAACGGTTTTGCCTTCGGTGTAGGCCCGGTGAGCGATTTCGGCGGACTTGTCATATCCCAGGTCCGGGACAAGGTAGGTAGCAAGCGCCAGGCTGTTCTCAATGGTGCCCAGGCATTTTTCCTGGTCGGCCTCAATACCACGGATACAGCGCTGTGTAAAGATATCGGCCGCATTGGTCAACAGCCGGATGGACTGATGCAGATTGTGGATCATGACCGGCTGCATGGCATTCAACTCGAAGTGACCGCCTTGGCCGGCCAGGGTGATGGCCGCATCATTGCCGATCACCTGAGCCGCGGCCTGAATGACGGCCTCCGGGATAACCGGATTGACTTTGCCGGGCATGATGGATGAACCGGGCTGAACGGCCGGCAAGCGAATTTCACCGAGCCCGCTGCGCGGGCCACTGCCCAGCCAGCGAATGTCATTGGCGACCTTGGTCAGGCTGACGGCAACGGTTTTAAGCAGGCCGCTGGCCGCAACCGCGGCATCCCGGGCCCCCTGGGCCTCGAAGTGGTTCTGCGCCTTGCGAAACTGAAAACCGGTATGCTCCCCAAGGAGCGCGATGACCTTCTCGGCAAATTCTGGATGGGTGTTGAGCCCATTGCCAACCGCCGTACCGCCCAGGGGCAATTCCGCCAGCTCGTGGGTGACGTTGGTGGCCCGGGCAACGCCCTTTTGAACCTGATGTGTATAGCCGGCGAACTCATCACCAAGATTTATCGGGACCGCATCCTGGAGGTGTGTGCGGCCGATTTTGCCGATATTCTCGAAAGCCAGGGCCTTTTCCCGTAGGGCCATGGCCAACTGTTCCAGCCCCGGTACCAGTCTATCCTTGACCGCCAGCACCGTGGAGACATGCAGCGCGGTTGGAATAACATCATTGCTGGACTGCCCCAGATTGACGTGGTCGTTGGGATGTACCGGCGCCCGCCCCCCTTTTTTGCCGGTTATCAGCTCATTAGCCCGGGACGCGATGACCTCGTTCATGTTCATGTTGGTTGAAGTCCCGCTACCGGTTTGAAATACATCCACGGGGAATTGATCAGCCAGCTTCCCGTCCTGGATCTCCTGGCAGACGGTATCAATGGCCGTGGCCACCGTTTCGTCCAGGAGACCGAGATCGCGATTCACCCGGACGGCCATCTGCTTGATCAAAGCCAGGGTTTTCAAAAAGGCAGCCGGCATCTGCAGGCCGCTCACCGGGAAGTTTTCGACAGCTCTCTGGGTGGAGGCCCCATAGTAGGCATCTACCGGCACCTGGACCTCACCCAGTGAATCTTTCTCTACCCTGTGTTCCATGACGTCCTCCGCAGAATGTGGGGGAATTTAATTACAACCGGTGCTAAAAATACGCCCCTCGCCGGGGTACACCGTATCGTCTGAGACGGACAGCGGATCTTCGGGTTCCGGCCACTTGGCCGGTATTGGATCAGCCCCCTCCCGCGCAGCTCGACAGGGATGGGAATCGCACATCTGGGGACTCTTGCGTACATCCACAGCATCGCTAGACACGCTGAACTCGATGGCAATCCGGTTGGGATCGAATGAATAGATTGAATGGATGAATCCGTGGTCGATTATTTCAGAAACCCAGAATCCAGCCGCTTCAAGTCTGCTCTTAATGGCCACCAGCTCGGCACTGCTGGAAACCCCCAGGGCAACGTGGTCAAAAACAAAGGGGCCCTTGACGGGAACGCCGTGGTCTTTCAATGGTATCTTTTCAACACCGTCCCATTCGAAAAAGGCGATCATGTCTGTCGGGGATAATTCAAAAAAATAGTGCCGGTAACTACCGTTGCCCAGCCCGGCCACCAGGCGCGCCCCCAATAGGTCGCGCCAGAAGCGAATGGTGGCGTCCATGTCGCCGGTGGCCATGGCCAGGTGATTGATACCGGTAAAGGGGGGCATGCTTTCTCTTTCGGACCTATGAGCCGCCGCGACCATCATCACAAGGCTCGCCGAAGTCATCGGCCCGGGAATGTTCGGCCGTGGCAGAGGTAACACAGACGTCCATGTCATCTCCGGGGGCGCCGAGAACCGCCAGGACACTATCGTAGTCCGGTTCCTCTGAAATTTCAGGTGCCAGTTGAGAATAAATCACCTTCTTGTTTTCATCAATGACCACAACCGCCCGGGCCAGCAAACCTTCCAATGGTCCCTCGACCAGGGTCACACCGTATTTTTGGCCAAAGGACAGATCTTTGAGAACTGAAGCTGAAACCACATTCTCTATTCCTTCCGTGCCACAGAAACGCTCATGAGCAAAAGGCAAATCCCGAGAAACGCAAATAACGGCGGTGTTGTCAAATTTGGTGATTTCAGCATTAAACTTTCTTACCGAAAGTGCGCAGACCGGTGTGTCAATGCTCGGAAAAATATTTAAAACAACTTTTTTTCCCGCATAGTCATTGAGGTTTATGTCCGCGAGGTCCCTGCCGGTTAGTGTAAAATCCGCAGCTTCCGCGCCGACGACCGGCAAGTCACCAGAGGTGTTAACAGGGTTTCCTTTCAGTGCTGTTTGGGCCATATCCTTTCCCTCCTTTGGTTTAACTGGGGTTTACCTGCTTGGTTGCTGCTGCTCTAACTTAACATGGCAACAACTGTGCCATGTATTCACATTGCCATAAATTTATGAAGAGCATAACGCAACATACCGTTATTTATTTTAATATTACATATGCTCTTGCGAGACGCCCCGCAACCTGACCAGTGGTGATTGCGGGGGCGTACACTTTTCGTTTGAATGAGACAGTTTGTGTCCGCCGCTGATACAATTGTGTCACAACATCAATCAGGCCTCTTCCATCAGAGGATAACGATAGTTCAGAGGTGGATTGAAATTTTCCTTGATTGTCCGCGGACTGAGCCAGCGATACAGGTTCAATATGCTGCCGGCCTTGTCATTGGTTCCCGATGCGCGGGCACCGCCGAAAGGTTGCTGTCCCACAACCGCACCAGTCGGCTTGTCATTTATGTAAAAATTGCCGGCGGCATGCACCAGTATTCGCCGGGCAGTCCTTATGGCCTGCCGGTCGCGGGCAAATACAGCGCCGGTCAGCCCGTAGATAGAGGTCTGGTCACACAGTTTCAACGTGTCTTCATAGGCTTCATCTGGATAGACATAAACCGTCAGAACCGGCCCGAAAATTTCTTCCACCATGGTTCTGAAATCTGGCTGCAGGGCTTGGATGAGGGTCGGCTCGATGAAGTATCCTTCACCGGCATCCCCATTTCCACCGGCCAGAATCCGGCCCTTAGGACTGCTCTTGACGTCATCAAGAATGGTCATGATCTTATCAAAAGCCGACCGGTCGATAACGGCATTGACAAAGGTGGAAAAGTCTTCGGGCGACCCCATGTTGATATCCTGCATGGTGCCGATTAGATCATCATGCACCGCTTCCCAGAGCGATTGCGGGATATAGGCCCGGGAAGCAGCGCTGCATTTTTGCCCCTGGTACTCAAACGCACCGCGCACCAAAGCCGTCACGGCTGCCCGCCGATCTGCGGATGGATGGAGGATCACGAAGTCTTTCCCCCCTGTTTCACCGACAATGCGGGGATAATTGCGATAGTGGGCTACATGTTGGCCGACTGTCTGCCAGATCGATTGAAAAACAGCGGTGGACCCCGTAAAATGGACCCCGGCCAGCGCCGGATGAGCGAGGGTGGTAGCGGCTATTGTGCTGCCCGATCCCGGCAGGAAGTTAATGACGCCATCGGGCAGGCCGGCTTCCTGAAAAATCTGCATCAATAGATGTGCAGCGTAAACGGCCGAAGAAGCCGGCTTCCAGATCACCGTGTTGCCCAGCATGGCAGGCGCCGCAGCCAGATTGCCGGCAATGGCTGTAAAATTGAAGGGGCTGATGGCCAGGACAAAACCTTCAAGGGGGCGATATTCGAGTTGATTGCGTTCACCCGGAGCGGAAAACGGCTGCTGCCGATAAATCTGCGCGGCATAATGGGCGTTAAACCTCAGAAAGTCAGCCAACTCACAGGCGGCGTCTATCTCGGCCTGGAGGACACCTTTGCCCTGTCCCAGCATGGTTGCAGCATTCAGCTGCATGCGGTATGGTCCTGAAATCAGTTCCGCCGCTTTCTGGAAGACGGCCAGACGGTCCTCCCAGCGGGTGTGGACCCAGTCGACCGCTGCCCGGACGGCGGCATCGATCGCCTGGCGCGTGTGGAATTCTCCGGCCCGCTGATAGGTCCCCAACAGGTGCCGGTGATCGTGGGGAATGCGACATTCTCCAGTTTCTCCTGAAACGATCTCCTGGCCACCGATAATTAAAGGAATATCAATAGTTTCTCCTCTCAGTCGGATCAACTCCGCCTTGAGCGCTGCACGTTCGGCGCTACCTGGCAGATACCCCAGCACGGGTTCATTTATAGGGTGTATGATATCTGTATGTCTGCCGCTCATGGTCGTTCTCCTTATAGTCAACCACCGCTACGGGCATGCTGGTACCTTTAGCCCGGACGAGGTGAGTATCTGGTTATCAATATGTTATGCCAATATAGGTACAGCACCACTGCTTGACAAGGCAGGACCGGCATCCGTTACCCGGTGGGCGGCTGTTATTATATCGGTCAATGACAGACGGGCAAATCATCCTTATACATAAATAGGAAATCTGCTCAAATTACCCTGTTCGCCCTGCAAACAAAGGAGGCACCATGCAGTCTCTGGAAAGCCTGGAAAAAAGACTCAGGGAAGTCGAAGAGCGACTCGCGGATGCCGAGGGCCGCTTGCCGGCCCACACGATTAGGCCCTGGCAAATGGAAGCGCTTTTCGAATTGGAAGAAGAACGCGATACCCTGGTGGCTGAAATCGAAACCCTGCGCGCCGATCAAGCGCGGTAGCGGTAGGCAGGGGCCAATTGAAGTCCGGCCCGTTCCCAAGGCAGCTGACCTCAGGACAACTGGCGCCGGGTGTTACGATTGACATTGCAGCATGACGACGGCAGATGGTAGTCTGTCGCAGGACGATAATCGGGATATATCCATGATCAAAGGTTATGCTACCCATACGGGAACCACGGCGTATGCGGCGCAGCATGCTAACGTCGCCTACAATGCTATCGGGCCTGACAGGCTGCATGTCAGCCAGGCCGGCTTCGGGTGCTATCGCATCAGCACCGGCGTCCGGGTCCATGCCGCCGCACTTGCGCAGGCTTTGCAAAGCGGTATCAACCTGATCGACACCAGCACCAATTATGCCGACGGCGGCAGCGAGCGGTTGGTGGGTGACGTGCTGCAGCGGATGCTGGATAACAGCAGCTTGTCACGCGACCAGGTGGTGATTGTTTCCAAGGTGGGCTACCTGCAAGGAGAAAATCTGAACCTGAGTCATGAAAAGAATTCCGCCGGCACGCCGTTTCCGGACCTGGTGGAATACGGTCCCGACCTGCAACATTGTATCCACCCTGAATTCATCACGGATCAACTGACCCGCAGTCTCGACCGTCTCGGACTCACTACCCTGGATTGCTACCTGCTGCACAACCCGGAGTACTACCTGGAGTGGGCGCGGAAAACGCAAATGCCGCTGGAGGAGGCCCGGGCGGAATACTACCGCCGCATCCAGCTGGCCTTTGTTCACCTGGAAAAAGAAGTGACTGCCGGTCGCATCCGCACTTACGGTATCAGCTCCAACACCTTTCCGGCTGCCAGTGAGAACCCTGAGTTCACATCTCTGGAAACCATTTATAAGCTCGCCCTGCGCAATGGGGACAACCACCATTTCGCCCTGGCCCAAATGCCGCTCAATATCCTGGAAAAGGGTGCTGTACTCGAAAAGAACCAGGCCGGCCCCAAGAGTGTTTTGACCCTGGCCCATGAGAAACATATCGGCGTGCTGATCAACCGTCCCCTGAACGCCTTCGACGGCAACAGTCTCGTCCGGCTGGCGGATATGAAGACGGCAACCGCGCAATCGGACGATGCAGTCATCCGTAAAATCCGGACGGTCATCAAGTCCGAAACCCGGCTCTGGAGAAAAATTCTACCGGCGTGTGATGACATTCCGGACGGTATCAAGTTAAGGATCAAGGAACAGGTCGCCGTGGGTGATGTGCTGAAACACTATTGGAAAAATTTCGGCTCTTATGAAAGGTGGCGACAGACCAAGAACAGCATGTTTGTGCCCCGGGTGCAGGGGGTGTTCCAATATCTGGCCCAACAAGCTGACAAGCATGCCGACCTGGCGGACTGGATGGCGGCGCATGCGGCGAGTCTAGAGGATGCATTCCAGGCCGTGGCATCGCTGTACAGCGCCGCGGCTGCCCGCCGGACAACCGCGATCAAGGCAACCCTCTCCGCGGCCGATCCCGATTGGGCCCAGGCCCCCTCTTTGAGCCAAGCGGCCGTACGGGTCATTCGATCCACGATGGGGGTATCGGCGGTCCTGGTCGGCATGCGGCGGGTTGACTATGTGGATGATGTTCTGGCGGAACTACGCCGGCCGGTTCAGACTACGGACCGCGCCGGATCATGGGACGCGCTTTAACAATCAGGTCGGTCGAAACAAGGAGATGGCAAATGAGCGATGGCACATTTGAAAAGGTAACCCGATCGGAAAAAGCCCTGTACGGGCCCCGTAAACTGCTCCTGTGTGGTTTTGCGGCCTCTATGCAGGCCAATTTTGCCAAAGTCCTGGAATTCACCGGGCTGGCGGACCTGGATGTTGTCTGGGTGGCGACGGAGCAGGCTGACGAAGAGATCGGACAATTGATGGAACTTGGCCCCGGAACCGGCACGGGGGTCGACTCCGGGCTGCCCCGCGCCATTGTCGTGGCCGGTCTTAGTGAAAACGAGCTGCACAACTTGATGAATACCTGCCGGGCCAGCGGCATGAAATCCGCTCTCTGGGCAGTTTTGACGCCTGTTTCCGAAAAATGGACGCTGCGCCAACTCCTGGTGGAACTTGAAGCCGAACGCACCGCCCTCCGGGATAAGGCCTAACGGTCCGCTTCCCGACATCTGACAGCCTTAGAGGAGTTCACGAAACGGTTCCAGGCCGATCCGGGCCACCATTTTGCCGAGGCGTTCACCTTTTTTACCGTTTTCACGGTAAAATTCAACCAAACGCGCGATCAGGTCCAAAGCCGCCTCATCCGTCAGTCCGGAAGTCAATTCATCTGCCAATCGCGGGCGAGGCCCTACATTGCCTCCGATCATCAGAATCCACCCATCATCTTTCCCCACCAGGCCAATGTCCCGGACCACCGATTCCGAACAGTTCAGATTGCAGCCCGACACGGCCATTTTCATCTTATTGGGCAACTGCAGGCCGTGATAGACCTCATCCAGTTTCAGGCCCATTCCCAGAGCATCCTGCGTTGCCAGCCGGCAGTATTCGCTACCCGGACAGGTGCGGATGCTGCGCACGCAGAGCCCAACGGCCGCGCCTTTGTCCATCCCTAAATCCGCCCAGGCGGCATCGATGTCCTGCTCCTGGAGACCTACCAGGACGATCCGGGTCGCCCCGGTAATCTTGACTAGGTCAACATTGTAACGTTCCGCGACATCAGCGATCCGGCGCAGTAATTCCGGCGTCACCAGGCCGCAGGGGACATGCGGAGCGATAGCATAGGTCTTTTTGTCGCGTTGTAGAATAGCACCTTTTTCACCCAGCTTTAGCATATACGTCTCCTGTTTTTCGGGGTAATCAATTAGCTGTGGAATCGGGCCCGAGGTATCAGCACCTACCCGCAGGCAAGTCGTCCACCAACTTGTAGGTGGCAGCGTGCATCTTCGATTCAAGCCAGATGATGCTGCCGCACATATTCGTACATCACCAACGAGGCCGCCACGCTGACATTAAGGCTCTGCACCTTGCCGAACTGCGGAATCCTGATTGACTGTATATCATGATAGCCGGCGGGATCAAAACTCAACCCGACCCCTTCGTTCCCGAACACAAAAGCGCTTTTCTCCGGCAGGGTGCAATCGCCGAGGGTCTGACCGGCTTGCGGTCCGGTGGCGAACAGCCGATACCCTTGCTGACGTAGCACCTGGTAACAACTGTCGAAGTCTTTATGAAACTGCGCCGGGACCCATTTGAACGACCCCCTGGCCGGGCCCGGATCGAAATAGTCGATGCCGATCAAGTGTATTTCCCGCATACCAAAAGCATCCGCGCTCCGAAAGATTTTTCCCACATTGAACTGCGGTTTGAGGTGATCCAGGATGACAATACCGGCATGGGGCCCCGGAGAGGCCAATTGGTTGAGAAAACGCTGCCGATCGTAGTTCTTCCGGGCCATTTGCCGCTCGCGGATGAGCCGGCGCGTCAATTTTTTTAAACGTCTTCCCATGTGGTTACAGAAAGTTATATAATTTTCAAGGCAGATCTTGTATAATCCGTTTCACAAAAATTGTCATCATCAAACCAGGGTGGATGGAGAAATCATGATGCGAAAAGCGGTACTTTTCACAGGGTGTGTGGTGGTCGCAGTTCTGACAACATTTGCGGGTGTCTCCAGGGTACAGGCCGGATGTGAACAGGGAGATTGCGCCAACGGTCCCGGCCGTTATTCCTGGCCGGACGGATCCAATTACACCGGCGATTTTGTAAATGGCAAATTCCACGGCCAGGGCACCTATACCTGGGGGGACGGCAAACAGTACGTCGGCGAATTCAGGAACGACAAACGCAGCGGCAGGGGAACCTTCACCTGGCCCAATGGAGCCAGTTATCGCGGCGAATGGGAAAACGGGAAAAAAGTCGGCTACGGCATCTACACGTTCCCGGACGGCCGTAAAAACATAGGCATTTGGGAAAATGGCGCCCTTACCCAGAAAATGGATGAGGCCGAGGTTAACGCTTTGCTGGCGCCCAAAGCCCAGCCGGAAGCCGCCGCTGCTGCCACTGTGGCGGTAGCCGCGGCGGCACCCGCACCACCATCGGCCCCCCCGGCCCCCGTCGCCGTCACCACCGACAGTGCCGACAGCGATCTGGACAAGCAGTTGGCCGCACTGGGCGGTCAAATTGAAGAGCCTGCGGCAGAGTCAGAGCAGAGTCTCAAAGTGACGGAAGCGGCCGCCGCGGCTCCGGCAACCGGAACACCTTTCGTCGTATCCGTTCAGAAACTGAAGCTGCTGGATGGGCGAACCTACAACACTTGGGAGAGCATTCCCCTGCTGGCAGTCGGCCCCATTGCACCGGTCGGCACCTGTAGCGTAAAAATCAACCCGGATGCATCGGATCAAAATTCCGGGAAGTTCATGGTCAACCTGAAAATTGTCAACACATCAGGCTGTCCCCTGGATTTCGAGGGTTTTATCCAGGCCGGAGAATACTATGTAAAAATGGTTTCTTGGTCCGGGGTCCAGGCCGTGGTCCCCCAGGGCAAGAAAGAGATCGCCCATGAAGTGACCCTGGAAAAAGAGGCCCCCCGCTCAACCATTCACTTCAAGCTGCAGGGTGCCGGCTGTCAAAGGTAGGCAAGCAACAGCGGTTCGCTAACTGGCAGGCTCTTGTTTAGATCGGCAAAAATCCCTGTATACACTTTGGATGCCATCTTTCAAGGGTATGGTCGGCCGCCATCCCAAATTTTCCAACCTGCTGGAATCCATTAACTTTCTTGGCATCCCATCTGGCCTAGAATCGTCCCAGATGATTTTTCCATCGTACCCAACCACCCGCGCCACCATCTGGACCAGATCGTATATCGAGATTTCCCGGCCGGCCCCGATGTTCAGAAATGATATGTTTGCATCGGATAGCGTTTCTTCTAAAAGCGCATCTTTCATCCGCATTACAAAGAGGCAAGCGGCCGCCATATCGTCCACATGTAAAAACTCCCGCAGCGGTTTGCCGGAACCCCACATCGCAATTCCCGGCCGGGCAGGATGACTTGCCGGGCCCGTACCAAATATTTCGGGATGACCGTTTGTCTGCAGGAGAGCATCCAGGCAAGCAGCAACATCATCGGGAATCGAGCCATGACGCTGCTGATCGTTCAAAATGGCATCCCTATCCCCAGCGCAGGCCTTTTTGGCCAAATGCAATTTTCGGATAATGGCCGGCAAAACATGCGAGTTTTGAAGGTCGTAGTGGTCGTTGGGACCAAAGAGGTTTGTCGGCATGACGGCCCGAAAGGCTGTCCCGTGCTGGGCATTATAGGCTTCGCACATTTTGATACCGCCAATCTTGGCAATGGCATAAGGTTCATTGGTAGGCTCCAGGGAACCGGTGAGCAGGAATTCTTCGCGCATCGGCTGGACGGCCTCACGGGGATAAATGCATGAACTTCCAAGAAAAAGCAACCGCCGAATCCCGGCAGTAAAGGCCTGATGAATGACATTGGCCTCGATCATCAGATTGTCATATATGAAATCGGCGCGATAGGTGTTGTTGGCATGCACACCACCCACCCGGGCGGCCGCCAGAAGGACAACATCGATTTTTTCGTCTGCAAAGAACCGTTTTACGGCCCGCTGTTCAGTTAAGTCCAACTCCTGTCGGGTGCGGGTCACGATCCGCTTGTAACCATTGGCTTTGAGCTGCCGCACCAGCGCCGAACCGGCCATGCCCCTGTGACCGGCCACAAAAATCCTGTCATCGGTCTCCATCATATTGCTTACTCGAAATAATCCTTTACCTGGAATCCTTCCTGCTGACAAAAATCGTCTCGCCGGGCCTCTTCCAGATCAGCGACCACCATCTCAGCAACCAGTTCCGGGAAGGATATTTTGGGTTCCCAGCCTAGTTTTGCCTTAGCTTTGGCCGGGTCGCCCAGCAAGGTATCCACCTCGGTAGGCCGGAAATAGCGTGGATCGACCCGGACAATGGCCCGGCCGTCACAAAAGCCCTGCTCCTCCGCGCCGCGGCCCTGCCATTCCAATTGCATGCCGAGTTCAATGGCTGCCAGGTTTACAAACTCTCTGACGCTGTGCTGCTGGCCGGTGGCAATCACAAAATCATCCGGCTCGTCCTGCTGAAGCATGAGCCACATCATCTGGACATAATCCTTGGCATGCCCCCAGTCTCTTTTCGCATCAAGATTGCCAAGGTAGAGGCACTCCTGAAGGCCCAGTTTGATCCGGGCCAGGGCCCGGGTAATTTTGCGGGTGACAAAAGTTTCACCGCGCACGGGAGATTCGTGGTTGAAAAGAATACCGTTGCAGGCATACATGCCGTAGGCCTCACGGTAATTGACGGTCGTCCAATAGGCAAACAGTTTGGACACGGCATAGGGCGACCGCGGGTAAAAAGGGGTGGTTTCCGTCTGGGGAATCTGCTGCACCTTTCCATACAGCTCAGAAGTGGAGGCCTGGTAATAACGGGTTTTTTTCTCCAGGCTCAGGATGCGAATGGCCTCCAACAAACGGAGGGCTCCGAGTGCATCAGTATTGGCGGTGTATTCCGGTGACTCAAAGGATACTTTTACATGGCTCTGGGCAGCGAGATTGTACACCTCGGTCGGCTGCACTTCCTGCATGATCCGAATTAAATTTGTGGAATCGGTGAGGTCCCCGTAATGCATGAAAAATCGAACGCCGCTCTCATGGGGATCCCGGTAGAGGTGATCCACGCGATCCGTATTGAACAAGGACGCCCTGCGCTTGATCCCGTGGACTTCATATCCTTTTTTCAAGAGAAATTCGGTCAGCAAGGCACCGTCCTGCCCGGTAACACCGGTGACTAGGGCTATTTTCGACATACGCTTATCCTTCGTCCATCTGGTGTAACTTTTTTAGTTTTTTCATCTTGTTATACCGAAAAATCAGGTCCAGCCACTCTCCGAAAAGAGGCAATAGCGTGTCGATCCCCTGGCTCTCTTCCTGGGTACCCAGGGCCTTCAGGGCCGCCACCAGATCTTTGCGCTCCGGTTCCTTGTCAAGCAGGTGGCGATAGATACGCCGGGCCTCTTCCAGATTGCCCTGCTGGGCGTGGACCCGGGCCATGGTAACAGTGTAGAACGTTTCATCCGGGGTCATGGTGCTGTGTCCTTTTTCTTTGGGGGGGGCTTTTTCTTGGCCGTATCATTGAAACGGACAATCACTTCATCGCGCCCGATCATGCCCAGTTCCTGTCGTGCCACATGCTCTATATAGGCCGGATCGGTCTTAAGCCGTTCTATCTCTCTGCGCAGTGAATGGTTCTGCTGCTGGAGATCACGGTTGTCCTTGAGCAGCCGGTCGCGCTCTCCTTTGAGGCGGTCAACCTCTACCAACCCCCGGTCACCGAATATGATGACCAAAAGGATGTTCAGCAAAACCAGTATCACCAGCGACAATAAAATTTTTTGGCCGGCACTCATGTCGCTTCCCAACCGCACAGTCACCCATCCTCCAATGACGGGTGGCGTCTCGTTATCCTTTAAAGTTGTCTGAACAGTGATTATTTACCAGTTTTTCTACCAGCATGCAATCAAATGTCAGCGTTGCGGGCGAGAGCGGATCCCGTCGATCAGTGCGGTCACCTCGGCACAACGCGCCAACCGAGCGGTCACCAAATAGAGGATGATCCCGGCCAGGATGGAAAGGCCAAGGCCAGCCCCGACAGCCAGGGTCGTCGCGGCGCTATCCCCGGTGATGCCCGGCCGGAAAAAGAAAAGAGCGGTGCTCATGATCAGGGCGCAACCCAGTGCTTTACCGGTTGACCGCAATATGGTCGCCATTCCCAGATCGCCCAACCGATTGTGCAGGGCTGCGAACAGCAAAATCACATTGACCCCGGAGGCAATGGTGGTCGCCAAGGCCAGGCCCGCGTGCCCCATGAAGCGCATCAGGGTGAGACCGCAGACAATATTCACACCGATGCTGATGGCGGCCGTCCAAACCGGTGTGCGGGTGTCCTGCAGGGCATAAAATGTCTGGGTTGCCAGGCGAGCCAGGGTAAAAGCCCACAAGCCGGCTGCATAGTAGAGCAGGGCTGCGGCGGTCAGACGCACCGCTTCGAGATCGAAGGCCCCCCGCTTGAAAAGCAACCAGATGATCGGCTCCCGCAGTAAAATCAGGCCACACATGGCGGGTATGGTGATAAACAAAACGAGGTTTGTTGCGTGGCCAAAGGTCCGGGTGACAGCCGCCTGGTCGCCCGTCAATGCCTGGCGGGAGAGACTCGGCAACAGTGCCGTGGCAGCCGCCATGCCCACGATTCCCAGGGGAAATTGTACCAGACGATCGGCATAGTACAGGTAAGAGACGCTCCCGTGAGGCAGCAACGTGGCCAATTGCGTGTTGATCAGTAGGTTGATTTGGTAAACGGCCGCCCCAAAGGCGGCCGGCAGCATGAGACGGCCTATTTTTTTCAGCCCATTATGATAAAAGGCCCGCGGCCGGCCAAAGCGGATGCCATAGCGATATAGAAACGGCGCTTGCAGGGCCAATTGCCCGACTCCGCCGGCCAGAACACCCATCGCCAGCCCTTTTACCGGCTGTTCCAGATGGGGTGATACCACCAGAGCCGCGCCGATGATCGCCAGGTTCAGCACGACCGGAGCCAGGGCCGGGGCGGCAAAATGACCGAACACATTCAATATGCCCATGCTCAGGGCAACGAGCCCGATAAAAAAGATGTAGGGAAACATGATGCGGGTCAATTCAACCGTCAACGTAAACAGGGCGGGGTTCTCTCTGAAACCCGGCCCGATAAGCATAACGATGCTCGGTGCCAGGAAGATGCCCAGCAATACCAGGCCGATCAACAGGATCATCAACAAGAACAGGGTTGCCTGGGCCAGCCGGAGCGCCTCTGTGCGGCCCTTGGCATGGAGGGTCTCGGTGAAAACCGGGATGAAAGAAACACTCAGGCTGCCTTCGGCGAACATGCGACGCAGGAGGTTGGGAATCCGAAAGGCCACAAAAAAAGCATCCGCGTTCGCGCTGGCGCCGAACAGTCCGGCTACCACCGCATCCCGCACATAGCCAAGCAGCCGGCTCAGAAGAGTGGCGCCTCCGACCACACCCGCTGCCCGGGTAACCTGCGCCTCGCCTGATTGATCGCTAGTCACGGGCAACGCCCGCCGGATGGAAGTTCGGGTGCAAAGCCGCGGACCCTGAAAACCGCCGGCCGGTAATAATGAAAATATTCACTTGACATATCAATGTTGAGTTTATATGAGTTCGTTTTTACATTAGCTAATAACATTTGAAAGGAGCAAGAGCGTTGGCTAACCATAAATCCGCTTTAAAACGCGCCCGGCAGAACGAAAACCGTCGGCTGCGCAATAAATCCGTTAAAACCAGAGTAAAAACGGTTGTCAAGGCCGTGCGGACTGCCGGCGATGATGCCGCGGCCAAGCTTGATGAGGCCAAATCCGTTATCGACAAGGCCGCCAAAAGAGGCGTCATCCACAAGCGCACCGCCGCCCGCAGCATTTCCCGTCTGGCCAAACACGTCAATTCCGTTTCCAAGTAAGCGGTTGCTCCGCACAGCGCAGCCAAGCTGCGCTGTGCGCTTTGATTCCAGTCACTCAGCATCCATCATATTGACAACCGATCCGCAGCTTGCCCCTAAGGTCAGCAATCCGGCCAGCGTCCGGGTTCCGGACCGCGGCCATGCAGACGTTATCGCAAAATCAAGATTTTGTCTGAATGTCCCGTCTGCGCTCTGCGAGCTTCCGTCTTTGGTTTCCAAGCTACGCCGGCCGAGCAAGGCGGGCATGGAATTTGGACCGCAGGAAGGCTGGCGGATTTCGAGGGTTTAAATTTTACGCTCAACGCCGAGATTCGGCCAACTGGTTTTTTGAAAAAACTTCTAAAAATTGTCGGTAATGCCTTTGTAAACAGCTTCCGCCAGGCGTTTAGACACTTTTTCAATAGCAGCGCGCCGGTTCAGGTCGGTGCCGCTGCGATTCGTCGCCACATCATAGGCTTCATAGTCGGACAGTCCGCTACGCCGCCAGAGCACCTCTCCGTCCTTGCTCTCGAGTTGCATGTCGATGGTCAGGGTAACACGTCTTTGGGAGGCTGTACTCGTACCGGTACGGGCGATGTCCGTGTCTTGAACGGTCTTGATCACGCCGGACAAAATCGCATCTGCATTTTCGGGGGGGGCGATGCGGGCACTTTCGCGGCGGGTAAATTCGTAAACGATGTCGCTGTTCAACTGGGCCTGAATACCAGACTCCGCGGAACGGTTTTCCGGCATGAGAATGCTGAGGGACTCAGCGCCCCCGGGCAGAAGACCGCCGCCGGCAAAGCGATACCCACAGGCGGCCAGCAGTACAACCGGAAACACCATAAGCAGCAGGGTTCGTTGCATGTTTGCTATACCTCACCTATCGCTATCGAAATCGGGGTCGGGATCGGGATCGACTTCAGCCTCGGGTATTAGCAGTTTTTCGATACTGATTTCGATTCCGATACCGAACCAGATCTTTTCAAACCACTATATTGACGAGCTTCTTTTTAACGACGATGACCTTTTTAATGGGTTTGTCGGCGATAAATTTTTTCACATTGCCATCCGCCAGGGCCAGCTCTTCGAGGACCTGGTTGTCCGTGTCCGCCCCGGCGGTAAATTTCCCCCGCAGTTTGCCGTTCACCTGGACCACGATGGTCACTTCATCCTGGACCAAGGCATCATCACGGTATGTGGGCCAGGGTGCCAGCAGGACACTGTCGGTGTGCCCCAGCGAGGCCCACAACTCTTCACAGAAGTGGGGCACGATGGGAGCCAGCAAGAGCACGATGGTTTCCAGGATAAATCGCATCACCGGTCCTTTGGCCGGTTCTTTTTCCCCCGGTGCACAGGTGATGTTGGACACCGCGTTGACCAGTTCCATCACGGCACTGATCGCCGTGTTGAAGTGAAAGCGTCGGTCGATATCGCGGGTCACGCGTTCAATGGTGTGGTGACCAAGCTTGAAAATGGCCAGCAAATCCGGAGGTAAATCTTGCAGGGGCCCCGTGTATGGGGCCTCTTCCCGAACCCCCGCCATCAGCCCTCCCGCAAGACGCCAGACCCGGTTGAGGAAACGGGCGCCGCCTTCTACCCCCTGCTCGCTCCATTCCAGATCACGTTCCGGCGGGGCCGCAAACAGGCAGAAAAGACGGGTTGTATCAGCGCCGTAACGGTCCAGAAGAAGATTGGGATCGATCACGTTCTTCTTGGATTTGGACATTTTTTCCACCCGGCCGACCGTCACCGGGTTGCCGCACAAGGTACAGTTGTTTGCCTCGTTTTGCGCTTCAACTTCCGTGGGCAGAACAAACCCATGTTCCGGGCAGACCAGGGTCTCTTTGCAAACCATCCCCTGGGTAAGGAGGCGCGTGAAAGGCTCTTTATATTTGACCAGGCCCAGTTCTTTCAATACCCGGGTAAAGTAGCGGGAGTACAACAAGTGCAAGATGGCGTGTTCCACGCCGCCGATATACTGATCGACCGGCATCCAGTAGTCCACGGCCGCTTTGTCGAACATGGCGGTATCGTATCGCGGGCTGCAGTAACGTTCAAAATACCACGAAGACTCGACAAACGTATCCATGGTATCCGTTTCCCGACGGGCACCGGCATCCCCACAGCGGGGGCAGGTTGTGTTGATGAAATCCGCCAGTTCCGGCAGCGGCGAACGCCCGCCGGACAGCAGATCGGCATCTTCGGGCAGCACGATGGGCAGGTCATCTTCGGGCACCGGTACGATGCCGCATTGGTCACAATGGATCATCGGGATGGGGGCTCCCCAGTAGCGCTGGCGCGAGATCCCCCAATCCCTGAGCCGAAAACTGACCGTTTTGCGGCCCCGCCCCTGGTCGTCCAGATACTGGGTAATCGCCTCGATGGCCTGGCGGTTGTCCATCCCGTTGAAATGGTCGGAATTGACCATGGTGCCCGGTTGGACATACGCCACTTCCATTTCACCAGATTCGAGCGGGGCATCTTCCGGCTGCACCACGACGACAACTTCCAGGTCATATTTACGGGCAAATTCGAAATCACGCTGGTCATGGGCGGGCACCGACATTACCGCCCCGGTTCCGTATTCCATGAGGGCAAAATTGGCGGTGTAAATCGGCATGCGGCCGCCGCTGAGCGGATTGAGGCAGTACGCGCCGGTGAAAACCCCCTCTTTCTCGTAGGTTTCGATAGCCCGGCTGGATCTTTCCTGCAGGGATATCCGTTCGACGAATTCCGCGACAGCCGCTTCTTCCGGGCGGCCCGCGGAAAGCTTGCTCACCAGCGGATGCTCCGGGGCCAGGCACATGAAGGTGGCCCCGTAGATCGTGTCCGGACGGGTCGTAAAAACCGAAATATCCTCGCTGCTCCCCTCGATGGCAAACCGGATTTCCGCACCGGTACTCTTCCCGATCCAGTTGCGCTGCATGGTGGTGACTTTTTCCGGCCAACCCGGCAGTTTATCGCAGTGGACCAGCAAATCCTCAGCATAATCGGTTATTTTAAAAAACCACTGCCAGAGTTTCTTCTGCCGAACCGGCTTGCCACAGCGCCAGCACATCCCGGCTTCGACCTGTTCATTGGCCAGAACGGTCTGGCAGGGCTCGCACCAGTTCACGTAAGATTCTTTGCGATAGGCCATCCCTTTTTCAGCCATTTTGAGGAACAGCCACTGCTCCCAGCGGTAATATTCCGGCCGGCACGTGGTCAGTTCCCGGTCCCAATCGTAGCTGAAGCCGATTCTTTTCAGCTGGGAACGCATATAATCAATATTTTCGTAGGTCCATTGCGCCGGATGGGTATTATTGGCGATGGCCGCATTTTCGGCCGGCATTCCGAACGCATCCCAGCCCATGGGGTGGAGGACGTTAAACCCCCGCATCCTTTTGTAGCGGGCCACAACATCACCGATGGTGTAGTTGCGTACATGCCCCATGTGGATCTTTCCAGAGGGATAGGGGAACATCTCCAAGAGATAGTATTTAGGTTTGGAAGTGTCTTCAACGGTCTTGAAGAGAGCGGTCGCTTCCCACGCAGCCTGCCACTTTTTTTCCAGGGCCTGGGGATCGTATCTTTCATCCATCATACTGTTCCTCGCAGACCGCCTGTCGAAGACTGATCTGCAGATTTGACGTCGGGCTATTGCAACTTATTGTTATAAAGCTAATTTTTATGTGCCGCGGCACCCCGTCCGTTTTAGCCACGGATGGCGTGCCCCTAAATGCCATAACCCTGTTAAAATAGCAAGGCTGCATCGATAAACTGATTGACTTGTCCGGGGCAATTGCATATTCATGCAAAATACAGGCACTTGCAAAAGTTTGGGTGTCAGGGCCAAACAAACTTAAAACAGCTCCCGAACATGGGGCTTCACCCATCATCAAAGGAAACAGATAGATTCATGACCTGTAAAATTCTCATCAATGCCGTAGATGCCGAGGAGTGCCGCATCGCCAAAGTCAGAGACAGCAAGCTTGAAGAGTTTCACATCGAAAGCGCCTCTCGCGAAATCACCCACGGTAACATCTACAAAGGCGTGATAACCCGGATAGAACCGAGCCTGCAGGCCGTTTTCATTGATTATGGCGCTGAACGTCACGGCTTTTTGCAAAAACACGAAATTCATCATGATTATTTCCAGGAAACGGCGGTAAACGGTCGCAATGTCACCCAACTCGTAAAAAAGGGTCAGGAGCTGCTCGTACAGGTCACGAAAGATCCGATTATGAAAAAAGGGGCCATGCTCACCACCAACTTGTCTCTGCCGGGTCGGTATATCGTTTTGATGCCCGGCAGCACGACCCGTGGGATTTCGAGGAAAATCAGCGATGAAAAAGAACGGACCCGCCTGAAAACAATTATCGGCAAATTGAAATTGCCGGAAGATTTCGGCCTCATCATCCGTACGGCCGGTATCGGGTGTACCAAGACACTGATTTCCAAAGACGTGAGCCACCTCATGCGGCTGTGGAAAAGCATCAAGGGCCAGGTGATGAAGGCCGCTACCCCGGAGCTTCTATACAAGGAGCGCAATCTGGTCGTCCGCTCCATTCGCGACTATTTCACTCCGGATATTGCTGAGATTCTAATTGACGATAGTGATGTGCACCGGGAGGCCCGCGACTTTGTCGGTATCATGTCACCCAAGCACACCAAAATCGTGAAGCATTACAAGGGTGAAAAACCTATTTTCTCCAAATTCCAGCTCGAAAGCCAAATTGCCTCCATTTACGGTAGTCGGGTAAAGCTGAAATCAGGTGGTTCGATCGTCATTCAGCAGGCCGAAGCTCTGGTAGCCGTGGATGTCAATTCCGGGAAAGCGACCAAAGCCAAGTCCATCGAAGAGACCGCGCTACAGACCAACGTCGAAGCGGCCGAGGAAATTGCCCGGCAGCTGCGCCTGCGGGACCTGGGAGGGCTGATTGTCATCGATTTTATTGACATGCGTGAGTCCAAGAATAAATCAGAGGTGGAACGCACCCTCAAAACCCATATGAAAAACGATAAAGCCCGGACCCGCATTGGACGCATTTCGCAGTTCGGTCTGCTGGAGATGTCGCGACAGCGCATCCGGCCGTCCATTGAATATGGTCGCTTCGAAATGTGTGGACATTGCAGCGGTCGCGGACTGGTGTTGAACGCCGAGGCCCTTGGTACCAGCTTTTTGCGGCAGTTGAGTCTGGAACTGCTCAAACCGGATATAAAAACAGCCACCGGCGTGGTCCCTCTTTCGGTGGCAGACTATATCCTGAATAAAAAACGCAAAGAACTGTTGGATCTCGAACAGCGCCGGCAGGTGACCATTTTCATCGAAGGGGATGCCAAAATGGTCCCCGGCGACAGTCAGATCACTTGTGAAAAATCATGAATTCAGACGATTAGGCTGTAGGCGTTTAGACTGAAGGAGAACCAGAGTTTCAGATAAGCCAGGTAGCAGACTGCCAAACCTAATGGCGTGCAGCCTAACCTACCTCGGAAAGGAGCCCCATGACTGCGGAACATGCGTCCCCGGAACAGACTGACGAGCGACCGGCATCCCAGCCGAAACCTGGCGGAAAAAAAATCATCGGTCTTGTCGCCATCGTGGCCCTGATTGCGGTGGCGGTCGGGGTGTGGCTGCTCCTGCCTTCTCGGCAGACTCCCGGCCCGATGAAGCCTAAGACTGAAGAAGCCTCCCGCAAGGTTAAAAATCAGCCGGTGATTGAATACGATTCCAAGGGCCAGAATGCGTTGATGGAAGAGCGTAAAGCCTCGCTGGGCATCAAGGACGGCCTGGACCTGATCGTCAAGGAAGGAGAGGCGATCAAAGTCGGCGACCAGACTGTCTCGGTCAAGGAGATCTCCGACTCCATCCAGGCCAAAGAGGGCGGCATTACCGAACGCGATCTGACGTCTGTGGCCGGCGGCGGATCCGGGGCTTACGGTATCCATATCGTGCAGCCCGGGGATAATATCTGGAACATCCATTTCAAGCTGCTGAAAGCCTACATGGCCGGGAAAAACATTACCCTCCCGGAACAATCAGATGAACCGGATCGTTCGGGATACAGCTCCGGAATCGGCAAGCTCCTGAAATTCTCAGAGAACATGGTATATATCTATAACATCCGCGATCGGCAGCTGGCTGCGGACATACATATGATCCGGCCGCTGACCAAAATCGTGATCTACAAAATGGACCGCGTGTTTGAGCTGCTGGATGAAGTGGATCTTGAAAACGCAGGCCGCATCCGGTTCGATGGTGAAAACATCTGGATTCCAGCGGAGTGATACCCTCTAAACCTATTACAATCAGTCAATTAGAAATTCAATCGGGGACAGTTCAAGATTTTCAGGTATTGAAAAACTGTTTGACGCAGCTTTCCATATCCTGTATACATCCCCATTTTCAGGCCTACCTAATTACTATATAGTGTCAGGCCTTCATCTTTAGGGTCTACCGTCCAGCCGGCCGTAAAGCGTTTACCCGGCCGGGCAATAGACAGCCAGGAGGAATTGATTTTGACCAGTATAGCATATGCAATGGCTCAAGGTGGCGGCGGCGCTCAGGGCGGATCCGGTGGTTTTGCATCTTTTGTTCCGCTGATACTGATGTTCGTGATCTTTTATTTTCTGCTGATAAGGCCACAGCAGAAAAAAGCAAAAGAGCACCAAAGAATGATCGGGGAGCTGAGGAAGGGTGATCGGATCATTACCAACGGCGGACTCTATGGACGGATCACCGGGCTCGATGATAACACCCTTACCGTTGAAATTGCCGAAAAGGTCCGGGTTAAAGTTGCCCGGGCCAATGTGGCCGCACTTGCCTCGACGACAGCACCACCCAAGGCCGCACAACCTAAGAAAGAAAAAAAGTAAAAGAAAGCTAAACATAACCCGGGTATTGGAATTCCGGCAACCCATAGCAACGAGCCCCGTGTGAAGCGCCGCCTCGGCGGCTGCCTTACACCGGGCTTTTATCTAATACCGGGCCGGCTTTAAAACGCAGGCCCCGGGGCCTCCAGGCCGGGACCCAGGCAAGCCCAGCGCCTGCCTGGCCTCAAACCTGCCCGGCCCCAAAACCGATAGAGGATAAGACGATTGAAAAACATCTCATGGAAACTGGTTGTCATCCTGGCGGTTATCGTCACCGCCGTCATCTACGTCCTGCCGACCTTTAAACCGGGTATCCTGCACGGCAAGCAGATCAATCTGGGGTTAGACCTCCAAGGCGGCATGCATCTCGTGCTGGAAGTGGACACGGACAAGGCCGTGGAAGGCCGGGTTGAGCGCTTGGTTCACGAAATTCGAGACCTGCTCAAGAAAGAACGCGTCCGCTATCGCAGCCTAGAGCGCGTTTCCGGCACCAACATCGCCCTGAAAATCCTTGGACAGAAGAACATCAATGAATTCAGGTCATTGCTTGACAAGGAATTTCCCGATCTACGCATCGAAAATGAAAATGCCACCGCCGAGACCCTCGAGATGGTGCTGAACCTGCCGGACAAAGAAACCGACCTGATCAAGAAATCAGCCACCGACCAGGCCCTGGAAACCATCCGCAACCGAATCGATCAATTCGGCGTCAGCGAGCCGGATATCCGCCGTCAGGGCGAAAAGCGGATCCTCATCCAACTGCCGGGCATCAGCGAAACCCAACGGGCCAAAGATCTTATCGGGAAAACCGCCCTGCTGGAATTCAAGCTGGTGGATGAAACCGGCGATGTGGCCGCCGCCCTGGACGGCAATGTACCCCGCGGCAGTGAAATCCTCTACCTGGTCCGCGAGGACCGGGAAACCAACCGTGAAACCAAAACACCCATGCTCATTAAGAAACGGGCGGTTCTGACCGGGGCATCGCTTACCGATGCCCGGGTGCAGATCGATTCGCAATACAATGACCCCTATGTCGGCATTAAATTCGACAAGAAGGGGGGGCGTATTTTCGCCCAGGTAACCGGACGGAATATCCAGAAACGACTGGCGATTGTGCTGGACAACAAAGTTCACTCCGCCCCGGTCATCCAGGACAAGATAACCGGTGGTGAAGCGCGCATAACCGGTAGTTTTACAACCGAAGAAGCCTCGGACCTCGCCCTTGTTCTGCGGGCTGGTGCCTTGCCCGCACCGGTGACCATTCTTGAAGAACGCACCGTAGGGCCCTCACTGGGCGCGGACTCCATCCGGACGGGGCTTATTTCCATGCTGGTTGGCGGCATCCTGGTGGTGCTGTTCATGATTGTCTATTACAAGGGGGCCGGCATCATCGCCGATGTTGCCCTGATTTTGAACATCCTGCTGATTGCCGGTGGCCTGGCGGCCTTTCAGGCAACCCTCACCCTGCCCGGTATCGCCGGCATCATTCTGACAATCGGCATGGCGGTTGATGCCAACGTGCTCATCTTTGAACGCATCCGGGAAGAACTTTCGCTGGGCAAGACTCCCTGGGCGGCCGTGGATGCCGGCTTTGAAAGGGCTTCACTGACGATCCTGGATGCCAACGTGACCACCCTGATCGCCGCACTGGTCCTGTTCCAGTTTGGTACCGGCCCGGTCAAAGGCTTTGCGGTCACCCTGAGCCTCGGCGTGGTCGCCAGCCTCTTCACGGCGCTGGTGCTTTCCAGATCCATATTTAACTATTTTCTGATCGGCCGGAAAATCCGCAGCCTGAGTATCTAATAGAGCGGGCCCGGCCGGCATGCCGGTTATCGGGCCATGGCGAAACAGCGTCAAAAAGGACCTGAATACATGCAGTTCATCAAATCCGATATCAACATCGATTTCATCGGCAAAAGAAAGATCGCCTTCGTACTGTCCGCCCTGTTCATTTTGATCAGCTTCGGTTCGCTGGTGGTTAAAAAGGGCCCGCGCTACGGTATCGATTTTGCCGGCGGCACCTTGATACAGGTGCAATTCCAGGCGCCAGCTGAGACAGATGCCGTCAAATCCGGCCTGGCCGACATGCAGATGACGGGGTCATCCGTGCAGGCCTTCGGGGATGCCGGTGATAACGAATACTTGATCCGCACCGACAATTCAATGACCACCGGTGAAAACTTCGCCGACCGATTAAAAGCCGCCCTGGCCGAGGCGGCGGGCAGTCCGGTCGAAATCCGCCGGGTGGAAATGGTGGGCCCGCAGGTGGGCAAGGACCTGCGCGAAAAAGCCTTGTTTGCCATGTTTTACGCCCTCCTGTTTATCACCTTTTACATTTCCGGGCGCTTTGAATTGAAATGGATGGTTAGTGGTGTTGTGGCGGTCCTTTTGTTTACAACTGTGTACGCGCTCGGCTTATTTGAGGTGAGCATCCCGGTATTAATGGCCGCCGCCCTGCTGGTTACGATCGTACTGTTCTGGTTCCTGGAATTGAAATACGCCATGGGCGCCATTGTCGCCCTGGTCCATGATGTAACCATTACGGTCGGAATTTTTTCACTGTTCGATAAGGAATTTACCCTGCCGATCATCGCGGCCCTTTTAACCATTATCGGTTACTCCCTGAATGATACGATCATCGTCTTCGACCGCATCCGTGAAAACCTGCGGCGCTATCACAAGAATCCGTTGGATGTGATCATTAACCGGAGTGTGAATGAAACCCTCAGCCGGACCATCTTAACTTCCCTGACAACGCTGGTTGTCCTCGTATCGTTATTTGTCCTCGGCGGCGGCATCATTCACGATTTTGCCTTTGCGATGATCGTCGGGGTCCTGATCGGTACCTATTCATCGGTCTTCGTGGCCAGCCCGATTTTATTGATCTGGCAGAAGAAAGCCCAAAGTTGAATCATGGAGCATCTGATCCCGTGGTTCAATCTCAAGTGCGTACCCGGGATAGGAAACCTGCTCTTCAAGCGGCTGCTTGACAGGTTTTCGACGCCCCGGAAGGTCTTTGCGGTCTCCCGCGAAGACCTGCTGGCAGTGGAGGGAATCTCCCTGAAAAGTGCGGCCGCCATAGCCGGTCAGCGCCGGGCGGGAAATCAATTCGACAGGGAATTGGAAGCAATCGCCAAATCCGGTTGCCAGGTCCTGACCTGCAATGATGCGGACTACCCGCGGCTTTTGCTGGAGATACCGGACCCGCCGCCTCTCCTGTACGTAAGGGGAGACCTGGAATCAAGCCGGCAAGCCGTGGCGGTGGTCGGGTCACGCAATGGCACCAGCTACGGCAAAGCGATCGCACGGCGATTAGGCGCCGACCTGGCAGCCTGCCGCTTGACGGTTGTCAGTGGGATGGCCATTGGTATAGATACCTGTGCTCATCAGGGCGCCCTGCAGGCCGGCGGTCAAACCATAGCAGTGATGGGGACCGGGCTGAATCAGATCTATCCGGCCCGCAACCGTAAACTGCATGACGCCATTGCCGAGCGCGGCGCGGTGGTGTCCGAACTGCCACTGAACGCCGGGCCTGACGCCAGGCACTTTCCGGCCCGCAACCGGATCATCAGCGGTATGGCCCTGGGGACCCTGGTGGTAGAGGCCACTTTGAAAAGCGGATCACTGATCACGGCCCGGCTGGCGGCCGAGCAAAACCGCGAGGTGTTTGCCGTTCCCGGTAGTATCGACTCTTTCAAGAGCACCGGTACCCATGCCTTGATCAAACAGGGCGCCAAGCTCGTCGAAAACGTCCAGGATATTCTGGAAGAGCTGCCGACCGGTGGCTATCAGCGGGTTACCGCCGAGGCACCCGGACAGCCAGCAACCGTGCCGCTGCCGGGTGAGTTGTCGACCGTGGATCGCAAAATCCTGGCTGAACTTGACCGCTATCCCGTCCACATAGACGAATTGGTCAGAAACTTGGACCTGGAACCGGGAGAATTGGCCGCCGCCCTGCTCCAACTCGAACTAAAAGGCGTTGTCCACCAGGACCGGGGCAGCCGGTTCAGCCGCAAAACCCGCTGAGCGGGCAAACTATTGTGAAGATCGACACCGCGCAGAGCCTTTTGAGTGTGCCTCTGACGGCATGCGGCTGTAGGTGTTATCGGAATATCGGAGAGCATTCGGAACCATGACCGTATCGAAACCCCTGATCGTTGTAGAGTCACCGACCAAGATCAGAACCATCAAAAAATATGTGGGTGGCGATTTTAATGTGGCCGCTACCGTCGGACATATAAAAGATCTTCCGGCCCGGGAAATTGGGATTGACTTTGAAAAAAATTTCAAGCCCAAGTACAAAACCATTCCCGGGAAAAAGAAAATCATCACGGAGTTAAAAAAATCCGCCGGCAATGCCGAAGACATTTACCTGGCGCCGGACCCCGACCGTGAAGGCGAGGCCATCGCGTGGCATACCTCCGAAGTGCTAAAAAAGAAGGGGCGCCGCTTTCACCGGGTTCTCTTTCATGAGCTTACCCAAAACGCGATTGTGCAGGCCCTCAAAGCCCCGGCTGAACTTGATCGCAACAAGTACGAAGCCCAGCAGGCCCGGCGGATACTGGACCGCGTGGTGGGATACCAGATCTCGCCGATTTTGTGGCGCAAGGTGCAGGGCGGACTCAGTGCCGGACGGGTGCAGTCCGTGGCCGTCCGCATCATCTGTGAACGGGAGAGAGAGATCCAGGCGTTTACGCCCCGGGAGTACTGGTCGATTTCGGCTCACCTGACAGGGGAAACGCCGCCACCCTTCGTCGCCAAACTTGTCCGCCGGGGCAATCAGAAAGTGGCCATACCCGACGGCCATACCGCCCGCGAGATGGCGGCCGATCTCGAGCAAGCCGCGTTTAAGATCACCAAAGTACGCAAGAAAACGGTCAGGCGCAATCCCCTGCCCCCCTTTATTACCAGCAAGCTGCAGCAGGAGGCCATCCGCAAACTGCGCTTTTCGGCTAAAAAAACCATGTCGGTGGCCCAGCAATTGTACGAAGGGCTGGATCTCGGTCCCGGGGAACCCGAGGGCCTGATTACCTATATGCGGACGGATTCTACCCGCATCTCCAAAGAGGCCGCCCGGGAGGCCATGTCCCTTATCAAAAACACCTTCGGCCCCGAGTATGCCCTGGACAAGCCCCGTCATTTTAAAAACCGTAAAAAAGCACAGGATGCGCATGAAGCCATTCGGCCGACCGCGGTTCACAATACCCCGGACAAGATCAAGCCACACCTGACCAAAGACCAACTGGCCCTGTATACCCTCATCTGGAAAAGATTTGTGGCGTCCCAGATGCAGCCGGCCCAGATCAATCAAAATTCCATAACGATAACGGCCGGTGACTACACGTTGGCCGCTTCGGGATCCACCATTAAGTTTCCCGGCTTTATGGCCCTGTATAAATCCGTGGAGGAGGAAAATCTCCAGGCGGATGAAAAGAAGAAAGGACTTTTGCCGGTCCTGACCGAGGGCATGGTGGTGAACCTTGACAAGCTGGACCCCAAACAGCATTTTACCCAGCCGCCGCCCCGGTTTTCCGAGGCTTCTCTGGTCAAAGAGTTGGAAGAAAACGGTATCGGCCGCCCCAGCACCTATGCCGCCATTCTCTCCACCATCCGGGACAAGGGATATGTGGGCCTGGAAAAAAGATATTTCCGCCCCAGCGAACTCGGGTTTATCGTCAATGACCTGCTGGTAGCCAACTTTCCCGAAGTCTTCGATGTGGACTTTACCGCCAAATTGGAAGACCAACTCGACAGCATTGAAGAGAACAAAAACGAGGCGGGAGACATCCTGCAAAAGTTCTACACCCCCTTCCAGGAACACCTGGCCAAGGCCGCCGAGGACATGCTGAGCATGCGCGGGGTTGGTATAACCACCGATATCATCTGCCCGGAGTGCGGCCGGGACCAACTGCACATCAAGGTAGGCCGCAACGGGCATTACCTGGCCTGCAACGCCTATCCGGATTGTCGCTACACCCGCAATTACAACCGGGACGAAAAGGGTAACATTGTGCCCATCGAAGTTCCGGAGGAGGAGATCTCGGACAAAACCTGTGAAAAGTGCGGCAAGCCCATGGTTCTCAAGCAGGGCAAGTATGGACCGTTTCTGGCCTGCAGCGGCTATCCGGATTGCAAAACCACCCTGTCGGTCTACGCCAACGGCAATGGCGCCGCTACCGGCGTCGCATGCCCCGCGAAAGGATGCGACGGCGAACTGGTCGAAAAGCATTCCAAGCGCGGCAAAGTGTTCTATGGGTGCAACCGTTACCCGGAGTGTGATTACGCCACCTGGGATAAACCGGTCGCCAAACCCTGCCCCATCTGCCAGGCACCCTTTTTGGTAGAGAAGACAACCAAGAAGGCCGGAACCTTTCTGGCCTGTCTGAATCGGGATTGCGGGCACCGCGAACCGGTGTCGTCATGATCTTCGGGTCAGGCGGTTAACCGAACGGCCGGTCGGGACAATCTTAAAAAAAAGTTTGACATACCGATCACTTAGTGTTAGCTGTTCGCAATTAGCGAAAAAAAATCATGCAGAACTTATCCATTATCAACAGCCTCGGTCTAATTATTGTCCTCGTCGTGGATATTATTATCCGCTACGAGGAGCGGGGGTTCATAATGGCCTAATTTCAACAACCACGAAATTGAAAAAACCGTTATCAGCCCCCGGGCCGATAACGGTTTTTCATTTTTGGAAGAGGAGCAACGCCCAATATGAAGAGTGACCATGTCAAGGCGGGAATCGAGCGGGCTCCGCACCGCGCCTTGTTCAAAGCCATGGGGTATACCGACGAAGAGATGCAGCGGCCGTTGATCGGTATCGCCAATTCGCACAACAGCATCATCCCCGGCCACATCCAGTTGGATACCATTGTCGCCGCGGTTAAAACCGGCATATCCATGGCCGGTGGCATGCCTGTCGAATTCGGGACCATTGGGGTCTGCGACGGCATTGCCATGAATCATACCGGCATGAAGTATTCCCTGGGCAGCCGTGAACTGATTGCCGACAGTATTGAAATCATGGCCACCGCCCATGCCTTCGATGCGCTGGTGCTGGTTCCCAATTGCGACAAAATCGTGCCCGGCATGCTGATGGCGGCTGCCCGCCTGGATATCCCGGCGATCGTCATCAGCGGCGGCCCCATGCTGGCCGGCGACCACCCCCGCAAACCCCACGGCAGCCGCATAGACTTGATCACGGTTTTTGAGGCCGTCGGCGCTGTCCGCGCCGGGAATATGACGGAGGAAGAGCTCACCGAGATCGAAGATGCGGCCTGCCCCACCTGCGGTTCCTGCGCCGGCATGTTCACCGCCAACTCCATGAACTGCCTCTCCGAGGCCATCGGCATGGCGCTGCCCGGCAACGGCACCATACCCGCGGTCATGGCAGCCCGCACCCGCCTGGCAAAACAGACCGGCATGCAGATCGTAAGGCTGCTGGAACAGGGGCTCACGCCCAGCAAAATTTATACGCCCGCGGCATTTGAGAATGCCCTGGCGGTCGACATGGCCCTGGGCTGCAGCACCAATACGGTCCTGCACCTGACGGCCCTGGCCGCCGAAGCGGGTGTACCTTTTGATTTGGAGATGATCAACCGGGTCAGTGAAAAGACGCCTCATCTGTGTTCGATGAGTCCCGGCGGACAGCATCACATCCAGGACCTCAACCGGGCCGGTGGCATCAGCGGTGTCATCAAGACGCTGGCGGACTCCGGCCGCATCAACGGTGACTGTCGGACCGTTACCGGCCAAACGGTTACCGAGAACATTGCCGCAACCACCGTACGCGATACCGACGTCATCCGTTCCCCGGACGCGGCCTATCATGCCCAGGGCGGCTTGGCCATCCTCTTCGGCAATCTCGCCCCCGATGGCTGCGTGGTCAAGCAGTCGGCGGTAAGGGCAAAGATGATGCAGCACAAAGGTCCGGCCCGGGTATTCGACGACGAGGAATCGGCTTCCCGGGCAATCCTGGACGGGAAAATCAACAAGGGGGACGTGGTGGTGATTCGTTACGAAGGCCCCATGGGGGGGCCCGGTATGCGCGAAATGCTGACCCCGACGTCTTCCATTGCCGGAATGGGCCTGGATGCCGATGTGGCGCTGATCACCGACGGCCGCTTTTCCGGCGGCACCCGGGGGGCCGCTATCGGCCACGTATCCCCCGAAGCCATGCAGGGTGGTCCCCTCGCCCTGGTTGCAGAGGGCGATGTGATCGCGATCGACATCCCGGCCAAGCGTGTCTCCCTGGAAGTGGACCCGGATACATTAAGCACCCGCCGGGCAGCCTGGCAACAGCCGGGAGCAAAGATAAAAACCGGCTACATGGCCCGGTATGCCCGGGGGGTTACCTCGGCCAGCCAGGGTGCGATCATAAAATAAGTTCGTCTACCACTATCAAAGAAAAACGAAAGAAAGAGGACATGCAAATGGAACTCACTGGCGCCCAGGTACTGATGAAGGTTCTGGAAGAAGAAGGTGTGGACACGATATTCGGGTTTCCCGGCGGGGCGGTTATCGACATCTACGATGAGATTATGAACACCGATATCAAGCACATCCTCGTCCGTCATGAACAGGGTGCGGTCCATGCCGCCGACGGCTATGCCCGGGCCACCGGCGGGGTCGGCGTCTGCCTGGTTACCTCCGGTCCCGGGGCCACCAACACGGTCACCGGTCTGGCATCTGCCTATATGGATTCCATCCCGGTCGTGGTCATCACCGGCCAGGTCCCGACGCATCTGATCGGCAACGATGCTTTCCAGGAGGTCGACATTGTCGGCATAACCCGCCCGTGCACAAAGCACAATTACCTCGTAAAGGATCCGCAGCAGTTGGCCAAAACCCTGCGCGAGGCTTTCTATATCGCCAAATCCGGCCGTCCCGGACCGGTGCTGGTAGACATCCCCAAGGATCTCGGCCAGGCCAAGATTGACTACACGGAATCAAAAGGCGTCCACATTAAATCCTACAATCCCAGTGTCAAGCCGAACAAGAAACAGCTCAAAAAGGTCATTGAGCTGGTCAAAAACGCCGAAAAACCGGTGATCTTTGCCGGCGGCGGCGTGGTGCTTTCCAAGGGTGCCGCTGAGTTGACGGCATTTGCCCGCGCCACCCGCATCCCGGTCACCGCCTCTTTGATGGGCCTGGGCGCTTTTCCGGGCAGTGATCCCTTGTGGTTGGGAATGATCGGAATGCACGGCACCTACCGGGCCAACATGTCCGTGGGCGAGTGCGACCTGCTGATTGCCATCGGGGTGCGATTCGATGACCGCGTCACCGGCAAAATCAAAACTTTTGCCGAACATGCCCAGATCGTGCATATCGATATCGACCCCACGTCTATCCGCAAGAACGTATCCGTGGCCATCCCGGTGGTCGGCGACTGCAAGCGGGCCCTGACCGTTCTCAATGAGCTGTTCGAACCGGAGAGCATCACCCACCTGGCAGCCAGCCGGGAGCAGTGGCTTTCCAAGATACAGGCCTGGAAAGACACCAATCCCCTGGCCTACAAGCAGGAAGATGTCATCAAACCCCAGTATGTCATCGACAAACTCTATGAGATTACCGAAGGCAAGGCCATCATCACCACCGAGGTCGGTCAGAATCAAATGTGGGCCGCCCAGTTCTATCACTTTGATGAACCGGGCCACTTCATCACCTCCGGGGGGTTGGGCTGCATGGGCTTCGGTTTGCCGGCCGCCATCGGGGCCCAGGCGGCCTGCCCCGACAAAGTCGTGGTCGATGTGGCCGGCGACGGCAGTATCCAGATGAATATCCAGGAAATGGCCACGGCCGTCCAATATGGCCTGCCGGTGAAGATCGTCATCCTGAACAATCGCTACCTGGGCATGGTGCGCCAGTGGCAGGAGTTGTTCTATGAATGCCGGTATGCCTGCACGGACATGGAGCATGCGCCGGATTTCGCCAAACTGGCCGAAGCCTTCGGGGCAGTGGGACTGCGGGCCACCACTCCTCAAGAGGTGGAACCGGTCCTGCGCGAAGGACTCACATCCGATAAAACCGTGATCATGGATTTCGTCGTGGACCGGGAAGAGGGCGTGTATCCCATGGTTCCGGCCGGCGCCAGTATAACCGAAATGCTGCTGGTGTAGCCGCGGATAGATGAAGAGGACAGATAGCGATGAGCAATGAGATAGAAACGCATACGGAAGAAAATCACATATTCACGATGCTGGTCGACAACCAGCCCGGCGTACTTTCCAGGATTGTCGGCCTTTTCAGCGGCCGCGGATTCAACATCGACAGCCTCTGCGTGGCGGAAACCATGGACCCGGAGGTCTCCCGGGTAACGATCGTCACCAAGGCCGATGAACACATCGTGGAGCAGATTGAAAAGCAGTTGAACAAGCTGATCAATATCATCAAGGTACGGGACCTGTCCGGATCCAATGCGGTCCACCGTGAGATGGCCCTTATCTGCGTAAAGGCGGACAACGATTACCGCGCTGAAATCCTTCGCATTGTAGAGATATTCAGGGGCAAGGTCGTGGACGCCGGCCTGGGACATTACACCATCGAAGTCACCGGTGACCCGGGCAAGATGAAGGCTATCTTGAACCTGTTAAAGCCTATCGGCATCAAAAAAATCGCCCGTACCGGCACCATCGCGCTCTTTCGGGAACCGAATTGACGGGGCCAAGGCTACGAGCGGGGTCGTTTTAGGAAAATGCAGATTACCGAATTGTTAACTTAATTAAAGCAGCAGCAACGAATGGAGGAACAATGGCACAGATTGATTTTGGCGGCACCCTGGAAGAGGTCATCACATCCGAAGAATTTTCCCTGGAAAAGGCCCGGGATGTGCTGCAAGACGAGATTATCGCCGTACTCGGCTACGGTGTGCAGGGACCGGGTCAGGCGCTCAACATGAAGGACAACGGCTTCAATGTGATTGTGGGCCAGCGCGAAGGCACCGCCTCCTGGGACAAGGCGGTCGCGGACGGGTTCGTGCCGGGGCAGACCCTGTTTCCCATCGAGGAAGCCGCCCGCAAAGCAACCGTTCTGCAGAACCTCTTGTCGGATGCCGGGCAGAAGGCCACCTGGCCGGCTATCAAAGCGTGTCTCAGCGACGGGGATGCGCTCTATTTCTCCCACGGTTTCTCGGTGGTCTACCGGGACCAAACCGAAGTTATCCCCCCGGACAACGTCGACGTGATCCTGGTGGCCCCCAAGGGGTCCGGCCGCAGCGTTCGCAAGAACTTTCTGGACGGCAGCGGCATCAACTCCAGTTTTGCCGTTCACCAGGACTATACCGGCCGGGCCAAGGAGCGGACCATTGCCCTGGGCATCGCCATCGGCTCGGGCTACCTGTTCCACACGACTTTCGAAAACGAGGTGTACAGCGATCTGACCGGTGAACGCGGCGTCCTGATGGGCTGCCTGGCCGGCGTCATGGAAGCCCAGTACAACCTGCTGCGCAAGCACGGGCACAGCCCCAGCGAAGCGTTTAACGAAACGGTCGAGGAACTCACCCAGAGCCTGATTCGCCTGGTGGCCGAGAACGGCATGGACTGGATGTTCGGCAACTGCAGCACCACCGCCCAGCGCGGCGCGTTAGATTGGGCCCCGAAGTTCCGGGATGCCGTAGCCCCGGTCTTCGATGTCCTGTACGCGGCTGTCAAATCGGGAACGGAGACTCGCCGCGTTCTGGAGGTCAACAGCGCCCCGGATTACCGGGAAAAACTGCAACAGGAACTGGATGTCATCAAGAATACCGAAATGTGGCAGACCGGCGCGGCCGTCCGAGCCTTGCGACCCGAAAACCGCAAACGGTAATGGGAGCACTCCATGAAGTCACCCATACTATTGTACGACACGACGCTGCGCGACGGCACCCAGGGGGAAAATATCAATTTTTCCGCCGACGAAAAACTCGAAATCGCGCTGAAACTGGACAGCATGGGATTTCACTACATCGAGGGCGGCTGGCCGGGCTCCAACCCGCGTGACATGGCGTTTTTCAAACTGGCCCAACGGGCCCGCTTCAAAAACGCCACCCTGACTGCTTTTGGGGCCACGCGGCGCCCCGGCCTGCTGGCGGAAGCGGATAAAAACCTACAGGCGCTTTTGGAAAGCCAGACCGCGGCCGTGGCCCTCTTCGGTAAAACCTGGGACCTGCATGTGCAGGGCATACTGGGCATCACCCTGGAAGAAAATCTGGCCATGATCCGCGAATCGGTATCTTTCCTGTGCAAAAACGGGCGCGACATTATCTACGATGCCGAACACTTTTTCGACGGCTACCGCGCCAACGCCGACTATGCCATCGAGACGCTGCTGGCAGCACTGGAAGGCGGGGCCAGGTACCTGGTCCTGTGCGATACCAACGGCGGCACCCTGCCCCACCAGATAACCGACCGGATCAAAACAGTCAAAAACGAACTGGCGGCTCGCACCGGCGCGGATCCCGACCGATTACCGTTCGGCATCGGCATCCACTGTCACAACGATTGCGGGGTGGCCGTGGCCAATTCGGTCGCAGCGGTGCATGCCGGGGCCACCATGGTACACGGGACGATCAACGGCTACGGAGAACGCTGCGGCAATGCGGACCTTACTGCCATTGTTCCGATCCTGTGCCTGAAAATGGATCTGCCCTGCATGTCCACCGAGAATCTGGCCGGCCTGAAAAAGCTGTCCCGCTTCGTGAGCGATACAGCGAACATGATCCCCGTAAACGCCCGCCCGTTTGTGGGCGAGAGCGCCTTTGCCCACAAGGGTGGTATCCATGTCAGTGCGGTCATGAAGGACCCCCGCGGCTATGAACACATGGATCCGGAACTGGTCGGCAATCGCCGCCGGGTGCTGGTCTCGGACCTGTCCGGCAAAAGCAACATAGAGTACAAGGCCCGCGAACTCGGCATTGATCTGAACGGCAATGGTTTTGACAGCCAGAAAATCGTGTCTAAAATAAAAGCCATGGAGCAGCAAGGCTATGAATTCGACGTAGCCGACGGCTCGTTCAAGATTCTGGTGGAAAAGTTCACCAAACAGTTCAAATCCCTTTTCAAGTTAGAGTCGTTTCGCATTACCGTGGAAAAGGACAAAGACAAACCGTGCACCGCGCACGCCACTATTAAGATTGCCGTGGATGATCAGTATGAAATTACCGCCGCGGAAGGGGCCGGTCCCGTCAGCGCCCTGGACAACGCCTTGCGCAAGGCCCTGGACAAGTTCTACCCGCACCTGGATGCCATGCGCCTGGTCGACTTCAAGGTCCGGGTAATCGATGGGCGGGCGGGCACCGCGGCCAAGGTCCGGGTGCTGATCGAGTCCCGGGACCAGAATGACGTCTGGAGCACCATCGGCGTGTCCGAAGATATTATGGAGGCCAGTTGGATGGCCCTGGCCGACAGTTTTCAATATAAACTTTCAAAACAGGATTGATGCCATGCTGTGTTTAAAAGGAGGTCCCCGTGCCGCAGGTATACCGGAATCTATTCCGGTCCTGCGGCCTATGCTTTTTCAGGTGCGGCCATAGCTTTGGTATAATGAACAATCGTATATTGAATCTACCTAAAAGAGAGGTAGTTTCATACACCTGAAAAAGGAGAGGAATAAAAATGAGTGACCGTTTAATTATTTTCGATACAACCCTGCGTGATGGCGAGCAGTCTCCGGGCGCCAGCATGAATGCCGCTGAAAAGCTGCGCCTGGCCGTCCAGTTGGAAAAACTGGGGGTGGATGTCATCGAGGCGGGCTTTCCAGCCGCCTCGGAGGGTGATTTTGATTCCGTTTCACAAATCGCCAAAAAGATGAAAAATTCGGAAGTGGCCGGGCTTTGCCGAGCCTCCAAAGGGGATATTGATAAGGCCTGGGGGGCGGTCCAGCACGCCGTCAAGCCCCGGATTCACACCTTCATCGCTACTTCGGATATCCACATGAAGTACAAGCTCGACATGACCCGGGAGGAGGTCCTGGCCGCCACCAAAGAAGCGGTGTCCTACGCCAAATCCTTGACCGACAACATCGAATTCTCAGCTGAGGATGGTTCCCGCAGCGATCCGGATTTCTTGTGCGAGGTGTTCGCTACCGCCATTGAGGCGGGCGCGACCACCGTAAACCTCCCGGATACGGTGGGCTATGCCATCCCGGAAGAGTTCGGTCAGATGGTCCGGTACGTGAGGGAAAACACCCCCAACATGAACCAGGCGGTATTGAGTGTGCACTGCCACAATGACCTGGGTCTGGCCACCGCCAACACCATTGCCGCCATCAAGGCCGGTGCCCGCCAAGCGGAGGTCACCATCAATGGCATCGGTGAAAGGGCCGGCAATACGTCCCTGGAAGAAGTTGTCATGGCCATGCACACCCGGCCGAATTTTATGCCGGTCAGCACCAACATCAAGACCGAGCAGATCCATCCCTCCAGCCGGCTGGTCTCCATGATCACGGGTATCATTGTGCAGCCCAACAAAGCAATTGTCGGTGCCAACGCCTTTGCCCACGAGGCGGGCATCCACCAGGACGGGGTCCTCAAAAACCCGATGACCTACGAAATCATGAAACCTGAAACCGTAGGGTTGCACGCCAACAAGCTGGTCCTGGGCAAGCATTCCGGTCGCCACGCCCTGCGCTCCCACCTCAAGGAGATGGGGTATGATCTCAGCGACGAAGAGCTGAACAAGGTGTTCACCAAGTTCAAAGAACTGGCCGACAAGAAAAAACACGTGGTGGACGAAGACCTGGAGGCCATTGTCACCGAGGGCATCCTGCGCACGGAAGATACCTTCAAACTGCAATACATGCATGTCAGCGCCGGGACCACGGTGATGCCCATGGCGAGTGTCCAGCTGGAAATCCATGGCCGCAGTGTGAAAGGCGCCGGATACGGAAACGGGCCCATTGACGCCGTATTCAATGCCATCGCTCAATTGACCGGCACCGAATCCGAACTGCTGCGGTTTTCCGTCAGCGCCCTCACCGGCGGTACCGACGCCCAGGGGGAAGTAACGGTCCGCCTTTCTGAAAACGGTCTGATCGCCCTGGGCAAAGGTTCGGATTCGGATATTATTACCGCCAGTGCCAAGGCCTACCTCAACGGTTTAAACCGGATCGAGTATCTCAAGGAGCACCCTCTGACCAAGGCTCAGCATGTGTAACCGCGAACAGATATCCAAAAAAGAGAAAGGGCGCCCACGGCGCCCTTTCTCGATCCCCTGATTTACGGTTACCTTTAGTTTCCGGAATATCCTTTGCGGAGCTTACTGTCCGCGTCCTCTCCGAAATTGTAGGTAAAATACATCTTGATAAAATCTTTGTCGGTAATCGTCCCCTTTTCGACGCCCTGGTAAACCACGGTGAGACCTTTGCCGGGCACATAGGTGGTAACCTGTATTTTTCCCGGGGCCATATCTGCATCCAGCCAGGAGGCATACTTCTTGATATTGGCCTGTTGGGCCTGAACGATTGCCCGCGGATTCGCATCCTCGATGGCATCGATGAAACCGTCCTGCAGTTTCTCCTTGGTGGCCTTACTGGTCAGGTAGTGGAGGACAAACTGTTTGACCTGCTCCGAATTGATCATGGTATCAGGGCTGCTGCTCGGATTCTCCATATAGAACCCGCCCGCATACACCTTGACAAACCCGAACTTCTTTTTCAGGGCCACTCCGTTGAGCTTCAAGGTCTTGCCGGCCACCACCTTTTCACCCGGAAACGTGACACCCGCAATTTTCTTATCACCCGCAGCACAGACAGAGGTCAACACAAACAGATACAGACAGGCCAAGCCTGCTCCTACTCCCCTTTTCATCATGTTAAGCTCCTTTACCCAAAGATTAATCGTGGGCCCCCGCCTCCCCCGGCGGGGGCGCTTCTATCATTCCCGGTCATCGGGATCGGTATCGCAATCAGAATCGATAATCGTACACTCAAACTGCAGTGCGATCCCGATAGCGATTTCGATTTCAATGGTCGCGGTCTTCTGTTAAAAGGCAACAAAAATAGATGATTCCAATACGGGTTCAAAGCATGGCGTTTAGTACTCCTCCGCCAGCAAACGTTTGGCCCAGTCGCCGAAATAAGGATCTTTGGCGCCGGCCGCCTTCTCGAGCAGTTTTTGCGCCTCGGCTTTGTTGTCCCGTCCGCCAATGTCCAGCAGCAATTCGGCAATAAAGATGTGGGCCTCGTCGTTGTCGGCGAAATACGATGTCTGCTGGAATTCGCGGTAGTACTTCAGGGAGTCTTTTTTGTCTTTCAAAGGCCAGGGCAACACGGCCCAGAAACGACCCAGGGAGAGTATGGGGCCTGCCTCGTCGTACATTTTGTCCAGCTGGTAAGCCTTTTCAAAGCTGGTCTGGGTCTTGTCCTTGAGACCTTCCCGCAAAGCAGTGAGGATACTGACCCCGTCAGAATAAATACCGACACTGATCCCATAGTAATAATGGGCGTCGGGTTTATCCGGGGAAATGTCAATGGCCGTCTTGGCGTAGGACATCCCTTTTTTGCCGTATTCGGCGCAGATTTTTTTCCAACCCGCTACCTTTTTGCGTTTGCTCAGATTGCCATAGTCGCGATGGGCCCGGGCGCATTTCCAGTTGGTTTCGTAATCACCGGGATTTTTCGCTACGGCAGCCAAGTACAGGTCAATGGACTTTTTAATGTTATCCAGTCCACCCTGGTCATAAAGGGCATCGGCCTGTTCCAAGGCTGATTCCGCCCAGAGGGCCGGGGGCAAAGCAAACACCCAGCCTGCCAGTAAGCAAAACAGCAGCAGCTTCTTCATTGCGTACCTCCTATAAAATATAATAGGGTTCCAGGGTTCAAGTACTCGGATCGCATAAACAGGCACAAACATTAAACGCAGGAGCGGCCTTCAATGTAGTGTGTCCGGTTTTGATGTGCTTGGCTTCCCACTTGGCCCCCTAGCCCCTCGACCCCTTGAATCCCAATCACACTTGTACCGGTAGAAAATCAATCACCAGATTCAGATCTACTATATAGGGAACACCTTTCTTATCCTTTTAACCCGATAACTGCAAAGACCCTTGCAAAGATGCCAGATCAGCAATAGCGTGCTCCGCCAGGTAGGTTTGCATACCGTCGATAATCTCAATGGCGGCTGCCGGATTAACGAAATTGGCCGTGCCTACCTGGATGGCGGTCGCCCCGACCAGGATAAACTCCAGGGCGTCCTGGGCGGTCATGATACCCCCTATACCGATCACGGGAATATCGACCGCACCGGCAACCTGCCAGACCATACGCAGGGCAATCGGCTTTATGGCCGGCCCGGAGAGCCCGCCGGTAATATTGGCCAAAATGGGCTTGCGGGCCTCAAGATCAACGGCCATCCCGGTGATGGTGTTGATCAGTGAGATCGAATCGGCCCCACCGGCCTCAACCCGTTTAGCAATCTGCACCACGTCGGTCACATTGGGGGAAAGCTTGACCATCAGTGCTTTGGTCGTTTTTTCCCGAACCCGGGCCACCACCATTTCCGCTACCTCCGGATCAACACCGAAAGCGACCCCGCCCGACTTGACGTTGGGGCAGGAAATATTCAACTCGATACCGTCGATACCCGCAACTTGTTCGATCCGGTCGGCCAATTGCGCATAGTCATCCACCGACTGCCCGTAAATATTTGCAAGTACCGGTGCATCAATGGTGTTCAGGAAAGGGAGCTTGTCGGCAATAAACCCTTCAATCCCGACATTTTCCAGGCCGATGGCATTGAGCATGCCGCAGGCGGTTTCGACGATGCGCGGTGGCGGATTGCCTTTTTGCGGCTTCAGGGAAAGGCCTTTGACGATAATAGCACCCAGTCGGTTGAGGTCCATCAGGTCCTTGAATTCAGCACCGTAACTGAACGTTCCGGACGCAGTCATCACTGGATTTTTCAGTTTGAGTCCACCGATGTCAACACTGATATTGGGAGGAGATGTCATCTGTCCATCATTCTTAATTGGATCTCTGTTTTTTAACCCGGCACGATATCACCGATTGGCTATGCCGTCGACCCATTTTACAACCGGTGTTGGGCAGCGGTTCCCAAGCGCAAAAAATCGCCTTACCGCCAGGCGGGGATGGATATCATTGGGGTTGTTTTTTTTGGATAAGCCAGCTAAATCTTTCTTAAAAAACTGGACGATAGCATATTTTAAGTCCGAGGGAAACCATGCCGCGAATAAAACCTGACCGATCCGCAAAGGTGCACGCCCGCTCGCTGGACATCGCCATCTACCCATATAAAGAGGGTAAACTTATTGTCGAGGGGCGCTTAAAAGACGAAAGATGCTTCCGGTCGCACTTGATGAATGGTGATACCCGACCGCCCGGTGTGTTGCACCACATGATCATTCGCATCTTGGTTTCCGGACCGGATCTCATCATAGAGGATATCGAAGCCGAAATGCCGGAAACCCCCCGGGAAGAATGCCGGGAAACGCGGGATTCTTTGCGTCCGGTCATCGGCATGTCTATCAGTGCCGGTTTTACCAACCAGGTGAAAGCGGCCCTTGGGGGTCCCGCCAGCTGCTCCCATCTGGTCGCTCTGCTGCTGGCCATGGCGCCGGCCGCCGTTCAGGGATTCTGGTCGCATATCGTCCGCAAGCCCTATGACCCGGCCGACTATTCTGAAAAGGCCCTGGCGGTTGTCCTGGATACATGCCGTGTCTGGCGATCGGACGGGCCGACGGTCCGGGCGTATCGAGAAAAGTTTAGACCAAGTTCTGCTTAAAACGCTGCTATTTCAACTACGCAATTGAAACCGCGGGGACCGCTGATTGTTGGTCATATTCTTCAGGTCAGATACTCAGAATCTATCCCCAGCTTGGATGAACTGCGCTTTGGAAATGCTGCTACCGCTTGGTGAAACCCTGCCATATGTTGTAAAGACCAACGCTCTGTAAAACATGATGCCTTGGTCATTCGGTAAAATAATAGCCAAATAGGTCCAGCACCTGCATGCGTTAAATGGAAATGAGATCCACCTAAGGGCCAATCCCTATGGATACATTGACTGTATTTACTGATCGGATTTTTTGGGAGGGATTGGCTTGCCCATCGCCCGCAGCAGATCAGCGATGTGCCGTGCTGGATAAACCCGGGAAGGACAGACCTGGCTGCAGACCAAGTGGCGTTGACACTTGCTCGCTCCGGTGGGGTCTTGCGCCATGCGCAGTAGTGATTTTTTAGCGGCGGGCCGATTGCGGATTTCATTGTTCATGGCTGCCAGGATCGCCGGGCCCATGAATTCTTCCGCAGGCGATGTCACCGGGCAGGCGGCCACACAACAACCGCATTCAATGCAGTTTTCCAGGCGCAGGACTTGATGGCTGTTTTCAGGTATACGCTCGACAGTCACCCCTTCGCATATCCGGACATTGGCCCACTGCGGGTCCATCTCCAGAAAAAAGGAAGTCATATCCACGGCCAAATCACCCAAGCAGGGGTGATTGGCCAACGGGGCCAGGGTAATGATATCCGCTTGAAGATCGGCAATCCGATTGGCGCAGGCCAAAGCGGGTGTGCCATTTATGGTGCAGGCGCAGGTGCCGCAAGAGGCGTGGTGGCAACAGTGCCGGTACATAAGGGTAGCATCCTGGTTCAACCGAATCTGTTCCAGGCCGTCCAATACAGTCATCCATGGCTCACAGCGCACCTCGAAGTCCATGAAGCGGGGCGGTTCAATCCGGCCAGGTTTGAATCGCAGGATCCGGAAGGTGACGGTTTGGGTTCGCATGCTCTCAATTCCATTTCTCTGCGGTTTGCAGGATATTGCGATAGGGACGCAACGGCGTCACGGCCGTCGTGCCGGCAATTTTGCGGCCGGTTTTACGGCAGATTAAATCAGCCGCTTCTTCAGCCATGGCCCGCAAGGTGGTGGCCTTGCCGCCTATCATCGAAATAAATCCCTCTACACCGTCTTGCGTTTGATGATCGATACAGGTAAACCCCCGGCTGATCCGCATGGGATCGCCGGTATCATCACTGGGTAATAGCGGACGGCTTGCCTGCCATACCGCATGCACGGGGGCTTTGGCCAGGACCGGCATCAAGCGGGCGCCCAGGGTGACCAGCTTTTCTACCGCACCTTGCGGCAGTTCAACCGCATCAGGATCAGCCGCTATCCAGGCCGTGGTTCCGATAATGGTTTGCTGGCGCTGGGGCACCAGGATATCTCCTTCGCCCGCTGGCTGCAGCCGGTTGATCACCATGTTGCAAAACCGTTTTGCCAGGGAGACCATCACGCCGGGGCCGGGAAGGACCGGTACATCCAATCCGGCCAAAGCCGCCACCTTGCCGGCCCACGGGCCGGTAGCATTGACGATGATATCGGCGGACAGGGTCTGGCGTTTTCCACTGAGCAGGTTTCTAACCCGGGCCCCGGATATATGGCGGTTGTTCTGCAGGATCTTTTCTACCTTACTAAAAGGGAAGATCGCGGCCCCATTGGCCCGCGCGGTGGCGAAAAAGTGGAGGGGCAGGCGCCAGGCATCCATAGTGGCGTCCGGAACCTGGACAGCGCCCTTGATCCCTGGATGCAAGGCCGGTTCCAACTGCAATGTCCGGGCGGCATCCAGCACGCGGGTTGGAATACCGGCTGCTTTGCAGGCTCGCAAAAAGGGTCCCTGGAAGGCCATGTCCGCGTCGCTCAAGGCCACGAAAAGCCCGTCATTGGGTTCTATGGCCTGGGGTGCCAGTTTACGCAGGATTTGATTTTCTGCATAGCACTCGCGAGCGGTGTCCACATCGTGCAATACATATCGGGCGCCGCTATGCAGCAGCCCATGATGTCGTCCGCTGGTGCCGCTCAATAGGCTGCCCTGTTCTACCAGCGTGACGCTATAACCCCGCAAAGTCAGGTCATGCGCCAGGGCCCCGCCGGTGCCGCCGCCGCCGATGATGAGGATTCGCTCCATCTCAATCATTCTCCTGCATGGCTTGGCTGATAATGACTTCTATGGTTTGGCGGTCCAAGCGCACGGGATTGCCGCGCATGCTGCTGGCCCGCAGAGCGGATTCGGCCACGCCGGTTTTCGCTTTGGCTCTCAGACCCCAGTGGGTCAAAAGCGGGATCTGCATTTCCCGCACGGTTGTCTGCAACCAGGCAATCCCATCCCGGGGGCCGGCGGCTGGGCTTCCGGTGAGCAGCCTGGCTGTTTCCCGATAGCGCGCCAGTGCAGAGCTTTCGGGGGCCGTCTTTTCAAGTTCAGCGACGTTGGCCGCGACCACGGCCGGCAGCAGGCGGGCGCAGACCGCACCGTGTGGTGCCGTTCCCAGGCCACCCAGCGGACCGGCAATGCCGTGGACGGCCCCCAGGCCGGCATTGGCCAGTGCCAGACCGGAGAAAAGGCTGGCGATCGCCATATCCGTGCGCGCGGTCAGATTGTCTCCCTGATGAAAAGCGGTTTTCAACGAACGGGCACACCGGGCCAGGCCCTCGCGGCATAATCCGTCCGTAAGGGGGTTGGCCCGATTCGACACAAACGCTTCGATCAGTTGCGTCAGGGCATCAAATCCGGTCGCTGCGGTCAATTCGGGAGGCAGGGACAGGGTCAGTTCGGGATCAACCAGCGCCAGGTCGGGCAGGGTATCCGGACTGCGCAGGCTCACCTTGACCCGGTGTTCCGGGCTGCGGATCACAGCATTGCGGGTTACTTCACTACCGGTACCGGCGGTTGTGGGTACTGCGATACAGGGTAACGGCTTTCGTTCGAGCGGTCGCGCTTTACCAATAACCTCCAAATAATCGAGAAGCGGCCGCTGGTTGGTAACCAGGGCGGCGATGGCTTTGGCCGCATCCATAACGCTGCCCCCTCCTATGCCGATAACAACATCGCAGGCTGCCTTGCGGGCCGCCCGGGCTCCGGCGGACACCATCTCCACATCCGGCTCCCGGGTTACTTGATAGAGCGTACAAGCCATATCTGCGGCGACAAGATCCCGGCACAGGCTCTCCGCCCGGCTGGTGGCGCGGCCGGTCACCAAGAAGGCCTGCCGTCCCAAGCGGGCAGCTTCCGCGGCTATCCGTTTTACCGTACCGGCCCCGAAAATGAGCGCAGCCACCGTACTGAAGGTAAACGCCGGCATTACCCTACCCAGTCGAACGTACGCTGGACCGCCTTGTGCCACCCATTGACGCCTGTGCTCCGCGCACCGGCGTCCATATCGGCGTGCCAGGTTTTGTCTTCCGCCCAGTTACGACGCAGTTCTTCCAGATCGGACCAGAAACCGGTGGCCAGGCCTGCGGCATAGGCCGCCCCCAGGGCCGTGGTCTTGGTCACCTTAGGCCGGATCACAGGCACGTTCAGGACATCGGCCTGGAACTGCATCAACAATTCATTGGCGACCATGCCGCCGTCTACTTTCAAACGTTTGAGGGCCACGCCGGAATCCTTGTTCATGGCTTCCACGATATCCAGGGTTTGATAGGCGTTGGCCTCCAGTACGGCTCGCGCCAGGTGACCTTTGTCCACAAAGCGGGTCAGGCCCACAATGGCGCCCCGGGCGTCGGAGCGCCAGTAAGGCGCATACAGCCCGGAGAAAGCCGGCACGATATAGGCACCGCCATTGTCATCCACGCTACGGGCCAGGTCTTCTATCTCCGGGGCGCTGTTGATGATGCCCAGGTTGTCCCGGAACCACTGTACCAGGGCACCGGCAATCGCAATGGAGCCTTCCAGGCAATAGACCGGCTTCTCGTTGCCTATCTGGTAGGCCACGGTGGTTATCAGTCCATGTTCGGAAGGCACGGCCTGCGGGCCGGTGTTCAGCAGTAGAAAGCATCCCGTTCCATAGGTGTTCTTCGCCTCGCCCACGTTGAAGCAGGCCTGACCCACCAGGGCAGCTTGCTGATCGCCCAGGGCGCCGCAGACCGACACGCGGGCTCCCAAGGGACCCGAGGGCGACGTGTGCCCCCATATCTCGGGATCGACCGACGGCACGATGCGCGGCAGCATCCGACGCGGTACGCCCAATACCTGCAGTATTTCCGCATCCCAGTCCAGCGTGGCCAGGTTCATCATAAGGGTCCGGCTGGCGTTGGTGACATCGGTGATATGGGCACCACTGTCCGGCCCCCCGGTCAGCCACCACACCAGCCAGCTCTCCACGGTGCCGAAGTAGGCATTGCCGTCATCGGCGGCTTGCCTGGCGGCCGGCACGTTATCCAGAATCCATTTGATTTTGGGACCTGAAAAATAGGTCGCCACGGGCAGTCCGGTTTTTGCGCGAAAGCGGTCCTGGCCGCCCGCTTTCATCAGTTGATTACAGATTTCGTCCGTGCGGGTGCACTGCCATACGATGGCATTATAGAGCGGTTCACCTGTCTTGCGATCCCAAACGATCGTGGTTTCACGCTGGTTGGTAATGCCGATCGCGTGGATGTCACTTCCCGCCCCGCTTTTTTGCAATGCATTGCGCATCACACTGATCGAATTCTTCCAAATCTCCATGGGATCGTGCTCGACCCAGCCGGGTTTGGGAAAGATCTGGGCGTGCTCCTTCTGATCCAACCCCACGATCTGCCCCTGGTGGTCAAAAATGATAAAGCGATTGCTGGTGGTTCCCAAGTCTAAAGCACCGATGTATTGCGCCATTGATCTCTCCTTCCTGATCAGGTTGACCAGTTATAGTGGTCCTGAATCAATACCTGCGGGAATCGTACCCCGCGCGGGGGATAACAAATGTCGTGCGCCGGATAGAAGGCATCTCAAAACACGGGTGCGGCTCAAGATGCGCACGCCGTTATGCTTGGTATAATCTTTCATAGCATACCTCACCCTGAATAGAAATCAGACGTCGGCCCCGTATACAAGGGGAATACCGCCGCCTTAAGGCGCAACCCATTCCCAGGGAACCCGGTTGGCGGAGATCCCCAAAGCATCCGCCGACAGTCCCATGGCGTGCCCCAGCAGTTGGGTGAAAAGCAGGGCCGGCAGGACTTGGCCCTCCGGACTGGCGTGGTCGGCCTGGACCGTATCAAATTGCAACTGGCAATAGGTGCAGGCCGTGGCCAGGACCTGGGCTCCGGATTGATGGGCATCGCCTATTTTAGCGGCCATCAGGCTCAGGGCGAAACGGTTGTTTTTTTGCGACAAGGGGTGGCCGCAGCACTCGAGGCTCAGGGGCCACTCTACAGGTGCGGCACCCGTGGTTGCAATAAGACGTTCGAAGATGTTCGGCGTCAGGGGGTTGTCAAATTGCGTGATATTCCCGGGTCGCAGCGCGTGGCAGCCATAGCTGGCGGCCACTTTGAGTCCGGTAAGCGGGCGGACAATCCGCTCTTGCAGGCGTTTGGCGCCGATGTCCTCATCAAGAACGGTCAAAAGGTGGCGGATGGAGACCCCGGCCCGCCAGGACAATCCTTCCCGTGACAATATCGCGTTGACCTGCCGCCGCAGGTTGGATTCTGTCTGCAACCAATGGTCGGCGTGCTTCAGGTGGCCGTAGCAGCATTTGCAGGGTGTCATCAACGGCAGTCCCCTGTCACTCGCCACGGCCAGATTGCGAGCCGCCGCAAGCATGGCGGCCGCGAAGTTTTCGTGGCGCATCGGATAACCGCAGCAGTTGAACTCAACTTCCTCCAGGATGATATTCAACGCGGCAAACACCGCCTGGGTAGACTGGCCGTATTGCGGCAGAAAAGGGTTGAGCTTGCATCCGGGAAAGTAAAGGTAGCGCTGGTTACCCATGGATCACTCCTCGTGGGACCTTTTACCGGCGCCCGACAATTGTCCGGCGCCGGGCTTCAAGCGGCGGCAAGCCTCGTTGCGCAATTCATACAGCACATCCGCCACCGGCACGCCCTGGGGGCAATGTTCCTGGCATTTATAGCAGGTGACACAATCCCACACCATGCGGCACCCCAGGGCCATCTCCTTGAGTTCCAGCCGCATCAAATTCATCACCTGCTGGGGGGTCATATCCAAGTCTTGGCCCGGGTTTTCACTGGCTGCCACGACCGGGCAGACATTGGTACAGGTGGTGCATTGCACACACGCCCAGAACGTACCGGGGTTTGCCGTGAGGCGCAGGCCGGCATCAGCGAATTCGTCTGAGCCTGCCGGTAACTTGGCCGCAGTGGCCTGATCGGCCCACTGATCCACGCTCTTTTCCTTTATCCAGCCATGCGGGGGCGGATATCCTTGGCGTACCAGATCGGCCTGCGATGCCTGCCACAGGTCTTGCAGGTCGATACCCGACGGGCACAATTCTGTGCATCGTCCACAGGCGGTGCAGATATCGCTGCCCTGGGCCAGCCGCCAATTTCGGGCCGGGGAGAGACGCGCCCTGCCAATGTCGGCCACCGCGCCGATCTTTTCGGAAGGCAGGATGGTGGCATTCTCAATAACCGCCATGATTGGGGCCACACTGCAGTGGCGACTGCATACGCCGCAATGGGTGCAGGCGTCCAGACCCACGGCACGGCGGACGGGCCGATTTGCAGGTGCCTGGCTCTGCGCCGGGCCCGTCGAGCGCAGGGCCAGGCTCAGCGGCACGCTGATCAGGTGAAAGAGTTTACTGAAAGGCAGGTAGGCCAGGGCAATACAACTGATAAGGTAGTGAAAATACCATAGACTGATATCGACCCGCAGGCCGTCCAGCCAGACGGCTACGGGTCTGATGGCCTTGGCCAGGGGGAAGGCCAGGAAGGCGGCATGCGGCCTTGAATGGCACTCCGCGCAATACGTTGCATGTAATTCTGCGCCGGCCTCTAATGTGTTCGCGTTAATGGCCGGCGGCTTCGCGAAGACCACCGCGAACCGTTCAGCCCAATAGGCTTCCAACGGGGCGATTTCGGCGCTATCCTCGCTGCCCCAATAGTCCACCACCATTTCATCGAAGATGGAGGCGGACACGATCTGGCTGGCCTCCAGGGCAATGCCGGAGAAAAGAATGGCCGCCAGCAAATAGAGTGTCAGGCGATCAGGCCGGGCATTGAAGCGTTTTAGCAGCTCTATCTTATGGCGACGAACAACGGCGATGCCCAGACCGGTGAGCATCGCCAGGCCAAGCAGGTTGCGCAGCAGCATGAAAGGATTGCGGGTCGCAGCGTAGTCGGACACAAAGCGTTCCAGGATCAAATCATCGAGTGCATGGGTGAAAATCAGCAGAACCACGCCATAAAATAGACCCAGGTGCATGATCCAGCGCGCGATATTCTGCCGGGCAATTTGGCGCTGCAGCAGCACATCCAGGAGCATCGCTTTTGCAGCGTCCCACAGCCTGCGGCTGAAAACAAAGCCGGGCACTGCCTTGAGCATGGCCGTCAGGCGCTCTTTGGGAGCAAACGTGACGGCTTCGGGGCCTATGTCAACATAGAACCAGCGGCCCATCCGCCAGAGGCAGCCGGCAATGCAAACGGCGAGGGCCAGATATGCGCAATAGGACAGAAACATGGCGTATGCAAACCACTGTGGCCGATATCCGCGACAAATGAAAGGTCTGTCCGGACGTCAACCGATTTGAGATGCGGCCGCACGGACCGCGCCAAAGGCGGTGGCGATTGCAAGACCGCTGCCGCACTTTTGCCGGATCCAGTCCTGGTGGGCCAGGATCGACCCGGCGGCATATAGATTGCGGTAGAGGACCTGTTGACGCTCATCCACCGGTCGAAAGTGTTGGTCGATGGCCAATCCGGCCCGATTGACCGGATGGCCCGCACTGTGCAAAAAGTCGCGACGGTGCCATTGGCGGCGTTCAGCAGGTTGGACCACCGGCAGATCGAAGATGGTTTCGCGGATCCCGTGTCGCTCGGCCTGTAACCCTTTGCCAAAAAAACGCCCGCTGGCCAAAATCGCCTTGGGGGCCGTGACCGCCACGACCCCGAATGGGTGGCCGACCATAAACCGAAAGCCGCCATCGGAACGGATGGTCACCTCCAGCACCCTTTGCTGGTAAAAGGCCTGGACCCCCATCTTGGGCAACTGCCGTTCAAATGCTTCCCGCAGTCGCAGTCCGGTCACGGTCGGCACCATGGTCGGGATTTCAAATACCGGCAGGCCCAGGGCTTCTTCCAGGTCGGCCAGCACCTCCCCGGTTCGGTAAAGACCCAGGATAGCCGGGAACCCGACTGCCTTGACCGACCCCAAATGAGGACGGATGGCCGCGACCAGTTTACGGCGGATGGGTTCCGTGTCCAGCTTGCGGGCGGCCTGTTCGGTGTACAGCTCACCGCGCATCTCGGGAAAATCAAGGCGCACGCGCCGCAAACCCGGCCAGCGGGTTCCCAGGGTCTCAATTATCTGGCGGGCGCTGAATCCCTTAAGCCCGTGGAAGTCCACCAACAGGGTCGCTTGGCGCGCGGCCAGTGCCTCTACGCCAGCGTACATGCTCTGGGGAACGGCATAGGTTGTTTTTAAGGTGCCGGTGGGCGTGATGACACGCGAGTTTTGGCGGGCGCCTATCCGATAGGAGAGACCGGCAGCATCCAAAAAATCAATGCAGGCCTGGAGGGCCTGCTCGATTTGTGCGCTGCTTAGCCGGGCATACGGATGGTCGGGTTCATCGGTTACCAATTGCCGAATGGCCTTCCAGGGGTCAGCCCGGCAAACGCCCTCATCGACCGGGTGAACCCCCAACAGGTCCAGCAAGCCGCTGGCGAAGTTTATTTCTCCGGTGACACCCACCTGCACCGTCTTGATGCCGCGCCGCGCGGCAAATAACGCAGCGGCCATGCCGGCCATGCCGGAGCCGATCACCATGAGATCACAGTGGCGTGATTTTATTGCGGGCATTTTTTCCTTCCGGCTTCCAATTCCAGGCCGAAAACGCCACAATGCATGGCTTCCATCAGTTCGGCCTGGGCCAGGGGTGTATCCCAGAGCAGGGGCTGCTGGCCCCGCCAGCGTTCACGCAGGAAAGTGCGCAATTCGGCCACGCCCATATCAGCCATGAATTCTTCCCGGTCATACAAATAGCCGACCACCCGTTGACTGCAGAAGGTTCCCTGGCACGGACCTTTGCCGATCCGACTGCGCAGCCCGATGGCTTTCATGCTCGGTTGCACCTGGCGGCGGCGCAGTGAGGCGACAATGGTATCAACCACGCTCTGGGGCACCATCTCACATTCACACAGGAGCAGGTCATCCGGATCCTTTTTGCGGACCCAGGTATTGGGCGCCAGGCCCGGTTCGGTCCAGCGCGCATCCACTGTATTGGGCAGTGGTTCGCTGCGGGTGCGGCAGACGGCTGAAATGCCCAGATGGCGACAGACGCGATCCGCGGTTTTTTCAGCCATCAGGCGATACGTGGTGAGCTTGCCGCCGCTGATGGTGATAAAATTATTGATTGACGGCGATTCCTCACTATGGTCAATGAGGGCATAGCCGCGGCTGAGACTGCGGTCGTCGCCGGCGTCTGGGCTGCTGATCAGGGGACGTACGCCGCAATAGGCCCGAATGTAGCGGGTGGCCCCCAGAATGGGCAGCATGGTCGCCCCCTCGTCTATGATGTGGTCCACTTCATCTGTTTTGGGGTAGATGTCATCGGGCGAAGCCGTGCGCTCCGAGGTGGTGCCCAAGATGGAAACGGTGCCGCCGGGGACCAAAATGTCACCATCCGTGGCCAGGCGCAAGCGGTTGATCACCTGTCTTGAAATCCGTTCCTGGGTGACCAGCAGGCTGCCCTTGGAATAGACCACCTGGATCTGTGCGCCGGCCAGGGCTGCTACCTCGCCGGCCCAGGCACCGGAAGCATTGACCACGACTTGTACTTCTATCTCGGATGCCACCCCCGTCACCTGGTTTCGAATCCGGACTTTTTCGATCGTACGGCCTGACATCTCAAATCCGGTCACCTGGCTGTGGCGCAGCAGTTTTGAACCCAGCAGCTGCGCATGGGCAATATTGTCCAGTGAAAGCTTGAAAGGATCGATGGTGGCATCATCAACCGCAAAAGCGGCGATGACCTTTGCAGAAAGGGCCGGTTCCATCTCCAGGGCCGCCTTTAAATCCACCGGGTGGGTTTCTATATCGGCCTGGGCGCACATACCGGGAAAATCGGCAATATAGTTTTCATCATCACCGGCCACTGCTACAAAGAGCCCACCGGTGGGTTCGATGCAATGGGGGGCCAGCTGTTTGAGCAGGCGCCCCTCCTGTTTGCATTCACAGGCCGATGCCGGATCCGAGGCCACGTAGCGGGCACCGCTGTGCAACAGCCCGTGGTTTCCACCGGATGCACCGGCATTGATGTCCTTTTTTTCAACCAGGACGCAATCGACACCCCGCATGGCCAGATCTCTGGCCAACCCGGTGCCCGTAGCACCGCCACCGATTATCAAGACCTGCGTTTGCACGGCCCCTCCAGGTTCGTTGCGGAATGTACCCGGGATGTACCCTGGGAAGTTGAATGCCGGTTTAGATTTTCACTTGAGAAAATAGCGGCCCGGTGTTATGGTTCACAACGTACAATTTACACCCAGAATCAACACCCTTTTTCGAGAATTACCACACAATACCCAACCTGTCACGGCATAATGTTCGTTTTGGAACATTTTAAACGTCCAATGTTCCATATTGAACATTCTATTTGGGGATCAGGAGTTGCTGCATGGAGCGCCGCTTGAGATCAACGCCGTCACGCGCCGACACCCCGGGTACCGATAGTGCCCCGGACGCCAATAGCGGCAACGGCAAGGTCGGTCCCCTGAAAGCGCGCCAGAACGAGATTCAACGCCTGGTCCGTGCCAGGGGTTTTGTCACCATAGACTATCTGGCCCGTGAATTCGGCGTCACCCCGCAAACCATCAGAAGAGACATCAACACCCTGAGCGAAAGCGGATTGATCCATCGCTATCATGGGGGTGCCGGCGCGGATTCGAGCACAGAAAATGTGGCCTACTATGAACGTAAAGTATTATGTTATAAAGAAAAAAAGATAATTGCCCAAATGGTGGCCGACAAGATCCCGGACCATGCATCTCTCTTTATCAACATCGGAACCACCACCGAAGCCATTGCCCAGGCACTCTGTGATCACAAACGCCTGCGGATTATCACCAATAACCTGAACGTCGCCTCTATCCTGGCAGCCAACTCCAATTTCGAGGTCATTGTGGCGGGCGGCCTGGTGCGGCAGCGGGATGGGGGCATTATCGGTCCCATGACCATCGAATTCATTCAACAATTCCGGGTTGATTACGGCATCATCGGTATCAGCGGCATCGATGCGGATGGTACGCTGCTCGATTTCGATTATCGCGAGGTACACGCTGCCCGGGCTATTATTGACAACTCACGGAACGTCTTCCTGGCCACCGATCACACCAAATTTGGTCGCAATGCCATGGTACGCTTGGGTAACATCTCCGAAATCACTGCCGTCTTCACGGATAAGGCGCTCCCGACGCCGCTGGCCGATGTGGTTGGCGCTACGGATGTCAAAGTATTTGTGGCCGACCCGGGGCTCTCCCCGGCCTCCGCCCCCCGCCCGCGGCCCGATGGCTAAAAACCGGTCCTGGTGCCCTGGTACGAAAGGATGCTGCCCGGCGGGGATGACAGAATTTCGCCGCAAGGTTCAAAAAAGAACATTTAGCATAGCTATTTTCACTTGCGAAACCGATGTGGGGATGCTATGGCGACATAACACCCGGGAAGTTCTCTAACGGGGCCTTAGCAAAGTCACCTTTTTACCGCATACAATTTGATCTCAGCAGGGAGACTGTAAATGAGCATGTCCCTTCAGAACATCGGGAAAACAGTTGGCCGGGAAATGCACCTGCAGGACATCAATCTCGAATTCGAGGCCGGGTCCCGCAATGTCATTCTGGGACGAACCCTGGCCGGTAAAACCTCGCTGCTGAGAATCATGGCCGGGCTTGACAAGCCATCCAAAGGGCGCATCCTGGTAAATGGACAGGATGTCACCGGGGTTTCGGTAAGAAAGCGCAATGTGGCCATGGTGTATCAGCTCTTTATCAATTACCCTTCCTTGACGGTTTACCAGAACATTGCCTCGCCTTTGAAAACCAGTGGTCTGAAAAAATCTGAAATAGACCGCCAGGTTCGCGAAATTGCAGAGATGCTAAGAATCGATGACCTGCTTGACCGTTTGCCGGCGGAGCTTTCCGGCGGTCAGCAGCAGCGCACCGCCATTGCCCGGGCCATGGTGAAGAAGGCCGATCTCCTGCTGATGGATGAACCGCTGGTAAATCTGGACTACAAACTCCGGGAAGAACTGCGGGTCGAGCTTCAGGATATATTCAGCCAGCGCAAGGCGATTGTCGTCTATACGACCACGGAACCGACCGAGGCCTTGATGCTGGGCGGCAACATCGTGGTGCTGGACGAAGGTCGCGTCCTGCAGACCGGCACTACCCAAGCGGCCTATCGACAGCCGGCCAGCGTAAAAGTGGCCGAAGTGTTCAGTGACCCGCCCATCAATTTCATTGAAGGGCATATCCAGGGGGGTACCGCATTCATGGGACCGGATATTGGTGTGCCGCTGGAAGGGGACATGCGGACGATAGCGGAAGGGAAGTATACGTTCGGCGTCCGCTCCAATCATTTGTTTCTGTCAAGAAGCGAAGAGAAAGACGCTCAAGTTCAAACCCAGGTAGAACTGGCCGAGATAAATGGATCGGAAACATTCATCCACTTCAACTACGCCGGCATTCGGCTGGTAGCCCAGGAAGACGGCATTCATCCGTACCGAATAGGATCGACGGTCACCCTGTACATCAATCCGGGCTGTCTATTTGTATTTGACTTACAGGGGAATCTGGTCGCAGCCCCTTCACAGGCCAGTTCACCAAAACGGCATCATTAGGAAACTGTCATGGCGCGTATTGAGCTCAATGAAATAGCCCACAGCTATCTTCAGAATCCCCGGGGTGAGTCGGATTTCGCCCTCAAGCAAATTCAGCATACCTGGGAAGACGGCGGCGCCTATGCCCTCCTGGGTCCGTCCGGCTGCGGCAAAACCACTTTGCTGAACATTATTTCGGGCCTGCTGACGCCTACCCGGGGAAAAGTGATTTATAACGGGCAGGACGTCACCAGCCTACCGCCGGAAATGCGCAATATCGCCCAGGTCTTTCAATTTCCGGTGCTCTACGACACGATGACTGTTTTCGACAATCTGGCCTTCCCCCTGCGAAATCGGGGACATGCGGAAAGCGACGTGCGCAGCCGGGTCCAGGAAGTGGCCGACATCCTGGAACTGACCCCCTATCTCAAAAAAAGGGCCGCTGGCCTGGCCGCCGATGCCAAGCAGAAGATCTCGCTAGGCCGGGGACTTGTCCGGCGTGACGTAGCCGCCATTTTATTCGATGAGCCGTTGACCGTGATCGATCCGCATCTAAAATGGGACCTGCGGCGTAAACTCAAGGATATTCACGAACAACTAAGACTGACCTTTATTTATGTCACCCACGACCAGGTCGAAGCGCTTACCTTCGCCGACAAGGTGGTGGTCATGTACGAGGGTGAGATCGTACAAATCGGCTCTCCGCAGGATCTCTTTGAAAACCCGGAACACACGTTTGTCGGCTACTTTATCGGCAGCCCGGGTATGAATTTTTTGGATTGTACCCTCGACGGAAATGTTGCCCGTTGCAATGGTGCCCGTATTGCTCTGGATGAGGGCGTGGCCGCCAAAGGGCGCAATACCAGCGGCAAACTGGAAATCGGCATCCGGCCGATGCATCTCAAGGTCCATACCCAAGCCGTGGATAGTGGGGTGCCGGCCAAGGTGAAAAGCGTCGAGGACCAGGGCAGCTACCGGATTGTGAATCTTGCTTTGGACGGCAAGACACTGCGGGCCAGGCTACCGGAAGGCGGGCCAATTCCCGAAGATAAGGCGTGGCTCGTGTTTCCCATGAATTGGACCAGATTGTTTGCCGATGGTCGGCTGGTGAAATAGAAGGAGCGACACTATGGAGAAATGGCAAAACAATAAAGCCTGGTTTCTGGTGCTACCGGCCTTTATCATTGTTGCCTTCAGCGGTATCATCCCCTTGATGACCGTGGTGAACTACTCAATCCAGGACATCTTCGGACCAGGGAATGCCGTCTTCGTCGGTACCGAGTGGTTCCAAGAAATGCTCAGCAACCACCGACTGCACGATGCCCTGTGGCGGCAATTTCTTTTCTCAGGGCTCGTCCTGCTGATCGAAATTCCACTGGGTATCCTGATCGCGCTGGCCATGCCCAAGCGCGGTTGGGGTGTCTCCGCTTCTCTGGTGACCCTGGCCCTGCCGTTGGTCATTCCCTGGAATGTAATCGGAACCATCTGGATCATCTTTACCCGGCCGGATATCGGCTTGTTCGGTGTGGGCATCAACAGCCTGGATCTATTGGAAGTGCCGTTTGACCATACGGCCAAGCCCCTGTATGCCTGGATAACGCTGCTCGCCATGGAAGTCTGGCACTGGACGCCCTTGGTGGCGCTGCTGGCCTATGCCGGGCTGCGGGCCATTCCGGAAGCCTATTACCAGGCCGCCAAGATTGATGGGGCCTCCCCCCTGGCTACCTTTCTGTATATTCAGCTACCGAAGATGCGGGGTGTTCTCACCATTGCGGTTTTACTGCGCTGGATGGACAGTTTTCTCATATACGCAGAGCCTTTCGCTCTTACCGGAGGCGGGCCCGGCAACACCACGACGTTTCTCTCCATTTATCTGGTAAAGCTGGCGACCATGCAATTTGACCTGGGACCGGCCGCAGCCTTTTCGCTCATCTACTTTCTGATTGTCCTGCTCTTCAGTTTCGCTTTCTATCAGGCCCTGTTGAACGTGGGGAGAGGAGACAAAGGATGAAAATCCAGAAACGAACCATCGCCCTGTGCATCTATTTTGGCCTGTTGATCCTGCCGATCTACTGGATGCTCAACATGTCCCTGCGAACCAACGCCGACATTCTCGGAAGTTTTGCCTTGTACCCAGCCGATTTAACGTTCAGAAACTATATCAAAATCTTCACCGATCCCACGTGGTACACGGCCTATATCAATGCCATGATCTACGTCGGTATGAATACCGTCATGTCGCTCGCTTTTGCGCTACCCGCCGCCTATGCCTTTTCGCGCTACAAATTCATTGGCGACGGGCAGATGTTCTTCTGGCTGCTGACGAATCGCATGGCGCCTCCAGCGGTTTTTCTGCTGCCCTATCTGCAGCTCTATTCGACCATGCAATTGATGGATACCCATATCGCGGTGGCCCTGGCCCATTGCCTGTTCAACGTACCATTGGCGATCTGGATTCTGGAAGGGTTCATGTCCGGCATTCCCCGGGAGATAGATGAAACGGCTTTCATCGATGGGTACAGTTTCCCGCGCTTTTTTATTACGATTTTTATTCCGTTGATTCGTGCCGGGGTCGGCGTAACCGCTTTTTTCTGCTTTATGTTCAGCTGGGTCGAACTGCTCTTTGCCCGGACATTAACGATCACCGAGGCCAAGCCGATCGTGGCCACCATGACCCGGACGATCAGTGCCACGGGTTTAGACTGGGGCTTGCTGGCCGCGGCGGGTGTCCTGACCATCGTGCCGGGCGCGCTGGTAATCTGGTTTGTGCGCAACCACCTGGCCAAGGGATTCGCACTGGGGCGTGTGTAAGGGAGAATGACAATGGGCTTAGAATGGATGTATTGGACCAAACCGACGGCAATATTCTTTATCAGCATCTTCATGATGCTGGTCGGTATGCTCATATGGGAACTCGCATCGCCAACTATTGAGCGGAGGGGATTTTTCCTCGTACCCACCACCCGGGGTACCCGCTTTTTTTTGGGGCTATTGGGCAGTGCTTACATCCACCTGGCCTGGCTGGGGCTTACCGATCTATCGCTTTGGTACGGAACGTGTTTGTCAGTGGTCTGGGTCTTCATCGCCATGCGCTGGGGATAGACCGGCGTCAACATATCAGCATGTTTTTCGGCTTGGGGTGGAACCAGTCGCCTGGTTGTCTGCCCGGCACGCTAACGAACAAGCTTAACCCACATAGCTACTGGCAGTATTACCCGAATGCTGCCCAAAAAATTAACACCGGCAAATCGCCCTCGCAAGACGTCAAGCGCTTGCGGTATGGCTTTTAGTGATACTCACCACCAAAAGAGAGGAGGAGATTATGCACAAAACGGTCAATAATAGGTTGTGGTGGCGATCCATTCCCATATGGATTGTGACCCTGGCGTTTATCTTGATGGGAAGCAGTGCCTGGGCTATGAGCCATGGTATGGCCAAGAAGGCGGCCCAGAAGTGGATAAACGAAGAGTTTCAACCCTCCACCTTGTCGAAAGCCGAGCAAATGAAGGAGATGGAATGGTTCATCAAAGCTTCGAAGCCTTTCAAGGGCATGAATATCAAGGTGGTGTCCGAAACCATCCCGACCCATGAATATGAGGCCAAAGTGTTGGCCAAGGCATTCGAGGAAATCACCGGCATCAAGGTTTCCTTCGACCTGATCCAAGAAGGTGACGTCATTGAAAAGCTCCAATCGCAATGGGCATCCGGAAAGAACCTCTACGATGCCTATATCAATGACTCCGATCTTATTGGTACCCACTTTCGCTATGGCCACGTGGTGCCCTTGTCCGATTTCATGAAGGGCGAAGGCAAAGACGTCACGCTGCCCACGCTGGATGTGGACGATTTCATGGGCAAATCTTTTACAACCGGTCCGGACGGCAAACTTTATCAGCTTCCGGATCAACAGTTCGCCAATCTTTACTGGTTCCGCTACGACTGGTTCAACCGAGCGGATTTCAAGAAAAAGTTCAAGCAGATCTATGGGTATGAACTGGGGGTGCCGGTCAATTGGTCGGCCTACGAAGATATCGCGGAATTCTTCAGTGAGCATATCCAGGAAATAGACGGCAAAGCCATCTATGGGCACAACGACTATGGTAAAAAGGCCCCGGATCTGGGTTGGCGTTTTACGGATGCCTGGCTCTCCATGGCGGGTGCCGGGGACAAAGGAATTCCCAATGGTGTTCCCGTGGACGAGTGGGGTATCCGGGTAGACGGCTGTCGTCCCGTAGGTGCCAGCGTTGAACGCGGCGGCGCCGCCAATGGCCCGGCCGCCAAGTACTCACTGCGAAAATATATGGAATGGCTCCGCAAATATGCACCTCCGGGAGCCCTGGGCATGGACTTTTATACCTATCTGCCGGTCCTGGCCAAAGGCCATGTGGCCCAGCAGATCTTCTGGTATACGGCTTTTACATCCGATATGGTCAAACCGGGTCCGACGGTGAACGCGGACGGTACGCCCAAGTGGCGCATGGCGCCTTCCCCCCATGGACCTTATTGGGAAGAGGGCATGAAGCTGGGGTATCAGGACTGCGGTTCCTGGACGCTCATGAAAAGCACACCGCTCGAACGTCGCAAAGCCGCCTGGCTCTTTGCCCAGTTCTGTGTGGCCAAGACAACCTCCCTCAAAAAAACCCACGTGGGTTTAACACCCATCCGGGACAGCGATATTCGCCATGAGTCCTTTACCAAAAGGGCGCCCAAACTCGGCGGTCTGGTTGAATTTTACCGCAGCCCGGCGCGCGTCGCCTGGACGCCCACTGGTACCAACGTACCGGACTATCCCAAACTGGCCCAGTTGTGGTGGCAAAATGTGGGCGAGGCGGTTTCCGGTGAGGTTACCGTTAGTACGGCGATGGACAACCTGGCCCGCGAACAGGATCGTGTGCTGCAGCGCATCCAGCGCGCCGGCGTGCAGGGCGAGTGTGGTCCGAAGCTGAATCCCAAGAAAAAAGCCTCCTTCTGGTTAAACAAGCCGGGCTCTCCAAAGGCAAAGGTCAACGAGAAGCCCAAAGGTGAGACAGTCAACTATGATGAGTTGATCCAGGCCTGGAGAGAGGGGCGTGTCAAATAGGGGAATCGACTAGATAGCCTCCCTGTTCTAGATGCCTTTGAGGGCGGAAATGCTTTTCCGCTCTCAAAGGTTTTTTTTGAACTGAAATGAGAACAATTGCAACAAGGCCATTGAATCGCCCGCATATGCAGATGTTTGCATAGGAGGTCCGGCCAATATTGTCAGCCACGCGCTGGATGAGACCGTCAAGGCCACAGTAAGAACCCCTGCCAGGCGCCCTCGCCTATCAGGAGACTGATAAACCGCCGATGGCTCTGGCAAAAACACTAACGCAGCCAACGAAGCTGACGCCTACGGCCATTGGTCCTCAGCTGCCCCGCAAAGAAAAGGCGCGAACGGCCTGATATTGTCCGCGCCTGTCGGCACCTGGTTTCTGCAATGAATCTGTCCCGCCCTATAGCGTCCGCATAACCTCCGCCGCCGCATTTACAGTTGCCTCTATGTCCACGGTACTATGAGCGGCCGAGACGAAGGCTGCTTCGAACTGGGAAGGCGCCAGATATATCCCCCGCTGCAGCATCCCCTGGTAATAAGCGGTGAACCGTTCCAGATCACTGGTCTTGGCATCCTCAAAATCATGCACCGGCTGATCCGTAAAGTACATGCCCAGCATGGAGCCCACCCGATCCACCTGTACCGGTATCCCGGCATCGGCGGCCGCCTGCGCCAATCCTTCCGCCAATTGGGCACTGGTCTCGTCCAGGGCTTCATATAAGCCAGGCTTTTGAAGTTCTTGCAGAGTGGCGATCCCGGCCGCCATGGCCAGCGGATTTCCGGAAAGGGTCCCCGCCTGGTAGACCGGGCCCTGGGGGGCGATCTGCTCCATAAGCGCCTGTTTACCCCCGTAAGCACCCACCGGCAAGCCTCCGCCGATAACCTTGGCCAGGCAGGTAAGATCGGGAGTGATGCCATACAGGGATTGAGCTCCGCCGAGGGCCACCCGGAAGCCGGTCATAACCTCATCAAAAATAAGCAGGCTGCCCGCGGCGAGCGTCAGCTCGCGCAGGCTTTCTAAAAATCCGACGGCTGGACGCACCAGTCCCATGTTGCCGGCAACGGGCTCCACGATGATACAGGCGATCTGGTCGCCTTTTTCCTTAAAAACGGCCTGAACGGCTTCGATGTCGTTAAACGGCAGGGAAAGCGTTCCGGCAGCCACAGCCTCCGGTACACCGGGACTGCCCGGGATCCCCAGGGTCGCCACACCTGAACCGGCCGCTACCAGCAGGGTGTCGGCATGACCATGGTAACATCCGTCGAATTTGACGACGAGATCCCGACCGGTAACCCCCCGTGCCAACCGGATGGCGCTCATGGTGGCTTCGGTTCCGGAGTTCACCATACGGACGACTTCGATGGACGGCACTGCCGCGCAGACCAAGCGCGCCAATTCAATTTCCAGGTCGGTGGGCGCCCCGAAGCTGGTACCGCGCGCCAGGACATCGGCCACGGCGGTCAACACCGCGGGCGGGCGATGCCCCAGAATCATGGGACCCCAGGATCCGATGTAATCGATAAACCGGTTTCCATCCGCGTCATAAATATACGCCCCATCCGCCCTATCAATGAAAATCGGATCGGTCGCCACCGATCGGCAGGCACGCACCGGACTATTGACGCCGCCCGGTATCAAGGCGGTAGCCTGTGCGAACAACTTTTTTGAAATGTCTTTTTTCATGACTGATATCTCATCTAATTGTAAAGGTCATTAAAATTGGTTATCGGCTTGATGAAGCCGCCGGGAACCACCTGGGTAAAAAACACAGCGTTTACCCCCTGGTGATTGTCCGGACTGAAAGTGATTTTAATGCCGCCCAGTTCCGTCCCTTTCTGGCTTTCGGCGGTCCTGATAAAACCATCGCGGGTGATGGGGTTTTCCATGCCTCTCAAGACGGCACAGAGGGCTTTGGCGGCCAAAAACCCTTCCAGGCCTGTATAGCCGGTTTCGGCTCCCTCCAGAAATTCACTTGTAAAGTTGTGATACTCGGCAACCACCGGCACCCGCCGATCATAAGGAAAAGGAACAACCTGGCTGATGGCAACCCCCAGGCCCTGATTGGATAATTGCATCCCCAAAGCTTCGGACCCGACCGCAGACGTCGCGGCAAAGACGGCGTCACTGCCCCAGGTGCGCATCATGATGATCAATTTGGCGCACGGCGCGGCAGTCCCTACCAACAATACCGTGTCAGGCTGTAAGGCCACCAGCTCCTTGACAGCGGGTTCCACAACCAGGGTATTGGGGGCATAACCGGCAGCACTGACAAGTTCCTGGCCATACCCCTGCAGTGTCTCGCGAATGATTTTCAAACCGGCGCGGCCGTCAGTGTCGTCCTCATAGAAAGCGGCAAACTTGCCGGCCCCCCGCTCTTTTACGAGTTTTTGGATCAGCGCTTCAATTTCCCCGGCATCACTGGCCCGCAGATTGAACATGTGACGATTTAGGGGATCGCGAAGAAAAGCCGCCCCGCTCATAGACCCGAAAAAAGGGACCTTGTTTTCCTCAGCGATCTCAAGCGCGGCTTTGGAAGGGGCCGCACCGACATAGCCAAACAGCAAAAACACCTGTTCGTCTTCGATGAGCCTTTTGGTGTTGACGATACTGGCATTGGCCGCATGCCCGTCATCCATCGTGATCAGGCGGATTTTGCGGCCTTTTATCCCGCCGGTGGCGTTGACCTGCCGGAAATAGGCCAGGGCCCCGTCACGCATCCCTTTGCCCAGCGACTGGGCCTCCCCGGTGAGGACACAGGACTGCCCGATCCGTATTTCCGTATCCGATACCCCCGGTGACTGGGCCATCACCCCCGGCACTGCCAGGATCAGTCCCAGGATCATCACGGGCAGAGCCGCCGTGCGGCAAGGGGCCAGCTCACGCAAAGTAGCCATCAGGTTCTCCTTGGGATTTTCAGTCCAAATGTCAGCGCAGGCGCCCGATCTTATAGAACCGCGACCGCTATTGATACTATTTAATCCGTTAATTTGTCAACATTTCTCATGGCTGCTGAAAGTTGTCTTTATTTAGTATTAACAGGAAGGTAAGGAGCAGTCTGTGTATCGCCTAAAGCAGCGCAGCGGTTTCAAAAGGTTCAATGGGCTCGAGGTCCCCGCATTCCATCCTCCGTAACAGGCTACTGCGGAGGCCGGGCGCTCAGTGAGCTGCCGTCTTCGCTTTCCAGGCCACGCCGGACAGGCACGGCGGGTGTGTGGTCTAAACCGGAGAATTACTCCCGGAATTTCGAGGATAGCGCGGGGGGATGCGCCCGGCAGCTTGCAAACCGGCATTTCGTGCTGCACGGCAGACCCAACCCAGAGATTGGTTTCGAGAGGCGGTTTTGAAACCGCTTTTAAACAAATAGCACCAAGCTCGTGGCCATGACCAGCATACCGACCACAACCCCGTACATGGCCACATGATGTTCACCGTATTTTTCCGCCGTCGGCAGAAGTTCGTCCAGCGAGATAAAGACCATGATACCGGCTACGGACGCAAACAAAAGCCCGAAAACAAAATCATTGAAGTACTTGAATAACAGAAAATAGCCGACCAGGGCGCCAACCGGTTCCGAAAGTCCCGAGAGGAATGACAACCCGAAGGCCTTTTTCCGACTGCCGGTGGCATAGTACAACGGCACGGACACCGCGATCCCTTCCGGGATATTGTGTATGGCGACGGCCACGGCGATGCTCATCCCGAGGGTAGGATCCTGGAGCCCGCCGACAAAGGTCGCCAAGCCCTCCGGAAAGTTGTGAATGGCAATCGCCAGGGCCGAAAAGACGCCCATGCGGTGCAGATTCTGACGCTGGGCGGCCTCGGCAGCCGCCGCCGACATATCTTCGACCCCTTTGATCTCGTGCGGGTTTTCAAATGAAGGAACCAATTTGTCAATCATGGCAATCAGCAGGATACCGCCGAAAAAAGCCAGGGTGGTATACAAATAGCCCAGTGAAGGGCCGGCGGCCTCTGAGAGGGCATCTCGTGCTTTGACAAATATTTCGACCATGGAGACATAGATCATCACCCCCGCCGAAAATCCCAGAGAGGCCGTCAGAAAGCGGATATTCGTTTTTTTCGCAAAGAAAGCCAGGGCGCTGCCGATACCAGTCGAAAGCCCGGCAAACAGGGTCAACCCAAACGCAAAAAGAACCTCACCGGATGTAAATGTCATGGCCTTCCTATTTTAGCTTGCGTGATGGTTTCCGATTTAAACACCCATACCGGCCAAAGATCAGGAACCCGACCTGCTTTAGCAAACGCACTGGTGGTTCACCAGGTCTGCATTCAATGGTCGGGTGATCAGCTGGCATATCCTATATTTAAAAACTAACCTGTCGTTTTTCAATGTATTTTTTAAGTTACCGCACCCTCACTGTCCGCACATCTCCCGAGGTGCTCAGCGCTGGGAACCCGCGGCGGCTATGTTTCGATTGATTCTCCTTTGGCCTGCAGAAATTCAGCAAAACTCTCCCGTTGGGGAATTTCAAACTCGACCTGGTCTAAATCCTCGCGAATTGGATACCGCCCGTAGCAGTGACACGCCGCCACAGCGGCATGGATATGCTCAGGCGGTGTATCGACCGGTATCTGATTGAGATGAATCATGCAGCGGCCATCGCGGGCCAGCCTGTCGATGTAGAACTTGATCCGATCCACAATAGCCTCACACGGCCCGTTTTTAATCAGCGTGGCGTCGACCCCGGCCGCTGTAAACGCATTATTTGCAGTTGCCCATTTCTTTACTCGATCCGGGCCGACTTCGAAGAGGTCCGGATCCAGCACACTCAAAGTGCCGGGACTGCAAAGCTGCTTCTGGGAGAAAAACCGTTCTGGATCGCGGCTTTTAGCATCGCCCCAGTTGCCGCGCGTAATCACATTGTCACCCAATCGGTCGCGCAATCTTTGCGTGTAGGCGACAACATACTCGTCCATCATGTCGAGTGTAATCATCGGGGGGGAGGCCCAGGCATCCCGGCCGTCCATGAACAGGTCGGGCAGGGCCGCGGCATTGCGCAGCGCCTCGATATGCGGCCCAAGAACCTCATCACATAGGAAACCAAAAAGTCGATGGACGAAATCAGGGCGGGTATACATATCACCGACAAGGTTTTCGTACCCCCTGATATTGGCGGCCAGGCTGAAGGGCGCCGTGAAATAGACCCGTTCCAGCTCGCCGGTCATTTCCAGATAATAATGATTGACCTTCTGGATCCAGGGCAACCGCCCGGATGTATTCGGATCCGGTGGAGAAATCCGATCCAGGTCGGCAGGTTCCGCAATCAGTGGTTTTGTGCGGTCGACATCCGGAATCCCCTGGGGGGGATAGAACAATGTTTGTCCCATGGCCTCGGCTTCGACATTGTAGACATCCCAGAAGTTACTGGGCACATCGAAACCGTAATATTCGGTGACCAGCAGCTGTACCTTTGCAAACGTATAAGCGTCGGTAAAAAACTGTTTGGATGAAACTCCGGCCAGGTGGGCGGAATGATCATTGCTCTGCGCCCCAACTAAAACGCGTTCATCTCCATCGATTGGCGGCATATCTCCCTTTTACCCCTAATCACTAGATTGCATCATAGTATGATCGTGTCCAGCCTATCTATCGACGATCAGTGAACAGGTGGGCTAGCGCGTTACCTCTACTTTAACTCTGCAAAAAAGGCAATACCGGCCCGGGCCCTCCCCGGCGTCTGGCGGCCTTGTCATTTAAAACCACCGCCAATATCGAAGGTGTAAGCGCCGGCTGATAGAGGCATCCACCGGACCGGCCGATTCAACTTCACGGATTGGGTGGCGCGAAACTGGATGGTGGATGGGACCCACCCGAGAATGAACTTGCCGTAAATCGTGGCAAATGCTAATTTCACAATTGTTTTTGGCGACAAGTATAAGAACGTTAAACATCTTCAAAGAAATGCCATGCCAATGAAAAGTATCCATACCAAATTGGTAAACAGTGGATCGCATTCCGCTGAATCCTCGGCGTTTGGGGTCAAGACCATCAACCCGCCCGTGCACCATGCATCTACGGTTCTTTTTGAGAACTATGCCGATCTGCGGGCAGCCGCACGGGATGAATACAGCGGCGTCAGCTACGGCACCGCCGGCCTCCCGGTGCAGCGTGCATTTGAAAACGCTATGACGGAACTCGAAGGTGGCGCAATCACCAAAGCCTTCCAATCCGGAATCAATGCCATTACCACCGCTTTGATGGCGTTTACCCGTAGCGGGGACCACATTCTGGTCGTCGACAACGTGTATGGCCCCACCCGGCGTTTCTGCGACCGGACCCTGGCGAAGTTCGGCGTTCGGACGGAATATCTGCCGTCCGCGGTGGGGGCCGACGTGCAAGCTTACATCAAGCCGGAAACCAGTCTGATCTTCCTGGAGTCCCCCGGATCCAACACCTTTGAGATTCAGGATACCCCCGCCATCACCGCCATCGCCCGGGAAAGGGGGATTGTCACCATCATGGACAACACCTGGGCCACGCCGCACTTTTTAAAGCCGTTTGATCTGGGCGTGGATGTCATTATCCAATCCGTCACCAAGTATATATCCGGGCACTCGGATGTTTTGCTGGGAACGGTAACCGTCCAGGCAGACAAGGTGGACGCATTCAGACGTTTTTGTCGAACAATGGAACTCTATGCATCGCCGGACGACTGCTATCTTGCCCTGCGCGGATTAAAAACACTGGCCCTCAGGCTCTCCCATCACGAAACTGCGGCCCTGAAATTGGCCACCTGGCTGGCCGGACTGGATATCGTTCAGCACGTCCTTCACCCGGCTCTGCCCGAACATCCGCAGCATAATCTTTGGCAGCGGGACTTTACCGGTTCGACCGGTCTTTTCGGGTTCATTTTGAAGCAGGAGTATTCCGAAGAAAAGGTGGCCGCTTTTATAGACGCGCTGCAACTCTTCGGGCTGGGCTTCAGCTGGGGTGGATATAAAAGCCTGATGACGGTCGGTAAATACCGGCGGACCGCGGCATCGGACTATAGCGAGCGCACCGTGTTCCGGGTGAATGTAGGCCTGGAGGATACCGATGATTTAATTGCGGATTTAAAAAATGGTCTGCGACATCTCGCCGATCATCCGGAAAGCGCCGATGCCTGAAATGCACGATTATACCCGGCCGGATTTCTCTGCTTGTGCCCTGGTCCTTATCGACACCCAGGAAGCGACCCTGGACGGTCGCTCCATGGAGATCCCGGGAACCTCAGCTGCCCTGCCGGCCATGCAGCGCTTGACCAATCTCTTTCGAAGATCCGCAAAGCCGATAGTTCACATTGTTCGCATTTACCTGCCCGATGGCCGGAACGTGGATCTGTGCCGCCGGTCGGCAGTTGAATGCGGGGCCGAGCTGATTCTGGAAAACACGGACGATTGCCAAATAGCCTCCGATTTATTGCCCGCTGGTGCCGGGCCGCTGGACTGCGGCCGCTTGCTGGAAGGGCAGGTGCAGGTTCTATCCACCAATGAGGTGATCATTTACAAGCCCCGCTGGGGTGCTTTTTATAAAACCCCTTTAAATGGGCATTTGCAGGCTTGCGGGGTGAACACGCTGGTTTTCGCCGGGTGCAACTATCCGAATTGTCCGCGCACCTCTATTTACGAAGCCAGTGAGCGTGATTATCGAATTGTCGTAGCCCGCGACGCCCTTTCGGGCCTTTATGAACGCGGTATCAGCGAGCTGCAGAGCATCGGCGTCCGTTTTTTGACGGTTGCGGAGCTTGGCAACCAGCTTACTATACAGCCACCCGGAGACAAATATGATCAGACTGATTAGCCGGCCATTCATCCTTGCCTTGCTCATGAGTATCAGCCTTTACCCGGCCATGGCCCAGGCTGAACCGGAACCGGTACAGGTCCAGTTGCTGGCCGGAGAAGAATATGTCGGTACCATTGATCATAAAAAGACGCGCTATTTAAAAGTTACCCTGCAAAATCTTGCAGCGGAAGACGCCACCTGCCTGATTGCTTTTTACAAGGAGCGGATAGAGCTCAGTACGGACCGCATGGGGCCGGTTGATTTTCGGACCTTCACTCTCGAGAAACAAGAGGACCGCCAGACACGTATCTGGACGACGCTGAACTTCGACGAATTTACCCTGAATGTGACCACCGGTCATATCCAGGTCACCATAGAAAAACCGATGCAGTTGAGATAATGGCCGCAACCATGCCCTCAGCCTCTTCTCCTGAAAAACAGCGCATCATCGATCAATTTCGCCGGCATGTAAACTCAGCCAAAGCCGACTTCTGGGAGGAAGTCGGCATACCGCTGGTACTCGGCCGTCGGGAAGGGCCTTATGCCTGGGATGTGGACGGCAAAAAACGGGTCTTCAATCTGCATACCAACGGTGGCACCTATAATCTCGGCCACCGCAACCCGGAAATCATCGCCACCCTAACAGACGCCCTGCAGCAATCCGATATCGGCAACGGCCATCTCATCAGTCACAGCCGCGCCCGCCTGGGGACTCGCCTGGCCGAGCTCATGCCCGGTGATCTGGATTATGCCGTGTTTGGTGTTGGCGGCGGTGAGGCGGTTGATCTGGCTTTCAAAGTGGCCCGGGCCTATACCGGTCGATCCCAGATCCTGTCCGCCCGGGGTGGCTACCACGGACATACCGGTCTGGCCATGGCCGCCGGCGACGAAAAATACAGAGCGCCATTCGGCCCCCAGCCGCCGGGTTTCAAGCAGGTTCCTTTCGGCGATAGTACGGCCCTGGCTCAGGCCCTGGGATCGGCGACGGCGGCGGTTATCCTGGAAACCGTGCCAGCCACCCTGGGGATGCCCCTGCCTCCGGATGGGTATCTCATAGCGGTCCGGGAATTGTGTGACCGCTGTGGTGCACTTTTGATCATGGATGAGGTTCAAACCGGGCTGGGCAGAACGGGTAAACTCTGGGGATTTGAGCATTTTGACATCCTGCCCGACATGGTGATTCTCGGCAAGGGGTTGTCCGGAGGTATCTACCCCATCACGGCCACGGTGCTGCGTGCTCCGCTGGAATCCGTATTTCATGCTGATCCCCATATTCATGTATCCACCTTCGGTGGGGCCGAACCGGGTTGTGCGGTGGCCTTGAAGGTGCTGGAAATCTCGGCTGAACCGGCGTTTCTGGACCATGTCAATCAACTCGCTGACCGGTTCAGGTCACGCATCGCCCGGTTGACTACCAAATATGACATCCTCGATAATCTGCGCCAATTGGGCCTGTTTATGGGTCTTAAAATGAAAACCGCGGACTGTGGACCGCTGCTGTCATTGGCCGCCTACAAACATGATCTATGGCTCGTGTACGCCAACAACGACAAATCCGTGGCCCAACTCCTACCGCCGCTGGTGATCGATCTCGACCAGGTTGACTGGGTTGTTGAGCGCCTGGACCGGGCGTTGGAAGACGTGCAACGGTTTTTTTAGGGTCCAAGGCGCCGAGGGTTGCAGGGTCAAGGGACTTTGCAAAGGGAACACCATCTTTCTGAACTACTTATGTCAGGGGTTGGAGAGTTTTCTCACTTTGTACCAGTCATCCCGGCGAAAGCCGGGAACCAGTTCATGTAAAGGAAAATTCCCTGGATGCCGGATACGTCATTCTGGACGAGATCCGGGACCGGCATGACGACAAAAAGCGCTCCGACTGCTTCCTTAGGTATTGTCGCGGTATATAATAGCAAAGACAAAGTACCCATTCACACAGAATCGGATTTCCGTTGGTAGCTGTTTTTCACTTGACCCCGCAACCCTTGGACCCTGGAACCCTTATTCATGATCCCAACATATCTGCGAGTATGAACTGAATGGAGATTCATGGTGATCTTTTAGAACGCTTCGAAGCGGGCCTGGACCCCCAACGACTGGACCGGTCAGCCATCCCCGCCCGACTCATCGGGTTTGGTGAAATCTCGGCTATCTTCCAGATCGCCGATGATACCGACCGGGCCTACAAAAGAATGCCGCTATTCAAAACGATCCCGGAGGCAGAAACCTACGCCGCCATGTACCATACGTACTGCCGCCGGTTGACGCAGTCCGGGCTGAACCTGCCGGAGAGCACGACCCACGTCGTGGCCCGGCCCCATCGACCGGTCGTGCTGTACATCACCCAGGCCCAGATACCGGCCGACCGTGTCGCCAATCGACTGATCCAGGGTCAAAGTGAAGCGGAATTCGAAACCTTGCTGAAAAAAATTCTGGAAGCCATGGCCGCCTTCTGGAGGTACAATGACGCCCTCGGGCCGGAGATGGAACTGGCTATCGACGGTCAGATATCCAACTGGGCTCTGACTGCGGCCGGTCATGAAGAACGGCTCTACTATATTGATACCAGCACGCCGCTTATGCGGCAAAACGGGGTCGAACAACTCGATCCGGAATTGCTCCTCCAGGCCGCGCCCTCCTTTCTGCGCTGGCTGATTCGGTGGCTTTTCGTCGCCGACGTCATGAACCGGTATTACGATCCCCGCCAGGTACTGATCGATTTCGCGGCCAACCTGAACAAGGAGCAGCGGCCCGACTTGATCGACCCCGCGGTACGCCTTGTCAATGCCTACCTGCCGGCCGATCAAACACCGGTGACCCCGGCGGAAGTCGAGCGCTATTATCGCGAGGACAAGCTCATCTGGACCGTATTTCTGGCGTTTCGCAGGCTTGACCGCACCCTGACCACCTACCTGACGCGCAGACGTTACGAGTTCATCCTGCCCGGAAAAATCAAACGGTAGACACCGGGTCAATTCTCTGGTATGGCACTACACTATTAACGTAAACGTCAACTTGTCCCAACTGCCAGGGGCTGGTTCAAATCGCCATCAATATCAGGAGGTAAAATCACCTTCCCACCTGTGTCTGAACCAGGGCAGTACCGGACAATGGCATCAACAGAGGCTTTATTTTGATAAGCTTCAAATCAGCAAGGCTTCATTTTTGGGGGAAAGGGGGAAGCATGCAGTTTGCCGATTATCGGAACATCAATCACATGCTCAGAGAGACGGTGGATCGTCACTTTGACCAGCCGGCCTATAAGTGGTTCTTAGAAGCGGGGGTAACCGAGGCTGTCAGCTGGGGGGTTTTCCACGATCAGGTCAAAGGGGTGGCCAAAAGCCTCATGGCCCTGGGAGTTGAAAAGGGCCACAAGGTCAACATCCTCAGCTACAGCTGCTACCGGTGGGTGCTGTGCGACGTGGGGATTACCAGCATCGGGGCCGCCACGGTGGGGATCTATCAATCCAATCTGGCCAAGGATTGTCAATACATCATTGATCATTCCGATGGCGTCGTGGTTTTCGCGGAAAACGATGTGCAATTGGCCAAGCTCAACCAGATCAAGGACAGTATTCCCGATGTCCGCAAAGTCGTTCTTTTTAATGGTAATGCCCCCGGGGATGACTGGGTCCTCAACTTTGAGGAGTTTCTGGCCCTGGGCCGGGATATTTCCGATGAAGACTACCAGCAGCGCGTCGACGCGGTAACCCCGCAAGACACCGCCGGCATCGTGTACACCTCCGGAACCACCGGCGTGCCCAAAGGGGCGGTGCTTACCCACGACAATGTGACCTTTACCGCTCAGTCGGTAAAGGGCAGTACCACGATCATGGAAGGTGACGAAGTTTTTCTCTTCCTGCCGCTGGCCCACGTATTTGCCCGCACCTGCACCTATGCCAGTCTGCTGGCCGGTGCGGCTACCACGTTTACCCGCAGTATGGAAACGATTGTCGAAGACATCGCGGCAGCCCGCCCCCATTGGTTTGCCAGCGTGCCCCGCATATATGAAAAGATCTACTCGAAGATTTTCAGCGGTGCCGAGGCCAAGGGAGGCGCCGCTTTAAAGATTTTCAACTGGGCTTGTGAAGTCGGCAACCGGGTCAGCGACTGCAAATTGAATGGTCAGCCAATTCCGTTCGGTCTGAACCTCAAGTATTCTCTGGCCACGAAGCTGGTTTTCAGCAAAGTCCAGGCGGCTCTCGGCGGCCGGGTACGCTGGTGCATCAGTGGCGCCGCACCGATCAACCCGGAGATCGCCAAATTTTTCCACGCAGCCGGTATCCTGGTACTGGAAGGCATCGGCATGACCGAAAACACGTCGTTTACCAATCTGAACCGCTTTGACAACTACCGGTTTGGATGGGTTGGTCAGCCCGGACCGGGCATCGAACAGAAAATCGGAGAGGATGGGGAAGTTCTTTTCCGCGGCCGCAACGTCATGCAGGCGTACTATAAAATGCCGGAAGAGACCGCGGCCACCATTTCGCCCGATGGCTGGCAGAAAACCGGGGACCTGGGTGAAATCGACGATGAAAACTTTCTCCGGATCACCGGCCGCAAGAAGGACCTGATCATCACCGCCGGCGGCAAGAATATCGCCCCAGCCGCTATCGAAGGCGTCATTGCCACCTCCAAGTTCATCAACCAGGTCTGTGTTATTGGGGATCAGCGTAAGTTCCTCTCCGCAATCGTAACCGTGGATGCGGAGAATATTCAGGATTGGGCCAAGCAGCAGGCGATCACCTTTAACGGTATTGAGGACCTGATTGCAAACGAGCGTGTCATCCAGCACGTCGAAGCCCAGGTCGCAGAAAAAAACAAGGCATTCGCTTCATTCGAGACCATCAAGAAAATAACCCTGGTACCGGAATTTACGATTGAAAACGGACTGTTGACCCCAACGTTGAAAGTGAAGAAGAATGTGGTCGTGGAGCAGTACCAAGATCAGATCAATGCCATGTACCCCGCAGATTAGCATCGATCTTTGAAAAGAAAAGAACCGGCTGTCGGTAGAACCGACGGCCGGCTTTGCTTTTCGAAATCTAACGCCCTCAATTGCAGGGGGATCGTCATCCAACCCAACAAACCGTTAGACGAGTTCGGATAATTTCCCGGCCACCGCGGTAAAGGCCTTGGCCACCGGAGAATCGGTGTGCTTGGCCTGGACGGCCTCGCCCGAATCCCCACACGCCACCACACTCGGGTCGAAGGGCACCCGTCCCAGGAAATGAAGGCCGGCATCCGCGGCAGTTTTCTCACCCCCACCGGTTCCGAAAGGATCGATCACTTCTCCGCAGTGTGGGCAGGAGAAACCACTCATATTTTCCACGATACCGAAAATGTCCATATTAACGGTTTTGCAGAAGTTGATCGACTTGCGCACATCCGCCAGGGAAATCTCCTGCGGGGTGGTCACGATCACCGCCTTGGCGTCTGAAATCGTCTGGGCCACGGTCAGGGGTTCATCCCCGGTCCCGGGAGGGGCGTCGATGACCAGAAAATCAAGATCCCCCCAGTCTACATCCCCGATGAATTGCTGGATCGCGGAATACTTCACCGGTCCCCGCCAGATAATCGCATCGTCTTTGCCCGGCGTAAGGGATTCAATGGAGATTACCGAAAGGTTTTCGGAGTATTTAACCGGACCGAGTTTGCCGTTGTCATTGAGATCGGGCATCTGGTCCAGACCCAGCATCCGCGGTACATCCGGTCCGTGGAGATCGACGTCCATGAGGCCGACCCGGTAGCCCTTCTGGGCCAAAGCTACGGAGAGATTGACCGAGGTGCTGGTTTTCCCCACGCCCCCTTTGCCGCTCATGACAAGTATCTTATTTTTAATCCTGCCCAAGGCTTGCCCCACGGCAGCATCCCGGGCGGCTTGCTGGTCTTGCGGGTTTGGCTGCTTGGGCATGCTGTCTTGAATTTGTACCATGTTTCCTTGCTCCCTTACCTTTCAATTTAGAAACAATCTCAAAAAGTCTTTTGGCCCAATCTCGGCGATGGGCGCTCATATTGAATCCTCGAAATACTCAAGTATTCCTATGTTTAATATTCGCGGCCGCCTTGTCCTTGAACCAAAATTCGTTTTTTGAGATAGCTTCTAGTCCTGTGTTGATATTCTTTGAAACGCGTCACCGTCGCACTCCGGACAGCCCTCCGGCTTTCCCTTCTCCGGGGGCGCCACCCAGTTGTGACCACACCCCTTGCATGCAAAGCGCTTGTCATGATCGGCCAGCCGGTAGTTGCCCCCCTCGACATTGATGGCCTTGCCATTGATCAAGGCATCGGCCACCGCATAACGGGCTCGCTGGACGATACGACCGAAAGTTGCACGCGAGACGCCCATCTGCCGGCCCGCGTCCTCATGGGATAACCCCTGTAAATCCGCCAACCGGATGGCCTCTCGTTCATCGACCGTCAAGCCGACCTCGTCCAACTGCAGCAGCGGTATGCCGCGCGGCTTGAAATAGCTGACGTCGGGATTGAAAGCAACGATGCGGTTCTTTTGTGGTCGTGCCATGCGGCCCCTCCTTATGAGCATATACTCACCAGGCGACAACATAATGATTCTCAATTCTATTGTCAAGGCGTCGTGTGCAACAGATAATCACCTGGGCTTTGCCGGGTAGAGCGTCTGTCGGTAAACGGCGGATAGGCCGCCCGGCTGCCTGAGCGGCAGTTGGCGATGGGTAAATCTACTGCAGCAGTTTGTCCAGAAAAGCGGTGCGTTCTGCCTGGCCGAGCATATCATGGTTGTTGACCCGCACGGAGTGAATCTTGAGTCCCACCAGGTAGGACGGCAGGCCGGCTCTGTTTTGTTCCAGCGTCCAGACGGCGTGGGAAAGAATATGAACCTCGTCGGGGGTGGAAAAAGAGACCAGCATGTCGGTGGATGGTTTGATAAGCTTGGGAATGCTGATGCGCAGCCCCTCGATACTGATATCGACCATTAGGCCGTCTAAGGTTTCATTCCCGATGCCGACCTTGACGGGGATATTGACCGCATAGCGCGGATGGGCGCGCCGCTCGGAATGGTCTTCCAGTACCTCTTTGGCCATGGGTGCCTCCCGGGAGCTGTAACATTACGAGTTAATGTAGGAGCGTATCCGAAGTCAGGTAACCTGTCAAATTTCTTTTCAAACCGGTAGTTTCAACCGCGCAAGCGTATCTTCGTTAAAGACGTCAATGCCGTGGGCCGCCAGCAGGGCTGCAGTCACGCCCTGCCCCCCAACCAGGCGGCCGCGGAAATGCCCGTCGTAGATGCGGGTCGTCCCGCACGACGGACTGCCGTCCTTCAACACCGCTGCACGCAATCTGAAATACCGGCAGGCTTCCAGGGCGAGTTGGGCGCCAACCACGAACGCGGCGGTTACATCGCTCCCGGCACGGTTATACACCTTCGCATCGCCGGTCAACACGGTCCAACCCGTGCCTCCTGAAATTTCCGCGGGGGATCTGGGGACCGGCAGCCCGCCGGCCGTTTCCGGGCAGAATGGCAGGACCAGGCCAGCTGCGGCCCATAGCTCGAGACGCTCGTCTACGGTCTCAATGTGGGTATCATCGTACCTTGCCCGGCAGCCAACCAGGCAGGCACTCACCAGGATCACCGGCCGCCTGGCAAACGCTTTCACGTTGCCTGCTTCGCCAGGGCCCGGTTCATACTACCCTGAACATAGCCTTCCAGATCAAGGCAGATGTGGTCATATCCCAAGGCTTTCAGCCTGGCCACCAGGCCTTCCCGGGCCGGGCCGGGCAGCAGCGTGGCAAACTCAACCGGATCGACCTCAATCCGGGCAAGGTTCCCGTGATGTCGCACGCGGCAGGCTGTCAGCCCCAGTTCGTATAGATGGTCCTCGGCCTGGGCGACCTTTTCCAGGGTGGATTTCGTCAAAGGCGTACCATACGGTATCCGGGAAGCCAGGCAGGCCATGGACGGCCGGTTCCAGGTGGGCAGGCCCATGTCGCGCGACAGACGGCGGATCTCGGCTTTGGTCAAACCGGCGTCAATGAGGGGCGCCTTGATGTCGAGTTCTTTGGCCGCCTTGAACCCGGGGCGGTAATCGTCGAGGTCATCGAGGTTGGCACCGTGGGCAATATGGGCAAACCCCATCTCGGCAGCCTGGTCCGCCATCAGGCCCATCAAATACTGCTTACAATGATAGCAGCGTTCAGCCGGGTTCGCGACAATCCCGGCCACCCCCAATTCATCCGTTGTGATTACGCTCAACGGCAGATCGAAGGTCTTGGCAAACTGCAGGGCCGCCCGGTGTTCCCGCCCGGAATGCATGGGGGAGACGGCTTTCAGGGCAACCATGCGGTCACCGAGGACCTGCCGGGCTATGATGGCTAGAAAGGCGCTGTCCACACCGCCGGAAAAAGCCACAGCGACAGACTGCAGCGCTTTTAAACGGGTGATCAATTTCTCTTTTTTTTTGGTTACGATTTCAGTTGGCATGCGATCATGTTTCCTTTCGGCGCCGGCCGTTACGGATCAAATAAGTGTTTACAAATAATACCTAATTCGATATGTGGGTTATTTGCATGTAATTACAGCCTATATTCCAATTTCATTCATTTTCAAAGGGGTTTTTTATGGGAAAAAAGAGCCTGATTAAGTCGACCTCGAAAAAGAAAAGCGCCGCCAAAAAGTCGGCTCCGGCCAAGAAAGCCGCCGCTAAAAAGGCCGCGGCTAAAAAACCTGCCAAGAAGAAAACCGTAAAAAAGAAGGCTGCTCCCAAGAAAGCTGCCCCGAAGAAAAAGGCTGCCCCGAAGAAAAAGGCTGCTCCCAAGAAAAAGGCCGCGCCGAAGAAAAAGGCTGCTCCCAAGAAAGCAGCTGCCAAAAAGGCCGCCCCCAAGAAAAAGGTCGCGAAAACCGTTGCCGCCCAAAAAGCGGCACCCAAGAAAGCACCGGTCAAGAAACTGACCGGCAAAGCGTTGCTTAATCAACAATTCAACTGGCCCACGACTGAAAAAGTCGTCAAGGTCGCCCGGCCTAAAGTAACCATCCAGGAACCACCGCCGTTTATCGCCTCTACGGACAAACAGGAATTTGAAAAGATCAAGGCCATCCTGTGGCGTAGTTTCGATATGGCTGCAATTCAAGAGGCGGGTGCAAAGGTGGCTGCCGACAAAGCCGCCCAGGAAAAAGCAGCTGCCGATAAAGCGGCGGCCGCAAAGGCAGCTGCCGATAAAGCCGCGGCCGAAAAAGTCAAGGTATCCTACGCTGAACCGGCCGCGTCCGCCGTCCCCCCGGCGACACCCGTCGATCGCACCGGGCAGTACTTCACTTTTGGAGCCGCCGGTATCGCCCTTCTGCTCTTTTTGCTGGTTATCGGCGCCTCCATGCAAAACGCCGGCACGTACTTTATAAAACCCGCCGAGGGGGCGATTGAAATCTGGCAGGGCAAATTTGCCCCACTGGGTGACCGGCTGCTGGTGACGCTCCCCGGGGTTTCCACCCCCGCGGAAATCCTGCCCGCATATGACAAAGCGGCTGTGTTCCCGCTGATCTACGCCCACTATGTTGACAGGGCCGATGCCCTTCTGGCGGCCCCTGGTTTCCCGGATTTCGATGGTATCAAGCAATACTTGGAAAAGGCGCTTAAATTTGCCCATACCCGGGATCTGCGCAAGGCTGTCTACGAGCGCATCGACGGCATCGACATTGCCATTTACACGTACAAAGCCAATGTGGCCGCGAGCCGCGGAACAACCGAAGACCTGGAGGTCGCACTGGATCACCTGGCGTCGGCCGCCGCCTTGAACCCGGACGAGAACCTGCTCAAGTTGATCGAGCAGAAAAAAGCGCTCTTCACCGAAGCACTTGTCGCCAACCAGGCCCGCGCCGAAGAAGAAGCGCGGGCAGCGGAAGAGGCCCTGGCCGCTCAGCAGCAGGCTGCGGAAGAAGCCGGTCAGACGGCTACACCGCCGGACCTCGCACCGATGGAAAATCAACCGGCCAAGGACCGGTAGGTCGAACCCTCAAAGTAGTGCCCGTCCGAACCCAACCTCTGAAAGGACGGGCACTCCATCGTCCGTAAGCTGCCGGCCGTTTCGATCCACATGGCCCCTTAATCAAAATGACCACACGACGTGCCCTCATTATCGTCCCCGTTATTGTTGTCCTCTTCCTGCTGCAATCGTTTTTCTGGGTGCCTACCTATGAAGAGCAAACGCGGGGCAACCCGGACCGCTTGAACCAGTACATTACGGCTACAATCGGCGATGCCAGCCTGCTCAATCCCATCCTGACTGCCGATTCCGCCAGCAGTCAAATCGAATCCATGGTCTTCGAAGGGCTTATCGATCGGGACGATCAGCTGCGCTACCGGGGACGCGTCGCCCGTAATTGGCAGATCTTTGAAGTGGCCTACTTCTATGTCAATCCCATGCGTTCCCCTCCGGCCGGGGGCGGCGCTGATGGAAAAAACGTATTGGCCTGGCTGCAGCAGCAGCAATCCGCCGGAGCCCCTGAATTGAAGTCGGTCACCGCGATGGACCTATTGCCGGCGCAGGTTCGGAAAGCAACCCGCCAGTTCACCATCGACGGCGCCAAACAAACCGTGCGCATTACCGCGCAAGCCCCGGCCCGGATTCAACTTACCCTGGACCGGGTAGATCAGGATTTTTTCAACCGGTTGCAAGCCCTCCTGGGTGAAGACTACTTCACGGCCTTTGATGCCGACAATCGGGTCACCACCGATCCGGTCCTGCCGGCGCAAGATCACCGGGCCCTGGCCCGGGAAATGCTCCCGGCCACCGAGCACAACCCCGTCATCGTGTTTCACCTGCGCCCGGGGATCCGCTTCCATGACGGCCACGAACTGGACGCCGAAGATGTGAAATTCACCTACCAGGCAATTGTGAACCCCCGGAATCTCTCACCGCGCATACCGGATTACGAACCGGTGAAATCGGTTCGCGTGCTGGATCCCCTGACCCTTAAGATCACTTATAAGCGCCTTTATTCACCCGCTCTGGGCACCTGGGGTATGGGTATATTGCCCCAACACCGCCTGAACGATGAAGCCCTGTCGGCCGAAGCCCGGGCAACCGGCAAGGACCCGGCCACCTTTACGCTTCGTCAAAGCCGGTTTAACCGTGAACCGATCGGCAGTGGTCCTTTTGTCTTCAAAGAGTGGAAATCTGATCGCTATATCCGCCTGGAAAGGTTCGAGCAGTACTGGGAGGGCCCACCCAACTACCACACCTACATCATGCGGATTATTCCGGACCCATTGACCCAGGAAATGGAGTTTTATGCCGGCACGGTGGATAATTATGCAGTGGTTCCGCACCAGGTAGAAAGGTTGCGCACCGATGACCGCTTCCAGCAATTTTCAGGGACGTCGTTCGGATATTCGTACATTGCCTATAACATGCGCCGTGAGCCGTTTGACGACCCACGCGTCCGCCGCGCACTGGGCATGGCCATCGATACCGACAAAATCATTCGCTATGTGATGTACAGGCAGGCTGAATCCATTACCGGTCCGTTTGTCAAACAGACCGATTTCTACAACCGCGATATACGGCCGCTGCCATACGATCCGGAGGGTGCGCTCAAGCTGCTCGCCGAGGCCGGCTGGCATCGCAATGCGGACGGTTGGCTGGCGAAGAACGGCCGCCGGATGCAATTCACCCTGATTACCAACAACGGGAACAACCTGCGCAAAGCCATTCTGGCCATCGCGCAGGATGCCTGGAAGCGTATTGGCATAGATGTCTCCACCGACCTTATCGAGTGGTCGGTATTCATTCAAAAGCGCGTCAACCAGCTTGATTTCGACACGCTGGTTCTGGGCTGGTCCATGGGCATCGACCCGGATCTCTATCAGATCTGGCACTCCAGTCAAACCGGCCCGTTTCAGCTCAACTTTGTGGGGTTTGCGGACCGGGAAGCGGATGATCTGATCTTGAAAATCCGGCGTGAATACGATCATGACCAGCAGGTGGCCTACTGCCATCGACTGCATCAAATCATCGCGGCCGCCCAGCCCTACACGTTTTTATACGTCGGTCGCTGGACCGCACTGCTGGACAAACGCATTGTCCGCCAAATAGCGACCAAGCGTGGAGAAGTGGTCTACAAGCCCATTGTGCCCACCAAGACCGGCAACTACGCGTATCACTTTAACCAGTGGATCAAGCTGCCCCAGCAGCCCACATTGACCGACCGGGGATAATTCGGCATGCTGTCGTTCATCGGAAGAAGCCTCATCCAGAAAGCAGTCACCCTCGTGTTCGTGGCGGTGGTCTCTTTTCTCATCATCCATCTGGCCCCGGGCGAACCGAGCCAGATTGATCCCTTGAACCCCAAGTTCACGCCGGAAATCGTGGAGCGCATGCGTGCCGAACTGCATCTGGACGAACCCCTGCATGTCCAGTTCTACCTCTTCTACCGAGATCTGTTCACCGGCCGTATCGTCTCCTGGAAGGATCAGCGGCCGGTCCTGGCCAAGATCTGGGAACGGTTTCTCAACAGTCTGCCCCTGTTTATTATCGGAACCCTGCTTACCTGGACCTTTTCTTTTCCCATGGGCATTCGGGCGGCTATCGATCGCGGCAGTGGTTTTGATAAATCCACTACTTTTTTTGCTTACCTGCTGATTTCGATCCCGGGCTTCTTTTTTGCCTACATCCTCATTATTCTGATGGTGAACTGGCTTCAGGTACCGGTTATCGGCATGGAGACCTTCGGCACATCCGATGCCGCCGCTTTTAACCGGTTGATGGATCGCACCTGGCATATGGTCCTGCCTTCCATCCTGGGCGCAACGGGCGGTATCGCCGTGCTCTCGCGCTACGTCCGCAGCCAGATGCTGGAAATCATCAGTCAGGACTACGTACGCACCGCTCGGGCCAAAGGGCTGCCCATGGAAACCGTCTATTACCGACACGCCCTGCGCAATGCCCTGCTGCCCTTCGTCACCATGTTCGGCCTGATCCTGCCCGGCTTGATCGGTGGGTCTGTCATCATCGAATCCATCTTTTCCTGGCCCGGCATGGGCCGGATGGCCTATGAAGCCATCCTGGCCCGGGATTATCCGGTCATCTTAACCGTCAATTTCATCTCCGCCGTCCTTGTGCTGGTCGGCACATTCATTTCCGATGTGCTTTACATGGTGGTGGATCCAAGGATAAAGCTCTGATGGCAGTGACCCAAACCAAGCAGACACCTGCGCCTTTGGGCGATACCCTGATGCCGCCGCCGCGTTCACCGCGGGAAGAATTCTGGCGCCTGCTGCGTAAAAATCGCATGGCCTTGGGCGGCCTGATCGTCTTTGGTCTGTTTTTCCTGATTGCCATCATCGGGCTGGTGCTGACCTCCGGCGTCGATCCCCTGGTGGATCCCTCCGCGGTGCGGCTCCAGGAAAAATTACAACCGCCGCTGACCCGGGCCAATGTGGCGTCCCTGCGGGCCGATGAAGTACCCCTTTTGGGGATCTACCTGCTGGGCACCGACGATCTGGGTCGCGATGTTTTTGCCCGTATGCTGCAGGGGGCCTGGGTCTCCTTGACGGTCGGCTTTGTGGCCGTGGGAATCTCTGTTTTCATCGGTATCATCCTGGGCGGCATCGCCGGCTATTACGGCCAACAGCATGTCCGCCTGGACCATGTCCTGGTATGTGGCTTGCTCGCGACGGCCCTGCTGGCCGGGCTGGCCGGCAACATTCCCGCCGCCCTGGTCGCATTCATCCTGGCCCTGCCCTTGCTGGGCTGGCTCCGGCGCTTGGGGAGGCAAGCCGCGCCTGCCCATGCGCGCCCCGAGCTGGCGGGGCTGCTGCGCCGTCCGATTTTTTCCATCGACACCCTGATCATGCGGGCCGTGGATATCATGCTCTGCTTTCCCACGTTTTTTTTGATTCTCACCGTGGTGGCCCTGTTGCCGGCCAGCCTGTATAACATCATGATCGTCATCGGCCTGACCAGCTGGATGGGCACCACCCGGTTCGTGCGGGCCGAGTTTCTCTCATTGCGCGAGCAGGATTTTGTGGCCGCGGCCCGGGCCCTCGGCCTGAGTGATGCCCGGATCATATTTCGCCATATGATGCCCAATGCGATCGCCCCGGTACTCGTGTCGGCCACCCTGGGCATCGCCTCGGCGATTTTGACCGAAGCCGGCCTGAGTTTCCTGGGCTTCGGCGTACCGCCGCCGCACGCCACCTGGGGAAATATCCTGTCGGACGGCAAGGCGTTCATCTTCGACGCCCCCTGGCTGACGTTCGCCCCGGGCATCGTCATTCTGATTGTGGTACTGGCCTTCAACCTGTTCGGTGAGGGTCTGCGGGATATATTTAACCCAAAACTCCGGGAACGAAACTAGACGCGATCTAAAAATGGATGCGGATAACAACGGACTGTTACTAGACGTTCAAGACCTGCGGGTCTATTTCCAAGGGGATAACACTGTCTCGCGGGCGGTGGATGGGGTCAGCTTTCAGATTCGCCGGCAGGAAACGGTCTGCATCGTCGGTGAATCCGGTTGCGGCAAGACGGTCACCGCCCTGGCCCTGCTGGGGTTGTTGCCATCGCCTCCGGCCGAGGTCGCCGGCGGCCAGGCCCTTTTCAGCGGCCGCGACCTGCTCACCCTGGGCGAGTCGGCCCTGCAAGCCATTCGGGGGCGCAAGATCGCCATGGTATTCCAGGAACCGATGAGTTCCCTGAACCCCGTTTTCACTATTGGCAATCAGATTCAGGAAGCCATCCAGATCCATAATCATCGTACACCGGCAGACCTGCAAGACCGTAGTATCCAACTGTTGACCGATGTCGGCATTCGTGACGCCCACCGCCGCCTGGGTGACTACCCGCATCAACTGAGCGGTGGACAGCGCCAGCGGGTCATGATTGCCATGGCTCTGGCCTGTGAACCGGACCTGGTGATTGCCGACGAGCCCACCACAGCCCTTGATGTCACGGTGCAATCGCGCATACTTGGGCTCCTGCGGGGCCTGAAAGAGTCCCACCACATGGCGATACAGTACATTACCCATGACCTGGGAGTGGTTTCCGCCATAGCCGACCGCGTGTATGTGATGTACGCCGGGATGGTCGTCGAGGAGGCGGCCGCGCAGGTGCTGTTCAGCCAGCCGGGCCATCCCTACACCCAGGCGCTGCTGGCGGCTTTGCCCACCCGTGAAAAAAGGGGGCAACGGCTTTACAACATCTCCGGCAATGTGCCGCACCCCGCCTATAAACCAGCGGGGTGTCCCTTTCATCCACGTTGCCGATACCGGATCGCATCCTGTGAAACCGATTTGCCGGGCATGCGCGATTTCGGTAACGGGCATCTGGCCCGGTGCCCGGTCGTCGACTACCCGCTGAAGGACATCTAATCCATGAATAGGGTCAATGGACATAACACGCCGCTGCTGCAAGTTCGGGGCCTGAAAAAATACTTTCCCGTGCGCCGGGGGATGCTCCAAAAAACGGTCTCTTATCTGAAAGCGGTAGACGGGGTAGACTTTGATATCGGTCAAGGCCAGACCCTGGGCCTGGTTGGCGAAAGCGGCTGCGGAAAAACCACCGTGGCGCGCCTGCTCCTCCACCTGCTGCCAGCCGATGCCGGGGAGATCCGCTATAAAGAGCATAACGTCAGTCACCTGACAGAGCGCCAGTTCAAACCGCTGCGCAAAGAGATCCAAATCGTCTTCCAGGATCCCTACAGTTCCCTGAACCCGCGCATGACCGTGGGTGGCTCCATCGGCGAGGGGGTTCGAATTGCCGGCCTCGCAGACCGGGCCGCGCGCCGCAAACGCATTTCCCAACTGCTGGACATGGTCGGCATGCCGGCCGCTTCGGCTGATCGCTACCCACACGAATTCAGCGGCGGCCAGCGCCAGCGCGTCGGGATTGCGCGGGCCTTGAGCGTCGATCCGTCCTTGATCATCTGCGATGAACCGGTGTCCGCGCTGGATGTTTCCATCCAGGCCCAGATCATCAACCTGCTCAAAGACCTCCAGGAAGAACTGAATTTGAGCTATCTCTTCATTTCCCATGATCTGAACGTGGTCAGCTATCTTTGTAACCGGGTATGTGTGATGTATCGGGGGAAAATCGTTGAAGCGGCGCCGGCAGTCGATCTCTTTGATCAACCCCGGCATCCCTACACCCACACGCTGCTCGCTTCGATTCTTGAACCGGGATCGGCTGCGGCCGACCCCGGGCAAAACGCGGAATCTGCGGCCGGCCGTACGCCGGATATCCCCGCGGCCTGCGCTTATTACGCCCACTGTGCGGAACGCACCGCCGACTGCACCCAGTCCAGCGGCAGCTTGGTCCGCGTGGCCAAGGACCACTTCGTGCGCTGCCTGCGAAAAGGAGCAGAGTAGAAACATGGAACCCACCGAAGTGCCACAGACCCCGTTCCCGGAATTGGAACAACGCATCCAGGCCCTGCAGACGAAAATGACGGCTGAAGACATGGACGGCATCCTGGTGATCCAGAACTCGGACCTGTTTTACTTCGCGGGGACAGCCCAACAGGCGCACCTTTACATTCCGGCTGCCGGACCACCGATTCTCATGGTTCGCAAAGACCTGGCCAGAGCCCGCGCCGAGTCCGCCCTGGAGAGAATCGTACCGCTCTCCAGTCCGCGGCAGATCCCGGACATCCTTCATGAATACGAGTATCCCCAACCGGCTGCCCTGGGACTGGAATGCGATGTGCTGCCGGTGAATCTATACCGTTCCTATCAACAGACCTTCAGTGACTGTCGTATCCTGGATGCCTCAAATCTGATCCGCATGACGCGGGCGGTCAAATCCGCATACGAAATTGAACTGGTTACCCAGGCGGCCGAACGGGCGGACCAGGTCGCCGGCAGCATGGGTGCACTCCTGGAGCCGGGCCTGACTGAAATCGAGTTGGCCGGTCTGATCGAAGCCCGGGCGCGAGCGCTGGGCCACCAGGGCTATGTACGCATGCGCCTGTGGGGCAGTGAAATGTTCTACGGCCACCTCATGTCGGGACCCGCCGCGGCGGTGCCCAGTTACCTGGCATCGCCCACGGGCGGCACCGGCACATCACCGGCATTTGCCCAGGGACCGGGGTTTCGGACGATCGGCCGCAATGAAACCGTGCTCCTGGATTATGTTTTCGCCTGGCAAGGGTACCTGGCAGACCACACTCGCATTTTTGCCACCGGTGAACTGCCCGATGAACTAAAACAGGCCCATGATGCCATGCTGGGCATCCAGGAAATGGTCAAAAAGGCTGCCCGGCCGGGCGTTCCGGCTGGAGAGTTGTATGAACTGGCGCTGGCCCGTGCCGTCGAGAGCGGGTTGGGCAATTACTTCATGGGCGCCGGTGACCGGCGGATCCGTTTTGTCGGCCACGGCATTGGCATCGAGCTGGACGAGTTCCCGTTTCTGGCCCAAGGGCAGCAAATGCCCCTGGCAGCCGGAATGGTCATCGCCCTGGAACCGAAAGTGGTGATGCCCGGTAAAGGCGTGGTCGGGATTGAAAATACCCATGTGGTGACAACGGAGGGGCTGCAACAGTTAACCGTATTCGAAGAAGCGATTACGGTGGTGTAACGCCGGTCGGTAGACCATTTCAAACTCGAAATCGAAATCGGGATCGCTATCGTAATCGATCACCTACCCTTCTAACAGCGATGACCCGATTGCGATCCCGATTTCGATGTTACCAGTGTTGTTAAACACAAAAAAAAAGGAGCAGCGGATTTCCATCCGCGCTCCTTCTTTGATTCTGTAAAGAAATAAATTCTAACGTTTCGAGAACTGGAATCTTGCCCGGGCACCTTTCTGCCCGTATTTCTTTCTTTCCTTGACCCGCGGGTCGCGTTTAACGAACCCGGCTTTCTTGAGTGGTCCCCTGAAGTCCGGATTGGCAAGTATCAGGGCCTTGGTAATCCCGTGGCGGATCGCATTGGCCTGGCCGGTCACCCCCCCGCCCAGCACCTTGACCTTCACGTCGTATTCCCCGTTGGTGTTGGTGATGACGAAAGGCTGCGCCAGCAACATTTTAGCGGTATCCAGTCTGAAATATTCGTCCAGCGGCTTTTTGTTGACCGTGATCTGGCCGCTGCCGGGTGTCAGCCATGTCTTGGCGATGGCGGATTTTCTTTTGCCTGTTGCGTAGAACGTGTTCTGATTATCCATTGAATCCCTCGGTCGTGCGCGGCATCACACCGCGGCTGGTTTAGTTGGCCAGCGCCTCCGGCTGCTGGGCCTCATGCGGATGGGAATTGCCGGTATACACCTTGAGTTTTTTAAAAAGCTTCCGGCCCAGTTTGTTTTTCGGCAGCATACCTTTGACGGCATGCCGAATCAGTTCTTCAGGGCGTTTTTCCAACAGCTTTTCAGCGGTAATCTCCTTGAGTCCTCCGATATAGCCGCTATGTCGGTAATAGACCTTGTTCTGGAGCTTTTTGCCGGTCAGCACAATTTTGTCGGCATTGATCACCACAACGGCGTCGCCCGTGTCCACATGCGGCGTAAAAGACGGATTATGCTTTCCACGAAGCCTAGCGGCGATTGTGGTTGCCAGGCGTCCCAGAACCTGGCCTTCGGCGTCGATGACCCACCAATGTTCTTTATGTTCACCTTTTTTCGCGCTTTGCGTATATTTTTTCACCGTTCTTTCTCCTCTGTGTATCTCAGAATCTGGTACAATTATAGAAAATCTAGACCCTTGTCAAGCCAAATCTATAAAATTTTCTTAAAAATCTCGTTGGCGTACCTTGGCGCTGTAATTTTAAAAATCTCTATGATATAAAGCTGTTATAGAAAAACTCCCATTCAATACAGTGGGACGGGCCCTGCATAGGCGAACGGATAAGATGGACCAACTGGAAATCGAAGTAAAATTCTTTCTAAAAGACCCCGCTGCCATCCGGGCAGCCATCATGGATCTGGGCGCACGGTCACGCGGCCGGGTTTTTGAATCAAACCATATCCTGGATCAGCCCGGGTTGGGCCTGTCCCGGAAAGGTGCCTTGTTGCGCCTCAGGCAGGCGGATGGGGCCTTGTTGACGTTTAAAGCCCCGCCTGAAACCCCCGACCGGGAATTCAAAGTCCGCCGGGAAATCGAGGTGCAGGTATCGGATTTCACCGCCACCGCACGCATCATGGCCGCATTGGGCTTCACCACAATACGCATCTATGAAAAATGGCGTGAAACCTTCATCCTGGGTGACTCCCATTTGTGCCTGGATACCCTGCCCTACGGCAATTTTCTCGAAATCGAGGGGCGCGCCGAGAGTATCCGAGACCTTTCGAAAAAGCTGGGATTTGCCTGGGAACAGCGCAGCGTGTTGAACTATCATGAACTTTTCGAACAGGTAAAAGAGGCCTACCAGCTCGACTTTGCAGATATCACCTTTGCCAATTTTAAAGGTTTGGTGGTGGACCTGGCCCCACTTAAGACCCGGTTCGAAGCGGGTGAATGAAATATTCTCACTCCGTCTTAGCCGTTTACAGTAGAAGCTATTTCAAGAATGGATTTTGGTTCAAGATGCGGCGGTCGCGAATATCAAACCGGAGGCGCCAGCGAAGCCAGTGCCTTGCGTGGTTAATACATCGGGTATTTCGAGGATAGCGCGGGAGCTTCACTTCGTGCTGATATGAGCGCCCAACGCAGAGATTGGGCTAAAAGACTTTCTTGAAATAGCTTCTAAAGGAAACGATTCGGCTTGATATCACCCGACTTGATGCAGGTAACCTGGGCGTTGAGCACTCCCCCGGCTTCCACGACAAAGTCCTTACACTCCACGCGTCCGGAACAGTTGCCGGTCGACAGAATGATCAATTCTTTGGAGGCGTGGATTTCTCCTTCGAAGGTGCCGCCGATGGTCATGCTGGCAACCTTGGTATCGGCATAAACGGAGCCTTCTTTCGCTATCACCACCGTATCACCCTCCAGCGTGCCCTTGACGGTCCCCTTGATAACCAGCCTTCCCTGCGTGGTCAACGTGCCGTCCACCGTCAGCGCCTTATCAATTATGGAAAAATCTTTGGGATTTCGTTTCACATCGTTTCCTTATTGTTGGGATACTTCTTTTAAGGGGTTTATATTGATAAAGCCCATGGAGACCTTGCCTCGCCGCACCACCAAACGGTAGGTATTGTCTGTTGCGGTCGCCTCCGGCGTTGCTTGATCTGAAAACAGCGGCGTCTTGAATTTGATCCGCCGGGCCTTGACGCCCGGTCCGGAAAGATAGGCCCGCACGCCGGTATTCTGGTTGATGTTGGTTGCCAGAGCCACCAGTTGCGGGGGGGCATCCGGACTGACGTCAATGGTGCTGCCCGGGATGAAACAGCGCAGGGAACCATCAGCAAAGCCAAAAATTGCGTGTTTAAATTCCGGCTCGGCGAGATCGATAAAGAGTCTGCCGACTTCCTCATCCTCCAGGGTAACAATGACCTGGTACTGCCGGCCCTTCTTTTTCAGGGAGTAGCGCTTCCACAGGTCCTTGCCGGAGTTGATGCGATAACCACGATCCTCGCCGGTATTCAGGGATCGTTGCCCGACAAACCCCTTGAGATTGACGACCAGGTCGGAGGGGTCCGCCACGGTCGTCACCACATCCACGATTTCAAAAATATCACCGCGAATAATTTTGAAGCGGCCGTAGTTATTATAATACTCGATGGTGCCGTTCCGTTTAAGCTTGTAAAAGAGGGGCCCCGATCGTCGGGATGTCTTCGCCCGCGTTGCCGCGGCAGCCGCAGTCGCAGCGGATATGGACGGGCCGATGTCAATGTAAACACTACCGCAGGGATAGGAATCCTTGCGAACTACGATGCGGGTGGGCGCCCTGATGACAGTAGGTTTGCGCAGGTCGTTGATCGTGCCCAACCCTACCAGATCAGCACTGAGTCCGCGTTCGTAATTGGCCTCGATGTGTGAGATGGTCACCTTGTCGCCTCGGGCAATCCTCAGGGTTTGTTGATTTTTAAGCACAACCGGCAGGGTGTCATTCACCGCAATAACCAGATAGTCAAGCAGGGGCTTTTCCAGGTTTACACCGGGTGTTTGCGGTATGACATCCAATATCTCCATAAATGCATTGACGGCCAGATTATGGTGTCGAACCTTTAGTTCCAGCGAGAGTGATTTACTGGTCTCGATCCCAAAAGCCGGAATGTCGTAGTGGGTCAACGCATAGTAGGTTGCTGAGCCGCGCTGTTCTTTATGCTGCGAATCTTTTTCCGCTGTCCGGTGATTGTTAAACCGGAAAAAATGAGCCGGGTCTTCGATATCGATGTTCATCCGGCGACACACTTCCCGGGCCATTTCACCCAGCTCAATCTTTAGATTGCTGCTACGTGAGGTATAGGTATCCGCATCGGCCATAATGGATTGTCCGTATTTTTTAGGATTCCGTTGGGGGCTTACCCAGGTTTCCGCAAAAAAGCCGGAGCCATCATGCATGTTGAGCAGGCAATCGCTCTCGGCGATCAGCTTTTTTAAAATGGCGACGACCTCCGTTTCATACCCCTTCTTTTTGCTGGTACCGAATTTCCGGTTCATATCTTCATTGATTTGACGCCGTTGAAGCACGATCGAATGAAAATTTGCCCGGGGGACGACGATCAGGTTGCCCTTGGCCAGGCTGATATCGGCATAGAGGTCGACCGATAGAAAGCCACCCGGCTCATCCCCCTGAATGCCGCCAATCAGGAGAATCGTTTTGCCCGGCTGTTGTCCGTAGATGCGATACACATTGAGTTCGTGGTCGGTTCCCTCAAAGAAAACCGTATGCACGCGCTCCTGCGCGGCGGCCGGATCAGGTCCGCACGCCACCAACCAGACCAGCGGCAGAATAGCCAGTAACGTATATGCGATTCTTGATCTCAAGTTGACAAGACCTTTCCGGTACCCAACTGAAACCGGATCAGTTATTCAAGATAGTATTGGCCGGTTCGAAACCTTCCTGAGCAGCCTCGGATTCGCCAACTCCTCCGGGTTGCTGATCATTGCCTGACGCTGCAGGCGCAGCTGTTTCAACAAAGGGGTCTTCGATGGCAAACTGTTTCTCCAGCAATAAATCCCCGGCGCCCGAGTAAACAAACACCGTGGCACTATTCAAGGTTAGCGGCGGCGCTTTATAAGCGCTTTTGAGCTTTACGATATTGAATCTTGAAATCGAAAAGTAGCGTCCCCGGTGGATCCGGGCCGGCTTGCCATCAACGAGTCGGGCTTTTGGAATGGTCAGAATCTCGGCTTCCGGGTCCTGGTCATTTTTCAGGACGACAAACGTCCGGCCGGAAACAGCCCCGGCTTCCACATTCACGTTTTTCAGCCGGAATTGAACGTTTAGAAGTCTCTGGTCCGGTTGGTGACGAACCTGAAAATCCCTTACATCCACTTTGATTTCCGGTATTAATTCTTCAGGCGCGCCGGTCGGCGGGACTTTCTTTTCCACCGGCGGTTCAGGCTCTGCCGAGGCAGCGGGCGCAGCGGGTGCCACCGGCGCCGCGGCGGTTTCAAGGGGTGCCGCCTCCGTCGGTTCGCCGACTTGAGTAGCGCCCTTTTCGCCTGCGGCCGTAACCGACTGCGCCGCGGCCTGGGCCTTTTTCAGCTTGGATTCGGCTATCCCCAGCCGGGTCAGCAGCAGATCCCGCTCTTCTCCCAGCGTTCGGATCTGCCCGCCCACCTTGGCCAGTTCGCCTTGGAGTCGCCGGTTCTCCTCAAAAGGCTTTTTATACAGCATGTAGATGGTAGTGGCCGCAGAAAGGGCCACCACCAGGATAAAAATCGCCAACAGCAGCAGCCCCTTGAACTTCCGGATCGTGATGACTTCCCCCTGATCACCTACGAACAGCAGCGTCCAATGTCCCGATTTACGGCCTTTTGTGGGTGCCTTGTAACTGTCTATTTCTTTCTGAAGGTCTCTCGGAATATCTTCCATTTTCCGTCTTCCATTCTTAGGCTCAGGGTTTTGACACCTTTGGCTTTAATGGCATTGGAGGTGTAGGTCTGAAAGAGGGTCACAGTGGCGTTGTCCTGATCCCGTAATATTTTTATGTTCTCTCCGGTTACCTGTATGAAGCTATACGTCTTATTCAGCCGATCCTTGTAGGCCAGCCATTTCTGTTTGTTCATTCTTTTGGACCGGAAGTGATTTGAATAGCAATCGCCGTAAGCGTTGATATCTTTGCCCGACCAGGCCGCCAGCCACCGGTCAACCAGGCTCGCAATGGCCTCATCTCCAGAATGCCGCGACTGGAGTGTTTGGGCTGCCACCACCAGCGGATAGCCGGCGGACTGTTTCGACTTTCCATCATCAGACGCCATGAACGAATCTCCGACGATGCGCGGATCGCCATTGATATGCGCTATGAAGATCTTCCGGCGGCCGGCCACGGTATCCATGTCACCCACCGATAGTCGCTGGTCAAACATGGCGACATAGAGTTCCCGGTGTTTATAAATCCCCAGGTAATCCAACCGGGTGGCAACCACGCCAGTGGCCGGTGGGCTTGGATTGCGGGCCCGGATCCATTGCATCCACCAGGAAATATCCGGCAGATATTGAGAATCGTAGTGGGCCAGATAGTCATGGTACGTGCCGGTGGCCAAGGCCTTGTTCCAACCGGCCAGGAATGAACGAATCGCAGCATTCTCCGATTGGGCCTGGGCGTAGGGCTTATAGCCGATTTTCTCAGCAATCAGGATTGGGGTGTCCTGCAGTGAAATAAACCCGGAAAGTTTGTCGATGTCCTGATTCACAAGTGCGATACAGCCGTTGGAGTCCCGATCCTTCAGGGGGCGATTGGTGCCGTGCATCCAGATGGCATACCCGTTGCGTCCCTCACGCCGGTCCATCAAGTTGGGATAATCGATGGGAAAGGCGCGGGTGCCGTATAGCGGTGCCAATTCCTGGTCACTGAACTCCTCGGTAAAAAAGTAGGCCCCGACCGGTGTTTTTTTATCCCCGCTGACCTGCTTGTCTCCCCGCGCTTTGCCGGTCGAGCATTTCATGGTTTCGACGACTTCGTACTGTCCGTCATACTTGAAAAGGGTGATCTGCTGATACTTTTTCTCCACGACAAGCGCATAGGAGGGGTGTTCGCTGACGGGCATCGAGACAAACAGATCGGGGATCAAGCCTTGCCGGTCCGTCCCCGAGGAGGCACCGACACCGGCTGGTATCGCCAGCAGGACCAGCAGGGCTAAAATCAAGGTCCATCCATATATTTTCAGACTATCCAAACAGTGGGCCTCCTTGCTTTGCGGCAATCGTTATTCCACGGCATTATATAAGATTACTATAGAATGTCAAATAGTTAGTAATCGGCACCGCCCCTATAACCAGCCAAGCGGCCACTATGTTACCGTGCTCTGGCCACCCGGTATCACCCGGGCCTGGCAATGATTACCCGGTCGCCGCGCGTCACGTTCAGCGCCTGGCAGGCATCCTGGCCGAAAATCGCAATCTCCAATAGCCCCATGCTGCCGAAAATCGCCAGGGGCTGCCCCGGGGGGCCCTGCGCGTATGATTGCTGCAGCCCAGTGATGCGGTGCGCTCCGATCCGGATCGCGGTCCGGTCGTCATCATTGATTTGCAAAAATGCGTCCAGGGTCGGTTTATCGATGTTGGTAATGATATTGCCGAAATGATCGATAAGGATCACCTCGCCGTACAGTTCGCCGGACGCACTCAGCGAGGGCTCCGGCAGATTCAGGTTAACCAGATCTGCAGTTGCGGCCAGGGGCCCGGTCGAGGCGATATCATGCGTTAGTGAGAGGTGCGCCCCGACGGGGGCCAGAATGTCCCGGCCATGAAAGGTATTGCTGATCGCATCCAGACAAAGATCTCGATTGTCCAGTATCCGAATCTCAGGCGAAGGGTGATCGGCTTGCAGGACGGCCGCTAACACGCCGTTATCGGGGGCCACAAATAATTGGTCGCCCAGCCGGGCGCAGATGATCGCGCGATCGCTGCCGACGCCCGGATCTACGACAACGACATGAACTGTATTACTGGGAAAATAGGGGTAAGCGGCGGCCAGCGTCCAGGCGGCCACGCTTGTATCCTGCGGCGGGATCTGGTGGGTGATATCGACGATACGGGCATCCGGATTGATCCCGAGAATGACCCCTTTCATGATGCCGACCCAGGCATCGGCAAGTCCAAAATCTGTCAACAAGGTAACGGTACCCACGTTTCAACCCCGGTCAAATAAACGGCCCTGTGCCTTGATTCCCAAATGACGGTAGGCCGTTTCGGAGGCCTTGCGCCCGGACGAGGTCCGCATGATCATGCCGATTTTCAACAGATACGGTTCGACCACGTCAACCAGCGTGTCGGTCTCTTCCTGCAACGTGGCGGCGACCGCTTCGATACCGACCGGGCCGCCTTTATAGAAATCAATGATGGTCCTCAGGTAGCGCCTGTCGAGCACCGTCAGACCCTGCGGATCAACCCCTTCCAGGTCCAGGGCGGCGGAGACGGTTTCCCGGTTGATCTGGCCATCAGCCCGGACCTGAGCAAAATCACGGACCCGCTTCAGCAACCGGTTTACTATCCGTGGCGTGCCTCGTGAGCGCACGGAGAGCTCCACGGCACCGTCGGGGTCAATAGGCATAGCGAGTAATGCGGCCGAGCGGTCGGTAATTTTGACCAGGTCGTCCTGCGAATAAAAATCCAGATTCCGGAAGATCCCGAACCGATCGCGCAGCGGGGCCGACAGCAGGCCCACCCGGGTCGTGGCGCCCACCAGGGTAAATCGTTTGAGGCGAAATCGGTGGCTGCGGGCATGGATGCCCTTGTCGAATACAAAATCGACGGCGTAATCTTCCATGGCCGGGTACAGGAATTCTTCGACCACCTTGGGAAGGCGGTGGATTTCATCCACAAAGAGAATATCCCCCTCCTGCAAGTGGGTCAAAATCCCCAGCAGGTCTCCCCGTTTGTCCAGGGCCGGTCCCGAGGTGACGGTCAATTGGCCGCCCATTTCATTGGCGATGATATGGGCCAGCGTGGTTTTGCCCAACCCCGGCGGTCCATGAAACAGAATATGATCCAAGGGCTCTTTTCTCAGGCGGGCTGCTTCTATGGCAATATGCAGGGTTTCCACCACTTCCGCCTGACCGATATACTCGGTCAGCTTTCCCGGCCGCAGAGACAACATGTCGGGTTCACGATCCACCGGAAGACTCGCCCGAGACAAAGCATTCGAAAAATCAGATCTGTGGGTCAGGATATCATCGGTCATGGGACGTTTCACCCCGATACACTTCGTCAAATAGTTCTTCGGCCGTGGAAATCCGGTCATTCCGCTGCAGGGCCGCGGCAATCATCTGGCGGGCATCTGTCGGTCGATGTCCCAGTTGGCCGGTCATGACTTCCAAAACTTGCCGGGCGATATCTTCGGCCTGGGCCGGTACGGTGCGGACCGGCTCGGCGGCCAGTAAAAACTGGTCCAATTTGCCTTCCAAGGTGGCGATAATCTTTTGCGCGGTGCGGCTGCCGATCCCATCCAGTTGCTTCAATGCGGCCGCATCGCGGGCTTCGATGGCGCGGGCGATCTCCCCCACCGGCAGGGTCATTGCTTTGGCGGCCTTGAGTGGCCCGATGGCGGCCACGGAGAGAAAAAGTTGAAAAAAATCCTTTTCCAATTTTCGATTAAAACCGATCAGTACCGGTTTAGGTTGCCGCTCGGTCTGCTGGTAGTAGATGTACAAAGCCACTTCATCGCCAATGTCTTTATCGTGCAGGGACGCCATGACGATCGACGGCAGCAATATTTCATAGCCCACCTGGTTGGCCTGTACCAGGAGCCGTTCGTTTTCTTTTTCAAGTAGTCTGCCCTCGATGTAACCGATCATATCTGTAAAGTCCTATTATGGCCAGGCCGGTGGCATCGGATGCATGAAAAGGGCGGATGGGCTCGGGCGCACGGATAACACGTCGCACCGCCTGCTCGAGTTGCTCCTTATCGGCGTTCCCGCTGCCGGTCAGTATTTTTTTGACTTCGCGCACAGCCAGTTCGACAACCGGCAGCCCGGCCCGGTTGCCGGCCAGCAGGATCACCCCGGTCACTTTGCCGAGATCAATACCCGACTTTGGATATTTATGCAGCGAGAAGACGTCCTCGACCACCATGAGGTCCGGTTTTTCATCCGCAAGCAACTGCGAAAGCCTGGTGTAGATGCAATCCAGACGGGTGGCGGTGTCGTCCTGGCTGGGGGTTTTAATGCATCCGTAAGAATATCCGCAAAGGTGCGTGTTCTCCCCTTGAACCAGTCCGATCCCGGTGGCCGCCAGTCCGGGGTCTATGCCGATAACTTTTACCATTTGCCAATGACGGACGCTGTTTAGTGTCCATCCATAAATGGCCCTTTTCCCTTATCTCGGTGTCAGGTAACAATTTGAACCCTCGAAATACGCAATGTATTCCTCCGGTTAAATTTTTGCCTTCCTTGGCCTTGAACTAAATTGCCAATTGGGGATGGACCCTATTTGAGTTTCTGCAACTTCTTTGCGGCAATCTTAGCCTCATTGGACTGTGGGTGCCTTTTAATCAGTTCCTGCAGGATAAGCCGGGCATTGGTTTTATCGCCCAGATTGGAAAAAGCCAGCCCCTGTTTGAGCCGGGAGGCCGGCACCTTGTTGCCCTTTGGATATATTTCGATCACTTTCTGATATTCCAGTATGGCTTTTTCAAACCATTTCTCCCGGTAGTAGGTTTCCCCGATCCAGAATTGGGCATTGTCCGCGTGTCCGGATTTGGGATGCTGTTTGAGCAGGCTCTCAAATCCAAGCCGGGCGTCTTCCAGTTTGCCGCCGTCATAGGCTTTTTTGGCCTGTTCGTACAATTCCTTATCCGACAGGCTGACCGCAGCAGGCGCCTCTTCGGGTTTGGGCGCACCGGTTTCCCCGGTACCCTCGATATTGAGATACTGCAGTATGCGGTCGATCTTTTGATTGGCCGCCACCAGTTGTGCTTCAAGGCGTTCCAACTCCATTTTACGCTTCGCTTCGAGGTCTTCACCGGCACTCAACTTTTTCGCGACCTGATGTTCGGTCACTTCCAGGCTGCCGCGCAGCCGTTCGAGTTCTTCCCGGAGTCTTTCGAGTTCAGCCGCCGTACCGGCCGTCTGTCTCCGAATAGCCCGCACCTCCTGGTCATGGGCATCCAGCCTGGCATTTTGTCCGGCCGCCCGGGTGGACTGCCTTTCCAGTGCGGCCACCCGCCCATCCAGTACCGTGACCTCCTGCTGGGCCATACACCCCGCAAGCAACCACACCATTCCCAGGATATACGCTATCGTGCTTTTCATGGCCGAAACCTTCCCGACAGACAGCATCGGACGCTGTTTGCAATAACTGTTGTTTTCTCCGCCATCGGCTCCGGATAGGCAGCTTACAAACAACTTGCCCGCCGAAAAGGCGGGCAAGCAGAACATTTGGCTATAGGTCTGGTACAATTCCGGACAGGCATCATCGGAACCGGGCGGCCTTGACTATTCGATAAGGAACTTGGCCCTTCTGTTTTTCGCCCAGGCTTCTTCGCCTTGACCAGTATCAACCGGACTCTCTTCGCCGTAGCTGACGGTGGTAAAACGAGAGGCATCGATTCCCAGGTTCACGAGAAAGTTTTTCGCGCTTTCGGCCCGCCGATCACCCAGGGCCAGGTTGTACTCCGGGGTACCCCGTTCATCGCAGTGACCTTCAATAATCACCTGGGATCCGGGATTGTCACGGAGGAAATCCGCCTTGGCGGTCAGAGTGCTCTGGGCTACCGGGGACAGGGCGGAGCTGTCAAACTCAAAATAGATGTTCTCGCTCTCGAACATGTTCTTCTGAATCATGGCATCGCGCTGTGCGGTTTCCTCGGCCATCTGGGCAGCAGCTTCAGCAGCAGCCTGCTGATCCCTCTCCTGCTGGGCCTGGGTGGCGGCTTCCTCTGATGCTCTCTGTTGTTCTGCGGCAGTTGCTGACGTGTCAGACTTGACGGTTTTCTTGGCGCATGAAGCTGTAAACAGTAATCCGGGTATAACCAGCAACAAGGCTAAATGGATCCAAAATTTTTTCCGCATTTTTCCTCCTTTTTAAGAACCCGATAACACTTTAGTATAGATGCCGTTTGAGGACCAGGCCGGACTGGACTGCTCTCCCGGCATCGACAGCAACCTTCTCTGGTCAGTGCCGTAGGCAGTCATGACATATATCCTGGATGGTCCCTCACGGGTTGAACTGAAAGCGATGAGACTTCCGTCGGGTGCCCAGGACGGGGCCTCGTTATCTCCTGAATTTTCGGTCATCTGTACCGGGTCGCTGCCATCCAGACCGATGATGAATATATCGCTTGTACCGCCGCGCATGGCCGTATAAGCGATCCGGTCGCCTTGCGGCGACCAGTCCGGCTGGGTATTGTAGCGCCCCTCGAAAGTCAACCGCTCAACGGCTCCGGTAGCAATGGTCATGATGTAGATTTGCGGGGAGCCGGAGCGCTTGGACACGAACGCCATTTTATTACCGTCCGGGGACCAGGTCGGTGACACATCGATACCCCGTCTATGGGTCAATCTTTTAATAATTTTCCCGGTTCCGGTCAATAGATAAATTTCCTGATCGCCGGAAAAGCTAAGGGTAGCAGCCAGTTCAAACCGTCCCGGCACCCAGGCCGGGTTGGTATTGATCCCCTTTTTATCCAGCAGGTACCCGCGCTTGCGGGTGACGTTTTTAATGTACAGGTTCGGTTTACCGGCGTTGAAGGCGGTATAGGCAATCCACTTGCGATCCGATGACCAGGCCGGAAACAGGGTAATGGCCCGGTTGTTGGTGAACTGGCGGGGGTTGAACCCGTCAAAATCGCAGATAAAGACCTCTTTTTTGCCCGACCCGTTCGAAATAAAGGCAATGTCACTGTCAAAATACCCCCGGCTGCCGGTCAGATTGAACAGGATTTCACTGCAAAACCGGCGCACCACCCGCCGCAGGTCCCGCGGCAGCGCCCGGTATTTTTTCCCTACCAGCAGCTTCTGCTTGAAGGTATCGAACAGGCGCAGTTCCACCTCGACCAGCCCGTTGCGCATGTGGAGCCCCCCGGTTACCAGCAGTTCGGCGCCGATGCCGGTCCAGTTGGCGAATTCGATATTGGGCCTGATAATCGGGGGCTTTTGGGTATCCACCAGGAATGCTTCCGGGTCGATGATTTTAAAATACCCAGTAAACGCCAATGTTTCAGATATAAGACCGGCAGCTGCCACTGCTGCTTTTTCGTTTTGCGGGAGGCGTTCGGAAAGCTTGAAGGGCTGCACGGCCAACGGTATCTTTCGTAAAAAGGGGTTGGTGATATCGATGTAATCGTAGTCGGCCCAACTGATCCCAGGAACGATTCCGAAGAATAGGAGAGACATCCAAGCTATAAGGGCCCGCAGTGCCCGAATTCTCGAGCGGGCATGGGTACCAGTGGTTCCTTTGAGTCGTTCGTAAGTCAATATGGTCACCCTATTTAATTCCCTCAGGCGTAAAATTGAGTCCGACCGTGATGAATGGTTTGGATAAACCTTCCGGGTGCGGACTCGCAGGATTGGTTTTCATGATGGCCCGGCGCGCCGATTCGTCCAGGTAGGCGTTCCCGGATCTTTTATCAAACCAGATATCGCGTATCTCACCATCCGGCATCACCTTGAACACCACCAATGCATTCAGATTCTGAGCACCGCCGGCCAAAGATTGCGAAAAGGCCCAATTCTTTTGTATTTGATAGGCAATTTCAACTTGGTAAATATGTATAATTTCAACCACTTCCTTGCTATCCACCTTTATCTTACCCGGGACCCCGATCTGTTTTTTGGCAGTCGCCCGGGGGGCATCCGGCCCGGGTTGTTCCTGCACCTTGCTCCGGAGACGATCGATAGCGGCCTGTACGGCACTGGCCTGCTCGGCTTCGACTGTTTTTTCAATCCGGGTCAAAGCGCTTTCGACAACCTTGGACGGCTTGAAGGTCTTCTTCTTTAACGACTTGATAACTTTAGGTTTATCATCTGACGCGGCTGGTTTGGGAGGTGCCAGGCTGACATCGGCTTTCTTGGCCGGTCGCTGCGGTTTTTTGGCCGTGGACTGTTTGCTGCCCACCGGCGTCGGCACCGGGTCGGCCGCCGTGGGAAGGGTCACCATGGTGACGCTGATCACCGGCGGGAGCAGGATTTTACGGGGACTGCCCGAAGGCGTAAAGACAAACAGGACGATCAGAAGGGCGTGCGCTGCTATGGAAACCGAGAAAGGCAGCGCAAAATCCTTTTTAGTCCCTATAGAGCCGTGCGGCATGTAAACATTTGCAGCCATCGGTAACCTTTTTAAGACCTAACCGGCCGCCCGGGCCTCTTCAATCGGAACAGTGACCATCCCCAGCTTTTCGACGCCGGCCGCCTTGATTTCCGCCATCACTTTGACCACGTTGCCGTAAGGGATATTCTTATCCGCCCGCAGGTACACCTCACGGTCGGAACGCCCCTCCAGGATCTTGGCCAGTTTATGGCGCAGCGATTCCATGGCCACCGGGTAATTACTGATATGGACCTGTCCCTTTTGATCAATGGTGACGATCAAGTGCTCCCTTTCCGAAGGCAGGGGCTGGGCCGTGGTCTCCGGCAGGGACACGTTGACGCCCTGCACCATCATGGGGGCGGTCACCATGAAAATAATCAAAAGGACCAGCATGACGTCCACAAAGGGCGTCACGTTGATATCCGACATGAGTCGTTTATTGGAACCGTCGATCATCATTTTCGGCTTCCTCCGGTCATCAGGATATCCCGTTCGACAATGTTTAGAAAATCGTTGGAAAAGTTGTTCAGCTCGGTCTCCAGTATACCGATCCGGTTGGAAAAGTGGTTGAAGGCAATCACCGCCGGAATTGCGGCGGCCAGGCCGGCCGCCGTGGCCACCAGGGCTTCGGAGATCCCCGGCGCAACCACCGCCAGGCTGGCCGATCCGGTCAACCCTATGCCATGGAACGAGTTCATAATGCCCCAAACCGTGCCGAACAGCCCGATAAAAGGGGTCGTGTTGCCGGTGGTCGCCAGAAAAGGCACCATCTGGGTCATCCGGGCCATTTCGGCATTGGTGGCCCGCCGCAGGGCCCGTTTGACATTGGCCGTGCCCAGGCTGATGCCGTTGATGGTGCCGGTCTTTTGCCCCTTCGGCCGAGCGGCGCTTTTGGCACTTTCACGGCTGAGTCGGCTAACCTTGTTGAGTTCGACATAGCCCACCCGGAAGATTCTGGCAACCGGGCTGGAAGCCAGTTTTTTAGCCATCGAAAAAGCATCCGACAGATCCCGGCACTTCCAGAAAAATTCTACAAACTGCGAAGATTGTTTAAACGCACGCTTCAGGTACCGATATTTTATGATAATGATCGCCCAGGATGTAATTGAAAAAAACAGCAGCAGCAGCATCACCAATTGAACGACAAACCCGGCGTTGCTGATCATGTGCACCAGATCGAGATTTGAAGACATTCGCTGTAACTCCGGTTAAAGGTCTCAAATGCAACTTATTTAAAAAAAACAGCCACTTTTACGTCCGGGAAAATAGCCGAACCCATCTGGAATGTCAAGCGATTCCACCAGCTCCCCCCAAATCAATTTCCGGCCCCCGGGTACGGCGGCCGGCTTGCATAACAGGACCCGGTCGGCCCAATCGTCGTGGTCGCACGATGACTTTTGGGTTGCTTTTCACCCGGACAGTTTCTACACAGGTAGCACGCTTGGCCACAATCCGAAAGCAAGCGGCCCAGTGGCTGTAAGTGCATGCCCCCGGCAGGGCCTTTTTCAATTCCGTCGTGGGTGATTTTATGACTTTCTTATATGATAACAATACCATGAAACACGACTACCCCGGGAATTTTCTTGATTCCAATACCGATTTGCACCGAAAATGAACCCAAAGGAGACCCAAAGATGAACATGCAGCGCATCGTTGACCTACTGTTTGAAGCCCTCATGCTCAATCGGATTCCACGGTCCGGCTACAGTTTTCTGGGGGCCGGCCAAGAGAGCGTTGCCGAACACAGTTTCAGCGCGACCTTTATCGCGCTGGTACTCTCTAAACTGGAACCGGACATCGATGCCGCCCGCCTGCTGTCCATGTGCCTCGTACACGACCTGCCGGAAGCACGTATAGGCGATCTGAATTATGTTCAGAAACAGTATGTCCAGGCTGACGAGGTCCGCGCCATAGGCCACACCGTGGCCGGGTTGCCCTTCGGGTCTGACATAGCGGCCCTCTTAGCTGAATTCAATGCCGGCGAAACCAGAGAGGCCCGGCTGGCGCGGGATGCCGATCAGCTCTCCCTGCTGCTGCAACTAAAAGTCCTGCAGGACATCGGTTACCACCCACCCGACAAATGGATCCCCCATGTTGAAAATCGTCTACACACAGCCACCGGGAAAAAAGTGATGGCGGCCATTCTACAGCGTGATTGCGATTCATGGTGGCTGGAACATTATGAGGATAACAATGTTACTAAGCCTCCTGAGTAGCCCGGCAATTAAGGTAAAACCACTATTTTGGGGAATGAAGTTGAATCAGGGTGATAATTCTGTTGACAGGCAAGGCGATAAAATTTAAGTAATGTTCGATACTAGATAACAATGTTACCAATCGAATAAGAACACAGGAGCAAAAGAATGGACTGGGTATTAAAGACATTGGGCACAGCGGTAGGCAAGAAGCTGCTGATGGCGGTGACGGGTCTTTCGTTTTGCGGATTTTTAGGTACGCACCTGGCGGGGAACCTCACCTTGTACGGCGGGGCAGACGCGTTCAACAGCTATGCCGAGCACCTGCACAGCCTGGGACCGCTTTTAACGGTGGCCGAGCTGGGTCTGTTAATCCTGTTCGGGGTGCATGTGGTGACCGGGCTGGTGCTCTTTTTGCAAAACCTCAAGGCCCGCCCCCAGCGCTACGCGGTGGACCGCTGTGCGGGGGGCCGGACCCTGGGCAGCCGAACCATGCCGTACACCGGTCTGTTGATCCTGCTCTTCATCATTTACCATCTGATGAACTTTCATTTCGTGGACAAAAGCCGCACGACGATATTTGCGATTGTGTCCGGCACGTTTGCCAACCCGGTGCATATGATCTTGTACATCGCGGCGATGGTGGTGGTGGCGCTGCACGTGAGCCACGGCTTCTGGAGCCTGTTTCAAACCTTGGGGGCCAACCACCCCAAGTACATGCCGACGATCAAAGTGCTGGGCCTTTTGTTTGCCCTGGTGGTGGCGGTAGGGTTCGGGTTTATTCCGATTTATGTGGGCATGCTTTAGGTCATTTTAGCCAGTACAAGATAAGCTCAATTTTGGGTTTTATGAAAGATCAGTTCCAATATCGGTATCGGGATCACAATCGCCATCGAGATCGATTTCTAAACGGCCTTCCGGACCCGATTTCGATACCGATCCTGATTTCGATATCGATTCAAGCTGAAGCCCACAAGTTGTAGATAAATTTGAGGCGCCTGCAGCAGGCGTTTAATCTGAGGAGGAATAAGATGTCATTAGACGCGAAGATACCCGGCGGCCCCTTGGCCGACAAGTGGGATCGGCACAAATTCGAGCTCAAGCTGGTCAACCCGGCCAACAAACGCAAGTTCAACATCATTGTGGTGGGCACGGGCCTGGCGGGCGGCAGTGCCGCGGCAAGCCTCGCGGAGCTGGGATACGACGTCAAGAGTTTTTGCATCCAGGACACGCCCCGACGAGCGCATTCGATCGCGGCCCAGGGCGGCATCAACGCCTCGAAGAACTATCAGAATGATGGGGACAGCACCTGGCGACTGTTTTACGACACGATCAAGGGCGGGGACTTTCGGGCCCGGGAAGCCAATGTGTACCGCCTGGCACAGGTGAGCGGGAACATCATCGACCAGTGCGTGGCCCAGGGGGTGCCGTTTGCGCGCGAGTACGGCGGGACGCTGGCCAATCGCAGTTTCGGGGGGGCTCAGGTATCACGGACCTTCTATGCCCGGGGCCAGACCGGCCAGCAGCTGCTGTTGGGTGCTTACAGCGCCCTGAGCCGGCAGATTGCAACCGGCAAGGTGACCATGTACCCGCGGCGGGAAATGCTGGACCTGGTGGTCTCCGGGGGCAAGGCGCGGGGCATCGTGGTGCGCAATCTGATCACCGGAAAGATCGAAAAGCACGCCGCCGACGCAGTGGTGCTGTGCACGGGTGGCTACGGCAACGTCTTTTTCCTTTCGACCAACGCCATGGCCAGCAACGTAACCGCGGCGTATCGGGCCCACAAACGCGGGGCCTATTTTGCAAACCCTTGCTACACGCAGATCCACCCGACCTGCATTCCGGTGCACGGGACCTACCAAAGCAAACTGACGCTGATGAGCGAGAGTCTTAGAAACGACGGCCGGGTGTGGGTACCCCGCGAGACCGGGGACACGCGTCCACCGTCCCAGATCCCTGAAGCCGAACGCAGCTATTACCTGGAAGAGAAATACCCCAGCTTCGGGAACCTGGTGCCCCGGGACGTGGCCTCGCGCAATGCCAAGGAGCAGTGCGATGCCGGCCGGGGCGTGGGCGAGACCGGGCTGGCGGTGTACCTGGATTTTGCCGACGCCATCACCCGCGACGGCCGGGACGTGATCGCTAAAAAGTACGGCAACCTCTTCGAGATGTACGAAAAGATCGTGGCCGACGATCCCTACCAGACCCCCATGATGATCTACCCGGCGGTGCACTACACCATGGGCGGGTTGTGGGTGGACTACAACCTGATGAGCAACCTGGACGGTCTGTTCGTGCTGGGCGAGGCCAACTTTTCCGATCACGGGGCCAACCGTCTGGGCGCCAGCGCCTTGATGCAGGGGCTGGCGGACGGCTACTTCGTGCTGCCGTATACCATCGGCGGGTACCTGTCAGGGGTCACCCCGGGTGAAGTGGGGGTGGACAATCCGGCCTTTGACCAAGCCGCCGCGGACGCGGCCGGGCGCATCGACCGGCTCTTGTCGGTGGCCGGCGACCGGACCGTGGACGACTTTCACCGGCAACTGGGCCTGATCATGTGGGACTACTGCGGCATGGCCCGAAACGATGCCGGCCTGGAAAAGGCGATCGGCCAGATCGCGGCGCTGCGCGGCGAGTTCTGGGAGAACGTGACCGTGCCCGGTTCGGCCGGGGACTTCAACCAGAGCCTGGAGCGGGCCGGCCGGGTGGCTGATTTTCTCGAGTTTGCCGAGCTGATGTGCACCGACGCCCTGCATCGCAAGGAATCGTGCGGGGGGCATTTCAACGAGGCCTATCAAACCGCGGAACACGAAGCGTTGCGTGACGACGAGAACTTCTGCTACGTGGCGGCCTGGGAGCATACCGGGGACGAGAGCGAACCGGCGTTGCACAAGGAGTCGCTGGTCTTTGAAAACGTTAAGCTGACCCAAAGGAGTTACAAGTGACGACCAAATCCATCGATATCACCCTGAAAGTCTGGCGGCAAAAGGGCCCCGGGCACAAAGGTCGCCTGGAGACCTACCGGGCCGACAATATCTCCTCGGACATGTCCTTTCTGGAGATGCTCGACGTGGTCAACGAACAGCTCACCCTGGACGGCCGCGAACCGATTGCCTTCGACCACGATTGCCGCGAGGGCATTTGCGGCCAGTGCGGTTCGGTGGTCAACGGCCGGCCCCACGGACCCGAACAGGGCACCACCTTGTGCCAGCTGCACATGCGCCATTTCAACGGCGGGGATACCCTGGTGATCGAACCGTTCCGGGCCCGGGCCTTCAAGATCGTCAAGGACCTGGCCGTGGATCGCAGTCCGTTGGACAAGATCATCCAGGCCGGTGGGTACGTGTCGGTGAATACGGGCGGAACCCCGGATGCCAACGCCATCCCCATCCCGGCCGAGGTGGCCGAAGAGGCTATGGACGCGGCCGCCTGCATTGGGTGCGGGGCCTGTGTGGCCGCCTGCCCCAACGCGTCGGCCATGCTGTTCACGAGCGCCAAGGTCTCTCAGCTGGCCCTGTTGCCCCAGGGCCGGCCCGAAGCCGCCCAGCGGGCGCTGGCCATGGTCCGCCAGATGGACGCCTGCGGGTTCGGCAACTGCTCCAACGAACGCGAATGCGAGGCCGAATGCCCCAAACAGATCTCCATCACCCACATCGCCCGCCTCAATCGGGAATTTATCAAGGCGGGGATCGGCTCAAGCGTTTTTTAGGACACGTGTGAGGCAAGCATGAAGAGTATGCAGGCGCAACTGGATGAAGTTACCGAACTATACAAACGCCTAGAAACGGTCTTGCACTCGGACATCACCCTGGTGGACCAGTTGATCAAGACCGGTCTGGCCCTGGTCCTGTTCTACATCGCCTGGCTGATCATCAAGCGTCTAACGCTGACTGCCGAAAAAAGGGCCGTAAGGTTCGAGGTATTCAAACAGAATCCCGGCCTTTTCATCTCTATTCAAAAAATACTGCGTTTTGCCCTGATCGTGGCGGCCGGCACCTACCTGATCAAACTGTATAACCTCCCATTGCTCAAAAACCCCTTTCACGCCCTGGTGGTCATGCTGATAGCCACCCCTGTGAAAGAGTTCCTGGTGCTGGCCCTCAAGTACGCCGAGTCCCACATATCCAAAAAGACCGACACCCAGGTCGACGATATCGTGTTCGACCTGCTCAACAAGTTTGCCGGGGCCATTGTCTATGTCGCCGCGGCCGTGATCGCCCTGGACCTTCTGGGCATCAACGTCATGCCGTTTATTGCCGGTGCCGGGGTGGCCGGGGTGGCCATCGGGTTTGCCGCCAAGGACACGCTTTCCAACCTGATCGCCGGGGTCCTGCTGATTGTCGACCGTCCCTTTGAAATCGGCGACCGGATCGAGGTCTGGGACGCCCCGCAAGGCAGCGCCACCTGGGGGGATGTCATCGATATCGGCCTGCGGGCCACGAAAATCCGCACGACGGACAATATTGTCATTGTGATTCCCAACAACAAAATCATGACCCGCGACATCATCAACTACACCCTGATCAGCGACAGTATCCGGGTCCGCATAAACGTCGGCATTGCCTATGATGCCGACATCCAGAAAGCCAGCGATATCCTGGTGGGACTGGCTGAAGAGGTGCCCTGGGTAGCGAAAAATCCGGCGCCCAAAGTGGTCGTGCGCAATTTCGGGAACTCGGCGGTCGATCTGCAATTGCGGGTCTGGATCGATGACGCCCGGCAGCGCATGAACACCATTTCGACCATCACGGACAGGACGAAAACCGCCTTCGATGCGGCCGGCATCGAAATCCCCTTTCCCAAGCGCGATATCACCATTACCCAGTCAAACGCCAACCAGTCCGGATAGACGCCGAATCAGCCGGCGAGCAGAGAATCCCGACCCGGAGAGGCTGTGTCGTAATTGATGTTCAGATTCTTTGTTCTTTGACAAAGGTGATTGCCAATAGTCTGCTTTATTATGTCCGTTTAGTAATTCAGGCGTAGGCAATGCGCGTACTGAGTGTCCC
>Ga0056121_1000006_pt1 | contig 171923 bp, 115 predicted proteins | sample WorMetHEROISLAND_FD_83872 | JGI IMG/M metagenome (GOLD analysis project Ga0056121, IMG submission 83872) | Marine gutless worms symbiont microbial communities from Max Planck institute for Marine Microbiology, Germany - Olavius sp. 1 HERON ISLAND ...
CGTCACCAACTGCGTGCCGGTCGTCTGGTTGCCCGCGCCATCGGTCGCCGTCCAGGTGACCGTGGTGGTGCCGAGCGGGAACAGCGCCGGTGCGTCGTTGGTCACCGTCACCGGTCCCACCGCGTCCGCCGCCGTCGCCTGGCCGATGTCCACCGCCGTCAGCGCGCCGTCAGCTTCCACCGTGATGTCTGCCGGCACCTCCAGCACGGGCGCCGTGGTGTCTGCGACCGTCACCGACTGCGTGCCGGACGATTCGTTGCCCGCGCCGTCGGTCGCGGTCCAGGTGACCACGGTGGTGCCGAGCGGGAACAGCGCCGGTGCGTCGTTGGTCACCGTCACCGGTCCCACCACGTCCGCCGCCGTTGCCTGGCCGCTGTCCACCGCCGTCAGCGCGCCGTCAGCTTCCACCGTGATGTCTGCCGGCACCGCCAGCACGGGCGCCGTGGTGTCTACGACCGTCACCAACTGCGTGCCGGTCGTCTGGTTGCCCGCGCCGTCTGTCGCGGTCCAGGTAACCGTGGTGGTGCCGAGCGGGAACTGCCCCGGCACCGGCGGGTCGCTGGACACCGTCACCGGTCCCACGGCGTCCGTCGCCGTCGCCTGGCCGCTGTCCACCGCCGTCAGCTCGCCTTCAGCTTCCACCGTGAGGTCTGCCGGCACCGTCAGCTCGGGCGCCGTGGTGTCTGCGACCGTCACCGACTGCGTGCCGGACGATTCGTTGCCCGCGCCGTCGGTCGCCGTCCAGGTGACCTCGGTGGTGCCGAGCGGGAACAGCGCCGGCGCGTCGTTGGTCACCGTCACCGGTCTCACGGCATCCGTCGCCGTCGCCTGGCCGATGTCCACCGCCGTCAGCGCGCCGTCAGCTTCCGCTGTGACGTCTGCCGGCACCGTCAGCTCGGGCGCCGTGGTGTCGACCACGGTAATGGTCTGCACCCCGGTGGTGGTGTTGCCGCAGGCGTCTTCGGCCGTCCAGGTGACCTCGGTGGTGCCGAGCGGGAACTCCGCCGGCGCGTTGCTGGTCACCGTCACCGGTCCCACGGCGTCCGTCGCAGTCGCCTGGCCGCTGTCCACCGCCGTCAGCGCGCCGTCAGCTTCCGCCGTGACGTCTGCCGGCACCGTCAGCTCGGGCGCCGTGGTGTCGACCACGGTAATGGTCTGCACCCCGGTGGTGGTGTTGCCGCAGGCGTCTATGGCCGTCCAGGTGCGGGTGATGACTTCCGTGTTACCGCAGCCAGCTGCAGAGGCATCTTCAAAGGAAATGTCGACCGTGCCGCAGACATCAGCGGCCGTGGCGGTTCCGGTGCTCCCCGGGGTGGTGTCCGCGGGGACTTCCAGGGTGACGTCGGCCGGAACCGTCAGGCCCGGCGCGGTCGTGTCCTCCAGCGTGATGATCTGATCGACGGAGGCGGTGTTGCCGCAGTCGTCTACGGCTGTCCAGGTCCGGGTGATCACCCCGCTGGTTCCGCAGTCCGCTGTGAACGAATCGCTGTAGCTGAGAATCGTCCCGCCGCACGATTCCGCAACCGAGGCCATCCCGGTGACAGCCGTACTCGTGTCCGAAGCGCACTCCAGGGTCACGTCCGCCGGGGCGATGATGACCGGCGCGGTATCATCGACCAACGTGATGGTCTGAACGACACTGGTACTGTTGCCGGAGGGGTCCTCGGCCGTCCAGGTCCGGGTGATGGTACGGGTTTCGCCGCAACCGGCAACCTCCGTATCACTGTAAGTGAGGGTCACCTCCCCGCAAGCATCGGAGGCGGTGGCCTGTCCCACGGACAGCGGGTCGCTGTCGGCCGAGCAATCCAGGGTCACATTCGCCGGGATCGTGATAGCCGGGGGGGTGGTATCCTCTACGGTTACCACTACCTCATCGGTGCCGGTCAATTCTCCATCAGATACGGTCAAGGTGATTGTGTTCTCCCCAAGCCCCAAAGTGACAGTCGGGTTGACACCTAAAACTTCACCAAAAGGCCCGGTCCACGTGTACTTTTCAATAGTACCATCAGGGTCATACGAACCGCCTCCGTCTAAGGATACGTCCGCTTCGCAAAGAGCATCTGCCGGAACAGTATCGTCATCCCCGGCATCTGCAACAGGGGGTTGATTGGGCAGGATCCCCACCGCAAATATTGAGAACCCATCGGTCACCCCATAGATTAAATTTGCAGTTGTATCCGGATTGGGGCTTATGCTGCCATCCGTGATATCAATCGGGGCAGGGGGCGTTCCCGTAAACTTGAAGAGTCTCAAGTCGGTTTCCAGGGCTGGTGGGGTGATGGCTGACTCGTCATAGTTTATTTCGATATGAACGTTGCCAGTGAAGGTGGCAGTGGTGGTGATATCATAGAAGAGCGGAATAAAATCGATATAGAAATTACCATCGGGTGGGGTTACAGACGTGATGGTGGTGGTCCCCGGCTCCGTGACATCATCAAATGTCACTGTCACCGGCCCCAAATCCACCGAAATGTTCTGCCCGACAGGGGTGTTGTCGGCCTCCCATCCTCGCACCATGTTTGCCCAGGGCAGGTCATCCTGGCCCCCAGTAAAACTATAAGGAACAGCATCTGCAAAGCCGTCACCATCACTGTCCGTGTTTGAGTGCTCATTCCAGTAGTTGCCACCAAACGGTTTGTTCAGATGAAAGACATTGTTAGTTCCACTAGCATTGGCTTGATAAAATCGGCCATACTGAGTGTTGTCGATGAAATTGTTGTTGTAGGTGCTGTTGTTGCTTGAACCCTCTATGCTGAGTCCATATCGGTTGTTCGTGATCGTGTTGCCCGCAATGGTGTTATCATTGGAGCTCGAGAGCAGTCTCATTCCATAATAATTCCCCGAAAGGGTATTACCTGCCAGGGTGTTGTTACTTGAGGTATAGAGACTGAATCCTCGAGATTGCCAGGCGATCCCTATAACGATGTTGCCTTTCAGGGTGTTGTTGTGGGAGTCGATGAGTTTAATTCCCGGACCAACGTTGGAGGTGTAATTATCCGTAAGGGTGTTGCCGCTTGACCGTAAGAGGTAGATTCCAACGTCCTGATAGCCCTGACCCGACATTGCATTACCCGTAATGAGATTGCTGGTGGAATCAACAACGCCTATACCGTAGCTACTTGAGAGGGTGTTGCGTGCCAAGATGTTGCTGGTGGATTGCAAGAGGAGGATTCCAAATTCACTGTTTGAAACCGTGTTGCCTATCAGTTCGATGTTGTTCGAGTTGGTGTCGATGTAGATTCCGGTGTCGAATCCATCAATGGTGAGGTTGGTGATGATGACACCGGTCCTTCCGGAAGGGACGTAGACGCCTTTTCTGATTCCCGTCCCCGCGACCGTGAAACCGGCGCCATCCAGAGTCAGGTTATCCTCGTCTATCTGTATGGTCTTGGATACATTGGTGGTCAGGGTAAAAATTCTATTAACATTGTCCCATGTTCCAATCGACGTATCAGCGGGAATGCTATGGACCTCAGCATCCAGCGTGTAACCGACCTCGCGGAAATACACATTTCCGTAGCCGCTAAAGGCCACTCCAAAAACCCCTTTGGATTGATTCGCAGCCACCACAAGCCTGTCATCATAGGAGAGCTGGATCGGATTGCCCCACATATCAACCGCATCGTCGATCCTCACCGGGCCGTCAAGAAGGTTAAAGGTAGCAAGGTCGAACAAGTATGCATGTACCTCAGTCTCACTGGTACAAGTTGCATAGGAAGACTCGTAGTAGTTCATTTTCTCCCTGTTGACGACAGTTGTTACCAGTATGGCATCGGAAAGAACATCGAAACTGAAATTGTTGACATACATACCGTGCTCGACCGGGACTACGGTGACAGGGCTTCCAATGGGGGTTCCCTGCCTATCGAGCATTTGGGCAAAGATCTGCAGGGTGGATCTATTCGCGTTGCCATTACAGTCGGTCATCGTCATGTACTCCCCCCACATGAGGACCATATCGCCGCTTGCATCCGGGACTACTGTAAGCTGCGGATAGTAGCGCCTCACGCCGTCCGCTGGGGTAACCGTAACAGGGTCTCCCATCGTTTCTCCGCTTGAGTCTATGCGCTGGACTTTTAGCATGCCTGTAGAACTGCCGAAAAGGCCCAACACAAATTCATTGGTCACAGAGTTATAAACGTTGGCAAACGCTGAACCAATATCTCCATAGTCTATTGCAACCGGATAAGGGGAGGGAGGCGCATAGTGCAGTTGGCCGTGGAGCTGCGGGTTGTTCCATCCTTCGCAACAGGTTGTGCCACCACAAGGTCTCGTAGTAGTCTGATACTGAGTATATATAGTTAAGAACTGATTTGTGATCGGATTAAAGGACGTTTTTGCATTTGTTTCGGCCTCTCCGCAAAAGTATCCAGCTGGAACCCCTGCGTCCTCCCCTGTCAAGTTGTGTTCGGGTGGCGTACCGTAACCATAGATTGTCTTGATCATCACGTCCTGTGGGAGAGGACCAACATAACCATAGTCATCATCATATGTTGCTACGGCATACCCGAAATCAGTCCAATTTAGGTCATACATCGTGGGATAATCACCGCGAGGGGTCACACTCACTTCAGGCGTGATGGGGCTCCCGTTCGTGTCCAAAACGCGGAAGAAAAGCTCCCTTTCGCCGGCCCAAGCGACAAATCCGTACCGGTCGCCATACTGATCATAGCGGATGAGTCTCAGAGCACGGTTATAATTCACAATCCAGGTGTTGTTAACATTGTCCCAAACATCCGGGGGAGAAATCTCGTGGCTGTTCGCGGTCAATGAAATGCCCGCCTGCACCCCGTGCGGGCAAACGATCAGGCAGACCATCAACAGGGTCGCCCAGAGCAGGATGGAATGGATGGTGCGGGTGGCGGCGAAGTGATGGCCCCGGGATACCGTGTGCAGTCGTTTCATGACACCCCTCCTTGTCATTAGGTCAAGACGACGTAAGACGCTGTCCTGTTAGACGTAAAGATAGACTTTAACGGGCAGACATATCTTGATGGCCATGGATAACAAACGGCGTTTTCCGTTGGAGGATCGGCTCCAACCCCGGTGCGAGCAGCGAAGGAAGCGTGTTCGAGAAACAACTCTGCGGAAGCTCTGGGCGACTGAAGTCCAAGGATCAATGATAGCAGATATTACCGAATGAAATCCCAAACTGATGTCAGTCTGTGATATTGGCGTTTGTAAGCGGGGCAGTACTGTAAGCGACCGCACAAGCTACACTTCTAATGACCAGATTGAAAGGAAGCGCTTGAGAATTGACGGTGTCAATGACATTGCAACCAATGCTGAGAATTCCCTTTTCAGGGTCGCAAATAGGGGATTCTCGAATTGGGTGCCTTTGTAATGTGTATCCCAAGATGAAGCGGGTCCGAAAACCGACCCGGATCCGGCCATCCGCTCTTTAAATGGGCGCGCCGATGACAAGCATAATGTCAACAACGCACCGGCGGCCGTTTTTGCCGTGATTTGAGAAGCTTATATTACAATTGGGCAACACAATTTGAAACCCAATTCATTGTATGGATGATCAAGATTAGGATGGAAGCTTAATGAAAGCTCTGGTTTATTTTAATAAAACGGATTTATCAGGTTGCGCAAGGAAAATTTGTTGATGTGGTATAATGACAATGCTGTGTGGGATCCGTTAAAAGAGAGTGCGTCCTACAGCCACGTTTCCATTTTGAGGAGTAAAACGACGACGGAACCCATTCGTTGTGAGGTTGCCTTTGCAGGTGGGAGACGCTTCGCTGTGCTCAGCGTGACAAATTGTACGCACAATGATTTCCAGAATTGGATCGTTATCTGTTACCACTGTCCCCCACAACCACAAACGACCCCCAGAAAAGAGGATGGGCATAGCGGGCAACCACGGTGCCGTCCGGGTGGCGCAAACCCGGCGCGTCCATGAGTTCCAGCATCGAACGCTGCAGGGCCCGCGCCCAGGAGAGGCCCGCCTCGCGTGTGCGCCATTTGAACAGGCCGGTGGTCAATTGATGGGCCGAACTGGTTTCCACCGGCCACATGGTGACCAGCAGGGCGCGGGCGCCGGAGTAAAAAAAGGCCCGGCCGAGACCGCTGACCGCCTCACTCCCCTGCCGGTCCGCCGCCCCGGTATCGCAGGCGCTGAGCACCACCAGGTCGGCATCGAGTTTGAGGGACAGGACCTCGCCCATGGTCAACAGGCCGTCTTCATCGTTGCCGGTGACATCCGGGGAAGAAAAAGCCAGGGCCGGCTGAGACAGTCCATCGAGGTCGCCGGGTCGCAGGGCATGGGTTGCAAACGCCACCACTTTCTTGTTGGAGAGATCCCGTGTCATCACCGTGGTCTCCGAGGCATCCACCCCCAAATGGATATCACGGGTGGGATCTGCGCCCAGGTTCACGGCTATCTCGCTGATCTCAGCGGCCGTATCCGGTAGCCGGTTGAGTTGCTCCAGTCCCACGGAAGTAAGGGCGGCGTTGTCCAAAATGCCTTCTTCACTGACCCGGATACCGCGGATTTGAATGGCCTGCCCCCCCTGCCCCCGGCGTGCCAGCGTGGCTACCGGGCTGGTGGTTGCTTCAAGTTGGTCCACGTTGAAAATGGGATCTCCGAATCCAATGAAAGGTTTCCGATCCGCGCTGCCGGCCGGCAGGGTCCGCAGTGTGAGCAGGGCGGCCGCCGAGGGCAGCCGGGTAATGGAAACCCGCTTGATCAGCCAGGGCACCTGCCGGTAGCTCTCGAAACGCACGGCGTCATACCGGGCCGGACTGCCCGGCGCCGTCGGTAGGAGCCCAAGCGGCAGCTGGTCGAGCGGTCCTCTGACGACCACGAGCAAATCGGTGGCGCCCTGCCAGGCCCCGGCGACCGGGGCCAACAACAGCGCATAGAGGGCGTGGGCTGTTTCGGTATCGAATTCGGGAATATTGCTGAGCATCTGAGCGTCGGGTTTCAAGGCGCGGCGCAAACGCATGACCTTCCTGGCCAGCGCCTCCCGCCCCAAATCTATGACGGCAAAGACGGGGTCGCCCTCGGCCGGGACGGCCCATACACAGGTCCGGTCTTCCAGGGTCCACAGGCTGATAAAGGCTTCGCTGGCCCCTAACTGGGCCTGGATCGCTGCCATGGTCGGTGGTTGCGGGGTGACGTATTCGGTATATTTCGGGAACTCGACCGCTATCCGTTCTTGAATCGCCGTTCGCGCGGCGGTAAGGGTGTGGATGTTGTTTTCAAGCGCAGCCAACGCTGGGCTGTGGGTGCCGCCCTGGGACGCGGCCAGGTTGTAATACGCGGCTTTGAGACTTTTTATCTTTTTGGCGGCATCCTGCTCCTGGCGGACCAGTTCGGCCAGCTGCGGATCGGACAGGGAGGCCGCCCGGGCGCTGCTCTCCGCCAGAGCACTGTTGACACGGGTTTGCCGGGCATCGGCCAGCTGAAAGAGCTCGGTGAAGAGGCGGCGGCGATCTGCCCGGTCTGCTTGCTGTACATAGACGTCCAGCAGCAGATCGATGTAGCGGTTCAGCAACAGATTAACCCGCCGCCGCATTTCGAAATCGGTGTCGGGCGCCTGCAAGATGGTCAGCAAACCCGGCACTGTTTCCGCAAAGGCTGTCCGGGCCGCACCGGTTTGTTGCTCTCGATAGAGCATGAGGGCTTCCAGGGCCTTGAGTTCGGCCTCCTTCAGGGTATTATCAATCTTGAGCACCTCGTTTTCGGCCCGGGTTTTGCGAATCAGGTCCCGGGCCGGCTGCATGCGCCCGCTCTCGATCAAGGTCAGGATCAAACTGGTGTTGCGGTGGGCATAGCGCCGAAACAGGTAGGTGTTACCCCGCATCCCGTCCAGGGCGGGGTCATAGGCCGCCATGGCGGTCGCGAAATCGTAGTCGGCGCAGAGGACCGCCGCCTGGAACAATCCGGCCTTTATCATGACATCTTCTTCTTTGGGCAGTCGCAACTTCTCCAGGATCTCTTTCTGGGCGCCGGCCAGGATCTTGGCATTGGCCAAATCCCCTTTGGACAACAGGATCGCCCCCAGGGTCTGGAGGGCTGAGGCGGTGATGCCCGTTTGACGGCCGTATATCTGGACGGCATGTTTCACACCCCAACGGGCCTCCTTCTCGGCTTCCACCAAACGGCCTTGACGCTGCAGGTTGGCCGCCAGGTCCAGTTCGGCATAGACCGCGTCGATTGGGCGTTGACGACGCATCTGGCTCTGGTAGCTGAGCACGCGCACGCGTTTCTCGTAGGCCTGGTCGTATAACCCCTGGGACTCGAGGAGCTCTGCTTCGGCGACCAGAATGTCGTTTTCATTGCCGACATCATGGACGCCACTGTGAACGATATAGCTATACCTTGCGGCGGCCGGAACCTTCTGGTATTGGCGGTAAGCCCTCTCGATAGCGGCACCCGCACGATCATACTCTCCCATGCGGGTCAAAATGCGGGCTTGAAAGCCCAGGTAGGGCCCAAAGCGCCACTTTGCTTCGTGCTGATCTAACATGGCTTTCTCACTGAAGTCGAAAGCGGCTTTATAGCGGCCGGCCATCATCTCGAGGTTTGCCAGGCGACGGTATAGGGCCGAATCGCGGATATAGGCCTTTTCACCATAGGCAATCGCCTGGCGAATATCCGCGGTAGCGGCCTGGAAGCGGTAGAGCTCGTAACGGGCAAGAGCCCTGGACTTGTAAAAATGGAACATATCAATCGGAGCAAGCGCCGGTGGTGGCTCACTTTCCGCCTGCCGGAATATTTTTGTCATGTAGGCATGCTCATTTTCCGGTTGTTCCAGGATAGCAAGAATGTCATCCAGCTTGCGCGGTGGCGGCGACAGCGGAATGCTCTGCATGCTGAGCACAACATCGCGGGCCTGCTCGAAGCCCATCTGGCCGGACTTGGGCCGGCCGGCTGTCTGACAGGCCAGCGGTACCATCAAGAAGAATAATAGTATTAGTCTTTTGGTTATCTGCATGGCTTCCTTTGGGTTGAAACTGTGGGAATTGGCATGGCAATCATCTCAATTGGAGCAGTGGTCAGCCGGCAGCGGCACCGGCATCGAAGACTTTGAAATTGGTAGGTTTGAAGCGCTCCGGGCTGACCGCGTCGATGGTCGCCCTGATTTCCTCGGTCGCAAAGGGACTGCCCGGGCTGGCCGACATGAAACCGATTAGCGCCAGGTTGACTGCCAGAGGGGCCTGAAGCTCCAAAGCGATTTTACCGGCGTCCACTGAACGGCATTGAATCTGTTTCTCTTCCAGATAGGGCCGGACACGCTCATCCGGAAAATTGTTATCATTACTATTTACGAAAAGCTGACTTTCCGGGGCCAAAAAGGGCAGGTTGCGGTAGGCCTCGTGTTGTTCCAAAGCCAGCAGGTGGTGGCAGGCACCAGCATTGACCAGGCTGCTGCTGACGTCGCCGAGCCGCAGGTGCGAAATGACCGAACCACCCCGTTGCGCCATCCCGTGGGTTTCGGCCCCCATGACATTCATCCCGCGGGCCAGGGCCGTCTGGGCCAACACTTTGGTCATGAATAGAATTCCCTGGCCTCCCAGGCCGCATAGCACGATATTGATTTCCGGCATGGTATCTATCCTCTTTTCAATGATCAGATTTCCTCGATAGCGTCTTTAGGGCACACCTGCAAACACACTCCGCACGCAGCGCACAGCATCGGGTCCACCCGGGTCTGCTCGGCTGCCAGGTCTTTATACAGGGCCGGGCATTCGAACCGGTCATGGCAGAACCCACACAGGTCGCAGTTGTCATTAATGGTCACGGACGTCGGCTTTGGTACAGCACCTTGACGGTCATTGATGACGCAAGGATGCCGGGCGATGATCACCGCAATGCCGCCGTCCGGATCACCTGCATACGCGGCCGCCTTCTTAAGCTGGCTCCGCATGATTTGTAAATCGTAAGGATCAACCACCTCGATGAATTCGACCCCACAGCCGGCTACCGCCTGTTCCAGGGCAACAGGGTTGCCCTGGCTGCCGTCGGCCCGAACACCGGTGGAGATCGCGGGCTGCATCCCCGTCATGGCAGTCGTCTGATTGTCGAGTATGACCAGGATGAAGCGGGCATCGTTGTAAACGGCGTTAAGCAGGCCGGCCATGCCGGAATGGAAAAAGGTAGAATCGCCCATGGTGGCGACGACCGGCTGGTCGGTGTCATCCAGTTTGAAGGCCTGGTAAAATCCCGAGCCCAGGGTAATCCCGGCCCCCATGTCCAGGCAAGTGTCCACCCCGCCTAAGTTCATACCCAGGGTGTAACAGCCGATATCGGAGGTATAGATGGCCTTGGGCCGGGCTTTGCGGATGGCGAAGAAGGCCGCCCGGTGGGGGCAACCCGCACACAGGGTGGGCTTGCGGATAGGCAGTTCCAGGGACTGCACCAGGTTAAGGGCTGCTGGGTCCCCGTGGCTTTCCAGCGGTGCCAGACCGTTTTCGGTGAGGGCGCCATTCAAGATCTTTTCCACCACCTGAGGGACCAGCTCCCCTTCTGAAGGAACATGGCCGGACAATCGACCCAGGACCTTTTCTTCGTTGCGCAGAAACAGTTCAATGACCGTATCGGTCTCCTCCACAACCAGAACCCGGTCACAGGCAGCCATGAACTCGTCCGCCAGGCGCTCCGGAAATGGATAGGGCGCGCCTAATTTTAGCAGTGGAATATCGCTACGTCGATTTTCAGCCAGGAGGTCTTTCACTACCGCCCAGGAAACGCCCCCGGCAATGATGCCCAGCGGATACGACTGCTCAGGTGCTAGATCGTGGGTATTGAAGGGTATGAGCGTGTTGAATGTTTCGCTGATCTTCTGCAGCTTGCGATTCAGTTCGCCATGGAGCATAAAGCGGAAGCGGGGTGTGGCCGCCCAGCGGGCCGGATTCTTTTCGAAGACGGCTTTGGTCCTATTGGTCGCGAGTTTGCCGGGGACAATGTTCTGGCGTCCATGACAAACCCGGATGGTCGGCCGGAGAATTACCGGCACACCGAATTCGGCGGACAGTTCGATTGCCCGGACCGCCATCTCCCGGGCCTCCTGGGGCGTGGCCGGGTCGAACACCGGCACCTTGGCCAAACGGGCCATGAGGCGGGTGTCCTGTTCGGTCTGGGAAGAATGGGGCCCGGGATCGTCACAGGAGATAATGACCAACCCTCCGGTGGTTCCGAGGTAGGCTGCGCTCATCAAAGAGTCGGCCGCCACGTTGAGGCCCACCTGCTTCATACACACGGCCGCCCGTTTGCCGGCGATTGCGGCGGCATAGGCATTGTCCAGGGCTACCTTTTCATTGGTGGACCACTCCACATAGGTATTCAATCCGGCGGATTTCACCAGGCGCACCACTTCCGGCAGGATTTCCGAGCTGGGCGTGCCCGGGTAGGAGGTCACCACCTGGCAGCCGGCTTCCAGAAGTCCCAGCGCAATTGCGCCGTTTCCGAGTAAGAATTCAGGGGGCATAAGCAATCCTTGTTTCACAAGAGTGTTAAGTCTTAAGAGATAGGTGTTAAGATTTTCAGTTTTTTACTTAACACTTAAAACCTAACACCTAAAACGGCAGAAATCAGTCTTCTGATTTCTGTTTTTTCGCCTGTTCGATCAGTTCCAGTAAAGAAAGCATCTTGGGTTTGACCTTGCCGCTAAAGGCCTGTTCATACGCTGCGGTGGTCAGCTCACCCTGCAGATACGCCTGGACATCGAAGTGGGTATGCCAGCAATCCAGGGTTTTGAAGCAGGGCTGTCCCTGGTTTTCCTGGCGACAATAGGAAAAGTAGATCTGATGCCCCAGGCGGGGGCAGCGGATCTGGTAGTCGTCTGCGGGTGGGGTCTTTTTTTGAGCCATTTTAAAAAATGATCCCGGAGGCAGCAGCCTCCGGGAACTTGCTAAGCTATTACATGAAAAGCACGTTAGCCTGTATATTGCTGCGGCTTCGGCAGCGGTGCAATATCGGCCAGGGCCCGTTCAATCTCATCCTCAGCTAGTTCATGGTCGGCCAGCTTGCCCGAGAGGTAGGCCTCATAAGCCGCCATGTCCACCAGACCGTGTCCGCTCCAGTTGAAGAGGATTGTCTTCTCCTTGCCTTCCTCCTTGGCCTTCAGTGCCTCGCGAATGGTAGCTGCCACCGCATGATCGGTTTCGGGGGCACTGATGTAGCCTTCGGATCTGGCAAAGGTAATGCCGGCCTGAAAGGTTTCCAACTGAGGAACAGCTTCGGGTCGAATAAGGTTGTCCAGCAGCAGCTGGCTAATAAGGGGGGCCATGCCGTGATAGCGCAGACCACCGGCGTGAATGCCCTCCGGCACAAAGGTGTGCCCCAGGGTGTGCATAGGCAGCAACGGTGTCATCTGGACGGTGTCCCCGAAATCATAGGAAAATGGCCCCCTGGTCATGGTGGGACACGAAGTCGGCTCAACAGCGATGATGTCGATGTCTTTGCCGTTGATCTTGTCCCGGACGAATGGCAGCGCCAGACCCGCAAAATTGCTGCCGCCGCCGGCACAGCCGATGATGACATCGGGGTAGTCACCGGCGATTTCCATCTGTTTTTGCGCTTCCAATCCGATAACCGTCTGGTGCAGCATCACATGGTTCAAAACGCTGCCCAGGGAGTATTTGGTGTCTTCATCACCAACCGCAGCCTCAACCGCCTCGCTGATGGCGATGCCCAGGCTCCCGGGTGAATCCGGGTTTTCTTCCAGGATCTTGCGGCCGGCATTGGTTTCCGAGCTGGGGCTCGGTACACAAGTGCCGCCCCAGGTCTCCATCATAATCCGGCGATAGGGCTTCTGTTGATAACTGACCTTGACCATGTAGACCTTGCACTCGAGACCAAAGAGCGCGCAGCAAAAAGAGAGGGCACTGCCCCACTGACCGGCTCCGGTTTCCGTGGTGATGCGCTTGGTTCCGGAAATCTTGTTGTAGTAGGCCTGGGCAATGGCCGTGTTGGGTTTGTGGCTGCCCGCAGGGCTGACGCCTTCGTTTTTAAAGTAAATCTTAGCCGGCGTATCCAGGAATTTTTCCAGTGAATAGGCCCGGTAAAGAGGCGATGGCCGCCAGATCTGGTATTTTTCCATGACTTCATCGGGGATATCGATCCAGCGTTCCTGGCTGACTTCCTGTAAGATGAGCGGCATGGGAAAAATTGGAGCCAGATCATCGGGCCCGCAGGGTTGTCCGGTCCCGGGATGCAGGGGCGGCTCCATGGGTGTGGGCATGTCGGCGGCAATATTGTACCATTTGCGGGGCAATTCCGATTCTGGTAGAAAAATCTTCTTGACCTCCATAACGCCTCCTTTTTGGGTTTAACGAAATGATTGCTGTATGAATGAAACAAAACGTCACGTTGCGAATCGTGGGCAGGACGAGAACCCACCATATCCCAATCCAGTTCAGCCTGTAAACATTAAAGCGGCATAACGTCGCGCGCGGATTTCCAGCCTGGCGATCTGACCGGTTTGCAGGGCACCAGTGCGCGCCTGAGTCATTACCCAGCCACCCGGATGTGCGGCGCCCCCCCCTGGCAGCCATCTCCCTTTACCTGTGCGTGGCATCAAGGTGAATATTTGTTTTTTACATAGGCCAAAGCAGCATCGATGGCCTCGGCCGTCAAATCCAGATCAGCCGCGGTATGCCGATGGCAAATATAGGCATGATGGTAAGGTGTAAAAAAGAATCCCCGCCGGATGAGCTGGGTGTAAAAATCGCGTCGTTTACCCTTATAGCTGCCGGAAGCATCCTTGGCAAAGGTGATGTAGAACATGGGGGCCACACCCGTTAGCTCGGCACCGACCGCGTGTTTCTCGATGCTGGCCTGGATCTTCTCCATCAAACCAGTGCCCTTTTCCCAAATGGATTCCAGGACCTTGTCCCGCTCCATAATTTCTATGGTTTTAAGAGCAGCGACAAACCCCTCGCTATTTGGAAAAAAGGTGGATGATATAAACAGCTTATGGGCTGCGGCCATCATGACATCCTTCTTCCCGGTGACGGCACTGATGGGATAGCCGTTGGCTATAGCTTTGCCAACGACTGTGAGGTCCGGTGTAATATCGTACAGTTCCTGTGCCCCACCCATTCTAAGCCGGAAACAGGTCCGGATTTCATCAAAGACCAAGATCGCGCCATATTTATCCGCGAGGGCCCGCACCCCTTCCAAGAAATCGGGGTCCGGTACTTGCATTTTCTGGTGATTGGGATGTCCAAAGGGTGTCATGATGATGGCGGCCGTCTGGTCACCGTGGTGGGCCATCAATTCTTCCAACTGATCAAGACGGTTGTAGCCGAATTCATGAACATCTTCGTAGAATTTCTCCGGAATCCCACCCTTCATTTCAACACACCAGTCATGCCATCCGTGATAGCCACAACGCATCACCTTTATCCGTTGCGTGTACGCCCGGGCGATACGGATACTGGCAGTAGTGGCGTCGGAACCTGTTTTTAAGAATATACTCAACTCTGCCGAGGGGACGATTTCGGCCAGCTTTCGGGCCAACTGGTTCTGATATTTCTGGGTAAGGGTGAAACAAAAGCCCTTGTCTCTGATTTGCCGGTAAACGGCTTCATCGACCTCCTTCTCCCGGTAGCCCAAAATAATCGGTCCATACCCACAGAGAAAATCAACGAATTCGTTTCCATCTACGTCTGTCAACCGACAACCCTGACCGCTTTCAAGAAAGACGGGGTATTCGCCATCTATAAAATCGGCTGGTTTCCGAGCTCCCAGGACACCACCCGGTACCAGGGTCAAAGCCTCTTCGAACATTTCGCGACTTCTGGCAATGTTCAGTTTTTGCATATCGTCCATGGGGCGGGTTCCTTCATAGTGTTGGGTTAGGACGGCTTTGTAAATTTAGGGTTTAAACATGGAGGTCACCGTCTCGGTTTGATGAATACGAGCGCCTCGTTGTAAAAATGCGGTCAGGAATTTTGCAGGATCAATACAACCCTCCGGTGCGACCACTCCCTTTGCAGTCACATCCCCGGCGGCCATCATCAGCGCGGCAATGGAAGCCGGGAGGCCTGTCCCTGGTGCCATGCGGCCCACCATATCGGCGGTGTAGGTAACCTGATTTCCGTCACGCTCACCTTTTACGATAACTTTGAGACCAGAAGACTGCGGCCCATTGTCACGGCCGACCGGAATCTTATCCCACAGCCGTAACGTCATATCATAAGGGATGACCGTGCCCCCTTTTATTTCCATCGGCTCTGTGTTGAGAAAGCCGGTGTCTTTCTGTTCTTTGATGAGCTCGTCTACCCAGAGAGGTATGAGCGCGCCTTTGATTATCACCTTCTTCACATCCTTGATATAACGAGGGATGGTGAGCGGTTGAGGATGCCCCACGTAACGCACATGGCAGGTGCCCAGCGGTTCTAGAAATTGCTCCGGTTCTGCTTCGGTCCCGCCTTCAACGTATTGCAACTTGCCATCGATATACTGGGGTATCTGGCCCAAAGTCATATGCAGACTGTGGTCCCAAGCAGCGCCGGCCAGCTCGGCGATACTGACCACCCAGTACAGATAGATCTCATCGACTCTATCCAGGCGGTCTGCATACCATTTGACGAGCACATTGTTTGTGCCCGGATCCGACCCCATGCCCGTTAATACAGTGATTCCGGCCGCCCGGGCAGCCTGGTCAATATCCGATGAAAATAGAATCTCGGTAGCCTCATAGTCATCACAGATATCGATATAATTGACCTGGGCCTCAACAGCCGCACGGGCCACCGCCACCGCCGTTTTATAAAACGGGCCGGCACAATTTATCACCACATCAACCGCCTTGATGGCCGCAACCATTTGGGCATGGTCATTGACATCGATTTTAACCAGTGAAATTTTATCACTTGCGCGCAGCTTGCTGGTCAACCGCTCCGGATCCGGGTCGAGATCACCAAGTGTTACTGCAGATGTCTGGGCCTGTTTGATAAGATCCCGTGCGACTCCCTGGCCCATGCCCCCGGCTCCCCCAATCACCAATGCGCGCATATTAGCTTCCTCCTCTTTGTTTGGCCTGTATGGCTTTCACAATTTTATCGGGTGTGATCGGATAATCTTCAAAATAGACGCCGACGGCATTGCAAATTGCCGCGCTGTAGGCCTGGGCGGCCGACATGGCGATGGACATACCGGCCTCCTTGGCGCCGTAAGGTCCATCGGGGTCGACCGATTCCACGATAATAGAGTTGATCTTGGGCATATCGGCAGCCAGCGGCAGACGATAATCCAGCGCGGTTGGATTCAAGACCGCGCCGTCTTTCCAGAGGTGCTCTTCGGTCAGCATGCCGCCCTGGCCCCCCATTGCCACGGATCCCTCGAACTGTCCCTCCAGAACCAGGGGATTGAGGGCGTACCCCACGTCCTGGGCGGCCGTGACTTCCAGGACCGTCACCTGACCGGTTTCGGGGTCGACGGCGACCTCACAGATCGTCGTGCCGAACGAAAATGCCCCGCACATCTGGCCGTGGGGATTTTGCACCCACTCGCGCTTGGGGTCCACCTTGGGCCAATAAGCCCCTTCGCCGCTCGGCGCCCGGCCCCTTACCAGTCCCATACGGATAGCCTTCTTGATATGAATGGCTTTTTCAGGATCGCCCTTGATGCTGATCATGCGGTCCCGCGCAACCAGGTCGCCCACTTCGGCATCCAGCATTTCAGACGCGGTCAACAGAATTTTTTTCATCACGTCCCGGGCGGCCAGCTTGACGGCATGCCCGCCGATAAAGGTCGACACCTGGGAATAGGACCCCGGGTCGGAGGGCGTGACCTCGGTATCGGCCGTCACCAGCTGGATATCTTCCGGTCGGATGCCCAACTCCTCGGCGGCAATCTGGACCAGCATGTTGTCGTTGCCCTGGCCGTTGTCCACCACGCCGGAAATGACCGTGGCCCCGCCGTCTTCGTTGAATTTGATGATGGCCTGGCTGCCGCCCCGAATGCCCATGGGAAACCCGGTCTGCACGGAATTGGTACCGATACCGATCCCGTGATAGGGAGGCAATTTGCCCCACTTCTCCGACCAGCGGGCCTTTTCGGCTGCCTTCTCGATGGTCTCCTGCATGGCGCAACTGGCCACCAGCGAGCCTGTGTTGGTATACTCACCAGGCTGTCGGGCGTTCACCAGGCGAATTTGCACCGGATCCAGCCCCATGTGTTCGGCGATCAGATCCAGCTGAGTATCAACCCCGCAGGCAAATCCCCGGCCGTGCATGCGGATCATGCCCCGGATCGGCTTGTTGGTATAAATGCGGTAGCCATTGTAGCGTACGTTTTCCATACGGTAGGCCTGCTCCATGCAGAGAAACGGTACACTGGTGGCAATGGGGCCGGTGCTGCTGTAAGCGCCGCCGTCCATATAACAGGTGATGTCGCAGGCCAGAACCCGCCCCTCCTGGTCGACACCGGTTTTGATCGTGGTAATCAGCGCATGCCCCTGGCGGGTGGCAATGGTGTTCTCTTCCCGCGTAAAGGCAATCTTGACGGGCCGCTGGGCTTTTTTGGCCAGCCAGGCGCAGATAAAATCGGCCGGGCAGATCTCGCTGCGCCCCCCAAAGGCACCCCCGATGGCGATCTTGCGTACCCGTACTTTGTTGAGCGGTATGCCGAGCAGGTTGGACAGGGGTTTGGATTTCATGTGCGGGCCGGCGTTGGGCATCCACATCTCCAGGTTGCCGTCCAGGTCCCAGCGGGCGACCACGGCATATGGCTCAGCCTGAAAATAAGAATCCTCGGGGGCCGTGTAGGTGTCTTCCCGGACATAGGTTGACTTTTTGAAACCGGCCGCCACATCCCCCACCTCGATGGGCACGTGAATATTGATATTGTTGGGAAAATCGTCGTGCAATTGGGGCGCGTCCGGGGCCATGGCTTCCATCGGGTCGAACACCGGTTCCAGCACTTCATAATCTACCTGGATCAAATCCAGGGCCGCCAGGGCGGTCTCCTCGTCCACGGCGGCCACTGCGGCTACATCCTCGCCGATGTACCGCACTTTGTCCGTGGTCAGCATCTGCTGGTCGAGCGTATACCGAAAGACGCCCCATTTGCGCCCCAGGGTTTCCGCTCCGACAACCACGGCTTTTACACCGGGCAGGCGCTCGGCAGCCGCTACGTCGATGTTCAGGATCCGGGCATGGGGATGGGGGCTGCGCAGGATTTTTCCCACCAGCATACGGGGCAGCGCGAGGTCCGCGGAGAACCGGGCCTGGCCGGTAACCTTGGCCCGGCTGTCCACCCGGGGCATCTTTTTCCCAATGTAGGCGTAATCAGCCATTTTCCACCTTATCTGGTCTACTTCCGGGTTTCAGCATAAATCAAAAACGATGTCGGAATCGGGATCGGCTTCGAATACGTCCGCTGGGAATCGATTTCGATAGCGATTACGATCCCGATACCGATCATAAACCTAAACTCTCGCCAAACCCTATAATCGTGTTATCTATTTTTTGGCCGCATCTGCCACTGCCTCGACAATTTTGGCATATCCGGTACAGCGGCAGATGTTCCCGCTCAACGCGCGTCGGATTTTCTGCTCATCCGGCTGGGGATCTTCCAGCAGCAACCCTTTGGCCGACATCAGCATGCCGGGTGTGCAAAAACCGCACTGCACACTGCCGTGTTCGATAAAGGCCTCCTGGAGTGGATCCAGGGTCTCCCCTGCGGCCAACCCTTCAACCGTGGTAACGGCATGGCCGGCCGCCTCCACCGCCAGGGTCAGGCAGGCGCGGACCGGCTGGTCGTCCAAAAGCACGGTGCAGTGCCCGCAGGCGCCTTCGCCGCAACCTTCCTTGGCGCCGGTCAGCCCGGCCTCCTTGCGCAGCACCTCCAAAAGGGTACGGTTCGGGAATATGGTAAAAGCCAGTGCTTCACCATTTACATTCAGTTCCAGATTGACCTTTTGCATATGCGTCCCTCCGCCGCTGGCCGTCAGGCGCCGACTGCGGCCAGGGCCCCTTGCAGGGCGCGTGACACGAGGACCGGAATCATGGCGGTCCTATATTCCATGTCGGCATTGACATTGTCCACAATAAAGGCCCCGGCACTGCTACCGGCCATCCGGGCAGCGGCAGCCAGGGCTTCCTCATCCGTGACCTTTTTCCCCTTTAGCCCGTTGGAAGCCGTCACGAGAAATAGCGGGCCGCTGCCTACCGCCCCGACCACAATCCGCGCTCTGTCCACATGATCACCGGTAAGGCGGACAAACGCGGCCGCCGAAACGATGGGATAGTCAATGGCAGATCGGAACGTCAGACGCCGGTAGGCGCTGCCGGTGCGGGCTTCTCCCGGCAACGGTATGGATATTTCCGTCAGCAGTTCACTGTGGTGCAGGGAAAGGGGCGCGTCACCGACGGCCGTGTAGAGTTCCTGGATTGGGATGGTGCGCTCGGAGCCAACGCCGCGCAGGGTAACTTCAGCCGCGAGTGCCATCAGGGCGGGAGCACCATCGGATTGACACGTGCTGCGGCAACGGTCGGATCCATCCCGGGCATAGCAGATGGTCCCACCGGCCTTGTGGCAGGCCTGCCGGGCCGACCGGAAAAAAGCCGACTGGTTGTAAAACCGGCAGCGATTTTCCTGGCATAAATTACCACCCAGCGTCCCGCGGACATGTTGGATGGAACGGGCCCCGACAGCCGCAACCGCTGTGTGGAAAGCCGGCAGCTGTTCACGGATAACTTCAGCGTCAATTATCCGGCCCAGGGGGGTGGCGGCCCCGAGGCGTAACCGGCTGGCGTCCGCCCTGATGTAATCCAGCTCTTTCAGATGTTTGAGGCTCAGGAGATAACGTGGTGTTTTGAGCCGCTGTTTCATGCGAACGATCAGGTCGGTACCACCGGCAAGCACCGCGCACGCGGCGCCGTGTTGCCCCAGCATACCGAGGGCTTCATCTAAATTGCGGGGTTCAAGATAATCGAATCCGGGTAACTGCACGTCAAACCTCCCGGGCGCTGCCGAAAAGGCAATTATCGGCAACATCAGACTGGAATTAGTGGATTTTAATTCAATTACTTAATTTATGACACCACGGACCGGCATTAAGGTGCGGCCAGAATCATCGCCGGGAACAGCAGTGCGGAATCAAACGGGATTGAAGCAAGTATACCCTGTGCAGGTGCCTCTTGACAATGGTTTCGCATCCGTATAAATATCAAACGTCGTATACTGTATACTGTATACACCGCTACCCGTCAAGCATCTATCTGGCGACCTGCTAATCGTCCAGACAACCAATAAAACTTGTTACTGCCGCCGAACATTGCGGCTGGTTTGACGGCAACCCGCATCCACAAAACCCGCAGGCCACTGGAGAATATCATGGAACTTTTTCAAGGTGTTAAAGTCCTATCCCTCGAACAGGCCACCGTGGTGCCTTACCTCACCTATCGACTGGCGCAAGACGGTATGGAAGTGATTCGTCTTGAGCACCCCGTATATGGCGACCCCAACCGCTTGATTGGCGCCAACGCCCTGGACGAAGAGAAAATGAACGCCTATTTTCTCTGTATCAATGCCGGAAAGCAGGCGCTGACGCTCAACCTGGCCGAACCGGAAGGCCAGGACCTGCTGCAGCGCCTGATCCGCGACCTTGATATCGACATCTTCACTACCAACCAGCTGCCTAAGAACTATGCCAAGTTGGGTATTGCTTACGACGCGCTCAAGGCGATCAAGCCGGACATCATCTGGATGGGGGTCACTGGTTTCGGGCCCGACAGCAATGAGGGCGCCTACGACCCGATCCTGCAGGCCCGCTCCGGTCTGATGGAACTGACCGGAGAAGCCGACGGTGATCCCCAGGTCCTGGGCATCCCCCTGCCGGACATGGGTACCAGCGAACATGCCTACGGACTGCTCATGAAAGCGCTCTTCAAAAGAGCGGTTTCCGGGGAAGGCTCCCGCATAGACCTGGCCATGTTCGAATCCACTGTGTCCTGGCTCACCGTGCCCATAACCATGACGGATAGTTTTGAGACCCGCATCAGTCGCCGCGGCAACACCCACGAATTTTTCTGCCCGGTCTCGGTCTACAAGACTGCCAACGGCTTTATCTACCTGGCTGTGGGCAACGACCGCCAGTGGCAGGCCATGACCGGGTTGGATATCTTTGCGTCCCTGGACCGTCCCGAATATGTGAAAAACAAAGGCCGGATCAAAGACGTAGTCAACCTCAACAGCCAGATCAACGCCATCACGAAAAATCACGCTTCCGAAAGTTTGATTGAGCTTTTTAACAGTATCACGGTACCGGTCAGTAAAATCAAAACCATTGGGGAAGTCATTGCCGATCCGCTGGTCAGTAAAAAATTGCTGACCTCCACGGACCCGGTCACCGGCAAGCAGATCACCCTGGCCCCACCGCCCAACATGACGCCGTTTCTGGAAAAGCAGAACCAGACCCTCTCTTTTCCGCCCCGCTTTGGAGAGCAGAATCAAGCCATCTACGGCGACAAACTCGGCTTGTCGGACGAGCAGTTGACCGGTTTGCGAGAAAAAGGAGTCATCTAAGGCTAACTATAGTGTAGTTTCCTATAAGGCTCTTATTAGAATAATACTGATGCAATGGTGATTTTGAGTACCTAAAAATCCGAAATTCGAATATCGAAATTCGAAACAATAAAGTGAATCAGAATGACCAGATTACTAAAACAACACCTATTGCTACAACTAACAAGTCCCTGTTTTTGTCATTTGGACATTTGAATTTTAGATTTTTTTCGAAATTCGTGCTTCGGATTTCGAATTTAGTTAATTCCTTAAATCTGAGATAGAACAGTCAATCTTTTTCTACTTATTTGTGGGACGCACCAATAGTGAGAGCCAATACATGCAGATCATCGTCCTTGTCAAACAGGTACCGGACACCACCGAGGTCAAGCTGGATCCCAAAACGGGCAACCTGATCCGGGAAGGCCTGGCCAGCATCATCAACCCTGATGACCGGCACGCGCTGGAAGCCGCGCTGGAATTAAAAACGGCGCACGAAGCCCGGGTGACGGCCATCTCCATGGGCCCGCCTCAGGCCATCGATGCCCTTTCCGAGGCCATGGGCATGGGCGCGGACCAGGCCATCCTGCTGACCGATCAGGCCTTTGCCGGCGCCGATACCTGGGCAACTTCCTACACCCTGGGCAAAGCTGTGGAAACAGCAGGTGAATTCGATCTGATTTTATGCGGTCGCCAGGCCATCGACGGCGACACCGCCCAGGTCGGCCCCCAGGTGGCCGATTACCTGGATCTGCCGCAGGTGAGCTATGTCTACGATATCGAGTCTGTCGCTACAGACCGGCTGGTGGTCAAAAGGCGGCTTGAAGATGGATTCGAACGGGTGGAATGCCGCCTGCCGGCCCTGCTGACCATTATCGGCCGAATGAAAAAACCGCGCTACCCGCGTATGGGCGGGCTGTTAAAGGCCTGTCGTGAGAAGGCGCATATCAGGGTATGGAATGCGGCGGACATCGGCGTCACCACCGCCGATGTGGGCCTGGAAGGTTCGCTCACCCATGTCATCAAAACCTTTGCCCCCAAGTTCGAACGCCGGGGAGAGATGTTGACTGGTGAAACTGCCGACATGGTACAGAGTCTGGTGGCGCAATTAAAGGAACAGCGTTTGATTGCACCCTGAATCAGGGGTATTGGGTTAAAATTGGCGCAAAGACGTCCACATTCATAAGGAATCGGAAAATATGCCAGTTTGGGTGGAAATTGATCTGTGTGACGGATGCCGGCGGTGTCTGCGCAAATGTCCCTATGACGCTATCTCCCTGGTGGACGACAGGGCCGCTATCGGAGAACGCTGCACTGCGTGCGGGGCCTGCCTGGATGTTTGCCGGCCCGGGGCCATCTGCACCGATGTGCAGCCACGCAGCATCCCCGACTTCAGTGAGCACCGGGGGATCTGGGTCTTTGCCGAACAGCGCGCCGGGGCGCTAAACCGGGTTTCTGTGGAACTGGTCAGCAAAGCCCGGGAGCTGGCCCAAGACCGGGGACAGACCGTCACCGCGGTTCTGATTGGTGACCGGGTGGCCTCAATGGCCGATACTCTGATCGACTTCGGCGCGGATCAGGTCTACCTGGCCGAAGATAAACTGCTGGCCGATTACCGTACGCGGGCTTATGCCCGTATATTGGCCCACCTCATTGGGTCGCACAAACCGGAGATCCTGCTCATGGGAGCCACCCACATCGGGCGCGATCTGGCCCCGCGGGTGTCCCGGCGAGCGGGTTGCGGCCTCACGGCGGATTGCACCGAACTTACGATCGATCCCGACGAGGGCATCTTATGGCAAACACGCCCGGCGTTCGGCGGCAACATCATGGCCACCATTGCCAACCGGTACTCGCGACCCCAGATGGCCACGGTACGCCCGGGGGTCATGGAAGCAGTTCCCGTGCCCGGCCACCAGGGCACGGTCATTGATCACCAGCCGGCAGTGGACGGTGCGGATTTGGGCACCCGCATACTGGAATCCGTCAAAGAGGCCCACTCCGGCGGCGATCTGGCTACGGCCCGGATTATCGTTGCCGGTGGCCGGGGCCTCAACGACGCGGCCGGTTTTGAAACCCTACGCAAACTGGCCGGGGTGCTGGGCGCGGAAGTCGCCGGCACCCGGGTGGCGGTCGAGGAAGGCTGGATCCCAGCCAACCAGCAGGTGGGCCAGACCGGCTTGACCGTGCGGCCGGACCTGTACATCGCCTGCGGTTTGTCCGGCGCCATCCAGCACCGGGCCGGCATGCTGGATTCGAAATTCATCGTGGCGATCAATAAAGACCCGCTGGCCCCTATTTTCAAAGTCGCTGATTGGGGCATTGTCGGCGACCTGTTCACCGTGGTGCCGGAATTGACGCGTCAGATTCAGGCGGCGTGTGATATTATGTGTGAGCAGTAGGAGCCAGTTTTAAGTGACTAAAGTAAAGGAGTCGCTGCGCTCCACTGCCCTTATACAATTGGCAAAATTCCTTTACTTTAGATCACTTCTAACTTTAGTTCACTTTAGTCACTCTCCATGAAGGAACACGAGATGCTGAGATCCGATTCGGAAAAATTGATCCGCGCGACCATGGCCCGATTCGTTGACCAGGAAGTGATTCCCATTGCCGAGGAGCTGGACAGCAAAGGTGAATTCCCACGCGAACTGTTCCGGCAACTGGCCGAGATGGGCGTGTTCGGCATTCGCTATCCGCGCGCTAAAGGCGGCGCCGGTGGCAATACAACGCTGTACTGCATCATCTGCGAAGAACTGGCCCGTGGTCTCATGAGCCTGGCTTCTATCACTGCCATGCAGTGCCTGATGGGCACCAATTTTCTCTTTCACTACGGCAGCGACCAGATGCGGGAAGAGTTTTTTATGCCGGCCATGCGCGGCGAGAAGATCGGCTGTTTCTGCATGACTGAACCGGAAGCGGGCAGTGATTTGGGCGCCATCACCACCCGGGCGACTGCGGTAGACGACGGCTATCTAATCAATGGTATGAAAACCTGGGTCACCGATGGACCGGAGGCGAGCTTCTATACCGTATTGTGCCAGACCGACCCGTCTAAGCGCCTGCGGGGTATCGGTTACTTTTTTGTGCCCCGCGATCTGCCGGGTGTGTCGCTCAGCCCGCGCTTCGAATGCTTGGGGACCCGGACGACCCCCATCTGTGAAGTGGCCTTCAAAGACGTGTTGATACCAAAGGAGTACCGGGTAACGCCCGCGGGTCAGGGACTCTCCTGTTTCCTGGCAATTCTGGCCGAAATCCGCACCATGACGGCGGCCCTGGGTCTCGGCCTGCAGCGCGGGGCCATGGGGGCGTCCATGCAGTACACCAAGGAGCGCATGGCCTTCGGGAAACCCATCAGCAAATACCAGCTGATCCAGTCCAAAATCGCCCGGATGGCTACCAACCTGGAAGCCTCGCGGCTGATGGTTTATAATGCCGCGGCCATGATCGACCGCGGCGAGGAGTGCATGAAGCAGGCCACCATGGCCAAGTACTTTGCCACCGAGGCCGCCTGCAGCGCAGCCGACGAATGCACCCGCATTTATGCCGGGTACGGATATTCCATGGAATACCCGGCCCAACGCTACTTTCGCGATACACGCTTTCTTCTCAGTGGCGGGGGCACCCATGAAGTCCTGCAGACCAACATTGCCAAGTGGGAAGGGTTGTAAAGAATCCTGGCCCAGAGGGCCGCGCTTTGGATCGCCAGTGGAAAGGACGAGCACTCGGAAAAAGCATTCGTAGCATGGTCGGATTCAGGGGATTAGGTCGAAGACTGAAGGCTGAAGAAGAACCTTAACACCAATCTGGCCGAATTGATTGCAATGAAGACTAAAAGCTGCGATGAATCGGAAAAACTCTCAGTTTATAGCTTTTTAACACTGTCACCTTCAGCCTTCAGTCTTCAGCCTAAAAGCCTGGGAACCTTCACCCCGGCAGAGCCAATCATCCCTGACCTGCCCCTGAGGACCAGGTTTCTAAGGACTGAATAAAAATGGAAGAGATAGACATCGCAGCAGTGGAGCTCCCGGGATTGAAAGCAATGCCGGCACGCAAGTCGGCCGGTCAGCACGTATTCGAATACCTCAAGCTGGCCATCACCAAAGGCGACATCGCGCCGGGCAGCCGGCTGGTGGAAAGCCGCATCGCCGACTCGACCGGCGTCAGCCGCACCCCGGTCCGTGAAGCCCTGCACAAGCTGGAGAGCCAGGGGTTTTTGAAAAAACTGCCGGCCGGCGGATTTAAGGTCCTTGGGCTTACCAGCCAGGACATCGATGAGACGTTCGGAATTCGCAGTGTGCTGGAGTCCTATGCGGCCCGGCTGGCTGCTGAAAACCACACCCCGGAAGGCCTGGCGCAACTGGAAAAGAAGATCCAGGAATACCAGCACTGCCTGGAAAGGGGCCAGGTCGAAGAACTGGAGCAGATCAACACCCAATTCCACGAACTGCTCTACACGCTGAGCGAGAGTCCACGCCTGATCAAGATGATCGCTGATTTGAAAGCCCAGATTCAACGCTTTCGCCACATCATTTTGAGTCAGGAAACCATGGCGCAGCAAAGCAACCAGGACCACATGCAGATGGTCACCGCCATCCGGAATCATGACGCCGATGGTGTGGAAAAGCTGGTCCGGGAACATATTCTCCGGGGTAAAGCCGCCGTGCTGGAACAGTTGGCCGCCGGTGACTCCGGAAGTAAAAAGGAATTTTGACCCTTGGGGAGGTCTGTAGTATGAACCAGCAAAAAATCAGGATTCTGCTGGCCAAGCCCGGTCTGGACGGCCATGACCGGGGGGCCAAAATCGTGGCTCTGGCCCTGCGGGATGCCGGCATGGAAGTCATTTACACCGGTCTGCACCAGGACCTGGAGCAGATTGTTGCAGCTGCTGCGCAGGAATCGGTGGATGTCATTGGTCTGAGCATCATGTCCGGTGCGCACATTCCTATTTGCACCCGCCTACTGGAAATGATGCCTACTGCCGGACTGCGGGAGGTAAAACTGGTGGTCGGCGGCGTCATTCCAACGCGTGACATCACCGTCCTGGAGAATCTGGGTGTGGCCGGTATCTACCCGGGCGGCACTCCGTTCGATGAAATTACGACCGGTATTTATAATCTTTGCGGCCGGCCGGCACCAACCGGGGCATAAACCCAACTGAAACGAACAGGAATTTGACATGGGCGTAGCCAAATACACAAAGAACGAAAAAGATGCGGTTGAAAAGGTCCGCTATCAATCAGGCATCACCGTTAAACCGGTTTACGGGCCCGCAGACCTGGAAAAGGCTGGCTTCGACTATGCCCGGGATCTTGGCGATCCGGGCGAGTTTCCATTCACCCGCAGCCTGCACCCTCACGGGTACCGCAGCCGGGCGTGGACGACTCGTCAGTATACCGGGTTTGGAACCCCCGAAGAGACCAACAACCGTTTCAAGCTGATGATCGGCCATGGGCAGACCGGTTTGAACGTCGCCTTCGATCTACCGACCCAGATGGGCTATGACTCCGACCACCCCAAATCCAGCGGTGAAGTCGGTCGAGTCGGCATGGCGGTGGACTCGCTGCGGGACTTTGAAATTGCCTTTAAAGGTATTCCCTTGGATCGGATCGGCAGCGGGTTGACCATCAACGCGGTCGCCACCATTATGCTGGCCATGTACCAGGCCGTGGCGGAAAAATTCGGCTATCCCAAAGAGAAGATCTCCGCCACCCCGCAAAACGACATTCTCAAAGAGATGATCGGCAGGGGGGCCTGGATCTTTCCGGTCGAACACGGCGTCCGCCTGGTGGGCGACACCATCGAATACGCCGTCAAAGAACTGCCGCGCTGCAACCCGGTCAGTCTGTGCGGGTACCACATCCGTGAGTCGGGAGCCACACCGGCTCAGGAAATCGGCTGCGCCTTTGAAATCGCCCGCGCCTACATGGAGAATGTCATGGACCGCGGCCTTACGGCTGACGATTTTGTAGGCCGTTTCTCCTTCAACTTCAATGTCTATGGCAACCTGTGGGAACAGGTGGCCAAATTTCGCGCCGCCCGCAAGCTGTGGGCCAAAATGCTCAGAAACGATTATGGCGTCACTGAAAAGAAAAAGCTGTTTTTACGTGGTCTGTTCGGTGGCGGCGGCAGCGGCCTGACAAAAGAACAGCCGGAAAACAACATCATGCGGGGCGCCTTCTACGCCCTGGGCGCTGCCCTGGCCGGCGCCCAGACCACGGCCCTGTGCTCATTTGACGAAGCCTACACCATCCCCACGCCCCGGGCTGCGTTGCTATCACTGCGCACCCTGGAAATCCTCATGGAGGAGGTTGGGCTGCGCGATACCGTGGATCCCCTGGCCGGGTCGTATTTTATCGAGACCCTGACCCTGGAAATGGAAGCCAAGATCCTGGAAGAGATGGAGCAGATAGCGGGAATGGGCGGCATGGTCAAGGCGGTCGAAACCGGGTTCATCCAGCGCAAGGTAGCCCAGCAGGCCTATGAATACGAAAAGGGGCTGCAAAACGGGGAGTACATCAAAGTCGGCAGCAACAAGTACACCGATGATAATGACCAGGGTGACAGCGACGTGGACCTGCACGAATACAATGAGCAGTGGGTGGAAGAACAACAGGCTGGGCTGCGCGAGCTGAAACGAACCCGGAACAATCGGGAAGTGACTCGATCCTTGCAGGCTCTGGAGAAAGCCGCCCGGGAAGGTAACAACGTGATGCCCTACCTCGTCGACTGCTGCCGGGTCTATGCCACGGTAGGTGAAATGGCCGGTATTTTTCGTGATGTGTTTGGCGAATGGCGGGAACCGGCGATATTTTAGGTGGATAGGTTGAAGGTAGAAGGCATAAGGAAAACCAGACGCAACCGAACACACCGTAACAATAATTGGATGCTGCCTTAGTCTGTACAGGAGGGGAGTTTGAATAAAACCTATCGTCTGGGATGCGATATCGGCGGCACGTTTACGGACTTTGTCCTCGTCGATGATGAAACCGGCGCGTTTGAAACCAACAAATGCCTGACCTCGCCGGCCGATCCCTCGGAAGCGGTTGAACAGGGCATCCAGCAATTGCTGGATCAGACCCCAGGCTTTATTGGCCGGGTCTCTGAGTTTATTCACGGGACCACCCTGGTAATCAACGCCATCATCGAGCGCAAAGGGGCCTGCACCGGTCTCATCACCACCCGCGGCTTTCGCGATGTCCTGGAACTGGGCCGGGAAATTCGCTACGACGCCTACGACATATTCGCTGAATATCCGCAACCGCTGATCCCGCGCAACCTGCGTACGGAAGTAGACGAGCGCATCACCAGCGACGGCCGGATCATCCAGGATCTTGATCTGCAGCATGTCCGCGATCGCCTGGCCCAGCTGCAGGCGGCCGGAGTGGAATCGGTGGCGGTCTGCCTGATCAATTCCTATGAGAATCCGGCCCATGAAAAAGCCATTCAGAAATATATCCGTGACGCGGCACCCGACCTGTCCCTCTCCATCTCATTCGAAGTCCTGCCCCAGATCAGGGAATATGAACGTACCTGCACCACAGCCACCAACGCCTATGTCAAACCCATCACCGCCAGCTACCTGCAAAAACTGTCCGACCGGCTGACAACGCTGGGTTTCGGCGGCCAGCTGTTTATCATGCTTTCTTCCGGCGGCATCACCTCCCTGGAGACGGCCCGTGAATTTCCCGTGCGGATCATCGAATCCGGCCCCACCGCCGCCGTTATCGCATCGCAGCACTATGGTAAGCTCTTTGATATCAGAGATATGTTTTGTTTCGACATGGGCGGTACGACCGCCAAGTCCTGCCTGATTCAAAAAGGCCAGGCCGGACTGGTATCAACATTTGAAGTCGGCCGGGTGCAGCGCTTCAAAAAAGGCAGCGGCCTGCCCATCCAGGTCCCGGTGGTGGACTTGATGGAGATCGGGGCGGGCGGGGGCAGCATTGCTGAAATCAATCGCCTCGGCCTGCTCCAGGTGGGGCCGGAAAGTGCCGGGGCCGATCCGGGACCGGTCTGCTACGGACAGGGCGGCGCAAACCCCACGGTCACCGATGCCGATCTCGCCCTGGGCTACCTGGATCCCGATTACTTTCTGGGCGGTAGCATGCCGCTCGATAAAGCTGCCGCGGAAGAGGCCATCGCCACCAAAATAGCCGGCCCCCTGGGCACCAGCGCGGTGGAAGCCGCTTTCGGCATTCATGATTTGATCAACGAGACCATGGCCGCTGCTGCCAAAACCCATATCGCCGAGAAAGGCGGGAACCCCAGCCTGGTCACGGTCTCGGCTTTTGGCGGGGCCGGTCCTGTGCACGCCTACGGCCTGGCCCGCAAAATCGGAGCGCCGCGCATCTTGGTGCCGCCCCTGGCCGGCGTTGGATCGGCCCTGGGCTTTTTCACCGCCCCGGTGGCATTTGACCTGTCCCGAAGTCACCGGGCCGTGCTGGATGCGGCTGATTTTAGGGAGATCGAAAATCTCTTTCGCGAGCTGGAAACCGAAGGGGCCGCTATTTTAGGCGGTGCGGCCGAAAACGAGGAGATCTTGTTTGAACGTACGTTGATGATGCGTTTCGTCGGCCAGGGCGCGGAAACCGACCTGGCCATTGCGTCCCGACCCTTCGACCAGTGGCGGAAAGCGGAAATCCGGGAATTGTTCGATACCGAATACAAGCGGCTTTACGGGCGGACGTATGCCGACAACGCCGTGGAGTTTATCACTTTCAAAGTGCGCGCCAGCCTGCCGGCCAAACCTTTCCGGATCCCGCCGCTGAAAACCAGCCGGACCAGCCTGGCAGAATGCATCAAATCGGCCCGACCGGCCTATTGCCTGACCCGCAGGGCCTTTGTCGAACACACGGTTTACGACCGGTTCCGTCTCTTCCCGGGGGCGGCGTTTGCCGGTCCGGCCATTATAGAAGAAAGGGAATCCACCATTGTTGTCGGCGCAGGTGCCGCAGCCCGGGTGGACGAATTCGGGTTTGTGTGGATAGACCTGGAATCAGGGGAATAGTCTGAAGACTGAAGACTGAAGGAACAGCATGCTGAATATAGTAAAATGATCCGTGGCGATTGTGACGGTTTTATTTAAAAGCTTTCAGCCTGCAGTCCTCAATATAGACAACCTAATCAGAGGTAAACTTTATATGGCTACCACGTTCGATCCCATTACGCTCGAGATCCTCTGGCGACGCCTGGTTTCCATTGTGGATGAAGCAGATGCCTCGGTGGCCCGCACCGCGTTTTCTAGTCTTTTGCGCGATGCCCACGATTACACCTGTATGTTCACCGACAGCCGTGGGCAGGAGTTGGTCCAGGGCACCTTCTGCACCCCCGGTCAGGCCGGTGCCATGGCCCTGGGGGTCAAGAACATCATCACCTCTATGCCCCTGTCTGATTACCGTCCGGGAGATGTCTTCATCGTGAACGATCCCTGGCTGCTGGCGGGGCATCTCAACGATGTCTGCGTGTTGAGCCCGATCTTTTTCAAAGAAAAGCCGGTGGCCTTTACCGCCTGTGTCTTTCACCATGCCGATATCGGCGGCCGGGTGGCTTCCGATAATCGCGAGGTATACGAAGAAGGCATTTTCATTCCGCCCCTCAAACTCTATGATGCCGGTGTGCTGAATCAGTCGGTCCTGGATATGATCCGCTGGAATGTGCGCACGCCGGAAGAAGTGACCGGTGATATCCGCAGTCAGGTGGCGGCCAACCACGTGTGCGCCCAGAAAGTTATTGAAATGATGACCGATGAAGGGCTCGACTCCCTGGATGAGCTGGCCGACGAAATCATCGGCCGCACCGAAAAAAGCATGCGCCGTGCCATCGCCAATATTCCGAATGGAATCTATCCCTACCGCGGTCTCATTGAAGGCACCGGCAACCGGGACGATATTCAGATCAGTCTCACGGTTACCGTACAGGGCAATGATCTAAACGTCGATTTTACCGGCACCGATCCCCAAGTTAACTGGGGCGTGAACGTGGTTTTTAATTTCACCTACGCCTATGTCTTCATGGCGATCAAGAGTGCCTTCGATCCCGACATCCCGATCAATGAAGGCGCCATCCGCCCTATCAGCATGACCGCCCCCGAGGGCTGCGTGGTAAACTGTCGTTTTCCGGCCGCCGTGGCGGCCCGCATGCAGGTCGGCCATTTCATGACGGAAATGGTATTCAAAGCCCTGGCGGCCGCCACCCCGGACAATATCATTGCCGGCAGCGGCGGCACCCCGGCTCAGACCAATATCATGTACGGTAAACGCGGCGACGGCAAACCCTGGCATACCATGATCATCCGCGGCGGCGGACTCGGGGCCAGCAGCCGCCTGGACGGTCACCACTGCGCCATCTTTCCGGCCAATGGGGCCAATACACCCGTGGAGATCCTGGAAAGCGACACGCCCCTGATCGTAAAAGCGCGCGAACTGGTTTGTGACTCCGGCGGCCCCGGCCGCCGGCGCGGCGGAATCGGGCGTAAAATGGTCCTGGCAGTTCCCCGGGGCACCGGGGCGCCCCAGGCACCTACCACCATTGCCGTCCAGGCCGGCCGTTATATCTACCCGCCGGAAGGGCTGTTCGGTGGGCAACCGGGTGCCACGGCCCGCTTTTTAAGAAACGCGGACAAGGCCGATCCCAGCGGCCTGACATTCTGTGACAATGGCGATACCATCTCTTTTTACAGCGCCGGAGGCGGTGGATACGGCGACCCGCTGGATAGGGATCCCGCGGCGGTGGCGCAGGACGTGCGACTGGGGTATGTGAGCCTGGAGCGGGCCCGCCGGGACTATGGCGTGGTCATGGAACCCGGCACCCTCAGCGTCGAAAATGCGGCGACCGAGGCATTGCGCGCTGAACGCAAAAGCAAGGCCGATTCGAAAACCGCAAAGCTTTGAGATAAAACCGGGGGAACCCACTATGCCGAAAACATTTATGCCCGGGTTCAGCAGCAGGGAAGAGTTACGCAACCACCAGTTACGGGGACTGCAATGGACCGTCCAACACGCATATAACGGTTCGCCCTTCTATCGTGAAAGACTGACGGCGGCCGGCATCCAGCCGGACGGCATCAGGTCACTGGACGATCTGCGCAAGCTGCCGTTTACGACCGCCGATGATCTCCGCCGGGGATACCCCCTGCCCCTGCTGTCCGTACCGGAGGCGGATATTCTCCGCATACATGCCTCCTCGGGCACAACCGGCAAAAAGAAGGTCCTGGCCTACACCCGCAAGGACCTCGCTGACTGGGTGCACTTTTTCGCCCGCTGCTATGAAATGGCGGGCTTGACCCCCCTGGACCGGGTTCAGATCGCCGTGGGGTACGGCGTCTGGACGGCGGGTGCCGGCTTTCAACTGGGATGCGAAGCGTTCGGTGCCCTGGCCATACCGGCCGGCCCGGGCAATGTCGACCTGCAGTGCCAGTTTCTCATCGATCTGCAGTCCACCGTCATGTGCTGCACCGCTTCGATGGGGCTGTTGATGGCGGAAGAGATTGCCCGCCGGGGTCTGCGGGATAAAATCGCGCTGCGCAAGATGATCTTCGGGTCGGAACGCAGCTCGGATGCCATGCGGGCCCGGATAAAGGACCTGTTGGGGCTGGAAGACATGTTTGACATTACCGGCATGACGGAATTGTATGGCCCGGGAACCGGTCTGGACTGCGCCCGCCATGAGGGTATCCACTACTGGGCCGATTACTATATCCTGGAAATCCTGGACCCCGAGAAACTGGAGCCGGTGGCGCCCGGCGAACCAGGCGAAATGGTCATTACCACCCTGGCCAAGGAAGCCGCGCCCCTGATCCGCTATCGCACCCGCGACCTGACCCGGGTTATCGCCGCGCCCTGCTCCTGCGAGAGTGTTCTACCCATGCATGATCGTATTCTGGGAAGATCCGATGACATGTTTATCTTCCGGGCGGTCAATATCTATCCGGGACAAATCGATGAAGCCCTGTCGCTGATTCCGGAGATCAGCTGTGAGTACCAGGTCCTTCTGGACCGCCGGGATGACGGCCGGGAATACATGACCCTCAAAGTGGAATGCGACCAGGCCGCCGATCAGGTTAATTACAAAGAGCTAGCCGCTAAGGTTGCGGCCAAGATCAAAAGCAGCATCATGGTTACCAGTGAGGTGGAAATCGTTCCTTACGGTGCCCTGCCCCGCTCGGAACGGAAATCGAAACGATTCTTCGATAACCGTGGAAAAACACTTTAGGCAAAGGACGCACTTATTTAAATTGTGGCGTGACTAAAGTGCACCACGTTAGGCATTAGCTTCGCGTCACCTAAAGTGCCTATAGTTATGGCGTCGCTCTGCTCCACTTAATAATAACAGTAGCATACCATAACTTTAGTTCACTTATAACTTTAGCTCACTTTAGGCACTTGGAAACAAGAGGTCCCCATGAACAAGTTTGAATACTTAGTCCCCCAGACTCTAGACGAAGCCGTCTCCATGTACGATGCCCATGGCGACCAGGCGGCCTATATTGCCGGCGGCACGGACATCGTGGTGAAGATGAAGGAATACAAACTCTCCCCCGGATACATCATTTCGTTAAGCAAGGTACTGCCCCGGGACGAGCCCATGCGCGACCGGGAAACGGGCGAGCTGACCCTGGCCGCGTCGGTCACCCACCGCATGATCGAGAACTCCGCGTTGATAAAAAAGGAATATCCGATTTTACACGATGCCGTCGGCAATATCGGCAGCGTGCAAATCCGCAACATGGCAACCATCGGCGGCAACCTGGTCAACGCGGTACCCTCCGCCGACGGGGCCATACCACTGATTGCGCTGGACGCGAAGGTCAACATCTACGGCGCCAAGGGCAAAAGATCCCTGGCCCTGGTACATTTTTTCACCGGACCGGGCCAGACAGTCCTGGAGAAAGGTGAAATTCTCACCGGCATCGTGATCCCCCCGCAGCTGCCCCATACGGGCAGCGCTTACTACAAATTCGGACGGCGCAAAGCCATGGAACTGCCCATGCTGGGTGTGGGTGTCTTGTTGAGCCTGGAAGAACATACCCAGCGGTGTGCCCGGGCGCGCGTCTGCCTGGGGGTCGCGGCCCCCACTCCGTTTCGGGCCCTGGGAGCGGAACGCTTCTTAGTCGGTAAAAAGATTGATGCCGCCGCCCTGGAAGAGGCCGGAACAATCGCGGCCGAAGAATCCCAGGTGCGCGACAGCATTCGCGGGGTCGCCTGGTACCGGCGTGAAATGGTTGGCGTTCTGGTGCGGCGCATGGGGCAAAAATGCATCGAACGGATAAAAACAACGGCTGAGCAAGCTTAGGAGGCAGATGGCATGTCAAACGAAATCGAATTCACCTGCAACGGTAATCTGACGCGGGTAAAAATAGAGCCGCACTGGACCCTGTTGCATATGCTGCGCGAAGGCCTGGGCTTTACGGGCACCAAGGAAGGCTGCGGCAGTGGGGAGTGCGGCGCCTGCACGGTTATCGTGGACGGATTGGCGGTCAACGCCTGCATTTTTCTGGCGGTGGAAGCCGATGGAAAAGAAATTACGACCGTCGAAGGGTTGGCGGATGCCGACGGGACCCTGCATCCACTGCAGCAGGCCTTCGTCGACAACGGCGGCATCCAGTGCGGTTTCTGCACGCCCGGCATGCTCATGTCGGCCAAGGCCCTTTTAGATGAAAACCCGGCGCCCGATGAACCACAGATCAAGGCGGCGCTGGCCGGGAATATTTGCCGCTGCACGGGTTACGTACAGATATTCGATTCGGTCAAAGCGGCTACGGGCGAAAGCCGTGAGGACATCCGGGTGGTTGCCTGGAAGGATAACGACGAATGATGCCAGCTGTGCCGGCCATTTTGCCGAGAGTGCCGCGGAGATTCTCGTTTCCCCCGGTTTCAATGAACTGCTCGGGTTTCGAAACGTCAAGAGTCGCCGGCGCTGCGAATACACAATAAGGAGTTACCGATGGCAGACCTGAATTACATTGGCAAGAGCATTCCCAAGCTGGATGCGGTGGACAAGGCCACCGGGCGGGTGCAATATATCCAGGATCTCAAACGACCGGGCATGCTCTATGGAAAAATTTTATATAGCCGTTATCCCCATGCGAAGATCGCCCATATCGACACCTCCCGGGCCAAACAACTGCCCGGGGTGCGGGTTGTACTGACCGGTGACGATATCCCGGCCATTAGAATGGGCGTTTACAAGGACAATCCGCCCCTGAAAGCCGGTAAGGTCCGGTCCTACCGGGACGAAGTCGCGGCGGTGGCCGCCACGGACCCGGATACCGCCCGCGAAGCCCTGGAGCTCATCCAGGTGACCTATGAATCCCTCCCGGGGGTCTTCGACCCGGAGACGGCCATGCAACCGGAAGCGCCCCTGGTGCATGAGAACCACAAAACCAACATTCTCAAAATGCCCTGGAAATTGCACTATGGTGACGTGGAAGCCGCCCGCCAGGAAGCGGCCTGGGTGGTGGAAGACCGTTTTACCACCACCTGGGTCACCCATTGCTGCATGGGCACCAGCGGCGCCATCGCTGAATTCGACCACGCCAACAACCTGACCATCCATACCAATACCCAGATTCCGTCTCTGGCCCAGAAAGATTTCCTGGGCGTTTTGAAAGCGCTCGGGTTGAAAGAAAAAAGGGTGCGCGTCGTCAAACCCTGCATCGGCGGCGGCTTCGGCAGCAAACTGGATACCTACGCCTACGAACACATCGCCATCTTGCTGGCCTATCACGCGCGCAAACCCGTGAAGATCCAGTTTGATCGCCGGGAAGAATTTATCGCGACGTCCACCCGTCAGCCGGCTATTATCCAGATTGCCCAGGGCTGCGACCGCGACTACCGGTTGCTGTTCAGGGATATATCCATGGTCCTGGACAACGGGGCCTATACCAGCTGGGGCGCCACAACGCCCTCTGTGATGATGATGCCGATCACCACCCTGTACAAAGTCCCCAATGTTCGCTATGAAGCCAAATGCGTTTACACCAACAATACCTATTCCCAGGCCATGCGTGGCTACGGCAATCCCCAGGCAACCTTCGCCATTGAAAGCAGTATGGACATGCTGGCCGAAGCGGCCGGGATCGATCCGGTAGAAATGCGCCGGATCAACGCCAACGAGTCCGGAGATGTATCCACCCAGGGGTTCCGCATTACGACCTGCGGCCTGAAGGCGTGTCTGGACACGGTCACTGCAAAACTGGCGCAGGGTGACGCAAAAAAACCCGGCGAAGGAATCGGGATCGCTTCCCTCATCCATGTGGGTGGCGGTGCCCGGGTATACAAGTCCGACGGCTGCGGCACCATCATCAAGATGGATGACTACGGTAAAGCCAATGTCTTCACGGGAGCATCGGACATGGGTCAGGGGGCCGATACCATCATTGCCCAGATCGTGGCCGAAGAGCTGGGCTTGCGAATCGAAGACATCCATGTGATTCACACGGATACAGACGTCTGCCCCTGGGATGTGGGCGCCCACGCCAGCCGCACCACGTTCGTCGCCGGCAACTCGGCGCTGGGAGCGGCCCGCCAAATAAAAACACGACTGTTCGAATTGGCGGCGGATCAACTCGAGGTGCCCGCGCAGGCCCTGGCGGCCCGGAACCGTCACATCTTCGTCAAAGACAAGCCGGATAAGGGCATGGAAATCGGCAAACTGCTGCGTAAGGCCCATTTCAGCCATGGGGGCCAGATGCTCACCGGCGAGTGCTTTTACGACCCGGAAAACGAGAACCTGGGGCGTGATTTCCGGGGCAATCTGTCCATGACCTACACCTTCGGTACCCACGGCGTACGCGTCAAGGTGGATGAAGAAACCGGCAAAGTGGACATTCTGCAGTATATCGCCGCCCATGACGTCGGCAAGGCAATTAATCCTTTACTGCTGGAAGGGCAGGTGTACGGCGGTGTCCTCATGGGAATCGGCTACGCGCTGACCGAGCAGGTCATATTGGAAAAAGGCGAGATGATGAATCCCAATTTCCGGGATTACAAAATCCTGACCGCCAAGGACGCTATCGCTATCGAAGCGCCGGTCCTGGAGACGGCTGATAAAGACGGTCCCTACGGTGCCAAGGGAATCGGGGAGCCGGGCTGCGTGCCCACCGCCCCCGCCATTGCCAATGCCGTCTATGATGCCATCGGCGTAAGGATCAAAGACCTGCCCATTACCCCGGAAAAGGTCCTGGCGGCGATCAAGAAGAAGAAGGGGATTACCACCTGCGGGATAGACCCGCTGACCGAACAAAAGGAAATATGCTGAGAGCCGTGGTCTCGTTCAGTTTGCATGGTTCCACCCGTATGCGTCTCAATGAAGAATTAACACATTAAAAAGGAGGTACCCGATGAGTAAGAATGTGATGCTTTCCCTGGCTGTGATCTTCATGGTGGCGGCCGGTATCACCGCCTTCACCGCACCGGCCGCTTTGGCCGGCCCCATTCAATTGAGTTACGCAAATTTCCCGCCGGCACCGACGTTTCCGTGTGTACAGATGGAAAGATGGAAAAAAGAGGTCGAAAAACGCACCAACGGCAAAGTCCAGGTCAATACGTATCCCGGCGGCACCTTGCTGGGCGCCAAAAACATGATGGACGGCGTCATTGCCGGCCAGGCCGACATCGGCAACCTCTGCATGGCCTACCAACCGGGGCGTTTCGTGGTTACCAACGCCACCAGCCTGCCCCTGGGTATCCCCAATTCGCGTGTGGGCAGCCTGGCCTTGCTGAATCTCTACAAGAAGTATAAGCCGGCCCCGTTTGCCAAGGTCAAGGTGCTGGCCATGTTCACGACGGCCCCCACCAATATCATGTCCAAGGTGCCGGTGCGCAGTCTGGACGATATCAAGGGTCTGGACCTGCGCGCCTCCGGCGGCGCGGCCCAGATTTTAGGCGCCTGGGGCGCCAACCCGGTGGGCATGCCCATGCCGCAAACTGTGGAGGCCCTCCAGAAAGGCACCGTCAAGGGGCTGTTCTCCTCGTTGGAATCCATGAAGGATTTCAAGTTCGCGGAAATGTGCAAATACGTGACCATGACCGAAACCGTGATCTATCCCTTTGCCGTGGTCATGAATATGGACTCCTGGAATGCCCTGCCTGCCGACGTCCAGAAAGTGATGAACAACCTCGTGGTCGAGCAATCCGAATGGACCGGCAACTATATGGACAACCACGTGAACAAAGCCGTGGCCTGGTCTAAATCCCAGCAGGATGTGGAGTTCATCAAACTTTCCAAAGCGGAACAGGCCCGGTGGGACGCCAAGTTGGAATTTTTAACAGACAAATGGGTGAAGGGTGCCGAGGCCAAAGGCCTGCCGGCCCAGAACATAGTAGATTATATCGATATGCTGATTAAAAAATACACTGTCATGTAAAACCACCTTCTTGACGTTGATGGCAAAGGCCTGAGCGGGTGCACATTAGTAAGATGCCAATCGCGCGGGCCTTTGCAGACCCCCTAAACTGCCGAGAGGCCGGGTATGCGATATTTAGAGAAGATCAATCAGGTACTCATCAGGCTGCTGACGGTTATCGGCGGCTTTTTTCTGGTCGCCATGGTGCTTTTGATCTGCGCCAATATCTTCTCCCGGAACGTTTGGGTACCCATCAAGGGTACGTTTGAACTGATGGGTTTTTTCGGGGCCGTGGTTACCGCCTTTGCCCTGGGTTACACGCAGGTGGGCAAAGGCCATATCGCCGTGGATGTATTGATCAACACCTTTTCCGAGAAAACCCGCGGGGTGCTGCAAATCGTCAACAACGCGGTGTGTACCGCCTTTTTCGGGATTGCCGCCTGGCAAATCGCCGTCAAGGCCACGACCCTGATGAAAACCGGCGAGGTAACCGAAACCCTTAGGATTATCTACTACCCCTTTACCTATGCCGTGGCCTTCGGGTGCCTGGTATTGGCCCTGGTCATGCTGACGGATCTGCTGAAGAATATCATTCCGCCGAAGGAGCGTGAATCTTGAGCCTAGCCGCCATCGGAGTTTCCGGCATCATCATCTTGCTGCTCATGCTCTTCTTTCTGGGCATGCCCGTTGGTTTTGCCATGGGCCTGGTTGGCTTTTGCGGCTTCTGCTACGTGATTTCTTTTAAGGCCGGCTTGAATATGCTGGGTTCCGTTCTGTGGGACACATTCTCCAGATACGGCCTGACCGTCATCCCCCTGTTTATCTTCATGGGACAGGTGGCCTTTTATTCGGGCGTCAATGAGAAACTCTACAATGCCGCCTATAAATGGGTGGGGCAAATTCGCGGCGGCATCGCCATGGCAACGGTCATGGCCTGCTCCGCGTTTGCCGCCATCTGCGGTTCCAATGCCGCCACGGCGGCTACCATGACCACCGTAGCACTCCCGCAAATGGACAAGTTCGGTTACAATCCCAAATTGAGCACCGGCGCCATTGCCTGCGGCAGCACCCTGGGGGTGGTCATTCCCCCGAGCGTGGTATTGATTATCATCGGCCTTTCCACCGAGCAGTCCATTGCCAGGCTCTTTTACGGCGGCATCGGTGCCGGGGTACTGCTGGCCCTGCTCCTGATGGCGACCATCTATGTGGTCTGCCGCCGGCACCCGGATTGGGGACCGGTGGGGCCCAAAACCGGACTCATGGAAAAGATAAAGGGTTTGTCCGGCGCTTTCGAGATGCTGGTCCTCTTTTCCATTGTCATGCTGGGACTCTATTTTGGTTACTTCACGCCGGCCGAAGCCGGGGCGGTGGGCTCTCTCTTTGCCGTGCTCATCAGTGCTGTCCAACGCCGCTTGACCTGGAAGGGGTTGCTGCAGTCCATCACCGATACCCTGCGGATCTCCTGCATGGTCATCATGATCGTGGCCGGCGCCATGATCTTCGGCCGGTTCCTGGCGGTAACCCGGATACCGTTCGACATCGCCGCCTGGGTGGTCGACCTTCCGGTGAGCGGCAGTGTGATCATGGGCATCATTTTCACCATTTACATTATCGGCGGCGCAGTTATGGACGCTCTGGCGCTCCTGCTCATCACCATTCCAATCTTTTTTCCGGTTGCCCGGCAGCTTGGGTATGATCCGGTCTGGTTCGGCGTTACGATTACGGTGGTTACCACCCTGGGGGCCGTGACGCCACCGGTGGGCGCGACGACCTACGTGGTCGGCGGCATGGCCAGGAATGTCCCGCTGGAAGATGTGTTCAAGGGGGTGACATATTTCCTGCCGGCCTATATCTTATGTGTGATCATCCTGATGATCTTCCCGGGGCTCGTGCTCTATCTGCCGGGACTTTTGAAATAGGGTTTCAACCCGGACAAGGTCTTCCGGCGTATCCACATCCAGGAAGAGTTCCGGACGCTCGACGTCCACGAACAGAACATCTTCAGACTGGGCGCTAATGATACCCCGCGCGCCGGTGTCACCGGAAATGCCCAGCAGATGATCATAATAACGGGCGTTGAACAGGGTAGGATTTTTACGCTGCCCGTGACAACGGGGCACACAGATACCGCGCTCCGAACGGTAGAAACGAGCGATCAGCAGGTTTATGGTGGCACTATCCAAAAGAGGCTGATCCGCGAGAATGAACATACAGGCCGGAAAGCCCGATCGCACCGCCCGCACACCGTGATGCAGGGAACGGCTCTGCCCGCGACGGTAATCGGGATTGCGCACGAGCCTCAATCGGGGCGCCTTCAGCCGCGCACCCAGGATGGCCTGGATCTCGTCACGACAAGGCCCTAAAACCAGGGTGACGTTATCCAGGTCAGAATTGAGGGCGGCATCAACCACGCGGTTGATGATATACTCAGCACCGATTTTCAAAATCTGTTTGGGCCGGCCGAATCTGCGCGACATGCCGGCCGCCAGAACGATACCTGCAATGGGACCTGTGTTGGGCATGGGGTGGCTGCCCTCCTACTGGTTACGGATCTGCCGGCTGCGCCGGTTAAAATGGCACTATCTAACCAGATAGAATGAAAAAGATAAAGGTTGAAAAAGCAGTTGGGTCGGTACTGGCCCATGATGTGACCCGCATTGTCCCCGGCGAATTCAAGGGCGTGGCCTTCAAGAAAGGGCATATCGTACGGGCCCGGGATATTGCCGAACTCAAGCAGATCGGCAAAAACCACCTCTATGTGTTCGAGTTGACACCGGACAAGCTGCATGAGGATGATGCCGCCGTCCGAATCTGCGCGGCCATCTGCGGCGAACAGATCGCGTGGACTCAGCCGGTGGAAGGTAAATCCAGTATGCGCGCCAAGACGGCCGGCCTGCTGAAAGTCGATGCAGATGCGCTGCTGCGCATCAACAGCCTGGACGATATCATTGTGTCCACTTTGAAAAACAATACACCCTGCGCCAGAGACCAGATCGTGGCGGCCACACGCATTATACCGCTCACCACCGAGCTTGCCAGAATCGAACGCCTGGAAACCATCGCGGGTGCTTCCCAGCCCATTCTGAAGGTACTGCCCTTTCGGCTCTGTCAGGTAGGCGCCGTGGTTACCGGCACCGAGGTTTACCAGGGCGTGATTCACGATGGGTTTGACGAATTTGTCAAACCGACCATCACGCGCTACGGCAGTGAGGTCGTTGACAAACAAATCGTCCCTGACAATACCCGCGCTATTGCCGGCGCTATTGAGCATCTGGCGCAACGCGGCTGCGACCTGATCGTCACCACCGGCGGGCTATCCGTCGACCCGGATGATGTCACCAAGGCGGGCATCCTGGAAACGGGTGCGCAAGTGCTGGCGTACGGTGCGCCGGTGCTGCCGGGTGCCATGTTCCTGTATGCCCTCTATGACGACATTCCCATCCTCGGCTTGCCCGCCTGTGTCTACTACCACCAGGTGACGATCTTTAATCTGCTGCTGCCGCGCATCCTGGCCGGGGAGACATTATCCAGCACCGATATTGTGTCTATGGGGCACGGCGGTCTCTGCCAGGACTGCGCGGAATGTCGCTATCCGGTATGCCCTTTTGGAAAGTAGCCACCATGTCTGACGCGCTAGCCAATAAAACCATCTGCATCAGGGGCGCCGGCGAAATGGCCAGTGCTGTGGCCTGGCGGCTGCACCGGGCCAATTTCCACCGTATATATATGCTGGAAGTACCGCGGCCGCTGGCGGTCCGTCGCCGGGTTTCGTTCTGCGAAGCGGTTTATGACGGGCACCAGACGATAGAAGGTATCATGGCTGAAAAAACGGCTGATCAACACGGTGTAGCGGCCGTCTGGGAAAAAGGTCACATCGCGGTGCTGGTCGATCCGGAAGGCAATACCATCGCTGATCTGGAGCCCGATGTGGTTATAGATGCGATCATGTCCAAACGCAACCTGGGTACCCGCCCGGACCAGGCTTCCCTGGTGGTCGGCCTGGGTCCCGGGTTTGAGGCGGGCCGAGATGTACATGCGGTCATCGAAACCAACCGGGGACACAATCTGGGCCGCATCATCACCCGGGGCCGGGCGGCGCCCAACACCGGCATTCCCGGCCGGATTGCCGGCTTCGCCGCCCGACGCGTTTTACGGGCCCCCGGCACCGGGCGGTTTCAGGCCGTAGTGGAGATCGGACACCGCGTGGCAGCCGGCGACGCTGTGGGACGGGTGAACGACCTGAACGTTTGTGCCCAGATCGACGGCATCCTGCGAGGCCTGGTGCGCTCGGGAACCCGGGTAGAGGTCCGTATGAAGTTGGGAGACATCGATCCGCGCGGCGATGCAGCTTATTGTGAAACCATTTCCGATAAAGCCCGGGCGATCTCCGGCTCGGTCCTGGAGGTTGTCCTCCGCAAATTTCTGTCTTCGTCGCATCCCGAACCGGACTTAGGGCCGCTTGCGGCGACCACGGGCGAGCGGTTGGCAACAAACGAGCTGACCGACCGGGTGGCCGGCATTGTGGCCGGCCGCATAGACGCCATGGCCGCTGCCATGCGAGAGATAGAAAACCGGACGGATCTATCAGCGCCCTTATTGGCCGCGCTGCGTCCGCATGTCGGTGGTGCGCACCGTATCGGGGTCACCGGCCCGCCCGGGGTCGGCAAGAGTACGTTTATCAGCCGTCTGGTAGAACTGTTTCGCTCGGCAAGCTCATCCGTGGGTGTCATCGCGGTTGATCCCAGCAGTCCGGCCAGCGGCGGGGCCTTACTGGGAGACCGCTTGCGCATGGACACGGTGGCCCGGGATTCCGGAGTTTTCATCCGCAGTATGGCCACCCGGGGCACCGCCGGCGGCCTGGCCGGACAGGCGACGGGGGTGGCGGATGTCCTCGATGCCGCGGGCAAAGCGGTTATCCTGTTTGAAACGGTGGGGGTGGGGCAAACCGAATTCGATATCGCCACCGTGGCCGACACCGTGATCAACCTGAGTATGCCCGGGACCGGTGACGTGATCCAGGGTATGAAATCCGGTTTGATGGAAATTGGCGACATCTTCATTGTTCACAAGGCCGATCTACCGGGGGCCGCCCAAATGCAGACCGACCTGGAAGCGGTACTGAGTATGCGCCCTGACCGGGATGCCTGGAAGCGAACGGTGTGGCTGGCCGATTCTCTCTCCGGCACCGGGCTGGAAGACATTTACAACCACATCAACGCGCATTGGAAATTTTTAAGAAAAGGTGCGCCGGACAGGGAAATGCGTTAGATATGCAACCCATCTTTTTTGAAATCGTGCGGCTTATAGAAGCGCGGCAGCGATTCGTCGTGGCGACGATTATACGCCAAAGCGGCTCAGCTCCGCGGCAGACGGGTACCCGCTGCCTGATCCTGGAAAATGGCAATGTTATCGGAACGATCGGTGGTGGCCGACTGGAATTTGACGTCGTCACCAAAGCCAGGGAGGTTTTGGATACCGGCCAAAGCGCCCGCTTGCAATTGCGGCTCGCCGGGCAGGATGTGGCCCAAACGGAAATGATCTGCGGCGGCAGCATCGATGTCTACCTGGAAGCAGTGGCTCCGGGCCAGTCGTCGGCTGCCCACCTGTACGGGGAAATAGCGGCCGTCTTGCGGGCTCAGCAAAGCGGCGTCCTTTTGACCCGCATCAGCGAAGGCATACCGGCCGAGGGTCCGTCCGGGCAACTGCTCATTAAAGCGGACGGATCGGTGTGCGGAGATGCGGAGGCATGGGCGGCCCTGCCCGGACTACCCCAGCGTTTTCTCGAATTGAAACGTCCACGACTGTTCGATGCCGACTTCACCCAACCGGTGGTATACGCCGAACCGATCCAACCGGACAATCTGCTCTACATCTTCGGGGCCGGCCACATCTCCATCTGTTTGGCACCTCTGGCCCAGGCTGCCGGCTTCATGGTCCGGGTGGTTGATGACCGGGCCGATTTCGCCAGCCGGCAGCGTTTTCCCGACATCGAAGAGGTTCTGGTTATGCCGTTTGAAGAAGCGTTTGACCGGATCCGGATTACCGCAACGACCTTCATTGTCATCGTTACCCGCGGCCACGCCTTTGACCTGCAAATCCTGCGGGCGGCATTAGGCTCTCCGGCAGGTTACATCGGCATGATCGGCAGCCACAAGAAAAGAGATCTCATCTATGACACCCTGCACGAGGAAGGTGTTGCCAGGGCGCGCCTGGCGCAGGTGCACGCTCCCATCGGCCTGCCCATCGGCGCCCAGACGCCGGAAGAGATTGCGGTTAGTATAGCCGCCGAGCTAATCCAAGTTAGAAGCAATCTCAAAAAAATCTTTTGACCCAATCTCAGCGTTGGGCGCTCGGAATAAATCCTCAAAATACCTGATGTATTTCTCCGGTTTATTCCTCACGGCCGCCTTGACCTTGAGCCAAAATCTCTTTTTGAGATAGCTTCTATAAGTCGAAGCACTCAATAACCGGTGGGTCATATCTAAGCTGACCCAACACTGCCCTTGCGAGCGCGGCCGGCCGCTTCCGGGCAGCCAGATCATTGACGACCCGGCGACCTGACTCCAGTCCGGCGGCTGTCTCCGCCTGATTCAAAAAAACGGTCTGCCTGGCTTGAGCGGGGCAATCTTTGAAAACACCACGGGGGTGGCTGAGAACGGCGGCCACCGATTCGGGTGTTATCCGGTCCCCGGGGGCCAGACCGGTGAGGCTGGCAAACAGCGGCAGCCGGAAGACCCACTGGTCGGTCAGTGGTTTGTTAAGGGCTGTCAGCCCGGCTACCCCGACCACGTGGCGACAGCAAGCAGGAATAACCGGTTCGTGCGCGTCCGGCACTTTCAACGGGAGCCGGGCCGCACCATCCGCCTCGATGATGATCCATTTAAACGTCCCCGCGTTCCATAAATGGTCTATATCAGCAGTTTTGAAGCCTATCAGCTTTCTCTCGCGGCCGGATCGGGCGGCGGTGATAAAGCCCGGCTGACCGGGATCTGCAAGCTGCCGCAACAGGGAGGCTACTGGTCCGGTGATGACTCGCGGGCTGTTGGCGTAGGCTTCCTTTTCGCTGATCTTGGTGGTCGTGGTCGTCAGGACCCGCTCTCCGGGTAAAGCCAGTTCCCGGGCCAGACGGAACATCAAGCTCGTTTTACCGCCAGCCCCAACCAGACAGATGACGCCGCCCCGATCAAGCAACAGTGCGCTACGCAGGGTCGTGATATCACTATCGTGGTTATCGGCAGTTACGGGATTCATGAAAAGGTTACCACCCTTCAATAGCCGGGGCGCAATCGGGGTCGGACAAGCCAGCGACCTGATAAGATTTGCATTTTCGGCTGCCAACTGGTAAATAAAGGCAATATGCTAAGCAGCAGGGACCGCCTGGGCCGCCTGCTCAGGCTACCGCCGGCAATACCGGCGCAATCGGGCTTTGAGGATAGGACATGAAAAATCTGCGCGTTCTACTGGTAGACGACGACCGGGTGACCGGCCTCACCATGCAGCACTATTTCAACGAGAATGTGGCCTACTTTCGATCCGTAAGTAATGCGGAAACCGCCATCTCGATTTTAGAGGACAACCCGTCCTGGGATGTGGTTATCTCGGATTACGTCCTGCCCGAAATGGACGGCGGTACATTCCTGAAAAAGGCCAAGGAAATGCTGCCCAACCTGAAGACCATCTTGATCACTTCATATGATCCCAAGGATATTGATACTGTGCTGCAAGAGAACGACATCGACCATTTCATCCCCAAACCCGTGCCAACCGATTCTCTGCATTATGCGTTGGCGTCCTTCGATCCCCGGTAGAAGCTAATCGTTCGGCAGGCGCTGGTCCACAAGGCCGGCTAACTTAAAAATCCCGACTACGGTCTGTTGATCCGTGTCGTATCCTGAAATGGTAACCTGAAAGGGCCCTTTATAGAAATTCAAGTAGTAGTCTTCAAATAAGGCGGCGGTTCCAAAATCGGCCGCGCGGCCTTTATCACCCACCTTGTGGGTGTAAACTTCATGGGCAAGCTTGCTGGTTTTCATCTGGTAGATTTCCAGATTGATAGACTTGCCGGCCGGGTTCTGGTAGGAGGCGAACACCGCCCGGGCAAACCCCAGCCGCACGTAAAGTTCAGCACCGCCATTAATGACCGTAAACAATTCATGCCCCGCCGCTACCCGGGGCGCTTCCGCAACGGTCCAGCCGGCAGGTGGAGCAGCCAGGGCTAAGAGATCTTCACCCGCCAGGGCCGGCATACCGCCCCCCTGGGATATAACCATCACCAAAATGAGGCCGGCGGCAAATGTCAGCTTGGACTGCGACACGTCAAATTTAGGCCTGAGATTATCCCGGTTCAAAGTTCTACTTCCCTGATAAGCAGCTGGTCAAGCGCCATGTTCCCCAGATTATGTTTGGCCGCCTTGGGTATGGCGAGGATATCGGCCGGCTGGTGGCCCAGCAACCGACAGCAAAATGCGTCCATACTCACGGCATTGGTGGCAGCCACGACCCGCTGCGGCTTCAGAAGGTTGCCAGGACCGTAGGGACCATTCTCTGTAATGACGACGGTGGCATCTGCGATACAGAGATCCGGTTTTCTCACCAGGTTCAGGTCGGCGATACACTGACTCAGGTGATCCACGTCACCATAGAAACCGAACTCCAACTCACCGCCGAAGTGGAAATAGCTGTTGGTGGAAAAGGGGCACAGGCCCATCATATTCTTCAGGACTCCGGAGAAATGGACACCCTTATGGTGTTTGGCGATGGAAACATTGATGAAGGTATCGCAGTCAAAGAGGTCTTCCGTAACCTTGGCGTCCTTGAGCTTGACGGCACCGGCGATTTCGACTTTTCGCCGGTTGCCGCTCTCATATTTGACCAATTTCATTTCCGGCCCCCGTTTTGCGGCCGCACCACTGCGCTCCCAGTAGCCTTTGTGCGGATCCTTTAAATATCGAATCTGGCTGGCTCCGGCAGCGGCGCACAGTTTTATCAACGTCACAGTGATATCTGGATTGACGGAGGCCCCGAAGTTTTTAAAAGGGGAATTGACCAGCAGCCCCACCCGGTCGCCCTTGCGGACAAAAGCCTCGATGCCCCCGATCTTTTCTACCGCTAATCGCGTGGCGGCAGCATAGTCCTGACTCTTTACCGAGACGATATCCGGCTGCTCGGCGGCCTGCAGTAAACCCGGTTGGCCGCGGGCTTGCTGGATCGCAGTCTCACCGACCAGGGCGACCGCTCCGGCTGCAGCGGATCTTTTAAGAAATGCTCTGCGGGACAGTTTTTTCATACGGGCCTCCTTTGACTACCCTACCGGTGTTTATAGATAGCCATGATGCATTTAGTTCATCCTATCATTTTTTATCGGCGAAGCAAATTATCAAACATTCTTTTCTTGATCCAGCTTGTGTCCAGACTCATATTACGCTATAGGTCATTCGTTCGATTTAATGGTGATTTCCGATCTATACAAAATATACACATAATATCAATTGTTTATATAAAAAATGAGGGCCCTTGGTATTCAAACCGAAACATCTGCTTAAATCAGATTTGTTCGTATCATTTCTATACCGCTTTATCCGCACCTACTCGTGGACGTTGCGGCTGAACATAGAAAATGAAAGGAAGTGGCTGACGCATATTCACAGTGGCGGTTCTGTCCTGCTGTGCACTTGGCACCAGCAGTTCTTTTCGGCCATCCGCCATTTTCAAAACTATGCCGGGTATAATCCGAGTATCATGATCAGCAGGAGTGATGATGGCGCCATGATCGCCGGCGTGGCCGAAAAAACCGGCTGGCATACGGTCCGTGGATCCTCTTCGAAGGGTGGCAAAGCGGCTCTAAGGGAAGTCACAACCCACCTGAGAAAATCAAAGCTAGCGGCTCACATTGTCGATGGCCCACGCGGGCCCGCGGGTAAGGTCAAGGCCGGGGTCATCCGCTTAGCGCACTACACCAACAGTGTGATCGTGCCGTTTTACACCACCGCGGAAAATGGCTGGTACTTTAACAGTTGGGACAAGTTTGTGCTCCCCAAACCATTTTCAAAGGTTCACCTGCGATTCGGGGATATGCTGACATTCAACCCAACCGTAGACCAGGCCGAATTCGAAACTCAGCGACATAAACTCGAGGAAATCATGCGGCCTGGGCTGGTATCTTGAATCCTGCATCAAGGGATTTGTTGTTGGTTACCTCGCCGCGGTGATGATTGCCCGCGCACTTATTCCATCAGACCAAATCCACGCATATAGCCGTCCAAGCTTTGCTTTTGGTCGGGCGAGATGGGCGGACACGCCTGGGCCGTCTTGATGCCCTCAGCAACCTGGGTGGCGAAAACCAGGCAGGTTGGTGAACCACATTCGCGGCAATTGGTACGCGGCAACCGTTTTAATATTTCAATCACCTGGGGTTTGGCGGCACTTTCAAAACTGGGAACAATTTCCGACCGTCTTTGCCAGGTGGTATTGATCTCGTTTTTCAGCCACTGCAAAATTTTTTCGGCTTCCTGCTCGTCCTTGAGTGCGTTAACGGCTATCTCCCGGCCCTGCACCGTAATGAGTTTACCGGCACTTTTAAACGTTACCGCCGGTGGGTCTTGAAAGTACTTGTATCCGCCGAGTTCGGCATTGAGATACGGCAGGACGGCCGAAATGTCCTGTTCCAGTCTGGCAATGCAGTGGACGGATTGAAAGCTGGCATTGCATTTGGCGCGAAACACCTCTTTATGATAGTTCTTCAGCAGCATTGCTCTCCTGCATGTCTGGCCCACACCCTGATTCGCGCGCAAAATACCTTCAAACGATCGCAGATGCGCGGTCGCAAGCCGTCGATTCCGGGTGCCAATGAATAGCAGCCCCAATATGACACAATGGTGGTGCTCTGCGGCTTCATCCGCCTAAAGAATAGGAACTTTGCTTTAAGACGGAAGAGAAATCGAAAAGGTTACAGCGCGGCGCGCATTATGCATAGATCGAAGGGGAGGTCGGCGAATGAAAATACGACTGCGGTCTAGCCCACGAAGTGCCCACTTTTCAGGCGGCAACGTAAATAGGCACCCCCGGCGTCTGCTCCTCGAGGGTGCCTTCTTAAGCATTCAGGTGCGTTTATTTCAGGCGGCGCTCCAGCTAAACTCAACCCGGCCGTCGGCGGACCATTACCCGGTTTTGTTAAGGTCCTCAAACTTTGTGGTGATGCGGTTGTACTCTTTCACCAATTCGTCCATGGCCTGTGGGGTAACCTGGTCATTCATCTCATTTCGTTTTTCAATCCATTGAGACATCATGGCGCTGATCTCGCCGGCCAGCTGTGTCTTCTTCTGCTGGTCGGACGAATCATAAGCGACTTTAAAGTCATTAATCAGACTTTCATATTTCTGCAGAAAAGTGGTCAGTTCAAGCTTACCCGAAGAACTGCCGCAGGCAGCGACGATGAAACCGCAAAAAACAAGGATTAATACGGGCAGATACCGGCTGGTTTTGAAACGACGCATTGCACACCTCCGTTAACAGTTAAATAATGATGGAAAGACAGATTTTGGGCTAAATTTACAATCAATAGTAACTCCAAAATTGTTAATGTCAATAAAAAAATGAATTTTATTCAAATTTTTGACAAAAGTGGTGTAGTTTCAGGTAGATGATTTCTTCTAATTGGGGGCTAATCGCTGATCGGGTTGGGGGCTAATCGCTGATCGGGGCCGACCACAAGGGTTTAACAGCTGTGGGGAACGCTATTGGGAGGGCCGCATCACTCGCGGGCGCCTTTTCTGCGGCCCACCGGCTCGCAGACCAGGACATTGCGTTCATCTTTTTCGAAAAGGCACTCTTTTTCGAGAATATCCTTTAATTTCCGGCGGGCCCGGTGGAGCCGGGTCTTCACGTTCCCAGGAGTTATATCAAGAATATCGGCGATTTCTTTTTGCCGAAATCCCATGACTTCGTACATGGTGAGCACACTGCGCAAAGATTCCGGCAAAAGCCTGACCTTGTCCTGTACGCATTGACTCATCTGGTTTACTTCGAGCTTCTTGTCGAGCGGCAGGACATCCTGAATCTGGACCTGTCCGGCCAGATTGCGCCCGTTTTTTATCTCTTTCCGGGCAGTACGAAAGTGATCTTGGCAGCGGTTGTAGGCAATGCGAAAGATCCAGGCGGACAGTTTGTCCGGATCTTCCAATTGGTCCAGGTGCGCCTGGACCTTCTCGAAGGTATCCTGGGTGATATCGTCGGCGGCCCATTGGTCTTTTACAAAGGATATCGCGAATTTTCGAACCCTGGCGTGGTACGCGTAGTAGATGTCCCAAAAATTCATAGCGTCAGTCCGGTAAAAGTTGCGATCCGTGGCTAGCCAGCGCAGCTTTGGGGGGTTTTCGCGGGTGTGCAACCGCAGGGTTTTTGCGGCAGCGCTTCGCGGGTTTCGGAATCTGTCCCCAACAGTTCATCTATACTTGATTTTAGCGCCAAATGCGCCCCTTTTTTCACGACCGCGGCAAGTTGTGCCGCTCCGTTTATTTCTTCCTGAGTCAATCCGGCGTGGGTGGCCTTTTCATAGAGGTGCTCAAAACAGGGAATGCAATTGGCGGCGGTAGCCGCCCCCAGGCAGATGAGGGTTACGATCTTTTCATCGTTAAAAATTTCGGTGGCAGTTGTGGTGTCCATGCGGCTTCCTCCTTCTAAAAAATTGGAATTTTGCTGTAAGACGGAAGCAGGCGCCAAAAGGTTACAGGCCGCTATCTTAAAAAGGTATTTTGATTCAATGTCGGCGTTGGACGCGCGGTCCCAGGCCGAGGATTACCAATGGTATTTCCATTCCTGGGACCGCGTGCCCGCCTATCTTTCCGGTTTAATTAGCTTTTTGCGAAACCTCGGCTTCGTCAAAGGAGGCCATTTCCCGCATGATCCGGCAGGACGCATCCACCACGTCAATCGTCATGGCCGCCCCGGTGCCTTCGCCCAGACGCATGCCGAAATCGATGACCGGCTCCAGCCGCATATGTTCCAGCGCCGCGGTCTGGGAAATCTCCACGGACCGATGCCCGGCGATCAGGTATCCGTGGATGTCCGGATTGATAAGATAGGCGATGAGTCCGGCTGCCGTTGAGATCACGCCGTCGAGGACAACGGCCGCACCCTGATCGGCGGCCGCCAGTACCGCGCCGGTGATGCCGGCAATCTCAAACCCGCCCAGACGCTGCAGGATATCAAATCCGTCCGCCGGGTCCGGGTTGTGGAAATCCAACGCCTTTTGAATGACTTTCGTCTTGTGCTGGAGCCCCTGGTCATCGACACCGGTGCCGCGACCGGTGGCTTTAAATGGCGATACCCCGGTCACCGCACAGATAATAGCCGTGGCGGAAGTGGTGTTGGCAATGCCCATCTCCCCCAGACCGACGATATCGATATTCTCTGTCCGGTTGGCCTCCTGAAACACGGCAGCGCCGTTTTCCAACGCCCGGGCGGCTTCATCGGCCGTCATGGCATTTTGGACAGCAAAATTGCGGGTTCCTTTGCGCACTTTTTTCCGCAACAGAATGGGGTGGTCGTCAAAATCGGCGTTGACCCCCATGTCTACCACATTGAGGTCAATCCCGTGATGCCGGCAGATGATGTTTATGGCGGCACCGCCCGCCAGAAAATTGGATACCATCTGGCCGGTCACCGCGGCCGGAAAAGCGGACACACCTTCCTCGGCGATGCCATGATCACCGGCAAAGACAAACAGGGCTTTGCGTTTAAGGTCCGGGTTCAAATTGTTTTGAATGATACTCATCTGCACCGCAAGGTCCTCGAGTTTCCCCAGGGCGCCCAGGGGTTTGGTCTTGTTGTCGATCTTGGTCTGGGCGTCCGGGCGCAGTCCCTCTCCCGGTGGGGTTATGCCTGCAATGAGGTCACGCAACGCATCGGGTAACACCAGCATACGTCTATCTCCTTTCAAATTATTTCCGTAGGTTTGTTTATTATCAAGGCCCGGTACCGGTAATCTGGCCGGCAGGCCGGAAGCCGGCTGGAACCGGTCATTAAAATCAAGGACATACCTGAATGCATCGCCCGCCAACACCGACGCCAGGCAGTCGCCGGCCTGGCGGGGATGAACCACCGCTTCTATCAATTCAGAAACCGAATCCGCATTTTTTGCGAGCAAGGGGATGGCAGCGGTCATGGTGTTGCGAGTGAGGCCATAGGCCCCAAACACCGCGGCCTCTTTATAGTGCAATAGATTGACAAGGTCTGTGGACAGTTGACTGTTCTTGGCGAGCCCGCTGAAAAACGCAAACCGCCCACCCCGGGCCAACTTGGAAATCCCCTGGCCGAAGGCCATGGGATCGGGACAGGCATTGAGTACGGCCGCAAACTCGCTGCGCGGGGTCTCCTTGACACAGTCGATGCCGGCCTTGGCGAGGAAGGCGCGGGCCCGGTCGATTTTGCGGGCACGCTTTTCGATGACCAGGGGCACGGCCCCCTTTTCCCGGCAGACCAGTGCGGCAAGCAGGCCCACGGTTCCGCCCCCGAAGATGACAATGTGCTCGTTGGCCTGCAGGTCAAGTTTATCGAGGGCATGCAGGGCACAACCCGTCGGCTCCGCCAGACAGGCGGTCAGCGGCGCCAATCCATCCGGCAGAGGCACCAGGCTCTCTTCCGGCGGCCTTACCCAGCGGGCGAATCCGCCATCGGCGTGAAACCCCAGGATCGCCATATGTTCACAGAGATTTTCGCGGCCGCTGCGACAATACGGACACATACCGCAAGATTGCCCCGGCCAGACCGCATACTTTTTCCCGGTTTCATCGACCCCGACCAGTTCATGCCCCAGAACCCGGGGCAACACAAGATCGCGATGCCCGGCCTGCCACATTTTGGCATCGGTGCGACAAATGGCACAGTACAAGACCCGCAGCGGGACATAACCCTCGGCCGGGGAAGGCCGTTCACAGGGAACTTCTTCCAGCTGACCCATCCCGGTCAGAACCAGCTTCATGCCTGTTCCTCCAGCGGCACTTCCTTAAGGATCAGTTTCCGAATGGCAATATCTTTGATCCCCTGTCGGCGCAAGTCACGCACCAGCTGTTGCACCGTGGGCAGTTTCTGCAGCGGGTATACACTGGCCTTTTCGATTCCGCCCAGGTGGCAGGCCTTGGATGTGACCCGGATATAGTTTTCACCACTTTTCAAAATCAGCAATTCCATGTTTACACCCATTTTGCCAGGGTCGCCCGGGCCCTGTCCGGATCGGAGGTCTGATGCTGCACCCAGTTTTGCAGCACCTCAAATCCCTTTCCGGATTCAAACGCAGCTGCCGCCTGTTTCACGCCGCCCGCTATGGAATCCGCCCGGTCGGCCACGTAGTAGATGAGGCCTGCATTCAATATCGCCGCCCGCGACCGGGCCCCGTTTTCGCGGGCCCTCATCAAGGCCACAAATCGGCGGGCTTCATCCGCGATTTGGGGCGCCGGCTGGAGCTCGCCGGCGGCATAGGTCTTGAGGCCGAAATCTTCCGGACGAAACGTATAGGTGGTGATCTCCCCCGCCCGGGTCAATTCAGCACAATGGGTCATACCACAGACCGAGGCTTCGTCCATGCCCTTGTCCGAGGCATCGATGGCGCCGTGCAACACGATGGCTCGGCGATAGCCGATCGCCCGCATGACCTCGATCACGGGGTGCATGACCTCGGGCGCATACACCCCCCGCACGGCGATTTGCGGGAGGGCTGGATTGGCCAGGGATGCAGCGATATTCAGGGTGGAACCAAAATGTAGCTGGGAGAGGATGCGCCCCAAAGCCATAGGATGGGTCTGGGGGCTCATGCCGTTGAACAGGCCGATCCCCGCCCGGCGGATACTGTCGGCCACCACCTCGACCGGGCATTCCACATCCACACCCAGGGCTTCGGCCATGTCAACAGTACCGCACACCGAGGTAATCGCCCGGGCCCCATGCCGGGCCATGGGAATCCCGCCGGCGGCCGCCAGCAGCGATGCCGCTGTGCTGATATTGAAGGTCTTGAAACTGTCCATGCCGGTGCCGCTGTTTTCCACCAGTACATCGGCGGCGTCGACCGGCACCTTGATGGTATCCAGGTCATAGATGGCTTCCCAGCTGCCGGCCACTTCTTCAGCGGTTTCACCCTTGGCGGTCAGCGCCGCCAGAAAAGCGCCCTGCTGCATGGTTGTGGGGCGGTCCTGCAAGACCAGCGAAAATGCATCCCGGGCTTCATCCCGGGAGAGGTCCTGCTGCTGAATCAAGCGGGTAATCAGGCCACCAAGTAGCTTATCCGGAGTCGTCGGCATATCCACCTCGTAAGCATGAATGAATTCGGACCGAATTCAATCGTTTTAAGTTTTAAGTATTCGGTGTTCAAGCAGCAAACCGCTCTTTCGCAAACACTTGAAACGTTAAGAAAAATGGATGCGGGCTTGAAGATGGGGGTGTCTGTCTGCCATATTCAGTACGCATCCTTGCAAAGCAGTACTGGCTGCCGTTCAAAGACACGGACGAAATCCAGCAGGACGTCCGGCGGGCACCCACTCATATGAGCAGGTGTGCTATTGGTTTTCTGCACGCAGCAGGCAGGCTTTCTGGCTTGCGGATCTAGCTAATAACCGCCCCTTCCCGGGTTTTCCGGCCCAGTGGGCTTATGCGGCGTTCGTCCCCGCTCACAGCAATGGCTGGCTTGCGATGGATTTGCACCATCTTTCCTATTATCGCCACGAGGTGACGCACCTGCTGACGGCGAGCACCAGCGAACTGAGCACTCGCTCGGCCTTGATAGATCAAATCCTCGGTCGTTGTCAACTCAAAAAGACCGGCTTTAAATTCTGTCAAATCCACCAAGGGTTTGCATGTTAATGGGCTAAGCGAGGTTTTGGGCCACGATTTCGATAGGGTGAAATATCGGCTGGGTCCCGAACTGTTCCATCTGGATTCGGCAGGTGGGGCAATCGGTAACACCTGCAGTGGCCTGCGACCATTCCGGCAGCTGCATGAGATGACGGCCCAGTTGCTTGCTCGTCTGGAAATTTTCAGCGGCCATTCCCCAGGTACCGGCGATGCCGCAGCAGTGGCTGTTGAGCGCAATGGTCCGCAGACCAGGAACGTGTCCCAGCATCTTCAGGGAGCTGCCCGGATCAGCCTGTACCCTCAGGTGGCAAGGGCTGTGATAGGCCAGGGTTTTGTGCATCGCCGTTAATTCCAGCCGGTCGGCATGCCGGTTCACCAGGCTGCTCAACAAGATGGTCTTGTCGGCCACGGCGTCAATGCGCGGACCTGCATCTACATCGCGCCATTCTTTGGTTAAGGCCAGGGCACAGGAAGAACAAGTCGCCACGATATGGTCCACCCGGTGGATCAGGTCTGCCCACCTGCTCAGATTCCGCTTTATCTTCTGACGGGCGTCCGGAATCATACCTTTGGAAAGCAGGGGTAAACCGCAGCAGTGCTGCTCCGGCAGATAAACGTGCAGCCCCAGAGCCCCCAGCACCCGCTGGGCCGCCCGTCCTATCTCCGGTCGGATATAGGTCGCATAACACCCGGCAAAATAGAGCACCGACGCCCCCTGCACACCGGGACGCGGCCTTGTGCCCTGGGCCAACGGCCGGGCCGCAAAGGCAATATAATCCATCTCGGCCGCTATCCCGGTCAGCTTTTCGATGCCCCGCCGCAGCAGCTTCAAGTCCCCTAACGGCTTCAGCGGTTGTGAGAGGCCGCCGATCAGGCGGGCCGCGGACTCAACACCGGTCAGCAAGCGGTCTGCCGGCCGGGGCCCAAACTTGCGGATGTAGGCGGCGCGGGCCTCGATGGCCATTTTGGGAATATTGACGTACGAGGGGCACTCGTGCGGGCAGCTGCCGCAGTTCGCGCAAAGCTTGATCACGGACTGGAAAGCCTGTTCGAACAGAGCGGCTTCAGCCACCGCGCCGCTGATCAGCGCGCGCAGGACATTGGCCTTGGCTTTTGGGGACGCCGCTTCGCTGCGGTTGAATTTATAGACCGGACACATCCGCGTGGCCGCCGTCACTGTGGTGCATTTTGAGCACCCGTGGCATTTCTCGATCTCGTCGGCGAACCCGTCGGACCAGAGCAGATGGGGTTGGAGTCGGCCTGTGCGGGTATACTCGCCGCCGAATCTCAGATGGCGCGTGACGAGATCGGGGTCCTGGCTGGTCTTGATCTCCGGATTGAAAATGCCCTGGGGATCGAAGAGGTCCTTAACGCGGGTGAACAGTTCGTAAATGTCCGGGTACTGTCTGCGAATATAGGCGCTGCGCAGCCGCCCGTCGCCATGCTCCCCGGACACAACCCCGCCCAGCCCGTGAACCAGGTCGAACATTTCATCGGCCAGGGTCTTCAGCAGGCCGACATCCTGAATGTTTTTCAAGTCCAGCAGGGGCCGGGTGTGCATGAGTCCCTTGGCGATGTGCCCGTACGTCACGTAGCGCACCGCGTGTTTTTGAAACAGCGCCTGGATACCCTTGAAATATTCGACCAGACGATCGATGGGTACCACCGCGTCCTCGGTCAGGGCCAATATTTTGCGGGCGCCCTTCAACCGGTACAAGATAGGTACAGCGGCCGTACGCACCGCCCAGAAACGCTGCTTTTCATCCGGCGAAACGGCGGTATAGGCCCGCGCGGTATGGGGATTTTTTGCCAGTAGCTGCCTGGCTTGCTCGGCCTGCCGGATACAGACCGCCGGGTCGGCCGCATCGAATTCGATCAGCAGGACATTGTCGACATCGGCCGGAATCTTCTCGCGCAACCGCCGGTCGGTCTTCCGGGCCAGTTGCAGCAAGGAGCTATCCATGATCTCGATGCCCGAAGGACCCCTGGGCAGCAGTTTCTGCACCGCCCGGGCGGAATCCTCGATACGCTCTGAGAAACAGACCACCAGGCTGTCGTGGGGTGGTTTGTCGAGCAGTCTGAATTTTAAACGGGTGGCCACCCCCAGCGTGCCCTCGGCACCGGCAAATAGTTTGGCCAGCCGCAGCCGACCGTCCCGGACCAGGCCCCTGAGATTGTAGCCGGCCACGTTGAATTTCACCTCTGGATAGGCCTTTTCAATCCGGTGGGCGTTCTCGGTGTAAAGGCGTTGCAGCTGCCGGAGGGCCTCAGGCAGGTGATCCGGGGACCGGCCGGCAATATCGCTGAATTGAATCACCTCCCCGGCCGCCGTCACGATATGGGCGTCTTCGATGTAATCGGACACGTTGCCATATTTAACCGAGTGGGCCCCACTGGCGTTGGTACCGAACATGCCCCCGAAACTTGCATATTCTCCACTGGAGGGATCCGGCGGAAAGAAGAGCCCCTTCCCCGCCAGGGCGACGTTCAATTCACCCAGGCGGTACCCGGGCTGACATTCAAAGGTTTTGGCGGCAGTGTCAAGCTTGATAAGGCGGTGCATGTAACGGGTGAAATCAATGACCAGGCCGGCACCCAGCGATGACCCGCAAAGACCGCTGCCGGCCCCGCGCGGGTGGACCGCCAACGCGTGCTGGCGGGCAAAATTGACCGCCCGGACGACGTCCCGGGTATGGGCCGGGTAGACAACCGCCCGGGGCGACCGCAGATAAATACTGCCGTCGGTGGCCAGCAGGTACCGGGCGAGGGCGCCGGTGACCACATCCCCGTCCATTTCCTGCTGCAGCTGTTTAAAGTGATTCATGGCCATACGCATATTGTTTTACACCAGAAGCTATCTCAAAAACGGATTTTGTTTCAAGGTCCAGTCTTCGCTCTGCGAGCTACGCCTGACAGGCAAGGCGGCGCGAACATCCAATCAGAGGTGTAATCGAAGCCAATGCCCAACAAAGTTTATCGGCCATAGCTTTAGCGAAGGCTGAAGATTGGGCCAAAAGACTTTTTTGAGTTAGCTTCTATATTTTTACGAGCAAACTCGCATTGGGAATTATTGCTGTTTGCCCATAAAAGCCTTGCAGGGCTTTACCGAACGCCGTGCCGCTCAATTTGGCCGCCCCCATCAAGCGCACGGTGCTCTCCGGCAATTCCGTCACCAGGCTGATCTCAATCCGTTGGGTTTTCTCCATCATGGACAGCGCGGTCCCGCCGTTGCCGGCATAATCTGCCGCCAGCCGTTTAAAAGCCCGGGCATAACCACCCAGCTGGAACCAAGGCAGGAAGGTCTCCGAACCGATACCATCCGAGCACCGGGCCAGTACAATCAGGCGACCGCCGTCCCTGACGAATTTGGCGGCGTTGTGCACGGCTTTATGACTTTGAATAAAGTTGATATCTTTGGGATAGCCGCCGCATGAGGCCACGACCAGGTCGTACTGGTGGTCGTGCCTGATTTCACAGTTACGGCCCTGTTCCCGGCAGGCCTGCTCAAAGCTAGCGCGGCCGGCACCGGTAATCAGCCGGCAGACCTGTCCCCGGCTGTCCAAAATACCGTGAACGGCTAGATCCGCTGTTTTGAAAGCCACGATTTCATCGATATCTTCGGCCAGCGGGTTGCCCGCCAACCGTCCGGGTTCACAGCCGGTGGCCAGCCGGCCGGCAATGCGGTCCAGAAAGAGCCCGTGATTGCCGTAGACGGCCTCGCGTGCGCCGAGTCCGGGGAACAAAAGCTTGCGGCCGCCGCCGTATCCGGCAAAATAGTGGTGGGTTACAGCGCCGAAGGTAATGACGAAGCCGGCCGCCAGAATATCCCGACGCAGCCGGACCGGGGTCCCCCGGGTGGTTTGACCGAGGTGCTCGAAAAGGAAATCATCATCGCAGTCATGATGGATGAACCGGCAGTCGTCATAGAGGCTGCCATAGGCTGCCCGGCTCTCAGCATCGCTCTGGCGCGGATGGGTGCCGTAGGCTATATAAAATGTTATCTGATCTTGCGCCACACCGGCGGCCATCAGGACCTGGACCAGCACCGGTAAATACTCCCGGTAGGCACACAGCCGGGTCTTGTCGGCGATCACCACGGCCACATCCGTGAGTTCAGGTTTAAGACGTCCGATTTGAAAAGCCAAGTCTACGCCGAAGGTTTCCGGATCGCTGGCACCGGCCGGCTCCTTGATTGTCAGGACCTGGGTATCGTCGGCCAGGTCCAGTCGCAGGGCGGCTTTGCCATATTTCAGCTCCACGGTATGCATGGCACCTCTATATGTCAATTTGAACTGATTTTAAACCTTTGTTGCATATGGATCGCATTTCCACTAAAAGCAGTTATTCTGGAACCGTGGTGGGCGAACGCTGAAACACCTGATTCAATGGTTTTATGTTTTAGGTGTTGAGTGTTAAGCTAAAAATACAAAATGCCTGAAATCAATATGGTCCAATGTCCTGTTATTATTGACCATATGGAACCGGTTTCACCCCTGGGCCCTTGACCCCTTTGAACCCGCGACCCCTGAGGTTTTCTAATATGATCATTCTTGTCATCAATACGGGCAGTTCTTCGCTTAAATACAAATTGCTGGAAATGGCGCACGAGACGGTTCTGGCCGCCGGCGTGGTGGAACGCATCGGTGAACCCAACGCCCTGGTCGTCCACCAGAGGCACCCCGGACGGGCGCAGGAAACGACCTTTGAACAGAAACAAGCGGTGCCCGATCACAGGGCGAGCCTGCATGTGGCCCTCGATCTGCTCGTGGATGCCCAACAGGGTGTCCTGAGCGGCGCCGGGGATATTGACGCCGTTGGCCACCGGGTGGTTCAAGGCGGCGAAGCGTTCCGACAGGCAACGCTTATCAATGACCGGGTGCTGACCGCTATTGAGAAATGCAATTCCCTGGCCCCGCTGCACAACCCGGCCAACCTGGTCGGTATCGAAGTTGCCGCACGGCTGCTGCCCGATATCCCGCAAGCAGCTGTCTTCGACACCGAGTTTCACCAGAGCATGCCGCCCGTGGCGTTTCTCTACCCCCTGCCTTACAGTCTTTACCAAGAGATGGCTGTACGCCGCTACGGATTTCACGGCACGTCCCACAAATATGTCTTCGGTCAGGCAGCAGCGGAAATGGGCCGCCCTCCAGCGCAGACCAATGCCATCACCCTCCACCTGGGCAATGGCTGCTCCATGGCGGCCGTGCAAAACGGAAAGTGCGTCGACACGTCCATGGGGATGACCCCGCTGGCCGGCTTGATGATGGGCACCCGCTCGGGTGACATCGATCCGGCTATCATTTTTCATCTGGCCGCTGAAAAAGGCTTGCGGGCGGACCAAATCTCGGACCTGCTGAACAAAGCGAGCGGGCTGAAAGGCATTTGCGGCAGCAATGACATGCGTGACATACGCCGGCAGGCCGCTGCGGGTAAAGCCAACGCCACCCTGGCATTGGAGATGTTTGCCTACCGGATTAGAAAATATATCGGGGCCTATTGTGCGGTTTTAGGCAGGGTTGACACACTCGTATTCACGGCCGGCATTGGTGAAAACGACTGCCAGGCCAGGGAAGATATTTGCATGGGCCTGGAAGGTCTGGGGATTGAAATTGATCCGGAGCTGAACCGCAATCTGGAAAACAGTCACGGCCCGGTGCATCGTGCGACCAGCCGGGTTCAAATACGCGTGGTACCCACCAATGAGGAACTTCAAATCGCCAGGGAAACCAAAGCGCTGCTGACCCGTGATTAACGGCAACCGGCCCCTCCCTGGAAGATACTTCCTTTACAGCGTCAATCCTGGAGCCCCTCTATAAAGGCCGCCACGTTCTTGCCGAGCACCGCGTGGTTGTACCCCCCCTCCAGGATACCAAAACAGCCGCCCTTGTTGCGCTGGGCGGCTTGCCTTGCCCAGGCGCCCATCCGGCGGTAATCATCGGTGGCCAACAACCCGCCCCAGTCCTGAAGGTGGTTGTCGAAGCCCGCGGATACAGCGATGACATCTGCATCCGTCGCGGCCAGGGCCTGGGCAACGGTTTCAAGGTAGCGCTGCCGATCGTGGTCGTCCGGATTTAAGATGGTCACCCAGGGCCGGCTGCCCAGGATGTTCACGTTGCCGTCGCCGTAGTGCAGGTCAAAATCAAGAACAAAGGCACGCTGGATACACTTCCGACGTTTGAGCGCCTGCAGGGCAATCGCCATGTGGTTGAAATAGCAAAACCCCCAGGCACTATCAGAGGAGGCATGATGTCCGGGCGGGCGCACCAGCGCAAACGCCGGAGCACGCATACCGGCTTCGGCGGCCGCCACGGCTCCGCCGGCAGCCAGGGCGGCAATGTCGAACAATCCCTGGCGGCGTACCCATTCAATATGGCCTGGGCTGTGGACAGCCGCGATCTCCTCCATTGATGCCGGTTGGGGCTCGTGAAAGGCAACGGCAGTTTCTATAGCGGCCACCACAGCTTCCATGCGCCCGGCTTCAGCGGCCGGATCGCTGGTATACACTTGATAAAAATCAGGATGAAAGAAAACGTGCATGCTCCGCCCCTCGTATGCTGCCAGCAATGGGTTTGCCCGTAAATGCCATCCGTTCAAAAGATATAGGGACTATAGGCCACTTACCGCTCCGGCGCAAGATAAGCACACCTTGGAAGCCAGCTCACGAAACGGATGTTGATTCAAGGTACGGCGGGTGCTGCATACGAACCGCAGCTGTCGGCAAAGCCAATGCCGTGTGTGTCATTACAGTTGCATTTCCATAAGTTGGTCCGCACCACAATTAGCAGTATTGCTTACCTCTGCGAGCTTCCGTCTTCGCTTTCCAAGCTTCCGTCTTCGCTTTCCAAGCTTCCGTCTTCGCTTTCCAAGCTTCCGTCTTCGCTTTCCAAGCTACGCCGGACAAGACGCCCGACAAGACGCCGGACAAGAAGATTTTTTTGAGGTGGCTTTTCATCGGGATTGAACGATCCCCGCAGCTTGCTGCGGGAAATCGGCCCCTGTAGAGTATTTTTCTATTTTAGATTCGCGCGCATTCCCGGCAGCCCTGCTAAGCTGGATTTATGCCATGCGCTAAAAAGCTGTGGGAGGCGCCCGCTTATCGGTTCAGATAGCGATCCAGAAGGTCCAGCAGTTGGGCCCGGTCGATGGGTTTGGCGACGTAGTCGTCCATTCCGGCTGCCAGGCATTTTTGCATGGCCCCCTCGGTGACTTCGGCTGTCATGGCGATCACCGGCAATGATTGCAGATCAGCACGCCGGCGAATGCGGCGGGTGGCGGCATACCCATCCAGCCGGGGCATCAGAACGTCCATTAGAATCACGTCGAAGGATTCTTTTTCCAGCACGGCGAGGGCTTCTTCACCATCAGCGGCAAGGGCCACTTCAAACTGGACGGACTGGAGCAGAGCCGTCGCCACCCTCTGGTTGATGGGGTTGTCTTCCACCAGAAGTACCCGTTTCCCGGGGAAAACCGGGTCGGGCCCACCAGCCTGTTCTTTCTTCATGGTCTCCCGGTCTCCGCTTTCAGTAAACAGGGCCACCAGTTCAATCAGAAGCTGTGAACGCTTGATGGGTTTGTCCAGGATCTTACAAATCCCAGCTTTGTATGCCTCCGGCTTGTCAATAGAGGTTGTATAGCCTGAAATCATTACCATTTCAGGGACATTGACAGCACCGTGGAGGTCCCTGATCCCGGCCGCCAACTCGACACCGTTCATGACGTCCATATTATGATCCAGGAGAATGAGGTCAAACCGATGGTTGGCCTTTATGGCCCTGCGGCAGGCCTCCAGGGCCTCATCCGGAGAAGCGGCCATCTTGACCTGGCAACCGAAAGAGACCACCAGCATGCCCAGCGATTCAAGGGCCACGGCATGATCGTCAACCACCAGAACCCGCCGCCCCACCAGCCCTTCCCCGGGCGGGCCGGGTTCCTCGCGCCCGGGCGACTCGCCGCCCAGTCCGAAACGGCCGTTAAAGGAAAAGGTGCTGCCTTTTCCAAGGGATGAAGTTACCGCGATGCTGCCCCCCATCAATTCGGCCAGTTTTTTGGATATCGCCAGTCCCAAACCGGTGCCCTGTTGGTTGTGCGCGGGACGATTTTCCGCCTGGACAAAGGCGTCAAAGAGGTAGGGGATTTGTTCGCCCGCAATACCAATGCCCGTATCCTTTATGGTGAACAACAACTCGACCTCGGATCCTTTTTGGCCCTGCGATTCGATACGCAGGACGATTTCTCCCTTTTCGGTGAATTTAAAGGCATTGCCCAGCAGGTTGATCATGACCTGCCGCAGCCGGAGGGCATCACCGATGAGCATGTCCGGGATATCCGGGGAAATATCTACGGCAAACTCAAGATCTTTTTCCTGGATCATCTCGTGGAAAACATCATAAATCCGCTCCACCGTATCCCGCAGGGAAAACTGATTGGCTTCGAATTTTATGCGGCCCGCCTCAATTGAAGAAAGATCCAGGATGTCATTGACAAGATCCATCAAGTTGATGGCCGAACTGTGGATCATATCCAGGTAGTCGCGAATCTTGCTCGGAGACGCTTCTCGCATGGCAAGTTCGCAGGCGCCGATAACGCCATTCATGGGTGTTCGAATCTCATGGCTCATGCGCGCTACAAACTCACTTTTAAACTGGTTTGCAGTTTCAAGTTCCCGGGTCCGCTCTTGAACCCGACTTTCAAGTTCGGCATTGAATTGTCTGAGGGCGTTCTCGGTGCGCTTGATATCGGTGATATCCCTTAAAATAATGATTGCATTTGTCTCGGGCGTCCCCAGCGATAATACATCCAGCGTCAGATAGCGCGCCTGCAGACGTATGACCTGATCTTTGACCGGGCGGGCTGTGGCCCCAACCCCGGCAATGATATCCATTATCCTGCTGCGGTCCTTTTCAGGAAACAAGTCCCCAAAGGGAGCGCCCAGAATTTCACTCTCGGGAAGATTGAAGAGGGCCAAAAAGGCAGCACTGGCAAAGACGATGCGGCCCTCGGTGTTGATTTCCACCACACCTTCCGACATCCGATTGATGATGGTTTCGAAATGCCTTTTTACCGACAACAGCTCCCGGGTAATCCCGCGTGGATAGACCTTTTCCACCCCGATCACCTTGTTGGAACGGTAACGTTTTTCGGCCAGTTCCGGCTCATTGATGAGGGCCAGCACATGTTGGCCCGTTTCCTGAAACGCGGCTTTGGCCACACACGCATTGACATCCAGAGCAGCCAAATCTTCCAAATCTTCGACAGAGGTGGCCGAAAGGATAATAATGGGAATCTTTTTTAACCTATTGACACTACGAATGATCCGGCAGAGGCTGCGGCCGTCTATATTGGGCATCACCAAATCGCAAAGGATGATATCGGGCAAATGACCGCTCAAGTAATCGACGGCCTGCAGGCCGTCCTGGGCCGTATCCACCTGATGCCCATTCTGCTCAAGCAGCCTTTTTAGCCGTCTGAGGAAAATTCTATCATTGTCGACTATCAATACGTTTTTCATGCCACCTCAACTTTAACCAACGGATCAGGTGTAACAAAAAAACCCGCTTCCGTACAGAAGCGGGTTACAACTTACAGCATCGCAACCCCGCTATCCTATCCGTTTGCTACGAACTTAGACCGGAAGCTTTGCGCCCCTTTCTTTCGAAAGGTTTGCCCATCAGCAAATATATCTTAATTCCATCTATAATCAATATCGGCCAGGTTGCGACAAACTTTAGGTTTTTTATCTGGGTTTCTCCCGAGAGAGGCTGCCACCCGCCGCCTCAACGAGTCCTTATATTTTTATAATTAATATTAAATAGTTATGCCTATTTTTTGACAATGACCTGTTGGCGGGATGGGTATGGTACCAAATGCAAAGGTAGACGGTGGTTGTGGTGCCGGCCGCACATAGAGGGGCCGGATAAGGTCTGGTCCCGGGTGGCCCAGTCATCAATACCCGCTGTTAGCCACTCTTTTTGGCGGCTTTTTTTGCATATTTAGCCGCCGCCAACCCGGCCACGCAGCCTTCGCCGACCGCTTTGGCCATCTGCCAGGGAGGACCGCAGATATCGCCAGCCGCGTATATCCCGGGAATATTGGTTTGTTGCTGCTTGTCGGCCACAATGAATTCATACTTCTCGGCATCCAGCGCCACCCCCAGGGTGGCGGCCAGTTCTACGGCCCCTTTGGCGCCGGTTTCAATGAACACCCCATCCGTGGCGATACGGTCTCCATTATCGAGCACAACCGCCTGGACTTCATCCGCACCCACGATCTTTTTGATTTTTCGGTTATCGTGCAAATGTACATTTGATTGCCGGATCTGGGCTTCGAGCGCCGCGGCCACCTGCAATCGGTCGGTTACCAGATGGACCTGGTCGGTGTAAAAAAGCAGTGTCAGGGCGCCCGAAACGGCTGCCGATTCATTGCCGGTGACCACAACCCGCGCCCCTTTATAAAAATTGGCATCGCAATCAACACAATAGCTGACCCCTTTTCCAATCAGGTCTTTTTCACCGGGAACGCCGAGACGGTTGCGGGAGACACCCATGGCCAGAATGAGGGTGTGCGTGTGTATCTCCCGGCCGCTTTCCGTGGCGATGCTAAAGCCGCGGGCGGTCTGGTCGGTCTTGATCACATCTTCGTGGAGGAATACAGCGCCGGAATGAATCGCCTGGTCAATTCCTTGGCGCAGCATCTCCTCGCCGGTCACCCGTTCCAGGCAGCAGTAGTTCTCAATATGGGCCCGGTACAGGCTGGACTTTTGCTCCCGACCCATGACGAGTACCCGCACTTTCGTCCGGGCTGCGTGAATCGCTGCCTGCAAGCCGGCCGGGCCGGTTCCCAGGATGACCACATCGTATTGTTCTGCCATCTTCACCATCCTTCGCGCAGGTCAAGCGCTTTGGTCTGCGGCCGCTTGGTTTTGCTCGCTGTTTAGGCGCTACCTGAAAATCTAAAGCACCAGGCCTAAAAATGCAACCACTGGACATCCGCTCTGCTTTTGCTATACTCCGGCCAGCGACATGAAACCGGACGCGACGGCCACGTTCCCGTCCGTTGACCGCCAGCCTTCCACCAGGAAGAGCTATGGCCCTGCTAATTGACAAATGACGTTTCTTTAACGAGATATTGAAGTCGCGGATTCATTGGCTGGGAGGGCACTTGCGATGGCGCATGCATCAGAAAAATCCAACGGGCATCAACGCCTTGAAAAACTCATTCGAGATTTACGCCGGACAAATGCGGAGGTCGACCGGATCCTGGAGCGACTGCCGCTCTCCAGTCACCGGCAAGTCACCCGACTGGCCAAGTTGATCGAAAAGCAAAAGCGGCTCATGCGAACCTCGCCGGGAACTGCCCCGGAAGCCGTCAGAGTGTTTCTCGACAATGCCAAACATTCCGCCCGTTACCTGCAAATGCGCTACGAAGATGCAATGAAGAAGGGGAAACTCCGCAAATCGCGCTGAGAATACCTCAATCCTTGACATTGGAAAAGCCGGGGATAAGCGTTTTGGTACTTTTCACACCGGATAACTGTCGAATGTTTTCGTGTACGAACTGGCCGATGGTTTCGGCATCGGATACGAGCAGATCCCGGGTTAAGACTATCTTGACGAGGATATCGATATCGCCATGGACAACATGCACCTCACGGACCTCATCCAGTTCGAATAATTTTTCAACGATGCGGTCCTCTTTGCGCGCCTGGACCAACAACTGAATGAAGGCCGTAATACCCCGCTTCATTTCCGGATAATCTACATCCTTGAATTTCGCCATTTTCTCTCTAAAAGCCTCCATGCTGCTTGGAATCAACTTGTCGATGCCGATGCCGTAGCGGCGCCGTCGTCGATCTTCCCACTGGTGAACAGAAATATAGACATAAAGATCCGCCATGGTACGGTCGGGAAACACCTCTAAAAGACGCCCCCTTTTAATGATCGCAGACAGCGGTTCGTAAATGGTTTTATACCAGTCCTTGGCGGCCGCCTTGGCAGAGATCTCCGCCTGACCGGATGACTGCAGAAACGCGCGGTGCATTTCAATCTGTTTCTCAAAATGGGCATATTGTCCGATCTCTGTCACTTTAATCACATCAGGAAGGCCGAACGTCTCCCGGAAAGTTGAATACTCGCGGTAAAGAACATTCTCAAGCGTATTCTTTGATGGTATGAATTCCACAATCTGGGCCCGGATCTCGTCATGCCCCATTTCCTTGGCTGCCGCAATCCGATGGTTGCCGTCCATCGCATAATACTCTTCTTTTATCTGATAGAGCTTCACCGGCGGCAGGGGGACGCCCTCCCGCATGGCCCGTTTTATACGCTCCAATTTTTCAGATGGCAGATAGCCTTTCAATCGAAAACGGCTGTCAAAATCCTGATAGCGGCCAACACTGCCGACGATCCGGTCCAGCGGGACGGTTTTCACCCCCCGCTGTATCGTATCAAAGGCGGCCTCCCGCTCTTGGTCGACATTGAAGCTGCGCGCGTCCTGCCCGGCTGTTGCTTGTTCTTCGGCCGGTGTCCGGACCCCAAGCAGGCGCAGTATTTTAGATTTTAAGGACATGGTATCCGAAGGCGTTAATGATCTGGGTTCCTTTAAGGGTTGTCCTGCGGGCAGCACTATTTTCGAATTCCCGGTGAATGTGCCCGTGGATAAAATAGCGCGGCCGATACTTTTTTATCAGACCAACATAGGACTTGAACCCCCGGTGGCACAGATCTTCTTCATCATGGATATGCCGCGGGGGTGCATGGGTGATGATGATATCCGGCCCACCCGCGCGCCAGAGGGTAAATCTCAGCCGGCGAATTATAGCCGCCATCTGGTTTTCGTGGTACTGCTGCGGCCCGCCGTTATACCAGCGAGACCCCTCCAGGCCCAGGATTTTCAAATCGTTGTAGCGGGCCAGCCGGCCGTGCAGGTCAACGCAGCCTTGCGGCGGGCTGGTTTCAAACCGCAGGTCATGATTCCCACGCACATAATAGAGGGGCACCTCCAGGGAATTGGCCAAGAAGGCGAGATATTCCGGTGGGAGGTCTCCGCAAGCCAGTACAAGATCAATATCGGTAAATCGTCCGGGATCAAAATCACCGTAGAGACTGGGTACGACGATATCCGCTATGGTCAGAATTTTCATGATACGAAATACGATACCCGAACGAAGCGGCCTGCTTTTCGTTCGGGCATCAGAGCCTGCCCCTCACGCTGGTTCGCGTGAATTGATTCTGAACGCGCGCCACAGCACCGGTAAACGGAATTTTCGCTGCCCTGCATCAAGCTGTAGGGCGTGCGCTCAACGATCGGTTCAAACTTGGGAATCCATTTTCCGGGCACACACCGGGCAATAGGTTGAAGAGGGCGCCAGGCCGGCCCTACGCCAAACATACTCTTCCAGTTCCATCCACGTCCCGGTACCCGGCTCACGCCCCGTGTCATCGCGGATGCTTTTGCATACGCAGCATAAGGGCAGAATTTTTTCATAGGACTTTATTTTGCGATTGAGTTCCAGCCTCTCAAAACAGCGGGACACCCGCAATTCAAGCTCCTCGGGGCTGCAGGGTTTCAGCAGGTAGTCATCTATCCCCAAGCGCAGGGCTTCGATCGCGGTCGTCATATCGCCAAAACCGGTCAACACGATGCCCATGGTTTCAGGGTGCAGTTCCTTGGCGGTCTTGAGAACTTCGATCCCATCGACTTTTTCCATTACCAGATCGGTAATGATTAAATCGCATGACTCGGCTTTCAGCACCTCAATCGCCTTTTCACCGGATTCGGCCAGTTTGATTTGATACCCTATTTCCTCTAAATACTGGCCGGTCCCCTCCCGGATGGCGGGATCGTCGTCTACCAGTAAAATTGAGTACTTTTTCATACCGACCTCATGGGAACTTGGATCCTGCTCGGGCCCTATTCGCGGGCGACCAGGCTGAAGCACTTCCGGTCGCCGCCTGAATACCGATAGGGCTACCCCTGATCAAGATAGGATAATTTCACGTTGGTGTAAGAGGTGCAAAGTGTTGACCAGTGTCGTATCAGATTCCCCCGCAAGTTGGTTGTTTCAGATAAGAGTGCGTAATCGGTAAATCCGGCCTTCCAGTCGGATAGAATATCATAAAGGCACGTATACGAACTGACTTTCAGACGGAATTTGGAAATACCCCCGGCACCGATGTGAAAATACCAGTTTACCTTTCTTAGAAAATCGGCCAGTGGATCTTTGTTGTTGGCTTTGCCTGGTTTGAAAGCCTGCTTCAGGGCCTCGGTCAGAACGTTCACCTTTATGCGGACCGGCTCTAAAGAGGTTTTAATGGCCTGGATTTCATCGTAGGTGTTCTCAATCGATTCTTCCGGCATCTGCATCAGGACGATGACATCATCGAACGTATGAATGTACGCACTGTGCGTTTTGGTAAGTTCAAAAAACAGCGGCTCAACCTGATTGAACAGAGGTCTACTGCCCGGCTCAGGATGGTTCCTGACAAGTTCGACAGCCATATCTATTGCCGAGATCAGGTTGTGCGTCATGAAATACCTTGTTACGTGTTTTTCTTGATGGCTACATCGATGACCAGTTTTCCGTCACCAGCTTTACAGGGTATTGAAACCACATCAATATCATGAGGGTAGGAGGTTTTGTGCCTGCCGATGACGACGCTGGGAACCGAGATGGAACAGTTTTCATCGGGAAAATCGGTCTTTGCATTCCCGGCAATCATATTGGCAATTTCACCAATGGCGTCAATGCAGTCCTCATCCAATTCGGTCATCTGTTCGTCAAGCAGCTCCGAAGCGAGTTGCAGGGCCAGCGATTCGCGCATGTTGATGACCACACAGCCGGTGACCCCACCTGACATCCCGATAATCCCCGCCACCTCATATTCGGGTACGGGCTCCTTCTTGATATAGGGTTTCTCCAGGGATAAGGGCAGGTCGAACATTGTTTTAAACAGGTTTTCAACAGCATTGAGAAACGGTCTAATGTAGGCAGCCTCCATGGTCCCCCTCTTGACATGAATCAAACTTTTTTTTAGCAGCGCTCCAGGCGACAAAAAAGGGTCGAGCGGTCTCTGGGCCGCACACACCGGTACAAACGGAGCCCGTTTATTCCCCATGCGTATAGCGATTCAGAGGGGATTTCAAGTCACCATTTTGTAACTTAACAGGTTTAAAATATTATGCAAGTCCGAAACAGGGAACGCCTGGAGGGCCTCTATGACCGGACACGGTATCGCAAGGTCACATAGTTGCGACCAAGGGTTTCAACGGATACCAGTTCAAGCTGCATATCCAGTTGATCGATAAAGAGCGGGACGCCCGTTCCGAATATCCGGGGCGCGATCGTAATAATGATCTCGTCAATCAGGTTCATGTCGGCAAATATGGTGTTCGCTACGGAACCGCCGACCAACACCACCTCTTGATAGCCGGCCGTTTCCAGATCTTTTAAAATGGCCCCGGGGCTTTTATCGGTATATTCAAGATCGGGATGGGTGGAGCGGCGAGACCGATTACGGGTCAGGACAATATTCTTGCGGTGCGGCAGGGGTCTGCCGATGGTATCGTAGGTCTTGGACCCCATGATGATCGCCCCTGCGCTTTTGGTGATCTGCACAAACAGTTTCTTATCTTCACTACCGGTCCAGTCCGGGAAGTGGCGGTCGTTGCGGGCAATCTTCCCATCCACGGTTATAGCCATCATCAACGTGACTTTCATGAATACTCCTGTTCTGTCTTGGTTGTATTGATCCGGCAATTTCCAATATAATTAATGGCCTACTGCCGTCCATAACCACTACTCTGGGTAAAGATGCGGCTGCTTCTGAGCAGTCATTATTTAGAGGTGGCGACCCATACGCCCCGCCAGTTTTCAGGCGGTCTCTCGAGTAGCTCATCGCACTTTTTTACATAAGCGGCCGCCGCCGGGTCCGCGGCCTGGATGGTTGTGAACACCTTCCGGGCAGCGGAGAAATCTCCCTGGTAGAACAGCGCCAGCCCCTGGTCAAAAATGTCATATACGGCTTTCCCGTCCTGGAACGCTTCCGGCGGCATCGGTTCGTAAACCGTCACCGGTTCGCTGCGACCCACCACCGCCAGCCGGGCCAGCTCCCGCACATGGATGTCCGGGCCTATCTGTCGGCGGGTATCTTCGGAGATCATGGTATAAGTCCCGAATTGCTTGTTGGCCCCTTCCAGTCGGGCTGCCAAATTGACGGCATCTCCCAGCATCGTATAATCAAAACGGGTCTGCGACCCCAGGTTGCCCACCACGGCCGGCCCGGTGTTGATGCCAATGCGCATGAGCATCTCCTTGCCGATGCGCTCTTTGATGGCCGGCCGCATGTCGGCCAGTTTCGCCTGGCAGCGCAGTGCTGCCCGGACGGTCCGCATTTCATGTTCACGGACATCCAAAGGGGCATTCCAGAAAGCAATGATGGCATCCCCTTCATATTTATCCACCGTGCCGCCCTCTTCCATGACAATATCGGTCATGGCGGTCAGGTATTCATTCAACAGGGCCGTCAACTGCTCCGGTTCGAGACCCTCGGAAATGGTCGTAAATCCCTGCAGGTCCGAAAAAAAAATTGAAAGGACTTTCCTTTCGCCGCCCAATTTAAGACGCTCCGGATTGGAGATGAGTTGGTCGATCACCGCAGGACTGAGGTACTGCCGGAAAGCCCCCTTGATAAAACGCTTCTGCCGGCCCTCGGTTGCATAATTGACCAGCAGGGCGAAACCGATCGTGAGAACCGCTGTGACTTCGAGGACCACGATGGGCAGCCAATAGCCGGCGTTATAGCCTACCAGTCCGAGCCCCACAGGCAGCAGAATACCGGCAGCGCTATTGCCGGTGATGGCCAAGGGAGAGCGCAAGACCGAGGCCGCCCAACCCAACAGTACAGCGAACAGCAGGACAAACGGCAGGGTGAATGCATTCGGAACCGCCCGGATAAAATCACCGGAGAGAAAGTTATCCAGGAGCGTGGCATGGATTTCGACACCGGAATATACCCCGGCAACAGGCGCCGACCGCAGGTCCAGCAAACCGGGGGCCGAAAACCCGAACAGCACGTATTTGTCCTTAAAGGCGGCCGGCTCACGAATGACCTCAGGTTCCCCCATGCGATGGCGGATTTCAGATTGCAAAACGGCGGCGGCCGAGAAGTTAAGGTGGGTCCCCGAAGGCCCCCGGTAACGTAGAATTGCATTGTCCCCCGAATCGACCGGGATCTCGCGGTCACCAATATGTTGGGATTGCCCTTGCCCCCTTGCGATTTGGGCTTGGTTGCCGGCGGCCAACCAGGCTCCCAGCCCCAGAGCCGGTACCGGCTTATCGGCAAACACACTGAAAAGTTTGACCCGTCGATAGACACCGTCAGCATCGGGCTTCAACTGAACATTGCCCAGCACCGCCAAGCGCTCAACAAGTTCTGGAATGGGAAAGGTCGCTCGCGCGAAAGTGAAGGCGGCCAGCGGCAATGCCGACCCACTGCCATCGGGTCCGGCCAGTTTCAGGCGGGCTTCCGGTGTGGCTGTCGGCCAGGTAACCTGGCTGCCGCTTTGCTTGCCCAGAAATACGGACCCGGCCACTTTTCCGTATTTTTCTACTGCGGCTGCAAAGGCGCTGTCATCGGCAACGCCATAGGCGGAAGGCTCCGTATATAGCACATCGACGGCCAGCGCCCGAGCGCCGTGTCGCCGGCAGTAATCAACGATGGCCCCGTAAATCTCACGGGGCCATGGCCAACTCAGCCCATTTTCTTTCTGGGCCCAATCCAGGCTGTTCTGGTCCAATAATACAAGGACGATATCGTCGGTGGCCGGGCCGGGTCGGGCCAGTACCCTGACCCGCCAATCCCAGGTTCGGGCTTCCCAGGAATCCAGCCAGCCGAACATCATCATAAGGACGGCAATAAGCGCTCCGGTCAGTCCGGCTAAAATCCCCAGAACCGGTTTGCGGCCAAGTATCCGCATACGGGTCATTTATCAGACACCTTTGAGCAACCTTTTGAAACGGGCCTGACGCACCGCCTGATTCTGTATCGGTTTAAAGAGCCCGGTTCGATTTTGAACATTGGCGATCCTGACGCTGGGAGCCGGATGGGTGCGCCCAAATCCCGGACTTCCCGGCCCGAGACGCGTGCTCATCTGTTTGAGCATGTCAACCAGTCCATTGGGGTCGTACCCGATCCGCTGGAGGATCGTCACCGCCGCGTTGTCCGCCTGCTTTTCAAAGGCCAGCGAATAGCCCGAGTTAACAAGCGTGGCGGTAATATCGGTGATTGAGTTTTCAAAGGTCCGGGTTAGCTCGGCCAGTTCCTGGCCACCCAGATTTTTGGCACCCTCCACAGCCAGGGTAGACAGAGCCGTGGTAATCCTGGATTTCTTGATAGCCTGCAGCCCGTGGCGATGAGATACGTGGGCGATTTCATGCGCCAGGACAGCGGCCACGGCATCTTCATTGCGACACAGCTGCAGCATGCCGCGGGTAACAAAGATCAGCCCGCCGGGTGCGGCAAACGCATTGATCTCGTTGGAATCCAGAATCAGGAAGTGGTAGCCGTTAAACGTTTCAGGCAGATCGGACACCTGGGCCAGGGCCTGGCCAAGGGTGTTGATATAAAGGTTGGCCGCTCGGTTCTCAAAGGGGGGATACTGGGTCACCAGGCTGGCGCCTACCGCGCGACCAATGTAGTATTCCTGTTCCGGGGTAATATCTTGAAACCCACGGGCAACCGCTTTTCCGCTTTTGATAATAGATTCCGCCTGCTCACCGGTGAGGACACCCGTCGCCTGACCAAGCGAGGCACCAATGGTGGTGGCTTCCTCCATGCCTTCACAACCACTGAGAATTGCGGTCAACACCGGGGCAACCCCCAGGCTGTAAAGCGCGTAACGGCCGGTAGCAGCCAAAAATTCTCTTCGGGAGTGACTTTTCATTGGACACCTCCTTGCGGAGATACCGCCCCTTCCCTAAGAAACTTGCGAATCGCGCTTTGCGATACCTTCACCTGCTCCATCCGGTCAATGCTCGAATAATCCAAGTTTTTGTTATTATTACGATATTCACCTTCAACTTTTTTATTGAAGCCCTTGCCGGCCAGGGCGAGTTCGTCGCTGGTAGCGGTTTTGTTGACATCGGCCGCCCCGGCTTTCAGCACAATCCTTTTCGTCGTCAGAGCGGATGAATGCACCCAGCCTTTGACACCGGCCGAAGCCAGGAATATCTGGGACCAGTTACCTTGATGGGAAACGATATAGACCTGATCACCGTAATTCAAAGTGGCAATAATCCGAGCCAAAAAGGAAGGTGCCGTCCGGACCTGGCTCTTTTTTACCTGGACACTCATGCTGCCTTTATCGGCACTCCAGGCCACCGAGGTGCCCAAAACGCACAGACAAAGGATGAGCGGTAGTAGTCTACGCAAAACCATGTCAGTATACCTCCTTGTTAAAAGGGAATTCGCCCGACTTGCGCCGGCGGTGTTCATTGCGCCGCTGGCATTCAATCTCATAAGCCATCTCGGATATGGATGTTGGTTTCAAGGTCGCGGCGGGTGCGAATATCAAACCGGCGGAAGACATGAAGTATTTCAAGCATTTGATATGAGCACCCAACAAAGTTAATCTGCCGTAGCTTATGCGCAGGCTGAAGATTGGGCCGTAAGATGTATTTGAGATGGCTTACACTACATATTACAATTGGGTAAATGTGTAAAGCAGGGGCCGTCCGAGCCCTATGAGCCCGTCTGGCAGGCGGTAGGTGCCAGTTTTGGTGACAGGAGCGCTTGCTGGGGGGACGGCTCTACCGAGTATTCAGCCGTTATGACGCCGGCATCGTGGAGTTTCACAAACGAAGTGATCATATCCGGATCAAACTGGGTCCCGGCACACTCGTGCAGGATGCCTATAATTCTGGCAGGTTCCATTTTTTTGCGGTAAACCCGGTTCGAGGCCATGGCATCGTAAGCATCACATACGGAAAGGATCCGCGCCAGCTTGGGAATCTCTTCGCCTTTCAGCCCGTCTGGGTAGCCTGTCCCGTCAAACCGTTCATGATGGCCCCGCACGATGCGCAGCTCTTGCTCCCACATGCCCAGCTGACTGATGATATCGGCCCCAATAACCGGATGGGTCTTAATCACTTCAAATTCGTTGTCCGTGAGTTTGCCCGGTTTGAGCAAGATTTCATCCGGGATGCCGATCTTGCCGATATCGTGCAGCTGTCCGGCACAACTCAACACTTCCAGTTCCTCGGGGGTGCATCCCATCTCGCGTCCCAATCTGATCCCCAGGTTTGTGACGCGGCTGGAATGCTGTTGGGTATAAGAATCCCTGGCTTCAACGGCTTTTACGAATGCAACCAGCGTCGCAAACAGGTTTTCATATATATTCTCATACAAAGCCAGGTTTTCGATGGTGTTGGCCGCGTTCTGGGTCATAAAAGAAAGATAATACAAGTCCTTTTCACTGAACTTGGAATGATCGTTGTAAGTGGCGGCGGTCAGAACACCAAACACCTTGTTCCGGATCTTCATCGGTACCGCCATAAAAGAGCCCACAATTTCAGAGAGGCCTTGCACCTGGTGTGTATCGGCAACCAGCAGGGGAATTTCATCGGCCGCCACCTCATCAATTAATTTAGTAGCCGGCCGGCCGGAAACCTTGCCGATATTCTCGATGGCCTCTGCCGCCGTCTGATCGTCCCCCCTGAAACTGCAAGTCACCTCCAACGGATTGTTTAAAGCGGCATTGATCAGGTAAAAGCGGGCATCGTTCGCCTGGGTAATTTCCGTGGCCATCGAAACAATGCGCTCAAGCAGGTCAGTGCTGGAGGTAACCGAAGTAAAATCCGCCATGATTTTATTGAGGGTGTTGAGTTCATCGACCTTCGCGGTAAGCTCCAGATTAAGCCTTTCCAAACGCTCCTTGCCTTGGACTTCGCTTTTGAGCAGTATATTTTCGGCGAAAAGCTTGCGCTCGCGCAGCACCCGGCGCACACAAATCTCCATCTGGTTGAGGTTAATCGGTTTGATCAAGAAATCGACCACACCGTTTTTAAGTGTTCGGATCGTGTTTTCCAGGGAGGGATACCCGGTCATGACAATGACCGGTACAGAGTTGTCGATTTCACGGATATGTTCGGCGAGCTCCAAGCCATCCATCTCGGGCATGTTTATGTCGGTAAAACAGCAGTCCACCCGATGGGCATCGATAAGGGCCAACGCTTTACGACCGTTGCTGGCCTTGAGGATCTCGTAGCCTTTCAGCGTAAAATACTCACCGGCTACCTCCAGGATACTCTCTTCATCATCCACCAGTAAAATGGTTTCCAGCTTTTGATCAGGCGACGCAACATGTTCTCTCATCGAAAAGAGCACCCCATTATCAGTGTCTATGTGAATGTGGATTTAAAGCCGCTGCCCTATAAGGGCGGGCCTTTTTTATGTTAATCGTCCAGACTTCGGATTTCTTTAGCTGAATTCGCGCTGGGGTGAATATCATTGACAGCACAGGGTCCTTTTTTTATATATTACCAGCTTTTACCTAAAATTGTGGTTTCGCCCGTCACCTCTGGGACCGACCCCAAAGCGCCGGTCCGCATCAGCCCGCGGCGCCGAATCGGCTATTGGCAAACCCCTGCAGCAAAGGATTCGTTTTCATGTCTGGAAAAATAGATGCAAACACCTGGTTTTATACCGTCATTATCAATCCCGGTTCTGATGAACAGGTGCTGGGACAGCACGATGCGGATGCGGATATCTCCTACATACCAATTTTCAAAGAACAAGATCACGCCGCCCAGGGGTTGATCCAATTGGAAGTAGACAAAGGCATCCGCTGTGAGGTTCAGGCTTTGCTGTACGGGGATATTGAACGAGCCGCTGGTGAAAACGGATTTTTAATATACCTCTTGGATGCTTCTGGAAACATACTGGAGACCCTCGCACCTGCCGCCCAGACACCGTAAACCGTATTTCAGCCTCTAAGAGCATACTATATAATCGATATTGTGAAAAAAATTCTGTTTATAGGGGATAATTGCTATTTTTTTCTTGACCTTTCCACAGTTTTTAATATGTATTGATTTACTGAATGACATTAAGTCACAATGAACACTAACATTATGTGTTTAAGGTGCAGTGGGCGCACTGCAATTCAGGCTAGTTTGGGCCGTTATATTTAGCAAAAAGGAGACGGTGTTTTGGCTAACGGTATCGTAAAATGGTTTAGTGACAAGAAGGGGTACGGGTTTATCGAAAATGAGGAAGGTGGGGACGTATTCGTACACTTTTCCGCAATTAGCATGTCAGGCTTTAAGACGCTGGCAGAAGGCGATCGGGTCACCTTCGAAATTGAAGAGGGCGACCGCGGCCCGGCAGCTGCAAACGTTGTAAAAGCGTAGGCTGACGATCAAGACGTTCACTTAAAATTTGTCGCAGAATTACATCGGATTCAGAGAAATGCCGACTATGGGCGACCGGCACGCCCGGCAGTTGCCGCGTGGCAGAAGCGTGTCGTGAGGCGCCGCCATCCGGCTGAAACCGAGTTGTAAAAATGCGCGATCACTTGAAGTACACCCATGGAATGACAAAAGGCATCGCTGCTACCGGCTAGCAGGATGCCTTTTTGTTGCCATGCCCAACTGGTTCCATTTTCACCCGATGGCCGCCCTATGAAACTTCTTTTCCTGGAACCTTTTTTCGGTGGTTCCCACCGCGACTTTGCCCGCGGACTCAGCGACCATTCCCGACATGATATCACCCTGGTGACCTTGCCGGCGCGGTTTTGGAAATGGCGTATGCGGGGGGCCGCCCTCCACTTCGCGCGCACGATGCCGTCCCTCCATGATTTCGACGGTCTAATCACCACGGATTTGATGAGCCTGTCAGACCTGAAAATGCTGGCAGGCACCACAATGCCGCCGGCCCTGGTGTATTTCCACGAAAACCAGATAACCTATCCGCTGGCCCGGGGGGAAACCCGGGATGTGCAATTCGGGTTTACCGATATCACCACCGCCCTGGCAGCCGACCGTGTCCTCTTCAATTCACACACCCACTTCAACGAATTTTTTGGGGCCCTGCCGGGCTTCTTGAAAATGATGCCCGAATTCCACCCGCTTTGGGTTATAGACACCATTCGCGAAAAAGCCGACGTCCTGCATCCCGGTTGCCGTTTTGGGCCTGGGGAACCGGCGCTCGCCGACCTGGGAGATGGTCCGCCGTTGATCATCTGGAATCATCGCTGGGAATTCGACAAGAATCCGGCCGACTTTTTCGGGGCGTTGGATACGGTTCGTGAACGGGGCTTGGAATTCCGGCTGGCCTTGCTGGGTGAAAATTTCCAGAAGGTTCCCAAGCCGTTTATCCAGGCCAAAGAGCGGCTGGGCGCGCGTATCGTTTGTTACGGCTTCGAAAAAACCCGTACTGCCTACAGACAATGGCTGCAAAAAGGGTCTATCGTCATCAGCACGGCGCACCAGGAGAATTTCGGTATTTCCATGGTTGAAGCCATCCGGCATGGCTGTCTGCCCCTGTTGCCGGACCGCTTGGCCTACCCGGAAATTCTACCGCAGGCCTATCATGATCGTTTTTTATATCACAGCCAGCAGGACCTGGAAGAGAAATTGACGCGACTGCTGTCCCATTACGCCAATTTCAAAGATTGCCGACAGCCGTTGGCCGCCGCCATGGAAGAATACGCCTGGGCAAAGATGGCGCCCCGGTATGATAGGGTGTTTGAGGGGCTGGTGAGGCTCAGATGAAAAGGCCGAAGACCAGTCTACGCCAAAGGCTACGCCCGGCACGCATGAAGGCTGAAGCAAACGCCTGTAAACCTTACTGGTGGTGTTTATTTAGAAGATGACAAAAGCTGCGGTGAAGCGCCTGAATTTTACTTTATCAGGACCTTGACTACCGTTTCATCAGCTTTGGGCCTGATCAGGCTTGAGTCTGTAGAGTTTCCCCGGCAGCGTTTTGCCCAAAAAGTCTGCCATTGTCCGTGAAATGGCCGCCACCTTCTCGATGTCGATGCCGGTCTGGATACCCAGAGAGGAGAGCAGGTGAACCGTGTCTTCCGTGGCAATGTTGCCGGCCGCTCCGGTAACGAATGGGCAGCCGCCCATGCCGCCGAAGGAAGTGTCGAAGCGGTTGACGCCGAATTCAAGCGCCTTCAACAGATTGACCAACCCCAAGCCGCGGGTATCATGCAGATGAAGCGCAAGGGGGACATGGCCTGCAACGGGGCCAATGGCATTGAGCAGGTCGGCAATCGCCCTGGGGGTCGCCATACCGGTGGTGTCTGCCAGGGTCAGGGTCCCGGCTCCGGCCTGAACATAGTCCCCTGCCATTTTTACTACCCGGTGAACGGGGACAGGTCCCTCGTAGACACATCCAAAAGCACATTGAATACCGGCTCTGACGTACAGGTCGGCTTCTTTGGCCCGGGCCACCATTTCCACAGCCAGATTTAAGGCCTGCGCCAGAGACAATCCGGCGTTCTTGCGGCTATGGGTATCACTTGCCGACACAGATACCTCAACGTCCCGCAGACCGGCATCGCGGGCCCGTGTCACCCCGGCCATATTTAATACCAGGCCCGAAAATGCCACCCCATCGTAAGCGGGAAGTTTATTGATCAATTCCTCGGCATCGGCCATTTGGGGCACTTTATGCGGATGCACGAAGGCCGTAATCTGCATACTTTTTAGGCCGGCCGCCACCAGAGCATCTATCAATTCAAGTTTCATCTCCGTTGGGATACGACGGGTCTCGATCTGAATTCCGTCTCTGAGTCCAACTTCCGTGATGTCTACGCGTCTGGGGCGCCTGTCATCGGTCTGCAAAATCATCGTCTCCTGTCGGCATGGCCGACTGATGGAATGTGTTTGGATTCACATAACATTCTGTTCCTTAAGGGGACCGGTTTATAAACCACCTTTCAAACGGATGGTTTTGGACTGCCCGTACTACGGATAACCAAAACAACACAGTAGTGTATTTTTAGTTTTGCAGCACCCCACGCAGCAAAGGGGATCTGAAAACAATTATATTGACGTCACTATACTACAAAAGGTAAGGATGGCCACCTGTTAATTGGAAGCGGGAAGCTGTTTATTCAAAAGCCCTTTGGCATGACGGCCTCGCCGGAAAATTCTTTGCGGCCGGAAAAGCTGAAAGGTAAGCCAAATTATACCCCCATGCCCACGATGAAGCAATTAGATCCTCGCCCCTTGCGCATCTGTCTGTTGAGCTACCGGAGCAACCCTCACTGCGGTGGCCAGGGTGTTTACCTTAAGAATCTCAGCCGCGCCTTGAAAGATCTGGGGCATCGGGTTGAAGTTGTCTGCGGTCCTCCAGACCCGCAATTGGACACCGATATCCCCGTCCACCACCTGCCCTGCCTCGATCTCTACAATCCAGAAGCGCTGTTCCGTATCCCGTCCCTGCAGGAGTTGGCCGTACCGATCAATTTATGGGAGTGGCTGGGCGTTATAACCGGCGGATTTCCGGAACCGTTCACCTTTGGTCTGCGGGCCCTGGAGCATTTAAAGCGCCGCCTGGGCCGTTACGACGTGGTGCACGACAACCAGAGTCTTTCCTACGGACTCTGGCTGATTAGCAAACGGATTCCCACGCTGGCCACGATCCACCATCCCGTCACGGTGGATCGCAAGATTGCCGTTGATTCCGTACGCGCGACCTGGAAAAAAATTAAGCACTGGCGCTGGTATTCTTTTATCGGCATGCAAAAACGGGTGGCCCGGCGCATTCCGAAAATCATTACGGTTTCCGATTGCGCCAAAGTAGATATTTCCGAAGACTTCCAAATCCCGGCAAGCCGGTTTGCAATTGTCCCCAATGGTATCAACACCGATCTGTTCTACCCGATTCCCGAGATCACCCGAGAGAAAAACCGGGTAATCGTCACCAACAGCGCTGACACGCCCCTCAAAGGTTTGTACTATCTACTCCAGGCGGTGGCTGCCGTTTCCAGAGAACGGCAATTGCGCCTGGTCGTCATCGGCACCCCCAAAAAAAACGGCGGGGTCGTCAAACTGATTCGTAAATTGGGCATCCAGGACCGGATCACGTTTACCGGCCGGATCAGCGACGAGGAGTTTGTCCGCCACTACGCCCGGGCGTCTATTGCGGTGGTCCCCTCGGTATACGAAGGTTTCGGCCTGCCTGTCGGGGAGGCCATGGCCTGTGGTGTCCCGGTCATCAGCACCACAGGCGGGGCGCTGCCCGAAGTGGTCGGTAATGCGGGGGTTCTGGTGCCGCCGGCCGACCACAACGCCCTGGCCGGCGCGATCATTGAACTGCTCGATCGTCCCGAGAAAGCCCGGAAGCTCGGCGAAGCAGGTTTCAAGCGGGTTCAGGAGCAATTTACCTGGAAAAGAGCCGCCGAAAAAACCGTGGCGGCCTACCGGGAGGTCATCCGTGATCACGGTCGATTTTAAGCGCCTTGGCATCCGTCCCGGTTTCAAGGTCCTCGATATCGGCTGCGGCAGCGGGCGGCACACCGCTGCCGCCTACGAACTGGATACATCCTTAGCGGTTGGTGCGGACTTCAACTACAACGACGTCATCGACGCCCGCGAACGACTGCGCTTTCACGACGACCTTGGCGCCCACGGTGGTGGATCCTGGGCCCTGTCCACGGCCGACATCTGCCGCCTGCCCTTTAAAACCGCGGCTTTTGATCTGGTCATCTGTGCAGAAGTCCTGGAACACATCCCCGATGATGGCGCCGCCATGGCAGAGATTGTCCGTATCCTGAAACCGGGCCATCAATTGGTTGTGAGCGTCCCCCGTTATTTGCCCGAGAAAATCTGCTGGCTGCTCTCCAACGACTACTTCAATGCCAACCAGGGCCATTTAAGGATTTACAAGAAAACACCGTTGGTGACCCGGTTTGAAAAATATGGCGTTCGCCACTGCTCCACCCACTTTGCCCACAGCCTCCACGCCCCCTACTGGTGGCTCAAGTGCCTGATCGGCCCCACCCGTGAAGACAACCGTTGGGTTAATCTATACAACCGCTTTCTCACCTGGGATATCATGCAAAAGCCTAAGTTGACCCGTTTGGTTGAGCACTTCTTGAATCCCCTTCTCGGCAAAAGTCTGGTACTATACTTTTGCAAAGGCAAGCTTTGAGATACACCAGCGCGGGCTATATCGGATTATCCGCACCATTTTTTCACCAACATAATTGAGAAAGAATAGTCAAAGTGCTCGGTTGCAACTTGGTTGGAATATCATCAGGTTTTTCCACTTAGAAACGGTTTCAAAATCTTCAATCGGGCTCAAAATCGTGGCTGTAGGCAGGCCGACTTTCGATCTGCGGACCCGCAACATCGGGGGATACAAATTGCGGCGAAACACAATTCGGAAATTTCCGTTTTTCGATCATGAAAAGTGAATTCTTATCACCTCATCTGACAATTGGTCTATCCGGTATTACGTTATTGGATACATCATCATCTTATGTAGCCAATCGGTCAGAGTTCCCGTTTCCGGATTTCGACGGGACGCGTTTGAGAACCTATACGGGATTTGCAACTATGGATAATCAACCAAAATCCACAAGACACATCGGGCGGCGGCTCGCGGATCGAATCGTCCATGAGCAGAACCGCCGATACGAAAAACTGCTGCAGGTCGGACAGGTGATTACCTCGGAAATTGATATGGACCGGCTCTTCAGCGTCATCATGGAGGAAACCAACCGTATTTTGGACTCCGAGCGAAGCACCATTTTCCTCTATGATGACGCTGAGGACGAACTGTGGTCTTTGGTGGCAACCGGAATGAATCGGGAGGAAATACGGATTCCGGCCAATACCGGAGTGGCCGGCGGGGTATTTCAGCACCGGGAGCCGATCATCGTAAAGGACACTGGCAGGGACACCCGGTTTTTTTCCGAAGTCGACTCGCAAACCGGATTTCAGACAAAGGACATTGCGGCGGTACCGCTGATCAATCGGGAGGGGGCTTGTATCGGCGTGCTGGAGGCTCTCAACAAGTCAGCCGGGGTCTTTGGCGCGGAGGATCTTCAGCTTCTCTCGGCAATGTCAAATTACGCGGCCATCGCGCTGGAAAATGCAAGACTTTACGACGACGTAAAAGAATATTCGGATAAATTGAAAAAGGCCGTGGAAGACATTGACTCCCTCGAACGGATGAAGAGCCAATTGACGAAATTTGTACCGTCTTCCATCAAAAAGATGGTCGAAGAATCCTATACCGAAATCGGCTGCGAGAAGTCCCCGATGGATATCTCTGTTCTTTTTCTGGATATTCAGGGATTTTCCAGACTGACAGAACGATACGACCAGCTGATGGTAAATGACATGGTGGAAACCTACTTTTCAGAATACCTGGATTGTATCAACCGTCACGGCGGTGAGATCAATGAAACCAGCGGCGACGGGCTTATGGTCATATTCAAGGATGATGCGACCGAGGAAAATGCACGCCGTGCCGTACGGGCCGGCGTGGAAATCGTATCCAAGACCGGGGAACTCAACCGAATCCGGGACTATCCCTGGGGCGAAGTAAATCTTCATATGGGGATCAATTCGGGGGTCGCCTGGGTCGGGTGCACTCGAATGAAAGGGCTGGCCGGTGAGCGGTATACCTACACCGCTTCAGGTTTCCCGACGGTTCTGGCGGCGCGCATCGGTGCGATGTCAACCGACACCCGCCTGTACTGTGGGGACAATACCTTCGCGTGCGTAAAGTCGATCTGTGAGGTGGAATGCCTGGGCCCGCGCAGAGCAAAAAACGTCGCGGAGCCGGTCACCGTTTACTGGATCAAGGACCTGAAAATTTCTGGCCTTTGATACCGGCTGGGTTACCAGAAAAATATTGAACCAGTCCGTTCCGGTATCCTGCCGCAGAAAAATCCGTTGCTATCTGAGGGGGAGACCATGGCGTAGGCTGCTCTTTCAAGCAGGGTTGCGCTCTTGGCTCAACTTTTGGAAGATGACATGCGCCCGACAGGCGTTCTGTTGCTAAAATACATGCATTTGAGTGAAATCGGCGGCACCCAATTCGAAGATTTCCTGTTTGCGAACCTGAAAAGGGAATTCTGCTCATCTCATCGAAAGCCGGTAATACAGGTTACTTGCCAATCCCACAAATCCGCTGAATTTGCATGTATGGTGAGAATATCCAAACCATGGACTTTCGCCATAGCCCTTGACCGACCCTGATTGCTCTGAACCATGGAATGGATGTGGTATTAAGCGGTAGCTTGTATTTAGCCAAGTCTTGGAAGGATTTTAATACCCAGGCTTGAGTTTATACGTTCAAGCAAAAACACCTTGCTGATAGAGCACGCTAGCCCCGATACCCAGCAAAACGATCCCGCCCAGCAGCTCCGCATAGAAGCTCAGTGGGGCAAGGGCCCCGATGCGCATGCCGATTTGCAGCCCGCCGATGGTAAACAGGCAGGCCACCACGCCGATGATGAACGCCGGCAGCCAGATGGAGATGTCCAGCATGGAAACGCTGAAGCCAACGGCCAGGGCGTCCATGCTGGTGGCCAGAGAGAGCATTACCAGGCTCCAACCCCGCGTGGGGTCTGTCAGCACTGCATCACAGTCCTCGGGTTTGAAGGCTGCGCGGATCATGTTGATGCCGATCAATGACAGCAAAGCGAAGGCTATCCAGTGGCCGGATGCTTTCATATAGGCATGCACAGCCGCCCCTGCACGCCAGCCGATTATGGGCATCAGGGCCTGGAACAGACCGAAATGCCAGGATAGCCGGAACACCTGCCGGCGATTCACCTCTTTCAGGCAGACCCCGGTGGCAATGGCAACGGCAAAGGCGTCCATGGCCAGGGCAACGGCGATGGCGACAACATTAAACAGCTGCAACGGTATCACCCATCGCCCGCCGGCGCAAGACGCCCAGGGTGCCGGTCATGTCCAACTCTGCATAAAGCTCCGTGGCCAGGGCCCGCTGGTAGACGTCATAGGGGGCCTGCCCCCCTTTTGAGGGGTCTTTGAAGATATCGTGGATCAGCAGGTATCCTCCGGCCTGAAGATGCCCGGACCAGTTGAGGTAATCCTGCCAGGCGGTTTCAAAGGCGTGCCCGCCGTCTATGAAGATCAGGGCCAGGGGGGTGGCCCAGGATTTGGCTGCGACCTGCGAAGAACAGACCAGCGGAACAACGGTATCTTCCAGTTCGGCCTGCGCAAGTGTCCGGCGCAGGAAAGGCAGCGTGTCGATCTGTCCCTGCCGGTCATCAAACAAATCCGGATCGAAGTATTCTTCTCCGGGCTGCTGCTCCTCGGAACCCCGGTGATGGTCAATGGAGTAAAGTACCTGTTGGTTTTCGCGGCAGGCGCTGCCCAGGTACAGCGCGGACTTTCCGCAGTAACTCCCGATCTCCAGGCACGGTCCCATCCGCGACGCCGCCAGCGCCACTTCATAGAGCCGCTGCCCTTCTACCGGGTCCAGAAACCCCTTGGTCTCTTCGATCAACTTTTCAAATCGATGCATCACTGCATCCTTTTCCAGAATATAAATCTGCTTGCCCGCCGCTCTGGGCATAGCGAAGAGTTCCTTATATGCCGGCACCGTACTTTTGCCGTTGGGGATTCTTCGTCGCTCGGCTCCTCAGAATCACAGGTAAGGGAGATCATGTAATGGCAAATATCTGAGAAGTGTTTTCAGAGTCCACGATCGTTAATTCTTATATAGGTAGAAGCCATCTCAAGAGCGAATTTTGGTTCAAGATCAAGGCGGCTGTAAAAAACAAACCGGAGGAATACTATAGTATTTCGAGGATTTGATTTTTACACCCAACGCCGAGATTGGGCCAAAAGGCGCTTTTGAGATGGCTTCTAGTCGGGGATATCGTCATAGCTGCGTACCAATACCTCCCGCGGCTTAGCGCCGTCCGCCGGTCCCACGATACCCTCCTGCTCCATTTTCTCGATAATGCGGGCGGCCCGGTTATACCCGATGCGCAGATGGCGCTGGACCTTTGAAATGGAAGCCTGACGGGTTTTGGTAACAATCGCCACCGCTTCGTCGTAGCGCTCGTCGTATTCCTCATCGTCTGGGTCGGCCGGTTCCTTAACCGGCGCTTTGAGAATCTCGTCGTTATACTCGGGGCCTTTTTGCTGCCGCAGAAATTCAACGATGCGGCCAAGTTCACCCTCGGAAATAAAAGCACCGTGGACACGCATGATACTGGCCGTGCCCGGCGGCAGCAGCAGCATGTCCCCGGCGCCCAACAAATTCTCAGCTCCGTTGGCATCGATGACGGTCCGCGAATCGGTGCGCGAGGAGACCTGGTAGGTCAGCCGGGCCGGGAAATTGGCTTTGATTATCCCGGTCAAAACATCTACCGATGGGCGCTGGGTGGCGAGAATCAGGTGCATGCCCGCGGCCCGGGCCATCTGGGCCAGGCGGGTCAGGGCAACCTCCACATCGCGAGAAGCGACCATCATCATGTCAGCCAGCTCATCGATGATGATAACAATATAGGGCAGTTTTTCAGGCGTCTTTTCCTCCCCATCAGTCGCCCCCTTTCCCTGGGCCACCTTTTTATTGTACTGCGCGATATTGCGGACCTTGTTTTCCGAAAGCAGTTCGTAGCGTCGCTCCATTTCGCGGACTGCCCAGAAAAGCGCATTGGTGGCTTTTTTGGCGTCCGTGACCACGGGGGTAATCAGGTGGGGGATGCCGTCATACAGCGACAATTCGATCCTCTTCGGATCGACCATGATCAGCTTCACCTCATCCGGGGTCGAGCGGTACAGCAGGCTGCAGATCATTGTGTTGAGCCCCACGCTCTTCCCGGTTCCGGTAGCACCGGCAATCAGCAGGTGCGGCATCTTCTCCAACTGCTCCACCACCGGATTGCCCACAATATCCTTGCCGAGGCAAAGCGGCAAACTGGACTTGTTCTTGGCGAAGGCCGTTGAGCCAACCACTTCCTTGAACTGGACCAGTTCCCGGATTGCATTGGGAATTTCAATGCCGATGACCGCTTTACCGGGGATCGGGGCCACGATCCGGATGCTGGCGGCTCTCAGTGCCAGAGCCAGATCGTCAGAGAGGTTGACGACTTTGTTGATTTTGATTCCCGGGGCCGGTTCGTACTCAAAGGTGGTAATGACCGGACCGGGCGAAACCGTCACCACCCTGCCCTTGACACCGAAATCATCCAGCTTCTTTTCCAACAGGCGGGATTTCATTTTCAGGTTTTCATCATCGACCGTATCCGGCCGGGGGGCCGGATCGTCCAAAAATTTCATCGACGGCAGCTTGAAACCCCTGGCGCCCGGCATGAAATCGAACATCTCCTGCTTGGGTGCCGGGGCCGGCTTCACCACCGGTTTGGGCGCCGGCGCCTTGATCTTCACTTCCTTGGGCTTGCGGGCCGCCTGCTTTTTCTGGACAGCCGCCCTTTTTTTGGCTTTTTTGCGGCGCTCCTTAATCTTGATCCAGAATGTCTGGATACGATCAGCCAGATATTTCAAGGTAATCCAGCAGCGGCTGCCAAACCGCACCAGGGAAAACCCGGTGGCCATGATCAGGCCGACCGTCCAGAGCACGGCCAGGATGATGGCCGCTCCGGTGACATTGGAATATCGTACCAGGATTGATTTGACGGGAATGCCGATCACGCCGCCCGATGAATAGGCGCTGCCGAAGATCATATAATCGTTGGCAGGCGAAGCGGCCAGGCTGAAGAGGGCCCCCGTGGTGACCACCAGGATAACCCCGCCGCCTAGCGTAAGGGCCATTATTTTGCGTGGATGATCACCGAAGAAGTGAATGCTCACCAGCAAAAGCAATAGCGGTGTCCAGAACGCCCCGAGACCAAAAAGGCCGACAAGCAGGCCGGCCAGATGGGCCCCCAGGCGGCCAAACTGGTTATGGATATTCTCGGATACCGCGGCGTTGTGGATAGATGGATCGAGCGGGCTGTAGCTTAAAAGACTGATCAGGGTAAAGACGACCAGGAAGAACAGCAGCAGTCCGATGATTTCTTTGCGCATAGCTACACTTCGAGGATGAACGGCAGAATGACCGGCCGCCTTTTAATGGTGAAAGAAAAATACTTCCGCAGCGCAGTTTGAACCCTGGACCGAATCTTTTCCACCCGGTGGGTGGTTTCCGGCCCGATCTCGTCCACGATTTCCAGGATTACACACTTGGCATCTTCGAGCAAGTGTCCGGTTTCGGTTTCGAACACGAACCCGCGCGAAGCCAGTTTGGGTCCGTAGATGATGAATCCGGTCTCCTCATCAATAGCCATGTTGACAACCACCAGGCCATCCTCGGACAGGACCTGTCTCTCTTTCAGAACACTCCGCCCGACGTCGCCGACCCCTTTGCCGTCCACGAGCACCCGGCCGATTTCCACATCACCGTAGGTCCGCACCCCCTTGTGGTCGACACAGACGATTTGACCGTTTTCGACAATCTCAATCCTGTCGGCGGGGATCCCCACCTCCTGCGCCAGCCGCGAGTGGAGAATGAGGTGGCGATACTCGCCGTGGATCGGAATAAAGTATTGGGGCCGGGTCAGGTTGATCATCAGTTTCAGCTCTTCCCGGAAGGCATGGCCGGAGACATGGATGTCGGATATTTTTTCATAAACAACATCAGCACCCCGGCGATAAAGGCTGTTGATGATCCCGGTAATGGCCTTTTCGTTGCCGGGAATGAATTTTGAAGAGAGGATCACCGTGTCCTCTTTTTTAATCTTGATATGCTGGTGATTTCCGGAAGCCATGCGTGACAGCGCCGCCATCGGTTCGCCCTGGCTGCCGGTGGTTACGATAAGAATCTCATTATCCGGGTACGCATGTACCTGGCTGATGTCGATTTCAAGGTCCGCCGGTATCCTCAGGTACCCCAGCCGGCGGGCGATCTCCACACTGGTTTCCACACTTTTCCCGTTGAAACTGATTTTACGGCCCGTCATGCGGGCGGTTTTGACGGCCTGCTGAATGCGCGGAATGCTGGATGCAAACAAGGCGATGATAATACGGCCGCTGGCAGTTGAACCGATACCCGTAATGGTATCGCCCACATCCTGATCGGAGATGGTATAACCATCCTTTTCAACATTGGTGGAATCAGACATCAGCAGCAATACGCCTTCCTGGCCGCACCGGGCAAAGGCGTTGACATCGGTGCCCGTGGTGCCGATCGGGTTGTTGCTGATCTTGAAGTCGCCGGTATGGACGATTTGTCCGTAGGGTGTCTGGATGGATAAACCGACGCCATCGACGGTGCTGTGATTCACCCGTATGAATTCGAGTTCGAACTCACCCAGCTTGAGGGTCTCCCCGGCATGGATCGCATGCAGGGCAACATCCGTTTTGAGTCGGAAGTGATCGAGCTTGTGCTTGATCATACCCATGGTAAAAGGGGTGGCAAACACCGGCGCATTCACCACTTTCAAGAGGTAGGGCAAGGCGCCGATATGGTCTTCATGGGCATGCGTGAGAATGATCCCCATGACTTTGGAGCGGTTCTCCCGCAGGTAACTCATATCCGGGATGACATAATCAATCCCGAGCATGTAGTCCTCCGGGAACATCAGGCCGGCATCGATGACAAAGATGGTATCCCCGTATTCGAACACCATCATGTTCAGCCCGATTTCTCCCAGGCCGCCAAGGGGAATAATTTTCAACATGAATGCGATTCCTGTTGCCGCGCTAGCGGATCAGCCGATATTGCTGGTATGACACCGGTGTAGAAAATTTAGGCCCGTCGCCAGTTTTAGAGTCGTATCCATTTGTATGGGCGGCGGCTAAACACTGATGTCCAGCTTTTCAAGTATGGCGTCGATATAATCAATCAGCCAATTGCGCTGTGCCTGCGTGGCGTAACCGATGCAGCTGCAGCGGATGACTTGCTCGGCCCGCACCAGCAGTTCACACGCAATGCGGTCTTCCTGTAGCTCCAGCGCCAAATAGTGCGGTCCACACGCCGAGTGACCCGCCTGACTTGCGGCGAGATGTTCCGGCGCCAGCGGGATCCAATAGAGTCCTTCCACAGGTGATTGTTTGATATTCTCATCCAGGTAGGTCTTGAATTTTTTGTAATCTTCAAGCCTTAGTTCATCTATCAGGTATTGTTTCATGGGTAGAGGGTATACCAGAGTTACCGGGGCTCCGCAAGTGTGCCGGACCGAATGAGAATCAGGCTCGGTAGCAGTAAACACACCGCCCGCAAATAAAAAAACCCCGGCAGCCGTCATAGGCATACCGGGGTAATTTAAACCGTTTTAGATCTTAGGTTTCTTCAACGGTGATGGCATCCGTTTCACACACTTCGATGCAGCTCTCGCAGCCCAGGCATTCGTCGGCGTTCACAGGTACGGCCTTTTCGTCTTCCATCTCAAAGACTTCGACGGGGCATACATCTACACACTCTTCGCAGCCTTCGCATTTATCATGGTCTACGGTCACATTCCAAGCCATTATTACCTCTCCTTTAAATTATATGTTGAAATTTGGTGAACTTTTCACCCTTTGTGTTATATCGTCGGAAAATTTCCTTATACCAATTGAATCAATGAGTCAACCCCTGGTATCTATTTTTCTTACCAGGGGTGAAATTTGAGATCGAATATACTCCCAACCAATTTAAATAATTGAAATTTTTATTGTTCTTGATCACCGGCGGTTGCGATCAGACAGATCACCAGATTGTCCTCCCCGGCCGGGGCGGCATCCGCCCTCCCCGCGGCATCCAGACTGGTAAAAAAGGCGGTCGCGTCCATCCCGGCCAGGCGATAGACGGCAAGCTGGACAACCGGTCCTTCCGGTTCTACGGCAGGCCTGTCCGGCGGGGGACTTTCCGCGACCGGGCTGGACATCAGATCAGCCAGATAATCCATCAGCTGCGCCTGCCAGGCAGCCGGTGCCGCTGCGTCGGATTGCGGCCGGGGCAGCACCAGTTCCGGACCGGTTTTCTGCATGCCCGGGCATCTTTCAACCAAATAGTCGCGCACTGCCCGACTGTCCGTGACCAGTAGATTGCCGGGGCCTTTTCCCGCGCGGGCAAGCAGCCCCCAGGCCTTGAGCCGACTGCCGGTCATGTAGGCTCCCGGATCAGCCGCCAGAGTGCCCTGCATGGGGGCCGCCACTTCGGGGTGACGCTTCGCTTCGCCCAGCAGATCGACCAGCATGCTGTCTTCTTTGGCCCGCACATCGTCGAGTGATTTCTCCAGGTCACTGTCCTGCCGGTCCAGCTCCTGGGCCATGGCCAGAAACAGCCGGGCGGCCAGCAGGGGGTCGGCTGTTTCGGCCGATCCGTCCTGGACACCCATCTCCCGGATATTCTGCCGAATGCCCGAAACAGTGGTATCTCCGAAGAAGGGTACCCCGGTCTTTCTGCCTTTAACAGCCGCCAGGTCCACACCTTTATTCTCGGCCGCCCAGGCATAATGAGCCTCCAAAAGCGGATCCAGTTTATCAGGTTCGCTCACAGCCGGCGTCTCGATTTCCAGCCGGCCCTGATGGGCCGCCGCCTGCATGGCTTCCGGTAGAGGGCCATCGGCAGGCCGATACATCCGGGTTCTGCCAAAAAAGGCCGCCAGCCTGTTCAGGCCGTCAGCCGGCAGATATGTCATGGGGAAATAAACGGGAATAGGTTTCATTTTAAATTGGCCTCGCCAACCCGATCCTCAGAATCGGGATTGGTTATATGGGTTGAAGGAGGTTCATGGGATTCCCCAGATCGCACTGGATATGGTCTGCCTTCAGTCTTTAGTCTAAACGCCTGCTGTTTTCTACCTGAACTCAGGCTTTATAATCCATCACAACCACTCCCAGTTCTTCGAGCTGATCCCGCAACCGGTCGGCTTCTTCCCAATTCCGTGCGCTGCGGGCCCGGTCGCGCTGCTGAATAAGTCGGCGCACCTGCTCATTGGCAGCGGCATCGTTGAAGTCGAACAACCCGAGTACCCCGTCCAATTGTCGAAACGTATCCAGGATCTGGTCGGCACTGGCTGTATTGAGACGTCTTTGCTGGAGCAGCCCGTTGATCTGCTTGACATGCCTGAAAATACACGCCATGGCTTTGGAAATATTCAAATCATCATCCATGGCCCCGCTGAACCCGTTTTTCAGGTCGTACAACAGTTGGTCCAGTTCGGGATAAGGCTCGGCTTCCGCTGGTGCCTGCAGCAACCCCTGAGTGGTTTTATCGATACGCTCCAAGGCCTTGTGAGCCTGGACCAATTTGTCCGCCGAGAAGGTGACCGGCTTGCGGTAGTGGGTGGTCAAGAGCCAGCAGCGGATCTGGCGACCGGTGTAGCCCTTGTTCATCAGGTCGGACAGGGTTAGGCCGGTGCCTCTGGTGTCCACTGCTTTCCCGTCCACCGAAACCGTATCGCAATGCATCCAGTAGCGTGCCAACGGTTTACCGGTAAGCGCCCCGGCAATCGCGATTTCATTTTCGTGGTGGGGGAAGATCAACTCCCGCCCACTGGTGTGCAGATCAAATGACTCTCCGAGATATTTCATGCTCATGGCGGCGCATTGGATGTGCCAGGCGGGACGGATATTCCCCCAGCGGGTTTTGGTATAGATGCCCTTTTTAAGCTCTGCCAGGGTCGATCGCCGCAGCAGGGTAAAATCGCGAGGATTGTCTTTCTCATAGTCGTCGAGGTCTACCGTGGCCCCCAGTTTGATCTTGTTGAGATCGACACCGGACAGTTTCCCGTATTGGGAGAATCTGGAAATGTCAAAATAGAGGGACCGGAGTTTTTCGTAGGCGAAACCCTTTTCGATGAGTTTCTCGGCCAGGGCGACCATTTCATCAATATTTTCAGTTGTCCGCGGGTAATGATTGGCCGGCTGAATACCCAGTGCATCGAGATCGGTCTGAAATTCGGTAATGTTCCGAGCGGTGAAATCGGCATGGGCGACGCCGGCCTGGTCAGCCCCGGCAATGGTCTTGTCATCCAGGTCGGTGATGTTCACCACATGGTTGACGGCATACCCACGATATTCCAGATAGCGGCACAGCAAATCCGAAAAAATATAGCGCCGACATTCACCCAGGTGCATCCGGGCATGGGCGGTGGGGCCACACGAATAGATGGAAACCTTACCCGGTTCCAGGGTGTTGAGCGGCTCTTTCTGCCGGGTGACCGTGTTGAACACTTTGAGGCCGGCCTTCTCATGTACGTCGAACAGCGGCGTGCTCAGGTACCGCTCCCCATTGTCCGGCATAATGACCACAAGGGTTCCTGATTCCATTTCCCGGGCTTTTTTACAGGCTATCGCCATGGCGGCCCCGCTGCTCATCCCCACGAACAGGCCCTCGATACGGGCCAATCGCCGGGTCATTTCAAAGGCTTCATCGTCGTCGATATTGATCTTTTCATCGAGCCGGCCCTTCTCAAATATTTCCGGACGGTACGCCTCTTTCATGTTTTTAAGCCCCTGAACCCGGTGCCCCAGATAGGGCTCCACCCCTACGATGGTAACATCCGGGTTATACTCCTTGAGTCGTCGGGAAAGTCCCATGAGGGTACCGGCGGTCCCCAGGGTTGCCACCAGCATATCCAGCTGCCCGCCGGTCTGCTCCCAGATTTCGGGAGCGGTACCGTTGTAATGCGCCTGCCAATTGGCAGGATTATTGAACTGGTCGGCCATGAAATATTTATCCGGCTCAGCCAAAGCCCGGCTATAGACTTCCTCGATGGCCCCGTCCGTCCCCAGGTGACCGGGCGTCAACAATATTTCGGCGCCCCTGCCTTTCAGAATTTTCTGTCTTTCGACGCTCACCAATTCCGACATGGCCAGCAGCAGACGATACCCTTTGACCGAACAGACCAGAGCCAATCCAATGCCGGTATTGCCGCTGGTGGCTTCGATAACCGTCTTGGCGTGGGTCAGATCGCCAGATTTCTCGCCGGCTTCAATCATGGCCAGCGCAGCCCGATCTTTCACACTGCCGCCGGGATTGAAATACTCCAACTTGGCCAGCATGCGCACATTGGGATTGGGATTCAGCCGTTGGATTTCAACCAGCGGCGTGTTGCCTATCCGGTCCAAAATCGAACCGGCCGCGGTCTGGTTTGCCTGCATCGTAGTGTTCACCTCGGTTGGGGCCGCTGGCGCCGTTAGGCGTCACGATCCGCTTTGATTAAACGTTTTTTTAAGCGTTATTGACAGTTGCTGCCAGACTTCCTCCAGGGAGACGGCCGCATCGATAATGACAAACCTGTCCGGTTCATCCGCTGCTAAACGCAGGTACCCCTCCCGGACACGGGCATGAAAGGCCAGCGCCTCTTTCTCGAAGCGGGTCTCGTGGTCACTGCGCACGCCACTGTCGATTTGGGCCCAGGCCCGCCGCAGGCCTTCCGCGGGAGGCAGGTCCAGTAAAAATGTCAGGTCCGGATTAAGGTCATTGACCAGCAACCGGTGCAGCGTCTCGACCAGGTCGGCATCCAGGCGGCGCGCCACCCCCTGGTATGCCCGGGTCGCATCCACATAGCGGTCGCAGATCACGATCTTGCCGGCCGCCAGAGCCGGCTGAATAACCTCGCGCACGTGCTGCACCCGGTCGGCATTGTAGAGCAGCAGCTCCGCCACGGGGTCGAGGTCCTGGCTGTCCGGATCCAGCAGAACCTGGCGAATCCGGCTTCCAAGCCGGGTACCGCCCGGTTCCCGGGTCAGCAGGTATGGATGCCCGGCATCTTCCAGAAAGGCCGCTATTTTTTCAACCTGGCTGGTTTTACCAGAGCCTTCAATGCCCTCGAGCGTGATAAACATGCCTCTTCCTATTTAATCATTTTCTCCAGTGATTCCATTAGGGTATAATCGGTCGTATCGCACTTGAGGGGCGTCAGTGCAATATAATTGGCCGCCACGGCGGAACCGTCCGAATTCGGATTATCATGGAATGTCTGGGTATCACACCCCTGCCAGTAATAAGGACGATTGCGGGGGTCAACTCGTTTTTCAATGTTTTCAGGAAACATTTCAATGCCCTGACGGCAGATTCGGATGCCGGCGGTCTGGGCCACCGGCATATCCGGAAAATTCAGGTTCAAAAAGGTCCCGAACGGTAAGCCGTTGGCTGCCACCCGCCTGGAAAACGATTCAACATAACGGGCCATTTCGTCCAGATGGTCGCTACCCGGCCCTTGCACCGATACGGCCAGGGCGGTTATCCCGTACAAAGACGCCTCCTTGGCGGCAGCTACCGTACCGGAATAATTAATATTAATACCAAGGTTGGCCCCGGGGTTGATACCGGCGATGACCATGTCCGGCTTTTGATCCAAAATCTCCAGTATGGCTATTTTGATACAATCCGCCGGGGTACCGCTGACCGCGATACCCCGCGAGCCATTGCCGACCACGACCGGCTCGGCCCGCAGGGGTTGGTGCAGGGTAATCCCGTGGCCGATAGCGCTTCTCTCACGGTCAGGCGCCACCACCGTTACCTCATGCGTCGGGGTAAAAGCCCGCTCAAGCGCCCAGAGACCGGGTGCAAAGATACCGTCATCATTCGTTATCAGGATTCGCATGGCGATATATTCAGTACATCAAGTCGTCCTTTTTTAAAAGAGGCAGTTTAACCAGACCCTTTCAAGCAACTAATGTACATGACAAGATGCCTGGTCCGGAAGGCCGTCTTAGACTTGCGCCATGAAGGGGTCACGCTGGAACCCGCCGGATTGAGGTTGATAGGCTAGGGGCATTTAGACTGTAGGAAAATCTCGTTATACAGTTTTTAGCTGTTTGCTGTTAGCTCTTAGCGATTAGCGCTCCGACCGTGCATTTCAGCTAAAAGGGCGGATTCCCAACTAAAACTTGATTTTTCAAGTGGTTTGCCTGTAAATTGCGTCAACCGGACAGTTTCGGCACCTGGCATAACAGATTGATTTCGCAAAACTTCCTCGGAAAGATCGGACATTGATGAACCTCGCACGGCAACCAACGCGGCCACCACGCCCTGCCGGTGCTGCCTCCCGCTCCGGTATCGCGCACCGCGTCACCGTGTGGATCGCCTGGGGGGTCTTGCTCCTGGTTGCCTGTCTTTCCAGTTCCCCTTTTTCCCTCCTGGCCGCCGGTGTCCCCCTGCTGGAAGACGATCCCACCCAGCCCTGGCATATCGCCGCCGATAAGATCACCCGGGACCAGAAAACCGGCGACCTGGTCGCCTCGGGCAATGTGGTGATCAGCAAGCAGGGCAAACGCCTGTCGGCCGACAGGATAATTTTCAATCAGACATCCGGCGATATCCAGGCCGAAGGGCATGTGATGCTCACGGCCGGCAAGGATGTGCTGACCGGGGATCGGGTGACCATGAACCTGAATACGCGCAAAGGCGTTATCGACCAGGGAACCCTCTTTATCGATTCGAACCACTTTTACATCACGGGTGATCGTATCCAGAAAACCGGTCCGGACAGTTACACCGTCGAAGGCGCCGCGGTCACTTCCTGCGACGGCGATAATCCGGATTGGAAAATCACCGGAAAAAAACTGGATGTCACCATCGAAGGATATGGATACGTGACCGGGGCAGCCCTGTGGGCTCGGTCGCTGCCTGTTTTTTACACCCCGTATATGGCCTTCCCGGCCAAAATCAAACGGCAGACCGGATTGCTGGTTCCCCAGACCGGAATCTCCCAGCGCAAGGGTTTTGAATACATCCAGCCCCTGTTCTGGGCCATTAGCGATTCGACGGATGCCACTTTTTTTGCCCACTACATGAACGATCGCGGCACGAAGCTCGGTGCGGAATACCGCTATGTGCTCGATGAAGCTTCCAAGGGAACAGCCATGGCCGACGGCTTTAATGATCGCCGGATTGACGACGGCACTGCCGAGAATCAAGACTACGGCTACCCCGACGATGGCCTGACGCGTGAAAACACCGACCGTTACTGGCTGCGGATGAAACATGACCAACTGCTGAAGTACGGCATCACCAGCAAGGTCGACCTGGATGTGGTCAGCGACCAGGATTACCTGAAAGAGTTCCGGAATGGGTATACCGGATTCGAAGACACGGACAACTACTACACCAAAGACTTCGGCCGGGGCCTGGACCCGATCGACGAAACCGTGCGCGCCAACCAGATCAGCTTCAACAAGACCGGCAGCAAATACAGCCTGACCGCCGATATCCTCTGGAACGACGATGTGGTCGCCCGGAGAACCGACGCAGTTGACACCACCCTGCAGACCCTGCCGCGCATCACCTATACGGCATCCAAGCAGAGCCTGCTCGCGACACCTTGGTTTTTTGATGGCAGCGGCGGGTTTGTCCATTTTTATCGCCAGACGGGGGCCAAAGGGAGCCGGGTCGACATCCATCCGCGGATTTACTATCCGCTGAATTGGAAAGACTATCTCTCATTCGAGCCTTCGGTGGGTACCCAGGCAGCCGCCTGGTACGTGGACACGACCGACCGCACCAGCTTGACCGGCAATGGCTATTTCCGCAACATCTACGACGTGAAACTGGACACATCCACGGAACTGTCCCGGGTTTATGGGCGCGCCGATCCGGAAGCTGATAAGATTAAACATGTGGTTATTCCCCGGGTCGTCTATGACTATGTCCCCCGTGAAGACCAGAGTGACCTGCCCTTCTTTGAAAGCGCTGATCGGATAGCGGCCCGGAATTTGATCACCTACTCGGTCAACAACCAGTTCACCTCCCGGCGGGTTCCAAACAACCGATCCGGGCCGGCAGACAGTGTGGCGGAACCGACATACAATTATGATCAGTTCGCGCGTTTGGAGGTGGGCCAGACATATGACCTCAACCTGGCCGGGGCCGGGGATCCGGAACCTTTCGGTCCCATATTTGCCGATCTCGATTACCGACCGTCCCCGCGAATCGGTCTGAAAGCCGATGCCGAGTGGTCCATCTACGAGGACCATTTTACCGGTCACAACATCGGCCTCGATCTGAACCATGAGCGGTATGGTCGTCTATACACGGAACATCGTTTTAAACGTTTCCAGAGTGAATCGATCTTCACCAACCTCAGGGCGAACCTTACGTCCCGGGTCGAGGCCTACATGCTCTATGAACGCAATATCCGGGAAGAAAGTGATATCGGCACCGGGTTGGGTGTGCTATATAGATCGCAGTGCTGGTCGGTCGATTTGAGCTATCTGACCACGGCCAATGACAGGCGCTATGCCATTGTGATCAACCTGACGGGCTTGGGAGGCCTCGGGACCGATATTCAAGGCCAAGCCCTTGAAAACCCGTTCGCAACACCCCGCTAAACGCGCCAATTACATGATAAACGCGTTCAGCGGCATCCTGTTGGAAGCTTTCACCTATCAGAAAATCACCATATGATACGACCCAAACTGACCCCGGCCTGGTATGTGCTGCACACACGCAGCCGTTTTGAAAACAAAGTCAGCGAAGGCCTGGAGCGAAAATCGAAAGAGGCATTTTTACCCAAAGTGCTGGTACGCAGCAAGCGTCGCGACCGTAAGGTCATGCTGCGGGTCCCGCTGTTTCCCGGCTACGTGTTCGTCCGCACAGACCTGGATCCGGCCGACCAGCTCGATATAGTCAAAACCGCCGGGATTGTTCGATTTGTCGGCAACCGGTCCGGTCCTTTGCCGGTCCCGGACGAAGCCATTGAATCACTCCGTCTGATGGTCGCCACCGGTCTGGATATTAGCACCGGTACCCGTCTGAAAAAAGGCGACCGGGTGGTCGTGGTCCACGGCCCCTTCACTGGAATTACCGGTACATTTTCCCGCTATCGCGGCGGCAATCGCATCGTGGTGAACATTGACGCCCTTGGACAGTTTGCCGCAGTCGAAGTGGCTGAGGAGGATATCGAACTGCTGCCGCCGTTGGGGGTGTGATCTAAAAACAGGATCAGGGGTTCCCGTTCAAGGTTCCCGGCTGAGTGTTATAAACCTTTGAACCCCGGAACCTCTGAACCTTTGAACCCGGAACCCGTAACCTTGAAACCCGACATTAGGCTCCCTGTCTCGTAGCAACAGACGGACTGAATCGGTAATTGCGCGACCGGCAAACTTTAGTTCATATTATTACATAACCACTTGACTTTCTACCAAGATACGGCTATCTAAGGCACTTTCGGGGGTGGCGGGCGGCAAACGCCGCCGGAAAGCAGCCCAACCATAATCAAAGGGCAACGGTTCTGATGGCGGGAACCGCGCTGGTAGTACACATCGGGAAAATTGGACCGGTTAAAATTCTGGCATGGCACCCATGCCAGGCGTATGCTATATTTGAACTCAGTTGGCCCATGCCCATAGAAGATGTCAGTAAGGAGGATCAATGAATAAATTGGAGCTTATTTCCGCCTTAAAGGCTGAAGCGAACATTTCCAAGTCTGAAGCTGCAACGGTTGTTCAGCTTTTTTTCGACAGCATGGCGGATGCCATGGCCAAAGGCGAGCGGGTTGAAATCCGGGGACTGTGCAGCTTTTTCGTAAAGGATTACAAGAGCTATACCGGCCGCAATCCCAAAACCGGTCAAAAAGTGACGATCAGTCCTAAAAAACTCCCTTTTTTCAAAGCCGGCAAGGAGCTGAAGGAACGGGTAAACTACTAAATCCGGTGTCTGAATTTGATTTAATTATCGGCCAGGAAAAGGCGCTCGGCATCCTGAACGCCTTCCTGGGAAAAGCCACGATTCCGCATGCCCTGGTTTTTTCGGGACTGGCGGGGACCGGGAAAATGGCCGCCGCGACGGCCTTCGCCATGGCGTGCAACTGTCGGGCTGCCCGGCCGGGCGTCGCTTCGCGCGAGGCCCACGCACCAGCGGGTAGCGTTGCCTTGCCCGCCTGCGGCCACTGCCGCCCCTGCAAAAAAATCAAGTCCGCCAACCATCCTGACATTCTGCACTTAAGTCCCACCGGAGAAACCATTAAGGTTAAGCAGATCAGGGATCTGCTCGCCACGCTGGCGCTCAAACCATTCGAGGCGCAAACGCGAGTGGTGATTATACAGGATGCGCAGACTTTGAACCCAGCGGCGGGTAATGCCCTGCTCAAGGCCCTGGAGGAACCCCCGGCCGACACACTTTTGATTCTCACCACCGGGGAACTGTCGGACCTGATGCCGACCATCGTGTCCCGTTGCCAGCATGTCCGCTTCCGGCCGTTGGCGCAGGCTGTCATCGCAAAAGCGCTCGTGGCCACCGGGAAAATATCTTCTGTGGACGCCGCCCTGGCGGCCCGGCTCTCCGGCGGCAGCCTCGCCCGGGCCGAACACCTGGCGGATGCCGATTGGATGCATTACCGCCGCTGGCTGCTCGAACAGACCGCGGCGTTGACAAGCGCAACTCCGGGAATATTGTTGGCCCTGGCGGCAATTATAGCCGGCCGCAAGGCGTGGCTACCGGATACGATCGCCATCCTTAAAACCTGGTTCCGGGATTTGCTGGTCTTCAAGCATGCCCCGGACAAACTCATCAATCGGGATATGCAGGCCCTGGTCCAACAGGCCGCCCGGCTAGAAACCGCGGAATCTTTGTTGAAAAAACTAAACGCACTAGATACAGTTTCCAGAAGATTGACAGGCAGCGCGAATATACGGCTCTGCCTGGAAGCACTGCTGCTGAAACTGGCTCGGACATAGATCATGAAAAAAGTAGTTGGCATACGCTTCAAACCCGCTGGCAAGGTTTACGACTTCGACAGCGGTGCCTTTGTGCTGAACAAGGGTGATGATGTAATCGTCGAAACTGAACGGGGGCTGGGCTTCGGCTCGGTGGTTGCCCCCCCGGCGCCGATACCGGCAGATGCGCCCCCCAAGAAACCGTTGAAAAAGGTTTACCGGCTGGCCAGCGAGAAGGATTACCGGCAGTTGGAGAAAAATGCCGCCACGGAAAAAAAGGCCTATGCCTACTGCCTGGAGTGCATCGCCGAACTGAAATTGAAAATGAATCTCTTTGCGGTTGAAAGCACATTCGATGCGAGCAAGCTGACGTTCTTTTTTACCTCCGACGGCCGCATCGACTTCAGGCAACTTGTGAAAATGCTGGTAAAGCATTTAGGGTCCCGGATTGAAATGCGCCAGGTGGGGATCCGCAACCAGGCCAAGATGTGCGGGGGAATCGGACGCTGCGGTCGCGAGATCTGCTGCTCGGCCTACATGGAGCGCTTCGGCCCGGTCTCTATCCGCATGGCCAAAGAACAGGGCCTGTCCTTGAATCCCACTAAAATTTCCGGTCAGTGCGGACGCCTGATGTGCTGCCTCACGTTTGAATTCGCCACCTACAAGGAACTGAAGAAGCAGTTTCCGAAGCTGGGCAAGAAAATTACCACGCCGGAAGGCAAAGGCAAGGTGATCCGCCACAATGCTATTCGCGACCGCGTGGCCATCCGCCTGCAAGATGGCCGGGAGGTTGAATTCTCTTCCCAGCAGCTTGCGGTCCATAAATACGAACGTCGGCCTGACAAACGGCGGCCGCAGAAAAAAAGATCCAAGGGTAGATAAATGTCCGGTCCATTTTATATTACCACGCCCATCTACTACGTGAATGCGCGCCCCCATCTGGGGCATGCCTATACCACCATTGTAGCCGATGTCGCCACGCGTTATCATGCCATGCGCGGTTGCGACACCTACTTTCTAACCGGTACGGATGAACACGGCGATAAGATCGTCGAGGCCGCCAAAAAGGAAAATATCTCCCCCCGAAACTATGTAGATGCGATCAGCGCCCTTTTCCGGGACCTGTGGCCGCAAATCAATATCAACTACAGCCAGTTTATCCGGACAACCGACAAGGCCCACATAACGGTGGTTGAGCAGGTGTTGGCCAAGATCCATGCGGCCGGTGACATCTATTTCAGTGAATATGAAGGCCTCTACTGTTTCGGGTGCGAACGGTTTTACACCGCAAGAGAACTGGTTGACGGCAAATGTCCCGACCATGAAACTGCGCCCAAAAAAATCCGCGAGTCCAATTACTTTTTTAAAATGAGCAAGTACCAGGACTGGCTGATCGAGCATATTCAAAGCAATCCCGATTTCATTCGACCGGAGCGTTACCGCAATGAAGTTTTGGCCTTTTTGAAAGAGCCGCTGGAAGACCTGTGTATTTCGCGTCCGAAATCCAGGCTGAAATGGGGCATCACCCTGCCCTTTGACAAAGACTACGTCACCTATGTCTGGTTTGACGCCCTCTTGAACTACGCTTCCGCCCTGGGGTACCCGGAAGGCGAGGCCTTTGCCAAATACTGGCCGCATGTCCAGCATATAGTTGCCAAAGACATTTTGAAGCCCCATGGCATTTACTGGCCAATCATGCTCAAGGCTGCCGGCATGCGGCCCTACCGGCACCTCAATGTCCATGGATACTGGAACGTGGAGCAAAGCAAGATGTCCAAGAGCCTGGGCAATGTCATCGATCCTTTGGAATTAAAAAACATTTACGGGGTGGATGCCTTCCGCTTCTTTCTCATGCGGGATATGGCGTTTGGGCTCGACTCGAATTTTTCAGAGGATGCCCTCGTACAGCGCATCAACGCCGACCTGGCCAATGACCTCGGCAACCTCTTTTCCCGGGTGGTGGCCATGACCCACAAGTACTGCGCGGGCCGCGTGCCCGCTCCTGATCCGGCCGCGGAAGCGGAACTGGGCCTGGGCCTGCCGGAGGATGCCGCCGAAGCCGTCGCCGCTTACGAACAGGCCATGGACACGTTTGCGTTTCACAAGGGCTTGATGGCCGTCTGGAACCTGATCAGCCAGATGAACCGGTATATCGACGTAACGGCCCCCTGGGTGCTGGCCAAGAAAAAAGCGACCCGCAAGCAGCTTGAAGCGGTCCTCTATTATTTTCTGGAGGGCCTGCGGGTGATATCGGGCCTGGTGTATCCAGTCATGCCGGATACGGCCCGAACCATGCAAAAACACCTGGGCCTCGATCCTGATCAGGCCTTCTTCAATCTGGACGGATTGCGAACCTGGGGCCGCCTGGCGCCCGGCACCAGCCTGCCCAAAGCGGTCACTCTGTTCCCGCGGGTGGATCTCGAAAAACGCAAAACAGCGGCCGCCGACGCCGCCCGCAAAGCCCGCGACCTTCCGGACATAAAACCAGAAATCACGTTCGAGACATTCGCCAAAATCGATCTGCGGGTAGCGACGGTTATCCGGGCCGAAACCATTCCCAAGGCGCGCAAACTGCTGAAGCTCGAACTCGACCTGGGGGCGGAACGCACGATCGTGGCCGGTATCGCCGCCAGCTATCAGCCGGATGAACTGGTTGGCAAACAGATTGTTATCGTGGCCAATCTCAAGCCTGCCAAGCTTATGGGGGTCGTATCCAACGGCATGCTGCTGGCGGCTACAAGCGACGCCGGCCTGGCTCTCATCGGCCCGGAAAAGGCCGTCAAACCGGGAACACCGTTAAGCTGATTCATGCACCGGAAACAACAACGTGTCCCGCTCACTATCAGCCATCGCTCCGGCTGGCGGGATTACCAGGCGGCGCTTAAACGGACGGCGGCCAGCCGGAAACGACACCGCCGCCTGTTCCGCGCGGGATGCCTGTTAATTCTCACCGCCCTGGCGGGCTGGGTGGCGGCCGGCGGCCTGACCGGCCTAAAAGCCAGATTCGGTGAAACCGCCCTCCCCCCCACGGAAATCGTGGCACCTTCGTCGACAGCAGATCCAGCGCACGGCATGCTGGACAAATCAAAACTGCAGCCCATGCTGGCCGCTGCCCAATTGATGAACACCCGGGAGGATTATTTTTACATAACCGCGGATGATCAGCAGCTGTGCATCGATACCAGCCTGGACCTAAATCTGCAAAACTACCTGTACGGCAAGATGAACACGGCCCACGCCCGGCAGATCGCCATGGTTGTGCTGGACCCGGACTCGGGTCAAGTGAAAGCCATGGTGGGGTATGACAAACATGATCCGGCGGCCAATACCTGCCTGGACAATGGCATTCCCGCCGCCAGCGTGTTCAAAATCGTTACCGCGGCGGCGGCCATTGACACCTTTGATTTCAGCCCGGAAACGGTATTCCTGTTTAACGGGGCCAAGCATACCCTCTACAAACGGCAGTTGCTGGAAAAGAAGAACCGGTATACCAACCGCATAACGCTCAAGCAGTCGTTCGCCCAATCGGTAAATCCGGTCTTCGGTAAACTGGGGACCCATCATCTCGGCCGGGAAAACCTGGAAAAGTATTCCCTGGCATTCGGTTTCAACCAACATTTCGCATTTGAACTCCCCCTGGGTCCCAGCCGCTTCGCTGTTTCCGACGACCCTTATCACTGGGCAGAGCTGGCCTGTGGCTTCAATCGCAGCACCACCATCAGCCCGTTGCACGGGGCGCTCATGGCGGCCACCATTGCCAACGCCGGGGAACTGGTCGAACCGACGGTCATTGATCGCGTGACCGACGCGCGAGGCCGGATCGTGTATTCCCACTTGGCCAGGAAACGCGACCGCATCATTACCCCGGATACCTCCGCCGCCCTGGAGCGGATGATGGAGGCTACCATTCGCTCGGGGACGTGTCGGAAAGAGTTTCGCGGGTCCCGGCGCGACAAGGTGCTTTCCCGCCTGACCATTGGCGGCAAGTCCGGATCGATCAGCAACCGCGCGCACGATACCCGCTATGACTGGTTTGTCGGCTATGCGGAGGAGAAAGCCGGTACCGGCAAAATAGCCGTGGCCGTGCTGGTGGCCCATGAAGCGTACATTGGTCTGCGGGCGGCCTACTACGCCCGGCTGGCCATCAGACACTATTTCGACGCCTACTTTTTCAACGTCGATGCGGGCAGTGGTGATAAGGTGACCCGCGCCGGCGTATCATGATAAAAGGCAGACTAGCGGTAGACAATTCGGCAGATGTGATTTAGACTGTAACGTTTTAAAAATGGGGCGCAACCACCTGCCCGCGGCCGGAACCCTTTATGTGAACCAAGGAGAAAACGATGCCTGGATTTGAGATATTCGGAGACGAGGAGCGCCGGCAGGTGCTGGACGTGTTGGATACCGGTGTGTTGATGCGCTACGGGTTTGACCAGGCCCGCAATGATCACTGGAAGGCCAAAACTTTTGAAATGGAACTGGCCCGTAAATTGGGGGTTGGCCATTGCCATTTGTGTTCCAGCGGCACGGCTGCCCTGATCGTTGCCCTGGCGGCTTGCAACATCGGCGCCGGCGATGAGGTCATCGTGCCGCCGTTTACCTTTGTGGCCACCATCGAGGCAGTCCTGGCAGCCGGGGCCATCCCGGTTTTTGCCGATATCGACGAAACCTTGTGCCTTGCGCCGGAAGCCGTGGCCGCCGCCATCACGCCCCGAACCCGGGCGGTATTGCCCGTACACATGTGCGGTGCCATGGCCCGCATCGATCAAATCGCAACGCTCTGCCGCGACAAGGAGCTGGTCCTCGTGGAAGATGCCTGCCAGGCCTTCGGCGGCAGTTTCCAGGGTAAGTATCTGGGAACCTTCGGGAAAGCGGGCTGTTTTTCTTTCGATCCCGTAAAAACGATCACCTGCGGGGAAGGCGGCGCTGTCATAACCGATGACGAATCGGTTTACCTGGCCACGGACGCCTTTGCCGATCACGGCCACGATCACATCGGTCATGACCGGGGCCTGGAGGGCCATGCAATTGTCGGCCTGAATTTCAGGATCAGCGAGCTGAATGCCGCCGTGGGCGTGGCCCAACTGCGCAAACTGGACTTCATACTCGAAAAACAACGGGCGGCCAAGGACCGGATCTGCGCGATGCTGGCCGACTTTCCAGAGGTCACCCTGCGGGAGATTCCGGATCCCGACGGGGATACGGCCACATTTTTGAGTTTCCTCATGCCGGACGAGAACCGTGCCCGGCAGACCGCCCAAAATCTGGCCGCCGCCGGCGTGGATGGCTGTTTTTACTGGTATGACAACAATTGGCACTACATTCGCCAGTGGCCGCATATCCGCCGGCTCAAATCAGCCGCCCGGCTGCCCATCCACCTTATGGACAACGTTCCCGATTATGAAGCCCTTGATCTGGGCCGGTCGGACGCCATTATGGGCCGCACCATTTCCATGCAGATAAAACTCTCCTGGAGTGCCGCGGACCTCACAACCCGCATCGAAAAGATGGCGGCCGTTTTGAAAGGATAAGCGCATGTTTCGCAATTTCAAACTTGTCTCGCGGATGGTTTTCGGCCGGGGATGTTTCAATCAGTTGGGCGACATTCTGGCCGCGCGGCGGGCGGCAGACCCGGGATTCATGGTCTTCTTGCTGGATGATGTATTTGCTGCGCAGCCCCTGAAAGAAAGAATCCCTTTACAGGACCAGGATACGCTGATCCTGGTAAATGTCGATGACGAACCCAAGACCACCTATGTCGACCAATTGTCTGCCGATATCAAGGCGTACGCCGGTACACTGGCCCAAGATCCGCAGGGCGTCATCGGTATCGGCGGCGGTAGCACCCTGGATCTGGCCAAGGCCGTTTCCCTGATGCTCAACAACCCAGGCTCGGCCACCGACTACCAGGGCTGGGACCTCATCGAACATCCGGCCGTCTATCACGCCGGCATCCCGACCCTCTCGGGAACCGGGGCCGAAGTATCCCGGACCACCGTCCTGACCGGGCCGGAAAAGAAACTGGGCATCAATTCCGACCACACAGTCTTTGACCAGATCGTACTGGATCCGGAACTGATTGCCCAAGCGCCCAGTGAACAACGCTTTTATACCGGTATGGACTGCTACATTCACTGCATCGAATCGCTGACCGGTACCTTCTTGAACGAATTCAGCCGTTCCTATGGTGAAAAAGCACTGGATCTGTGCCGGGAAGTATTCCTTGATCCGGGCCCGGACAGCGACGACAAGCTGATGATGGCTTCTTATTGCGGCGGAATGAGCATCGCCTACTCGCAGGTGGGGATTTGCCACGCGCTATCCTACGGGCTGGGGTTCGTGCTGGGATTGCATCACGGTATCGGGAACTGCGTGGCCTTTGACTATCTGGAGGAGTTTTACCCCGCCGGGGTGCGGGAGTTTCGGCAGATGATGGCAAAGCACCGGATCGTGCTGCCCCGCAACCTGGTGGCGGACCTCTCCGCTGACCAGCTGGAGACCATGGTGGATGTGTCGCTCGTCCTGGAACCGTTGTGGGAAAATGCGCTGGGACCGGCGTGGAAAAAAACCGCCACCCGGGAAAAAATCCGCGACCTCTATTTACAAATGTAGAACGTTCTCCCCAAAAAGAGATGCTGATGACTATAGTACGCGAACTAGTTGGCTGTGCAGATGCCGCTTTGGGCTGGGCCCGAGATGTATTCCGCAAAAAGATCTTCTTTGGTCGGTCGCTGTCCGCCACCCCGTCCGGAGCCCTGGTCTTTTTTCCAATCCAGAGCACCCTGTGCACCTGCGGACTGGCCGGCATTGTGGCCCGCGCTCCGGAAACCACAAAAACCGCGGTGCCGCCGGATGGGGAAAATCTGGCAGCCGGCATAACGGCCTTGACGGCGGGGACCCTTGAAAAATGCGCCGCCGATCAAGGCCTGCGGCTTGACCGGGACTACCTGGGCGGCAACGCCCATTTGGATAACCTGCTCAAGTCCGCCTGGGATCTGAAAACCTATGCCAACCTCTATCAGATCTTTACGACCCCGGACCTGCACCGGCATCTGGCGCAACTGGCGGCCCGCACCAAGCAGCTGCAGAACGCCGAAGCAGCCGCCCTGCACCGCCAGATCGGCCGCCTGGAACAGACCGCCGTGGATCTGATGAGCAGCCAGCTCGAAAAACTGAAAGACTTTACCTGGTGCCTGCAAGTTGAGATCCTGGACAACCTGGCAAAAATAGAAGCCCTGGGCGGACCGGCGGTGGCCGCGGCCAATGAAGCGGTCTTTATGATTTATGCCCAGATCAACGCCGTTCTGAACAGCATCGGGTGTCTTGAAGTCCGGGGCCGGGACAGTGCCGGACTGTCGGTGGTCCTCTTGTTCGATCGGACCGGCTTCGAGTCGGCCTGGCCGCAGATGGAAGCCGCCGGCCTGCAGGCCCAGTTCGATGAGCGTTGCCGCCAGGACCCGCTGATCAACCGGGGCATTCGCAAATCGGAAACCGGCCGCCGGACAAACGCTCAGGTGGCGGTTACCCTGACCTATAAAATCGCGGCTGAAATCGGCAGTCTGGGTGACAACCTGCGGTTTTTGCGCAACCAGATCCAGGCCGACACCGTTTTACAGCAACTGGTCCAGGCACCCCTGAAAGACGCCGCCGTGCTGTCCCATACCCGCTGGGCCTCGGTGGGCGCCATCACGGAAGCCAACTGCCACCCGGTGGACAATCAGTTCGTGGGCGACGCCTCGCGGCTCAAAGGCATTTTGCATGTCTGCCTGAACGGCGACATCGACAATTTCCAGCAACTGAAAGAACAATTGGCTGCTGATGACATCCAAATCCAGAAAGAAATCACCTCCGACACCAAGGTAATCCCGCTGCAGATCCAGCACTACCTGGGGCAAGGATACGCTATTGACGAGGCGTTTCGCCTGGCGGTGAACGACTTTGAGGGATCCCATGCCATCAGTATGCTCACTGATCTGGCGCCGGGCAAGCTGTTCTGCGCCCAGCGGGGCAGCGGGCAGGCCATCTTTATCGGGCTGGCGCCCGATCACTATATTGCGTCTTCCGAAGTCTACGGCTTTATCGAGGCGACCCAGCAATACCTGAAACTCGACGGCGAGTCCCAGGTAAAGGGCAAAAAGGGAATGACCCAGGGACAGCTTTTCATCCTGGACCAGCAGGGGGCCGGCAGCCTGGCAGGCATCCAGGCCATGTATTACGACGGCACCCAGGTCCCCCTGTCGGACACGAGTATCCAGCGCACGGAGATTACGTCGCGGGATATCAATCGCCAGGAGTATGCCCACTACTTTCTTAAAGAGATATCCGAAGCACCGGACAGCGTCTGGAAAACACTGGACAACCGTTGGAAGATCAAGGAAAACGATCACCCGGAATACACCGTTGCTCTCGACGACAGCACCTTTCCGGCCGACCTGTCCCGGGCGCTGCGCGCCGGGGAGATCAAGCGGATTTTCCTGGTTGGGCAGGGGACCGCCGGCATTGCGGCCAAAGCCTGCGCCGATATCATCAGGACTCATCTGGCCAACCCCCACCTGCAGGTTCAGGCCATGAAAGCATCTGAATTGAGCGGATTCCGCCTGGCCGATCATCACAACAACAGCAGCATGGCAGACACTTTGGTTATTGCCATCAGCCAATCGGGTACCACGACCGATACGAACAAAACGGTGGACATGGTGCGCGAACGGGGCGCCCGTCTGCTGGCCATTGTCAACCGGCGCGATTCGGACCTGACCTTCAAGGTGGACGGGGTCATGTACACCAGCAGCGGCCGTGATATTGAAATGTCGGTGGCCTCTACCAAAGCCTTTTATTCCCAGATCATGGCCGGCGCCCTGTTGGGCCTGTATATGGCTGCCGTTACCGGTCGCCGGAGCCCGGCGTATATATCGGCGGAAGTCCGGGAGCTGCTGCAGATACCGGACCACATGCGCTCGGTCCTGGCCATGGCCGACAAGATCAAGGCGTCCGCCACCCGCCTGGCCGCCCGCAACACTTACTGGGCCGCGGTGGGCAGCGGTCCGAACAAGGCCTCCGCCGACGAGATCCGCATTAAGCTCAGTGAGCTTTGCTACAAAACGATCTCCTCGGATTACGTGGAAGATAAAAAGCATATCGATCTTTCGTCTGAGCCTTTGATCCTGGTCTGTGCGGCCGGCACCCGCGAAGCCGTATTGGGGGATATCATCAAGGACACGGCTATTTTTCAGGCCCACAAAGCCACGCCGGTCGTCATCGCCAATGAAGGCGAAACCCGGTTTGACCCGTATGCGGCCGATGTGTTCCCGGTACCGGCGGTCAGCGAGCACCTGGCCCCGATTGTCAACACGCTGGTGGGTCATATCTGGGGGTATTATGCCGCCCTATCCATCAACGAGGGCTCGAAATTCCTCTTTCGCTTCCAGGAAGAATTGCAGCAGATGGTAGACACCGAGGCGCAAAAGGGCCTGGATGTCTACGAGCTGGTCCTGGAGAAGAGCTTTCGTGAAAAAATCGGCGAATTCTATAAGGCTTTTCGACGGCGCAAGAACGGCAACGGGTTCCCGGTGGCCTTGGGCCTGGCGACCTCCGCGGACCTCACCCTGCTGCTGAAGTATTTGTCCGGGCGACTGCCGGTATCGGACTTCGAGCTGGATTTCGGTATCAAGGGCACGGCCCGCAACATGCTCAACACGCTGTTCGCCAGCCTCGGCAAGGCCATCAACGACATGTCGCGCCCGGTGGACGCCATCAAACATCAGGCCAAGACCGTCACGGTGGGCACCAGCCGCATCGAGGAAAGGTTGGCAGGTCTGCTCTTTGATACCCTGTCTGACTACGGCTTTATCCCCGCCCAGCTGATCAACCGCAACGTGCTGGTGCTCAAGAACGTCCAACCCATCCTGGCCGAGATCAAAGGTGCCATTCACTATCGGATCGACGGGCTCAACTTGTTGGGCGAACCGGTGGAAGATACCACGATAGAAGTGTTAAGCAAGAGCGGCACCCTGCGGCCCCTGCCCTCGCGGGTGGAATCCGATAAGCTGTTGAAAGGTACCAAGCGGATCATCGTCCGGGAGGGGAATGTGTTTCTGGGCAAGGGGAAGAAGGACGATCGCAACATCATCGTCATCCCGATTATCTCCCTGGATCCCGCCACACCCAATATGATCGCACACTTGCTCCTGCTGCACATTGGGTTTCGGGAGACGATCACCCTGGCGGAAAAGATCAAAGCCCTGGGCGGTAAATATGAACGCATTAAAAACATCGTCCAGGAAAACAGTGTCTCCTGGGACGACGATATATTGAACAAGGTAAAGACCGAAGACCTTTTTGGTATTTCGGCGGAAAAGATCGGCGACCTTATCATGAACGGTCGCTCCGAAACCTGCTGAGCGGGGTGGCTCAGCATCTATCCGCAAGCCTGTATCCCGCAGCCGGTATGAATCAAAAGGTCTCAAAGGTGACGGATGGCCTCCCCGGCAACCCAAGTTTTTATTTTCAACAACAACCCGCATTGTGAAGGTCGGGGGGTCGATGCCGCGCGCCTGGTCAACTACTTCAGGGTGAATCGCTGCCGCGTTCTGGACAAACCGGACGAGGCCGATTTCATCGTCATCTTCACCTGCGCCTTCAGCAACTCGCTCGAAGAATATTACCTGGACTTGATCAACCGGTTCCGACTCCTCCGGTACAGGGGTGAAATCATCGTAACCGGCTGCCTGCCCGCAATTGCCCCGGCCAAACTCTCCCGGGTTTTCAAAGGCCGCACCATTACCACCTGTGATCTGCCGACAATTGATCAGCTCTTCCCCTGGTTTGATATTGGTTATCAGGATGTACCGGATGCGAATACCACCCGCTATTCATCGTTCGCTCTGCCGGACCCGGTTAGAGTAAAGATAGAAAACTTTCTGGAACTCAGCCGAAAATCCATCCAAAGTTTCGAATTGTCGCCCAGATTCATTAAAAAGTGTGCCAATTATTTAAAAACCAGTCTGGCGAATCAATACAGCCGGTACACCCAAAAACCAGCTGCCCAGGTGCCGCATTTGGAAAAGCGGCACGGAATCCGCATCAGCAATGGCTGTCTCGGCAACTGCGCTTACTGTGGTATCCGTAAAGCGATCGGCCCCCTCCAAAGCAAACCGCTAGAAGCGTGCCGGGCTGAATACCGGCATTTATTGGAGGCGGGCCACCGCGACTTTGTGATCGGTTCCGAAGATACCGGGGCCTATGGCCGCGACATTCAATCTTCGCTGCCCCACCTGCTGGACGCTTTGGGCCGGGAGGACGAGGGTAAAGTCGCCCGCTGGTATTTGACATCGCTGAAGCCCGTCTGGCTGCTTAAGTTTCAATCTCAGATTCTGGCCCTGGCACGCATTGGCAAACTCAGCCACCTGGAGTGCCCGCTGCAATCGGGCAGCGAGCGAATCCTGGAACGCATGAACCGGCCCGTAGACCTGCAGGAAACGGAAAAAGTGTTGACCGCCATTCGCAAGGCGGCCCCTGATATTGTCCTGGTCACCCATATTATCGTGGGCTTTCCATCTGAGACTGACCACGATTTCGCGCAAACCATGCGTCTGCTCGAGCGCCATGCCTTTCAGTCGATTGTATTAAACCCCTACGATGACAAACCCCAATCGGCCGCTTCACGGATGGCGGACAAGGTCCCCGCCGACGTCATTGCCGCGCGCTACGAGATCGTCCGCGCCCACATGGTCGCCCATGATATCACGCCCATCCGGCCAGGCATCACCCGCGATTGACTGTCTTGCATCGCAACGGATGTTACAAATTGTTCTCACCTGACAAAACAGAGAGGGCTGGGGACGGCGGCGGCACGCCGCAAACCGCCATCCCTCTTTACGAGGCTGCAAATTCATGGTAGACACTGTATCTGTCCAGTATAACTAATGAATCATGAATAGTTGACTCCGGAACCAGGAATGCACCACCATGCCGGTTTACGAATATAAAGCCCTGGATTTAAATGGTAAATCCCTATCGGGAATTATTGATGCCGAAAGCGCCCCGGCGGCCCGTCAAAAGCTTCGTACCGCAAAAAAGTATCCAGTTTCTGTCAGCGAAACTACCGATTCGGCCGATTCGCCGGCGCACAGAAAGCCGTCCCTCGCGACCTTGTTTTCACGGGTAAAGCCCCTGGAAATTGCCACAATGACCCGACAGCTGTCCACTTTGATAGGCGCTGGTTTTCCACTGGTGACGGCCCTGGATACCCTTATTCCGCAGACCCGATCGCCGCTGTTCAAAAAGACCATTGCCCAGGTCAAAGACGCGGTAATTGCCGGGCAGAGCTTTGCCCAGGCCCTTGAGCAATATCCTGGAATTTTTTCACCCCTATTCATCAATATGGTGAAGGCGGGTGAGTCTTCGGGTACCCTGGAAATAATTCTCGAACGCCTGGCTGATATAAGCGAAAAGCAGGTCGCCCTGAGTAATCGAATCAAAACAACCCTGGCCTATCCGATATTCATGTCCTTTTTTGGTGCCTTGGTGCTATTTTTATTGCTTGCCTTTATCGTGCCCAGTATTACCACGATCTTTGCCGACATGAACCAGACACTGCCTATGCCGACCAGAGTTCTTATCACTACCAGTAGCCTTTTTAAGCTATATTGGTGGCTTATACTCATAGGTGGGGGGGCTCTATTCCTCATCGGAAGAATCTTGAAAAAGACTGCCCGGGGAATACAGGTAATCGATAGCATTGCGTTAACGGCACCCGTTACCGGAACAATGATACGGAAGCTGGCTGTCGCCCGGTTTTCCCGCACACTGGGATCTTTGCTGTCCAATGGGGTCTCCATGATGCCGGCTCTCGCCACTGTTAGTGGTATTACCGGCAATGTACACGTCGCTGAAGCCGTGAACGCCGCCTCCCAAGAAGTGGAAAAAGGCCAGGGGCTGGGTGACTCGCTCGCAGCATCCGGCATCTTTCCAAGCCTCTCCATTCAGATCATTCAGGTCGGTGAGCAGAGCGGTAATTTAGAGTCAATGCTTGTCAAGGTCGCCGATATTTTTGAAAATGAGGTAGAGGCGCAATTGCTGCGGATAACGTCTTTACTTGAACCGGCTATGATTGTGCTCATGGGCGGTATCGTTGGATTTATCGTTATTGCAATTTGTCTGCCCATTTTTGAAATGAACCAACTTATTAAGTAACCGGCCCTCAGGACCGCAAAGGTTGCAGTGTCCGGATTCGACCGTCACAGGTAAGAAAGGTAGGGACCTCATGAAGCACAAAGACGACCTTAAAAAGCAGGCGAACCATGGTTTTACCCTCATTGAAATCATGGTCGTAATCGTTATTCTGGGTATTCTGGCCGGACTCATTATTCCCCGAATTATGGGACGACCTGAAGAAGCCAAAAGACTGAAAGCAATGATTCAGATAGAGAGCCTGGAAACCGCATTAAAACTATATAAACTGGATACCGGCAATTATCCCGATACGGAACAGGGGTTGCAAGCCCTGGTTCAACCCCCTGATACAGGGTCACCGGTTACAAACTGGCGCAAGGGGGGCTACCTTGAAAAAGGCAAGCTTCCGGACGACCCCTGGGGCAACGATTTCATCTATTTGAGCCCGGGTGTTAATGGGGAATACGATCTTATGTCTTATGGTGCCGATGGTGTTCAGGGCGGAGAAGGCAAAAATGCGGATATCAACAATTGGGAGTTAGATTAGTTGTCGACTTCTTCCAAAGGTTTTACCTTCATCGAATTACTGGTGGTCCTGTCGATTATCTCGCTGCTCCTATTCATCACAATTCCCCGCATTCAAGGCAATCCTTTCCTGGATGAAAAAAGAGGCGCCTCCATTTGGATAATGGGAACCGTTCAGGCACTTAAGCAAAAAGCCGTCCGGGAACAAGTGGGGCAAACCCTGCACGTTGATATCGATCAAGGGCGGTTCTGGGCCTCCAATGCGGCAATGACCGCTGAAGAACACCTGGAAGCGGCCGCCGGAGCCTTCGTTGCCCCGGATGGGTTCCGGGTCCTGGATATTTCGTTTCCGGAACGGGAAACAGTCTCTTTGGGAACAGCTGACATCCACTTTTATAAAGAAGGCTATTCAGATATGGCCATCATTCGCGCAGAGTTGGTGGGGGACACAGTGTGTTCTTTTTTGGTAGAGCCTTTCTTGCCCGGGGCAAAACGTTATGCCGAAAACATTAGTTTCAACCAGTAATGGGTTTACGCTTCTTGAGGTCCTGGTGTCCCTATCCATCATGGCCATTGTGTTGATTGCCGTCTTTAAGCTACAGGCCCAATCCATTACGATGAATAACGCTGCCAGGTTTCATACAGTGGCGCCTCTACTCATGCAGAACATCCTGGCCGATATCAAATCAGCACCGCTGGAGGATTTGGGTCCCGACGCAGGTGAATTCGGTGAAGAATACCCCGGTTATAGCTGGCAGGTTTCAGTCGAGGCCGTCGAATCGGAGGATCTGGGAGATGCGGCAGAGCGCTTGAAAGCGTTGAACCTGAAAGTTGTGTTTGGCGACGAGCAGTATCAATATGCTTTGACGGTATATCACTTCTTTGAATAGAAATTCGGCAGCCCTATATGACCGTGACGGAATTTCCCGACTTCAACTTGAATAGAAAAAACAGAGATAATCTGAAAGTGCTTGAAAGACAAAATGATGGGTTTACCCTGCTGGAAATCCTCATCGCTATTTTTATTTTCAGTTTATTGGTCACCACCTTGTTGGTTTCTTATCGTGCTCTTTTTGTCGATACGGATGAATTTGAGAGCAGTACCCGCAGGTATGAAATGGCAGCAACCTGCTTAAATCGCATGACCAGGGATATACAGTTGATTTACGTGCATTTGCCCCCCCTGTATCGCAAGCCGGGTCTGGATTCAGAACCGGATGTATTTCGTGTGGTAAGCGAGCCCGCCGCAGTCGGCGATATCGAATACGACACGCTCATGTTTTCGTCCCGTGCCCATGTTTCTTTTAAGCGCCCCCGCCAAAATGGTATCGCTACAATCAGATATTACATCACCGCAGAAGATCAGGGGAACGCTGTTTTGCGCCGAGCCGACACCCTTTACCCGATGGCACCATATAAGGAAAACAGCAGCGACCCGATAATATGCGAAAATGTCAAGGCCCTGAATTACAGGTTCTACAACCACTTACAGGAAGAATTTGAAACCTGGGATTCAGAGTCTGCCGATTTTAATTTTGCAACGCCTACGGCCATCGCCATAGAAATCGAAGTCGGTGACACAGACTCCAGCCGGTTTTTTAAAACCGGAATTCAGATCCCTACAACCCGGGGACCGCTGGATTAAGGTAACCGTGATAGGGCGGTATTTGAGACCTCGATGAAAAACGACCCATTGACGAACAATCGCGGCATCGCACTTCTGATTACACTGGCCGTAATCACCGTATTGATAGCGGTCGGTATCGAAGTCAATCGGAGGGTTAGAACGTATGTGGAAACTACCCACACCAGCAAAACCCGGACCGAACTGGTACACCTGGCGACATCCGGGGTTCAGGTTGCCCGCGCCCTGTTGGTAAAAGATCGTACGGAATCCGAAACCGATCACCTGCTGGAAGATTGGGCCGCTAATAAAAAAATAGCGGCCCTACTTGCCTCCCTTTCTTTAAAAAACGAAGACTTATCTGTGACCATTTCGGATGAACTGGGCCGCATACAGGTAAACGCCCTGGTCCAATATCCTGAAAGGCGCCAGTTCAACCCAAGTCAGCAGATCCTCTGGGATCAGTTGCTCCTCACGTTCAGCGAACAGACCGAGGCATTCAAAGATATTGAGCCCACGGCCATAGTCAATTCGGTCAAGGATTGGCTGGACACCGGTGACGATGATGCCATCACCGGTCTTTCCGGAGCTGAATCGGATTATTACCAAGATCTCCCTACCCCTTATGACTGCGGTAACGGCCCCTTTCGGCATATCATGGAGCTGATGTTGGTAAAAGGAATCTCAAGGGAATTGTTTTACGGCACTGATACGACCCCAGGTATCGCGGACTACACGACCGTATTCGGTTTGTCCCAAAATGAGAATGGGCAAACCAGCTACACCGGAAAAATCAATATAAATACTGCTGGTCCCGAAATTATCGGGGCCATATTGCCACTTGAGCATAAAGACGCCGTTAAACCCATCATCGATTACCGCCAGCAATTGATCGAAGATGACAATTTTGGCGCGTTTCAGACACCGGATTGGTACAAAGACGCGGCCGGTGGGGGTGAAATAGAGATCGACCCCAATCTGTTGACCGTTTCAAGTGATCTGTTTAGGATAGAAGCTACCGCTTCGCAAGACACTGTCAACCTGACGGTGGTCGCGTGGGTTAAGAGAGAAAAGCAAAAGAAAACAGGCAGGTGGATGTGCAAAACCTTGCAATGGGATATAAAATGAAATATGAATATGAACGCGTCTGGGGATACGGACATGCAACCCAACGGCTCCCTGCGCAAAGGCCATGTTTTACCATAACATTGTTCGTGCATGAGAGGTATGTGGTTATTGAATACTGGAAAACGATATGAGCAACAGATTCCTGGGCCTTGAAATAGGTAACACTTACGTTGCCGGTGTCGTTTTGATCAGCGGCATAAAAAGGAGCGTCTTGGAAGCGCAGGCCAGGGTGCCGCTAGCCGGGCCCCAGGATTATGGTGGCAACCTCTCTGTGGCCCTGGAGACCCTTGCCGAAACCATCAATATCGTGGGAACCACCTGTGCGGTTTCTCTGCCAAGTGGTGTGGTTTCCTTCAGGAACGTGCGGCTTCCTTTTCGGGACAAGAAAAAGCTGCACCAGGTTCTGCCCTACGAGCTTGAACTGCAATTGCCCCAGGCAGTGGAAGATATAATAATCGATCATTATGATACGAATCCGCACAAACACGACGGCAGTGAGTTGGTCGCGGCGGCAGCCCCCAAAAGCACCCTTGCATCCCTGTTGAAAGTGCTCCAGTCTTGCCGGATAGACCCGGTCACCATTACCGCAGGCGGCCTGGCAACCGCGCTTTGCATCAAAGAAGCCCTGGATCAACCCGGAAGCTGGATTCTGACCGATATCGAAGGCGATGCCCTGTCTTTCTTTTTTGCAGATAACGATGCTTTGAAAATGATGCGGGCCGCCCACCTGGTGAACCCTGGGGACGGTCTTGATGCAACTGCCATCCACCAGCAGATCCGGCACAGTTTGCTTGCTTTTAAAGATATGGGCTACCCGGAATTTAAACCCGCGGCTCTCTATACCACCAATCATGACTTGCTGCACTCATATTTAAACCAGGGGCCGGGCACGGAAATGGGGATTCCGCTGAAACAGACCGACCTGGCCGCGGAACTGAACATCGAAAAAGAACACCCGCATGATCAATTGACCGCAGGGGCTTTATCCGAAAATGCACTTGCCCTGGCATACCAGGAGCTGAACGGCATCAAGGGACTGAACTTTCGAAAGGGGCCCTTCGAGCGTAAAAAACAATGGGTCGCCCATCGTAAAAGTATTGTCAAGACAGGCTTGATCGCAATTTTGGTATTGCTGCTGGCCTTCGCCAACCTGTCTCTGGAAACGTATCTTTTGGACCAAAAGGTCAGCCGCTTAAACCAGGAAATCGAAAAAACATTCAAATCAACCCTGCCGGATGTAACGCGTCTTGTCGACCCGGTACAGCAATTGCGCGTCAAGATCATGGATGCCCAAAGGAACCTGCTGCCATCCGCACAAGACAAACTAAAGCTCCGCTCGATCGACATTCTCAAAACATTGAGCGCCGGCATCCCCCAAAAGGCCGATGTCGAACTGACCCGCGTCGTCATAAGCAAGGAGAGTGTCTTGATAAACGGCAACACCGACACCTTTAATGCGGTCGATGATATTCAAACGCATCTGAAGAAAGCGACCGTATTTCAACAGGTCACCATCAGTTCAGCCAACCTGGACAAGTCCAGCAGCCGCATCAATTTCAAAATAAAGGTGACCTTGTGACCAGATTCAACAAACGCGAAAGGTTGATGCTGATCCTGGCAGCTGGTTTTATCGGTATCTTTTTTATCTGCCAGTTCGTGGTTTTCCCGCTGATCGACAAAAGGGAACAACTGCAAAGAACCCTGCTTGCCAAAAGCCGCAGCTTGTCCGAAGTACAAAAGCTTGCGATGCAATACAACCAGATCAGGAAGCAATCTGACTCCGCCCGGGATCGAATTGCAAAGAGCAAGTCCTCTTTTTCCCTTTTCTCTTTTCTTGATCGGACAGCCGGAGCAGTCCGGCTAAAAGACCGCATTGCGTATATGAAGCCTTCGACCAGCGCCCCCAAAAACAGTCCCTTTAAAATTTCCACTGTCGAGTTGAAGCTGTTGTCGATCACACTGGACCAGTTGGTATCATACTTGTATAAAATCGAAACCGCTAACAATACCGTTCACGTCAAAAGGCTCTCCATTGCCAGGACCGGCAAGAAGAACGACCTTCTCACGGTCATTATGGAAATAGAATCATACAAGATTTGATTGCTGCCTGATATGAAACAGTCCACCAAACGGCTTCTATACACACTTTATTTTCTTAGCCTAGCGGGCGCCCTGTTATACTATCTGTTTCCCGGGGATACCTTGTCCGGTTATCTGCTATTTCGAGCCAAGAAATTATTTCCAAATTTAACTGCTACGATTGGCAGTATCAAACCGACCATTCCGCCGGGCGTGACAATCAAACAGATCGACCTCGCCGGGAATGACGGCCACGCGGTTAAAATCGACAAAATGGTGGTTTCGCCTGGAATTGTCTCTCTGTTCAAAGCCCAGCGGACATTACACTTCCAAGCCGAGGCCTACAGCGGTGACATCAAGGGCCACCTGGCAATGGAAAGCGGCACCGATACACAACTAAAAGAAGCTCAGGTCACGCTTGCCGATATCATGCTGCAGCAGGTTGGTTGGTTAAGAGCGGTCACCAACCGGGAAATATTGGGAACCCTGGGCGGACGGTTATTGTACGATCAGAATGCAATCGAGAATACGATGCGGGCCAGTTTCACGATTACCGATCTATCCATAGGGCTGCGCGCACCTGTTCTCGACCTGCAAAAGATGGATTTCGCCAGCGTTGAATCAGATCTGATTGGCAATCAGAGCAACCTCAGGGTAAATCGGTTTATATTTCAGGGCGAAAAGCTGGACGGTAGTCTTACTGGTTTGGTCAGTCTCAAAGCACCTATCGAAAAAAGTACGCTGGACCTGTCCGGTTCTATAAAACTCGAGCCTGAATTTTTTGCGTATCTGCGGGAGAACCTGCCTGATCTTCCAATGTTCAAGAAAAAATCGGGCAATAAACGTTTTCCCATACGCATATCCGGCACACTTGACAAACCGGGGTTTGCTTTGAAATAATTGAAGTTTCAGGCAAATCTGGGAGGTTTAAAACACGGCAATGATCACTACCAAACAGACCCTCGTCATTACAAACCTGCTCTTGTTGGGGGCCGTGTTGTATTACGGCGTTGAAATATTCTATAAGACGCTGGAATCGAAAATTGATTATGTCCAGGTCAGCGAGCAGACGAACATTCCGCGATCTGTAGAGAAGACCAATCCCGCCGCATCTTTTAACCAGTATAATTCAATTGTCACACGCGACCTTTTCGGTACCCTCAAAAATCAGGCCAAGCGCCCGGCGGTCGTCGATATTGAAGCCCTTAAACCGACGGAGCTCAATTTAAAGCTATGGGGTACTGTCGCCGGCAGCGGCGGAGGTGGTGCCTATGCCGTTATCGAAGATTCAAAAATTAAACAACAGGGCTTGTACCGTGCCGGAGATACAGTTCAAAGCGCAACCGTTAAAGCTATTTTGCGCGGCAAGGTCATCTTGAGCGTGGCCGGAAAAGACGAAATCCTGCAAATGGCGGAAGCCACTTCGCAAAAGGAACCCACGCGCCCGATCAAGCGCAGCAACAGGCCCCCGCAAAGAAATAACATCACCCTGCAACGCTCTTTTGTTAATGATGCCGTTACCAATATTGGCAATCTGTTGGGCCAGGTGCGCATCAGGCCCTATTTTGCGGCGGGCAAACCCGCCGGATTGAGCATGACGGGCATCAAGCCCAATTCGATTTTCAGCAAGATGGGCCTGAGAAATGGTGATGTGTTAACGGGTGTGGAAGGCAAAAAAATCCAGTCCGTCAATGATGTGATCGGACTTTATGAAAAACTAAAATCATCTTCGCAGGTAGAACTTGAGGTGAAAAGAAGAAATCGGCCGCAGACCATAACTTACAGGATCCAGTAGAACATGAAAATTCTTGGCAACAGACGCAGCGTATCTATTTTTTACCTCACAGTGTTTCTTCTTATTGCGTACGCTTGGCCGGCGGTGGCCCAGCAACCGGGGGCGGCTGCCAAGACAGCCGCGAAACGTTTTGTCACCATTGACTTCAACAACGTTGATATCAATGTTTTCATCAAATTCATCAGTGAATTGACCGGGCGGAATTTTGTGGTAGATAACCGCGTTAAAGGTAAAGTCACCATCATTTCGCCCAAGAAGATATCCGTTAAAGAAGCTTACCGTGTCTTTGAATCCGTGTTGGAAGTCCATGGATTTACAACCCTGAGGGCCGGGGAGATCACGAAAATCATCCCTGCTCCGGACGCGCGCTCTAAAAACATCAAAACCCTTCTAAAAGAAGAATCCGGCCTGCCTGAAGATAAGGTGGTTACCCAGCTCATACCTTTGACATATGCCAACGCCGATGAAATTAAGAGACTTTTTGCACCGCTCATATCCAAAAGCAGCATCATGCTTTCCTACGCGCCAACCAACATACTGGTGGTCACGGATGTTCACTCGAATATTACCCGCCTTATGCGCATTATCGCGGCCATTGACATCGAGGGCATGGGGCACGAGATTTCGGTTCTGCCGCTGAGCTATGCCGATTCCAGTAAAATCGTTAAAACCCTCTCTACCGTATTCAAGCAAACCAGAAAACCGGCCAAGGGCGTAGCTACCAAATCAATGCAGTTTGTGGCTGATGAACGCACCAACTCTCTGGTGGTACTGGCCAGCGAGGTAGAGACCAGGCGGATAAAAGCGCTGGTCGCCATGCTGGACCGCCAAGTCCCGAAAGGCAAAGCGAAACTGAGGGTCTATTACCTTGAGAACGCCTCGGCCGAAGAATTGGCCAAAGTCCTGCAGACCATCCTCTCCAAGCAAAGCAGTACGGCAAAAGCCAAGAAAGGCAAGAAAGAGGCCCCGATTGTCTCTGAAGATGTCAAGATTACAGCGGACAAGGCAACCAACAGTCTGATCATCATGGCCAGCAATGATGATTACCAGGTCATTGAAAAAATCATCAAGCAGCTTGATATACCCCGGGCCATGGTTTATATCGAAGCCCTTATCATGGAAGTCAATGTCGACAAAGACTTCGATTTAGGCGTGGAATGGATGGTATCCGGGACGGGTGCCACGCAAGGTAAAAATTTGGGGTACAGCGGCGGTGTCGGCAAGGGGGGGGCCGTCCCGGGTATTTCCGCGACCAATTATCCCACCGGTTTAGCCCTGGGCATTATCGGTGAGGGTATTACGGTTGGAGGCGTTACCTTTCCAACCGTATCGGCCTTCGTGAGTGCGTTTCAGAAAGACAAGGATGTCCACATTCTGTCTACCCCGCAGATCCTCACCACGGACAACGAGGAAGCCAAGATTACGGTGGGCAAGAATGTACCCTTCCAGACCCGTTCAGGCTCCAGCAGCGCCTCAACGGATGTCTATACCTCTTTCGAATACAAAGATGTCGGTATTACCCTGAAAATCACCCCTCAGATCAGCCGGGAAGATTTTGTTCGGTTGTTGATATCACTCCAAAACGAGAAAATCGATGAATTGGCGACTGTTATCACTTCGGTTGACCGCCCCACGACCCTCAAGAGGACCATCGACACCACGGTCGTTGTGGAAAACAAAAATACCATTGTGATCGGCGGCCTCATCGACACATCGTCAACCGAGACAATCACCAAAGTTCCCCTGCTGGGCGATATTCCTCTGTTGGGTGCCCTTTTTCGGTCCAAGAGCTTTGCAAGTGAAAAAACCAATATGTTTGTTTTTCTAACCCCCCACATTCTTTATGAGGCCAAGGAAGCCAAGGAACTATTAGATGCGAAAAAATCGCATATAGAGAAAGTCACGCCGGGAACCATTCGTTTATACAAAGAGGACAATCCCGCGGCCAAACCAAAAGAAGCATCACCAGCGGATCCCGAAGGTGGACAGTAACCGCATTTTAGATTTTATTTCGGTCGCTTGACATTATTATAATGGAAGAAAGCTTAATAAAGGCACTGGCCGGCAACCCCGGTACAGCAAAGGATTTCACCGCTGAAGTTCTCAAGATCCGGCTCAAGGAAAACGAGAACCTCACCGATATCCTAATCGACAAAAAACTCATCCCCGAAAACCAGCTGCTGGAAACCTTCAGCGCCTGGTATCAACTGCCTTTTTGGCCGGATCTATCCCTGGATAGTATTCGAACCGACCTGATCGATCAGGTCCCCATCCATTTTCTGAAAAAGCATATCATGGTGCCGCTGGGGGTCGATGCGCCTACGAATCAGACCGATGGCAATGAAGGTGCCCGCCAAGGCGACGAACACCAGCCTGAAAACCACACCGAAGTAACCATCGCTATCCACCGGCCGTCCGACTTGCTTCCTGTGGATGACCTGGTGCGTCTGATCGGTGTGCAGCGTTACCGCTTGGTCCTATCGACGCGGAGCGCAATCCTGTCGGCAATTAGTATGTTGTATGAATTCAAACAGGATACCGCCGAACAATTGGTCCAGGATATGGAAGATTTTGAGATGACGGTTATTGGCGGTGACGAAGAAACGGCCGACCTGTTGGACGACACCTCCGATGCCCCCATTATAAAGCTGGTCAACAATATCCTGTCTCAGGCAATCAAGGCCGGCGCCAGTGATATTCACATTGAACCTTACCAGGAAGGCTTTAAGGTGAGAAGTCGTGTGGATGGTATTCTACGGGACCTGGTATCACCGCCCAAGTGGATTCAGCCGGCGCTTATTTCCAGGATCAAGGTCATGGCTAAATTGGACATTGCCGAAAAACGGTTGCCCCAGGATGGTCGTCTGGATGTTAAAATTGCCGATCAAAAAATAGACGTGCGGGTTTCAACGATACCGACCTCATTTGGTGAACGCGTGGTTATGCGGCTGCTAAACAAGACCAGTTCGCTGCTGAAACTAAAAGAACTCGGGCTGGCCTCCGGCGACCTTGCAGGGATCGAAGAGCTGGTTACATCGCCCAACGGCATTGTCCTGGTTACCGGTCCTACCGGCAGCGGCAAGACGACGACGCTCTATTCGATTTTATCTACCATGATAAACCCGGACATTAACATTATCACCGTCGAAGACCCGGTCGAATATCAGATCAAAGGCATCAGCCAGATCCAGGTAAACCCGAAAATAGACCTGACCTTTGCCACGGGTCTCAGGTCGATCGTGCGACAGGACCCCGACGTCATTCTGGTTGGGGAGATCCGGGATCAGGAAACTGCTGAAATTGCGGTACAGTCAGCCCTTACGGGACACCTGGTTTTTTCGACGCTCCACACCAACGATTCAGCCGCCGCCATAACGCGCCTGGTAGATATCGGTGTCGAACCCTTCCTGATCTCTTCTTCCGTTCTGGCCATCATTGCCCAAAGGCTTGTCAGGGTACTTTGTGAGGACTGCAAGGCGCCCTATGCACCTGACGACTTTCTCATCCAGAGCCTGGATATCACGCCCGCTCAACTTGAAAACAGTCAAATCCATAAAGCCGTTGGTTGTGAAAAGTGTTTCCAGACCGGATTTCGGGGGCGAATCGGTATCTTCGAGATCCTGATGATCGACGAAGGCATTAAAAGCTTGATCCTTACCGCCTTTGATTCAAACAGGATAAAGAAGGAGGCGCAAAGGCAGAATATGATTACGTTGCGACAGGATGGTATCCGCAAGGTTTTAGATGGAACCACAACATTCGAAGAAGTCATCCGGGTCGCGTCAAAATAGATAGCCAACAACAATTAAAAAGGGGGCTGTGCGCAAATGCGCACAGCCCCCTTTTGGGTTATGTTTAGGTGTAACCTGCGTCCGGGCTACTTGACGGCATACCTCCTTTTCCGCCTGATAACCAGAACAAGACTTACCAGCAGGCTCATGATAAGGATTCCGATCACACCCTTCTGGAGCATGGTCGTGTGCAGGGCCACGTAACTCATGGCGACCACCGGTGCCAGCCCCACCCTTACGACCGCCCGCAGCGTGTCATGCTCGGCGATAAAATCGGCCACTGGTGGAGAGTAGCGGTAGTAAGCCTTGACGAAAGCCTTTCCGGCTCGGTTGGGCAGCAGGTAGATATCCCGGAATTCACGCAATACCTTCACATGTGGTTCAATCAGCGAACCATAAGCGGCCGTGGCAATAAAACAGCCACCGCCGCCACCTGAAGCTGAGCCTGCTGAACTTCCTCCCGATGGCGTGCTGCCGGCGGGCACAGCGCCGACGCTGAACCCGGATAAATGCGGAGTGCTGAATGTGATCAGGTTGTTCACAGGATCGATATTGAGGATCGTAATCGTGTTATCCGGCACCCATGCCCCCCACGTACCGTCAATATTTCGCTGACGGCTGTACATCTGGAAGCTGGTTGGATCAAACTTCTCGGGATCATAGGGCATCTTAATGATGATCTCTCCGATACAATCACCGAGCACCCTGGTCAAATCCATGCCGAATGCGTCAATGAGTTCCATCTCGATGAAGTTGGATGAAAAACTGTCATCCGTGGGTTGGGCCGCACCGAGTAGGCTGGTTATTACATCCGGCAGCGGGCTCCCGTCGTCCGGATTCGGGTCATACAGAGCAGCCGGTGGAATGGTAAACCAGATGTCTGGATTCCCGTCACCGTCAATATCGAGCCCGATATCTTCGCCGCCGACCAGGCTGTCAACTTCGTTGACCTCCGCCCCGAGATCATGGGAAGCCGCTTCCTCGGGATGGACTGCAAAGTTCAGCTCGAGGTACCGGGAAGGCGCAAGGGCACCTGCCGTACCATTTATCGAGACGCCGATGACATCGTCCCCCAGGAGCGAAGTGTAGATCCACTCAAAGTAGGGGCCCACGAACCCGTTGTCGGTTAGAAACCCGTAGTTGGTCGTATCGACAAACCCGTCGCCATCCAGATCCTGATCTGACAGGACGAGGTTACAGGTGTCCGCACCGGCAAAACCGGATTCCGCAGAGACCCGGATCTTGGTCTGCATCTGACCGAGCGTGTTGTTATACTCTTCAATGGCAATGACCGAAAGCACCGTCCGTTGAGTCAGAGTGATGTGCTCAGCGGCCGGATCCTGATTGTCTGCATGAACGGTTACGGTTCGCTCTCCCCGCCCGTATCCTGGTTTACCCGCAACAATCAGGTAGGTCCCATAGTCTTTATAGTAAAGGGTGTAAGTCCCGCCGTTGTTTTCAATGGACTCGACGAGCTGGTTCACCTCTTTTCCGGTGGCCGGGTCGATCACCTTTTTGAACGCAGCAACCGTCGCGTCAGCCGGGTTGAGCGTCCCGGAGATCGATCCGCCGGCCGATTCGAGTTCAATGTCCGGCAGGATGCTTTCCGGAAGTTTCGACCGGGCAATATAGCCGGTCGCAGATACCCGCAGTGAATAGGTAGTGGTTGCCAGATCCGGAACCTTGATGGAAAAGGTCCCATCGCCCAAGGTGGTTTCCGGAGGATCATCCGAACCCAACAACTCTACCTCGGCCCCAGCGATCGGGAAGCCGGTCGCGCCATCCGATACCACACCGGCGATCTGGCGGGTGTTGATCACCGTCAGGTTTTGGGTCTGGGCCACCAGCCGCGAATCAAGGTTGCCGGCCGCATTGGTAACCTCAAGCCGGAAGGAGGTGGTCTGGGCCACATCGTCCGCCGGCGTAAAGGATGCCGTATCCGTGGTGTTGCCGGTAAACAACTTCGCGACAGTGGTATGATCGCCCTTTACCGGAGACCCCTCGATAACAGACCATTGGTACCCATTGGTCCCCGGGTCCGGCATACCGGTCACGGTAAATGGTTTGACACCTCCACCTTCGATCCAGGAATAAACGAGTGGATCGATTTTCAACGGTACGACCACAATAAACTCCGCCGTGGCACCGGTATCATCATCGGTAGCTTCGATGGTGTAGACACCGGCGGTGGTTGCGGAAAACTTGCCGTCGGCATCGATCGAGGCGCCCGATTCCAACACGTCCCAGCTGACGGTACCGCTGCCGCCCGGAAGTCCGAAAGTCACACTCTGTCCGAGTTTGACAATCGGGGTGCCGTCCGCAGCCGCGGGCAGGACTACAGCCTGCGGCGTAATCTCACCGAAAACCGGATGGACCGCTACTGGAACGGTTGTCGCAAATAACGGATGGGCGGCATCGGCCACAGTTACGATCGCCTCACCCGGACCGGTTGCCGCAAGAGTAGCGGAGCTGCCTGACACCACGGTGGGGTTGCTGGAACTGATTACGCGTTGTCCGGTACCGCCGCCAATGGTCAGGGTAACCGGATCACCCACATTGTATGCGGTCTTGTCGGCGGTTACCGTCAAGGCACTGAGCACGGTCAGAGAAAGATCCGTACTCAGGGGGGTCCCGGGCGTGCTGTCAGTCACAGTTATGGTCGCCTGGGAGTCAACCGCAACACCTTCGGTAAAGGTAGTTGCCGGAACATTGGCATCTCCAAACGTACCGTCCCCCGAAGTCCATGTGTAGGGCGGTGTGCCGCCTACGGCAAAGATATTCAGGGCGACATTGTCGGTAATAGCCGTTGTGCCGGCCGGATCGACGACTATCTGCAATCCTTCACCAAGTTCAACAGCAATCCCTTCGATCAGGTGGCCGGTCGTCACCGTAATCCCCTTGGGATAAACACCGGCCCGATTATCGAGCGTGGCCCGGAGATAATAGGTCCCAGCGGCCGGCACATTGACCAAAAAGGTCCCGTCGGCATTTACCGTTCCAGCGATGGGGCTGCTGAAATCGGTGCTGGTGGAAAGCTCTATATCCGCTCCCCCGCCACCGGGCACAGTCCCCGCAATGGCAGCGCTCGGCACGGTAATCACGGCCGAGGCCGTCAGATTGTGTTTGAGCCCCGGGGTCGAATCGGTCACCGTAATGGTGGCCGAGCCCGGTGCATTGGCGGTTACCACGCCGGTCAACCCGCTGCCAGCTGGAACCGAGGCAATTGCACCATTGGAGGAGCCCCAGGCCAGGTTTCCGGCGGTAGCAAACGCGCCGTCGGACGGCATGAGGTTTGCCGTAACAGCCGGGGTGGTCACCCGCAGGGTAACCGCATCAGGGGCCAACACCAGCGGTGCGACTACGCGAACGCCGAAATTTGCTGTTCGCCCCGCACTGTCGGTGGCGGTAATCCGGGTAAATCCCGGGGCCACCGGTACGACACTGGCCTGAAGACCGTTAACATCCAATGTGGCAACTCCCGTAGCGACCGAGCTCCAGGTCACCTGGTTGTCGGCGGTAGCTCCACCCGTGACAGTCAGCTGCAGCAGGTCGGCGCCGCTGTCGCCTACTACCGTTATGAACTTGTATTTACCGTTTTGAAGTCCGTCGGCCTCATGGATCTCAAGCGCCTCCTGAACCTCTATATCAATAGTCTGAGCAGCGCCGCCGAAAACAGCATCCACTACCAAAATACGATACCACCCGGCGGTTTGCGGCCGAAACATACCTATTGCAATAGCGAATTCCGTTGCTGCATCCAGACCGCCCTGGGTCGCTGCAAACCGGTAACTCCAACTGTATGAACCGAACCCGCCGTTGGCCACCAGGGGAATCGGAATTCCCACTAGGGTGCTCAAGGTGGCGGCCGGTGATGAAATCGCCAAGGGGCCATAGACATTGATTGGCTCGCTGGCGGCCTGAAAACTGGCATCGGTGGCCGCATTGGGATCGCTGATCGCAATCACGTTGCTGCTCAACTGATTACCCGCGGTAAAATCCCACGTGGTAACCCCGTTCACCGTCTGCTGGTTGGTCAGGGTTCCAGCCACACCTGTAGCGGCCGTGACAACCGGCGCGGTGTAAGCTGCCTGATTCCCCCCCTTGACCCTAACGGTGGTTGTCCCACCGGCCGGGAGTGAATAATCGTCCGCCCACATCACGATCGGGTTGGCGATTGTAAACTGCGCCTGGGCGGTGATGTTGCCATCGGTGGTATCCGTCCCGGTAACGGTGACGGATTCCGGCACACTGTAGTTAGTCAGGGCTTGATCGGCCGTATACAGGCCACTGTTTGCATCAATCGATCCCTTGCCGGCGGTCACCGCCCAGGTCACGCCACCGAAACCACCGGTGAACGTTAATTGGTTGGTTCCTCCCAACAGGACAACGCCGTCGGAATCGGCGCTCGTAACCGCCAGGACCGGGAACAGGTTGATGACAATCTGATCGGTAATATCGCCGTATGTTCTGTCTGCGGCGGTAATGGTCACCGGGGTAACCGCGGTGACGGCCGGTGCCTGGTAGAATCCCGTCAAAGGATCTATCGTCCCTAATGTAGCGGTCCAAGCCGCCTCAGCCTCCGTAGTCCCACCGGTATTGGCAAAATCGAACGTACCACCGGAAACAAGATTACCATTCGTAGGCGGCGCGGCAATTCCTATCGGATTGATGACAACAACAGAAGCTTGCGCGCTATCTGCCGCGCCATCAGTTACTGTCACCATATAAGTATCATCTGCTGTTGCAACAAGTTGCCACTCATTATTGGGCAACGCAGTGAGGGTCACGTTGGTATCAGGTGATACAACCAGGTTGTAGGGTAGCGACCCGCCACTTACAGCAAATATGGCCGGCTGATTTTCTGCCACGCCGGGCTTGTTCACCGCAATACCAACATTGGCACCGGTCAAGAACGCGTAGGCATCCTGTACCAAGGCGTTGCCGGCGTTGTCTTTGGCATCTACGGTTACCGGTACGTTTGTCTCGGCCGGATAAATGGCAGGCGGGATCGGGGTGAACGTTACAATGACATCCAGTGGATTGGTTGCATCCACCACGATTTCAGGGTCACCCATCACGTAGTCCTGACCATCGACATTGAGTTTGATGCTGGCGGTGTCCACACCGGTATTGTCGTCGGTGATGTGGACTACAACCTGCTGATTGAGCGGTTGCGGCGTCTGGGTATCTCGCGCCGGGTCGTGGCCGGCGGTCAGGGGTAGAACTGTGTCAAGCATGACCGCCGTTGATACATCCCCGCTTGTGTTGCCGGCCGCATCCTGGGCAAAGAACGTCAGGGCATTGTTGCCTTCCGCGAGCGGCTGCCCATAGGTCCAGGTTTCATTGGCGTCAATCGCAACCACCGGATCAACAGTTCCATCCCTGTAGATCGCTGTGTGCGCCACTTTGCCACCCTCGATATTCTGAGAATCCACGTTGGTGGGGGTCACAGGAGCCGTAATGGTCGGATCGGCCGGTGCCGTAAAATCGAGCACCAGGTCGGTCTGCTTCTTGGTCGGCTCGACAATGAGTTGGGCATTCTTCGCAAAGTATCGGAAGGTATAGCTATCTTCTACGGTGAATGGGCCAAGTTCTATCGGACTGGTACCGCTTGTACTAGCCTCTGTCGGCTCGGTTCCATCATCGGTATAAAAGATGGTATTGTCCGGGCTGGACAGGGTTACGGTCACGCCGCCCGCCTCGTTGGTATAATGCACCCCGTTGTAAAGATTCGTGGGTACGCTGAACGATATATTGGTGGCCGGTGCGTTGGTGTCGATGGTGTAGGCGAGCACGCTTACATCACCGGAATTGCCGGCGGCATCCACACTGTAAAACGCCAGCCAGTAGTTGACGACTGAAGCCGGCCCGCCGTCGACCAGGTCAAACGGGGCCGTATACTGGGTGTTCGGCACGTATCCCGCTCCGGGATCGGCGGCCAAAATGTCATAAAAGATGGTGACGGCGTTCGTATCCGTTGCTGTCAGGGTGATTGTCTGAGTCACCCCATAGGTGGCCCCAGCGACGTCTGACGCCGTGGTAGGTTTGGTCGTATCGATCACAAGTGCCTTGTTGGCTCCCAGTGAATTAGAGGCACCCGGTGCGGCCAGGGTCAAGGTCGCATCGTTGCCAGCAGGATCTTTAATCGTGCCGCCGTTGAGTGTAAGTGCTGCCGCGGAGGCGTAGTCTAGATCCGCACTGGTGTGTCCCGCTTGCACGGTATAGTTGAACACCAGGGTGTCGGATCCGCTGCCGGAGCTGTAATCCACGGTGCCGGTAGCGAGCTCGATCTGAGGTGTCCCGGTAACCGCCACCGCTTCAGTAAACTGCACGGTAACCGGAATCACCTGCCCTTCTTTGTAGGCCCCGTCAGCAATGGTAGAAGAGACACTGCCAACGAGCGGAACGGTCCCGTCATAATCCCATGGGCCATAATGGATCGTACTCGTCCAGTTGCCGGCGTTGTCCACCGTGCTCACGTGCAAGTAATATGGACCGTCAGTACCACCGCCAAGGGTCTCCGTGGCAGGCAGGGAAGCCCCGTCCGCCGTCTGATCCGGTACCGTGGTCGGCAACTGGTCCACTATCCATGAATAGCCGGCCACACCGGAGCCACTTGTGTCGGTCCCTGCGTTCCAGCCTAAATTAACCGTGGTGGCGTTGGTCGGCGTGTTGATTGCCGGCGTTGCTGAGGCCACGGTCGGATCCACCGGATCGACCGTGTCGAGAAACACATCGGCCGAAACCGGCCCGATGTTCATATTGCCGGAAATATCCCGGAGCCACACATAGACTGTCTTCGCACCGTCGCCGGCACTTAACTCAAACGTGGTCGGCTCGGAGGTGACCGTCCAAAGCGCAGAGTCTTCGGCCGGTTGCGTGGTTGCCGTCTCGCTGACCAGCCAGAAAGCCACCACGGCTGCCGAATCGTCCGTGTACTGAGTTACATCACCAATGTCGATGTCGAGCGTCCGGCTGTTAGAATAGCGGGTCCTTTCCACTTCGTTGCCGGAGGTGATGGCAAAGATCGGGTCCTTGAGCGGTTTGGCCAAGAGCTCGATGTCGTCCTCGGCCGGTGTCGATCCCACGTTGCCCGCCAGGTCCTGGACCCATAGGTAAACCGTCTTGGTCCCGTTGGCCGTATTCAAGAGGGTGTAGGTTGAGGGCGGCGTCGCCTTGTCAATCCAGCCGGCGTCATCAAACGCTGGCTTGGTTCCGGAGTCGTTCATCAGCCAGTAAGCCGCGTCTTCCGTGAACGTACCCGGCTCGACTCTGACCGTAAACTGATTGGTCACCGCCTCATTATAACCCGGCGATGTGTCCGTAACCTTGAATACGCCCGTGTTGGCCCCAGGCTCAGTATTATCGTAGTCCCAAGGGCCATAGTGGAGCGTACTCGTCCAGTTGCCGGCATTGTCAACCGTACGCAGGTGAAGGTAATAGGGAAGGCTGTCCCCACTGCCGCCAATGGTCACCGTTGTAGGAACCGTTGCGCCGTCAACCGTCTGATCCGGTATTGTGCTCGCCGCCTGGTCGACTATCCATGAATAGCCTGCGACCCCGGAACCCGTATCGGTCCCGGCAAGCCAGCTGATGCTGACGCTCGTTTGATTGGTCGGCGTATTGATCGCAGGGGTAGAACTGGTCACCTGGGGGTCTGTGGGCGACGTGATATCGATAACAAAGTCAGACAGCGTACTATTGCTGAAATTGTCACCGGTTGAATCCTTAGCAGTGAGAATCCAGTAATAAGGAACACCCGCACTCAAAGGGGGAATCTGACCAAACGAATTGAAAGAAGTTTCTGTATTGGGAATATTTTCAGCTTTATAAAAAATGTCCGCAGCACTTGTGGGTGTGTTTGTAGTTAAAACCAATAGCTCATACCCGGCTGCATTCGGCACGCTTGTCCATTGAAAAAATGGGGCACCGACATTAATGAAATCACCCAAATCTGTTGTTACCGGTAGGTCGAGGATCGTTCCTTGTATAGAAAGCTCGTCATCAGCGGCCATCCCGTTAGTATCCACAATCTCAAATTGATACGGACCGGACTCCACAGTGGCTCCTTCAGTGTCGAGCCAGCCGGTGAAAACACCGTCACCAGCGACCTCATCCGGAAGCACACCGTCATCTCTAAGCGCACCTTGGGCATTGTCTCCTGAAACCGTAACCGACTGAATACCTGTAAAACCCGGCCTATAGCCAACTGTAACAGAGGCCGATAAAACTTCCCCTGTGGGAACGCCGATCAGCCCGCCTGTATCCGGATTCTTTTCTCTGTCGACATCCATTTCAACTATGTATGGAAAATCGTAAACAGGGAAAGAAGCATCCACTGTTTCATCAGATGAGAGGGTTATAATACTGGGTCCTCCGGTCACCCCCGCCAGTCCACCAGCACTATTATGAGGCCCCCGTGGGTCCCAAGGGCTGGGTTGTCCATCAGGGAGATCTCCGTTTATCGGAGAAACTGTATCGATAAACCCTGCAACCACATATTGTCCCGGTGGAAGCGAAAAAGAAAAATTGGCCCCCTGCGAGCTGTTTAAAAAGGCATCATTCTCCAAATCCGGCATACCGCCGGAAGCGTCCCATACACCAACAATGTACGTCCCTGTTGCACCACCATTGGGGGCCGGATAAGAAACGGTACCGCTGATGGTGCCGGGAGCGGAAACAGCAGCGATATTCAAACCCCACTGGTCATTGTTTGCAGTCCATTTTGGGGGATTCACAGATGGCGGAGAGCCATAAACAGTTGCAGGAACAAACATAGTCTGATCCAACGGCAATTCTATTCCTCGACTGGCGTCCCAAACAACAAATGTGAGATCGTCATTAGCGACAGCGCCTTCATCTACTCCGGCGCTACTGCTGTCATCGCCATATACGGTTACGAAATATTGTCCCGCATTCGTCAACGTATAAGCGCCACATAGGACCCCCTGGGGGTCATAAACTCCGACTTCATCGCCAGGATCAGCAGCATTACCATCAATTGTGATATTGTCTCCGTAGAATACTACAGAATTTGGCGTAGCAATGACTCCTGAAAAGTGATTTGGCGCGCTATATGCATTGCCCGCCACAAAGAAAGAGCAGAGCAAAACGATAAGCACGGCATATGATAGTCTTTTATTCATGGAAGTTCTCCCCCATTTCGAAAGATATAAATTTACGAATTACCAGTTAAGATTGACGTGACGCTGCTCCCCATCGGATGTCCAGATGGACTCATCAGGCCCTGACGAGGATGCGGGCATTCCATTTATTTCGAAAGTAATTGGATCCCCGGGGCTGGCCCCTTCATCTAAAACAGTGAATGCGTCGTCACCATAGATATGCATAAAGCCGTAGTGCCCGGCTTTTCTCACCGTGAAGACTCCACAAAGGACCCCTTCCGGATCATATGCCTTGATAACATCTCCTTCCTGGAGCCCTTCCATCGTACCGTAAAAATCCACACTTACGTTCGTGAAGGTCACTTTATCGCCAGCGATGGCTGTAGAGAACAATCCAAGCAAGAGGATCAGGATAATACATGAGCCTAATTTTATTTTTTTCCCATTGATAACTGCCATGATCCATCCTTTCTTGTCTTTAGCCTCATTCACAATGCCGAGGAATTCAGGCACCGTGAATGAGGTTCTTCTGATTAATAATGGAATGGCCTGGACTCGGTCGTCTTTACCCAATACCCGTATCCCGGCCCGACATAATGCAGGTTATTCAAGAACGGGGGTTTTAACGGATCGAATGTGTGAGCACCGTCTGTATCGAAACTGCGGACAACCGAGTAGAATCCATCAATAGAACTGAAAATATCGCTGATGCTGCCTATCTGAGTTTTGGGCACACCGGCTGGGAAATCTACCGCTGGGACGCCGGTATCATCATGCAGAACATCCGAATTCCAGCAACCGATCAGGTTCCACCCCAAATTCAGAACAAGCGTATCGGTCGGATTTGCGCGAGACCCTTGCAGGACCAGTTCCGCCGGCTCACTCATTTTGATCCAGTACCCGTAGCCTGATGCAACATATTCAAGGTCGTTCAGGAACGGCGGTTTGAGAGGATCAAAGGTGTGAGCACCTTCAATATCGAAACTCCTAACCACGGTGTACTTTCCGTCAATCGAGGCAAAGATATCGCCTATGGAATTGACCTGGACGGCTTCGGCACCAGTTAAGGTCGCGACACCTGGAGGCGAATCTCCAATATAAAAAACCTTGTTTACCGGGAAACTAATGAGATTCCAGCCGACCTGCAGCGGTATGACCACGGCGTTCTCAACAGCAATGTTCAGACCCCACTGGTCATTGTTCAGTGTCCATTGCGGTGGGTTAAACGGTGACGCTGGAGAGCCATAGACTTCCGCTGGAACAAACATGCTTTGGCTGATGTTGATTTCTTTCTGACTGCTCTGGTCCCACATGACAAAGGTCAATTGATCGTTGGCTATTGCCCCTTCGTCAATCTCCGTGGAACTGCTGTCATCGCCGTAAACCGTCACAAAGTATTGGCCTGGGTTCGTGACCGCATAAGATCCACACAAAACTCCATCCGGATCGTATACGCCTACTTCATCGCCGACATCTGCCATTAATCCGTCAATTGTAAAACTGTCGCCGTAGAAAACAACTGAATAAGGCGTGGCAACAACTCCCGAAAAATGGGGAGAGGCCACCCGGTCGTCGGATGTTGCGGTGTACCCATCTCCTCCGGCGGCATTCTGAACTGTTGGATCGGTTTGATTAATCAACTCCTGAAGGTTGGAATACCCATCCTGATCAAAGTCGCCTGTAGAGGTTCCAATCTCGTTTGCACCGGTCCAGTTATTGGCTGTTTTCCAGTTAACATAGTATAAGAATTCCCCCGATGCCTCTGGGGGATCAACAAGTTCAACCGCCTTTCCGGTTACATGCGCTATTACATCAAATGCTTCCCCAATCTGCCCCTGCGCCTCTGCAGGATCAGAATCGAGGTCGCCCCCGGCGAGATTAATCCCGCCGTCGGAATCTCTGAATGCAGCCAGGTAGTACCCCGTGCCTTCAGGCACATCTTCAATGGTGAAGGCCCCTGGGGCAGCAATATCGACCGACTTTACCATCGTTGCAAAACTGGGAGTGTCACTGCTGAAAACGCCTACGTAAATGGTCCCGGTTTGATTGCCTCCATAGGCAACGGTACCGGAAACATCCCATTTGGGCCCACCCCCTCCCGTGAATGGCGCGGTTAAGGTGGCAAAAGCCGGATTAGTAGTGTCACTGAGTAAAACAGGAAACGCGCAAGGTGGGTTTGTGCAGTCAAAATTATTAAAGCCATCTTCTCCCTGGGCACGTGCACCAACCAGCACGGGGACTTTATCCATCAAGTCACCGTCTCCGGGCTCGTAGACCCCGTCATCATCAGCATCGTTGCCGTAACCGGCCGCCTCGTTCATGAGTTCGGTCTGGACAAGTTGGAAATTACTCTGTGTATCATCGGCAACGCCGGGTTTAACGGTAAACTTGATAGTAAAAAGGGCTGTTGTCGTGGCTACAGCAGGTTTGGGCCCGCCGGTGGTTTCGTTGATGGCGGCCCCGCTGAGGTAAAGCTTTCCGGTAAGGACCTCAGCTTGATCTTTCTCCGTATTCTCCCGGTGGGTCTCGGTTGTGACACTGTCTTTAAAAAACGTAAATGGAAACGCCGAACCTGAGACATCTTCCACCGGGCTGGCAACTCCCTCGGTTGTAGTGGTCGGTGGAATGACAACATTCGGGTCATAAAGGAGTGTAAAGGCCACTCCGGCCACTTCGGTCGGGTCGTCGATATTAATAACCACCCGGAGTTCTTCGTTTGCCATAAAAGCGGATTTTGGATTACCGCTGGCATCGGTGGTCTCCAGGGAGAGTGTATAGGCCGATGCCATTGTCGGCAGCGCCAGAAAGGCGGCGCAAATTATCCAGATCAGTGTGGTCATCCATTTGTTGCATTTCATTTGGTGCCCCCAAATTTTTATTCTAAAAGTTTGTCGGGATTATTGTTCTTGCAGGGCTGCTTTCGCCCATTCCAGACTCCTGCAAAACAGTCGTTTGGGAAGATGGCCAGTGGCCTTATAATCAGCTAAATTGGGGAGGGGGGGAAGATGGCGTGGTTATAATGGATTGGAAATTTGAAGGGATTTCATTCCAATAAAAAGAGCATTCGCTCCATTCTGCCAGGGTAGAAATATGTCTCAGGCACGTCAAGTCGACTCCGGCCGCACCATTGCCGGCTTTGGTTTCGTCGGAACTTTTGATAACCGTCTTCATCCCGGCGGTCACCCGCAAAGCCGAAATCAGGTTTTTGTAGCTTTCGCGGAATCCGGCCGGGCCTTCGGCCTTGCCGCTGAAGTCTTTGACCAGGAGGATCGCGTCTTTCAGGTCCACACGGCTGTCCCGGCTGACATCTTCCTTTGGAAGCAGCGGCAACCCCGGAACTAGCAGGGCTGCGATCAAGGCAAGGCTGATAATCTTTTCACAGATTTTCAATTCATCCGCCCGATGTTTGAGGATTGTACAGATACGCTCTTGTCTTCAAAGGGCACGTCTTGTTACATAAAGACACGCCGGATTCGACGATCTGACAAACTAATTTTACATTAAAACGTTTTGGTGAGTCGCCTGGAATAAATGCAGGTGTTGCGTGTGCCAGCACGAGTCCGCTACCTCAGGCTCATTTACCAGTAACGCAGCCGGTCAAAAATGTCAACAACCAACTGAATTTATAGGTCAATCCTTTTATGCCGGCCGGCTACCTGCACTGGTAACCAGCCGGTATTATTACTTTTACACGGATCAACCGGATCGGCTTTTAAAAAATACCTTCCCGGTGCTTTTTACCAAGCTCAAAACTATAGATCGGCCGCCGTCCTTTCACTCAAAAAAATTTTACGGCCAGGGTACATCGAGAATGCAGTCGAACCCGCGAGCATAGTCATACGGATGCGAAATGGGATCATCGAAATACTTGCGTGTCTGGATCTGCAATCGCATGCTTTGCGCAATCGGATCGATGTCTGCAACACTTGTAATATTTCCAATCACTGCACTGGGTATTACGACTTCCTCCATGTCTATTGGAAGATTCACATACAACCTGTCGATCCAGTTATTATCTATCAGCACAATCCGCAACTGATCGAAGTCTGTCCCGGGATTGATCCAGGAAATCCGGAGGTCTCCATTTATCCACTCATAGCTTATCGTTGCAGAGGATACTACCGGAAGCGTTGTCTGTCCCGGGAAATGAAACGTTTTGCTGATTTCAGGACCAGCGGCGGGTATGACGGTATACGTATAATCGCCTTCCGGAAGAGGAGTGTTGTTTTCGGGGAAGCGGACCGAATAGCCGGTATAACGACCGGGACCGCTATAATCTACAGTCTGCGTCCCTTCATTCCATTTCCCGAAATAGTACAAGCTTTCGTAGTAGTGACTGAGGTAGGCGCCGGTGTCGTTGCCGGTCTCATCTCTCATTTCAATTCGAAAAATGTCTCCATCTTCGATTGACAGCCCATATTTGGTTAACTCCACCCAGCCTTGATATCTGTCCATACCACAAGGCAGGGTTCTGTACTGCAGGTAGCTGTATGGAATTGACAGTGGTTCTCTAAGATCAGCTACCACCTGAAGCACATGCAGCAACTCCTCGATGCCGATCTTCCCGTCACCGTTTATATCGTCACCGGAATCCACATCAGCGGGGTTCATCCCGGCTAGAACCTGCAGAATCAGAGCCGCATCCAATAAATCGATGTTGCGGTCCTTATTCACATCCCCAGGGGGATAAGCCGGGCTGGAGGCCGGGTTTTGGGGATTGCTTTGGGATTGCCATTCCTCAAGGTTGGTAAAAAGGTCGCCGTCCGGATCGAGAGCGGCGTCATCGACGTTCGGGTCAAGGCTATTGGCCACTTCCCAGCCGTCCGGCATTCCATCGCCTTCGCTGTCAGGATTCCGAGGATTCGTGGAAGCATTGTATTCGCCCAGGTTGGTCAAACCGTCGTCATCGACATCTTCGCCGCTGTCGTCGCGGTAGACATCGAGGCCGTTGGCCTCTTCCCAGGCCTTGGGCATTCCATCCGGAGAGATAGCGACGGTGCCGACACTGAAACTAGCTGCGTTCGAAACGCCGTCGGTGATCGTGCCGTAGATGTAAAAGGGACCACCGGCGCCAAGCCCGGAGACATCCCAGTCAAAGTAGTTTGAGCCGTCTTCCTGAATGCCGGCAGCAATCGGTACTTCACCGCCGGGGGCACCATCGGTATCGTAGTAAAGATCAATCGTTGCGTTGGAGTCGATATCCCCGTCGTTCCAGGTAATCCTGAATAGGTCATCAGCCGTCCGGGCAACGGTTGGCTCCTGAATGGTGATGTGCGGATTGGTCGAAATCGGGCCGCTCACCAATTCCACGCGGAATCCGGTGATATAGGTTACCACCAGCTCGTAGCGGTGTCGTTCGCCGGCATCGATGTCCACATTGGTTCTGTCGATATCGAAGGTCTGGATACCGTCAACCCCGTTGATGGTCAGGGTATACTGGGTAGCGGTCGGGCTGTCGATATCGATGATATAGGTGCCCGATGCTACCTCTCCCTGGGGTATCGACACGGTCGGCGTACTGGCAATCGCCGTGCCGTCGGGCTTGGTCACCGTCAGCGTGGCCGCCCCGCTGGTCAAGGTAATGTCCAGCGCGGACGTCGGCGAATCTTTGCCCGTGGCCAGAGATAGCAGCGCATAGGCAGTCGTAAGGGCGTCACCGCCCTCGTTGTTGCGGCTGGTGTTGGCCCAGCGGCCGTCGCTTTCCTGAACAAGTAAAAGCTGCTCTGACAGGTCCGCATACCAGTTCGGGTTGACGGTGTTGGCTGCCTCGCCGATCATGGTCAAGGCCTTGGCCGCCGTGTAATAGGCATAAAAAGGCCGGTTGAACATGGGGTACCACCCGGCAAAATAGTTGTCGGTGTTCGCCCAGTTGATGGCATCGTCGATACGCCCGTCTCCGGGGAACACGCCGGTGCTGATGTACCCCCAGATACCGGCATAGGTGCTGATGGTCTGGGACCAGCTATCGGTTGGCGCATCCCAATTCAGCGGGTTCGGGTTGTAAAGCAGCCCGCCGTCATTGTAATCCGGCCGGGTATTGTCGTGAGCCCAGGCCAAAGGATTGGATGCCGGCCTGTTCTGGCAGTGTTCCAGGAACGTGATTGCCCGGGAAAGGGCCAGATCCACAGCAACCGGATCGATAATGGCCGGATTGACCAGGTCCCTGGCTTCGTAAAGCGCCAGGATATCCCACTGGGAGTTGGACATGTCGCCCCAGTATTGCCCGTTTTGATCCGGCCAGGGCTCGCCGTAGCCCCAGCCACCATACGCCGGGGCACTGTCGCTGTACCCGACGCCGGTGATGTTATCCTCTGTGTTCTGCATCTGCGTAATCTTGAGCACCGCGCTGCTGATCGTGTCGGTATAGAGCTTCGGATCGTTGTAGCGGTCTGCCGCAATGAGGGTCAGAACGCCAATGGCGCTAGTGTAGTTTTTGACAAAATTTTCGTTCACATCAAATATCGCGCCATCCGGTTGAACCTTGCTAAGAATATAGGCAAGACCAGCCGCTACGGTTGGGTCGGTTGGTCCGAACCCGTTATTTAAAAAGGCCATCACGGCAAATTCAGTGGCCCCAAGCATATTGTCCGGCCCCCAGGAGCCGTCCGGGTTCTGGTTGTCCCGCAGCCACTGGAGGCCGCTATCGATCCTTTCCTGGGGGTCCGCCGGAACAGGATCCGAGTAAAGATAGAACGGGTCGTATAAAAAGGGCTTGGTTGAACTCTGAACCATGGTATCGAAATCGTCGTCATATATCCGAATGAACCAGATATACTGCTCCCCGTGAGCCAGGCTCCGCAGGTCCCAGAAACTGAGGAAGGTGTTATTGAGGTCCTCCGTAGCAGCGGTTTTTACATATTCAAGGCTGTGATCCATATTTCGGATCCGAATCTGGTAGTGCTGCCCCGTAACCCCGTCGGGCAGCGCCCAGGAAAAATGCATGCTCCCGTCCGGGTTGATCATATGGGCCATCGTGTTGGAATCGATGTTCGTCAGTGCGGACAGGGTGAGGGTCTCGTTGATCACGACTTCCGTATCGGTTCCGGCTTCGTACGTGCCGTTGTTGTTCTCATCGATACGGACTGTCAGGGTGTAGATACCGTTGTCGGTGAGGTCCGCTCCGGAGCCGCCGTACCACCACCCCCGGTTAAAGCGGGTCGCGGTGGACATATCATCCCAGTCATTGACCAGATTATACGTGTAATCCACCCCGTTCGGACCGCTGATATTGGCGTATAGTATCCGGTCCAGATCGCCTGGGCGCACGGAAAACCAGGAACCCAGAATCCCTTTGTGGTCGGCAAGATAGAAGGAGGTGACACGCTGCTCATCGGGAACGGCGGTAGGATCATAAATCGCCTCCGTGAGCCGGGTTTCGGCACGGACAGAATCCGGATCATAGGCGCGTACCAGCCATTTGTAGTTGTCGCCAAGGGCCACGCATCCGAGATCTTCGACCGGGATGGTAAAGGAGGTCGTCCCCTCGGGCTGGTTCGGGCTCCGATAGACCTCTTTGTTGGTGTCCGCTTCCCGGACCCGCACCTGCCATTTCTGGCCGGCAACGGTCGCCGCTTCCGGGATCCAGTCGACCTGGACACTTCCATCGGCATTGACCAGAACCCCGATGGATGCCTGGTCCGCCGGTGTCACCGTGGCCGCATGCAGCGTAAACGAATAGGTCCGAATTCGATAATGTTCGGCACTGCCGGGTGGATCGGTGTCGAACACCAGGACCAATGTGTATTCGCCGTAATCCTCCGGCTGCACCGGTCCAAAATCGTGAGTCCACGCATCCAAGAAACGGCACTCGGTGTCCCAGAGCAGGCGGTCGCCCGTCAGGTCATACTGGTATTCGGGCCGGTTGGGGTTTGGACTTTTAAGGTAGGCTTCCCGGAGCTTGTCCTGAAAACCCGGAAATACGGAAAACCCGGGATCGAGATTACCGTTATACACCGCCACGTCAAACCACTGGAGCACATCCGGCCCGCCGATTTGATTCGGATCATAGAAAAAGCTGGAAATGGCCCGTTCCCGGACCCCGAAATTTTCATCATACACCCGCACCCGCCAGCTGTAATACCGTCCGGGGATCAGTCCACGCAGATCGTAGGGCCACAGGGAGAGCTGGTTGGCATCGGTAAAACTCCCTGATTTGACGTACTCCAGGGAACCATCGTCGCTGCGCACCCGCACCTGGTATTTCTGATTGGGTGCCGCCGGCAGATCCCAGGAAAAATCAACCGCCCCATCCGGGTGGACGAAGGAATTCATGGACGCCGGATCGATGCCGGAAACAGGGGCGTCGAAAAAGTTCTTGGTCACCGTATCGGTATAACCATCGCCGTAATTGATGGTGAAGGTATAGGTGCCATCCGTGATCGGAAGGGCGGGGTCTTGAAACCACCAGCCCCGGTTCGATCGGGTCTTGGTGGAAATATCGTACCAGTCGTTCGCAAGATCGAAATTGTATGTATGAATCGCACCCGGCCATTCCAATGTCGCAGAGGTCACGTTGGCCCTGGATCCAGGCCGAACGTCAAACCCAACACCCATTTTGCCTTCGACTTTCTGAACATCGAACCAGGCATGCCGATCGATGAGCGTCACCGGATCGTACCTGAACGCCTTTTCAACGGTTTCCGCCCGCTGGTCGTCAAAACTCCAGGCCCTTACCCGCACCCGGTAATCATGACCTGTTTCCAAGCACCCCAGATCGCCCGGATTGACATGAGCACTGACGGCATCGCTGGAAAACTTCCCGCCCCGATACACTTCCCGGCCCGGGATGCCGCCATCGAATTCCCGGACCCGGATCTGCCAACTCTGGCCGGGGTCGGGGGTTCCATTCGGCGTCCAGCCCACATCCAGACTGCCGTCGGGATTGACCGCGACCGTGAGGGATGCGTCATTATTCGCACCGACGATGGTCCGCTCTTCAAGGGTGCCACTGAAAGTCTGCTGAAAACCGCCCTTGAGGGTTAGGGTCAGGGTGTACGGCCCGTAGTCCGCCGGGTCCACGGGGCCTAAATCTACATACCAGAAGTCATCCAGTTTACGACATTCGGCATCCCAATTGAGCTTGTCGGCCACGAGATCGAACGTGTAGTCCGTCCGGCCCGGATTCGGGAAACTGAAAACCGCACTTTCAATAAACTCGGCGGCCGGTGGTGTCAGTTTGAATCCGGGTTGCAGGTTTCCATTATAGACGGCCAGATCCAGAAATTCGAGAATCTTGGGACCCTCTACCAGGGAAAAATCGATGCCACCCTGGTCCAATCCATCCGGCACAGAAACCGGCGCGGCTTTCCAACAGCTTTCTTCCCAGGGCTGTGTCCCATACCAGTTGTTGAGGTAATTTGCATGGGTGCACCCGGCGCAAATTGTCAGAAAAACATCGGCAACCGGCAAACCGGTAATCATGTAATTTCCGGCGGCATCCGATTGGGCCTGGCCAACCATGTTGCCTCCACATGGGGCGTCGAATGCCTGGACCCACACCCCTCCCACCGGACCGTCCATATCGGTCAAGGTGCCCGAGACGCTGCCGGTGGCATGCGCATGGGTTGCGTTAAGGATCAGAAACAAGAAAAGCCCAAGAAGCCCGATGACCTTGATTGTTCTCATAGCCGTCTCCAAAAATTTGTTAATATTTTATGTTTATGGAATAGAAAGCGGATGGGGTGGGTGGCAGGGACTGTCGCGCACATCTTTCTGCAAGGCGTGACGATGCTGTTTCCCGATGGGCGCAATTGTAGTTTCATCCCAATTTCTCGCTTTAACGCTTTATGTCGTGCTCGTCCGCTGAAGGGTAGGCATTAACAATACGCAACGAACACGATGAACCGTTTAAGCATCAGACCCAGGTTTTTGGTTCTCGGCGCGCGCAATAGATGTAAATTGCGGCAATCCAACAAGGCCCGTGGACAGTCGCACTACCGGCGCCGGAGTAGTCTGAAGTACGCATTCAGCAATGCATTTTCAAACCAGTTCAAATTTTGTGAATAATCAATCTTAATGAGTTTGGAGAGCTTCTGAAACTATATCGAATCCCTGAACCTGATTCGATGGCCTAAATGGTTATCACACAGTGAACAAGGCCGCAATGAATGATTTCACTACTTCTATGTGACCTGCTTCACAGAAATCTATGGGAACAGAATTTTGGGAGGATGGATTTAAAGTTTCTCAGGGATGAGGACTGACCGCTCTATTTGATTCTCCTTTCCAGGCGCTCAATATCGTGGATCTGGATAGTCTGGTCGGACAAACTTACAATGCCTTCCTTGTGGAGTTTACGAAATTCCTTGTTGACGCTTTCACGCGTGGCCCCAATCATGTCTCCCAGGTCTTTTTGGGTAAGTCTGAGGCTAATTTTAAGTTCGTTCTCATCACGACGCCCAAAGCAATCTCCCAACTCCAGGAGTTTTTGGGCAAATCTCGCTGAAACTTTAAGGAAAACTGTATCTTCAAGTGTCTTACTTGTTCTTCGCAACCGATTCGAGAGCGACGATAGAATGATTTCCATGGCGGTGTCGTTGGTCTTGAGGAAAGAAAGGAAGTCGCGACGATTCAACATTAACAATCTGGTGGAATTCATGGCGATGGCATTGGCGGAGCGCGGCATCTGGTCCAGCAGGGCCATTTCACCGAAAAAATCACCGGCTTTGAAGATCGCAATAATCATCTCATCACCAGCTTCTGAAGGAAGGGTTATCTTGACGGCCCCCTGTTGGATAATGTACAGGCAATCCCCTTCACTGCCCTTACGAAAGAGGACATCGGCGCGTTTTACCTTAATGACGCGCAACTGCTCTGCCAAGATGGAGAGGACCTCCGGTGAGAGGCCCTTAAACAAAGGAATTTTTTCTAGTAAGACGGTTGTCTTCATGGCTATTCAAGACCTGTGCTAAGTGTTTCAGATTTTCATTTTCAGTATCGCCTAAGATGAGACATATTAAACAGTTATTCTTTACCTAAAGCGCCATTTTTATTGCCGGGAGCGCCAAATTTCGGACTGCATAACGAAGTGGCATTCTCACCCGGATATTGATGCACACCGGATAAATGGTCCCGGCAAGTTACCGCTCCCAGGGTCTATGCAATACGACTCGCGTTTGAACGGATGAATTGAGCTACTGCTTTTTGCCTGGCACTGGATTTACGGTTAATTTCGGTATAATTATCAGCCGGTCTGTCTTGACAACAGCGTCGACATTTTTCAAATTATCGCTCATGAGCTGTATTTCCGTAATTTTGAGCTTTGATTCTTTTTTTCCGGTAATTTTATTATTTACCTGAAAAACGAGTTTGAAAATAGGAAAGTTCTTACCCTTGATTCCCCTGGCTCCGGCCATGACAATGATTAAAGTCCCGGGTTTTTTATCGTTCACGATGTGCATCAAGGAGGAAGAGTGCTTGGTTTTGGAGGCTTTTTGGTAGGTTAGAAGCTCAGGATCATATTTCAAGACCAGTTTCATACCAGCCAGGTTGTCCACCGCATCAATCATGATGGGCAGTTCAATAACCTGCCCCGGTGAGATCTTCATTCCTGGAATGGATAGCTCCGTGGCCGCGGCTCCACGAACAGAGAGGAGGTATATGCAGGCAAACAGAGCCAGGAACCGTTTTGTAAAAGCTTCAGTTTTCAACATCACAAAAAAGAGTGGAGTCTTTGTAAAGCCGGTCGCGCGGTCGCCTGCGGGCGCCATCCGGTTTCCGATTCAATTTTGGGCGCTGTGGCTCGCCGAATTCAGGCGCAGATACGCTTGCCAAGAGTGTGCTAATTCAGGAAATATATAGGCAGCGGCCCTCGGTTGCAACCTAAAAATCAGTTTTATTGAACACATATAAGGACTTGCCGATATATTAAACCCACACCAGTCGTCAGTGCCTCAGTTTTGTTTATAGCCTGACAGACCATAGTCTATCTTCCTGAGGCTTACCCCCTCTAACTAACGCCCCGGGTCACCCGATCTACGGCCTGTTTCTCATGGCCCTAGCACCGCGCGCAGATAGTCTTTTACTTCCACCAGTCCGGCCTGCGGATTTTGATCCAGATAGCCGGCAACTAAGTTGGCCGTATAAGCAGTAGCAATCGATGTCCCTGCATACCCCCCCGGGTCCCCGCCATAACCTATCGGCAGGGTCGCAAATCCAGGCGCGTAGAAAGAGACGAATTCACCATGGTTGGAGTTCACCCAGCGGGTACCGTCCGGATTCAAAGCCCCCACTCCGATGACAGCATCGTATGCTGCCGGAAAGAACGGCCGACCGGTGGGTTCATTGCCGGCGGCGGCAACGATCAGCAGTCCTTTTCCGGATGCAGCCCTGAAAATACTTTCCATTATCTCGCTGCCGGTCTCGGATCCCCAGCTCAAGCTGAGCACTCGCGCCCCGTTCTCCAAAGCAAAGGCTACACTATTGAAAACCGTCAGGCCGGAGGTGAATCCATTGCCATCAAAAACCTTTATGGGCAGCACATCCGGACTGCCCAAGTCGGAACTTGCTTTTCCGGTCGGTGTCACCAGTCCTGCCGCGACCAGGGCCATCTGGGTACCGTGCCCCTGTGTATCGCTTGGGGCGGCATCCGGATCAAGGGCATTTAATGTCGTTTTTACCCGATCCGACAGACCAGCAATCATCTCAACCCCGGTATCCAGGATAGCCACCGGTGCTCCCGGTGCATCCTGAGGCCGATCCGGCAATACCGGTGATGCCGGTCCAACTTTGCCGACCCTTGCCGGCGAGACAATGGGATATGCATAGTGCGGTTCTGCGGTATCAACACCCGGAAATCTTTTTAACTGTTCTGCCAGTGAGAAGACATCATAGTCCTCCGGAAACCGAATTCGGTAAATCATAGGCAGGTTGCCGGCCGGAGTGATGGTTCCCCCCGCCCGTTCAACCGCTTCAGCCAGCGTCTCCAGAGCAGCCCGGCTAGCGACCCGGACCAATACTTCACCAAGGATAAAATACGGTCCGGTCTCACCCCGCCTGGCGACCGCAAACACCGCGTGGGGCTCAAGCGGTTGCATGCGCTCTTTTTTTCCCGGATGGAAGACCTGAATTTCGGTGAGGACCGGCGGTGAATCAAATGTATCCCCGGGAGTCTCCCAGACAAAAATATGATTGGTGGGTTTCAGGATGGCCTTCAGGCCGGCCCCAAGGTCCCGGTCTGAAAATGAAGCTGTCACCGGCGGGTTGATATCCGGATCGATGCGCACACGGATACCATACCGGGAAACGGCGCGCAGCAGGTCCTGCAAGGGCACTTCCGTTGCCTGAATAGACACTTTCCTCCCGGATATCACAACATCCGCGCCCCCGGCCGGGAGTGTCTCAACAGAGCCGATAATGAGCAATAAGGCAACTAGAGTAGTTTTTAGTATATTCTCTGCCATACGGGAACATTGTGTATTGGATCACATGCAGGTTTACCAATACCTATGAAAGAATAAAGGGACATTGTCCATATTGGTTTCATTATTTCGTACAGGACTACTTAGACGGCTGCCTGTCAGTCTATTAAGGTTTTGTGGGTTTACTTTAGTCTAATAGCGTTCAGCCTGGCTGCCCTGATATAGTAATTCATACTTCGCTGTGAGACAATGGATGTTGGCTCGCTCTTCGCCATAACCAGAATGCCCTGCCCAAGCAACTTCGCCCACCGAAGCTGAACGCCAGGGCCATTTTATTGAAGGCACTAAGGAGCTTCTGCGATCCATTTCGGTATCGTGTCAAACATCCTCTTGGATACTGATATGTTTTACTTTCTATCAATGCGTCCCAAAATACCAGAAATATTCCTCTGTTAAAATTAAAAATCGCCAACCAAGGACTATTGACAATTGTGCGCTCAAGATATCCTCATCATATCGTATTTTTGTCGAGATTGTGATAATGGAGATATTATTGTGCCATGATGTAGTGCTTGACCTATAAAAAAGAGAGGGCAGCGCAATAAAATCAAAATATCGAAATATCCTCCTGACGATAATTGGTATAATGCAATTATCAATTGCAGCGACAGCTTGGTCCGAAGCCACCCTCCGCGGTGATATGAACTGCGATTACCAGATAGATCTCTCAGATGCTCTTAAGTTACTAAAAGCAACCACCTCAATAGAAATCGGAAATAGCTGGTGTTCAGCAGATGTAAATAGTGACCGTAAATCCGATTTAACTGAGATCCTGTTTGTCCTCCAATCGGTCTCGGGGCTTCATCACCCATTGGACAGAGCCTATTTGCCCCTATCTCCAGGTGATACTTGGCAGTACAAAGTCACCGATGCGAACACTGGATTGCCAGCAGCACCCTACACCAAGACATATTATTGCTCCGGGGAAACTCTTATTGGTGGCAAATCTGTCCTGGTTTTAAACATGACAGAAGACCAGGGACCAAATGTTTCTTACGAGGAATATTATCAAATTTCACCATCTGAAGTCACCTATTGGGGAAACACATCGACCGAAGATTTTATCAGCCAACAGACATCCCCCATAATTGAGATACCCTTTTTTATTAACCCGGGTGATTCATGGTCCATTCTGGATAATGAAAACATCCTCTGGGAAGATCTTGATGCTGATCTGCAAGGAGAGGCAACCTTAATCTCTAGGCAAGGAACCTTCATAGATTTTACAAACGTATCTACAGCATCTGGTAATTTTAGCAACTGTGCTCATCTCCAGTATCAGACCTCGTATGAGATTACCCTCTCCGGCAGTGGTGGTAAAGTTAACGTCAGTCAAACTCGTGATACATATCTATATCCGATGGTTGGCCCGGTTAAAATATTGACTACCACTGTTGCTACTGGCCCAGGCGGCACCTCTCAAAAGTCTTTTGAGGAGAACTTGGTTAGTTTTCGGGTATCCGGTCTCGGAAGAAATTACACGTCTCCGAAAATCATCGCTGAACATCTTGCACAAGCTAACTCTGACACCCAAACTCCTGGTCGTCCTGGAATAGGTACGAACGGTAAGGATCACCTGATCGTTACGTATCGTAAGTTCGGGAGTCCGAATGGGTTGGTTGGTATTTTGATGGTGCCTGACATTTCGCTCTACAAAGAGTTCATAATTGATTCATATACGGGTAATTTCCCCAATCCGGCAGTGGGCTTCGATGGAAAAAACTACCTAGTAGTGTATCAGAAAAATGGTGTAATCCGTGGGGTAAGGGTAACACCTACAGGCCAAGTAATTGATAAGAACGGTGGATTTACCGTTTCCACGGGTAGTAGCAACTGGACCCCGGCTATTGCATTTGATGGATCACAATATTTAGTTGCTTGGAATAAATACAACGACCAAACCGGCCATGACATATATGGAGCAGTGATCTCACCTGAAGGCCAGACACAAACAGAGTTTCCCATCTCTACTCAAACCCGCAATCAGACGCAATCAACACTTGCGTTTGATGGGGTTAATTTTCTCGCCGCTTGGGTAGATGAACGTAATGCGGTTTCACCTGATTACTATTCTAATGTCTATGGTGCCAGAATATCAAAAAATACCGTTGTGCTTGATTTGGAGGGTCTTCCTGTTGCGACAGCCAACACCTATAAAAGTAGGCCACTATTAGACTTTGATGGGAATAACTACTTCATAACTTGGCAGGACATCCCAGAAACGGGTATATCTCCGCCAATATCATCTATATTCGCAAGGCGTATAACACCGGATGGGGCTTTGTTAGACGGCTCGGCAGAAACCAATGGAATTGCAGTCAATACAACGGCAGTTGGCAAATCATTTCTTACACTCGCATTTGACGGGCAGTATCATCGTATTGCATGGTGCGTTGGGGCATATAACAACAGTCCACCAGTTGGCATCTATTCCGCTATGGTTTCTAAAGATGGAACCCTTATTGATGGGCCAGCAGATTCCCTTGGGCAATTAGTCTTGGGGCCGCCCCCTAGTTTTACCAAGTACGCTCACCCCATCCTGTCAGTAAATGGTAATTCCAAAATAATGACATGGGTTAACAATATTGAGCTATCAGGTACTGTGAAAAACTTAATGAGTATAACCCTGCCGCCTTAACCGAATTAAATCTCAAACCTTTACTATCTGTCTATAAAATTTAGTAAATATCATGGGGTTGAAATCTTTGTGATATCTCCTGCAAAGCACAATAGCACACCCTGCATCTGAACTGCATAATACGACCGTTAGTTCTCAGTTTTCTGGTAAAGCAAAAAAGCGAAGAATACCCGATATAGTCCACACCTCTAAAACCTAACTATCTGCCCATATCAAAGCTCGACATCGACACAGTCATTTGAGCCCCGGTATTTTAATGTAATGATATACCATGAGTGGTACAAGGATTTAAAACAGAATGACAACCTGGGTATTATAGCAGCAATGTTACAAAAGCTTTTTTACAAATTTTCTGGGAATATTAAAGGTTGTAAATTGAACATTTCATTTCTCAGGCGGCACTAGTATCCCGAATTCTCGTGGCAGAACTGACCCCATTATTCGCGCGTTTTGGGTAAACTGGACCCTTGCACATGGCGTGTAATCTTACTGCCTGCGCCCTGAGACTCCTGCAAGATATCCACAACCACCAGAAGCCCTATCAAAGTGTCACTGTTCTGTGCCGCCCTTTCGTTCTCAGAAGAGATTACGGCCAGGGTACATCTATAATGCAGTCGAACCCGCGAGCATAGTCATATGGATGCGAAATCGGGTCCTCGAAATATTTGCGTGTCTGGATCTGCAATCGCATACTTTGCGCAATCGGGTCGATGTCTGCAATGCCTGTAATATTTCCAATCACCTCACTGGGTATGACAATTTCCGCCATATCATTTGGAAGACGCACATACAGCCTGTCTATCCAGTTCTTATCCATCAGCACAATCCGCAACTGATCGAAGTCTGTCCCGGGATTGATCCACGAAATCCGAAGGTCTCCATTCATCCACTCATAGTTTATCGTTCCAAAGGATACTACCGAGATCGCTGCCTGTCCCGGGAAATGAAATGTTTTGCTGATTTCTGGACCAACTGCAGGTACAACGGTATATGTATAATCGCCTTCCGGCAAAGAAGGGATGTGTTCGGGGAAGCGGACCGAATAGCCGGTATAACGACTGGGGCCGCTATAATCTACAGACTGCGTCCCTTCATTCCATTTCCCGAAATAGTACAGGCTCTCGTAGTACTGACTGAGATAAGCGCCTGTGTCGTTGCCGGCCTCATCTTTCATTTCAATTCGAAAAATGTCTCCGTCTTCGATTGCCAGCCCATATTTGGTTAGCTCGATCCAACCTTGATATCTGTCCATACCACAAGGCAGGGTTCTGTACTGCAGGTAGCTGTATGGAATTGACAGCGGCTCTCTTAGAGCGGCAACCACCTGAAGCACATGCAGCAACTCCTCAATGCCGATCTTCCCGTCACCGTTTATATCGTTACCGGAATCCGCATCGGCGGGGTTCATCCCGGCCAGAACCTGCAGAATCAGAGCCGCATCCAATAAATCTATGTTGCGGTCCTTATTCAGATCCCCCGGGGGATAGGGTGGGCTGGAGGCCGGGTTTTGGGGATTGCTTTGGGATTGCCATTCCTCAAGGTTGGTAAAAAGATCACCGTCCGGATCGAGACCGGCGTCATCGACGTTCGGGTCAAGGCTATTGGCCACTTCCCAGCCATCCGGCATGCCATCGCCTTCGCTGTCAGGGTTCCGAGGATTCGTGGAAGCATTATACTCGCCCAGGTTGGTCAGACCGTCGCCATCGATATCGTCTCCGCTGTCGTCGCGGTAGACATCGAGCCCGTTGACCTCCTCCCAGGCTTTGGGCATACCGTCCGGAGAAATCGTGACGGTACCGGCACTGAAACTCTCAGCGTTCGAAACGCCGTCGGAGATCGTGCCGGAGATGTAATAGGGGCCGCTCGCACCAAGCCCGGAGACATCCCAGTCAAAGTAGTTAGCCCCGTCCTCATGAATGCCGGCGACAATGGGTACTCCACCGCCGGGGGCTCCATCGGCATCGTAGTAAAGATCAATCATCGCGTTGGAGTCGATATCCCCGTCGATCCAGGTGATCCGGAAAACGTCGTCAGCCGTCCGGGCAACGGTTGGCTCCTGCATAGTGATGTGCGGATTGGTCGAGATCGGGCCGCTCACCAGTTCCAGACGAAAGCCGGTGATATAGGTTATCACCAGCTCGTAGCGATGGCGTTCGCCAGCATCGATATCCACGTCATTCCTGTCGATGTCTACGTGCTGCACGCCATCGTCTCCATTGATGGTCAAAGTGTACAGCGTATCAGTAGAACTATCGACGTCGATAACGTAAGTCCCTGAAGCCACCTCGCCCTGGGGAATCGAAACAGTCGTCAGGCCGGCAATCTCAGTTCCGTCTGGTTTGGTTACGGTGAGTGCAGTCGCTCCGCCGGTTACACTTATTGCTATCGTTGACGTCGGCGAATCCTTGCCCGTGGCCAGAGACAACAGAGCGTAGGCAGTCGTAAGGGCATCACCGCCCTCCCTATCTCTACTGACATTGGCCCAGCGGCCATCAGGTTCCTGGAGCATCAGGAGCTGTTCGGACAGATCCTGGTACCAACTCGCATTGACTGTATCGGCTGCCTCGCCGGACATGGTCAGCGCCTTGGCCGCCGTGTAGTAGGCGTAATAAGGCCGGTTGAACCAACTGTACCACCCGGCAAAATGGTTGTCGTTTTTCGCCCAGTCGAGGGCGTCGTCGATACGCCCGTCGCCGGGAAGCACGTCGGTGCTGATGTAACCCCAGATGCCGGCATAGGTACTGATGGTTTGGGACCAGCTGTCGGTCGGGTTTTGCCAGCTCAGTTGGTCGGGGTTGTATAGCAGCCCGCCATCATTGAAATCCTGATGGGTATTGTCATGGGCCCAGGCCAGCGGATTGGAGGCCGGCCGGTTCTGGCAGTGTTCCAGGAACGTAATTGCCCGGGAAAGGGCCAGGTCAACAGCAACCGGATCGATAATGGCCGGGTTCACGAGGTCCCTGGCCTCGTAAAGCGCCAGGATATCCCACTGTGAGTTGGACATGTCGCCCCAGTAGCTACCGTTCGGGCCTGGCCATGGATCACCGTAACCCCACCCACCATAAGACGGAGCACTGGAATTGTATCCAACACCGGTGATGTTGTCCTCGTTGTTCTGCATCTGCGTAATCTTGAGCAACGCATTGCTAATCTGAGTGGTATATTGCGGTACGGCATTGATCCGGTCCGCAGCGACCAGCGCCAGCACGCCGATGGCGGTGGTGTAATTCATGGCCATGCCGTCGGGCGCAGCAATGGCCCCATCCATCCAATACTGGTCGTGCGGGTCAACCGGGATTACATGGGAAAGGATATTATTCAGGCCGTTTTCCAGGGCAGCATCGTAATTGCCGTCTCCCGGATTCTGGCTGTAGCCGTTATTCAAAAAGGCCATCACGGCAAATTCCGTGGCACCGAGCAAGTTGGCTTCCTGATCACCGGGATCCCCCCAGGATCCGTCGCCATTCTGGTTGTCCCGCAGCCACTGGAGCCCGGCATCGATCCTTTCCTGGAGATCCGGCGGAACAGGATCCGAGTACAGATAAAAGGGATCGTAGAGAAAGGTCTTCGACGCGCTCTGAACCATGGTGTCGAAGTCATCGTCGAAAACCCGTATAAACCAGATATACTGCTCCCCATGAACGAGGCCCCGCAGGTCCCAGAAACTGAGGTGGATGTTATTGTTGTCCGCCAGAGATTCGGTTCTTACATATTCGAGGCTATGATCCATGTTGCGGATACGAATATGATAATACTGTCCTGTGACGCCGTCGGGCAGTGCCCAGGAAAAGTGGATGCTGCCGTCCGGGTTGATCATATGGCTCATTGTGTTGGCTTCGATGTTGGTCAGGGCGGACAGGGTGAGTGTCTCGTTGATCACGACTTCCGTATCGGTTCCGGCTTCGTAGGTGCCGTTGTTGTTCTCATCGATATGGACTGTCAGGGTGTAGACACCGCCATCGGAGAGGTTCGCTCCGGTGCCGCCGTACCACCATCCTCGGTTGATGCGGGTCGCGGTGGACATATCATCATAGTCATTGACCGGGTCGTACGTGTAATTTACCCCGTTTGGACCGGTGACATTGGCGTAGAGCAGCCGATCCCGGTCACCTGGGCGCAGGCTAAACCAGGCACCCAGCTTACCCCTGTGGTCGGCAAGGTAGAAGTAGGTTACGCGGTTATTATCGGAAATTGCGTCCGGCCCATAGATCTGGGTGACAAATCGAGTTTCGGCGCGGATAAAGTCAGGATCGTAGGCGCGCACCAACCACTTGTAGTTGCCGCCAAGAGCCAAACACCTGAGATCTTCCGCCGGGATGGTCAAGAAACTCGTCTCTGCGGGAAGATCCGGGCTGCGGTAGACCTCGCGGTCGGTCTCCGCCTCGCGGACCCGCACCTGCCAATTCTGACCGGGCACGATCGCGGCTTCCGGCGTCCAGTTCACATCGACGCTGCCGTCCGGATTGACTGCCACGCCCATGGATGCCTGGTTGGCGGGGGTCACCGTGGCCTCGTGCAGGTTGAACGTGTGGGTCCGCACCCGGAAATTCTCGGTGCTGCCGGGAGGGTCGGTGTCGAACACCAGAACCAGGGTGTATTCCCCGTAATCCTCCGGCTGTACCAAACCAAAATCATGGACCCAGGCATCGACGAAACGGCACTCGGAATCCCATAAAAGCCGGTCATTCGCCAGGTCAAACCGGTACTCGGGGTATTCGGCTCGATTGGGGTTGGGGATTTTGATGTAGGCCTCCCTGAGTTTATCACGGAACCCTGGAAATACAATGAACACAGGTTTAAGGCTCCCGTCATAAACAGCCACGTCGAACCACTGGATCACATCCGGCCCCCCGATTTGGTGAGGATCGTAAAAAAAGGAGGAAATGGCCCGTTCCCGGATGTTGAAATTAGTATCCATAACTCTTACCCGCCAACTGTATGTCCGCCCGGGAACCAGCCCACGGAGATCGTAGGGCCAGATAGTAATCTGATTATCGTCGGTTATCGTCAGAGATTTGAAATACTCCCGCGAGCCGTCCAAGCTTCGGATCCGCACCTGGTATTTTTGATTCGAGGTCGGCGGCAGATTCCAGGAAAAAGCAACCGCGCCATCGGGCTGCACGATCGCCTTCATTGACGCCGGATCGATACCTGAGACAGACGTGTCGGCAAAGGTCTTGGTGACCGTATCGGTATAGCCGTCGCTGTAGTTGATCGTAAAAATGTAGTCGCCAGTTACAACCGGAAAGGCAGGATCTGCAACCCACCACCCCTTGTTCGTTCGCGTCTTGGTGGAAATATCGTACCCGTCTTCTCCAAGATTGAAGTTGTAGGTATAGGCCGCTCCCGGCCATGCCACCGTGGCAGAAACCACGTCCTCCCTCGATCCGGGCCTCACGTCAAATCCGAGGGCGAGATTGCCCTCGGTCTTCATGACATCTACCCAGGCGTAACGATCAATGAATGCCGCGGGGGTGTATGAAAAAGTTCTTTCAACGGTTTCCGCCCGTTGATTGTCAAAGCTCCAGGACCTTACCCGCACCCGGTAGTCGTGGCCAATCTCTAAGCATCCCAGGTCCCCCGGATCGATATGCGCAGAGATCGTATCGCTGGGGAATGTCCCGCCTCGATAAATTTCCTTGCCCGGGATGCCTCCGTCAAATTCTCTGACCCGAATCTGCCAAACCTGGTCCGGTGCGGGAACGCCGTCGTGCGTCCAGCCAAAATCAAGGCTGCCGTCGGGGCTGACGTTAACCGTAAGGGAGGCATCATCATTGGCGCCAACGATGGTTCGTTCGTCGAGTGTGCCGGTATAGATCTTTTGCAAGCCCCCCTTGGAGGTCAGGGTCAGGGTATACGGGCCGTAGTCTGCCGGAACGACTGGGCCTCCTTTGTGGTACCAGTAGTCGTCCAGTTTACGGCATTCGGAATCCCAGATGAGCTTGTCGGCCACGAGATCGAAGGTGTAGTCCGGACGGGCCGGATTCGGAAAACTGAGAGTGGCGCTCTCAAGAAGATCGGCAGCCCAGGGTGCCAATGCGAAACCCGGTTGCAGGTTGCCGTCGTAAACAGCCAAGTCGAAAAATGACAGAATCTTGGGACCCCGCTCCAGGGTAAAATCGACGCCATTTGCGGTCTGTCCGGCTGCAATTGGGACCGGCTCGGCATTCCCACAATTTTCATCCCAAGAAAATGCCCCGTACCAGGTATGCAGATAGTTGCTGTGGTTGCACCCTGCACAAATATTCAGGTATACATTCCCCGGGGCAAGATTTTCGATCAGGTATTGGCCCTCGGAATTTGACAGGGCCTGGTCCAGGTAGTTGCCCCCACAGGGCGCATCGAAGGCCTGCACCCAAACACCTGCCACCGGGCCGTCCACATCCGTCAATGTACCGGCAATGTGCGCAGAGCCGTTCACCTTGGTGTTATTCATGGCCAAGTCGATGCCGGTGTCGTTCCCGGTCACAGAAAAGGGATTACCGCCATAAAACCCATAGTAATCCCCCTGGTTCGGACCGAATTCCGGACCGCTCCCGTCCACATCCCAAAAAGCGAATAGATAGACATCATCCTCCGGATTACCGACAATGCTGGCGATGGAATAGCTAACCGGCACCGGCCCGGGAATGATGGCAGTCCCCAGGTTTTTAGCAAAATTCGGGTCAGGGCCATCAAACGCAACCACGTAAATCAGGCCCACTTCACTACCGGTATAAAGCGTGGAGGTCACTTGCCCCGAGACCGAAAAGCCGGCCCCTGCAGTGTCTGCTATAATGATATCGACATTGGCGTTGTTCACAGCATGCGCCACTGGATTGCCGACATGGTCCCCGATCCGGTCTCCTGCGTTAGGTTCCGCATTTGCCGGATCGGCATTAGAAGAGCCGTCCACATCCCAGAATGCGTAAACGAAAATCGATGCGCCTTCTTCCCCAGGTATACTACTGATTGTGTAAGGCCCGGGTGCCGCGATAGCCGTCCCCCCCAATACATTGGCCGTATTGGAAAACGGGGCGTCCAGGACCATGACATATATCATCCCCAGCGGAGACACCGGCGGGTTGCTGCAGGCCACCGTACCGGAAATCGACCCGCTAATCGGCGCCGCTGTTACCGATAACGGCAGAAGCAAACAGGCGATGAGGCTTGTTAGTATGGTTATCCGTCTCATTTTCATCCTCCCTTAGTAGATACAACAATATTTCCTCCCGGCGATCCGCCAATTTGCTTGGGGACACCCGGAGGAAAATTGAAATATACCGATTTCTGCGTGGCTTTTTTTAAAACCGAGTCCACGCGCTTGCGATCTCAGGCCCACCAATCATGTCGCCGAGAAAGATGTGCTACGGATTTGAACGGGGATGAATGAATCGAATGTGAGGAGAATAAAATGAAAATTGTAACTCAATGAAAACCGATCCAGAATGGGGACGAGGTTTTATATGAGATTCATTTAGTAAAGAATTACTAAAACGCGTATTGCATGTCAAATAGAAAAAAATATAACGATTCCAAGTTATTATATACCACAATGTGGTATATAAGATTGAGTTGATCGCCTCGGTGGCAACATTCTTGGGTTTCACTTATCCTACCGATAATGTTGGGAAAAGCGCTCTCTTGAGCACTCGGAGCAAATGTTCTTAGTAAATGATTAATTATCTTAAAAGCTAAAATCAGAAGAGCTGTGTACCGAGCAACTGCAGGATGTCCTTCAATATCAAATATTCGGAAGATTTCTTAAAATAGAGCCATGAGTGTCTACAGGGATTATTATTGGTACATGATATCAAATGATTGCTTAAATAAACCATGGATCTGGCCTTAGGCAACCAGCCATCGTTCTCTATTCCTCCCTCACCCCCGATAGCCGTTGCAGAATGTACCCTGCTTCTTCCAGCCCGATACGGGAGTCCCCATTTACATCCATATCGGTGGGGATGCAGTCGGGGCATGCGTCCCCGCTAATACCGACCACCCCCTGAATTGCCATTATCGCGTCTTCGATACCCATGGCGTGATTGCAGGAAATATCTCCGAGAATGGTGCCCCTGGAACACAGGGCGAAGCGGGCATTGAGTTTTCCGCCGGTCAGCACTTTACCGGCCAGCGCCGGGACCTTGTCCACATTGTTAAGAATTGCAGCTTTGATTTGAGCGGTAGTGAGGTCGGAGTTCTCGGCTAGCAGCAGTGCAGCCACACCGGTCACGAAGGGCGCGGCCATAGAGGTGCCCTGCTTTAGGCCATACAGAGTTGCCGTGTTCTTCACCGTGACGGACTGGCCCTGGGAAGCAGCCGCAAGCAGCTGATCCCCGTCAGTGTCGGAAACAGACACAACCGGCGGCCAGTTGCCGGCAGTGGCAAGCGTGCCCTCGAAGAGCCCCGTGACGTTGTTGAAGATAATCACGGCGGCAGCTCCGGCAGCCTGTGCATTGGCGACTTTTTCAGAAAAAGTGAAATCCGCGCACCCCTCGCATTTGCCCCGTTCGATCAAGGCCACATTGCTATTGATGCCGGGAGGGAAGTCCGCTGGGTACCCCTTGCCGCAGTCAATAAGGAGGGCGGTAATGCCGGCCGCAGGCGTCGTACCGGCATATGACATGCCGACGGCAGTATAGTCCGTGGCGCCGACTTGAACCGACGCGGCGGTGTCAAACGCGGTCGACCGAATGGCCACACCGGGTGCCATGAGGTCCACCGTAGTGGCGCCGTAGTTCGAAAAGCCGGCCAGTTGGTTCGTTTCGGTGCCGGCCGCCACGGAGATGATGTTCTCCAGATCGTGGTTGGAAGGATAATTGGGCGTGATGTCGTTATCCCGGCCGGAATTGCCCGCTGCACAGATTACGGCAATTCCGGCATCTCGCAGCGTGGTGAAGGCCTGCAGCTCGGACGGGTCGAGCAACTCTCCGCCGTAACTGCAATTTACCACGTGGGCGCCGTTGTCAAGCGCGTAGGCGACCGCGGCAATAATATCGATAGAGGCCAGGGCCTCATTGTCGTCCGCCTGCACTTTCAACGGCATGAGTCTTACCGTCCAGGCCGTGCCGGCCAGGCCGATCCCATTATTGCCCCGTGCCCCGATAATGCCGGCCACGTGGGTCCCATGGCTGCCGATATCCATATCCATGGGGTCCGCATCGGCGTCCATCGCGTCTGCACCCAATGCACCGGCGAAATCCCAGCCCCGGATGTCATCCACATAGCCATTGGCGTCGTCATCGATACCATTGCCCGCGATTTCACCTGGATTGGCCCAGATATTGGCCGCCAGATCCGGGTGTTGGTAGTTGATACCGGTATCAATAACCGCCACCACAACGCTGTTACTGCCGGTGGAAAAGTTCCAGGCCGGAGGCGCTTGCAAATTTAAAAGACCCCACTGGCTGGTGAACTCGGGATCATCGGGCGTCTCAAGCGGGTACCGTAGCGTGTGCCGGTGCGCCGCTTCCACCAACCCGGAGGCCTGGTAGGCGTCAATTGCTTCCTGTTCACCAGTGCCCACGTGCAGTCGGACCCTCACAAGATTAAACTTGGGCACTTGACCCAACACGGTGCTTTTCAGGGACTTGTGCAGGCTGCCAATCTGCGACGCGGTAGCCTGTGATTTAAAGCGGATCAGAATCTCGCCGGGCAGGTACAGCAATCGGCCCCGCCTGTCCCGGCGCCGGGAAGGCACCGACAGAGATTTCTTTTGGAGGGCGGCATCCGCAGGGGGCGCCTTCCGCGGGGCATTCAGAAGATCGACCCGTTTCGGGTCGGCCGGGATACGCTCCTTGATAGCCGGATTTGCTTTTTTCCCAGCGGCAAACGCACTGGCGGCGATGATCTGATAGGAACCGGCAGCGGCATCGTATTCGTAGACCAGGGCCCGATTGGCGCACAACGTATTCAGGACCTGAGCGACCGTCCCGCCCTGAATGCTGGCGGTGACCGTCTGGTTCAATTCGGGCCCTGACTCAAACCGGATCCCCGTCAAGATACCCAGGTGTCTCAACACTTCGGTTAAGGGCATCCCTTGCACATCGAGATAAAGGCGTCCGTTATCAATCCAGATAGCCTGTTCCGCTGTTTGGGGGTTGGGATGACGGCTGGTTTGCTCCGAACCAATGGCCAGGGGCGCGATGAACAAACACACCAGGATGCCCAGGGTAAAGCCAAGCACCTTCTGTTTACAGATGTCTCGTATCCCTCGTTTCCTCCTCCGGCTCTGTTGCGTGTCTGTGTCCAAGTGGGTAGGCATTCCTCCGGAGCATAAACATATCAAACATTAGAGCAAACGGCCTGATGCAGGTGCTGTCGGGAAAACGAAAAAAAACAAAATGACCCCATAGGCCCAAGTTCCCGGTCATGTGTGGCAGTGCGAGGACAATCCCCGCTCTGCATGCATCTGCCGGCGGTCAACGGCATCAAAAATGGTAAATTACCGACATCAGGACCGTGTGCTGATCCACATCCTGGGTGGAATCCTCGTTGCCGACCGTGGTTGACCTGACGTTCCGGCCGAACCGGTACTGGTAAGCGACATCGTAGACGATCTGCTTGTAAACAACCCCCGACCCGACACTTAGCCCGTAAAAATCGTCCGGGCTGCCCTCGGCCGGTTCTGGGTCGTAAAAAAGGCCGGAACGAATCGGAAAAATCATGGTTTCTCCGATAATCAGGTATTCCCCCCCGAAACGCACCTGGGTGGTCGGGTTGTTCCGTGACTGGTCTGTGGGTTTGCCGGTCACCGGGTTCATCTCGTTTCCGGCCCCGTCGCGTAGCAGGTAATCCTCCCAGTGGGTCCGGTACACATCCAGGTCCAACGAAAAAGCGTCGCTGATCCGTATCCCCAGCCCCAGCCCGTAAGACATGGGCATTTCCAGGGTCACCTCCTCAGTCCGGTCGATCGTATTTCTAGTATTGGCGGCTGGAAAGGTGGGGAAGGTAATTTCCGAAGAAAAATGGTATTCGTGCTTCAGGCGGGCTTCAAAGGGCGATTTAAAAACCGCCCCCAGGGTAAATTGGCTATTTATATTCCACATCAGGCCAAGATTGAAATTGGCGTTTTCCCAGTTGAACAGATCGGCTGGGTTTAAACTCAGGCCCTGCATGGTGTATGCCTCACTGATAACCGTGTCAATATTTAGGCCGATGCCAGCGAAGGTCCCGGTCCCCTGTGATTGGTAGGTAGAATGAAACTTGTTTTCATACAGGCCGTTATCCCAGATATTCAACGTTGCCCCCAGTGACAGCTGCGGGGTTACTTGAACGGCAAAGGCCGGGCTGAGGGCTTTGAAATCACCAATCTGCTCATACGTCACCGCGTTGTCCAATGCGAGTGCCGGTGGCGAGGGATCGTTCACCGTATAATTGTAGTTCGCCTTCTTGTTGAAATCATAGAGATGCTGGAAATTGATGGATACGATCATGTTGCGGTTCAGGGCAAAAAAGGGATAGGCGCCGCTGAAATAGTTTAAATCATAAGTAGAGACGCTGTTGGGCCCGGACGCCTCCGGGAAGGCATTGTAAGTGGTATCTTCCCGGCGGCGGTTGTAAGCCCCCACGATGGAGACTTCCGGGGTTTCCAGTTGGATCAGGCCTCCGGGGTTCCAGGAGGCTGCGGTGGCATCGTCGGCCACGCCGATGAATGCCCCTCCCATGCCCATGGCGCGGGCACCTGATCCCACCGGGTTGGGTGACGAGGAGATGTCCACGGTCTGGGTTAAACTGGCCGCCCAGGTAGGGGTGGATAGTAGTAAAATCAATGCCGCATATATCAGCAGTCGTAGCAATGGAATCTTCCTTCTCTGTTTCCGGTTTGAGGACAGGCTATCTCTCACATCAGGCAGATCTCTCCGGCGACTTTATATTTGGTTGAGCAGCCAGGGAGTTTTTATCGTCATGCCGGACTTGATCCGGCATCCAGATGTTCTTCCGAGTGATGGACTGGATCCCGGCTTTCACCGGAATGACGGTCATTTATCAAAAAAACTCCCCGACCTCTGTTGCAGTTGAAATTATAGACCCGGATTTAGCACAAATCTAACGGTGGAGTACTTTTAAACAGCTTCAAAAACGTCTTCCACCGCACCCCAGTATGGCCATTCGTCCTGGGTGCTCACCAACCCATTGCGCACGGCATTGGTAACGGTAAACATGCAGACCTGTTTTAAGCTGGCAGGGTCCGGTTCCACGGGCACATAAAAATTATCGTGCCAGATAGATTCAAATTGGCCGACCTCAAACTGTAGCGATGCTGTGCGGATTCTAAACTCACTGACAATCCGGCCGATGCTGCCCGATACCACCGTAGGCTCGATGACAAAATGCAGGTGGTCCGGCATCACGCAATAAGCATACAAACAAAACTGCTGTGCGTTTGCGAAATCTAACAGCGAGGATACGAGCTTTTCCGACAGAACATGATTGTCAAACGGCCGCGTCCCTGATTTCGCCCAGAAGGTTAAAAAATACCGCTGCTCCGCTTCATTGGCATTCGTTTCCAGCAAGGCTGGCAAATTGCGGTTGTCACTTTGTTCCATTGCTTACATTGGTTTGTTGTTAGGTGTATAGACTGCCGGCTGTCACGGTTTTAATTCTTCTTCGCCTTACCCCCTCCTGCTTTTACGCCCTCAGGTGCTCAAAACACCCGCAAGTCGTCAGTCGCAAGTCGTTAGCGCACACACCTGACATCTGACATCCAGCTTCAGGTTTCTCACCCTAACGCCCTCACGCCTACCGCCTTGCGCCTTACGCCCTCACGGAAAGGCTTTCATCAAAGCTTTTGCTTCAGTCTAACAGCCTAAAGCCAATGTTCCTAAAAACATCAGTATCCCAGGACCTCTACACTTCCAGCAGCCGAATGGACAATATAGAGTTTGCTTCCATCCGGCGATGCCGCAATATGCTCGGGGCCATTCCCGTTTGAGGAAAGCGCATTGTCTATCTCAAGCTTGCTATTCGTAGCAGTGCTGACCAGGGTAAGCGAACTGTCCGTATAGTTAACGAGATATAGAATATCACCGGAGACAACCATTCCTCTGGGTGACTTGTTCGTTGCTTCCCCGTCCTCTTTGACAACTATCGGTGTCAGTAAAGAGTTATCAGCAGTTGCGATAATGGATATTTGGCCTTCCAAAGAACTTTCCGAGACATAGACATAACTTCCATCCTCGCTAGAAACCGCGTCATAAGAGGCCCCGCCGACACTACCAACACTTACCAACGGGAGTAAAACGGAATGATACGTCGGTGACAGGCTATCAATATCTACAGGATATACTTTACCGGTCCAGGTGCCGACAACATAGAGGGTATTGTTGGCGATGGCCATACCGTAAGGATCGGCATCATCGGCTCCAAATCCATCCAATGTGATAGATTCGGTTGCATAGGATGTAGTATCAACCGCGGTAACCTTGTCATCGTTGGAACACACATAGGCAGTTGAACCATCAGCGGATACAATGACATTCTGCGGCGTACTTCCGACCGTCACTTCTTGAATTATGGAATCAGTTGAAGAATCAATCACGAACAGTTTGTTTGTGTTTTCATCGACGGCGTATAAATGCCCTTTGAAATCGTTATAAGCCAGGCTTATGCGCTGTGAGGAGGTACTTGACAAATTGATTTGACCACCCTCCACGACGACTGGTGGGCTGGCTGTAAGATCGATCACATAGAGGCACCCATTGTCGCGAATGGACACATACCCTTTGGTGCCATCCCCTGATACGGCGATATCAAATGGAAAGTTGAACGGATAATTACCTGATATGACGCTACTCTCATAGGTGGGCACCAGGGTCAGCTTGACACTGCCGTCCGTCGGCACGCTGTCACTGGTCAGGCCATCATTATCCACCGCCTCCACTGCAAAGTAATAGGTCACCCCCTTCTCGAGCCCCGTCACTTCAAAGCTCGCTGGTTCAGCAGGACCCGGATGCGGTATAAGCGAAACATTTCCTTTTGTGGAAATGGAAGCGCTGCTGGTCCCGTAATAGACATTGTATCCGCCTGTATCAAGGTCGGCTGAAACACTAGTGGTAAATGAAACAGTGGCGGAGGAGCCGGTTGTCTGGGAGACTGCTACGCCGGTGGGAGGCAATGGCGGCTTTTTGAGTACCAAGGGCCGCGGCAGATCGTTCGTTTGGCCGGGAGTTACGCTGAATCCGGCAATTTCATCGGCCAGGTAACCCTCTTTGACCGCCCTGACTGTATATGTCCCGGCGGGTACGGCCGACAAGTTGAAATCTCCATATGCATCTGTTGTTGTGTTGATCGTCGTCCCCGTCAATGAGATAGCGGTGTCGCCGTGCTGGTCAAAAGTTGCTCCCTCTAGATAGGCTTCACCTGCAATCGTACCGGTCTCCATCTGTAACACGACCGGATTGGCGAGAGCGGTAGTCTGCCCGCTCACCACGGCCACGTCCGCAAGTGTATCTTCAACATAGCCGGTTTTGGATAACCGCACCGTATAGATCCCGGCCGGGAGGGATTCGAGCGTGAAAGAGCCATCGGCGGCACTCACTGCGGTAACGCTCGTTCCGTCTACCGAAATGCTCACCCCCGGAAGACCGGTCGAACCATCCACCGTCACCGTACCGGTAATATCGCCGATTCGCGGTGGATTTGCCGGCGTATCGGGCAGCGGGCTTTCCAATCCGTCGCCATCTATGGCCACCACACTAAACCAGTAATTGGTCCCGACTGTGAGGCCGGTAACCACATACGTACAGTCTTCAGCAACCTGCACAATAATAGGTGTGGTGGTCGCTTTCGTACCGATCTGGTCAACTGCCGTTCCGTAATACACGTCGTATTGGCTGACATCTTCAGAGCCGCTTTCGGTCCAGGTCACCCTAGCTGAGGTATTGTCCAGATATACGGCAGTCACCCCGGTAGGCGGTTCCGGTATCTGTTTGAGAACGATAATTCCCAGCTCGTTTTCCTGACCGGCAACCACCCCAACCTCGGTGAGAATCGTTTCCTCGTAATCGTCTTTATTCAGACGCAGTGTGTAACTTCCCTCCAGCAGAGGCTCCAGCAGGAAGTTGCCATCATCCCCCGTCACCCCCTGGACACTGGTGCCGTCCACCGACACCAGCACGCCGCTAGGCGTGGCACCATCTTCCAGCTCAACAGACCCCGATATGCTGCCGACTTTTGGAATCATTTGGATTTCTTCCACAAACGCCGTATCCCAGGGCTGGACCACCACCCCCGGGACCTGCACGGTTTTGTGGTTGGAGTCGGTAAACGTCAGGGTATAGGTCCCGGACGGGACGTTTTCAAAAAAGAAGGCGCCGTTGGCATCGGTCAGGTTATTGAAAGTCGTGCCTTCCACCTTGACCCCAATGCCCGCATGGATGGTCTCACCACTGAAAAAAGCAGTCCCCGCAATCGTGCCGTGCTGCTGGGTTTCAACTGCAACCGCTGCCGGCACCAGTTCGGTATCCAGCGTTTCGGTCACGCCGGTTGAAATGGCGATATTGTCCACTTTCTGGGAAACGTAACCATCTGTGTTGATGAACGCGGTATAGCTGCCGGCGGGGATGTCCGAGATGCTAAAAGCCCCGCTTGTATCGGTCACCGCCTGGTAGCCGGTCCCGGCCAGGCTCACCAGGATACCGATGTGCTCGGTCATACCCTGCAGGGTTACCGTTCCCAGTAGGGTGCCACGGGTCAGGATTTCGGTAAGCATCTGCGCTCCCACAACCGCCGGGGTACCAGCAGCAATCTGGACCGCCTGTTCAACAGGCTCAAATCCCGGATACGTAGCCGTCAGGGTGTACGGTCCCTCGGGTAGGTCATTGACCGCGAAAGCTCCATTGATGTCGGTCACCGCGACATGCGCCGAGCCGTCCGGGGCCCGCAGGGAGATCAGGGTACCGGCGTGCTCGGCCGCGTTTTCCCTGGTCAGGGTCCCGCTGACATTGCCGATCACCGCCGGCAGCGTGAATGGGTCCAACGAGCTGTCAGCGGCCACGGTTACCGTGATACCGGGCATGACAACAGTTCCGTACCCGGCCTTGACCGCTTTAAGCGTGTAGGTGCCCTCGGGCAGTCCGGATATCGAAAAATTCCCGACGGAATCCGTCATGATCACCGGCGATATCCCCGGGATATAAACCTGGACATCTGAAGGTGTCGTGGCATCTCCCAGTTCGACTTGACCGGTAATACTGCCGGTTTGTTTCATCCGTAAGGTCTTCAAGTGCACGTTGCGACCGGCAATCTTGACATGCCGGATTCGGAGACCGTACGCATTGCCCTCGCTAAATGCACTAAATGAGTATTCGCCCTCATCCAATTCGTCTATCTCGACCCGGCCTTCATCGTCTGCATCCACCTCCCGGAACCAGTCATCTACCCGATCGCCGTCCGTGTCTTTTCCAAGTTTCACCTTGCGGCAGCGGTTGCCGGAATCCATGGTTGTCCGCCACACGGTTGACGGGCTGGCCTGCCCGCCATCCCGCGTTCCAGCCAGGTCCTGGAGGTTGAAGATGACATCCGGCAATCCCAGCCGGTTGTCCAGGTTGTGATCCGCCGGCAGTGGCGGTTCGACGGTGCCACCGTTGAGTATTTGCAGAATTGAGATGGTATCGGCCAGGGAAGAATCGGGCCCGAATTGGAAACTCCGTTCAAAATACTGCCCGGCAACGACGCTCTGATTAGGAAACGACACCGATTTCTTCCCAGGGGCGGACGCAGTAATGGTGTAGCTACTGCAGTCAGGCGGGTTATTGATATAGGCACCGGTCGGCAGGGTCTTAACTTCAGTGATGGTACCACTACCGCCGCAGTCAAAAGCCACCTTCCCGGGATAAACTGGATTTTGGCTGTAATCTTTCAATTCACCGGTGATAAAACAAACTGGCCCCACCGGCAGGATGTTGGCAGATATCTTATACTTCATTGCCGCAGTTGCCACAGATGCAAAACTCAGCATGAATGCTATCACCAACCCGGAACTTAAAATCCTGAACTTTCTGCTATGCATATATGCTCCAATTTAAAAAATGCTATTCTTCAAATTTCGAAATTTAGATTATGTGAGACCTCTTAATCCTGAGTGCCTAAAGCCACTCTTCCTGGATCTTATCCTTAAAAGTTCGATGTTCGCCAATGAACTTCCCTATGCGCTTTGCCCTCTGCTCTCTGCGTCAAACTTCTATTAGTTTGACCTAAACCCCGCCACCTTCTGCAACACATAGACACCTTCAGCCATGGAAATCTTACCATCTCCATTCACATCTGCGCCGAGGTTCACCGTTTCACCGCCGGTGTCAAAGCCACCGGCCACCTTCAATGCCAGGACCGCATCGGCCAGATCCACGATAGTATCCCCATTAACATCACCGGGGACTTTGACTCCTTCAGCCTGGATATATCTTTCAGCCGGATCGGACACTTCATAAACCTCATCTTCCGCGGTCAGGATGATGGTATACACCCCCGCTTCAACCAGGTCGGATAGGGAGCCTTCCCACTTCCCTGATCCGACATTGTAGACCAGTTCAACCTCCGGATATGTGACTGACAGTATGCCGGCAGACTGCGCATTAGGCGGTATGATCTGGGCCCAAACCCTCTGGGTTTCATGGTCACCGCGTTTAACGCCCACGGTAATCGGGGTGGAAGTCTGGTCCTCTAAAATTGTGATTATATCCACTGACTCGATTTGCGGCCGGACTCCGAAGGTCGGGTTCAACATCATAGAAAAGGCCAGGAAACCGTCACTGCTGTCGGCAACACCGTCACCGTTGTCATCCATCATCGGTGTGGGATGCCCCACAAGATAAGAGTAGGTCGCCTTCTGGGCCTTCCGAAAAGCCTTTTCAAGGTGGTTGGATTCACCGCAGTAGTTTGAGAAAAGATACCGGGAGAACGCTTGGTACCCGGAATTATCAGGGGAGTACCACTCGTTGCCGGCACTGGTGAGGATGACCCGGTTTGGTCCACTGATGTGCTGGATAAAAGTGCCGGAAAAACAGGATTCTATGATCAAGACCACCTTGCAATTGGTCGCCCCTTGCAGTTCATCCAAGGCAGCAGCTATTTGCTGGGCGGTGATAGTCTCGTAACTATTCGGTGAGTCATCGTAGATTACAAAGGTGCCATTATTCAAACCGTGACCCTGCATGTATATATACAGGGGCGTATTCTCATTCAGTTGCCCTTCGAAGGTCGTACCAATTGATTTGATTGCATCAATGAAGCCAGCCTGGGTTGGATTTAAATCGTCAACTATGTGGGCATCATTGGTTCCGTCGTTATTGTAGTCGATGCTGTCAGTGTTAATTATCAGATGGATCATGTCATCATCGAATCCCTTGTTGATAAAATTTCTATAGGCATTGGCAATCAGCGTCTTGGTGACCGGCCAGGCTGTATTCGTCTCACCAGACTTGCCACCGCCCAGAATAACGGCGCGGCCAAAATCGACGCTCACGGGTACATATAGCAGGTCGCTCTCACCGCCAATGTAGTCCGCGTTACCGTCCCAGTAAGCTTTGAATTTCCAGATGCCGATACGATCGAAAAAGTCGTCGGGCCGGTAATAACCACCGTCACTACCTGTAGCAATTTCGTAGTCGGCCATAACCAGATCATCCGGATCGATCTGTCTCAGTTTCACCGGTACGTAGGGTACCGCCGGTTGGGTCTCACCGGATATCTGGTAGAACTCACCAACCGCCGGGAGCCCGATGTCCGGATCAGGGCTATGAGTACAGGTCAGAACAACCTGGCCCTTGTAGACATCGATGTTTTCCGTCAAGCTAACAGGAATGGTGCTGTCACCTTCAACCCAGGCGGTCAGGTCGTAATTGCCCGGTGCCAAAGTGGAAAGCAGGTCCTTGTTTTCAAAAAACCCACCAATTACAGTGTTTACGGTTGTGGTCTGGCTGGAACTGTCCTCAGTATTGGTTAGATTTAGGGAGATGATAGTCCCGGCCGGGGTCGTTACCGGGAGGACTCGCCCATAAATCCGGACCTGTTCACCTTTATACAGTTCCGACTTATCCGCTTCGACATGGATGCCCTTGGCATCCTGCTCAAGGATCGTCAGCGACAGTTTGAATTCGCGCTGCGGTGAGCTGCCGCCCTCCCATTCGTTTTGCACGAAGACACTGAATTTATACTCTCCGGCTTCGGTATTGGGCAGTGTGCTCAGTTCGAGAATCAACCCTGCAGGCAGCGGCAAGCCATAATAGCTCTGGCGTAATTCACCGCTCTTATTGAACTGGTGACTGACACCGTTCGGCAGGCCTGAACAAGTGACGTTGACAATGCCTTCGAAACCGATTTCTCGCACAATGGTGAGGTCATAGGTGACCGTATCACCGGCATTACCGATGGCGCCCCTTCTCTCGATCCGGACTTCATAGTTGTCAAGGTCAACAAGCTCCGCCGGGACTATGGCACTGAATCCCGCACTCGAGACAGCACCTTCAAAAGCACGCACCTTGTAGTAATAGGTTACCCCCTCACGTACATTCCGGTCGTAGAAAAATATTCGGCCGAGAGAAGATTCCGAGTTGAATATATTGATGGCCCCTGAACTGACCTGATAGTAGTGGCCGTTCAGGGACTGGCTTCGGTAAACGTGGTAGGAATTTGTCAGCGCGCTGTTCAGGTCCCATCCCAGTTGAATTTTGCCGTCTACGACCCCTATGAAACTCAGGTTGGCGGGGTTATCAGGTACGGTTACGCTGGTATCCACAGTCCAAGAGGCGGTAGTCAAGCCGCCCAGAGACTGCCAAATCCCGATGCTATTCTTACCCTGCACATAGAGAGTATGTGCGCCATCAGACATCCCGGTTAGATTGATCGCATTTGCAACGGCCGTCTCAGGGCTCCAGGTGGTTTCATTCAATTTGAATTTGTAAGCAACCACATCCGGCCCGGACACCGTTATCTGGGCGGAGTTGTCGTTTATCGTACCTGACGGGGCTCCTGTCAGGTTGGCAACGCAAGTAGTATCTACAGTCCAGGAGGTAATAGTCGCCGCGGCCTCAGACTGCCACTGTTCCGAAGAGTTCTTCCCGATGACATAAAGCGTATGTAGGCCATCGGAAAGCCCGTCAATGGCGATGGGTTGGGATACATCCACTTCAACTACACTCCACACACCGTCATCGAGTTTATATTTAAAAGCGACAATGTCCGTTCCGCCTACACCGACTGAAATGCTGTTGGTTGACAGCGTCCCGGTCGGGGCGTTCTGCAAGACAGCTACGGGCAACGTGCTGCCGACCACGACTGTCTGGGTGACAGTGGCCAGACCGTTGGAAGATAGGTCGACGACCGACAGGGTCGCCTGGCCAGTTACTGAATCCCGGTACTTGAAGCGAATGGTGTGCTCACCAGCCGGTATAGTCTTGATGATCTGATCAGCATCCCAGACCCACTCTGAACTGCTGTTTTGGGTATAGAATTCCCCGCCGGTATCTGAGGTGGTGTCCAAGAGGATGTCTGAATCCGCAGACACCGCCACCGGATTGCCCAGGGCATCCTGGGTCTGGATCTGGAAATAGGAGCTGGCCGCGTTTGGGCTGACATTGATGTCACCACTGATCGGATTGCCCAGGATATCGGTAAAGACAAACCGATCAAGCGCCCCCGGCACCATTTCTACGCTGCCACTACCAAGACTTGTGCTACCATCTTTAATAGTGATCGTGGCTGTTCCCAGACTGGAAGCCGCCACCAGGCTGCAGGTAAACTGGCCCCCGTTAGTCGTGTAAGACGACGGTGTGATGGTACCCAGGTCCGTGGTCACCTCGACTACCGTACCATCACAGACATTCTGGTTCAGGCTGTCTTTCACAGTCACTGTTATTTGCAGTGTCCCGGTGCCATCGGCAAGAAGCGTACCACTGCCGGAGTCAACGGCCGCACTTACCGGTGCTGAGACGCGAACATTTACGCTGCTATCACCGTGGTTGCCTGCAAGATCAGTGGAATTGGCGGTAACGGTGTAAGTTCCGGCGGGTAAATCGGTGATAGTTACCGCCCAGGTTGTCGCCGTTGGATAGGAAACGGCACCGATGGATCCGGCTGCAACATCCAGGGTGACGGAGGCGCCGGATTCCATGGTTCCGCTGAACGATACGGAGTCCAGCTTCGTACATCTGTCCCCTTCGTCGATAGAAACAACGGTTGAACTGTCCAATGTAATGGTGGTTGAAACCGCAACACTGATATTCTGAGCGCCGTCCATGGCCCAGGCGTAGAGCGTCTTGCTCCCGTCGCCTGTGCCCTGGATCGTATAGCTGGTAGGGGCACTGCTGCTACCACCGTTCATCTGGGCGAAGGTAGGCTCAGTGGCGCTCTCGGTGATCAGCCAGCGGGTGATGCCGCCGGCATCGCTTCCCGACAATGAAACATTC